>OJLA01000001.1_pt1 | contig 693040 bp, 617 predicted proteins | sample 1596611 | NCBI WGS metagenome assembly OJLA01 (sample SAMEA4350168, study PRJEB24818) | metagenome | biome: human; feature: gut; material: faeces | place: Denmark | collected 2013-09
AAACCGCCGCTGGAGCGATACCAGCTCCCGCACGTCGGAAAGGTCAACATGGAGCACATAGCCGTTGACCGCCATTTTCCGCGCATCGGCCCCCAGCTTGCGGACGCCCGCCTCGGCCATGCGCTCCCGGCTCAGCGCCAGCTCCTCCTCGGACACCATGACGTGCAGGTGGATGGGGCGGCGGCGCTTCTTCTTGTTCACCGCTCCTCACGCTCCCGGCTCCGATAGGGGCGAGGCGGCTCCTTTACTTTGTCCAGCGGCTTTTCCTGTTCCGGGGGCGGGTCCTGGTTATTCAGTACCCCGTCCAGCATATTGTAGTTGTGCTCGGTGGCGATCTCCGCGCTTTTCATAGGGTTATATTTTTCTTCCATAGAATCCTCCTTGTCCTATCGTTCGCCCCGGTCAGGGGCACTCCGTTTGGGTATGTCCTGGCCCCGGTCAGCCTGGGCCTCCCGCTGGGCCGCTTTCAGTTGTTCGGCAATCGGCTGTTTGCCTTTTTCCCGCTTGTGAGCTTTGGCCGCCTCTTGACGCTCCACCCCATGGGCGCGGGCGGCCAACTGCTCCGGGGTAACATATTCTTTCACCGCATAACTGCCGAAATCAGGATAAAACCAGGTCAGCCGCTTTTGTTCCGGGGCATGGTGAGCGTCCTCCCATTTTCCTACTACCTGGGCCTGGGCGTCCATCTGCCGCCGAATATCCAGATTTTCACGGGAGGGCCGCAGCTCATAATCCTGCATTTCCCGATCCGTCAGGGGCTGGGCATAGGTGATCACCCCCCACGCCTGGAACGCCTCACCCGGCACCTGCTGGCGGGTGGGGTATATATCCATGTGAAGCGGGCGGTTGAAATAGCTTTTGGGATAGGTGCCGATGTCGATGGGGCGCTGGGTGGAGTAGTATTTGTAGGTTTCCTTGTCCGGGGCCTGTTCCACCTCAAACACATGATAGCGCCGCTGATAGTCCTCAGCCCGGTTGTGCAAATCCCGTTCCGCCATATCCGGCTCGTTGTGGTAATGGCCCCAAAAGAAGTCCCGGTGTCCGTCCTGCTCGTTGAATTGCCATGTCACATAGGGGTTAGGAGCTTTAGGGTTTTCCCCCAGTACGAAGCCGCACTTGTTGTCAAGCAGGATCGTGCGGCGAATCACATAGCCTTGATTTTCTTCCAGAATAACACCTCCTTGATGTGCCGTCACCTCTGGACGCTTTGTCCAGAGGTGACGGGTTAAGATGTTGACAGCATTTCGGTAAAACAGGGGCAGACCATAGAAACATACAGCCTACCCCCAAAGCGGCCCCGGAAAGCCTTGATACAAGCGGGTTTTTGAGGGCCTAATTGTCAACATCACAGCTCCGTTTCTTCTGCATATATTCCCGTTGCTGGCGGCGGTGGGCTTTCTTTGCACAAGCCGCCGAGCAGTAGGCCAGCCGTCCATCCAGAGGGACGGCCCTGCCGCAAATGGGGCAAGGCTTAAACTCCGGCCTGGGCCCCTCGGTCAAAAGGGCTGCCTCCAGCGCCGGATCAAGGGGCAGGACGGCCTCCCGGAAATAGCGGCAGTAAGCACCCGTCCAGCATTTGCCGAACATATAGCACTCACACTCCAGGGGCAGGCACCCATATTCCTTATCATAGTTGGCGCACCACTTTGTCACCAGGGCGCGGATTTTCCTTTTTTCCTCGCGTGTCAGTTCACGGGCCACCGCCTCACCTCCCGCCAGAGGTTTTCAAAAGCTCCCGGTAACAGGACACACAGCCGATCCCTCGCCAGTAGGGACAGCCGGAGCAGCGGGAACCCCTGGGCGCTTTCGGGACAGCCGGGGCCGTAGGCCGGGGGCGCTGCTTCATCATTTTTTCATAGGGGTTATTTGTGAAATTCACTCCTCGTCCTCCTCGCTGTTTTCCTCGTCCTCGTCCCAGGGCGGGCCGTCGTCCTCATAGTCCTCCTCGCCGTAGTCATCCTCCGGCTCGCCAGCCTGCTGTTGTTTGGGGCGCAGCACCTTGAAATAAAACGCCGCTCCGCCGCCCACCAGGGCCACGGCCAGCACCGCCAGGAGCATCCCCGCGTTGCCGCCCGTTTCCGGCTCGGCCTCCTCCGGGGCGGGCTCCTCGGTTTCTGTGGGCTCCGGCTCAATGCCCACGCACTTGCTTATATTGACAGAGCAGACAGCACAATCCGTATTGACGGCCCCCGCCGCGCATTTTTCAGAGCAGGAGCACACCGCTTGTTCCACCCCGGCAGCCTCCGCCGCAGCCAGCAGGTCGGCCTCGTCCACCACATTCAGAAAATAGGTTTCGTACTGTTCGCCCTCCTCGTCCACGGGCTTGTCGTAGTCAATGACGAAATAAAATGTAGCCCCGCCGCTGGTATGGACGGTGATAAACTGCTTGTTGGTGTTTTCGTCATAGAGCAGGTCGCGGGTCACAAAGCCGCCCTCCTCCGAAAAGCCCTGGCCGGGTTCAATGGTAGGCTCCGGGGCCGGGGCTGGGGTTTCCATTGTGGGATCGCCGTAATCAGAGCCCGCCCCGCCATCTGCATAGGCATAGGACGGGACGCTAAAGCCGCATAAAAGAACAGCGGCGCAAAGCGCCGCCGTCAAAGACTTCCATCGTTTCATATTCAATTTTCCTCCTTTTCCACAGGCCCCGACTTCTGGACACTTTGTCCAGAAGTGCCCTCCCGGAGCTGCTGAAGCACCAGGGGCAGCTCCTCCAGGGAAATGCTCAGGCCCCGCACGATGTCCACGATCTCGCTGTTTTCGGCCTCCAGCTTGTTTTTCTCCAGCTCCTTGAGCCGGGCCTGCTGCTCGTTGATTTTGGCCTTGACCTTTTCAATCTCGGCCTGGATTTTTTGGCTTTTGCTTGCCGCCATAGAATACCTCCAATCATGGTAAACGCCCGTAGGCGTAGAAATGGGACTGCCAGTAGCTTGTATTCAAATTCGCGTAGCTGATGGGATCGCCCGCATGGATCATCATCCCGTCCCCCACATAGATACCACAGTGGGAAACGCCGCTTGTATCATAGGTGCCCTCAAAAAAGACCAGATCGCCGGGGCGGGGCGCGCTGGTGGGGGTGCAGATGTTGTAAAGCCCCTGGGCCCCCAGGCGGCCCACATCCCAGCCGGAGTGATTGATCACCCAGGACACGAAGCCGGAGCAGTCAAAGGAAGTGGCCGGAGAGCTGCCGCCCCACACATAGGGATAGCCCAGGTACTTTTCCGCCTCGCCCAAGATAGCCGCAAAGGTTTCATCGTCCAGATATTCCTCCGGCACGTCGTAGTCGGCGGGCGGTTTCGTGTATTTGTCCACATACCCGGACTCCGGGAACAGGTCGGGCCGGTTGCCCAGGCTGGACATATAGAGGGCATACCGGGCCAGCTCCTCCTCGCCCATAAGCTCCAGGGGGAGATGGGAAAGGTTTTTGTTTTCCAGCGTCACATAGCAGATATACCAGTTATACGGGACTTCCACCTCATAATCGTTGCCCTCGCTGTCTGTGCGGGTTTCCGTCCGGTAGCGCACCTCCACCACCACATCCTCGGTGAGAATGTATTGGCGGCCAAAAAGCGTTTCCAGGGTGCCCTGTACCTGGGCAAGCGTCCATTCCCCCTCGTGGAGCACAGAGAGAATGGAGATGAGCACATAGGGATCGTGTTCGATCCCGTCCAGGTCAAAATGGTATTCGTCATAGTCGTGGGTGCTTTCGTAGGTGTCCAGGTAGTTTTGCAGCTCCGCCTCCATATCTACATAGGCGGCCTCAGCCCCCAGGATGTCCTCATCCTTTGATGGATAGGTGGTAGCGCCCACGGCCCCCGCGCCGGAGTTGCCCAGCATCACCAGGGAGGACGAACAGGACTGCATGATAAAGAGCAGGAGCACACAGGCCAGGGCCAGGAGCACCCCCACGGGATGCCGCTTGATGAAGCCCACCGCCTGGGCTCCGGCTCTTTCCGTGGCGGCGGCAGTCTGTTTTGCTGCCTTTGCCGCCCCAGCTCTGGCAGTCTGCCGCGCCTGCTTGCGGTATTGCCGTTTCTGCCAAAACCGTTTCCAGGCACTTTGCTTCAGCTCCGGGTGCTCCTGGGCGGCCACGCGGAACTGATGATCCGCCGCAGCCTTGATATATTTGGACTCCGCCCGCTGGACAGCCTTTGCAGGGTGTTCCCGGATTTTCTTCTTGACGAAGCGGGAGCCATGCCGCAGGGCGGTTTCACCCGCCAGCTCGGAGCGGTGGGCCCCCTCGGTGCCCACATTCTCCTGTTCCACCTCAAAGAGCTTGCCATGCACGAAGCCGTGAACGGTGCCGCCAGCGGCCCGGCCCATCCGCCTCACCGGGCCGGGCTTTTTGGGTGGCTTCTGCTTTGCCAGCTTATCTTTGGCTGCCTCCAGCTTTTCCCCGCGCTTTTCCATACGGAGCTTGGACGCGGCGGCCTGTTCCTGCTGGCTCTTTTGCCGAAATTTTGACTTCTGGACACTTTGTCCAGAGGTGCCGCTGTCCGCAGCCCCAGCATCACCTGGGGAGCCGCCCCCAGCGGCCCCGCCAGGATCGGCGGTGCTCTCCCAGGAGCCGGGGCGTTCCATTGGCTCTTGTTTTGGCCTATTCGGTTTTCGCTTCATTCTTCAAATCCTCCGGGCGGGTGGTGAGCAGGTTATAGATCTCCCCCTTGGGGAAACGGTCAACAAAGGGGATGGTCACATCCCCATAGAACAGCAGGCCCTCGCCGGAATTGCTATGGGTGATGTAGGAAAGCTGGTGCTCGGAAATGCCGAGCTGCTTTGCCAGGATCGCCCGGTCACTTTGGGCCTGGGCCAACAGGATCATAAAGTCGGTGTTGTCCAAAATGGCCTCGATCTCCCGGCTGGCTAACAGGTCTTTCACATTCTGCGTAAGTGCGCTGGGGACGCAGCCCTTTTTGCGGAGCATCTTCCACACGGCCACAAAGTAGCTGGCGGTGAGGGCGTCCCGGAGCAAAATGTGAAACTCGTCAAAGTAGCACCAGGTCGAAATGCCGTTGTGGAAATTCACGTTGACCGCCGAAGTGACAAAATCGTTGGTGATGTGCATGGCGATCTTCCGCAGGTTTTCCCCCAGCCCTTTGAGGACGATGCACACCACACGGGCGGTCAAGTCCACATTGGTAGGGTGGTTGAACAGGTTGAGGGAGCCGGTGCAGTAGAGCTCCAGGGCGGTTGCCACCCGCCGGGCCTCCGGCTCTGGCTGTTTCAGAAGCTCCTCATACAAGTCCTGGAGCAAGGGCGGCTTGCCGGCCCCGATCCCCAGGGCCATATCCCGGTAGATGAGCCGCACACAGCGGTCGATCACCGTCTTTTCGATAGGCTGTAAACCATCCTTGCCGCCCACCACCAGCTCGCACAGGGACAACAAAAAATCCGCTTTCATGGAAAGCGGGCTCTCGTCCTCGTCTATATCCAGCCGGATGTCCATAGGGTTGATATGGCTGGGAGAACCGGGGGCGATCTCAATGACCTGCCCGCCCAGCCGCCGCACCAGGGGGGCATACTCGCCCATTGGGTCCACAATCAAAATTCTGTCCTGGGGGATGGTGAGGAACACGTTTAGGAGCTCTCTTTTTGCCGCAAAGGATTTTCCCGATCCGGTAGAGCCCAGGTACAGGCCGTTGGCCGATTTCAGCTTTTTGCGGTCAGCCATGATGACATTGTGGGAAAGGGCGTTCATCCCGTAATAGAGGGACGGCCCCGCCATCCGCAGCTCCCGCGTCATAAAGGGAATGAAAATCGCCGTGGAGCTGGTGGTCATGCCCCGCTGGACTTCCACCTCGTTATAGCCCAGGGCCAGGGAGGACACAAAGCCCTGCTCCTGTTGCCAGTCCAGCCGCTTCAAGGCACAGTTGTATTTCTGTGCGATGCCGCCCACAGTGAAAATATCATTTTCCAGCCGCTGGCGGGTGGGGGCGATATTCACCACCGTAAAGGTCAGCAGGAACATCCGCTCGTTGCGGGATTGTAGGTCGGCCAGCAGCTCCGCCGCGTCTTTGGAAAAGGTAATGAGGTCGGGGGGCAGGATGTCGGGATCATACCCGGCCCGCACCGCCTTGCGTTGTTCCTCCACCTTCATTTTTCCAATATCGGACAGCTTGCCTTTTACCGTTTTAATGGCCTTCAACTGATCTACCGTCTGGATGTGCATGGTCACAGTCAGCTCCGCGTCCAGCTCCAGGATTTCCGCCAGGAGCTTGTCGGAGAGCTCCGAAGCCATGATCTGCAAATAGGAAGCCGCCCCCCAATACTGGCCCACCCGGAACAGGCGGGACTGCCGAAAGTCGAAGCTGTCCGGGGCGATATAGTCCTTGGTGCCCAGCCCCGTTTTGGGAATGTCCTGCCAGGAGAAGCGGAACGGCTCCCGGCTGCCGGGATGCATCTGGCTGTGGAGCAGGGCCAGCCGTGACCGCCCGTCCAGGGGCTCCGAGGGCACTCCCAGCCGTTTGAGGTTGCCTGTCACATCGGCCTCCACACGCTCCAGCCGGGGCCGGGCCTCCCCGATCCCATCGGCGGGGAGCCCAAAGGTGATATATTTTGACCGCTCGATCCCGTTGTTTGACCGAGCGATCTGGTTTTTTAACATCCCAGTAAATTCAGCCCGGATGCTGTTGAAGCTATCCTCCGCCTGGGGGATATTCACCCGGTATTTGCTCCGGGAACGGGAGCGGCGGTTGATAAAGGAGAGCTGGAACGGCAAAGAGGTGTCAAAGTAATTGAGGAACGAACTCCAGCCGCCGAAAATCGCTGTCTGATCCTCGGTGCTTGCCACGGAATAGTTGATGTCCTCATATTCCACCGTCTTTGTATAGAGCCCGCCGGGGAGCTGGCACACCCCGTCCGGGTGCATCACCAGATAAGGGATCGTCTGCTGGGCAGACAACGCAGCTTTCCGGTCAGCGGCCTTTCCGGGGCCGCGCTTTTGATTTTTTGCTTTCTGCAATCGCATCCTCCTTTCCCGCAGCGCCCCGATGGGTGAACGGGGCGTAAATGTTTTCTGTTCGGTAGGGCCTCACCCCAGGCCGCAGGAAACGGGCCCGGATGATGTTTCGCACCACCTTTTCCAGCGGGAGCCCGTCTTTCTCATACATAGCCAGCAGAAACGCCGGGAGCGCCACCGCCATCATAAAGAACATGGCCCCGGTGTTGCCGATGGAGCTGCGGGCCAGCAGGTAGGACGGGACGCCCACCGCCGCCGCGACGCCGAAGCACACAAGCTGGCGTTTCGTCAGATTAAAGGCAAGTTTGGTCTTGACCTTTGACAGATCGTTGGGAACATTCACATAGGGAATTTTGCTCACTTCCTTTCCAGCCCGGCTACCTCTGGACACTTTGTCCAGAAGTCCAGGCAGTTTTAACGCAGGGCCTCCGCGATCCCCGCCATGATATACTCCGCGCAGGGCAGGGCGATGGCGTTGCCCAGGGCCTTGTACCGCTGGGACGCGCTGATCTCCCTGCCGTCGGCCCCGTACTTCGTCCACCCCTCCGGCAAGCCCATGAGCCGCTCACATTCCAATTCCGTAGGGAAACGAATACAGCCGCCCGCCGGATCGTCCTCGTACCAAAAAGCAAACGGTGTCACCGTACCGGCTAACAGAGTGGGAAAAGGGTCAGTTGGAAATCCGAAGCTGTTTTGGAACGCTGTTTGTTCCCCCTCCTTGGCGGCTCCCCGCATACGGAACCCTTGAAAGGGTCTGGTGACGGGTACGCGCCCCCCTGTTTCAAGAACAGGGCCTCGATCTCCGCCGGGGGCGGGCAGCCCGCCCGCTGTGCAAGGCGCAGGAAGTGGGAGCATTGGGCGGGGCTTAAACAATATTGCGGGAGCACGCCGCCCTCCAAAGTCTGCCACAAGAAAGACGCGCTGGCGTCGGGCCAGTCGGGGCCTTGCCCAGTGTTGGGCATCCATGAGCCGCCATGCGAGATCGGGGCATCCCCCTCGCACCATTCCGGCGTTTGCCCATCTTCCCGAAGCAGGCATTGAAATTTCGGTGTCTGTGAAAGCGGATAGGACGGCTCTAAAGTCCATCCGGTCATTTGAAGAAAACGCTCCCATGACGTTTTCCCAAACAGAGATAACTGGATATAGATCATTGGTGGCCTTTCTCATTTCTTGAATAATGCGGATGGCGTGAAAAAACAGGCCGGACTTGGCGCCGTCCAGCCCCTCACGCCTGCCGATCTGTGAAAGATTTTGACAAGGGGAGCCAAAGGTCAGCACATGGACGGGCGGGATGGCCCCGCCGTCCAGTTTGGTGATGTCCCCCAGGTGGGCCATATCCGGGAAGTGCCGCCGGGTGATAGAGATAGGGGCAGCCTCGATCTCGCTTGCCCACAGGGGACGGATGCCGCACCGCGACGCCGCCAGGGGGAAAACCCCGATCCCGTCAAACAGGCTCCCCAAAGTGAGCCCGCTCACAAGTCCTCCTTTTGATCTGCCGCCTCTGGACACTTTGTCCAGAAGTCCGGGATCGTGGGCTCCACCTCATTTCCCCACACATCCCAGCCGGGCGGGGACTGTCTTGCGAACAGCTCCACCCTGGGCAAGTCGCCCATAAGGGCCACGATCTTTTCACGGGCCTCCTCCGGCTTTCGGCTGTGCTCCCGGACAGGGGAAATGATAAACTGATGGACATTCGCCGCCTGCCGTTTGGGGTGTCCCCGCGTCGCCAGCAGGCAGACCTCCGCGTTGCCCCGCGTCCAAAAGCCCAGGCCGTAAAACCAGCCGGGGGATTTGCGGTTTTGTTTGAGCCAGACGAAAGCCACGCTTTTATAAGTGAAGCCCCACGCCTGGATCAGCCGCAGGGCCTCCGGGAGCTGCGGGAATGTGGCCCACAAAAAAAGCGCGCTGTCCTTGGCCGCAAGGTCGGCCACAGGCAACGCGCATAGCTCCGATATGCTCATGGTGGGATAATGGTTTTCCGCCGCCCCCTGTACCTTTTTCGCTGTGTAGCGCCAGGGGGGATCGGCATAAATAATAGAATACTGTCCGATAGTCAGACTCCTTTCTCCCCAGCCTCCACCGCCGCCCGCGCTGCACGGATGCGCTCGCTGGCGGCGGCATAGTAGGTCGGGACGGTTTCAAAACAAATAAAGCGGCGGCTTGTGTTGAGGGCGGCCACCGCCGTTGTGCCGGAGCCAGCGCAGATGTCCGCCACCACCTCGCCGGGCCGGGTATAGGTCTTGATGAAATACTCGCACAGCTCCACTGGCTTTTGCGTGGGGTGGATAGTACGCTGGACGGTGGGAAAGGCCAGCACATTTCCGGGAAAGCGCAGGCCGTCCTCCGATCCGCTGCCGGAGCGGAGGAATTTTCCGTAGTTGGTGCTGTCCCCACGGTTGCCCGCGATTTTCTTGTAGGGCTTGCCTTGTTCAAACTGCGGATTATAAAGCGGAAGTTTCTGATAGAACACCAGAATATTCTCCGTCTTTTTCAGCGGGGCCCGCCTCGCGTTGAGGAAACCTGTGCACCGGCTCTTGTACCACACCCATTCATAGCGGAGCATGGGGAGGTTGGACGCCCCCAGCACCTTATCATAGGGGCACTGTGCGAAGAACAACACCGCCCCCTCCGGCTTGACGGCCCATTTCACCGCCTCCCACAGCTCCGGGAGGGGCAGCGGCACATCCCAAAAGTTCCGGGTGGTGCCATAGGGCGGATCAGTCAAGAGCATATCTACCGAATGACGGGGCAGAGAGCGCAGCCCCGCAATGCCGTCTTGCAGGAACAGGCCCTCCGGGGACTTCTGGACACTTTGTCCAGAGGTATCGAAAGTCGTTTTTTCCATTGAAGCGCCTCCTCTCAATGCGCCCCGAAGATGCGCTGGGCGATGCCGCCCGTCTTAAACAGCATAAAGCAGAGCAAAACCGTGTAGCCCACAATGCCCCAAATCGCCCCAATGGGATCTCCGCTGGTGACGATCCCCTGGACGAGCACCGCATAGATGGCAACGCATACCAGAATGAGCATCCCTTGAAATCCCACGGCGAACAGGGAACGCAGATAATTCTGGCCCGTCTGCCCCACCTCCCGGTGGGCCAGGGTAGCCATAGGGATGGGGGCCAAGCTGGTCAGCAAATAGATTTCCAACATCCTGCCATAGACCAGCACAAAAATGACAATGCCCAGCGCCCACATAGTCACACCGATAAGAGAGGATTGGAGCCACAGGCCGAGAAGCGGCCCCAAGTCCATGCCCTCCAGGGTGGTTTCCAGCTCCGCCATCATATCCGGCGTAATGTCCGTGGAGCCCTGGATGAGCCCGCCCGCCTGGGCGATCACGGACTGCGACACATCGAACACCGCCATCACGATATTAAAGGTGTTGGACAGGATGAGGATGGCACAAGCCGTTTTGAACATCCATTTATAGATATTCGCTACATCAAACTCGTGCATATTGTTCTTTTCCAAAAGCATCTGTATCAGCTCATAGGTGGCAACAAAGGTCAGCACCAGACCGGCAATCGGTAAGATCACCGTTTCGGAAAGCTGGCGTATAAGGGAGAAAACCCCGGCGTTCCAGGCCGCCGGGGTAGTCCCCACTTGTACCGCGATCTCCCCGACCTGGGCGTTGACGTAATCGGTGAGCCCCTCCAGGTTGCCCATGATCCCGCCAATCAGCAGCTCTTTGAGCCAGTTCGTGAGCCAGTCGGTGAGAAAATCCATAAGCCGCTACCTTAAAACAGCCCGGACAGCAGGGGGATCAAGGTGGTGCCCAGCAGGATGATGCCGCCGCCAGCCATGAGCTGCTTCATGCCCTGTGATTTTGAGCCAGGATTATCCGAGCCGTAGCCCTCCAGCAGATTGACCACGCCCCACACGCCAAGACCAGCGCCGAGAGCAACAACAAGGGTCTGCAAAGTATCAATCGCGGAAGAAAAAAACTGCATAGAGCCTCCATTTCTCCGGGGAATACCCGGCTATGAAAAAAGCCGCCATTTCTGGCGGCAGGTTACGACCTCTGGACACTTTGTCCAGAAGTGGGATTTATACATAGGCGTCCGGGTCATCCACATCATCATAGTTGAGGATGTCCTCGTCCTCGCCTATGGGCCCTGTGTCTGTCCCGTCTGCCTCGTACACCTCGCAAGCCTCAGAGAGCCCAGGCCGCCTGCGGCGGTTGATGAGCTGATCGAGGGAAAAGGCGTTTTTCACTTTATCGGCCTCAGCCGTGTATTTGTAGTTGGGGTGCTGCTTCAAGTCGTACTTTGGGGAATAGAACGGGGGCAGGCCCCGAAGCTGTAAAATACAGCGATCCCCCGGCATGGTGGCAAGCTCGGCGGGTGTCATCAGCTCCCGGCCAAGCCGCTGGGTGTTCTGGTTGTAGCTTTCCGACTGCCCTTTGGAGCGCCCGTCCGTCTGCATATAGATGGTGGACTTCCCCAGCCAGTTTTCCGAAATCTCCTTGATGGTGGAGCTTTCCCTGCCGCCCAGGAAAACCACGCTGTCCATATTTCCCATGATCGTTTCCGCGTGCTTGTCATAAATGGCCTTGCACTGCGCCATCTGCTGATAAAAGAGCGTCAGCGATATTTCACGGGAACGGATGACGGCCACCAGCTTTTCCAGGTTGGGCACCTGCCCTGTATTGGCCGCCTCGTCCCACAGCACCCGCACATGATGGGGCAGGCGGCCCCCATGAACATTGTCGGCCCTCTCGCACAGCAGATTGAACATCTGCGAAAAAGCCAGGGCCACAAGGAAGTTGTAGGTTGGCGTGGTGTCGGAAATGGTGAAGAACACCGCCGTTTTCCGATCCCCGATACGGTCAAGGGCCAGCTCGTCATAGCTCATGATCTCCCTAAGCTGGGGGATGTCAAAGGGGGCCAGCCGGGAGCCGCAGGAGATAAGGATCGACTTGGCCGTTTTGCCGCTGGCTAATTTGTACTTTTTGTACTGCTTTACCGCAAAGCAATCCGGCTTGCGCTTTTCCAGGCCCTTGAACATATAGTCCACCGCGTTCATAAAGTTTTCGTTGTCCTCTTTCACCTCCATGCCGGAGATCATATCCACCAGGGTATTCATATTCCGATCCTCGGCGGGGCCCTCGAAAATGATATAGGCGATAAGGGCGCAGTACAAAAGCGTTTCCGCCTTTGTCCAAAATGGATCACCCTCCTTGCCCTCGCCTTTGGTGTTGGCGATGAGGGTATCAACAAACTTTAGAATGTCGGCCTCGTTGCGGATATACGACAGGGGGTTATAGTGCATGGATTTTGTGAAGTCAATGGAATTGAACACCTTGATCCGATAACCCCTCCGTTGCAGGAAAGCCCCCACCTGGGAGAGAACCCCGCCCTTTGGATCGACCACCACAAAGCTGCACCCGCCCTTTTTCTTCGCGCTGGCCTGGAGAAGCTGCGGGGTGAGCCAGAACCGCGTTTTGCCGGAGCCGGACGAACCGATCACACAGGCGTTGAGGTTGCGGGCGTTGGCCGGATTTTTGGGGCGGGTGTTCATGGTAAGAAGCTCCGTCCCGGTGAGGATGACATTGTTTTCAAAGACGGGATCGACGAAAGGGGCTATATCTTTAGGCCCGCCCCAACGGGCGCTCCCGAACTCCTCATCCCGCCGGAATTTCTTTGCGTTCTTGCTCTTGAAGTAGATCAGCAGCCGGAAGCCCACCGCGCCCACAATGCCAACAAGCCAGTCAAAGGGATCAAGCCCCGGCGCAAGGTCGGCAAAGGCCGGGCCTACCGTCTGCCCCAGGCCCATGAGCTTATGGGGGAAATCCGCGCCAGCGGCCAGCCGGTAGGCTGTCCCCAGCTTTAGGCAGGCCCACAACACAAACAAATAGGGGATGTTTGGTATCACATATTTTTTGACGCTACCTGTCCTCATGCACCGCCTCCTTTGCGCGTTCCAGCTTTTGGGCGGGCTGGCGGGCCGCTTCTGCGGCGGCCTCCTTGATCTGCTCCCGGATGGGGGCTTTTGCGGATTTGGTGCGCTTTAGCAGCTGTTTGGAATACTCGGAGAAACAGGCTGTGATCGCGTCGGCCTGCCCCGCCTTGAAGAACAGCAAGTGCTTATCCGGCGCGACTTGATAAAAGGCGTAGTCCACATTCCATTTCCGGGCCACCCGGTCAAAGAGGGCCGGGGCCTCCACCTCGATACTGTTGGTGGCGGCCCCGTGGCCCATGAGCTGCCCCACCGTCTGCCTGCCGTGGGGCGTCTGCTTGGCCCGGTGGTGTTTGGCGATCTTCCGGCCTACCGCCTGGAGAACATAGGCAAGCCCCCGCGCCGTGAGCTTGCTTGCCTTAATAGATACTGCTATGGTACGTCTGGAAACGTCCTCGTCTATCAGCCCTTATCCCTCCTTCCACACGAAAAAAGCACCTCTGGACAATGTGTCCAGAAGTGCCGCTATCGGTCTGTATGGCCTTGCTCCGGGCGGGGGCGTTCCGCCGCCTGGGGAAAACGGTCAATGACTTCTTTATAAGCCGCCATCTGCTCCCGGATGGAAAGCTGCGGATAAGCAAAAACCTTGTGATCGTCTGGAATGTCCTCCAGCCCGTGGTAGTATTCAATAAACTGGCTGCCGTTGGGGAGGAAAAAACCGCCTTTGACAAACCCGCCATCCTCATTGATCCGCATATCCCGGCCATACGCCTCATAATCGAAATAATCCCGCAGGTTTTCGGGAATGTTGATTAGTTCCATGTCCTCCGCGTAAATGCGGCCCAGGGTTTCATCATCAGACACGCCGATATAGAAATCGTAGCAATCCAGATTTTCCACCAGATTGATGAGGTCGCCCACGCCGGATGTATGCTCGCCGCTGGCAACAGCCGCCTCAAACTTTTCCAAATCGCTTTTATCCAGCTCGGAGAGCAGGCAGGCCAGATGGTTGAGCTCGTCAATGCTTTCGTATTCTCCCAGGCAGGCGTTGAGTTCCGGCAGATCGCCGCCATAGTCGGCAATAAAAATCTCCTCATACTGGATATTGTCAACGCCAATCCGTTTAAGGAGCGCCTGTACTTCCTCGGTAGTCGTGGGGAATTTCAACGGCTCACTTGCCAGCTCACCCTCGTTGTATTTCCCCAGGTTAGTGACATACGCCTCAATGAACGCCATATCAGCGCCGCCTCTGGCCCTTGACGGTGAGGATGCCGTCCAGGGTGGTGGCGGTGATCCCCAGCCGCTGGGCCACAGCGATGTCATTTTTTACCGCTTCATCGACATAGCTCCCGCATACCACCAGCACGCGGGAGCGCCGGAGCAGGTCGCGCCCCATATCAATACCGCTTTTATGCTCCTCCGGCACCGCGTCATTGAGGAACAGCGGCAGATAGAGCATAGGGCAGATGGGGGAATATCCCGCATCATAGACAATGCGGCAGTATTTAGCTGCCTGCTCCATGACCTCGCACTCGCCGCCGCGCCATGCGGCGGTCACATACGCAAGGGGTCGCTTCATAATCAAAACCTCCGTTTCTTTTCTATATATAATAGGTAGGGGGTCAACCCTATCCCCCCGCCCTTTCCCTATCCAGGGAAAGGGGGCGGCTCTGGAGGATATACCCCCGCCGCTTGCCGGGGAAATAGCACAGCCGGGGCAGACCGTAAAGGGCAGGCCACCGCAAAATGCGGCGGGCGTTCCGCCCCTTGACGGCCCACTCCCGGCTGTGCAGCATAAACCCCGGCGACGGGGGATATATCACCGCAGAGCCCATCCCAAGCGCAGGGCGCGTACCTCTGGACAAAGTGTCCAGAAGCGGGGCCCGGTCACTTGTCGAGCTCGTTTTTCTTCTCCGGCTTTGCCAGTTCGGGCGGCTGTTTCTCTTTCCACTCGTCCAGCAGGGCCATGATCTGCTCCTTCATTTTGGCAGGAGTGACCTCCTTGCCGAAATACTTGTTGAGTTCGTCGGTACTGATGATCACGTTGTCAACCTCCCTTTTTTCTTCGCTCAAAATACCGTCAATGACATCGCCGTTGAGCAGGCCCTCCTGGTCAAGCTCCCGGAGCCGTTTTGCCTGTTTGACCGAGGGGGAGGACTGCTCCCCATCAATGGACACGGCGATCAGCCGCTGGTTTTCCGGCTTGATATACGACAGCTCCACAGCAGGCATAAAGCCCATGCTTTTTGCGTCCACCTTTTCCAGAAGCTCCGGGACAAGATGGTTAAGGCGAACATAGCGGAGCACCTTTTTATAGTTCATATCGTGCTCCTTGCCCACGATCTCCACCGAGAGCTTGCCCAGGGCCTCCGCCTCCTTGTCATTTTTGGGCCGGGCCCCCTGGCGCTTGATGGCCTCCAGCTCCAAATCCAGGAGCTTTGCCAATTCGCTGGGGAGAGGGTCGCCCCGCTGCTTGTTGCTGTTCTTCATTTCACGGACAGCCTCAAGATCGGTCATCTCGCGGACAATGCAGGGAATTTCATCCAGTCCAGCCCGTTCACCACCATGACAGCGGCGGTGGCCCGCGATGATCTCATAGCCCTTGCCGTCCTTTTCCGGGCGGACGGTAGCGGGGGTCATTATGCCGTGTTCCTTGATCGTTCCCACCAGATCGTCCATCGCCTTATCGTCCTGCACCTTAAAGGGGTGATCCCGCAAGGTATGGAATGGATGAAGCTCTGACAGCTTCAAATAGACGATTTTTCCCTGCTCCACCGGGCGGGGCGGCACCTCCGGCGTGGGCGGCAGCTTGATCTCCGGGGCGGGGGCCTCCGCCTCCTTGACCGGGGCGCCCTTAGTGGATTTAGGCGGCTGCTTACCATCGGCAAAGGGAGTTTCACGCTTGCCCGCCAAAAAATCTTTCACATTTTGATTGCGTTCCCGGCGTGTTTTTCCTCCGCGCTGGGCGGGGGTAAGCTCTTGTTCCTTACCTCTGGACACTTTGTCCAGAGCTGGGGACGGGGACTTGCCACGGGCCGCCTTGTCAGCCTTTGCCGGGCGGCCTGTGCGGGGCTCCGGCCCCTTTTCCGGTTTGTCCCCCTGGGGAGAATCCTGCTCCTTGGGGGGACGGCCCCGGCGTTTTGCCGTCTTTTCCTCCGGTTCCACTTTTTTATCCTGGTCGGGGGATTTTTCCACCTTATCAGCTTCAACCTGCGGCGCAGGCTGGGCTGGAACATCCCCGCCCATTCCAGGGGTAACAGACTGTTCCGGCTGGCGTACCGGGCCGGTGCCAGCTGCGGGCTCCTCTACCGTTTCCGGGACAGGGGGCTTCGTCACAGTTTGAGCATCCCCAACAGAGCCCTCGCCAGGGGACTCCGGGCCTGCTTTCAGTTTGTCATCTGCCATTCGCTAACCTCCTTGTTTTGAAATGAAAAAAAGCCAGACCTCTCAGCCTGGCTAACGAAAAAACTTCCCCCTTTCTTTTTTAGATTATATGGTTGCCACCACTCCTTTCTCAGTCCGGGCCATAAAAAAACGTCGCTTTTCACAAAGAAATAGCGACGTTTTAGTGTAGGTTGGCTCGGTTTTGTTGTGTTTTATAATTATGCCCTTGTATAAAAACCTAAGAGTTATTTAAGGTATTTACGAAGTCCCGTTTTGTTTATTGCTGCGCAAAGCGGCATTCCGGCGGCGTAGCATACCACGAGCTCGCCGAGACCTACAAATGCTGCCTGTATAAGAAAGCCCTTGAACGTAAAGCCCTCGGGCAAAAATACGGCTATTTCCGCCCCGACTATAACGGCGTTGAACACTACCGAAAAAACCGGTGCGAGAAGCGGCAGCCCCTTTACCTTGACCTTTCTCGTGAGATACGTAAATACGGCAGCCAAAAGCGTTGCTGCCGAGCCGCATATTATATCCGTAATACCGTACGGACTTCCGAGGTTTGCCAAGAGACAGCCTATTGTAAGCCCGGGTATTGCGGCCGGTGTGTATGCCGCAAGAACCGTCAGAGCCTCGGAAAATCTGAACTGTACCGCTCCGTAGGCAAGATTTACGGCGGATGCGGCATAGGTCAGCGCGGCATAGAGTGCGGCAATTACCGCACCGCAGACGAGAGAGTTAACATCTTTTTTCTTATTCATTTTTCAAACTCCTTAGTTTTGATTTGGGCATTTGCCCTGTCAGGCGGATCTCGAACTGACAACTTTGATTATGAGATTTTCAAAGCATTAAAATTGTATAATAAAAGAGCCTGCTCGTCAAGGAAAAACAAAAAGATTTTCCGTGAAACGGCTCAAATATTGACTTTTTTGCTTCCGTTTGCTATTGTTTTTATAAATAAAACGGTAAGGAGCGTTTGTCTTGAAAAATTACGTTCTCAAATATAACAAGCCTGCGGAGTATTCCGAAAACGGATGGCAAAACGAGGTTTTGCCCATAGGCAACGGCATGCTCGGTATGTGCGTATTCGGAGGTGTTTCCGAGGAGCATTTGCAGTTTAATGAAAAAACTCTTTGGACTGGCGGACCGTCAAAGAGCAGAAAGGACTATATCGGCGGAAATGTCGAAAACAGCTATGAATACCTTGAAAAAATCAGAGATGCACTGCGCCGCGGTGATAAAAAGGCCGTCCTTAAATTTAAGGATAAGCTTGTAGGCGTAAAGGACGGCTACGGGGCGTATCAGAATTTCGGGGAGATAGTGCTCAAATTTCCTCACGGTGTTTTTTCGGATTATGAAAGACAGCTCGATATAACAAATTCCGTTTGCACGGTGAAATATAAGAGCGGCGAAGTTTCCTTTATACGCGAGTGTTTTGCGTCGCACAATCCGTCGGTTATCGCCGAAAAAATTACCGCCGATAAAAATGGTGTGTTGAACACCGAAATTTCATTTTCGGCGTCTCACGAGACCGACAGCATAAGAGTGCAGGATAATTCCCTGATTTTGTGCGGCAGGCTCTCGGATAATGACCTCGCATACTATGCGCGCCTTTGTGTTACAACGGACGGTGAAATGGTAAAAGGCGACGGTAAGCTCGTCATTAAAGACGCTTCATATCTTGTTTTTGCCCTCTCTGCCGGGACAAACTATAAAAACGAATATCCGAATTACAGAGGCGAATTGCCCGAAGGCAAAGTAAATTCCGCAATAGAAGAATTTTTGAAAAAAGGCTATGACGAGGTTAAAAAAGAGGCGATTGCCGAATACAAATCGCTGTTTGACCGTTTTTCATTTGAGGTTACAAGCTTCACAAGCACCGAATACACGGATAAACTCCTTTCTTCATACCGTGAAAACCCCGATTCAAAGGACGGGCGGTACTTGGAAGAGCTTTTGTGCCAATACGGCAGATACCTGCTTATTTCAAGCTCTGCCGAAAACGATGAGCTGCCCGCCAATCTTCAGGGTGTATGGAACAATTCCAATTCGCCTGCGTGGAGCTGTGATTATCATCTGAACGTAAATCTTCAGATGTGTTATTGGCACGCCTATGTCACGGGACTTTTCGGCGAGGCAAAACCTATGATACGCTATATGGAGTCGCTTCGTGAGCCGGGCAGAGTTACCGCGCGGTGTTACCACAATATCGTTTCCGATGAAAAAAATCCCGAGAACGGCTGGGTGTGCCATACTCAAAATACGCCCTTCGGTTGGACTTGTCCCGGTTGGGATTTCTACTGGGGCTGGTCTCCGGCGGCATCCTCGTGGATGATGCAGAATTGCTTTGATTATTATGCGTTTACCGAGGACACGGACTATCTTCGCTCCGACATATATCCCATGATGAAAGAAAATGCTGTTTTTTGGCTTCAAAATCTTGTTTACAGTAAAGAGCAGGACAGATATGTTTCGTCTCCGTCTTATTCTCCTGAGCACGGGCCCATAAGTATAGGCAATACATACGAGCAGACGCTTATTTGGCAACTGTTTACCGATACGGAAAAGGCGGCAAGGGTTCTCGGAGACGACGACTTTGCGGCTGAGCTTGAAAAGGTACGTGTAAAGTTAAAACCCATTACAAAAGGTCGATGGGGTCAGATAAAGGAATGGTATGAGGAGGACGAATGGTACAAGTCCTTGAAACTCAGAAAGCTTAAATATAGGCTCCATTCCTGCCAAAACCGCCACAGACACGCATCTCATTTGCTCGGACTTTATCCCGGAAACGCGATAACCGATAAAACTCCCGAACTTATCGAGGCTTGTAAAGTTTCTCTGCTTGACAGAGGCTTCGGCCAAAAGAGCGGCGCAAACGGCTCGGGCTGGGGCAAGGCGAATAAGGTAAACCTTTGGGCGAGGGCGAAGGACGGCAACAGAGCATATTCAATGCTGCGTGAGCTTATAAATAAAAACATCGCGCCGAACCTTTGGGACTTCCATCCGCCGTATCAGATGGACGGAAACTGCGGATACACAAGCGGTGTCTGCGAAATGCTGTGTTACAGTTCCGATGATATTATAGAGCTTTTGCCGGCACTCCCCGAGGAGTGGAAAAACGGCAGCGTAAAAGGGCTTTGTGCCCGCGGAGGATATTCTCTTGATTTCACGTGGGAAAACGGCGAAATAAAGAGTCTGTCGGTATATTCGTCCTGCGACAAAAAGACGGCACGCATTAAAACGGGCGATGAAATCAAAACGGTGAAAACGGTCGGTTAAAAGCACCGAAAATTTACTCGTTGTATTTTGAAAGGATTTGGAAACAGTGAAATATCTTGTTATAGGTGTCGGCGGAACGGGAGGCGCAATAGCCGCATACCTTACAAAGGCCGGAATAGATACAACTCTTATTGCGAGAGGCAAAAATCTGTCGGCTCTCAGGGAAACCGGCATTACTCTGAGTCTTGATAACAACGAATACACAAATGCCGTAAAAGCCTTTGATATGAACGGTTTTGAGAATGCTGTGAAATCCGGCGCAGCCCTTTCTCCCGATGTTATTTTTGTATGCGTAAAGGGATATAGCATTACAGATACAATACCGTTTATAAAAAGCGTATCCAAGCCCGAAACCGTGGTAATACCGATACTCAATATTTACGGCACGGGCAGACATATGCAAAAAGAGCTTCCCTCTCTTACGGTGACGGACGGGTGTATATATGTTTCCTCAAGTCTTGTCTCTCCGGGGAAAATACATATGTACGGTTCGATTTTTCGTATAGTTTACGGGTTGCCTTCGCACAAAAAGGATGATTCGCGGCTTATAAAAATCGAAAGCGACTTAAAACTGGCAAACATAACGCCGGTTTTTTCCGATAATGTCGAAAAGGACGCTCTCCAAAAATTTTCATATGTTTCGCCTATGGCGGGATGCGGTCTGTATTTCGGAGCAAATGCCGCCGAGATGCAAAAACCGGGAGCGGAGCGCGAGTTTTTTTCTGAGCTTATCTCCGAAATTGAAACGCTTGCGGCTGCAATGGGAATAAAATACGAAAAGAGCCTTGTAAAAATAAATCTCGATATTCTCGACGCCCTGTCGCCGGACGCCTCCACCTCTATGCAGCGCGACATTGCTGCCGGTAAGCAGTCGGAAATAGACGGTCTTATATATGAGGTTGTGCGCCTTGCCGATAAGTACGGACTCTCTCTTCCGGCTTACCGTAAAATATCCGAGAAATTTCGGGTTGACGGTTTTAAATAATGAAAAGCCGCCGAAGCTTTTCACGGTTGACGAAACAGAGGGTTTGTAGTATAATTTTTCCTAATATATTATTTTGAAAGGAGTCCACAAATTATTATGGACGACGCAGGACCTGCGAGTATTATTCTTAAACTTTTTTTACTATTTATTCTTATTTTGATCAACGCTTTCTTTGCAATGTCGGAGATAGCTATCATTTCGCTGAATGACGCCAAGATGGAAAAAATGGCGGAGGACGGCGACAAAAAGGCAAAACAGGTATTAAAGCTTACCAAAAACTCCAGCAACTTCCTCTCGACCATTCAGATAGGCGTAACCCTTGCCGGCTTCCTTACTTCGGCTGTCGCGGCGCAGAACTTTGCGGTAATGCTGACCGACGCTCTTGCGAAAACATCTGTTGTTAAGGTAATTCCGGTCGGTGCGATAAGCGTAATTTCGACTATACTTATAACGCTTATTATGTCTTATTTTTCACTCGTTCTCGGCGAGCTTGCACCCAAAAAGTTCGCTATGCAGAAGTCTGAAAAAATCTCCTTTGCAGTCACTCCGATACTTCTCGGCTTCAGTAAGTTAACAAAGCCGTTTGTAAAGCTTCTTTCTGCTTCCACAAACCTTATAGTCCGTATGTTCGGTCTTGACCCCAACGCTGATGAGGAAACCGTCACAGAAGAGGAAATCCGTATGATGGTTGACGTCGGTCAGGAAAAGGGCGTAATTGAGGACAGCCAAAAAGAAATGATAAACAACGTCTTTGAATTTGATGATATTGACGTTGCCGATATAATGACTCACCGCACCGATATGGAGTGCGTTGACGTCGAGGATTCTCTCCAGGATGTGGTCAAAACCTCAATGGAGCACGGCTATTCGAGAATCCCCGTATATGAGGAAGACCCTGACAATGTTGTCGGTATTATATACATTAAAGACCTTTTAAAATATGTCGGGTCCAATCTGCCGAAAACAAAAACGCCTAAGGACATAATGCGCGAGGTATATTGCGTTCCCGAAACAAAGCGCTGCGGCGAATTATTTTCGGAAATGACCGCTAAGCATATTCAGATGGCAATAGTGGTTGACGAGTACGGTGGAACTGCCGGCCTTGTAACCCTTGAGGATATAGTTGAGGCTATCGTCGGTAATATTCAGGACGAATATGACAACGAGGACGAAGAAATATCCAAGATAAACGATACAACCTTTACGATAGACGGTATTACCGATATCGAAGAGGTTGAGGAAAAACTCGGCATAAAGCTGCCCGAGGGAGACTACGATACTCTCGGCGGATTTATAATTAGCCTTTTGGGCTTTTTGCCGGTTGACGGCGATATGAACACCGTTCAGTATAAAAACATCAGGTTTACCGTGTTGAACGTAGAGGAGCGCCGCATAGGTAAGGTCAAGGTTGAATTTTTGCCGGAGGAACAGCTCGGCAACGAAAAAACGACTGATGAAAAGCCCGAGGAAAAGGATAAGCGTAAAAGCGGTGACAAAGACGATGAATAATGTGCTTCTTCACTGCTGCTGTGCGCCGTGCTCGCTTTCCTGCATAGACCCTCTGCGAAACGAGGGAATAGAGCCGGTCGCATTTTGGTATAATCCAAACATCCACCCTTGGAAAGAATACGAGGCAAGGCGTAATTGCCTTATCGACTATGCTTCAAAAATAAATATGAGGGTTTTGGTCGAAGAGGATTACGGACTTCGCGAATTTGTGAAAAATGTTGTTGGCGATATAGATAACAGGTGTACCTATTGCTATGAGACGAGGCTTCGCAAAACAGCTGAATTTGCGGCGGAACACGGTTTTAAGCAGTTTACAACCACGCTTCTCGCGAGCGTTTACCAAAAGCACGAGCTTATAGCCGCGTCAGGCGAGCGTTTCGGAAAAGAGTTCGGTGTGGAATTTCTCTACCGCGATTTCAGACCGAATTTCAGAGACGGCAATCAAAGGGCAAGAGAGCTTGGCTTTTATATGCAAAAATACTGCGGATGCGTCTTTTCTGAGGAGGACAGATACAAAAAAGCAATCCTCCGAGAAAAAGAAAGGTTTCTTGAAGAACTTGATTCTTTTACATTATAAAATAAAGATAAAACGGCTTATAGGGAGCTTAATCCCGATAAGCCGTTTTTTTATACGTGATTTAAAATCCGACTACCTGATGAGTTCTCGGCACCGACGGCGGATCGCCTATTCTGCCGTAGACCCTGAGCGACGCTATTCTTTCCATATCTTCGTCGGAAATTTCAAAGCCGAATACATCGGCGTTGTTCCGAATTCTGTCGGGATTTGCCGACTTAGGAATGGGAACGGCACCCTTTTGCACTATAAAGCGTATGCAAAGCTGGGCTACCGAAACCTTGTATTTTTCGGCAAGCTCAAGCAGGAGTTCGCGCTTAAATGCCTGACCTTGTATGAGCGGACTCCAGGCTTCGGGCAAAACAGAGTTTTCTTTACAGTATGCTATCATTTCGTCCTGCGGATTTTGCGGATGCATCTGGACCTGATTTATCAGCGGATAATCGCCGAGATTTTTCTTTAAAATCTCAATATGCTCCGTCATAAAGTTACTTGTGCCGATGGCTCTTACCTTGCCGTCATCGCGCAGTCTCATCATTGCGCGCCAGGTATCGCAAAGGTCGTCTTCGAGGCGGTCCCAGTTTGTGACAAGCACCGGCCAATGTATTAAATAGCCGTCGAGGTAATCCGTACCGAGCTTTAAAAGCGAGCTCTCACACGCAGCTATGGCTTTTTCATAGCCGTGGTCGTCGTTTGGCAGCTTGCTTACCAAAAATATTTCGTCCCTTTTAACGCCGCTCTTTTTTATTCCGTCGCCGACGCCTTTTTCGTTTCTGTAAGCGCCTGCGGTGTCGATATGACGGTAGCCTGTATCTATTGCGGCTTTTACGGCATTTTCTGCGACTTCATCCGGCATTTTCCATGTGCCGAAGCCTATGCACGGTACTTCTACGCCGTTTCTGAGTATATATTTGTCCTGTAAGCTTTTCAAATTCTCACCTTCATTTCAAAGATGAGTATATTGTATCACAATATGCGGCGATTTTACACCTTAAATTTATCGCCGCTGTCGTTATATCTTATCATATTTCGGTTATGCCGCCTTTAAGAATCCCCACGTTGTCGCTGTATATTTTGTCAAACTGCGTAAGGGGCAGGGGGCTTTGACCTAAGCCTACCTCTATTGTGTATCCGGGTCTGTCATAATACTGTATAAACCAGTCCTTGTACCCTGCAAAGCCCGAATTATACGGTGTTTCCTCTACCGCATAGCCGCTGATTTGCCCGAAATATTCTGCGATTTCACGTGATTTTTGCGGCTCAAAGTCAAGGTACTTCCAGTATATAATTTCTCCTTGGCTGTGGTATGACAGGGTAAGCGCAAAATTATGCTTCATTGTAAAATTAAACACAGCCTCGCTTTCGGGGGCGGAAAGGGGAGCCGTGCCGACAAAATCGCGCGGAGCGGGAGACGTAAAACCGAGCGAATACTTAATCTTTTTTGCTTCGTCCCAGCCTGCCGGGTATTGAAGATTAAGGTCAACTCCCGCGATGTTCGCTTTCCACCCGTTCGGATACGGTATGTCGGGATAGCGTGCCGAAATTTTGAGCGTCTCATTTTTATATCTGTCGTTACGGAGTACACCGTTTACAAGGTCAACGCCGTCGGGGTTAACCATGGGAACAATATAAAGAGTTGCCTTTTTAAATAACTGTACCGCGAGAGTACCGTACAGCGAGCCTCCGTTTGCAAAGCTTTCCGAATATTCTTCGATGAATTTTAAAAGTAGGGGAGTTGTTATCCATTCGTTTGCGTGGTGCGACGCGTTGTAAAATACCTCGTTTTTGCCCTGACCTATGCTTAGATACGGTATGCTTTTTCCCATAACGCTTTTTCCTATAACTCCGCCTGAAAGGAACGGATATCGCATTAAAAGTCCTTCGCAGATGTATGTTAAAAGCATATATGAATACGGCACGTCGGTGGGAACTACCGAAAAAGCAAACGGAACGGTTAAATTTGTGCCTATCTGCAGGTTCAGCGGATCAACCGTCGGATTTGCAAGCATAATTTTTCTTATGCTTGTATTGTGCATGGCGGCAATCGAATAGAGCGAATCTCCCTTTTTTACACGGTGAATCGTGTACCCTTTGAGATACGGTAAAAGTGCGGCGTATGTTTTCGGACCGACAATTCCGTCGGGCGACAGAGAAGCGGCCTTTTGAAAAGAAATTACGGCATTTCTTGTATCGCTTCCGAAAATACCGTCGATTTCACCGTCTAAAACCCCGGCCCTTTTAAGTGCCAGCTGTATTACGGATGTTTCTGTTTTGTTGTTTTGATAATTCATAAAATGTTCGTGCCTCCCAAAACGTTTATTATATTATACGAATTCGGCGGCACTTTGTTGCAAAACGGCATAGCTTGATTTTTGCGGATTTATGAATTATTATAAAATAAAGATAATATGACGGGAGACGATATTATGACGCCTTGTGAGCTTTTGATATGCGCCGAGGACGCTATGGTAAATTCATATTCGCCGTACTCGGGCTTTTCCGTCGGTGCGGCGCTTATTACCGCAGACGGAAGAGTTTATAAGGGGTGCAATATCGAAAATTCGGCTTTTTCACCCACGATATGTGCCGAGCGAACAGCTTTTTTTAAGGCAATCAGCGAGGGTGAAAACGATTTCGAAGCTATTGCGATAGTCGGTAAATACAAAAACGGCGAATACAAGCACCTTTGCTATCCGTGCGGCGTTTGCCGTCAGGTTATGAAGGAGTTTTGCGGCGGTGATTTCAAAATAATTCTCGGCGACGGCAAGGGCGAATATGAGGTGCATACGCTCTCGGAGCTTTTGCCCGGCGGATTTGATTTGCGAAATGAATAATTATTGAAAATCGGCACAAAATAATTCCGAAAATCGGAAGGGGAAATGTTTTTTGCTGATTTTTCTTAAAGCGTTTTTTGTCGGCGGACTCATATGCGTTATAGGACAAATACTGATAGACGTGACAAAGATGACGCCTGCAAGAATACTCGTTACCTTTGTTGTGCTCGGAGTTATCCTCGGTGCGACCGGAGTATATGATAAGCTTGTTGATTTTGCCGGAGCGGGGGCTACGGTACCGCTTACGGGCTTCGGTAATGTCCTTGTGAACGGAACCAAGGAGGCAATCCGCGAAAAAGGCTTGCTCGGTGTTCTTACGGGACCGTTGTGTGCGGGCTCCGCAGGAATTGCGGCGGCGGTGCTGTCGGGACTTGTGGTTTCGTTTTTTGCAAAACCGAAAAGTAAATAAAAAACACCCGTTCAAAGGCCGAGTGTTCGTAAGAAATCATTGGTTTCCTGCATAAAAAACTCTTATGCTTTTGTAAAAAAGGCTCGCAAGGCGACAGGCTTGCTTAGTTTTCTGCTTTCGGTATAAAAAGATTTTACGCCTACGAAACTGCAAAGCACTTTAAAATATTATATTTTTGATACAAGAAAATGAAAACCCCTCAGATAAGCCGGAGCTCATCTGAGGGGTCAATTATTATTGCACAAAAAATATTGTTTTGACGCAAAGTTTCCTTATAAACACTCAGCCAATCGGGCGTTTATAATACGTTTTTATTTACGCAACGGTTTCGGAAACGAAGTTGTCGTCGCAGCAGGAGCATGAAACATAATTTTCAGCGTCATTGCCGATAACTACTTTTTTGCTGTCAACATATTTTTTCACTATTACATAAACGCCGAAGATAGCGCCTGCAACAGCGGCGATGATACCGATAACTTTAAGAACTTTTTTCATAGGTAAAATGCCTCCCTTAATTTTTGTAAAACTATGTGTTTATTATATACGTAAAAAAGGCAAAAGTCAATGAATAAAATGTAAATTTGACCGAAAAAGCAAAACACCCCGGTCTAAAGACCGAGGTGCATTAAAAACAACATTAAGCCTTGTTGAGTTTGCAAACGAGGGCTGACTTTTTGCGAGCGGCGTTATTCATATGAATAAGACCCTTTGCAGAAGCCTGGTCGATTTTCTTAACTGCAGCTTTAACAAGAACTTCTTTGTCGGCAGCATTTGACTCAATAGCGGCATTAGCCTTTTTGATAGCTGTCTTGAGAGCGGTGTTTCTTGACTTGTTGCGGTCTGCTCTCTTGTTGTTAACGATTACACGTTTTTTAGCTGATTTAATATTCGGCATAGTTTAACCTCCTTTGCGTATCACATTAGCGGAATATATAATACCATTCTTTCCGAAAAAAAGCAAGTTTTTTTTCATAAACAGCCTATAAAATTTATGCCGGTGCAAATAATATATCGTAAAGTGCGCCCGAAATTCGCAAAATGCGGCAAAACGGGCTGCAGCACACAAACATTTATCGAAAGAAAGGCAGCAGTATTTATATGATTTTCGGAACCGATCTCGCAATTGAGCGCAGAGAGATAACAAACAGCGGCAAAAATGACGGCGTGACGGTAAAAAAGCGAAGGATAAAAAGCGCGTCGGTCACCGAAATAGAAATTACAACGGATGCCGGTGCCGAAAAGCTCGGCAAACCCGTCGGCACATATGTCACGGTGGAGCTGCCGCCGTTTTCATCGGAATTTGATGATGCAGACAGAAGAATGCTTGCCGTGAGAGATGAAATTAAAAAGCTGTTGCCGAAAAACGCCTCGGGAGTTCTTGTGGTGGGGCTCGGCAATTCGGATATTACACCCGACGCTCTCGGTCCCAAGACCGCAAAAGATATATTTTCAACGCGCCATATCACAAAATCGCTCGCGGAGGAAGTTGGTCTTCCGTCTCTTCGGCCCGTATCGTCCGCTTCTCCGGGAGTGCTCGGTCAGACCGGCATAGAAAGCGCCGAGATGATTCGCGGAATAATGAATGAGACTTCCCCCGACGCTGTAATAACCGTGGACGCGCTGTCGGCACGCAGCATAAAAAGGCTCGGCTGTACGGTGCAGATGACAAATACCGGTATAGTTCCGGGCTCGGGAGTCGGCAATCATCGCGCCGAGATAAGCCGAAAGACCCTCGGAGTGCCGGTAATAGCGATAGGGGTGCCGACGGTGGTAGATGCCGCCGCACTTGTCTATGATATAACGGGAAATGAAAATATACCGCAGCCGGAACGCGAAAGAGCCGAAAAAATGATGGTGACACCGCGCGAAATCGACGTTATGATAAGCCGTGCGTCACGCCTTTTGGCTCTTGCGATAAATTCCGCTCTGCAACCCGATATGGATATGCAAACTCTTCTTTCTCTCGTATAACATCGGAAAAACGCGCATATAATCTTACAAAGGTCATATGCGCAGCTGTGTGATATTGCCGTATCGTCCTAAGCCTTTTGTTATACGCCGTATACGGCTGCAACATACGGCGTATGACTTGCGAAAAAACAAATTGCGGCCGGAAAGGCTATGTAAATCAAATGAAAAAACGAAAAAGACATACGGGTAAAATTCCGAAAAAAAGAAATGAAGTGCTTGTCGCCCTGCCGATAATCATAATATTGGCATTTGTGTGCGGAAGCCGTTTCGGAAATGCCGTCGGCAGAACCGCCGTTATAGGCGCGGGACTTATGCTGCCCGAGGGTGCCGTTCTGTCTGCAAAAAGCAGTGCGGTAAGGTCAATCGAAAAAAGCGTTTCCGCGCAAAGCTCACAGCAAAACGCCGTAATTTCATTGCCGAGCGAAAAAAACGAGCAGAGCGAAAGCGTCGTCGGAAGCACTCCGACTGTTCCTCGCGATATAGTTAAAATGATGGCTGACGCCGAAAAACAATACGCCTCGGCAAATCATGACGGCACAATAGTCGAAAAGAAATTCGATGCATCGTCCGCAACATCGACATATAAAAATATATCGGTACGAAACACAACGCCGTCGCACAGCATAAATATCGAAAGCTCGTTAAACGGCGAGTGTAATCCCAATATTGCCGATAAGAGCGCGCCAACGGTTCTTATTTTTCACACCCATACCACAGAGTGCTATCAGCTTATGGATAAGGGCTGGTATACGCGCGATTTTGAACTGAGGAGCGATGACCCGTCGCGTAATATGGTGCGCGTGGGCGACGCCGTTTCGGAGGAGCTTCAAAAGGCGGGAATAGGCGTAATACATGACACCGAGATACACGACAGAGCGTATACCGGTGCATATGACCGCTCGCGTGAGACAATACTTAAAATAATGAAAGAAAATCCGTCCGTAAAGATAGTTCTTGACGTTCACCGAGACGCGATTGAGCAAAGCGACGGTACGCGCATAAAGCCGACAACCACGGTAAACGGCAGAAAAGCGGCGCAGATAATGATAATCGCAGGCTGTGAGGACGGCAAGGTCACGTCGTTTCCGACATGGGAGCAAAATCTTACATTCGCGCTAAAGCTGCAGCAGACAGCCGAAACCATGTATCCGGGGCTTATGCGGCCGATATTGTTTTCCGCAAGAAAATACAATATGGACGTAACGCCGTGCTCGGTGCTGCTTGAGTTCGGCAGCGATTCAAATACAATAGCCGAGGCGGAATATTCCGGGCACCTTATGGGAAAAGCTATTGCCGAATTTATAAATTCCAACGTCTGAAGCATTAAATAAACGAAAGGAGCATTGTGCCGTATACGGAGGTGACCCGTTGCGGCAAAATGGCCGTATTAAAATGAAGAAAAAAGACAGGATAATTAAAAAATATCTCGCGGTACTGACCGTTGTTTTGTGTGCCTTTGCGCTGTTTGCGGGAGTGTCTGAGTCGGCAAACAGAACGTCTCAGCTCACTCGCGGAGTATCGGATTCCGTTTATACCGAAAAGCAGATACTGGAGAGCGTCGCGAAAGAGGCGAAAAACGGCAGAGAATTTCTAAATGCGATAGATGAAAAAATAACAGAGATGATTTTCGGCTGAATACAGAAAAAAGATACTTTTTTTGAGGGCTGTAAAGCTTTTTACAGCTCATTTTTTATGGCGTTTTAACGCACAATGCCTTCTCTGCGTAGAATAGAAACAGGGGAGGCAGATAAAGTAATGAAAAGGAAAAGCTGTGCAAAAAGGGTGTTCTTCTCTTTTTTCGTGTTCGTTATGAGCATTTCGGTGCTTGTTTTCACCTTTACCTGTCGTATGCGCCCCGTCATTACGAGGTACAGCGAGACAGTAGCCGAAAGAATACTTTTAAACTCGACAAACAAAGCGGTTGCCGAGGTCCTCGCCGAATCGGAAACAGCATATAACGATATAGTTAAAACAGAAAGAAACGCGGAGGGAAATGTAACTTCTCTCCACGTTGATACAGTTAAAATAAATTTACTTCAAAGCAATATTTCCCTTGCCGTATCCGAAATCGCCGCAGAAAACGAAACATTCAGCATATCTATACCAATCGGAACGTTTTTGGGAAGTGAATACACAAACGGCTACGGCCCGCGCGTGAAATTTAATGCTCAGCTGACCTCCGGTACGGTTGTGACATTTTCAAACGAATTCAGGGAGGCCGGGCTCAACCAGGTAATACACCGCATTGTTTTTAATATTGAGACAAGCGGCAGGCTTGTTATGCTCGGAAAGACTGACGGCTTGTCCGTAACAGCGTCCGCCGTTGTTGCGGAAACCGTTATAGTCGGCGTGCTGCCGGAGGCACTCACAAACGTGATAGGCTCGCCGAGCGAGCTTGCCGGAATTATAAACGACTACGGAGCGGCGTTTGATTAAGCGGGAATATCAAATATCCGCCACAAGCTCCACGGGACAGTGGTCTGAGCCTTGTATATCCGAGAGAATGTCGGCGGAAACGAGCTTGTCTTTGAGAGCTTCCGATACAAGAAAGTAGTCTATTCTCCATCCTGCGTTGTTTTTACGCGCGTTAAATCTGTAAGACCACCAAGAGTATCTGCCCGGCTCGTCAGGGTGAAAATACCTAAAGGTGTCTATAAAGCCGCTGTCTAAAAGGGTCCCGAATTTTTCTCTTTCTTCGTTGGTAAACCCGGCATTACCCATATTCGTTTTCGGATTTTTCAAATCGATTTCTTTGTGTGCCACGTTTAGGTCGCCGCAAAGAATAACAGGCTTTGTCTTTTCAAGCTTTTTAAGATATGTCAGGAATTTTTCTTCCCACGACATTCTGTATTCAAGCCTTTTGAGTTCGCTTTGAGAATTCGGTGTGTAGCAGGTTAGAAAGAAATAATTTTCGAATTCGAGCGTTATGACTCTGCCTTCATTGTCGTAAAACGGCTCGTTTATGCCGTAAAATACGTCTTTTGGTTCCTCTTTTGTGAATATCGCTGTGCCCGCATAGCCTTTTTTTTCGGCATAGTTCCAATAGCTTTTATAGCCGTCAAATTCCAGGTCGATTTGACCTTCCTGAAGCTTTGTTTCCTGTATGCAAAAAATATCCGCATCAAGAGAAGCGAATACCTCCTTGAAATTTTTACCGACTGCGGCGCGCAGTCCGTTTACGTTCCATGATATCATCTTTTTCATTGCGGTAATTGCCCTTTCGGGCGCTCCTTTTTTATAATAATATTTGCTTTAGGCGCGGCGCTGCAAAACGCAAGCTGTATTTTTGCAGCCTACTGCCTTTTTATGTAGCCCGTGCCGAAGCCAAGCTTGTTTCCGCCGAGCATATATTCCTTTGCACTCTTTTGTAAAGAGGTATCTTCGCAGTAATCGTTTATATCGCTTTTTCTTTCTCCGAATATGCGCTCTATTGCCTGCGAATCGTTTTCCGTCGAATATGCCGGAGTGAACAAGTCCATAAATTTAACTATGTTGCTGTCTTTTGCCATAAAGCTTCGGTTGCCGGGAAACAAAAGCCAGCTCTCACAGAAGAAGTAATCATATTCGTAATTCGGAAAATGGCTTCTGAAAAATTCCTCGGCACGCCTTACGGAATCCGTACAGCTCTCCCTTGTCAGCTTTTCTCCCTGAGGAATGTGAATGTATAAGAGGTTGTCGCCTCTTTTAAACGGCAGTTTTGTGTAGTCTGGCCCCATGTGGGCTTTATATATTTGAAATTGCAGCCTGCCTATTTTAAATAGCTTGCCCGATGCGTGATTATGAAGCCAACGGTAGTTTTTAAGACCGTTGTTTTGATTGTTTTCGCACCAGACGGCTGCATCCTTTATCGTGTCGTAAAAAACATCGTCACTTATTATTTTGCTCTTGTAAAAATCGTGAGTTCGCTCAAAGCTCTTTAAAACAACCGCGAGTCTTACCATATCCGATTGTCCCTTAAGTATGTCGGGAAATGGGAAAAACAGCTTCGAGAGCGCATTGATTTTAGCTTTGCTGTTTGTGTATATATCATCCGCTTTTTCGCGCAGCGACTGCGGCAGTCCTACTTTTTTTATGTCGTAATTCAAAATTAAGAACCTCTTTTACAGCAGCTTCTGAAGCTCGTTCAGCTTTTCCTGCGGCATTTCCTCTCTGTCGCCGAACGGGAAGAAAATATTTAAGCTTTCATATTTTTCTTTGCAAAGCTTGCGGAACGGCAAAAGCTCTGTTTTTTCAACGCAATTAAAAGGCTTTAATATTTCGCGAAGCTTCAGAACATCGTCTTCGGTATCGTTAATGCCGGGAGTTATAACCTGTCGGATTATAACTCTTTTTTTTGTCTTTTCGCATTCCGCAAGAAACGCAAGCGGAGCGGAAAGGCTCACTCCTATGTATTTTTTATACAGGTCGTCACGTGAAAATTTTATGTCGAGCAAAACTATATCGGTTTTGCCGAGAAGCTTTTTTACGCTGTCGTTCATTATGACGCCGGAGGTGTCAAGCGCAGTACCTATGCCTTCCTCCTTAAGCCTTGTAAACAGCTCGTATACAAATTCGACTTGCAAAAGCGGCTCGCCGCCCGATACGGTAACTCCGCCGTCCTTGCCGAAATATGAGCGGTATCTTAAAATCTTCTTTACCGCGTCATCAACCAAAATATCTTCTCCGGCATTTTTGTCCCATGTGTCCGGATTGTGACAGTATGGGCAACGCAGGGGACAACCCTGCAAAAACAGAACTGTGCGTACTCCGGGGCCGTCTACTGTACCGAGACTTTGAAATGAATGGACTTTGCCTGTCATAAATTCACCTTGCATTTTGTCGTAATAATGTTACAATATATTGTATTTGTTTTTTAGGAGTGTCAGCTTTGTCAAATTCAGTTTTTGCCGAAACCAAATATTTTATTATAGATATGGACGGCACTTTTTACCTTGACGGTAATATTATACCCGGTTCTGTTGATTTTCTCAATACGGTTAAGCAAAAAGGAAAGGATTTTCTCTTTTACACCAACAATTCGTCAAACAATGTCGAGGTTTGCAGAACAAGACTTCACAATATGGGTTACGATATTTCACCGGACAAAATCGTAATTTCGTCTCACGTTACGATTGATTTCCTCAAAGCCAACAGGAACGGCAAAAGGGTGTACCTGCTCGGCAACGAACGGCTCACGGCTGATTTTGTGAATGCGGGAATTATTCTTGACGACAAGGACCCGGATATAGTGGTGCTCGGTTTTGATACCACTCTTACGTACGAAAAGCTGAGACGAGCCTGTCGCTTTTTGGCGGAGGGGAAGGAGTATATTGCGACGCATCCCGATTTCAATTGTCCCACAGCTGACGGGTTTATGCCCGACACGGGCTCTATGATGGCTCTTTTTGAGGCATCAACCGGCAGAAAACCCGATATGATAATGGGCAAGCCGCATAAATACACGGTCGATTATCTTACTCGGCTTTTGTCTTGTAAAAAAGAGGAGCTGTGCTTCATCGGCGACCGACTTGAAACCGACATACTGATAGGGCAGGCTAACGGTATACCGTCTGTGCTTGTGCTGTCGGGTGTTACGAGCCCCGAGCAATATAAAAAGAGCGATATTCGTGCGAGTGAGGTCGTCGGCTCGTTAAAGGAGCTTGCGACTTTGCTGTAAAGGCAATTACAATTACATATTTTCTTGTGTGTAAAGCATATCATATTACAAAAAAACAACCGACAAGCAGCAAACAGCGCCTTGCCGGTTGTTTTTTGTTACAGAATTATGCAGATAAGCCCGTTGCAGCCCTCGTTTATAACTCGTTCGAGCGTCTCTTGAAGCTTCATTCTCGCGTCTGACGGCATATGATTAAGCTTGCCTCTGAGTCCTTCGTTTACAAGCTCGTGAAGCGATTTCCCGAATATATTTGACTCCCATATCTTTTGCGGGTCTTCCTCAAAGCCCTGAAGCAGATATTTTACGAGCTCCTCCGACTGGCTTTCGCTGCCGACAATCGGTGCAACCTCGGTCTTTATGTTGGCTTTGAGCATATGAATTGACGGTGCGCTGGCGGACAGCTTAACCCCGTATTTGCCGCCCTGCTTTACGAGCTCGGGCTCTTCAAGCGTCAGTTCGTCTATCGACGGCATCACTATTCCGTAGCCTGTCGCTTCCACCTCGTCAAGCGCGCACTTCAGCCTGTCGTATTCCTTCTTTACCGAAGCGAGCTCGCGCATTGTGGCCATAAGACTTTGCTCGTTTTCCACGGTAAGACCGGTTGATTCGGAAAGAACCTTGTAAAAGAGCCCCGACCCTACGCGTACCGAAATATTTGCGCTGCCGCACCCCAGATCCATACTGCTTACAGAACAGTCATCTGTATATTCGCATTCCTTCAGGCGCTCCGTCATTAAGGATACGTCGCGTACAAGCTCCATTTCGTTTGCCGCGGAAGCCACTGCGCCGAAAAGTGCTTTCCTCAGCCAATGGTCGTGCGGCAAAGCCGTCAGCCAGAACGGAAGCTTTACCGATACCTCGCGAATGGGAAATTCAAACAAAAGCTGCGTCATTATCTCTTTAATTTCTGTTTCGGTAAGCTCAAGGCAGTTTATCGGAAGCACGGGAACGCCGTATTTTTCGGAAAGCTTTACGGACAGCTCTTTCGCGGGAGCCGCGTGTGGGTACATACAGTTTAAGAGGACTATAAACGGTTTGTTTAATTCTTGAAGCTCGCTTATTACGCGACCTTCCGCCTCTTCGTATTCGTCACGCGGAATGTCGCTTATGCTGCCGTCTGTCGTTATGACAAGACCTATTGTTGAATGTTCCGCTATGACCTTTCGTGTACCGATTTCGGCGGCCTTGTCAAACGGCATTTCGTCCTCCGCCCACGGAGTGTGAACCATTCGCGGCCCGTCGCCCTCAATATAGCCGAGCGAGCTCGGAACAATATAACCGACACAGTCAATCATCCTAACCTTAAAGCTTGCGTTATCCGGAAGATTTATCTCTACCGCATTTTCGGGGATGAACTTCGGCTCGGTCGTCATTATTGTTCTGCCGGCGGAGGATTGCGGTAATTCGTCTACCGCTCGGTCGTGCTGACCGGCGTTATCTATATTCGGTATCACAATGGTGTCCATAAATCGCTTTATAAACGTTGATTTTCCCGTCCTCACGGGACCTACGACGCCAACGTAGATGTCGCCGTCGGTTCTTTTTGCAATATCGTTGTAAATACTTGTTTTTTTCATTTTCGGCTCCCCCTTATGCACGCGGAATGAGCAGCCTGCATTTTTCGGTGACGAGCATGCCCTCAAGATTGTTTTCACTTATAATTTTGTCGGCTGTCGTGTTGTAATGTCGCGCTATATCCCATACTTTTTCGCCCTTGTCGGCGAAATATACCGTAAGTGCGGCTTCGGACGGCTTTTTCGGCCTTTCGCTGTCAACGGTAATATCCGTAATGACGTTTACCGTACTTACGGAAAAAACAGCTGCGGATATTGTAATTTCCACACGGGCGTCAAGAGTGTCACCGGAATTAAGTATATAATCAGATCCCGTGACGGTTATAAACGGCGAAAACTCCGTTCTTTCACCTGAGAATTCCTCACGGCGTCGGTATTCAAAATCGAATTGCCGTTCAAAAAACGATATTTCGTTTTCTTTGCTTACGGTGAGAAGATTAACTTTTATTGCCCCCGAGATTAAAAGCTCGTCTTTTACGCGTGAGGTATTGTACTCTATGCCGGCGACTGACATATCTAAAATTCTCTCGGTATCGGTACCCGATAAATCGAGCCTGCCCCTGCAAAGATGAGTGTCGGTAAAGCTGTCGTCAAGCCGCCGTATCTCCGTCGGTGTCAGCTTTGTTTCGATTTCGTAATTTACCGAATATGCGTCCGTCACCATGCTCATTTCTTCGCTTTTGTATGTTTCGGTGTATGCGCGTATTTCGGCTCCTGCATCCAAAAGGCGAAGTGCTCCTGCGGCGTCTGTCTTGGCAGATACGGCTAAATCCGAAATCACAAGCTTTATTATATTGATGCTTTCGTCATCTGCTTTTTCGACTTCAACTATTTGATTTATCGGCATGGTGTGCTCGGTTGTTTGCAGCTCGTTGTCATTTGTCTCCGCAATATAGAGAGTTTTTACGGTAAGCTCGCCTTTAATAAGAATTTTCCCCGATACCGCCTTTGTATCCTCTATTACGGCACTTGCGTAAGAACGCACTATCTGCGATATCGACGGCTTTGCATCTCCGATTTCATATATTTCGCTGACGGTGAAGCCCTTTTCCGAACAGCCGAGCATATTGCACACTTCATTCTTTTCGCATTTGGTTTCGACCCCGCCGCCGCGGCATGCGCAAATAAGTTTTTTACGCTCGCACGAATAGCATGAAAAGGTTATGCTTATACTGCCGTGAATATCAAGTCGCCTGCCGGAAACGGCGCGGCAGTTGACATATTCCGTTTTCGCTCTGACGCAGCATTCGCATTCCTCAACCGCTCTGTTTTCAAAAAAACGAGAAAAGGGGACGCCCTGCTCAAGGCATTGCAGCTTTCCGGTATCGCTCATGTATAGTACCGAGAGTCGACCCGTTCCGTCTGCCGTTACCCTGTCACCGGTTTTTTGAACGCTGCTTATATGTGCAGTCAGCGAACATTTTAATACTCTTTGAATATCGGGGAGGTATTCGGGCAGCGTTATATCACACTCAATAGGTTGCTCCAAAGCTTCCCGACAGGCTGTTTTTCTTTTTGAAACTTCATTCGTTTCCGCACAAAAATCCATTACTGTCTCTCCTCTTTGCTGAAATGTATTTTTCGTTTCTAAGAATATTTATTCAAATCCTGTCCGCAATATTACACCGCTGTGCAAATTGAATATGCCGTTGATTTTGCGGCTTTGAAAAAATTTTAAAAAAATTTCAAAAAACACTTGCAAAAATAAAAATCTGTGTTATTATAATAATAACGATAATCGTTATTGATTATTGAGCGGTTACAAGCCGCAACGTAAAACGCAGTTAAAGCCGATGAATAGACACGGCTTTTTACGGCGCACGTTATCCGATATATTAAGAACGGAGGCTGAATATTGCAGGAACAGCGTTACAGTAGGCAAAGGGAGGCAATCCTTGAAAATTTAAAAAACAGGTATGACCACCCGACTGCCATGGAGCTTTATCTCTCCGTCAGGGAGGATATTCCGAATTTAAGCCTCGGTACTCTCTACCGCAATCTTACTCTTCTTCGTGACAGCGGCAAAATCATAAGCCTTACCCTCGGCGGGGAGGAGCATTTTGACGCTAACACAAATCAGCATTATCATTTCAAATGCACATCCTGCGGCAGATATTTCGATTTGCCCTCTGAGCCGCTTGACTCGTCCGTTACGGCACGTTGCTTGGGTGATTTTAAGGGCAGGGCAGAGGGTTACAGCCTAATCTTTTACGGCAAATGCGAAGAATGTTTAAAGCATTTGTCCGTATCAAATAATAAAGATAATAATTAAATTCTTGGAGGAATTAAAAATGAAAAAATTTGTATGTCCCGTATGCGGTTATGTTTATGAAGGCGAAAATCCGCCTGAAAAGTGCCCTCAGTGCGGCGCTCCCGGTTCAACCTTCAAAGAGGTTAAAGAGGAGTCGAAATCTTGGGCTGCAGAGCACGTTGTAGGTATTGCGAAGGATGTTCCCGAGGATATCCTTGAGGGTCTTCGCGCTAACTTCACAGGCGAATGCTCCGAGGTCGGTATGTATCTTGCAATGGCAAGAGTAGCTCACAGAGAGGGCTATCCCGAAATCGGTCTTTACTGGGAAAAGGCTGCCTACGAAGAGGCAGAGCACGCCGCTAAATTTGCAGAGCTTCTCGGTGAGGTCATCACAGACAGCACCAAAAAGAACCTTGAGATGAGAGCCGAAGCAGAGAACGGTGCTACACTCGGTAAGTTTGAACTTGCTAAGAGAGCTAAGGAAGAGGGCCTTGACGCTATTCACGATACCGTTCATGAGATGGCTCGTGACGAGGCGAGACACGGCAGAGCCTTTGAGGGTCTTCTCAAGAGATATTTCGGTTGATTTTTTAAGCTTTGCCAAATAAATATATTGTTAGGAAGTGTTTGCTTTGAAAAAATATGTATGCCCCTGTGGCTATGTTTACGATCCAGCAGTGGGAGATCCCGATAACGGCGTAGCTCCCGGAACCGCGTGGGAGGATGTTTCCGAGGACTGGGTTTGCCCCGTATGCGGTTTGGGTAAAGACTCCTTTACGGAAGAAGATTAATTTGGCAAAAGTCGGATTGCGTTTTTAGTGCAGTCCGACTTTTCTTTTTGTATGCAGTTTAGCTAATGTCGAAATTTGTTGATTATTACGTCTTGAACACGGTTTTGCGCTGTGATAAAATATCTTCAGAGATTTGTAAACGGAGGAGACATATGGAGAGACGCGATAAGATAAATTATTATCTTGATTTGGCTGAGGCGGTGGCTCAGCGAAGCACTTGCCTGAGACGTCATTTCGGTGCGGTCATAGTAAAGGATGATGAGGTTATATCAACCGGTTACAGCGGCGCACCGAGGGGCAGAGAAAACTGTACAGATTTAAATTACTGTGTCCGTACAAGGCTTAATGTTCCGCGCGGTGAGAGATATGAGCTTTGCCGCAGTGTACACGCCGAGATGAATGCCGTTATAAGCGCGGCGAGAAATCAAATGCTCGGCAGCACGATGTATCTCGTCGGAATAGAATGCGATACCGGCGAATACGTAAAAGAGGCGAGCAGCTGTGCACTTTGCAAACGAGTGATAATAAATTCCGGAATAGACCATGTTATTATCCGTGACACTCACGATGATTACCGCATAATCAATGTGAAAAAGTGGATTGACGATGACGAGACCTTAACGGGCAGCGTGGGATATTAATTACGTAATCAGTATATAAAAAAGACGTGAAGCGAGATTTTTCTCATTTCACGTCTTTTATTGTTGTGATTTTGCCGAAGCGTCAGTTGTCGGCGTTTATCGGAATTTCGCTGTTTGCTTCCGAGCTTTCGAGTGCTTTTTCCTCCTCGGTCATCTTGCGTACTCTTTCAAGGCGTCTCTCTTCAAGCTCTTTCATCATATCTTCCTTGAATTTGCCGTGAACGTTAAAGAATATAAGTATTATACCAAAGAGAAATCTTGCAATGGCAGGCATAAGGGCAAATACCGCAAAAAATCCCATGAGAACCTTCGGACTTGTGTCACGTATTACGTTACCAAGTGCGTCCTTGTGCGAGGTGTAGCCGACGAAGGTTATGACAAGACCCGAGAGAAGTCCGGTAACGGCATTGGCAAGCTTTGTAAAATAGTTTGATACCGTTGCTACAAGGCCCTCATTGCGTACACCGTATTTCCATTCGCTGTAATCGTAAACATCGCCCTGCAAAACCGCCTGGCAAACACGGATTATACAGTTCGGCAGACCGCATATTGTCAGCATTACGGTAAGGTAAACCATATTTGCGACTCCGCTGCCGCCGCTGTAATTCTTGTACCTTTCCGCACCGGAATAGCTTCCGAACGGAGCATAACCTATTATGAACATCAGCGTGTATGCTATGCCGCCGAAAATGCCGGCGCCGATTGCGGTGTTTCTGGCACCGAATTTATGTATAAGCTTCGGCGTAATCGGCGTTATTATGAAGTTGGGAATGCCCGTGAATACGCCGGCTATTGTGCCGTTTGCAAGGCTGCCCGTGTTGTGAAGCCAAAAGAAGCTTTCGGTAGAAGCTCCGACTGATTTGAATCCGTTGAAAAAGTTTGCGAGCATAAGTATAAACATAGGCTTGTTCTTGACCGCATTTTTAAACGAATCAAGAACGCTGATTTCCTGCATCTGCTCACGAGATGCGAGCGGGACTCTTTCTCTCATTGCAAAGAATCCGTATATTGCCGTGCCGCCGGCTATTACCATCATGGCTACGGCAAATCCGGAGTAGACGTCCTGCATACCGATGCTTTCCGAAATCTTCGGCATAAACGAAACAAATATCGGCACAAAAGACGGAATCCACGTTCCGAAAAGCTCAAAGAACTTTGAAGTCGCTATAAGGTTGTCTCTCTCGCGAAGGCTCGGGGTGATGTTGTAAAGAAGTATTTGCCAGGCATTGAAATATGACATACCTAAATTGTATGCGAATATTGCAATTACCGCCCAAACTATTTTTGATGTGTTACCCGAGAGGAACTGCGGCGTTGTGAAAAGCATCAGCGTGGCAAGACCCCAAATCGGTACGGTGATTATCATGTACGGGCGAAGTCTGCCCCAACGAGTTCTTGTTCTGTCAATAATAAGACCCGAAAGAGAATCGTCAACAGCGTCGTATATTGATTCAATAAAGACTATAAGACCGTAGGCACGTCCCGAAATTCCGAGAAAGCTTATCATAAAGAACTGCCTGTATGCGTTTACAAACTGGTCAAGGTTCTTTTGACCGAAGGTCGTAAGCAAAAACGCTACGAGCTCGCTCGGACGGATATAACGTCTGTTTTGCTCGGAGGCTTTTTTGACCTCTTTTTCAAGCTCCTGCTCGGACGGCTCGGCAACAGTTGTACTTGTGGCATTTTCTCCCAAAAAAATCACATCCCGGAAATCATTTGTAAAAAATAAAAATATTTTTATTATTTTAGCATAATGATTTCCTTAATTCAATAATTTTACGGTAATTTATTTTATATTTATCATATGGCGGATATTGCCGCAAAGCACGCGAACTTTTTTACAAAAACCGGCAGTAATTGACTTTTTATGCGCACAATGCTAAAATTATTTAAATTGATTTCCAAGGAGGCTGTGTCATGCTCGAAACAGATACGGAAAAGAATTCATCATACGGCAGCAAGCCTGCTTTGCCGCGTGCGGGCGAGCAAAAAAAACGTGCCTGCGAGGAATTTCAATATGATTTTTCGAACGGCACAAAGCGAAGCGAGGCAAGACCCGAGGAAACATATTTTTACGGCGAAAATCAGCCGATGATGTTTGAAGAAGCTGTCAAAGCAAAAAGCGGCGGCGGAAGCAAAAACGCAGAAAAGGGGCTTGCGGTGTTTTTGACCGTGGCGGCGATGCTGCTTGCTTTGGTAAGTGCCTTTTCGATTTTAACCGGGTTCGGCATCATAAAAAATTATACAGGCCTTTTTGAGGAAACAACGATTGAAGCCGCGGCGGATACCGACAAAGGCTCAAATTACATATACAACTCCGGTGTTTCCGCAGAGACTTCGGAAAGCGAGACTTCATCCGGAGAGAGCATCACGACCGGACAATGATGTTGTTTCACAATGCTTTTTATGCGAGCCGATAAAAAACCGCTCGCGGCAATGAAAGCTGCAAGCGGCACAAAAGCTTTTACGGCAAACGCTCTTTATGTGTAAAGGCTTCTGCATTAAATAATATGCTCCGAAATCGGCGATATATGCAATGAATTTTCACGGCATATAAAAAAATTATAAAAAAGACTTGCTTTTTTACACCCAGTGTGATAGAATGCTTTAGCATTCTGAAAACGAATTCAAATTTGAACGGAGGAAGAAAATGTCGGCTCTTGAAATAATTCTTGCTGTATTACTTATATTATCATCTGTTATACTGACCGTTGTTATCCTTATGCAGGAGAGTCGTCAGGCAGGCCTTTCCGGTGCAATCGCCGGCGGTGCCGATACCTTCTTCGGTAAGAATAAAGGCAGAACCATGGAGGCTAAGCTCAGCAGATTCACGAAATACTTCGGTTTATTCTTTTTTGTGCTTGCACTCGGTGCCACACTTCTGCTTCTCTTTTTCTAAAATATAAAAGCGGTAAAACGCTTTTTATATGAGCCATTAGCTCAGTTGGCAGAGCACTTGACTTTTAATCAAGGTGTCCGGAGTTCGAATCTCCGATGGCTCACCATTCATAAAACCCTTAAAAAGCTTGATGTTATAAGCTTTTTAGGGGTTTTATGTTTTGCCTTTTTATGAAAATGCAAAGTGCCGAAATAGGAAAAAAGGTCCGTAAAAATGCTCAAAAAGTCCGTACATAATCAATGGGGGAGAGCAATCGAACTACCACTTAAATTATAGCTTACTGCTCCTCTGCCACCGAAATGTTGTAACTCTATATTAAGCATTGTCAATTCTTCTTTTGAACATAAAAATACCGCTGACTGTTGAGTCAACGGTAAACAATAAGTATATTTACAGCGATAGGCGCCCGGATTTCCACCGGGACCTCAACACGATGGAAGGTACTCATTCTTATACTACTACCTATCGCCTTTATTATCATACCACAGTTTATGCACTTCCTCAAGTAGGCACTTATTCTATTACTTCAAGATCATCTTTATCAATATCGAAGAATAGCGGTCCTTCGTTTCCTTCTTTTTCAACAATAAACTTTTCTTTATCATTGAGAACATCAACAACAAAGCCTATAATATCTTTGCTTTTAATTCTTACTTTATCATATAATTTGATTTTTGACATTGTATCACCTTCTAAAATACTTCTTAAGTTTCCTTTGGGGTATTCTGGCCTTTTGGAAATTTTTTAATCGACCAACTATTTTATAATTAGCTCCTCTTCCACCCATTATATTTTATCCCTTTACACTTTTCAATCTCTCAGTAACCTTGTTTTCGTAGTAATACACAGGAATGTCCTTATAATCGTACTCAACCTCTCCGCCATATACTAAAATTGCATACGGTTTTATGCGCTTTATCATTTCATCCATACCGCTTCGATGTTTGATTAACGGGTTTTGTCCCGTGATTTTGTATTTAACAGCTAAAAAGCTGAAAAACAGCATTAAAAAAGCACCTTGCATTTCTGCAAAGTGCTTGGCATATTAAATTATCTGCCAAATATCATATTTCATATTATTATCACGCTTCTATAAATCTTCAACTATCTCTATCCCGTGATTTTCACAATACTCCTTGAAATCTCTGTCTACTCGTTCCTTTTCTTCTTTTGTCAACTCCTTGTAGCCTGTAACAACGGGAAGCTGTTTGTCATTCCACCTTGGGTGTGAATATGGTTTGGATTTATCGTTATTTTTTATCATTTTGCTCCGTTGTTTTTTCAACGTATTCGTCAAAGGTAATCGCTTCATCAAAGAAGTGACCGGGCGTTACGTCGATTATGCGGTCGGCAACCGTCTCCACAAACTGATGGTCATGCGATGTGAAAAGTATTGTTTCGGGATATTTGATAAGACCGTCGTTTAATGAGGCGATGGATTCAAGGTCGAGGTGGTTTGTCGGCTCGTCAAGCAAAAGTACATTTGCGCCAGAGAGCATCATTTTGCAGAGCATACATCTTACACGCTCTCCGCCGGAGAGCACGTTTGCCTTTTTGGTGGCTTCTTCTCCCGAGAACATCATTCTGCCGAGCCAGCTCCTTATATCGGCTTCAAAAACAAGATTAGAGTAGTTCCTTACCCAATCTATAAGAGAGTCTTCACAGCCGTCGAAATAAGCGGAGTTGTCCGTCGGCAAATAACTGCGTGACGTGGTTACACCCCACTTGAATGTGCCTTCGTCCGGCTCGATTTCTTCCATGAGAATTTTGAATAGTGTTGTTTTTGCAAGAGGGTCACTGCCGACAAAAGCGACTTTTTGTCTCGGCAGTATGGTAAAGCTTACGTTGTCGAGAACTTTTCTGTCACCTATCGTCTTTGAGATTCCCGTTACAGTCAGCACCTCGTTGCCTACTTTGCGGTCGGGCTTGAAGTCAACATACGGAAAACGTCTTGACGATACGGGAATATCCTCAACCTTTATGCTGTCAAGAAGTTTTTTGCGGCTTGTGGCCTGTTTCGATTTTGACGCATTTGCGCTGAAACGGGATATGAAGTCCTGAAGCTCCTTGATTTTTGCCTCAGCCTTTTTGTTTTGCTCGCGCATCTGACGCTGAGCCATTTGTGTGTATTCATACCAGAAATCATAATTTCCCACATACATGGTGACTTTCTTATAGTCAATATCTACCGTGTGGGTGCAAACCTTGTTTAAAAAGTGACGGTCGTGCGATACAACTATGACGGTGGAATCAAGGTCGATAAGAAATTCCTCAAGCCAAGCTATGGCTTCAAGGTCGAGGTGGTTTGTCGGCTCGTCCATAAGAAGTATGTCGGGGTTGCCGAAAAGAGCCTGCGCAAGCAGAACCTTAACCTTTTGGTCGCCCGTAAGCTCGCTCATTTTGAGATAGTGGAGGTCGTTTGTTATGCCGAGGCCGTTGAGCAGTATTTCGGCGTCGCTCTCGGCACTCCAACCATCCATCTCGGCGAATTGCTCTTCGAGCTCACACAGTCTCATACCGTCCTCGTCTGTCATCTCTGCCTTGTTGTATAAGACCTCTTTTTCGTCCATTATTTCGCAGAGCTTGGGGTTGCCGAGCAAAACGGTGCGTATAACATCGTATTCGTCATAAGCGAAGTGATCCTGCCTGAGAACCGAAAGACGCTCGCCGGGTGTGCGGATAATCTCACCCTTTGTAGGCTCTATTTCGCCCGAAAGAATTTTTAAAAATGTGGATTTGCCGGCGCCGTTCGCACCGATAAGACCGTAGCAGTTGCCGCTTGTGAACTTCACGTCCGCGTGCTCAAAAAGCGTCCTGCCGCCGTATTGTAAACCTACGTTTACCGCTTCTAACATCTTTTGCTTCACCTCATATATTTACTCACAAAAAACCGCCTTAGCGTCACACAAAACAGCGCAAGACGGTTTTTAATTTAAATTTTACTGTTTGCTTTCTTGCTCGCAGACATTTGATTCTGCGTTTTCGGGTTCGCCTATAAGCTCGGGAGACTCGTCCGCGGTGAAAAACTCGTAGCTGTCGCTGTGGTGGAATGCCTCTGTGCTGTCGTCGGCTTTAAAGAATACCGTAAGCGTCTGGAAGATAAGCTTAATATCCTGCCATATGCTGTATTTCTCGATGTACATAAGGTCGAGCACGAGCTTGTCCTTAGGCGAAGTGTTATATTTGCCGGCGATCTGAGCAAGACCCGTAAGACCTGCCTTGACGCGCAAACGGTAGCTGAATTCCGGCAATGCCTGTGTGTATTCGTCTACATTTTCTATCATTTCCGGACGTGGGCCGACAACGCTCATTTCACCTTTGAAAATGTTGATTATCTGCGGCAGCTCGTCTATGCGGAATTTGCGCAGAATTTTGCCGACCTTTGTAATTCTGTCGTCGTCCTCGGTTACGGATTTGTTTATTGAGTTCTTTTCTTTCATCGTGCGGAATTTGTAGACCTTGAAAATCTTTCCGTCCTTTGTGGCACGTTTCTGCTTGAAGAACACCGAACCGCCGTCCTCAGCCTTTATGGCTATTGCGCAGACAAGCATTATGGGGCTTGTAATAATTAAACCCACGGTAGATACAAAAAGGTCCATGGCACGTTTCATTATGCGCTGTTCAACCGTAAGCCCTTTAACGGTTGAAGCTATCATCGGCTTGTCGTCAAGCATTGCGTTTCTGCCGCGAAGCGAAACAACGTCGCACATCTCAAAATTATAGTAGATGTTTTTGTTGTTTGCGTAGCAGTATTCGACAATCGTTGTGCGTGAGGCTGCCGGTACGTCATATACAAATACCGTGTCACAGCGGTTTATGATGTCAAACAAATCCGGATTTGTGAAAAGTATTGCATCCGTTATTAAATACTGCTTTTTATACTTCTTGATTTTAGGGACGATGTTGTTTAACGAATACTTTGAAGTCGTTATAACACAGCATTTTTCGGGAGAGTTTATTGAAAAGTATACGAAATTTCCGAAGTATGCGAAAAATATAATAACGAGTATCTGAATGACCATAACAAGCAGTAAAAGCAGGGGGTGCTCATACTGGAATTTTTGGTTGTTTGCCGCATTTGTGTTCATTATGCAAAGCTGAAAATGAGTTACTATGTCGGTAAATACGGTGGAGAGCGTCATAGAGTAAATTATAGGCTTGCTCTTTGTTATTCCCACGGAATATCCGCCGTATATTGACATAAGTGCCGAGCCGAGAACGGCAAACGTAAGCATGGTTACCGCGGCGGTTCTCGAAAGGCGCAGCAGCCATTCGTTTTCAATACCGAAAAAAACAAAAAAAGTGGCAAACAAAATAAAGAACAGCAGTACCTTTAAGAGAAACATAACCGTCCTTTGGGTTTTCTGTAAAAACTTCATTATATTTACTCCCTGTCGGAAACATATTTTTTTACACAGATATATGCGATATTTTACGCTTTTTATTGTCTTTTGTCAACTTGCAACATAGTTTTTCGGGCTTGACGCGCTTAAACTTCACTCTTTATTTTGTCGCTGCGGTGTTATATAATACAATTAACTCGGTAAGCTTAACGCGGATACGTTAAATATAACGATTTGGAGAAAAGAAAATGGTTAAAAAAACAGAGTACAAGATTTATACGGAATGCGAGTGCAAAGAGGAGCCGTACCGCAAAAAAGTACAGCTTTTCGGATATGTTGTCGGAGAAAATGCGCCCGTGGTGCTCATATGCCCCGGCGGTGCGTATAAATTCATCTCGGATTTTAACGAGGGAGAGCCGTTTGCGCGCGAATTTAACAAAAGGGGAATAAATGCCTTTGTGCTTTTTTACAGCGTGGGCTACAACGCGAGGTATCCGCGCCCCGTTAAAGATGTGGCAAGAAGTATGCAGTTCATAAAGGCAAACGCCGAAAGGCTATGTGTTGACGGAAGCAATATTTCTCTTATGGGCAGCTCTGCGGGCGGCCATCTTTGCGCTTTCTTCTCTTCACAATGCGAAAGATACGAAACCGAATACTGCGGCAAGGAATACTCTTTAACCCCCAAAACCCTTATGCTCTGCTATCCGCTCATAACCATGGGCGAAAAAACTCATAAGGTATCGCGCAGGAATTTTCTCGGATTGTTTCCAGGCAAGACCGAGATTAATGCTTCAAGCGTTGAAAAGCTTGCAAACGGGAGCTTTCCGCCGACGTTTGTCTGGGCGTGCGAGGATGACGGTACGGTCGATTACAATAACAGCGTAATGCTGTGCGATGCGCTTCGCAAAAACGGTGTACCGCATGAATTTAAACTCTTTAAAACCGGCGGACACGGCATAGGTCTTGCAAACGGCAAAGAACCGGAGGGATGGTTTGACAGCTGCTTTGAATTCTACAAAAAGCATATTTAATGTATATTTTTCATAAAATTGTATATTTAAAGTGCAAAATAAATGTGGTAAAATAACTATAATGAGAATTTGAAAGGGGTTGTACTTATGAAACATTTACCCGCATATCCGCTTGTGACGGTAGATCCGTATATCAGTATTTGGAGCATGAAGCACAAAAAACTGTATAAGGATAATACGAGAATGTGGGCAGGGTATCAGAAGTGCCTCCACGGCCTTATGATGATAGATGATAAGCCGTATCGTTTTATGGGCGAAAACGGAATACATCATATGCACCAAAAGGTGCTTAAGGTCACTCCGCTTTGCACTACATACGTGTTTGAAAAGCACGACGTTCAGCTCAAGGTCGATTTTTGGACTCCGGCTTTTCCCGATGACCTTTTACTTTTGTCTTTGCCGTGCGCCTTTATAGATTATGAGGTTACAATTCTTGATAAAAGACCGCATTCCGTTTCAATATCGCTTCTTGTGGATGAAAACTTTTGCTATGACAGCGAAAAGGGAAAGGAAATTATCGGCGATGCGGTTAAGACCGACAGCTCATACTATGCATATATGAGGCAAAATGAGCAGAACGTTCTTGAGTATTCGGGTGATTTCAATGCCATAAACTGGGGAACGGTTTATGTTACGGGCGGCTTTGTCTCATTTGGCAAACCCACAATCAAGCGCAATAAGCGTGACGGCTTTGTATACTACATTCACAGCGAGCATAAGGCATATGAGCCTGTAAGCGACAAATTCTGTGCGCACGACACATTGTTTTTTGACGATGGCTTCAGCATAGAATATATGGGCAAAAAGCTCAGAGGATATTGGACCGAGAAATTTCCCGACGCTGTTTCGGCACTCAAATACTGCGACGAAAAACACGACGAATTGAGAAAACAGGTTTCTTTGCGAAATACGCGGATTTTGCGCGACGGTCAGCGTTTCGGCGATGATTACTGTATGCTTTTGTCGGCCGCGTACAGAGAGGTTATAGCGTCTCATAAGCTTGTAAAAACCGATGACGGAAAGCTTTTGTATGTTTCCAAAAACTGCACCGCCGGAGGATTTGCCGCCGAGACCGATGTAACGTACGCGTCGTCGCCGCTTTTCCTTTTGTATAATCCGAGTCTTGTGTTTGCCGAGCTTAACGGTATATGCGATTTTGCGCGTTCTGCCGCGTGGAAATTTGATTTTGCGCCGCACGATATAGGCACATATCCCATAGCTGACGGGCAGACATACGGTCTTAAAGCCGACTTCGACGGCGACAAGGCTAAGGTATATTCGACCTCTGACAAAATATATGACGAAGAGGAGCAGATGCCCGTCGAAACAAGCGGCGATGTACTTATACTCGCTTATGCCGCGACGGTTCTTTCCGGCGACAGGAGCTTTATTGCCGAAAATAAAGATTTGCTTTTAAAATGGGGAGATTATCTTGCCGAAACGGGCAATGATATAGCTAACCAAAAGAATGCCGACGACTACGCAAAGGCGATATCGGGCAGCGTAAATCTTGCCGTTAAATCCTGCATAGCACTGCGCTGCTGCGGGGAAATATGCAAAATGCTTGATTCTGACGGAGAAAAATATCTTAAAGCCGCCTCTGAGAACGCGGCAGATATTCTCAAAAGAGACGAGGGCAGGGAGTGCCTTTCGTTTACTCTGTTAAAGAAGGAGAGCTGGAGCCTTAAATATAATCTTGTGTGGAATTATATATTCGGGTTCGATTTGTTCCCGCTCAAAACGGCCAAAAATGAAATTGCGCGATATATCAAAGTTAAAAACGAATACGGCCTGCCGCTCGGGCCGCGCAGAGACTATGCGCGCACCGATTGGACGATGTGGGCGTGCGCCCTTGACGATACCGGATTTATGACCCAAAAGCTGTCGGTGGATATAATGCGTATGCTTGACCATACCGAAGATAAATATCCGTTTACGGATTGGTATGATACAAAGAGCGCAAAGTCGAAGGGAAGATATCACCGACCTGTTCAGGGCGGACTTTGGATGCCTGTACTCGCGAAAAAGTGGAATGAAATTTTGCCGTGAGATAAAATGCCCGTGCGTTGCCGACGGCGATATATAATAAGTAATAACAAATAAACGGCCGCCATCGGTTTCTGCTTCCGAGGGCGGCTTTCTCTGTCTTGCTTGATTTTAGGCTTCGTATGTGCTTTCGTATTTTTCGTAAAGCCATTTTATGCAGTTTGTAAGACCGTCCGGCGTCAACGGGAAATCCTCTTTTTTATCGGTAACGGTGCATTTTTCGTAGCAGAGATCCTCGTGCCATACCTCACCGACTATGGTCTCGTCGGTGTGCGATATTCTGTATCTGAATTTGCTGCCGCTGCTTCCGAAATAATCATTTCCGCTTGTAAAAAAGTTTATTGCGGGGACGTCAAATATTTCATCGGCTTTGCCCAAATCCCTTTTCATATGTTATATACCTCTCTTTTGGTGTGTTATTACTGTTTTGATTATAATATTAACGACGAAATTAAGCAAGAAATTTATTGAATTAGCACTCTGCTTGGTAGAGTGCTAATAGTTTACAGTTTGTTCATATTTATATAACAAACGGATAACATTGCAGGGTATAATGATAATTGTAAACAGAAAGAGAGAGCGAGAGGCCGAGAGGCCGACGGAATCTCTTTTCAGCTTGCGGCTCGCAAGTCACCTGACCGAGCGAGCAAAAAATAAATCGGGCAGCATAATTCAACTTATATCGGAGGAATTTATATGTTTGATTTAAGACCCTATAACCGTAAAAACAATGTTACATCCTATAATCCGTTCCGCGAAATGGACAGCTTCTTTGATGACCCGTTCAGATTCTTCGACGGTAAGGCGCTTGCCGAATTCAATACCGACATTATTGAGAGCGGCAACAATTATATCCTTGAAGCAGATCTTCCCGGATTTGAAAAGGGCGACATTAAGCTTGATGTCAAGGACGATATCCTCACCATCAAGGCAGAACGTCACACCGAAACCGAGAAAAAGGACAAGGACAGCAGGAGTATCTGCTGCGAGCGTTCCTACGGCTCATATTCAAGACAGTTTGACGTTTCCGGTATTGATACCGATAAGATTTCGGCTAAATACGAAAACGGTGTCCTGAAGCTCACAATGCCTAAGAAGGAAGCTCCGAAAGAGACTTCAAAGCATCTTGAGATTGAATAATCAAAAGATAACGCGACCCGGAGAGCGACAGCTCCCCGGGTCTTTTTTTGCTCTTAATGCTTATAACTGGCAATCCATATCCATATGCGGAATGTGTATATCGAGATATTCATTCCCGTATGCCCTGAATCCGTATTTTTCGTAAAACGGAACGGCATATACCTGTGCGCTGACGTATATCTTTTTTGCGCCGAGAGCCTTAGACCTCTTTTTAAGCTCTTTTATAAGCTCTGCGCCGAGATGCTGACCGCGGTATTCCTTTAATACCGCAAGCCTGCCTATCTTTGCCGTCTGCTCGTCCGTCATAAAAACGCGCGCCGTTGCGGCAGGTGTGCCGTCAACCGTTAAAAGCAGATAATCGCATGTTTTGTCGTGGTCGTCGAATTCGACGGAAATAGGGTATTTCTGCTCATTCACAAATACCTTTTTTCTGATTTCATCGCCGTCGGGGCAGGGTGTGCCGCCTAAAAACCAAGTGCTTTTTATCATAGCTTAAAAATAACCTTAACCTTTCCGACTCTCTCGGGAGCTTATCTTGTTATCGGCTTCATGGCAAAGCGGAATTCGATCGTGTCGTCTAATACAAATCTGTATTTCATAAGTGTGTCCTGACCGCAGCTCGCCGTGCCTGTTCCGCGAACAAAACCGTCAATTGAAACAAACGTGGTGTCCTCGTGTATTACGTCCTCGCGGTGACGTGCCGCGCAAAGGATTTTTTGTGTGTAATCATGTGCCGAGAAGCTGAATTTCGGAGCACCGAGGAATGCTAAGCCTTTTCCGTTACCGTCGGTAAATTCCGCAAATCTTACGGCTCCGTGGTTGCCGTTATCCTGAGGCTTGATATAGTCAACGTGCATTTCTTTAACGGTTGTTTTATATAAGCCTATCGGGGATTGACCGTTAAAATCACAGAGGTTTTCATATGGCCCTCTGCCGAGGTATTTCACGTTTGAAAATTCCTTCGGGAGCTCCGCTGTAAGGCCGAATCTCGGCAACTCTTTCCAGCCGTATCTCTTCCTCGCGAGAGAGGAACGAACTTTAACCGTGCCGTCGGAAAATACGGTGTACTCTATAAAGCTCTTGTAGTAGAGCCTTTTACCGTCAGTCATATCGTAATAAGCGGTTATTTTTACCTCTTTTTCCTCGCTCTCGGCTCTCATTCCCTTGTAGACCGCTTTGACCCTAGCTAGCTTTTCGCGATTCCACTTCGGTGTGGGATTTACCTCTTCGTTGTCTGACGGAGCACGGTAAATATTCGGTAAGAAGCCTGAGATGCCGCTCAACGGAGTTTTGCTGATAAGCTCTGTGCTGTCTGCCGTATATGAGAGAATTTCTCCGGTGGAGCGTGAGAATTCGATTTTTCCGTTATCAAATTCCGCCGTGTAACCGGAGTCGCTCTCTGTGAGAAGAACTTTTTTATCGCCTGTTTCGATTGCGGCAGGAGCGTCACAGAGTATGTGCTGCTCTCTTGATATTTCGGCTCCGTTCTTGTCTTCGTAAAATATGTTGAGCGTTACAAGGCGGTCGCTCGGTATTCGGCCGAGCGGCAGCGTTACTTCCGCGGTAGCAGACGGGGCTATTACCTTGTCGATAACGCCGTCCTTTACCTTTTCGCAGTCGAAACAAAGCTCCCATTTTACGGTAAGTACATCTGTGCTTAAAAATCTGTATGTGTTTGTAAGAAGAAGTGTGTTGCCGCCCGATACCACTGACCTTACGGGTCTGTATGCGTGCTTCATTTCAAGCGCGCCGGTATGGAGCGTGCGGTCGGGGAATACAAGGCCGTCTACGCAGAAGTTTTTGTCGTGCATTTCCTCGCCGTGGTCGCCGCCGTAGGTGTATTCGTACTTGTACTTTTTATCATCCTTGCCATGGTATACCGCATGGTCGCACCATTCCCATATACAGCCGCCCATAAGCTTGTCGCTTGAATAAAAGACGTCCCAATATTCTTCGAGCGCGCCGGGGCCTACGCCCATGGCATGGCAGTATTCACAGAGGAAAAACGGCTTTTCAAAGTACTTCTTGCCTCTTGTGCCCTTTGCGGTTTTTATAACGTTTTCTATGTCGGTATACATTTCCGATATTACGTCATACCCGACTCTCTTTGTACGGATAGCGCCCTCATAGTGTACGGGTATTTCCGGACATACAGATTTCAAAAATTCATAGCATTTGTCCTGGCATTTGTATCCGCCGGATTCATTGCCGAGAGACCACATCGTGATTGACGGGTGGTTTCTGTCTCTGAAATACATACGGCTCACTCTGTCAACGTATCTCGGTGCCCAAGAGCGGTCGTTGCTTATGAAATTGGGCTTATAGAGGTTGTATTTGCCGAGACTTCCGCAGCCGTGTGTCTCGATGTCGGCCTCGTCTATTATGTAAAATCCCATAATGTCCGCAAGCGTAATGAGCATCGGGTCAGGCGGATAGTGCGACGTTCTTATCGAGTTTACGTTAAGCTCTTTCATAAGAACAAGGTCTTTTTTTATGTCCGCGGCACTCATCACGTAGCCGGTTTTTGCATTGCTGTCGTGATGGTTTACACCCTTGAATTTTATTTTTTCGCAGTTGAATTTAAATACGTCGCCGAGAATTTCTATATGCTTGAAGCCGGTATAATTTCTTACGGTACATAGTGTATCGTCACCGTCCTTAAGCGTTAAATAAAGCTCGTAAACATTCGGCGTTTCCGCAGTCCATTCCTTTACGTCGAGTGCCGAGAAGGAAAATTTGACGCAGACGTCGGCGTCCTTTTCGTCGGAGCATATCTTTTTTCTGCCTGAGAAAAGCTCTGCCGAAACTTTTTTTCCTGCGGCTTCGCCCTCAAGGAATACGTCTATATCGAGGTCGTATTCTCTTCCGCCGTTTAAGCGTGTTTTAACCTCGTAATCGTTTATATATGCTTTGTCATATGTGTAAAGCAGAACGTCGCGGAAAATTCCGTTTTCTCTGAACATATCCTGACATTCGAGATATGTCCCCGTGGACCAACGGTAAACAACGCAGAGTAGTTCGTTTTCACCGGAAATCAGCATATTTGAAATGTCAAATTCCGCACTGTTGTGTGAGCCCTCGCCGTAGCCGCAAAACTCACCGTTTACATACAGCTCAAGGCACGCGCTGAAGCCTAAAAATGAAATGATATGAGTTTTGGTTTTGTCGTCAACGGTTATCTTTTTTCTGTATACGCCTACGGCAACCTCTTTCGGAAGCTCCGGCGGAAAAAGATGAAATTCGTATCTTGTATTTAAATATACAGGCTCTCTGTACCCGGTTCTCTGCCAGGTGGACGGAACCTGTATCTTATCAAAACGGATACGCTCCGTGTCCATTTCATACGGTAAAACATTCTGCGTTTCGTAATATTTAAAATCCCATTCTCCCGAGAGGACCGTAACCATATCGCTCTTATAGCGTTCGGTCAGACAATCGGCCTTTTTGAGACGCGAAAGCTCTCTGAAGGGAATCGAGTAAGCTCTTCCGGGCAGTCTGTTTATGTTCAGTGCCGAAAAATCTCTGTAATTATCTCTGTTTAGCTTATATATCACAAAATTTTCCCCTTTCTGCAATCTGTAAACAGTTTAACACAGAATTAAATCATTTACAATTAAATTGCGATATATTATACTTTTTAAGGTAAAAGTATAAAGCACTTTTTTATGCAGTTTGCGTAAAAATAAGCCGAAAGGACGCAGGTGGATTTTATGGAGCTTTCTAAGGTACAGTGGAACGGCAGGGCATATGCGGAATTCAGAGATTATCTATTGTCGTTTTCGGATGAGAAATACAGAGCTTTTCACAGCGGGCTCTGCAAGACATCGAGATATCCGATAATCGGAGTAAGGCTCCCGATAATGCAAAAGATTTCCTCCGAAATAGTAAAGGGCAAGCCGCTTTATTTTCTTATGGCGGCCTCTGTGCAGTCGTATGAAGAGATTATGATAAGAGGACTTGTCACAGCCAAGCTCAAAATGCCGTTAGCCGAAAAATTCGTATATATAGAGGAGTTTTTGCCGTATATTGATAATTGGGCGGTATGTGATTCGTTTTGCACGGCGCTGAAGCCTAAGAAGAACGAGCTTTATATGCTTTTTGAATTCTGTAAGGAGCACGCTTTTTCACAGAATACGTATGAGACTCGTACAGCTGTTGTTTTGATGATGCGCTATCTTTTAACGGACGAATTCGGAAAGGACGTTATTTCGATTTTGGAAAATATCGATTGTACCGAATACTATGTCGGTATGGCGGTTGCATGGGCTCTTTCGGAGAGCTTTATAAAATTCCGAGAGAGAACGCTTGAAGTATTTTCATCGGGGAAAGTAGACGCCGCAACTCAAAACAGGGCGATACAAAAAATCAGAGATTCATACCGTGTGTCCGACAGCGATAAAGCATTTGTAAACAGCTTGAAAAGGTAAAAAACAATATACGGGTTTCGGTAAAATTTGTATAAACACTCAATTTTTCATTGCCGCTATTGAAGAAGAATGCAAAAAAGATTATAATGTTTACAAAACGGAAGCATACCGTGACTGTAAAAAAATAAAGGGATGGTAATTTATGAAAGCACGCAATCTTATTGACCTTGAGGACATCAGCCTTGAGGATATTGACGAGATAATTCACCTTGCCGGTATGATAAAGGCAAATCCGTCGATTTTTACCGACGCCTGCCACGGCAAAATAATGGCGACGCTTTTTTATGAGCCGTCAACAAGAACTCAGATGTCGTTTAAAACCGCCATGCTTCGTCTCGGCGGCGAGGTTATCGGGTTTGACAATCCGTCTAATGCGTCCGTGTCAAAGGGCGAGAGCTTGAAGGATACCGTAAGGGTGGTCAGCAATTATGCAGACGTTTTGGTTATGCGTAATCCCATAGAAGGCTCCGCTTATGCGGCGTCGCTCTATTCCAAAAGTCCCGTTATAAACGCAGGTGACGGCGGACATCTTCATCCCACTCAGACCTTGGCCGACCTTGTGACCTTGTCGCACGAAAAGGGGAGGCTTTCCGACCTCACCATAGGCCTTTGCGGCGATATGAAAAACGGCAGAACCGTACATTCGCTCGTTAAAGCTCTGTCTAAATATAAAAACAATAAATTTGTTATGATTTCCACTCCCGAGCTCCAAATGCCGGAATATATAATTGATATTCTTAAAAAGAGCGGATGCGAATACAGCTTTTCTTCAAGTCTTGAAGAAGCAATTTCTTCGCTTGACGTTCTCTATATGACTCGTATTCAGCAGGAGCGCTTTAAATCCGAAGAGGAATATGAGCGCCAAAAGGGCGTTTATGTGCTTGATGAGGAAAAAATGAAGCTTGCAAAAAAAGACCTTGTTGTGCTTCATCCGCTCCCGAGAGTCGATGAGATTACCGTAGGAGTTGATGATGACAGCCGTGCCAAGTATTTCGAGCAGACCGAATACGGTATGTATGCGAGAATGGCTCTTATTATACTTATGCTTGAAAACCGCGGGGGCAAAGTTCCCGAAAAGACATACAGTACCCATGATAAGCAGTGCAAAAATCCGAGATGCGTCACAAACAGCGAGAGCTATGTACCGCACCTCTTCTACGAAAACGGAGGAAAGCTTGTCTGCAAATACTGCGACAGCGAGACGGAAGAATGAAAATACTTATCCTCTTCGGTTCGCCGAAGACAAACGGCAGCACCGCAAAGCTTACCGGTGCTTTTATGAAGGGCATAAGAAAAAGCGATGATGTTGAAATAGTCCATCTTTTTTCATTGCAACCGACCCCGTGCAATGCTTGCGGATATTGTAAGGCGGCAAACGGCTGCTCTAAAAAAGACCTTGAAAAGTTTATGGCAAAGCTCGAAGACGCCGATGCGGTAATTGTTGCAACTCCGGTTTACAATCTGTCTTTTCCTGCACCTATGAAAGCCCTGTTTGACCGCTTTCAGCGTTATTACGAGGCGCATTTCAGAAGAAAAATTGCGCAACCTATAACGAAGCACAAAAAAGCATTGCTTTTGGTAACCGCCGGAGATGACGAGGACGACGGATACAATATAATAGAAAAGCAGGTTAAGCTGTCTTTTTCTGTTATGAATACCGAGCTTGTCGGCGGCGTACTTGCCAAAGATACCGATAACGGCGGTGTCAAAGAGGACGATTTGCGCCGTGCTTTTGAGCTTTCAAAAATAATATACGGTTAAAAAAGTGCCGCTTTTCGGCGCTTTTGAAAGGAAGATGAAATATGTCCGTGACAAAAATAACACTTCAGAACTATGCTGACGAGGTATCGCACAGCGAAAAACCCGTTCTTATAGATTTCTATGCCGATTGGTGCGGTCCGTGCAAAATGACCGCTCCCGAGCTTGAGGCGTTTTCGCAGGAATACGACGACGTCAAAGTGTGTAAAATAAATGTGGACGAGTCCGCAGATCTTGCCGCGATGTACGGTATTATGTCTATACCGACGATGATTTTAGTGAAGAACGGCAAGGAGGCAGACCGCCACGTGGGTGGCTGCGAAAAGGCTGATATCAGAGCGTTTTGCGATAAAAATATGTAGGGTTGTAATTTTTACCGATATATGCTATGATAAAAATCAATAAATGCGGTTTCTGACGTCGAAATCTGTTTTGAGACGAAAGATACGGTGAATAAGTAAAACTGCTGTGTGTTTGCACGGCATACTTAGGCTGTATCTTTAAAGATACAGCCTTTTTGTTTTAATTGCAGGTGGATAATAATATGGAATCAAGAGTAGCCCTTATAGGGATAATAGTAGAAAACGAGGACGCTGTGGAAAAACTCAACTGTGTTTTACACGAATACGGCAGATACATTGTCGGCAGAATGGGTATTCCTTACAGAGAGAAAAAAATAAATATTATAAGTATAGCGGTGGATGCTCCTCAGGATATAATAAGCGCAATGTCAGGTAAAATCGGAAAACTCGACGGCGTAAGTGCCAAAACCGCGTACTCAAATGTGGTAACAGAGATATGACAGGAAGAAAAGAATGTAAAGGCTTGGAGCTTTCCACGCTTTCGAAGGCCCTGCTTTTAATACTGCCGCTTGTTGTCGCTGTTTTGGCGCTTTGTATAGGCAGACTCGGTATTTCTCCCGCCGAGGTGATAAGATCTATATTCGGTAAAATAACGGGAAATGCTGATTTGGAATCTAAAAACGAGCTTGTTTTATGGAATATAAGAATGCCGCGAATAATCCTTGCAGCCCTTGTGGGAGCTGGACTTTCGGTTTCGGGCTGTACATTTCAAAGTCTTTTTTCAAATCCTCTTGCCACGCCCGATACCGTCGGTGTTTCAAGCGGAACCTGCTTCGGAGCGGCTGTTGCGATTTTTTTCGGGGCTGATTTTATTGTCACTCAGGCAGTTGCTTTTTTGTTTGGAATTATTGCCGTGTTGCTGACTTATCTCGCAGGTAGCGGTAAAGGCAAATCACTTAACAGCGTGGTTTTGGCAGGAATTATGATAGGCTCGCTTTTTTCGGCACTTGTCTCGTTTATAAAATCGGTGGCGGACGTAAATTCCGTGCTTCCGGTAATAACCTTTTGGCTTATGGGCAGCTTTGCGGGCGCAGGCTATCGCTCGCTTATGCTCGGCGCGCCGGTAATGCTTGTCGGAATGGCTGTTTTGTATGTTATAAGATGGCGGCTTAATATTTTAACTCTTCCCGATGATGAGGCAAAGGCGACCGGCACGGATATTAAGGCTCTGCGTGCCGTTTCGGTAATATGTGCAACGGCAATTACCGCCTCGTGCGTTTCAATGTGCGGTCAGGTGGGCTGGGTAGGGCTTCTGGTGCCGCATATGTGCCGTATGAAATTCGGAAACAATCATGTGTCGCTGCTGCCTGCCTGTATCAGCATAGGTATGACCTTTATGATAATTGTCGATACCGTTGCGCGAAGTGCCACAGCCGCCGAGATTCCCATCTCTGTGCTGACCGCAGTTATAGGCGCACCGTTCTTTATAATTCTTATGCGAAAAACAGGGGGGTGGCAGCTGTGACCCTTACTGTTGAAAACGGTTGTTTTTCATATGACAGCAGGCACACGGTGCTGTCCGACATAAGCTTTCGCGCGTCACCGGGAGAGATAGTGGCGATTCTCGGAAAAAACGGCTCGGGCAAAACAACGCTTCTCAAGTGCAGCGTGGGCTTGCTCAAATGGAGCGGTGGTCATAGCTTCCTTGACGGCAGAGATGTTTTGCATATAAAAAGCAGGGAGCTTTGGAGCAAAATATCATACGTGCCGCAGGCAAAATCCTCATTCGGCGGCTATACCGTGCTTGACAGCGTTTTGCTCGGCTTCGGGAGCAGCATCGGGATTTTCGGAAAGCCGAAAAAAAGCGATGTGGAAAAAGCGCTTTCCGTTTTAAGAAGGCTGAATATAGAAAATCTCGCCTATAAAAAATGCTCGGATTTATCCGGCGGCGAAAAGCAGATGGTCTTGATAGCGAGAGCAATAGCGTGTGACCCCGAAATTTTGATTTTGGACGAGCCGGAGTCGAACCTCGATTTTAAAAATCAGATAACGGTTCTTGATGTTTTGTCAAAGCTTCGCGACAGCGGGATTTGTTGTATATTCAATACTCATTTCCCCGATCACGCGTTGAGAATAGCGGATAGGGCATTGCTTCTCGGAGATGACGGAAGATGTATTTGCGGCAAGACAAACGATATAGTGACAGAGGAAAATATACAAAAGACATTCGGTGTGAATGTTAAAATAGCCGAGGTCTCGTCGGGCGGCAGAACCGTTAAAACGATAGTGCCCGTAAGTGCGGCCGACGGTTTCTAAAAAAATCCGAAATAAATGCGAATAGCATTTTTAATATAATTAAGAAAGAGGTAATGTAAATGAAAAAAGCAAAAAGAGTATTAGCTTTGCTTCTTTGTCTTGTGCTTATTTTGTCGGCGGTAGGCTGCTCCGCTAAAAAAGACGACGGCAAAAAGAGCAGTGACAGCGAGGTTGTCACCGTTGTTGACAATAACGGCAATACCGTAACCGTTAAAAAGGACATTCAGCGAATAGTGGTATGCGATATTTACCCTATACCGTCGGTGCTTGCCGTGTTCTTTGATTCGGCTTCAAAAATAGTCGGTATGGCACAGCCGAGTATGGCAGCTGCAAAAAACAGTCTTTTGTCGGAGCTTTATCCGGAAATACTCAATGCCGAGACCGGGTTTATAGACGGAACAACAGTTAATATGGAGGCTCTCGCGGCTTTAAATCCCGACGTTGTATTTTACAGCTCGGGCAATAAAGAGCTCGGCAAGCAGCTTACCGACGCAGGCTATGCCGCAATAGCGATTTCAGCGAATAAATGGCAATATAATGCTATTGAAACCCTCAATAACTGGATAGACCTTCTCTCTCAGCTTTTCCCCGAAAACAATAAGTCGGAAAAAGTAAGAACTTACAGCGAGAGTGTCTATAATATGGTTCAGGAAAGAGTAAGCTCAATTCCGGACGCGGAAAAGGCAAAGGTATTTTTCCTCTTCCAATACAGCGCGTCAAACATCTCCACTTCGGGAAATTCGTTCTTTGGTCAGTGGTGGGCAACTGCCATAGGCGCAAAAAATGTCGGCGAGGAACTCGATTCCGATAAATCCACCAATGTAAATATGGAGCAGATTTATAAATGGAATCCCGATTTTATTTTCATCACAAATTTTAATACCGCAAAGCCCGACGATATTTATAACAATACCGTAGGCAGCTTTGATTGGAGCGGAATAAAAGCAGTTAAGGATAAGAATGTCTATAAAATGCCTCTCGGTATGTACCGTACCTACACCGCAGGAGTTGATACCCCGATAACTCTTCTTTGGCTCGCAAAGGCGACTTATCCGGAACGCTTTGAGGATATTGATATAACCGCAAAGACCAAGGAGTATTACGGTGATGTGTTCGGTATAACTCTTACCGATGAACAGTCCGCGCGCATTTTTGCACCGCTTACGCAAGCAGGTAAGCTATCGGTTAAATAAAGTCGGAACAAGACACAAAAGCTACGGTTAACCAAAATAAATAATGATAAAACGGACCGTTTTTCGCGGTCCGTTTTTTTACTTTTATGCCTGAATTAAAAGATGTATTTGGCGCGGGGGACAGGGAAAAATTCTCATAGCTCGCAGAAAAAATGTTACGTATCAGCACAATTGTAGTTAATATATATCTAAAATGCGCCGATACGTAACAAACATTTCCAAACACTTATGTTTTAAGTTTGACTGCTTCATCACTATTTTACCGTCAAATAGTTTTAGTTACTTACTTGAACCTTTTACTCGTCAAGCCAAGCCTTAATTAACGATCCTTTATTTCCATCAATTGCAACATACAAAGCCCCACAATCAATTAAATCATTAACATCATGGTTTCGCTGGTCTATTGAATATTCGAAGTACCACACATTGTCTTCTGTTGAGTGAGTAATAGAAATCAAGATAAATTCGGATAGTTCCCCCTCTCTATGAAGTTCTTCTATTATGTTTTTCGCAATCTCCACCGCACTCTGATTTGTCTCTATTGGCTTGATTTGTTTCAAAACATCTCCATTCAAATCAATGGGAAACTGAATTTGACTCCATTCTATACCACACTTATCTATTTCAGTAATATAAACATCTTTCATAAAATCATTTTCACTATGTTTACTGTTATTTAAAACATTACTACATCCCACAAGTAAAAGTAAAAATAACAAAAGTATTAAGGAACAGATTTTTTTCATTGTTTGCACCTCTAATTAGTCGGCCACGTCATATGCTCGCAACCAAATTTGCATGTTCCTAAATGGCTATCCCAAGAAACTTGAAATTGTGAAACAAGTGCGGCTTGTTGCTGACTTGTTAGTGCAACAGGGGATGCAACGCCGCTCGAATACCACGGCACTTGTCAGAAATTTCCTCTAACCTTTTCATCTTAAATGACGCAATAACTAAAATACGAATTCAAAACTGTCAATGATTGAATCACATACCTTAACTTCTTTACTTTTTCGTTCGCTTTGGTATGTGGAAAACACTATTTTAGGATATTTGGCAACAACCCACAGCTTTATAAACCAACCGTCGGCCGTTGTGCCTGTCCCATATAAGATTGTTTTGCCGTCTCTGTCAAAAAGCACTAAAGGGGAATGCAGACTTATATTGTTATCATCAATAAATCTTTTAGCCATTACACTTATCTGCATATTTAAAGGCTCTTCAGTATCTAAAATGCTGAAAAAAGATATTGTTATCGCACCATTGCCCTTGGGATTATACAGAAGAAGGTTGTCTATATCTTCTTCGGCACACCATTTTTTTGGTAAAGAATAATTTAAATAGCCATTGTAATTACACATAGTTCGGTTTACCTCTAATAATATAATTTAAGTGTACCTGCCACTTTTCTCAAGACCGTCGGCTTGCGGCTGATGTAATTTTGCTGAGCCGGTTAAAACCTTGAGACAAATAGTAAATCCGGCTGAACAAAATTGCTTCATTGCTTTTTCTTTGTAATATATGCCACAACAATTAGTGCAATAAAAAATACTCCACCGATTGTTAAAGTTACAGCAACGCTGACGTTATATAAATGAGTATCTGGTGCGTATTCCTCTATAACTCTGTTTATGGCCAAGACAATCAATATGACCGGATTTCCATATACCAACACCTTCCAAGGAGCCTTTACTTTCCTGTACTTTATAAAAGCGTAAACATCCATTCCGAAAATTACCAACAACATAATCATGTATGTCGGCATATCCATAGAACTTATTATGGTCAATATATAATCCTCCTTTCGGTGCCCGAATTGTTTTGTTGCAATCAAAAACAATTCGCCGAAAAATAAAAAACGGACAATATCATAGATATTATCCGTGCGTAAATTTAAAGTTTTTTAATTTGCCGCACGTTTTTATCAAGCCGTGAAATTTTACCGCATGGGGCTTGCACTCCCGTTCAGCTGCATTTTAAACGTTGTTTACCGTAACGGTATGTTTTCATATTAACATTAACAGAATGTAAAAAAAAGTCAACAAAAAAGCAGACGATATGTGTCGATTTTTGGTCACAGTACTTTTATTCGCTGCCGGAGACGATATTTAACCTTAAATAAATATCACCAAAAAATCGGCCGCGATTTTTCACGGTGCGTTTTGTATTAAGAGTGAGCTGCACGGCAATAATCCTAATGACAATAGTTATAGGAGAGAGCGCCATGCAGTACAGCAAGGTTGAGATTTGCGGTGTCGATACCTCTAAGCTCAGGGTTCTTAAGGAAAAGGAAAAGCTTGAGCTTCTCAAGAAAATCAGGGAAGGTGATAAGTCTGCGCGCGAAAAACTGATAAACGGCAATTTGCGCCTTGTATTAAGTGTGATACAGCGTTTTACAAACCGCGGAGAAAACCTTGACGACCTTTTTCAAGTCGGCGTAATAGGACTTATAAAGGCGATTGATAACTTCGACGTGTCGTTAAAAGTGCGCTTTTCCACTTATGCGGTACCCATGATCATCGGTGAAATACGGCGATACCTCAGGGACAACAACACGGTGCGCGTCAGCCGCTCTGTAAGAGATACGGCATACCACGCCCTCGGGGCAAAAGAAAAATTACAGGCAAAGCTCGGCAGAGACCCGACGGTTGACGAAATAGCAAAAGAGCTTGGCACGAGCCGTTCTGACATAGTATTAGCACTTGAGGCGATAGTGGAGCCGGTTTCGCTCTTTGAGCCTGTATACTCTGACGGCGGAGACACCATATATGTTATGGATCAGGTCGGAGGAAGTGAGACGGATACCGATTGGCTTGACGAAATATCCATTAAGGAGAGCATAAAGGAATTGTCACCGCGCGAAAAAAAGATACTGGCACTTAGATTTATGCAGGGGAAAACGCAAATGGAGGTGGCGTCTGAAATCGGTATTTCACAGGCGCAGGTATCAAGGCTTGAGAAGGGGGCTATCAGGAAAATCAAAGAATAGTGTTATTTTTTCGCCCTTTGCGTCATACGTATTTACGGCGGAGGTGTTTTTATGGTTTGCAGTGTGCAGGATTTAAGAGAACGTGAAATTATAAATTTAAAGGACGGCGCAAGGCTCGGCTCTGTCTGTGATGTTGAGATTGATACCCTGAGCGGCTCAATCGTTTCAATAGTCATATACGGCAAGGGCAGATTTCCGTTTAAGAGCGGCAAGCCGAAGGACATCAAAATAAAATGGGACGAAATAGAGGTCATAGGCGACGACACCATACTTGTAAATTTTGACTGTCCTGAAGAGCTTATGCCGCAAAAGCCGAAAAATCCCATAGATACGCTTTTCAGACTTTGAATTTGAGGGGAGATTATCATATAACGCAAAAGGGACTGTAATTGCTTTATGCTTTACAGTCCCTTTTGTGTTTGAATATGGGTTATTATTTTGTTGTTGCACGGTGCTCTTTAAGTATTTCCGCAAGGCACAAAAGGCTCTCTGCAATAATGCCGGCCGCTATACCCGATGCGGCGGAGTACACTTTAAAGACAAGCATAATGATTGCCGTCAAAAGTGATACCGCGCAAACGAGCCGACATATTCTGCGATAAGCCGTTATTCTGCCGTCCTCATATCCCGTTCCTGTCGGAGCAAGAATAAAAAGAACTACAGTACCGGCTGCCGCCGCAAGCAGCATGAAAAAAGAAGCCTTTTGTACGGCGGTCATTTTTACCGCAATTATGAACGCCGTTATTATTGCGAGAGACGTTATCTGGCATTTTAGTTCCGTATCCATGTGAAAGCCTCCGCCGAAAAGACGCAGCAAAAGAAAGGATATAAAAAATGCGAGCGCCCCCGGTAAAATCCTTAAGACCGTGCCGAGAATGACCGAAACAAGCAAAAATTCTATTATATTGAGCAGCCAAAAGATGCCGTATCCGCAGACATCGACATCCTCGGCCTCAATAATTTTTTTGCTTTTCAGCCATTTTGCGATCTGTTCCGATAAAGAACCGATCATTTACCGAGCTTTGAGAATTTCTCAAGACCTTCGGGCTTTTTCGGCTGATACATAAATGTGGTAGCCGCCGAATTGGCACTGCCCTTAACCGATGCCGTGATGAGAGCTTTGGCGAAGCTCTTCATGGTTTTTCCTGTCTTTTTCATTTGGTACTTCCTCCCTGTGTTTTTTTTGGATTGAGGTGTTGACCCTCTTTCCAAACACGATTATATGTGCTATAATAACACAAGTTAATGCAAATTGCTAAAGTGTTAAATCGTTGAAACTAAAATGCTTAAAATTAAAGTGAAAGGGTAAATTACACTAAAAAGAGGGGCTAAACGATGAATATCGACTACAAAGCGGCGGGAAAAATGATGGGTTCTTATCGTAGAAAGGAGAAAATCAGCCAAAAAGAACTTGCTAAAGCTGTGGGGATAAGTAACAACTATTTATCTAATATCGAAAACGGGTATACCATACCGAGCTTGGAAACCTTTACGGAGCTAAGCGTTACATTGGGCAAAACGCCCGACTTTTTCCTGCTCGGACACATTAGAGAAGATATTGTCGGAAATATCGAAGATTCTCTGAAACTTTGCTCAAAGGAAAGGCTAAACCTTATCTATAAGATTGTCGAACTTCTTAAAGATTGAAATTACTCGGATTTTGTAATATAATACAATATCGGTAAAGGCAAAGCGATATGCCTTATTTTTTATTCGGAGGGGGAGCTAAATGAATATTGCAATATGCGACGACGAGCAGATTTATGCGGACGAGATAAAAAAGCACGTCGAATGTTATTTTACGCGCAGAGAGGTTCCGCACAAAATATATGTGTTCACCGACGGGCAAGCGGCTGCTCGGAGCGAAGTGAAATTCGACATGGCCTTTCTTGATATAGAGATAGGGTCTGTCAGCGGGCTCGATGTGGGAAAGGCGATGCGAAAAAACAATCCGAATATCGTTTTTATAGTTGTTACGGCGTTTTCAAAGTATCTCGACGATGCGTTGGATTTAAAGGTTCTGCGATTTCTCGAAAAGCCGATAAACAGCGAAAGGCTATATGCCGGTATAGACCGTGCCATAGACACTTTAAACGATACCACGGTAGGCTTTTACCTGCGTGACGGCGATATGGACTATAAAAAGATACTGCTTTGCGACATTGTTATGATAGAAACGGACAGGCGCAGAACAAAGGTCTATACCGATGCGGAAGTTTTCCGCACAAAGAAAACGCTTTCCGAGTGGCAAAGAGAGCTGACCGAGCCGTTCTTTATGATGCCGCATAACAGCTTTATCATAAATATGAATAAAATAGTAAAATTCTCAAGAACGGAAATCGAACTTGAGGGCGGCAAAAAGCATTATACCGTGTCGGTGGCACCCAAGCGTCAGGCGGAGACAAAGCGTATACTTATGAGTTATTTTGAAAGCAGGCGATGAACTATGCTCGGCGAGGTAACAACCGTATATGTTTTTCTGATAGAGCTCGGCTCTCTTCTTTTGTATTGCTACCGAGTGTTCGGAGTAAGACGTAGGATACCCTCGACGCTGCTTGTGGGCATAGCCTGTTTTGCCGTTTATTATGCCGTAAATAAGCTTGCCGATAACAATGTGGCGGTAAATATTATCTTTGGCTTCTTGGTAAATTACGTGATATTGAAGCTCGGCTTCAAGGCGAATGTCAAGTCGGCGGTTTTTCACAGCGTCTTGCTTGCCGGCGTACTTACGGCGACGGAATTTATAGGTATACTGTTGATTTCGGGCTTCTTCGGCATAAATATAGCCGATTACAGGTCAAACGATGTGCTGTATGCCATGGCGGCGGTAATCGCCAAAACATTGTACCTTATTTCCTGCCTTGTGATTTCCAATTTCACCTCGCGTGAAAAACAGCATATAGATCACGGCCATTCCTGGTATCTGTTGATTTCTCCTTTTTCAAGTGTGTATATCATAGTTCTTATAGCGAAATTGTCACTGCTCGTTGACATAAGCGGCACTCTTGCTTATGCCTGTATAGGCGGCAGTGTTTTGCTCTTCATATCCGATATAATGGTATTTGCGGTATACGAAAATATGCAGCGCAAATCTGAAAAAATAATGAAGGTCAATATGGAACGCCAGAGAGAGGATATAAACAGAGATTATTACGCCGTGCTTGACAAGCAAAATGAGAATATGCATATTATGGTTCACGATATAAAGAATCATCTCGGCGTAATAGAGAGCATAGCGGATAATGACAAGGTTACGGCTTATATAGGTGAGCTTTGCAGTAATATCGGTAAATACTACGCGGTATCGCAGCTTACCGGAAATAAGATGCTTGATATTATCATAGGCAAATATACGGCTCTTTGCAGTAAAAACGGCCTCGATTTTAATGCCAAGGCTTTAACCTCGAATCTGTCCTTTGTGCATGACAGCGATATTTCGGCAATGGTGGGCAATCTGCTTGACAACGCTTTTGAGGCGGCGAAGCAAGCAGAAAACGGTAAAATTGAGTTTTCTCTTTATACCATTGACGGTAAGAGCTGCGTGGTCAGCGTCATAAATACAGCCTTGACAGCACCAAAATGCGAAAACGAAAATCTTGTGAGCGCCAAGCCGGACGCACAGTCTCACGGATACGGAATAAAAAGTATTAAAAAGACAGCTGAGAAATACGGCGGCAGCTATTCGTGGTTCTATGATGATAAAAGCAGGGAATTTCACGCTATGGTTATGCTCCCGATACCGTCTGCAAGCTGTTAAAGTAATCAGCTTTACATATTGTTTTGACTGAAATGACTGTAAAACTCCGATAGGCACTCGGGTGCCGGTCGGAGTTTTTTGTTTTAATGACGCAAGACTTGACGCTGTTTATTTTGACATAAAACAACGCTATTGTTATTTATTTGCCTAAAAAGTACGCTTCTGTTCATATTTCGTTCACAAATAGACTGTATTATATTTATCAACAATTGTCTATAAAGGAGAATGGCTTATGGAGAAAAAGAGGCTTGACAAGAAAAAAATAAAAAACGCAAATCAAAATTTCAAAAAGAATTTTTTTGAAACAGATGACGATAATCATCTCAGCGGCTATGAGGTTTTCTATATCTTTATGATATGTAACGTTATAGGCTACTGTGTGGAGATGGTGTTTTGCTATCTGAAGCACGGATATTGGGAGAGTCGCCAATCTCTTATCTACGGACCCTTCGGCCTTGCCTACGGTCTCGGAGGCGTGCTTTTGAGCTATCTTCTGTTTAAGGATACAAAAAAGGCTTGGTGGAAGGTATTTATCAAGTCATATATTTGGGGCACCGTTGCCGAATATATCTGCTCTCTCGGTGAAGAGCTGGTGTTCGGTCACGTATCTTGGGATTACAGCAAAATGCCGCTTAATATCAACGGCAGAGTTTGCGCTCTTTATTCGGTATTCTGGGGGATTATGGGTCTTGTATGGGTTAAACTCATATATCCGCTGTTTATGAAGCTGATACATAAAATACCGCTTAAAATAGGTAAGGTGCTTTTCTGGATAATGTTTATTCTTATTCTTATAGATATTATTCTGTCCTGTGAAGCCGTATCTCGCAGAAATGCTCGTGACAAGGGAGTGGCGCCGCAAAATCGCTTTGAGCAGTTTATGGATAAGCACTATACGGATGAATTTCTCGACAAGGTTTACGCAAATGCCGTTGCAACGTCATGATGATGCCGCGAAGCAAGCACGGTTGCCGATACCCACTTTGCTGCATAGTATATACTGTGCAGCCCGATATTAAGTCTTGAGCAAGCGGCGAGATGCGCACTCCGGAGTCATCGCGCGGCATTGTGCTCCGGCTTTTCGGAGAGAGCAATTAAATATAGCTTACACAAACGCCGAAGTGACGGCTGAGCGTTCCTTTTGAACGTATACCGTCTCTTCGGCAATTTTCATATTCCGCAGCGGCAATGTATGTAAAGCAATACACATTTATACGTCATTGTTCGTTATATTTAACAAATAAGGATATCTTGTTTTTTACGTGAATTTAACATTAAAATGTGGTACTCTTTATATTTTTATGTTAAAATTAGATAAATTTATGATTGGGAGGAAGACAATGGAAAACAAGATGCTTGATGACCCTAACAGGAAATACGTTCCTAAAAAAGAATTTATAACATATTCCGTTTCAGCACTCGGGCAGGGCATGATATATGCGATAATGTCGTCGTATATATCCGATTTTTACTTGAATGTGCTTCGAGTAACACCTATATTCGTATTGCTTTTAATGTTTTTGGCAAGAATATGGGACGCAATCAATGACCCTCTTATGGGTATGATAATGGACGCCCACGAGCCGAAGCACGGCAAAATGCTGACTTATATTATCGCAACACCTATTCCGATAGCTTTGCTTACGCTCTCGCTGTTTTACGCTCCCGATATTTCAATGACCGCAAAGATGATATATGCGTCGGTTACGTATGTTTTATGGGGAATGATATACACAATGTCCGATGTCCCGTTCTGGAGCCTTCCGAACGCGATGACTCCGAATCCTTCGGAGCGCGGCAGTATACTGTCAATAGCGAGAACAACCAACGGTATAGGCTCGGCCGTACCCATGGCTATATTTATGATACTCGGCTTTGTACTTCCGTCTCTTACAGGACTCTCGGGACTTGCGCTTGAAAAGACAAAGTATATGTCGATTGCTTTGGTGGCGTCTATAATAGGCAATTTGCTTTTTGTAATGACGTATTTCAAGGTTAAGGAGCGCGTCAAAATACCCAAGCCGCCGAAGCGTAAAAAGGGTGAGCCGTCCTCTTTAAAGCTCATATTTAAATGCAAGCCGCTTATGCTTGTTGTTATAATGGGCATATTGGCGTCGGGCAGATATATGTATCAGGCGGCGGCAATACACGTTGCAAGATATTCGTTTTATATCGGAAAGGATATTACCGGCCTGTCGCCGGAGGAGACTGAGCAGGCTTTACAGTCGAGTATATCGCTTGTAAATACGGTGTTTGCCGTAGCGACGGCTGTCGGTATGTTCGGGGCAATGCTTATAGTTCCGAAGCTTATCAAAAGAGTGTCCTACAAAAAGCTTATAGTCGTTTCCTGCATACTCGGCTTTGTTTCGAGTTTTATCACATTCTTTATAGGCTACAATCATTTCTGGGCGTGTATACCGTTTGTTATTCTTTCTTGCGTTCCGTGCGGAGTTATAAACTGCGTATCTTCCGCAATGGTCGGCGATTGCCTTGACTATATGGAGCTGACCACGGGCCGCAGGCAGAATGGGCTCGGAAATGCCTGCCAGTCCTTTGTAAGTAAGCTCGGGAATGCGGTTTCAACAAGCGTCATAGTGCTTATGTACATCCTGACCGAGCTTGACCTTAACAAAATCGGAACCTCTTATACGGTAAATCCGCTCACCATGTCGCACGGCATAAGAGTGGGTATGTTCTCGCTTATTTCGATAGTCCCGGGCATATCGCTTCTTCTTTGTATGATACCGATGTTCTTCTATGACCTCACCGGCGATAAAAAAGAGCGCGTGACAAAAGAGCTCGCCGAGAAGCGCGTAAAAGAGGGCATAGTAATAAGCGAATAATGCCTACTGCCGCTGTAAAACTTAAAAATGCAAGGAATATCAAACTTTAATTTATTTTTAATAATTTTACTCTTTACAATCCTTTCGAATGTGTTATCCTATAAGAAAAGATTTGACACAATTTTAAAATGTGTTGAAAAAGGAACGGAGGGGTAAATACGAAGGCTTATATAAATCGTATATTGCACGGTGAAAACAAGGCGAAAAAATGGGAAATAATATATTGGTGGGTTCTCAGAGCCGTTATGGTTGCGGCGTTCATTGATTCGGTTTTTGTGAGAAAGGACGTTCAGCAGAGCTTGCAAACGGCGGCCAATTTGCTGCTTATGTTCCTGTGGGAAATATTTATGATTTTTCCGGAAAAACGGTGGATGCATTATGTCCCGTCGTATATTCAGGACTTTTTGGCGGCAGGGCTGTTTATGGGATCGTTCGGCGGCGCATATATGGACCTTTATTACAGTTTCCCTGCGTATGACCTTGTAATGCACAGCGTAGGCGGAGTCCTTTGCACATTTGTAGGATACGAAATATTGGTATGTATGCAAAAGCGCGACAAGGTTAAGGTCGATTTGCCGATTGTGATTTTCGGAGCGTTCGGTATATCGTTTTTTGCCGGTACCGCATGGGAACTTTTCGAGTTTGTGTTCGATCAGGTGGCTCCGCAGATAGGCGACGCTCAGCATTGGTCGCTTGCTCTTGCCGAAAAGGCGGCGGAAGAGCACGGCATAGGCCTGCCGAATGTCATAGCTGCAAGAGATCCAATGCGCTATGCACTTATTGATACCATGGAGGATACTGTGTGTAATACGGTAGGTGCTGTTGTGGGCTGGATAATTTTAAAGCTTCGCCCGTATCACCACACAGGTAAGCACAATGTAAACGACCTTTTTAATACATATGAGCCTGAAAGCAAAGAAAAAGTGAAAAGCTAAACCAAAAAGGCAAATAAAAAATCCGATACGGCGTATACCGTATCGGATTTTTGCATATCGGGGCTTTGTCGGCACAAAATACTGAATGCAATAAAAAGTGTCGGGGTGCTCATATGAAAAAGCTGTTTAAAATATCGGCTGTGATTTTGTTTGTACTTATTGTTTTTTCGGCGTGCGGAAGAAATGAAAGCGTCAGCGGAAAAATCACATCATTTCCGCCGTACGGTGAGCGAGTCGTTACCGCAATAGGCGATTCGATAGCCGCAGGCTACGGACTGGATTCACAGGAGGATAATTATTTGACGCTGTTTTCCGATAATATCGGAGCGGTATTGAATAATGACGCCGTCAGCGGTTATGACAGCGGCGAGGTGCTGAAAAGTCTGTCGGATGAAAAGACTGCGGCAGATATAAAAAATGCCGATGCGATTGTTGTATCCGTAGGCGGGAATGATTTTTTTCACCGCAAGGACATTATGATAGACGCACTTAAAAACGCCCTGCTGCACGGCGAGGGCTTCTTCCCGGAGGAAGTGACAAATATATACGACGAATACGAAAAAAATCTTTCGTGCATAATCGATGAAATAAAAAATATGAATCCCGATGCCTATATCATAGTGCAAACGGTTTACAACCCGTTCCTAAAGCAAACGCTCAATTTTTCATATATAAACGTCGGGAAAACGGCAAACAGATATGTTACGAGACTTAATGACTCGATAAAAAATGTTTGCAAAACAAAAAACAGGGTTTTTGTTTTTGATGTTGCTCCGGAGATGAATGAGGATGCCGAAAACTTTTACGGCACGGATGAAAAGCTTGATATTCACCCCACAAAGCACGGGCACACTACGCTGGCAAGGGTGTTTACCGAAAAATTCAACGGGCTTTTAAAGGATTGAGCGGCAGCGTTTTCGGGAGCCGAAAATTTAATATCTGAAGCCCTCGCCGATTATTTCGTCAGCGCCCGTAATTACGGAAAAAGCCTTTGGGTCGGTCTCCTTGACTGCCGCCGTAATAAATGCTGCCTCTTGTATTTTTACGGCGGTTATTAAAACGCTCTTTTCTTTATCCGTGTATCCTCCGCGTGCGTTTAATACGCTGACGCCGCGGCGAAAATCCTTTGTTATTTTTTCCTTTATCTCTTTGCCGTGCTCGGTCACTATGAATATCAGCTTACCGTCGCCTGTACCGTAGAGCAGGTAGTCAATGGTTTTTGAACTTAGATATATTACGATTATTGAATAAAGCAGGTTTTCGACGCTTCTGTACACGAAGAATGACGAGCCGACGACCAAAATATCGAAAAATAAAATGATCCGTCCCATAGACAGGTGCGGATGCTTCAGCTTTATAAGCTTTGCCGCCGTATCAACTCCGCCCGTGGTTGCGTTGCGGGCAAAGACAAGCGCGAGCCCTGCGCCTCCGGTAACCGCGCCGAAAAGGGACGAGAGAAGTCGGTCACCCGAATATACCGGCAAAAAAGCGGAGGTGTAATCTATGATAAACGATACGATAAATGTTGCGAAAACCGTTTTGACTATAAAGCCTTTGCCGAGCTTTTTGTATGCCAAAAAGAAAAGCGGTATGTTCATAATGAATACCGCTGTGCCGATAGGCAACAAAAAAAGCCTGTTGAGTATGGTGGCTATCCCTGTAAAGCCTCCGTTTATTATACCGTTTGGCGCAAGAAAGCTGTTTACGGATACGGCATACAAAATGCCTCCGCCCAAAAAATAAAATATGCTGACCGTAAATTCTCTTGCGATTTTATAAGTTATTTTCTCTGTCCGCGTTTTCTTCGCCGCCTTCGCATATCATACGGAACAGCTCTTCAAGACGATTTTCTTCGCCCTTTAAAAACAGCCATCCGAATAAGCTTTCAAGTCCGGTAGCATAGTGATAATCACCCTCGGATTGGTTTTTAGGTGTGTGGTTGGTGTGAGCGTTTCTGCCGCGCTTTAAAACCGACAGCTCGTCGTCGGTCAAATGCGGCATTATAAGCTTTGCCGCATTTGCCTGAGCAGCGGCGTTAACCGTCTTAACCGAAAGCTTATGTAATTTATCGGCGGGGCGATTCGCTTCAAGCACAAGGCGTTTTCTTGCAAGCAAGCCGTAAACTGCATCGCCGAGAAACGCAAGAGTCAGGGGACTTAAATTATTTATATTATTTTCCATTATTTATTCCTTATTCAAAAAATTCGGCTTTGTATTCGTTGAATTTTTTAAGTAGCTCTTCCTCCAGTAGATACTCGGTGAGGCAGCCGACGCCCGTTACGCATTTACCACCCGTTAAATTCCCGAGCAGTATGCAGTCCCTGAACCGGTAATCGTTGAAAAGTCCGTACATAAATCCGGCAAGAAATGCGTCGCCTGCTCCTGTAGAGTCCACGCGCACATATTCGTCTATTACGGGAACGGTAAAGACCTTGCCGCCCTCCATACCCATACAGCCGTCTTTGTCAAGCTTGACCATGGGATTTTCAAAATATCTTGACAGCACCGAAATGGCGTCCTCGGGCGATGCTGTTTCGGTTATTTTCATAGCCTCCTTTTGATTTGGGACATAGTAGTCGCAAAGCTCTATAAGGTCACGGTAGAGCGAAAGGCTCATATCGTCGGTATATCCCGTATCCAGCACAAGAAGCGTGCCCTCGTCTTTTAATTTTCTGTATACGTCATAGTATCCGTTTTGAACCTCAACTATTTTGGCACCCTTTGACATTCGGTAAATTTTTTCCGCGGTAACATCATTTTCTTCGGCGTCGGGGCCGTAGGTTACAAATGTACGGTCCTCCGGAGTTATCATTGCCGACGTTATGTTAAGCGGTAGTACACCGCCTTCATAAAGGTTTGTGATTTCCACGGAGTTGTCGCGGTACTCATTGGACGCAAAATCCGAAAACATATCAAGACCGAGCCACGTGGCGGTTCTAACCGGAATGTTCAGTCTGCCGAGATTCACCATTGTACCGGGGACTCCTCCGCCGAGACACAGCTTGAAACCGTCTGAATAAAGCTCTTCGCCCAACTGCGGCAGCCTTTTAAGACCCGCATAAAGAATATCGACGTTTGTTTTACCGGTACCGGCTATAAAAGACATTCGTTTTTCATCTCACTTGCTTTGAAAATATATTTTATTTTGTTATCATACAACATTTTGTCTCATAAGTCGAGGCATAAAATGCATAAATTGACAGTTCACAACATTGTATTGTACTACGTGAATATAAAAAATCGTTTCAAATGTAATTTTTATTGACTTTGCACAGTTTCTATAATAAAATATTAGATATACTTTTGAGAAGGAGAGTTCATATGGATTTAAAACCGCTTATTGACAAAAAAGACGAAGCAGCAAAGTATATGATTGACGAAATCACGCATATCTGTAAGGATATGGATACCCGCAGCCCCGGCACTAAGGGAGAGAAAGAGGCTTGCGAGTATATGGCAAAAGTTCTTAAAGAGGATTGCGGCTGCGAACGTGCGGACGTTGAATCGTTTAAAGAAAACCCCGGCTCATTCTTCGGCTGGATATACTTTACGATTACCTTCGTTCTTTTGGCAATCGCGCTTTACTTTGTGGCACCGATTATTTCGCTTATTCTCATTGTTGCAGGTCTTGCAATAGTATTTTTACAGTTCGGCCTTTACAAAAAATGCGTCGACCGTTTCTTCCCCGAGCTTACCGGTCACAATGTTACCGCAGTTAAAAAGTGCACCGGCGAAGTAAAACGCCGCATATTCTTTAACGGACATCCGGACGCTGCTTGGGAGTGGCCTGTAAACTATGCGCTCGGCGGCATAGGCTTTGAGGGTCATGCCGTAATCTGCGCCCTCGGCGCAGTTTATTATATGGTAATATCCATTATTTATATGGCCCAAAACGGTATTTCCTTCGGCGTTATAGATACTTCCTCTTATCTTTTCAAAATGGCTCTTTGGGGACTTCTTTTTGTTCCGTTCCTTGTAGGCCTTTATTGGATGTGGAATAAAAACCGCATTGTTGACGGTGCCAACGATAACCTTTCGGGCTGCTATATGGGTATTGCAATTCTCAAGGCTCTCAAGGATAACGGCATCGAGCTTGAAAACACAGAGGTAGGCGTTATCCTTACAGGGTCTGAGGAAGCCGGTCTTCGCGGAGCAAAAGCTTGGTGCGAGGCTCACAAGGGAGAGTTTGACGACGTTCCCACATTTATTTTCTCATATGATACAATTCATGACCCGAAATATCTTATGACGAATTATCGCGACCTTAACGGTACCGTTAAAGCCGATAAGGACGTCTCCGACCTTTTTATGGAAGCAGCAAAAGAATTGAATATTCCGTGCAAAAAGGGCTGGGTTCCTCCGCTCGGCGGTGCTACCGACTCTGCCGCATTTGCACAGGCAGGCTTCAGAGCAACAGGCGTTACGGGTCTTAATCATAAGCTTGAGGATTACTATCATACTCGCCGCGATACATATGACAATATGAACGCCGAGGGTCTTGCAGGCTGCTATGCCGTCAGCGTTAAGGCTCTTGAGATGTTTGATAAAGGGGCAAAACAGTAATCCGGTTGTAAAATACAACAAACAGGCAAGCTGAAAACGCTTTAGTTGAGTGAAATGTTACGAAATATGACTTTGCGTCGAATTTAATCTTGACTAAACAATATTTTCGGTATAAAATCTAAGCATAAACAGCGAAGGCGTTGTGATGTAGTTCACAGCGCCTTTTTTGTTTGTACGAGAGCTTTTAAAAGGATTTGTTTTAAATCCGTATTACATTTAACTCTCGTGCTAATCGACAGGCGTTTGGTTCGTATCGATTGATAGAAACGCCGTCGGTTTCTGTCATACGAAAAGCTTCGGGCTTATATTCCGAACGGCTTTTCCGTACATTTTCCTCATCCCCTTGCAGCTGTCTCGGCGGCTCTGCCCTTTTTTCCCGCCGAGGCAAGAGGGGGCAAACCTGCCCTTTTCATTTTAATTTATTGCATAGGAAACACCGCCTCGGTAAAACGGGGCGGTGTTTCCGCTATATTCTAATGTCCGCAACACAAAAGGGGACTGCAAAAACATAAGTTTTTACAGTCCCCGAACGCAATATTAAATTTATTTTTTCATACCGACAAATTCATACTTGCGTATTATTTCTTCTACCTCTTCGAGTACGCCGCTCCAAAGCTCAGAGCCGAGGGAGGCGTATTCCTTGTTTTCCTTACCCTTACCGCATAGCATTGAGAAACATTTACCTATGTTTTGCGATATGTCGTCGTTTTTTCTGACGGCGAGGTAATAAAAGCTGTACTCGGCACCATCGGAGAACTCTTTGTAGAATTCCTCTGCCTTGTCGTGTATGTCATCGTACAGGGCATTTATTGCCGTGTTCCGGAGTATGTTATTCGGCAAAAGCGAGTTGAGCTGATACTCGGCGGCAAAGAACATAAGAATTTTTATCTGGAAACTCTCGGCCTTTGTGTACTCCTTATCGCCGATAATCGGACGAAGCTTTTGAAGCAGGACGTCCTTGTCAAGAAAAATCGAAGCAAGATAAGAGCCGAGCCTCTTTGATTTGTCGATGTTGCCGTTGCCTCTCTCCTCGTTCATTTTGGAGATAAGACCGATCTCGTCGAATTTGTCATCTCTTTTTTCTTTTTTAAAAATTTTTACATCGCTGTCGTCCATAGTAAACCCTGCCTTTTAAAGGCTGCCTTTCTTAGGTTAATTTGACTTTGCGGCTTCCTCAGCGGCTTTTTGAGCCTTTTTCTGCATTCTTCTGATTTTGGCCTTGTATCCGAGAAGCTTTGTAACGGCATCATCGGGAACGTCAATGTCGCCTACGGAAACCGGATACCTGTTGTAAAGACCGCAGAAATCTGTTCCGCCTGTCATTAAAAGCTTGTTTTTGGTAGCGAGCTTTTTAAGCTCGGCGCGCTGTGCTTCGGTTGCCGACGGATGCCAAACCTCAATTCCGTCAATTCCGCATTCTATAAGACGAGGTATCGAGTCGATGTTTTCGTATCGATACGGGTGAGCGAGAACCGCTATACCGCCCGCGTCGTGAATCGCACCGACAACCTCCTCGATATCGGGGTATTTCGGCGTTACCAAAATGTTGCCGTCGGACTCTTTGTTGAACAGCTTGTTATAAAGATCACCGAAAATGGTATTTGTATAGCCGCTCTCCATAAGAGCCTGCATTATATGCGGAATAAAAATATTTGTTGACCCGGTGGCGCATTTGATGATAAATTCGGCCGATACCGGATAACGCTTTGTAATCTGAAGCATCATAAAATGAGCTGCTTTTTTACGGGCAAGCGAGTTTTTGTGGCAAAGCCCCTGGAGCCTGTCCGGTGCGTCGCTGAGATAGCAAAGTATATCTACGTATTTTCCTGTTTTTTCGTCTCTTGATGACAGCTCTACCCCGGGAATGACATTCACCCCGTATCTGTCTCCGATTATTTTTCCTCTTACTGTACCTGCGAGACAGTCATGGTCTGTTATGGCTATTGTCTCGATTCCCTTCTTTTTTGCCAAAAGAACCAAGTCCTCTATTCCGAGTGAGCCGTCGGACAGCTTGGTGTGGCAGTGTAAATCTCCGCCCAAAATGTTCCTCCTTGAATTACCTTACATACATACATACATACATACATACTGTTTTTACACTGAATGAGTAATTTACACCAAAAAAATGATAAATAAAGCGCAAAATCCCTCAATATAATATGACAATATTATACACTTTTCGCGAAGTTCTTGCAAGTTTAATATTCTTTTTACGGGTAATTTGTAGTATTTAGACATACAATATGTATAAGTGACGATATTATTGTTACATTTTTGTGAGTTCGCACAAGAAACAGACGACTTTTTGTATATGTGAAATTGAATTTGCGGTTGTTTTTGTAAAGTATCCGGATATGCGTAAGCTAAAAAAGTATATTTTTTTGTTTTTGTGCCGAGCTCGGGGAAAATAGACTTAAAACAGCCCTGTTTCGCACTTCTTTGAAAATTATTGACGTAAAAGCCTCTCCTTATTCAAATTAAGTGTTGACAAAAGGGTAGTTCCTTGTGTATAATATTCAAGCATTCGCAAGTAGTGCGGTTTGCTGATATGGCTCAGGTGGTAGAGCACATCCTTGGTAAGGATGAGGTCGGCAGTTCGAGTCTGCCTATCAGCTCCAAAAAAGGACTAAGCAAGAGCTTAGTCCTTTTTTATTTTTAAAAAGCCTGTTTTTATAAGCCGTTTTTGTAATCGTCTATCACAAGGCGGTGAGTAGACGGGATATTTTTCGGTATTTCTTCCGGACAGAACCACTCGAGAGCCTCCGATTCGCCGTCGTTTATCATAAGCGTCCCACTGAAATCCTTTGTGGTGTAGGCGGTCACGACAACATACCATTCGTCGCCGTTTTCCGCTTTGCAAAGATGATCCTTACCGGAATACACACCGAGCAGCTTAAGATTTTCGACGGTAAGATTAGTTTCCTCCCGAACCTCTCTTACAGCTGTTTCAACGGTTGACTCGCCCAATTCCATAAGACCTCCGGGAAGCCCCCACTTGCCCTTCGGGTATGTTCTTTTTTGCATCAAAATTTTCCCGTCTTTGTTTTCTATGATTACAAGGCTGCCGTTGAGAACAATTCTTTTGTGACCTATCAGCTTGCGTAAATCTTCGATATAGCCCATTTTAAAGCTCCTTATACATAGACGACGCGCTTTCCTTTGTTGCGTATTCGGTTACATTCAAGACCTGATATTTTGTGACCTTTTGCCCGAAGGTGATTTCGATAACATCGCCTTCTTTTACATCGTAAGATGCTCTTGCCGGCTTGCCGTTTACGTTGACATGCTTTGCGTCGCACACCTCGTTTGCCACAGTACGCCTTTTTATGATACGCGAAACCTTTAAAAATTTGTCAAGTCGCATTTCTTCACTCCCTTTACAGCTTAATTTTAAAATAAGAGCCGCCTTAAGTCAAGAAATTAAATTGTTGAATTCCTACTGCTTTTGTATTATTATAAAAAAGAATGTAATAACGATTTTTTTCGGCACAGAGGATGTTTCACTTATGGATATAAACACAAAGGAAGTTCTTCGCTATCTCGGCTATAAAGGCCGTGAGGCGGACGAAAAAACCCTTGACCTTATCAATCACGTTAAAATTGAAATAATTACGTCGATTCAGCCGAGAAGTCTGTACAGAGAGTGCAAACTCGAATACCTGTCCGACAGTGCCGTAAAGCTTGACGGTATCGAATTTCACTCCGAAAAGCTTGTGAAGCATTTGAGAAATTCCGACAGAATATTACTTTTTGCCGCAACGCTCGGTATGCAGAGCGATATTCTCGTAAGACGGTACGCGGGAGTTGACACCGCGCGAGCGGCGGTTATGCAAGCGGCAACGGCGGCGGCTGTCGAAAGCTTTTGCGATGACGTCTGCGAAAATATAGCAAAGGAAGAGGAGAAGCGAGGCTATTATTTAAGACCGCGCTTCAGCCCCGGTTATGCCGATTTGTCGCTTGAGAGCCAAAAGGAATTTTTTAAGCTGCTTGACTGCACCAAGCGCATAGGGCTTACCCTGTCGGAGAATTGTATGATGATACCCACAAAGTCCGTTACGGCGTTTATAGGGCTTACCAAGGATAAGGACTGTAATTTTAACGCCTGCGCCGCATGCGGAAATAAAAACTGCGAATTCAGAAGAGGTTAAGCTATGAAATTTATCGACCTTTTAGGTAAAGAGAGATTGTTTTTTGACGGAGCCATGGGTACAATGCTCCAAAAAAACGGACTTTCTGCCGGCGAAATTCCCGAAACATGGAATATTACTCATCGGGATACCGTTTATGCTATTCACAAGGCGTATGCAGACGCCGGCTGCAATATAATAAAATCAAATACCTTCGGTGCAAACGCTCTGAAATTCAAGGGTACCGATTACACGGTGGAGGAAATTGTTACTTCCGCGATAGATATAGCTAAAACGGCCGTGTCCGGCAAGGATAAGACCTTTGTCGCTCTTGATTTGGGACCTACGGGAAAGCTCTTAAAGCCGTACGGCGAATTACCGTTTGAGACGGCATACGAGCTTTACAAGCAGCAGGTTATCGCGGGCAAAAAAGCGGGCGCAGACCTTGTGCTTATCGAGACGATGGGTGACACATACGAAATAAAAGCGGCGGTTCTTGCCGCCAAGGAAAATTGTGACTTGCCGATAGTCGTAACCATGATATTTGATGAGAGCGGCAAGCTGCTTACCGGCTCAGACATCAAGACGGCGGTATTTATGCTCGAGGGGCTCGGTGTTGACGCAATAGGCTTTAACTGCGGACTCGGACCTCGTCAGATGCTTTCTCTTCTACCGGAGCTTTTAAAATATTCAAGCACGCCTTTGGTAGTAAATCCCAATGCGGGGCTACCCGAATGTGTTAACGGAGTTACGTTTTTCAATGTCACACCGGAGGACTTTGCCAATGATTTAAAGGAACTTGCCGAAATGGGTGTCTCGCTGCTCGGCGGTTGCTGCGGAACTACGCCTGAGCACCTGAAAGAGGCTGTAAAGCTGTGCAAGGATATCCCTGTTTTACCTGTAAAGCAAAAAAACATTACAGCAGTCACATCATACTCAAAAACGGCTGTAATAGGCGAAAGACCTATAATAATCGGTGAAAGAATAAATCCGACAGGCAAGAAAAAACTTAAAGCGGCACTCGTTTCGGGCGACAGCGGATATATCTTTTCCGAGGCTCTGTCTCAGGTCGAATGCGGAGCGGATGTACTTGACGTTAACGTCGGTTTGCCCGAAATCGATGAGCCGAAAGTGATGTGCGATACCGTTAGGGGCATACAGGGAATTACAAATCTTCCGCTTCAAATAGACACCTCAGATCCCGCGGCAATGGAGCAGGCACTTCGCATATATAACGGCAAGCCGCTTATAAATTCGGTAAACGGCAAAAAAGAGAGCATGGAAAAAATTTTTCCGCTCGCTAAAAAATACGGCGGAGTCGTGGTTTGCCTTACGCTTGATGAAAGCGGTATTCCCGAAAGTGCCGAGGGCAGAATCAAAATAGCCGAGAAAATAATAAATACCGCAAAGGAATACGGTATAGATAAAAAGGACCTCATAATAGATACGCTTGCTATGACCGTAAGCACCGGGGCGGAAAACGCAAAGAGAACGTTACAGGCTCTGTCATATGTTCGCAACACCCTCGGCGTAAATACGGTTTTGGGAGTTTCAAATATTTCCTTTGGCCTTCCGAAACGCGATAACATAAACGCGGCATTTTTCACTCTTGCCATGGGCAGCGGACTTTCGGCAGGTATTATAAATCCGAAATCCGACAGTATGATGAATGCTTTTTATTCCTATTGCGCGCTTAACGGGTACGATGAAAATTTTGAGACGTACATAAGCAAGACGTCGGATTCGGCACCGACGGCAAAAAATGACAAAACCGACCTTAAAACTGCGGTTATAAACGGGCTTTCCGGAGCGGCAGGGGAGAATGCAAGAGAGCTTTTAAAGACGGAACAGCCTCTTGACATTATAAATCTATATTTGATACCGGCACTTGATATTGTCGGTAAAGGTTTTGAGGACGGAACAATCTTTTTGCCTCAGCTTCTTATGAGTGCCGATGCGGCAAAGGCGGCATTTGACGAAATCAAGGCAAGCATACCTGCCGAAGCGAACGGCAGCGAGAAAAAGAATAAGGTAGTTATAGCCACCGTCAAGGGCGATATTCACGACATAGGGAAAAACATTGTTAAGGTATTGCTTGAAAACTACGGCTTTGACGTAATCGACCTCGGCAAAGATGTTGACCCCGAAATTATAGTTGATACAGCAATAAAAGAGAAGGTCAAGCTCGTGGGTCTGAGTGCGCTTATGACTACAACGGTTGTGAATATGGAGGAGACCATTCGTCTTTTAAGAAAACGCTATCCCGAATGTAAGGTGATGGTCGGCGGAGCCGTTATGACTCAGGATTATGCCGACAGAATAGGCGCCGATTCTTACGCAAAGGACGCCATGGGCGCTGTGCGATACGCGGAAAAACTGTTTTCCGATGAGCAATGAAATAAGCTTGATACGGCAAAGTGTAATTTACAACTAAATATATTTAATAAAGGGTTTTGCGGATTCTTGTGTCCGTAAAACCCCTTATTTATCAGGAATTACGGGGCTTTTACTTTATGCGTTTCCTGTTTGTGCAAATTGCGAAAAAATAGCCTTGCAAACGGATTTTATGTATGGTAAAATTACCGTTACAATGTAATGAAAGAGGGATATATATGTTTTGGTTCTTGGGAGTTCTTGCGGGACTTCTTTTGAGCGTTGCGGATATTTTTCTGTTGACGCGCAAGAAAAACGCGCCTGCTTGCATTATTGCTGTGTTACGCGATACTTTAGTGAGTAACTTGGCGTCGCTCGGAATTATGTCGCTGATACTGAAAATACCGAATGTGCTTTTGACATCGGCGCACGGTAAATGGTATCCGCTCAAGTATTTTGTATTTGTTTTGGCTGTCGGGCTTGTATTTTTGTTCGGTCGCGGTGTTGTCGAGGGTGTAATATCCTTTTCACACACAAAGCCGAAGCACAAGGTCGGCGCATGGATACTTCGTATTTTGTCGATGCTTTTTGCTGCTCTCGGTATGGCGGCATTCACGGCTTCCATTTGGGCGGCAGATACATTTGCCGGACTTACACCCGACCAGATGATGATAAATTTGAATTCCGACACCGGCGGCGCAAGCCCCGAGGTTATGAATACGCTGTTCCAAGGTCCTGTTTTGCTTACGGCTGTGGTAACGGTTCTGTTTTGCGTATTTGCTTTTTCAACGAGAAAAATCTTATACAAGCTTCACGAAAAACAGCGCACCGTATTTTCGGGACTTGCAAGACGTCTCACGGCTCTTTTCTTGGCACTTCTTATGCTTTCCGGCGGCGTGGCGTTCGGTATAAAAAAGCTTTCTCTTCAAAAGCTCTATGCGGCTTATGCTGATGATTCGCCGTACATAGAAGATAATTTTGCCGATCCCAAAAAGGTTAAAATGACCTTCCCGGAGAAAAAGCGCAACCTTATCCATATTTATCTCGAATCTATGGAGAACTCGTATTTCTCAAAAGAGCTCGGCGGATATATGGACACAAATCTTCTTCCCGACCTTGGAAAGCTCTCAAAGGAGGGCTACAATTTCTCGGATCTTCCCGAGGGCTTCGGCGGTAATCCGTCCTCGACGGGCGCCAACTGGTCTGTGGCTTCAATGGTGAATATGAGCAGCGGCTTGCCCATGAAGGTGCCGGTCGGTGCCAATGCATACGGCTCTGCCGACAATTTCCTGCCGGGAGCTACCACAATAGGTGATATATTAAAAGAACAGGGCTATAATCAAACCGTTATGTTCGGTGCAGATGCATCCTTCGGCGGACTTGACTACTTCTTTGAGGAGCACGGCGATTACAATATAATGGACCACAAGCGTGCGAAGGAAGATAACTTTATTCCTCAGGATTACAGCGTTTGGTGGGGCTATGAGGATGATAAGCTCTATGAATATGCAAAGATGGAGCTTACACGCTTGGCAGGCGAGGACAAACCGTTCTATTTCGTTATGGAAACGGCTGATACGCACTTCCCGGACGGCTACCTTTCTCCCAATGCCAAGACTCCGTTTGATAAGCAGTATGCAAACGTAATATTCTACAGCCAGGCAGAGACGGTTAAGTTTGTACGTTGGATACAGTCTCAGCCGTTCTATGAGAACACTACCATCGTAATTAACGGCGACCACCTTAGTATGGATCAGAATTTCTTTAAGGACTTTGACCCGAATTACAGACGTACATGCTTTAACCTTATACTTAATCCCACACCTAACTGCACCTCGGCTCCCGATACTCGCTTCCATAACCGCGAGTGGGCGACGTTTGATATGCTGCCGACAATGCTCGCAAGTATCGGCGTTGAGATAGAGGGCAATAAGCTCGGTATAGGAACAAACCTCTTCTCTGATACACCGACTCTCTTCGAGCGTGACGGAACCGATTTTGTAAACGAAGAGCTTGAAAAACGAAGCAATTTCTATAACGAGCATATTCTTGTCGACTGGTCAAGAGTAGGCGGCGATAAAAAAGACAAATAATAAATTCGGGATGTAAAACATAAGTTTTACATCCCGTTTTTTGCTTATACGATTTTTGTATACTGAACAATGTAATTACTAAATAACTATGCCGCCGTTTACGGACAGTACCTGCCCTGTAATATATGACGATTTGTCATCGGCTAAGAATGAAACCGCATTTGCCACGTCTTCGGGAGTACCGAGCCGCATTACGGGGATTTCTTCACGCAGCATATCTACGGTATCTTTACCGAGCTTTGTCACCATTTCGGTGTTTATAACGCCGGGGGATACTGCATTTACAGTAATTCCGGACGGAGCAACTTCTTTTGCAAGTGCTTTGGTAAGACCTATAAGACCTGCTTTTGCCGCGGAATAATGCACCTCGCACGAGCCTCCCGTCTCGCCCCACATAGAGGAGATGTTTATTATCCTACCCGATTTTCTGTGAACAAAATAGGGGAGTACGGCACGGCAAAAGTAAAAAGCACCGCTTAGATTTGTGCTTATCATATTTTCCCAATCCGAATCCGTAATATCGGTGAGGAGCTTTTGCTCAGATATTCCGGCATTATTTACAAGTACGCTTATTTCGCCGAAGTCACGCTCTATTGCTTCAATTGCCGAAGTTATTTCCGAGCTGTCACGTACATCGCATTTATACGTTTTTGCGCTGCCGCCCGAAAGAGTTATTTCGTCAGCCGTTTTCTGTGCTTTTTCGGCGTTTCTGTTATATATAAGTGCAACGGAAAAACCGTCCTGTGCCAGTCGTTTTGCAATTTCGGCACCGATACCTCCGGAGGCACCGGTAACTACGGCTATGCTCATTATATTACCCCTTTAAATAAAAAGTACAGCTTGTTTGCGAAGTAATCGGAAAATCCGATTACAGACAGCCTGCAAGCTTATAATATATTATCACATATACGGCGATTTCACAATCCAAGATGATATGTTTGTCAAAAACTGAACTTTTTTGCTTTTTACTCTTGCAAAAACAGCGCGGTTCATTTATAATATGTGAGCAGCTAAATCAAGGCTGTTTTTGTTTTGAATAACATTTGCTACTGTGGCTCAGTTGGTAGAGCAGCTGATTCGTAATCAGCAGGTCGCCGGTTCAAGTCCGGCCAGTAGCTCCAAGGGCAGAGATAATCTCTGCCTTTTATTTTTTCTTTTTCTGAAACGCATTTCAAAATTCAATTCGCAACAAAAAATCTCACTCTTTTTTACGGAGTGAGATTTTGTTTATTCGATTTGAAATGTTTCAAAAAAATATCTAAAATCTCCTGTATATAGGGCTCTTTTATAACACATTCAAGCTCATCGGCATCTCCGCTTTTATTTAAAATCACATATCTTTCTGTTATAAAATCAGATAAATTTTCAGCTGATATTTTATACGGATGATTTTTAACGCTTTCATAAACAAAATTGATAGATTCTTTTTTAGCAAAATGAATTTCAAGTGAAGAAAAATCAGCAAAATTATCTATAATGTAGGGCAAATTTTCAGAATTCAACGGAAATGAGAGCTCAGGCAATTTGTACGACAAAAAACCCGATGGCTTCATCTGCTTATAATCATAATCCGTCTTAAGATAGTTGGTTGTCTTTAAAATTGTTTCTTCATCAGCCCTTATAAAAACAATCCCGGAAAAACGATTATAAAGTAAAGAGAGAACTTCGTTTAGAATTTCAGTTATACAAGACTCCGGTGCACATACGGCCGTTCCTATCATTTTTTGGGCGTGTAGCTCATCTATACACCCTTCGGACAAATAAAACGGAGCTATATCGTATAATAGTTTTTTCATATGAACACCTCTTTAAGCTGAAGCTGTTTTACCTGTAACGGTCAAAGCTGCATATTCAAACACATTGTTACTTTAATATTTTTATATAGTAGATGATGAAAAGCAGCAAGCCTGTCAGAGAGAAAATCGTTGTACCCCACAAAACAGGAGACGGATTTTGATGTAAAACAAAATACTCAAATAAAAGATTCAGCGGCGGTCCGAGACAAACCAATATCATTAAAATCAATGTCGTTATATTATATTTTTTCATAAAGGCACCTCATTTTAAATAATTATCGCTCGGTTAATACGCAACAGGGCAAAAGTGAGCTCGTGCTGCAAAAAATATTAAGCATTGGACTTTGCTTTTTGTCAAGGGGCCCTGTTTATTCGATTCTTTAATGCGTCTGTTTCCTTTTCATACAAGGATTTGTCAAACAGAAACTTACGCTCTTTGTTGTCGCCGTCCGTGAAATAAAAATAATAAATACAGACAATGCCGCCTCTTCTCATTGACGTTTTCTGCTCTGTTTTTGCGTTCTTGACCTCAGAATATTTATATGTCTTTTCATTAAACGGAGCTGTGCGAAGAGAAAAATCGTTCTCGCCCACGCATACCTTAAAGAAAAAATATCTGTTAATCAGCGGAATTGAAACAAACAACGACAAAACAAAGCCTACAGAAAACATAAGACCTACTGTAAAAATTTTACCTCTTCCGCCTCTTAATTGGTCAACAGCCAAAGCTAAAAACACTAAGCTAACTGCCGAAGAAAAAAGCATTGGGAAACCTCCGTATAATTTACCGTCAATCACGTACTTTTGTTTATTACTCATCTTCGCTACCGTCGGCCTCTTCATTATTAAAATAATCCTTGTCAATTTTCTCAATAAGAAAAGAAATTTCAGCATATTGACACGGCGAAAAATAAAATTTTTTTACTTCGCCGCTCGGGGTTCTGTAATTCAAATAGCTCTGGCTCGCACCGTTTACCGATTTACCTGTGCTTACCCAAACTTCTGATATATCTGTGTACTTGTATTCCTTTTTATCCCAAGGTGATTTGCAATGGCAAAACGAGTCTTCTCCTATCAAAAGTTTTATAAATATAAAACGATAAGCAGAACAAAGAGTCAATGCAGCCATTACTATTGTAAATACCAAGGTGATAATAAACCCATGCAATACTGCCGTAACAGCAGCAAATATGACCGTTACTATCAGAGACAAAAGCACACTTATTTTATCGTTTTCAACTTTGTATAACCACTTTTTTTCCATTATTATTTCCTTTCTCGGCTGACTTCAATATATAAATAATGTTTTATAAAATCGATACTTATAAAACGAGATTCACTCGGCTGTTTAATGATAATTCTTTTTATTTCGTTTGCGGATAAAGAAATTTCAAGGGCTATATATCCGCTGTTGTATTCATATTCCGCATTGCTAACGCCTTAAATTTCTTCTTCTTTTTTAAATATATAATCGCAAGCGGGATGTCCGCAAGCAACCATGCGGCAGGGGCTGCGTAGCATACTGCATTGAAGCCGATAAGCGGAGTGAAAATAAGCGCTATTGATATTCTTCCTATCAGCTCGCCGGCACCCGCAACCGCATTTGCATATGTAAAGCCGAGACCCTGCAGAGTGTTCCTTAAAACGAACAGCACCGCGACAAGACTGAAGCACTCCGCCGTGGCGATAAGATATTTACGGGCGGCAAACAAGACGTCTTCATTAGGCTCTGTCATAAACAGCCTGACTATCGGCATACCTGCCGTCAGAAGAGCAACGCTTAAAGCGACGGAAAGAAGTATGTTGAGCGTAAATATTTTTTTAACCGATTTAATTATTCGATCGTACTTTCCTGCCCCGTAGTTTTGCCCGACGAAGGTTTGTGTACCGACGCTGAGTCCGCTCAGCGGTATATTTGCAATATTCTCGACCCTTCCTGCGGCGGTAAAGCCTGCAATAGTCGCCGTGCCGAATGAATTTACCGCGCTTTGAAGACACATCGACCCGATAGAGGTAACGGTAAACTGAAGCGAAACGGGTATTCCCAATTTTAACTGTATAAATGCTGTTTTGAGGTCAAGTTTGAGCTCTTTTTTTGAAATGTGTACGCTTGTATTGCGCCTTAAAATGTAATTTCCCGTAAGGACGGCTGCCGTAATGTGAGAAATAAGCGTAGCAAGCGCAGCTCCCTCAACGCTCCAGCGAAATACCTTTATGAACAGCATGTCAAGCACGAAATTTACAAAAATACTTGCCGTAAAATATATGAGCGGTTTTCTGCTCTCACCGACGGCTCTTGAAATTGCGGTAAAATTGTTTGAGAGCATCTGAAACGGTATTGCAAAGTAAAGAATGTTTACATACGCCGAGGAAAGACCGAGAATTTCGTCCGGCGTGCCGATAAGCTTCAAAAGAGGAGTGGAAATAATGTGCGCGACAACAACAAGTAACAGGCCGAGCAAGAACGACACCGTAATGCTGCTTCCGGAATACCTGTTGACCCTGTCTTGGTCCTTTGCGCCGTAAGCATGCGCCACCGGTATTGTAAATCCGCTTGTAAGGCCGAGTGCCGCACCGACAATAAACGAGTTTATCGAGGCGACTCCGCCGACTGCGGCAAGAGCGTCCGTGCTTACATATCGCCCGACAAGTATATTGTCGACCAATGTATAGTTATACTGTAAAAGCGATGAAGCCATAATCGGCAGCGAGAATTTAATTATACTTTTTATCGGCTTGCCGGTAAGCATAGAATTTTGTTTTGTCATTTGCCAACTCTTCCAAAGTATTTTTAAAAATTAAATTCAATTAGAATTTGCTTAAATTTTAGCACTTGTGCAGTATTATGTCTATAAAAATATTATGCCGGGAGAGCTTTAACAACAGCAGGATAAAACCAATGGCGGAGCGGCACAATCAAAGGCAGCACGGCAGCTTTGAGCAAGTTGAAATAAGCTCCTGCGGATTAAAAATCCGTTGATTGCAAAAGACAAATATCCGTCGGTAATCGCCTGTAATGTAACAAACGGAAGAATGCCGAGAGTCAATACGATAGAGGACGGTGAAATGCAGCAGCTCGCCGAATACTTTGGAGTAGATTACAGAAAAGACTTTTTGAATTTGTAAAAAACAAGGTGCAATTCCGAATGAATTGCACCTTTCTTTATTTTTTTGCTTTAATGCAGTGCCTTTGTGGGGCAGTTTTTTGTACACTCGTAGCAGAGAATACACTCTGTTCCGTTTTTTCGCTTGCGTGAATCCTTGTTAACCTCAACATCCATTGGGCATACTTTCAGGCACTTGCCGCAATGAACGCATTTACTCTCGTCACAGCGGACGCGCAGAAGCGAAAAATAACTCATGGGCTTCAGAAATGCTGTGATAGGGCAGAGATATTTGCAGAACGCGCGGTTATCCTTAAATATAAAGGCAAGCGCAATTCCGGATATATAGTAAAGCGCATTTCCGGCGAGAAACAGCCAAAACATAATTTTCTCAAGATTTGCGACCTTGAACAAAAACAGACCCGACACAAGAGCCAATGATAACGCAAACATCACATAGCGCAGAATTCCGAGTTTTTCTTTTCGCGGTTTCCGTGGCTGCTTATAAGGAAGAAAGTCCAAAACCATAGCCGTCCAACAGGCATAGCCGCACCATCCGCGTCCGAACAGCAGCGGTCCGAAGATTTTGGCCACGGCATAGTGAATGGTTGCTGCTTCAAAAACGCCGAGGAACAGATAGTACCAAAAGCCTTCAATCTGCATATTTTCTCGGGAGATTATGCCGAGATACAGCAGCATATAGCTTCCGACTGCCAGCTGTACAAAATGACGCGCATAGCGTTTCTCGGCGGTAAAAAGTGCCGTCCCCAATGCGAGACAGGTGCCTATGTAGCTGAAATTCAGCAAATAAAACAGATTATCCTTTATTAGCCATAGTGTGATTGCCACCGCTTCGAACAACAAAAACAGTAATACCGACACAAGGTATCTCGATAAACCCTTGTTAATTCCTTTCTCTTTTTTCTTTTTCATTGTTTTTTCCGTCCTTTTTTGTGAATATGAAACGGCTGATTTTATTCGGATTTATACCGATTCTTGTGCCGCTTTTAATGCCTGCGACAATATAACTTATATACTGTAATTTTAAAGCTTATGAGCAAAATGTGCAACTGTAATTCTGTTAAAAACGGTAAAAGCGCCGCAAATTGTGGAAATCGGTAATCGGTCTGAGGAAGCTCGGCCGTTTGGCATCGCCGAATATACCGCAAGCAATATAGACGTATTTATTATCGACTTGTTTAATAAAATAAAATAACGGACAAATGGGCATAATCCGGGGATTGTAAGACCGGCGATATAATATAATAAGCCTAAATACGGCAACACGTATAAGATTTACGGATATTTTTTCGCATTTAGTTGCGAAAACGTTTCCGCTGTGATAAAATTCTTTTGTATTTTACGGGTCGGCGGCTTTGCGCCTTTGCCTGCTTTAACGGAGTTGAGATTGATGAAAACTGCAGTTGTTACGGGCGGTTCGAGCGGAATAGGACTTTCCTGCTGCCGTAAGTTTCTTGAAAACGGATACAGTGTGTATGAGCTGAGTCGCCGCGAGCCGAAGATTCAAACGGTAGGCGTTAAGCATATCTCGTGCGACGTCACGGATGAGCACTCGGTTTCCGAGACATTCAAAAAAATATATAATGACAGCGGAAGCATTGATATACTTGTGAATAATGCAGGCTTCGGCATCTCAGGGGCGGTTGAATTCACAGAGCTTGCAGAAGCAAAAAAACAGTTTGACGTCAATTTCTTCGGCTGCTTTATTTGCTCAAAAAACGTAATTAAATATATGAGGCTTCAAGGCGGCGGAAGAATTGTTAATCTCAGCTCTCTCGCAGCTCCGCTTGCCATACCGTTTCAGGCATTTTATTCGGCGTCAAAGGCGGCTGTAAATTCGCTGACTCTGGCTCTTGCAAACGAGGTGCGTCCGTTTAATATAAAGGTCTGCGCCGTAATGCCGGGCGATGTTAAAACGGGTTTCACCGCGGCAAGAGAGAAAAATACCGCCGGTGACGAATTTTACGGCGAAACACTTAAAAGAGCGGTTGCCGGTATGGAGCGCGACGAGCAAAACGGTATGTCACCGGACGATATAGCCGATGCGGTGTATGCTGCGGCAACCAAAGCTCGTCCGAAGCTTTTGTCTACAAAAGGCACTAAATATCATCTGTTTTTGGCACTTTCAAAGGCATTGCCGGTTTCGCTTGTGAACATCATAGTCGGAAAGCTTTATTCTTAATAATTCGGGGCGCAAAGCAATACTGTTATTAGCTGCTTTTGCCCCGTTTTCTTGTTATTCAATAAAAACACATTCGGAGGTACTATGCAAAATTTTGTAGAGCTTATTCAAAATGTAAACAGCAAGGTAAACAGCGTCGTTTGGGGGCCTCCGATGCTCATATTGATGCTGCTTACCGGTCTTTATCTCACGTGCGGTACGCGATTTTTTCAAATACGCCGTTTTTGCTACACAATTAAAAATACGGTTGCCGCAATTTTTAAAGACCGCAAGGTAACAAAAACCAAGGACGAAAAAGCCATATCGCAGTTCCAGGCACTTGCAACGGCTCTTGCCGCAACGGTAGGCACGGGCAACATTGTAGGCGTAGCCACCGCGATTTCCTCCGGCGGAGCGGGTGCGGTATTTTGGATGTGGATTTCTGCTTTGCTCGGTATGATGACGAGCTTTTCCGAAAATGCGCTCGGCATATATTTCCGCAGAAAAAACGAAAAAGGCGAGTGGGCGGGCGGCCCTATGTATTATATCGAAAAGGGACTCGGCCAAAAGTGGCTTGCGGTTATATTTTCTGTTTTTTGTCTGTTCGCGTCGTTCGGAATAGGCTCGGTGGCTCAGGTCAACGGAATATCCACGGCACTTAAGGGTTCGTTTAATATACCGGGCGTTGTCACGGGGATAGTCGTTTGCGCCCTTATAGCCGTTATAATTTACGGCGGACTGAAAAGAATAGTCACGGTGACTGAAAAATTTGTGCCTTTTATGGCGGCGTTTTACATAATAGGCGCGCTTATAATAATAATCGTAAACTTCCGCCATATAGGCGACGCTTTCGGCGAGATATTTTCGGGGGCGTTCAGTATGCGCTCCGTCGGAGGAGGCGTTATGGGATACGGTATTTCAAGAGCCATGCGTTTCGGTGTGGCGCGCGGAGTATTTTCTAATGAGGCTGGCCTCGGCTCGTCGGTAATGGTCCATTCCTCCTCTGATGCCAAGGAACCCGTAACACAGGGTATGTGGGGCATATTTCAGGTGTTTTTTGACACCATTGTTATATGCACCCTTACGGCACTCGTAATACTGACTACCGGGGCAAATCTGCAAAGCGGACTTGAGGGAGTCAATATAACAATATATGCCTTCGAGAGCGTGCTCGGCAAATGGGGCTCTTATATAGTATCCATAGGTATAGTTATGTTCGCTTTTTCAACCATACTCGGCTGGTCGGTGTACGGCTCGCGCGCCGCAGAATATATAGGCGGAAAAAAGCTGACTGCGGTGTATAAAATAATATTTCTCGCAATGACATTTATAGGTGCCGTGTCGAGCATTCAGCTTGTTTGGGATCTTTCCGATACGTTTAACGGTCTTATGGCTTTGCCGAACCTTATAGGTCTGTTGCTTTTGTCGGGGACGGTGTTTAAAATAACCAAAAACTACGAGCAGAGAGTGATAGGCGGCAAAAAGATAAAGCCGATGCTGTCTTTTTATGACCGTGAGAAATAATTTTCGGTATTCACATTTAACTCCGAATTTGATATAATATACGGGATTTAAAAAGATAAAAGAGGAAATTTATGTCAGGTAAAAAGGACTACATCAGAAATTTTTGCATAATTGCCCATATCGACCACGGCAAGAGTACGCTTGCCGACCGTTTGTTGGAGCTTACGGACTCCGTAGCGAAGCGCGATATGGAGGCGCAGCTTCTTGACAATATGGATATTGAGCGTGAACGCGGCATAACCATTAAGGCACGTGCCGTAAAGCTTGATTACAAGGCTGCCGACGGCAAAAAATATGAACTGAACTTAATAGACACTCCCGGTCATGTTGACTTCAACTATGAGGTGTCGCGTTCCCTTGCGGCATGCGAGGGAGCTGTGCTGATAGTTGACGCGTCACAGGGGATAGAGGCTCAAACTCTTGCAAATACCTACCTTGCGCTTGACCACGACCTTGAAATTGTACCGGTAATAAATAAAATCGACCTTCCCGCCGCAGAGCCGGAGCGCGTTGCCAAAGAAGTGGAGGACGTTATAGGCATACCGTGTATGGATTCGCCGCGAATTTCGGCAAAAACGGGCGAGAATGTCCCCGCTGTGCTCGAGGAAATCGTAAACCTTGTGCCGCCTCCGGATGATAACGATTCAAAGCCGCTCAGAGCGCTTGTATTTGACTCCGTATATGACAGCTATCGCGGTGTAATTGTCTATGTCAGAATAGTTGACGGTGTGGTAAGGCCGGGGCAGACCATGCGTCTTATGGCTACGGGTGCCGAATTTACAATTGTGGAAACGGGATATATGCGCGCCAAGAGCTTGGAGCCGACAAAGCAGCTGTCCTCGGGTGAGGTCGGTTATATCACCGCTTCGATTAAAACCGTAGGCGATGCGCGCGTAGGCGATACCGTGACTCTTGCCGAAAATCCGGCTTCGGAGCCGCTTGCAGGATATCGTAAGGTAAATCCGATGGTTTTCTGCGGAATTTATCCGGCGGACGGAGCGGATTATGAGGCTCTTAGGGACGCTCTTGCCAAATTACAGCTGAATGACGCCTCGCTCTCGTTTGAACCCGAGACGTCAAGTGCCCTCGGTTTCGGCTTCAGGTGCGGTTTCTTGGGGCTTTTGCACCTTGAAATCATACAGGAACGCCTTGAGAGAGAGTATGACCTTGACCTTGTAACAACAATACCTTCGGTTGTTTACAAAATACATCTTACCGACGGAAACGTAGTCGAAATAGACAATCCGTGCAACTACCCCGACCCCGCAACAATCGATTTTGCGGAGGAACCCATGGTGGAGGCGCACATCTTTTCTCCTAAGGATTATGTGGGAGCCATAATGGATCTTTGCCAGGACAGACGCGGCGAATATAAAGAAATGACGTATCTTGACGCCGACAGGGTGGACTTAAAATATATACTCCCGCTTAACGAAATAATCTATGACTTTTTTGACGTCTTAAAATCGCGTACGCGCGGCTATGCTTCGTTTGACTATGAGCTTTGCGGCTATCAAAGGTCAAGCCTTGTAAAGCTCGACGTTCTTTTGAACGGCGATATGATAGACGCCCTCTCGTTTATTATTCACTCCGAAAAGGCATATCCGAGAGCGCGCAGAATAGCCGAGAAGCTTAAGGACAATATTCCGCGCCAGATGTTTGAAATTCCCATTCAGATAGCCGTGGGCGGCAAGGTAATAGCGCGCGAAACCGTAAAGGCAATGCGTAAGGACGTGCTTGCTAAATGCTACGGCGGTGATATAACGCGTAAAAAGAAGCTGCTTGAAAAGCAAAAAGAGGGTAAAAAGCGTATGCGCAAGTTCGGTACGGTAGAAGTTCCGCAAGAGGCGTTTATGGCTGTGCTTAAATTAGACGATGAATAATATAGGACTGTATATTCACATTCCGTTTTGCAATTCAAAGTGCCCGTATTGCGATTTTTACTCGTTTCGCGCCGATGACGATACAAAAAACAGATATGTTTCGGCTGTTTTGCGAGAGCTTCGGAACAATTCAAAACAGCTTAATTGTAAAGCCGATACGCTTTACATTGGCGGCGGAACTCCGTCGGTTTTGGCTCCTGATTATCTTTGCCAAATCATAAACGGCGCAAAATCAACGTTTTTGACCGATGATGCGGAAATAACGGTAGAGTGCAACCCGTTTTCGCTCGGCGACGAATTTTTTGAAAAAGTAAGCGAGTGTAAAGTGAATAGGCTTTCCATAGGGCTTCAGTCGGCAAATGACGGCGAACGTAGGATTTTAGGCAGACGAGCCGATAAACACGAGGTCTTGGGTGCCGTTTCAAGGGCAAAAGAAGCGGGAATAGGCAATATTTCGCTTGATGTCATGCTCGGCGTGCCGGGTCAAACTAAAGAGAGCCTTAAAAGCACACTTGATTTCTGCATTTCTTCGGGTGTGCCGCATCTCAGCTGCTACATTCTCAAAATAGAGGAGAATACGCCGTTTTTTCGTATGAGAGACAAATTGCCGTTCCCCTCTGACGACGATACGGCCGATATGTACCTTTTTATGTGCGAATACCTCGAAGAACACGGTATTATGCAGTATGAAATATCAAATTTTGCGGTTCCCGGCTTTGAGAGCCGCCACAATCTGAAATATTGGCATGATGAAGAGTATATCGGCATAGGTGCTTCGGCACATTCGTTTTTAGGCGGAAAACGCACATATTATCCGCGTGATATTGAGTATTTCATAAGCGGCAATGAGCGTTTAACTGAGGGCGACGGCGGCGACGAAGAGGAATTTTGTATGCTCGCTTTAAGGCTCCGCGAGGGGCTTACTCAAGAGCGTTTTTACGCCCGTTTTCATCATGAGATACCGCAAAAAATGCTTGAAAGCGCAAAGCAATACGAAAAATACGGGCTTTGCAGCTGTGAGAACGGCGGAATTTCTCTGACGCGGCGCGGATTTTTACTCTCCAACTCCGTAATATCCGAAATTATCTTATAGATATAAATATTTCAGGGCTTGTAATTTGTTTTACAAGCCCGTTTTTTTGTGCTTTTCGGGCGTTTGTGAAATTAAAACGGCTTTTTGTTACAATGGCGTTTTTTTGTCGCACAGCACGTGATAAAATCAAGAGGCTAAACGGAAGAGTTCTCCGAAAGTGAATTGATTATATAGAATTTCCGGTGTGTAATTTGTACAAGATTACCCAAAACGGCTGCAATTTTTGTCGAAGAGTGCTTGCAATCTAAAATTTTACATATTTTCATTTTAAAATGACAAAAGATTGTCAAACTGCGTTCACAATCTGTTAATATTTGGTTTAAAGACTGTTTAAAATGAGTTTTTAAATTAGCTAAAAACTCTTTACACCAAGTCATTTTTGGTGTAAACTTAAGTATAAATATACGGTGTAATAGTGTACCCATTTGCGCCTTAAAATCGGTAAATAGACGCTTGCTCCGCAAAATGATGGAAAACAAACGTTAAAGTAAACCCGAAGCGGTGCGGATTTATCGTATACTATTATATATAGCGTTTTTAATCAATTTATCGGAGGTTTTTCATTTGGCAGATCTTATATTTCGGCATCTTACCGGAGCCGATGGCGAGGGCGTTTACAAAAACGGCAAAACCGGCTTCTCGGTTTCTTATTTCAAAAAGAAAGAAATAGACTCGCGCTATCCCTCGGGCGGCTATACGGTTGTCGGTCAAATAGGTAAGGGCAAACGCGAAATCGGTGATTTGCAGTCTGACGACGGGCAAACCGAAAAGGTGTATGCCGCAACGAAAATGCCTCATACCGCGGTAGTCGGCTACATAGAGACAGAGGCTGACAAATTCATTGCGATAGTTAAAGACAGGCTCTTACTTTGGCTTTTGTTTGCGCTTTTGATAGCGGCACTTATAATAGGTCTTATATTCCTTTTAAAGGCCGTTATACCGACAGGCGGCGATGGCACAACCACAACGCCCCCCGCAGGCGTAATCGACCAAAATGCCATATTGGGCGAGGGCGAGATTTCCGTACCCGATAAAACAAAAACAAGGGGCAGGCAGATAAAGGTCTACGGTATTCCCGAGCTTCCATTGGCGGCAAATACCAAGGAGCAGAGCTTCGTATTCTCAAATCCCGAGGAAAACCCGTGCTTCTTTGTTATAGAAATAGAGCTTTCAGATACAGGCGAGGTTATATATACCTCAAATCTCTTGCCGCCTGGCTATTCAATATCAAAGTTCACGCTGAACCGTGAGCTTGCGGCAGGAACCTATCCGGCAACAATCCATGTTAAGACATACAGCTTTGATAAAGAACAGCGTAAACTTAACAATATGGATTTAAAAACGACCATCGTGGTTTCATAAGAAACTATATTCAAAATACAGATTTTGAGGAAAGGAGTTGCAGTTTATGCAAAAAAATTCAAAGATTAAAATCGGAAAAAGCATAACTGCTGTGCTGCTTTGCGTAGTGCTTTTGGTAACGTCGATTCCCATGGTTCTCGCGGCCGGCGAGGGCGAATATGACCCGATACCGACCTTTACCGAATCGGATAAAAGGGAAGCGGCTGCAACACTTAATGACGACGGCGGAATTACGGTCAGCTTCCCCGCGGCTAAGGTTAGCGAGCGCAAAACCGGCACAAAAACAATTGACGGGTATATGTTAGAGCTTGTTGATCTCGGAACATATACCGAAGTTCACACAAGCACGGTTTTGCTGCGCAAGATGGTTAGTCCCACCGGTACCGCACCGTACACGGCTGAGATTACGGCAGACGAAATCAAAACAAAGGTGCCTGCGGGTCTGTCTGACGACCACCGTTACAATATTACGATAACGGCGTACGACAGCGACGGCTGGTTCTCGGAGGCTGTTAACGCATACGTTTCGGATGTTCCGACTTATGTATACGATGCGTCCGCTTATGCCCCCGTTACAAACAACGTTCTTGCCGTGCGTGAAGTCCTTACCTTTGATAAAAAAGGTACCGCAGATGACCACGGTTCGTTTTCGGATACCGGAATCAACGAGAGAACCGCCGAAGTCAACAATGTACGCAGTACGTCAGGCTCACTTGACTATATGCAGGAGGGTAATCACCTTTCAGTCGAAGGCAGAACCGATGGTGTAGGCGTTAAAGACACGGGCAACAGCTACGGCTACGCAATGCGTATCGAGTCCGCCGCAACCACCGACAGCCCTCAGTCCTTTGATACGTCATGGAGCCGCCAAACTTGGGACCCGACGGGTGCTTCCGAGATTTGGTACTATCTCGACTTCTCACAGGTCAGCGTAACGGGGCTTTCATTCCGCCTTCGTTCAAACGAAAAGTATTTTGCACAGGATTTTGACAACAGCTACAGTGAAAGCAGTAATGCTTTTAACAGATACGGCGATATAATTTACTCAACTGTCGGCACCACAAAAGCAGGCTATATGGGTGAGGCCCCATATTTATTCCTGCAGCAAACGGACGGCAGCTGGAAAAAGGTTATGTTAAACGACGGTACCGTTGACCTTGACCATTTCAAGGGATATGTCCGCATACCGCTTCAGTTTATGTGCTCCGAAACCGACTCCGTTGTCACGGAGTCCAACGAGGATTTCGGTGTAAACAAGCCTATGTCCGATATGTATGTGTGGAACAACTCGGATAAAACTAAAGCAAATGCCGACAAGTATTATAACGAGAAAATTAAGCTTTCGCAGTCGGTAGTTGTTGACCCTGCCGGTACTTCGATATCCGATGCTCTGCTTATTAGACGCTATTCCTTCAGAATTAACAAGACATCATGGACTAGCGGTGCTTATTATATCGACGGCGGCACAATGCTCGCTCCGTGCATGACTACGGAAGACGGTGGCAAGACAACAGCCAATTCGCCCAAAAGAGCATATATCGATAAGACCAAAATCGGTACGGGTGAAGATCCGGTAGTTAATCGTACAAATGCTTTTAAAGCTATCGAGGATATTATGTCCGCCGGCTTTAAGTTCACGGGCTGCTCGTATGACCCGGCTTCTACGAGCCTTGAAACCAACAACGGCAGCGTAGGTAAAAAGATTTTCCTTGATAATGTATTGTTCTACCGTACAGACGGTCAGAAATACAGCGAAAATACCCTTAACGGAGCAACAAACACAGGCACGCCCGTTAAGACATATTATGACCAGGAAACAGAAATTCCGCGCGCTATTTTCAATGCCTGCCTAAAGTACATTGAAGATCCGAACTCCTACGATTACCGCGCCGTTAAGTATATCGAGGACTTGATAGCCGGTTATAAAAAATCAATTGAGGAATATAACAAATCCGAAGAAGCCGGAAAATCCGGTATAATAGACGCTTCATTCCTTGAGGAGTCTGCGCTCGATACCAAGGCGGCAGCACTCGGTATGACCGAGGCTTGGAAAAAATACAAGACCGCCAAGCAGGCTTGTATAGACGGTAAAACCTACGGCTCTGCTAACTCGGGTGCAGAGGATTTCATTCCGATGATTTCAACGAAGCTTGAGCAGCTTCTCGATTTTGACGAAAATACTCTTGCGGTAAGCGATGAGGATAAAGCCGTTGTTAAGAGCCTTTATGAGGTTTATATCCGCCTTAACTTAAGCCAGCTCACTATGCTCGGCAGAGCGGAAGAGGAGAAGCTCTTAAAGTACTTCAGCTTCATAGAAGAAGAGCTTGCCGACAACTCTGTTGTAATAGGCCAGGCGCTTACAAACAATAAGGTTATACCGTTCGGCGACTTCGATTCCTTAGAAAAAGGCACCAGAAGCTGGCAATTTGAAAACTCAAAATATACCGGCCAGGTAGGTAAGGATTACTACTATTCTAAGGGATATTTGACATATCAGGTTCCCTTTGCTTCACTTTCGGCGCACTCTCAGGATACCGCAACGCCTACACTTATACCGACCGGCGCTCTCGGTAGTGACCCGCAGAGAAACGGTATTACAAGCTATCGTCAAAACGGTACTTCGGCAATCATTACATCAAACGGCCTTGAGGGCCAAAACGCCGCAACGGTTACCATAAATAACCAGTATGCCGAAGACAGAAAAGGCTGGTATAACTGCATAAGCATTACAAAGGGACTTGTTGACAAGGAACCGAGCAGCAGCGGTGATTACTCCGCGCTGAGAGCCAACAATATGTCGTCTGAGAGTCTCGGCGATTTTGCTAAGTCGTATACCAAAAATGACATAGGCGAAACCGACCGTCTGGCGCTTGTATTCTACGCAGACTTCTCTCAGCTTGACACATTCTCAATGGCGTTTAATATCAGCTCATACTATGACGGTGCCGCCGAGGACTACACCCTCGACTTCGGCAGCAACAACGCGGCTTCTTACTTCTATCTCATTAACCCCAAGACGGGTGAATGGGCTAAATGTACTCCCAAGGATGAAAGCAAGAGAAGAATTTACGCTTACACCTCGGAGTACGGCATAGATACGGGAGACGGCGATTACCTGACCCTTTCTCACTACAAGGGCTATGTTATGGTTCCGCTCTTCCAGTTCTCGAGAGGCGTTCAGGGTATTTCGGCAACCTCTAACTATCGTATAGATGAAAAAGCCGAGTCCCTTAACAACATTTTCCGTGTTACCATAGGTATAGCGCCCTTGTCAAATTACGACGATTCGTCCGTAAACGGGAAGAGCGCAACCGCAATGAACGGTAAGAGCTTTACAATAGGCTCTGTCGGCTTTACATACAGACAGGGTACCTCGGCATACGGCGCAGGCGTACAAAACAGAACCGGCGACGTTTCGTTCGACGATTATGCACAGGTTAAGTCTCTTACTTCAATGCAGTTTGAAAACGCGGTAGCGGATGTTGATATTTATAAAGCGAACACTCGTACCGAAAAGATAAACACGGCACTTGCTCTTTATGCACAGCTTTCGGATTATCAAAAGTCAATACCTTCCGTTGCAAGAGCATACAGCGTGCTTCAAAAGTACAAGAGCATCGACGACGGCATCACTTTGCTCGATCAGCCGCAACTTGCGGTTGCCGATTTGAAACCTTTGATTGAGGCTATGCCGGCTGCAGCAACCGGCGGTTCTGTAACAGGCAGCAACGCCTTACCTTATCCCGGTTTTGTTATCGGCACCGATGCGAGCGGAACAGAGAAGCCGCTTATAGATTACGGCGCATATTCTCTCACCGCGGCTGACGTACAGAACATAATCAATTGGTATGAGCAGTCTTATGAGCGCTATACCGACGAGGCGATTGCGGCGCTCGGTACGGAGAACGTCACAAAAATGGAAAACCTTTATAAGGTTGCAAAACGCTTGAGACTTCTCGAATCTTACCGTGACGGCTACACGAGTGACTCCGGTACCGCTATAACCGGTATTAAAGACCTTAACGCTCTTGTTGCTTCAATGTACGGCGAGACCGGTAAAGCGACCGACCTTACGACCGACTGCAAGCTTATGCCTACCGGTCAGACCGCGGCGCTTGAAAACTACCTCGAAAAGTATAACGACCTTGATTATTACGCTAAGTATATCTTAACTGATAAGGCCGACAAATTTGCAAGTGCTCCTCAGTATAAGAATTATGCTAAGGCGGCCGAGGCGGTTAACAAGGTGCTTGCCAATATCAAAACTTACACCGACGACATCACCGGTAAGACGGTTAAGGGCGGCGTTGTTAGACTTGAAGAAAAGTACACGGCTCTTTACAATACCGTTAAGGGTCAAATGGACAATAACGGTATTCAGGACCTCACCGCAATAACGGAAGCGGTTGAAGAGTACAATTCGTTTAAGGGCTATATAAGGCAGGTTCAAGAGGTTAACGACGGTAACACCGTTAATTCTTCGGACGGCGAAGCTCTCCACGGTATTATAGATACCCTCCGTATTTTCCCGAACTTTGCTTCGGCGGTAGACAAAGACAGCGTCGCTCTCAATAAGGATGCAACAACGGGAACCGCAGTCTTTACTCTTTCAAATGCCGTTAACTATCCGGACGGAAGCTACACACTTCGTGTAACCTCTAAAAACGGAGGTCTTAAGGACACTACGGGCACCACCCACGATTACAACGTTGCAATGACGGGTGCGATTGAAAAGACCGTAACGGCAAAAGCTCTTAACACTTCTCCCGAAACCGCGGATGTCGCTAATAACACCGCTTCGGCGGCAGCTCCCAAGGCAATAAACTTTACGTTTACCGTCACGGGCGTTACCGTAACGAGTGAAGATGTTATTACAATAGAGCTTATCGATAATGCTACCGGTGAGGTTGCTGTTGACAAGACAACAAACGAGCCTGTCAGAAAAACAATCAATATTCATTTTGCCGCAGACGACTTCTTTGCGGTTACAATTCCTGCGGAAATAGATGTTCCTTGGGGCGAGACGGAAGCCGTTGATGTTTCCTATAAGGTTACGTCTTCACTTGATTCGGGCAGCAAGATTGGTGTTTCCGTAGCACGCAGCGCTTCTGTCGCAAATGACACTCTTACCAATGCAGCAACATCGACATACGCTCTTCCGTATACTTCACAGAACTTTACTTCCACAGAATTTACAGGTAAAAATGAGGGAGCGCTTCCCGCTCAAAAACCGTCATTGACAATTTCCGGTTGGACGGACGCTCCGATAGCCGAGTATTCGACTACTCTTACTTATACCGTAGATTACACTAAAGGTTAATTAACAAATTAAATGCTTTATCAAGACCATAAGGAGGTGGTTCTATGAAGAAAACATTATCAGTTTTGCTCTCAGTGCTTTTATTGTCGCTCGTGACTGTTCCGTCTTTCGCGGCTCCGGCTACGCTGAACAAAGAGAACCCCGTAGGCTCCGTAAAGATTTTTACCGGCGAGGGCAAACAGGATGAGTATGAGCTTACAATTCCTGCCGATACCGAAATACCGTGGGAAGCTACTTCTTACGCAATAGGTAAGGTTACGGCAACTAAAATGTGGCTGTCTCCCGGCAAGACCGTTAAGGTGGCTGTTTCGTCGCTCAACGGCTCAAAGCTTGTCAACACTTTGGACAGCTCAAAGACTATCGCCTACACGCTTACAGGCGCAGAGCAAATGGCGTTTTTACCGGGCGATTATATGAAGTCTTATGACCTCTCCGTGAACATCGCAGAGGCTGAATGGCAAAAAGCCGCTTCGGGTGAGCATACAGATGTTCTTACCTTTACGGCAGAATATACTAACGCGTAATAAACATAAGGAGATAAATTATGAAAAAGCTTATTTCTATCGCACTCGCAGCGGCCATGCTCGCAGCTGTTTCGGTTCCCGCTTTTGCAGCTAATCCCATAACCAAGGAAACAGAGCAGACCGGCACAACCATAATTAAGACATCCACAAAAACAGGCCCCGATTCGCCTGAGGATGTTGCTGTCAGATACACCGTTTCTATTCCGGCAGATACAGAAATTTACTGGGGCACCGAGGAGACAAACCTTGTTTACTCTGTTGAGTCTCACCTCAAGAGAGGCCAGGCTCTCAAGGTTACCGTAGCAGGCACAGGCTCTATGAAGACCGATGCTGCAGCAGGTGAGGTTTACACTCTTCCCTATACTCTTTCGGGCGACACCGCTTTCACGGCAGACAGCCCCGTAGTTTACGGCAACAAGGAAACTCCGGCCGTTGACAAAAACCTCAAGGTTACAATAAGCAGCGAGGACTGGAACAGAGCTGTTGTTGATGGTTACAGCGACACCCTTACCTTTACCGCTGAGGTTTAATTATTGAAAGGAGACTACTATAATGAAAAAGCTTATTTCAATCGCACTTGCAGCGGTTATGCTTGCAGCAGCTTCGGTTCCCGCTTTCGCAGCTAACCCCATAACCAAGGAGACTGACAATACCGGTACAGCTATTGTTAAGACCTCCACAAAAACAGGCCCCGATGCTCCCGATGACAACGCTGCTAAATACACCGTTACAATTCCGGCCGATACCACAATTTACTGGGGCGCAGAGGAAACAGCTCTTGACGGATTTTCTGTTGAGTCTCACCTTAAATACGGCCAGAAGCTTAAAATCGGCGTTGAGGGCTCAAGACTTATGAAGCTTTCAGAGGATGCAAACGAGACATTGGCTTACGATTTCTCGGCTGACTCTAACCTCGAATTTATAGCTGACGGCCCCGTTATCAATCCCGCAAAGGCACTTACCCTCAAGGTTAAGGTTGCCGCAGACGATTGGAACAACGCTATCGTCGGCGAGTACAGCGATACTCTTACCTTCACCGTAAGCCTTTGATATTGAAAGGAGATAACCACAATGAAAAAATTACTTTCAATAGTTCTTGCGGCGGCAATGCTCGCAGCGGTTTCCGTTCCGTCATTTGCAGCTGACAAGACGCTTACAAGCGACCATACCTCCGATACGGCTAAGGTTATTACTTCTACAAAAACCGGTCCCGACGGTCCCGAGGCTACTTCTTACACGGTAACCTTCCCGGCAGAAACCACTATTTACTGGGGCAAAGAAAGCACAGACTTTACATACAACGTAAAGTGCCAGCTCAAATCAAACGACCGTCTTAATGTTACGGTTGCAAAGGAAGACGGCACAACCGACCTCAAGGCTATCGCATCAGGCAATACCGCTACTCTTCCTTTCAGCGTAGCAGGCACCACAGCTTATACTTCATCCTCTGCAGTTGTTGCAGATGAAGCTGTTAACGCTGCAGTAAACATTGCCTCAGCTGATTGGGCAAAGGTTCCGGTAGATGAGTACGAGGGCAATCTTACACTTACGGTTTCGATAGCTCCCGCTACAATCTAAGAGTCGGAAACCCTTCCAAAATACAAGGAGAACCAATTATGAAAAAAATTCTTTCAATAGTCATTGCAGCTGCGATGCTCTTGGCTATATCGGTTCCCGCTTTTGCTGCTGAAATAAACCAGTCTACTTCCGGTGGCGTCGGTAACTCCTCGGTAGTTACCGACCGAAGCGGAATAAGCGGTACCTTTACCGTTTCTTATCCCGCCGAAACCACCATTTATTGGGGCACCGAAAGTACCGAAATCGGTTACACTGTATCGAGTACGCTTGTGAGCGGAAATAATCTTCGTGTTACTGTAGCTCAGGACAGCGCAAATCTCCATACAGGCGGCGGCAGACTTCTTCCTTACACTATAGCCGGTGATACCAACATAACAACCGGTCACGAGACAGTTACCAACAGCGCATATTCGGTAAATGTCAATATTACTAAGGAAAACTGGGGATCCGTTTCCATTGATGAGTATGAAGATACTCTTACATTTACAGCTTCTGTTGAAGCGATAGCATAATTTTTTAATCCTAAAAGGAGTTATATTATGAAAAAGTTACTTTCATTAGTTCTTGCGGCGGCTATGCTTGCGGCAGTTTCAGTTCCGTCCTTTGCAGCTGAAATCAATAAGGATACAGCGGACGGCAAGGGTGTCGCAACCGTTAAGACCGATACAACAAACGTTCCCGCAGACGGTTATTTCACAGTAACATATCCTGCTGAAATGAGCGTTAAATGGGGCGCTGAAACCACAGCCTTCACCTACAATGTTACGTCAACTCTCAAGACCGGCAAATGTCTTTCCGTTTCGGTTGCTTCGGAGGCTGGCAAAATGAAGCCCGCTACCGATAACGGCTATACCATTCCTTATGCCTTCAGCGGCGACACTTCCGTTAAGACTGCTGCCGAGGTAGTTAACAATACTTACAACATTAACGTTGACGTTGCAGCAGCAGCTTGGAACGCTACCATCACCGATTACAGCGATGCTACCGTTACCTTCACAGCAGCAGTTGTTGACAAATAATTTATTTAACATTAAACATTAAGTACATCAAGGAGTTATAATTATGAAAAAGATAGTATCAATTCTTCTTGCTGTTATGATGATAGCAGCTATAGCAGTTCCCTCATTCGCAGCTACAATAACAAAGGAATCAGACCCCAAGACCGCCGATGTTCAGGTTAAGACAAAGACAACCGATAAGGAGAACAACGATCCCGAAAACTACACCGTTACAATTCCTGCTGAAATCACAGTTGCTTGGAATGACACCGCAGCTCAGGACGCTTCTTACACCGTTGATTCTCAGCTTAAGCTCGGCGCTAAGCTCAAGGTTTCGGCTGCTGCTAACGATGCAGGAAAAATGACAAACGCTGCTACCGATAAATTCCTCACCTTCACCGTAGCAGGCGGAGATGCTGCTGAATATACCGAGCTTAACAACGCTGTTAAGTCTTCGACAACCGTTACAATCGCTGACTTCAACGCTCCCATAGCTGAGTATGTCGGCCATATGACTTACACCGTAGAGTACGTTGCTGCATAATTATTGCCAGATTTTGATTTTTAAAATTTTTAAGGAGGTGGTTTCATGAAAAAGGCTTGCAGTGTGCTGTTGTCTGTTTTGCTTATATTCACCATGCAGCTTTGCGTTTTCGCCGAGGCAGGTGAAATCGGTAAAACACAGCTTAAAACTGTAGTCCCGAGTACCCATGAAATTACCGTAACGTATAACGACGGAGGTTATGTCCTTAAAGACGGCAACCTTATTGCAAGCGGTGCTAAGTTCGCCGTTGACCGTTTTGATTCGCTTTCTCTCGGAGCTGTTGCAAAGCTTGACAGCCACCTTGAGCGTGTCACGGTAAACGGTAAAGATTATACCGATAAATTGCAGTACGGTATGTTGAGATTTGATTCGGTTACCACCGATATGAACATTGTGTTCACATTTAAAAAATGCTTCGGACCCACAGAGCCGACTACAAATCCCGGCGGAGATCACGAAGATCCTTGTGTTCGTATGGGTATGAATGGTAATGTGTATCGCGGTAAAAACCTTTTCCCGGGCGCTAAGCTCGACATTGACCTCGGCGAAATCAAGGCTGAGGCAGGAAAAGACGGTGCATACAGCGTTGACGTTATTAAAGACGGTTTCCATGTTGTAACAATCACCGACGAAAACGGTGAAGTAGCCGGCAAGACTACTTTCTCGGTAAGCGTAAGTGATACGGCAACAGAAACAACCGTTATTAAACTAGATGACGGCTCGCAGATTGCAGTTGTTCCGAAGGGCACCAATACCTTATGGCTCGACTTTGTCGTTAACGACGACGGTACTATTAATATTGTTCCCGGCACACCCGTAGAGGAGCCGACAAACGAAGTTCCGGTAACCAAACCGAGCGACAGCGGCAACCCGATAACGAATAACCCGGTAATATCTAAAACCGGTGAACTTATCCGTGAAAATCCGCTCGCCGCAGCTGCTGTTTTCCTTTGTGGATTGTCACTTATATTCTTCATAATTCTTCGTAAAAAACGTAAGGATGACGAGGAAGAGGAAAACACAAAACCCGTTTGCTGATATAAACGGTAATAAATAAGTTTAAAATACCCCGACTGCGGTCGGGGTATTTTTATGTGTATCGGCATTGCAAACGGTGATGTGTTATGTTATAATACTTTGTCAGAACTTAAACGGGTAAAAGACCGAGGTTCGTCTTCTTGAAAGAGGTGGCTGTATGCCCATAAAAATAGATAATCAGCTTCCGGCGCATCATAGCCTGGAGCTTGAAAATATATTTGTTATGACGGAGGACAGAGCCGTCAAGCAGGACATTCGTCCGCTTAAAATTATAATACTGAATTTAATGCCTACAAAAATCGAGACCGAAACTCAGCTTTTAAGGCTTCTCAGTAATTCTCCGCTTCAGCTTGAAATAGACTTGCTGCAGGTAAAAAGCCATATTTCAAAAAATGTGTCAAGGGAGCATATGCTCAAATTCTACAAAACCTATGACGATGTCAAGGACGAAAAATTCGACGGTATGATAGTTACCGGAGCGCCCGTTGAGATGATGGACTTCGAAGAGGTCGATTACTGGGACGAGCTCTGCAAAATATTTGATTGGGCAAAAACAAATGTGTATTCCACATTTAATATATGCTGGGGAGCGCAGGCTGCGCTTTACTATAATTACGGTATTCCGAAGCATCTGCTTCCCGAGAAGGTTTTCGGCGTATTTCGCCACCAACCGCTTGATTTGTATCATCCGCTTTTGCGCGGATTTTCTGATGTCTTTTATGTTCCGCATTCACGTCACACGGAAAACCGAAAAGAGGATATAATAAGAGTAAAGGATCTTCAGATTTTGTCTTATTCCGAGGAAGCCGGAGTCCATCTCGTGTCGGATATGGCATGTCGCAATTTTTACTGTTCGGGTCATTGCGAATATGATAGCGACACCTTGGCTCGCGAGTACTTCCGCGATTTAAAAAAGGGTCTTGACATAAAGATGCCGCACAATTACTTCCCCGATAACGACATCAAAAAAACGCCCGTTGACACCTGGCGCGGTGCGGCAAGCCTGCTTTTCCAAAATTGGCTTAACTACTTTGTGTATCAAAAAACGCCTTATGACATAGCCGATATTAAATAGTCGGCGAGGCACTAAGCTTTATAAATATATAAAAATTATAAGTAAAGGAATTATATTTATGCTTCAATACGAAGAATTGAGACTGCGACTTATAAACCACGAAAAGACTCTTGATGACCTCTCCGAGGCTCTGGGTCTTGATAAGATGAAAGAAGAGATAGCGCAGCTTGAAAAAGAGCAGACTGTTGACGGCTTTTGGGATGATATAGCAAATTCTCAAAAGGTCGTTCAGCGCACAAGCAACCTCAAGAGCAAGGTAGCGGCTTATGAAAAGCTCAGGCAGGATTATGACGATGCGCTTGTTATGATTGAACTTTCAAATGAAGAAGAGGACGAGGGTATGCTCGATGAGTGCACAGAGAGCGTAGAAAAGTTTGAAAGTGATCTTGACACCATGACCCTTACAACCCTTTTGAGCGGTGAATATGATGCTAAAAATGCAATTCTTACCTTCCACGCCGGTGCAGGCGGAACCGAGGCGCAGGATTGGGCGCAGATGCTTTTCAGAATGTATTGCCGATGGGGCGAGCGTCACGGCTTTAAGGTCACTACGCTTGATTTCCTTGACGGCGACGAGGCAGGGCTCAAATCGGCAAGTATCCTCATAGAGGGCGAAAATGCCTACGGCTTTATGAAAAGTGAGACGGGTATACACCGCCTTGTAAGAGTTTCCCCGTTTGATGCGGCAGGCAGACGCCATACCTCTTTTGCTTCGGTTGAAGTAATGCCCGAAATCGATGATACGGTCGAGGTTGAAATAGCTCCGGAGGACATTAAAATGGATGTTTACCGTTCAAGCGGTGCAGGCGGTCAAAAGGTAAACAAAACCTCATCTGCCGTAAGACTTACTCATATCCCGACGGGAATTGTTGTGGCCTGCCAGGTTGAGAGAAGTCAGCATCAGAACCGAGAAGTTGCCATGAGAATGTTAAAATCCAAGCTTCTTGAAATCAAGGAGCGCGAGCATCTTGACAAAATTTCGGATATTAAGGGCGACCAAAAAGAGATAGGCTGGGGCAATCAGATACGTTCGTATGTATTTATGCCGTACACACTTGTCAAGGATAACCGCACAGGCTACGAAATGGGTAACATCAATGCGGTTATGGACGGCGATATTGACGGTTTCATAAATGCGTATCTCAAAATGCAGTCTCAGAAAAAGCTTGAGGAATAAACGCTTTATCAGTGCGGTAAGGCAGTATATCAATATGTTATTAAAGCGCGGAGTGTGTAATTTCGCGCTTTTTTGTTTGTTCGTATTTGTATAATCACTAAAACACAGACCGGCTTATAATACTATTTGTAAAAATGTGTGCATTGAAAAAATATGTAGAATTTGTTATTATTTGTATGTAAAAACGGTTTTTTATGGAAAGGTAGATCTGTATGCAAAAAACATCAACCAGGATTTTGAGTGTTTTGCTGTCTGTCCTTATGCTGTTGACTTTGGTTCCGTCTGCTCTTGTGAGCTACGCGGCAGAAGTCTCGCTTAACATTACGGACGAAAACGGTAATGACATTACCGAAATACAGCAGTTGACCGAGTATAAAACGCTTCAACTAAAGTATACCACGACAGGCGAATTGCCTGAGGGTACTACGGTAAAGTGGGAGAGTAACCTACCGCTTCTTGCCGACGTAGACGATAACGGTAAGGTTACGGCATATGATTCGTCAAAGACGGCTATAATTCAGCTTTGGCTTGATGAAAACGTGCGCGTGCTTCCTCTTGTAGGCGATAAAATGGCTGACGAGATTATGAAACAGCTTGAAAAGTCGGGCGTTAATCTTGACAGTATGAACGATGACCTGATAGTTTCTATTGTCAGAGGCATTGCAGGTGATACTCTTGCGGACAGCCTTGCATCTGCTCTTGCCAATATGAATGTCGAAATAACTGCTACTATATATGACGCAAGCGGAGCAAAGCTTGCAAGTGACAAAATTAAAATAAAGGTTCAAAAGAGTGTTATTGCGAACATCTTTCCGACCGGAACTCATATAACCAATAAAAAGAGCGTTCCTCTTACCGTTGCCGTGGGCAAAACGGTTCAGCTTTACGCGGCGGTAACACCGGTAAGACTTAAACACTCTGTAAAATGGGAGATGGGCGGCAGCGTATTTGATACAAGCTCCGGCAAGCGTGCAACGATTTCCGATACGGGACTTGTCACATTTACTGCAGCAGGCTCGGTAACGGTTAGGGCATACGACGCGAGCAATGTAGCTTTTGTCGATACCATAACCTTTAATGTAGTTGAGCAGAAGGATCTCCCGGTTGAATCCTTTGATATTATAAGCGGCACAAAAACCGTAACAGATTCATCCGTATCCGTAAGTGAAGGCTCCACAACGCAGCTTGCAATTACAAATGTTGTTCCCGCAGGAGCTTATACCGGCGACCTTACTTGGGAAATCGCCGATAAATCGATTGCCGTGGTTGATGCCTCCGGTACGGTCACCGGCCTTGACGGCGGCGACGGACTCGTTGAATACAGTAAATCCACAACCCTTACCGCAACGGCGGGCGGCGTTTCCAAAAATGTTACAATAAAGGTGTCAAGAGCCGGTGTTGTCGGCAGTATCTCCTCTGTTAAAATTGAGGGTAACAGTGCCGTTCCCAATGATACACCGACTACCTTTAAGGCAAATGTGTTGCCGTCAAGACTTAACACAAACTCGTCGATAAAACGAGAGTGGGGACTTACAAATCCCGATACAAAAGAAATAATATGGGCAACCGCCGAGGCACCCGCCGAGACAAAGCTTGCTACGCTTTCGTCCGACGGTGTATTCACCCCGAAATCGAGCGGTATTAGCGAAATACACGTAAGAGCAACTCTTAACGATAAAACCGTTGAGGACTCTCTTACCGTAACGGCGGGCAAGGCGATAACAGATTTCAGCATCGGCGGCAGCACAACGGTTAACGAGAGCAAGACCACGCAGCTTTCAATCGCGAATATAGCACCGTCCGATTACGACAAAGCACTTCTCGGAACTGTCGTATGGACTTCTTCTGACCCGTCAATAGCCACTATTGATGCAAACGGTCTTGTAAAAGGTCTTGATTCGGGCGGAACGGCCCTTTGGAACACCAAAAAGGTCACAATAACCGCAACCATCGGAAGCGTGTCTAAATCCGTAGAGATAACGGTACGCGGTAACTCAATAAGACACCTCACGGGAGTTACCATAACGGGAAATGATTATGTAATCAAGGATTTTCCGGTTACCTACACCGCTAAATTCTCTCCCGAGAGAATTTCGGTCGATAAGCAGCGCTGGGGTCTCACTAAGGACGACGGCTCGGCTCCCTGGACCTCCGACTGGAATATCGGCGACGTAAATCAGAAGAATGCATATGCTTCGGTCGATTCAAACGGTGTTGTCACGGGTATTTCGGCAGGCGATACAACACTACATGCATTCGGCAGGAACGGCGTTACAAAGGTTGACGGCGCATACGTAGAAACTCAAAAGAATATAACGGTAGTTGAGGTTGAGCCGATAAGTATTGCGTTTACCGCGCCAACTAAGACCGATTATGTAGAGGGTAGCACAGAGCTCGATCTCACCGGTATGGAGGTTAAGCTTACATATAATCGTGCGGATATTGCCGAGTATTACGGCGAAGAGGCGGCAAACGCCTATACCGACGATCAGCTTTCCGTTCCGGTAACGGATTATACGGTAAGCTCCGTCAACACTTCGATACTTGATTCGGTGCAGTATATTATAGTTAACGTAGTAAGAGCCGGCAAAACATATCACGCAATATTCCCGATAACCGTTCACTCTAAGGCGGTAACATCAATTGAGCTTGAAAATCCTAAAAAGGATTATCTCGAGGGCGATAAGACCCTTGATCTTTCGGGCCTTAAGGTTAAGGCAAATTACAGCAACGCCGAGTCCGAATACGTCACCGATTATACGATTGACACATCGTCATTTGACCCGGAGCTTTACGACGTAGAGCAGAATATAACCGTTACATACACACATGCGGGGCGCAGCGCTTCGGCTACATTCCCCGTAATTGTATACGGTAAACCCGTTGTCAGCGTTGATAAAGGCGATTATAACGGCGGATGGACAAGCAAGGACGTAACCTTTACTCTTTCATCGACTCACGAGCTTGACGGAGTTAAGTATTACTTTAAAACCGATTCCGCAGGCGTAGAAGCACCATTGGAAGGCAACACGCTTACCGTAAATGTGAACAGCAGCGATACATATTATTTTAAGGCTGTAAATTCCAAGGGCATTGAGAGCGATTACACCGAGGGCTACACCGTTATGCGTGATGATATAGAGCCTTCGTTCACACTTACTCACGCCGTAACCGCGCTTACAAATAAGAGCTATGATGTTACAATAGGAAGTCTTAACGTAGGCGCTTCGGGAATAGCCTCCGTTACATTAAACGGTGAGGATATAACCGCTTCTCATGATTCGTTTACCGTTGCTGAGAACGGAACTTACAACGTAGTTGTAACTGCGGGTAACGGCCTTACGGCAGAAGAAAGCATCGTTATAAACAATATCGATAAAATTGCTCCCACCGTAAACAGCATAACCGTTTTACACAAAGGTATAGGCGGTGTCGCAAGAGAGGTTTCCGGAAACTTCTTCAGCAAGGCGGACACTTTATGCAGATTCTTTAACAAGACTGTTGAAATTACCGTTGATGCGTCGGATGAGGGCGTATCGGGAATAGACAAAATTGAATATCGCTTTGTAGATGAAAACGGTCAGCCGACCGGCTCCGACTGGAGCGTCTACGACAGCGAAAACAAACCGGCTAAAGACCCCGATTTCAAGGGCTTTGTAGAGGCAAGAGTTACCGATAAGGCAGGCAATGTTTCCGCGATACTTCGTTCGGACGGTGTGGTTATAGACGGTACGGCTCCCACCGATGTTACCGTTTCCGCTGTATACGGCGGTGATAAGGAATATCAAGAGGGTGCTTGGAGCGCAACAGATGTAAATATAACTCTTTCCTCCGAGGCTTATTCGGGAATTTATAAATATTATTACCGTGTTGACGGCGGCGAATGGCAGGAGCTTTCGGGCAATACCTTTACCGCAACCGAAACAGGTGAGCATAAATACGAATTTAAGGCCGAGAGTTATGCGGCTCTTGAGAGCAACGTCACTGCGTTTACGGTTAAGATAGACCGTCAGGTGCCTGTTATCCGGGTTTCGTTCGAGGGTACCTTCGGCAGATGGACGGGTGAAGGCGTTACATTCAACTTCTCAACCGAGGAAGCTTCTCTTTCCGGTATTAACTATTATTATGACAACGGAAACGGCTGGACTCTTATCGACAGCGGCGCGAGCATTGAGATAACCGATACAACCAACGCCGTTTATAGATTTAAAGCCGTTAACAATGCCGGCACCGAGAGTTATCCGTCTGACAGCTATCACGTAATGATAGATGCAAAGGTTCCCGAAATAACTCTTACTCCCGAGGTTACCGATGTTACTCCGAATCCTTATAAGATAAACATAAGCACCGAGGTAGGCGAGTCGGGACTTCGCGAGGTTACCTGCAACGGTCAGGATATAACCAATGAAGACTCTTACACCGTGTCACAGAACGGTACATACGTATTTACCGTAGTAGGCAAAAACGGCAGAGTTGCAACAAAGATATTTACGGTTACAAATATCGACGGCGATAAGCCCGTGCTTACCGTATCTTCTTACGGTAAAACAGGCGAGTGGACAAGCGGCGACGTTACAATAGTTCTCTCGGCTACAAGCAATACCGGCGTTACATATTACTATGACGACGGATCTGGCTTTAAGGAGATGAACGGCAGCGTTCTCAATATTGCCGAAAACTGCAATAAGACTTATACATTTAAGGCTGTTAATAAAGCGGGCGTTGAGAGCGATGTGTCGGACGGTGTAGTCGTTATGATTGATAAGAGCGTTCCGACGGACGTTACGGTAACGGCGGCTTGCGGTGAAGAAAATGTGGCTTCCGGTTCGCTTGTAAGGCAGGATGTGACATTTACTCTCAGCTCTTCGGCTTCGTCGGGCGTTAAATATCAGTATTCGCTTAACGGAGGCGAGTGGACAAATATCGAGGGCAACACTCTCACCACAAACGGCAGCGGAGCATATAATTACAAATTCCGCGCTGTCAGCGGCTCGGGTCTTGTCAGTGATAAGAGTGAATTTAACGTACAGGTTAAAATACGTTTGTTCGGCGATGTGAACGACGACGGCAAGGTTGACAGTACGGATTACAACCTTATCGTATATCATTCGCTCGGCATTGAAACTCTTACCGATGATCAGCTTGCTGCGGCGGACCTTAACGGAGACGGTGTTGTCGATCTCTCCGACGCTTCCGTGCTTGACCTCGTTATGGCAGGCAAATATAAAGCAGGCGAATAAAGTAAAGCAAGCCCAAAATAAAACGCTTATTCCGATTTTTCGGAATAAGCGTTTTTTGTTTAGTAAGTAGCCGGAGTTTTTATCAGAATTTGTTGTGAACCTTTTCGCAGAATGCATACATATCTTTAATATTAAGCTCCGTGCCGTCGTCGAGAACGACCTTGCCGCTCCAAAGTCCGTGAACCTGATGCGTTTTCATACCGAACAGGTTGAGCGGAAGTAGGTTTGTATAGTGGTCGTAGTACGGCTTCATAGTCAAATCAAGTCTGCCGTCCTCCGAAATAAAATGCCATTCATTCATCCATCCGGCATCATCTTCAGGGTCTTTCTCAAGATGCACTGCGCCTATTTTATGGCATTTACCGTCATAGAATATAGCTGTTTCGGTTGCATTTGACTCGTCGCCGAAGCCCCATGTAAGCTCGAAGCCGAAGAGCTTGCCGTCAAGATAAGTGCTGCCGTTTCCCCAGTACCATGTATTCGTGTGCGGCCACACACCGCGCCCCCAGTCAAGAACCGTAAATGTTTTATCCTTTGTAAATGTGTATTTCTCGTTCCCGGCAACAACGGTGCCTTCTGTCGCAAGGCAGTTGAGCTTTTGAGTAAGGAAGAAGCATCCCTGTTCCTTAAACGGAGTCGCTATTGTTATGCTTTCGTGCTCGGGAAGCTTATAGCAGGTAACGTCGAATTTAACCTTTTTGCCTGAAGCCGTGCCTTCAAAATAGAGGCGTCTCTCCGTTTCGCGAACGTCAAATATAAGCTTTGTTCCTCCGCGCTTATATTCGGTATAGTTCGGAACGTCGCCGTTTTTGCTGAGTCGGTTTTTGTGCGGCGTGAAAAGCTCAGTTGCCATACCGCTTATTTTTCTGCCGGTCTTGAGGTTAACAAGTTCGAAAGTGGCACAGGTGGCAAGCGATATATTAAAGAAATTGAGCTGTATCATTATATTTCCGTCGCTTATCTGGTAATAATCCCATTCCTTAAGGCGCATGGTATTTTCACGTTTTATCATTTCGGGATTATATCTGAAAAGGTTGTGCTTACAATAGCCGGGTCTTGCAAGGTTCCCGTCCGGCATAAGAAGGACGGTGCTTTCTTTTATTTCGGTCTGTTTGTTCATTTTATCCAAAATCTCCTCGCTTTATAAATTTTATATTATTATACTCCAATATAAATACAAATTCAATCTGCGTTTTTTTGTCGGAAATACACAAATACCGCTCGTGCGATTATAGACAACTGTTAAGCTGCTTGACATAATATGTAAAATGTGATTTTTTCGCAAAAAAAAGTTTATTTCTAAAATGATTTGTATTATACTATTTAAGTAAAGTTTGTATGGAGGAATACTCATGGCAAAAAACAAAATGAAAAAAACCAACACCATACATTTCGGTATTCAGCGCAAGATTGTAGCCAATATGACGACCGAATCGTGGGCAAATGTTCCTCACGTTACATACAACTACGAGCCGGACGTCACCGAATTTATGATAGAGTATAAAAGGCTTAATGAAGATTGTCCGCCCGAGAAAAAGGTCACTTTAAATACTCTTATGCTCAAAATAATAGTTGAGGGGCTCAAAGCGGATCCGATTATGAATTCTCATATCGAATTTGACCGCAAGCTTGTCAGAGGAGAAATACATACCTTTGAAAATATTGATATTTCTATGCCGATGGTCTTGCCGAACGGCGAGATGATGACAATAAATCTTCACAACTTTGAAAACAAAAACCTTGATGAGATGGTTGCGTATATCGCGGACGTAAACCGCCGTGTCGCAAACACAAATCTTGACGAGGTTATGTTTGATGTCTCTCTTGATAACACGCTTACAGCTTTGAAGCAGGGCAAAATCAAACAAACCCTTTATCGTCTTATCGGCTCAAAGACCGGTAAGCACAAGGTTAAGACACTCAGCGGAAAGGAAAAGAGCAATTATTATAAAATTCCCGAAAATGACAGGCTTACAAAGCACGATATCGAGCAGGGTACGATAACCGTTTCAAATATCGGCTCGGTTTACCGTGCGCAACGCGGTGAAACCTGCTTGCTTGAAATTGTTCCGCCGCAGGTTTGTGCCATAGCGGTCGGTGCCGTTCAGGATAAGCCCGTAGTCGTTGTAAATGAAGCGGGCGAAAAGGAAATAGCCATTCGTCAGGTTATGCCGCTTTGTATTGCTTTTGACCACAGAGCACTTGATTTCGGCGAGATTGTTCCGTTTATCAAACGTCTTGATGAGATATTTGCCGCTCCGGAAATAATCCATACTTGGCGCAACACCGGTATCAGCGAGGAGCATATGGCTGAAATAAAGGTTGAGCGTGAACAGCGCGAAGCAAAGTACGAGCAGAGCAAGGAACGTGAAAAAGCGCGCAAGGATGCAGAAAAGGCCGCCGAAAAAGCCCGCAGAGACGCCGAGAAGGCACGTAAGGATGCGGAAAAGGCAGAGCGTGACGCGGCGGAAAAAGCCGAGAAAGCTCGCAAGGACGCAGAAAAAGCCGAGCGCGAAGCGGCGGAAAAAGCTAAAAAAGCCGATGAAAAGGTGAAAAAAGAGGCTGAAAAGGCGCGCAAGGATGCAGAAAAGGCCGAGCGAGATGCCGCAGAAAAAGCCGAAAAGGCACGCCGAGAGGCAGAAAAAGCAAAAATAGAAGCCGTTGCCAAGGCGGAAAAAGCAAAACGCGATGCCGAGGAAAAGGCACGCAAGGAATCCGAAAAAGCCCGTAAAGAAGCCGAAAAAGCAAAAGCCAAAGCGGCAGAGGCAAAGGCAAAAGCCGAAAAGGCTCGTAAGGCAGCGGAAGAAATTAAGACTGATAAAGCCGAAAAGGCGGCACAGGAAGCCGAAAAAGAGGCGAATGAAGCCGAAAAAGAGGCTGAAAAGGACGAGGCAATAGCCGAGCAAACCGAAAAAAAGGTGAATAATAAATAAAACGAGCCAATGGGGCTAAAGGAGAAAAACAATGGGTAAGGACATAACTTTGGTTGTTATGGCTGCCGGTATGGGCAGTCGTTTCGGCGGATTAAAGCAGCTTGAGCCGATAGGAAAAAACGGAGAGGTAATTCTTGATTTTTCGGTTTACGATGCGGTAAAGGCAGGCTTTAATAAGGTTGTTTTTGTTATAAAACACGCAATCGAGGATGATTTTAAACGTATCGTCGGCTCACGTATAGAAAAAAAGGTTAAGGTTGAGTACGTTTTTCAGGAGACAGATGCTCTTCCGGAGGGCTTTACCTGCCCTGCAGACCGTCAAAAGCCGTGGGGAACCGCTCATGCAATTCTCTGCTGCAAAAATGTTGTAAAAGAGCCGTTTGCGGTTGTAAATGCCGATGATTATTACGGCAGAAGCGCATTTAAGAAGATTTACGACGAGCTGTCATCGGCCTCAGAGGATTATTGTATGGTCGGCTTCAGACTCAAGAATACGCTTACGGAAAACGGTACCGTTTCAAGAGGCGTTTGTGTTACAGATAATAATGCTTTAGAGAGCGTCACCGAATATACAAAGATTCGCAGCGATTGCTCATTTACCGAAGATGACGGCAAGACTTGGAATGCGTTGTCGCCGGATACGGTCGTTTCCATGAACCTTTGGGGATTTCGTCCCGACGTATTCAAATACATAGAGGATGGGTTTGTTTCTTTTCTCAAAGAAAAGCTGAATGTTCCGAAATCGGAGTATTATCTTCCGTCCGTCGTATCTTCTCTTATCGAGAGCGGAACAAAAAAGGTTAATGTTCTCGTCGCCGAGGATAAGTGGTACGGCGTAACGTATAAGGAGGATAAGCCGGCTGTTGTAGCTTCGATAGGCGAGCTTATCGACAAAGGCTATTACGACGGAATATAAAAGAACAATAAAATTAACGGCTGTAAGATTTGCTCTTACAGCCGTTTTGTATTGCGTTTATTTATTCCTTCCAGAATTTTCGGTCGAGACTTCTGTATTGTACCGCCTCGGCTATATGCTTGGTGTCTATCACGTCGCTGCCGTCAAGGTCGGCTATTGTTCTTGCCACTCTCAGCACCTTGTCATAGGCTCTTGCCGAAAGACCCAATTTGTCGAAGGAGAGCCGCAGTATGTTGGCCGCTGCCGTGGTCATAATACAGTATTTTCTTGTGAGTGCAGAATCCATTTTAGCGTTGCAGGTGACGCTTGTCCCCTTAAAACGGCGGCGCTGAATTTCTCTTGCCTTGTTGACTCTTGCCTTAATTTCGAAAGAGCATTCTTCGGAGCCCTCCTTTTGCGAGAGGGCATCAAAATCAACCGGCGGAACCTCAATATGTATGTCAAGCCTGTCAAGCAGAGGACCCGATACCCTTGACAGATATTTTTGCGGCGCGCCCTTCGGACAGGTGCATTTTCTTGTCGGATGTCCGAAGTAACCGCACGGACACGGGTTCATGGCGCATACAAGCATAACGCTGCAAGGATATGAAAATGTTGCGGCAACGCGCGCTATTGTTATTTTACCGTCCTCTATCGGCTGACGTAAAACTTCCATTGACGTTCTCGAAAATTCGGGCAACTCGTCAAGAAACAGTACGCCGTTATGCGCTAAGGATATTTCACCCGGGCGCGGTACCGTGCCGCCTCCGGAAAGTCCGGCAGGGGAGACGGTGTGGTGCGGCGAGCGGAAAGGACGCGCTTTTATAAGGGATATTCCCTTGGGCAAAACTCCCGCTACCGAGTATATGTTGGTTGTTTCAAGCGATTCTTCAAATGTCATATCGGGCAAGATTGACGGTATGCGTTTCGCGAGCATACTCTTACCCGAGCCCGGAGGCCCTATCATCATAACATTGTGTCCGCCTGCGGCGGCAACTTCTAAGGCTCTTTTAGCTTCGTGCTGACCCTTGACGTCGGAGAAATCCGGCAGATTATCGGGTAGGCTGTAAGATTTGAAATCGGATTCGGAAACGGGTGTTATTTTTTCTCCGCCCGTGAGATGTGACAGCAACTGCCCGACGTTTCTTACGGGATATACGGTTATGCCGCGCACAACAGCACCCTCGGCAGCGTTCGGAGCGGGAATATATATTTCCTTAACACCGCAACGCTGTGCTTTAATAACCATCGGCAAAACGCCGTTAATTCTGCGCACCTCGCCGTTTAACGACAGCTCTCCCAAAAAAGCCGAGCTGTCGGTATCGCAGGATAGCTGCCCCGTGGATTTAAGTATTGCTATCAGAATGGGCAGGTCGTAAATCGGCCCTTCTTTTTTTATGTCCGCCGGTGCGAGATTTATTGTAATGCGTGACGGCGGAAAGTCGAATCCGTTATTTTTAATGGCGGAGCGGACTCTTTCGCGGCTCTCGCTGACTGCCGTATCGGGAAGTCCTACAACGTCAAAGCGCGGCATACCGCCCGAAATATCCGCTTCTACGCCGGTCATATAGGCTTCCATGCCGAAAAGCCCGACGCTTATGATTTTAGCAAACATTTATATACCCCTTTTTGATACCGCGGTAATTACGGTATATAGTCGAATTCGAGATCGTAAATCGAAACGGTGTCACCCTCTTGAATTCCCTGCTTTACAAGCTCGTCGATTATTCCGCTCGACTTTAGAACCGTTTGAAAATACTGAAGCGACGCGTAGTCGTCAAGGTCGGTCTTTGAAAGTATCCTGTAAAGCCAGTCCGCCTCAACAGAATATACGCCGTCGTTCACGGTAACTTTAAAGCCGTTGTTCTTTTTGCTTTCAAGCACCGAAAGCGGTATTTCCTCCGCCTCATATTTTTTTACGGGAGGCAGGGTAGAGAGCTTTTCCGCAACAGCATTTATAAGCTCCTTTGTGCCGTATTTTATCGGTGCGACTATCGGGAAGTAGGGAAGTCCCTTTTTCTCAATGAAGCTCTTGAAATCCTCAAGCTGCTCGTCGGTTGCAAGGTCTATTTTGTTGCCGGCCACTATCTGCGGACATTTTGCAAGCTCGGGATTGAACTTTACAAGCTCCTCGTTTATCTTTTCAAAATCCTCCTTCGGGTCTCTTCCCTCGCTGCCGGCGACGTCAACTACGTGCACCAGCATACGACAGCGTTCTATATGCTTTAAAAATTCGTGACCGAGACCCACACCGTCCGCAGCACCCTCTATAAGACCCGGAATATCCGCCATTACAAAGCTCTGCTCGGGACCCATGGTGACAACGCCGAGAACGGGTATTATAGTTGTGAAATGATAATCGCCTATAATGGGCTTCGCCTCACTCACCACAGACAAAAGCGAGGATTTACCTACATTCGGAAAGCCGATAAGACCAACGTCGGCAATGAGCTTCAGTTCAAGCGAAATATCCCACTCCTCGCCCGGAGCGCCGCTTTTCGCAAAGCGCGGAGTTTGGCGTGTCGAGGTGGCAAAATGAGAATTGCCCCATCCGCCCTTACCGCCCTTCGCCGCTATAAACGGCTCGTCGGTTGACATATCCGCCATAATAGTTCCGCTTGTTACTTCGCGTATTACCGTGCCGCGCGGAACACGTATTATAAGGTCTTGACCTTTTTTACCGTTTTGCCTTGCGCCTCTGCCGTCCTCACCGCTCGGAGCCTTATATTTTCTTTTGTATCTGAAATCGGATAATGTGGCAAGACTGTCATCTGCCTGAAATACTATGTTGCCGCCTCTTCCGCCGTCGCCGCCGTCGGGACCGCCCGCAGCCACATATTTCTCCCTGTGAAAAGCAACCGCACCGTTGCCGCCGTTGCCTGCTTTAATATTTATTTTAGCTATATCTACGAACATTTCTTTTTACCGTTCCTTACTGAAATTACATATATTTGACCGTATTATTGTACCATAAATATTATCCATAATAAATACCGAACAAACAATTATTTGGTCGTTTTATGTATAAATAGCATAAGTTGTGCCTAAAGTATTGACTAACACAATATGTTGTGGTATTATGCGTTTGGAATTAAAAAAGCATCAGCTCTGCAACGTAAATGTCCTAATTTTAGGACTTATATACCGAAAAAATCCGAACATTTGTATTGACAAAATATAAATTGTTGGTATAATAAGGGTGTAATGAAACACAAACAAATGTTCTAAAGAACCGGAGGTCCTGTATATGTCAGCATTCACAGCCATTTCTTCTATGATAGAGCTCGCAGTTATTATCTTTCTTATATACGGATTTTATAAGGAGGATAAGTTCATCGCCTTTGAGCAAAAGGTCAAGATGATTATAGTTGTCAATTACCGCAGATACAAGAGAAAAAAGCGTATTGAGCAAATGCGTAAAAACCGTGAATTCAAGCTTGTTGACGGCGGCAGAAAGGGTGCCGAGAGAGGCAGCTTTCACGTAGCTTAATCTTCCATTTCTATATAAAGTCTTAAAGCAAGAAGCCGTGGGTATTATCCGCGGCTCCTTGCTTTTTTCGCAGTCTTTAAACTGCGGAACCCGTATGGATTTTAGCACATAAAACGACAAAATCAACGGCTTTTCAAAAGTGCACAAAAACAGAACACTGTGTTTGTGCAACTTCGTCATTTTTTCGCAACTAAATTTCGGCAATTTATTGACAAAACCTAATTTTGCGTGTAAGATAATTTTCATCATAAATGATTTATTGCAGGATTCGCTTTTAAATCTTGCAAAATTAGCTACAGGAGGTCATTTTATGAAAATGTCATTGAAAAAGGTTCTGGCAGCAGTTCTTGCTTTGACTTTCCTTGCAGCTTGCTTTACGGCTTGCGGCAGTAAGGGAACCGGCAGCAGCTCTTCAGACGGTAAAACACTTAAAATAGGTTCCAGCGGACCGCTTACAGGCGACGCGGCAGCTTACGGTATTGCCGTTAAAAACGGTATACAGCTTGCTGTTGACGAAATTAACGCTGCAGGCGGCGTAAACGGTATGAAGCTTGAGTTCCAGATGGAGGACGATGAAGCCGATGCCGAAAAAGCAGTAAACGCATACAATACTCTTAAGGATAACGGTATGAAGGTATTCATAGGCACCGTTACCACAGGTGCTTGCCTTTCTGTTGTCAGCCAGACTAAGGCTGATAATATGTTCCAGATAACACCTTCTGCTTCGGCAGCTAAGGTAATAGCAAATGACAACTGCTTCCAGGTTTGCTTTACAGACCCCAACCAGGGTACTGCTTCTGCAGACTATATCGCAAGCAAGGGTCTTGCTACAAAGGTAGCTGTTATCTATAACAGCTCCGACGCTTATTCTTCGGGCATTTATGACAACTTTAAGGCTGAAGCGGCTGCAAAGGGTCTTGATCTTGTAGCTTCCGAAGCATTCACAGGCGACAGCAAGCAGGACTTCTCTTCTCAGCTTTCAAAGATTAAGGCTTCCGGCGCAGAGCTTATATTCCTCCCGATTTATCATCAGGAAGCTTCTCTTATCCTTTCTCAGGCTAAGAACGCCGGTATTACCGCTAAGTTCTTCGGATGCGACGGTCTTGACGGACTTCTTAATATCGAGAACTTTGATAAGTCTCTTGCAGAAAACGTAATGCTTCTTACCTCGTTTGCAGCTAATGCTACCGACGAGACAACCAAGAAGTTCGTTGCCGCTTACAATGCAAAGTATGACCCGTCTACTCTTAATCAGTTTGCGGCAGACGCTTATGACGCTGTTTATGTTGTAAAGGCAGCTGCGGAAAAAGCAGGTGTTACAGGCGATATGAGCGTTTCCGATATTTGCAATGCTCTCAAGGGAGCCATGACCGAAATCACCGTTGACGGTGTAACAGGTTCAGGTATGACCTGGAAAGCAACAGGCGAAGTAAACAAAGAGCCGAAAGCGGTTAAGATTGAAAACGGCGAATATCAGCCGATGGACTGATTTCCTCGGTTAAAGGCTGAATACGGGTCGGCAGCTTACGGCTGCCGGCCCGTTTTGTTTCCTACATTATCGCTTTAATTGGGTGAAATATAATGAAAAGCGCGCCGCCCGATTATTCATTTTTGCATATTTTTCTCGTTGTAATGGCAAAGAGGATATGTTATACTATTTGTATTTTAAACAAGAAACATTTTTAGTTTGGGGTGCAGTAAATTGACTTTTATAACAAACCTTATAAACGGCGTCAGTCTCGGCAGTATATATGCCGTAATAGCGCTCGGCTACACCATGGTTTACGGTATCGCCAAAATGCTTAACTTTGCACACGGCGATGTAATAATGGTCGGTGCATACATAGTATTTGCGTTGACCTCATACGCCGGTGTAAATCCTTATCTCGCACTCGTTATATCTATGGCGGCGTGTACCTTGCTCGGTATGGCAATAGAAAGATTTGCCTATAAGCCGTTAAGAGGCGCTTCTCCTCTTGCCGTTCTTATAACCGCAATAGGTGTCAGCTACTTTCTTCAGAATATGGCACTTTTGATTTTCGGCTCGCAGGCGAAGAGCTTTACCTCTATTGTAAATCTACCGGCACTTACGCTTGCCGGCGGTAAAATAACAATAAGCGCCGAAACTATAGTTACCATAATAGTTTCGCTCATAATAATGGTTTCGCTTACTCTCTTTGTAAATAAGACAAAGCCTGGCCGCGCAATGCTCGCAGTATCCGAGGATAAGGGAGCGGCTCAGCTTATGGGCGTAAATGTAAATGCGACCATTTCTCTCACATTTGCCATAGGCTCGGGGCTGGCGGCCGTTGCAGGCGTACTCCTTTGCTCGGCTTATCCCACACTTTCGTCGCAGACAGGCGCAATGCCCGGCATTAAGGCATTCGTAGCTGCCGTTCTCGGCGGTATCGGTTCTATTCCGGGCGCCGTAATCGGCGGTGTGCTTATAGGCGTTATCGAAATACTCAGCCGCTCTTATATTTCTTCGCAGATGGCTGACGCTATCGTGTTTGCCGTACTTATAATAGTGCTTCTTGTTAAGCCGACGGGCATTCTCGGCAAGAAGTATATTGAAAAGGTTTAAGGAGGGTACAAAGATGGCATCAACAAAGTCAAAACTAATCAAAAAAAGTACCCGAAGCGACCTCATAACCTATGCTATGGTTTTAGTTGTATTTGCCGTAGTTGAAATACTCAAGTCCACGGGAAATATAACGAGCCTTTTGAGGGGCCTTTTGGTTCCACTGTGTATGTACTCCATACTTGCCGTTTCTCTTAACCTTGTAGTCGGTTATCTCGGAGAGCTTTCGCTCGGCCATGCGGGATTTATGTGCGTCGGTGCGTATGCAAGCTCGATTTTCTCGGTAGTTACGCAAAACACTCTTACAAATGCATGGATTCGTTTTCCGCTCGCCATACTTGTCGGCGGACTTTGCGCGGCAATATTCGGCGTGCTTATAGGCATACCCGTTTTAAGATTAAAGGGCGACTATCTTGCAATAGTAACACTTGCGTTCGGCGAGATAATTAAGAACATACTCGGAACAATATACGTCGGATATGACAGCCACGGTATTCACGCTTCCTTTACGAGTCAGTCGTCGTTAAATCTTGAGGCTGACGGTACTGTTCTTATAAACGGGCCGCTCGGTATAACCGGAACACCCAACGATTCAACATTTGTAATAGGTATAGTTCTTCTTCTTATCACGCTGTTTGTAATTCTGAACTTTATTCATTCGCGCGCCGGCAGAGCGGTAATGTCTCTGCGTGACAATCGTATAGCCGCCGAATCGGTGGGTATAAGCGTGACTAAATATAAGCTTATCGCCTTTTCGCTTTCCGCATTTTTTGCAGGCATAGCCGGTGTTTTGTATTCGCATAACCTCAGCGTGCTTGCCGCAACATCAAAGAATTTCGGCTACAATATGTCAATAATGATACTCGTATTTGTGGTTCTCGGCGGCATAGGCAATATACGCGGCTCTATAATCGCAGCGTGTGTGCTTACGGCTTTGCCGGAGGTTCTCCGCGGACTTCGCGATTACAGAATGCTCATATATGCGGTAGTGCTTATTGTTATGATGATAATGACCTCAAGCCCCAAGGCAATCGCTTTCTGGGAGACTCATTCGATAAAAAAGTTCTTCAAAAAGGGAAACGGTAAGACCAAAAAGGAGGCACGGTAATTATGGCATTGCTCGAAGCTAAAAATTTAAGCATAACCTTCGGCGGTCTTAAAGCCGTTGATGATTTTAACATAGAAATAGAAAAAGGCGAGCTCTACGGCCTTATAGGACCGAACGGCGCAGGTAAAACAACCATATTCAACCTTCTTACGGGCGTATATAAGCCTACCGAGGGTCAGGCTACTCTCGACGGCACCGTTATAACGGGCAAAAAGACCATTGATATATGCAAGGCAGGCGTTGCAAGAACCTTCCAAAATATCCGTCTTTTCGGTCAGATGTCGGTTCTTGATAATGTTAAGGTAGGACTTCACAATCATTATAAGTACAATACGGCAGCAGGTATATTCAAGCTTCCGTCATATTTCAAAAAAGAGCGTGCAATGGACGAAAAGGCGATGGAGCTTTTAAAGGTTTTCGACCTTGATAAAGAAGCGTCTTATCTTTCTTCAAATCTTCCGTACGGAAAGCAGCGCAAGCTTGAAATAGCGAGAGCACTTGCGACTGAGCCGAAGCTTTTGCTCCTTGACGAGCCGGCGGCGGGAATGAATCCCAATGAGACAGAGGAGCTTATGGAGACAATACGCTTTGTCCGCGATGAGTTCGATATGACCATACTTCTTATAGAGCACGATATGAAGCTTGTTTCCGGCATATGCGAGGAGCTTACGGTTCTTAACTTCGGTCATGTCCTGTGTCAGGGCAAAACGTCCGATGTGCTCAATAATCCCGAAGTTATCACAGCATATCTCGGCGAATAAGGAGGAGCAGCTATGGCATTACTTGAAATTAAGGATCTTGAAGTTAATTACGGCGTTATAAAGGCTATTAAGGGCGTTTCCTTTGATGTAAACGAGGGCGAAATTATTGCCCTTATCGGAGCCAACGGCGCAGGTAAAACAACTATTCTTCACACGATTACCGGTCTTATTCAGGCTAAAAAAGGCTCTATTGTGTTTGACGGCAAAGAGCTTACTAAAACTCCGCCGCACAAAATAGTTTCCATGGGTATGGCACACGTTCCGGAGGGCAGACGTATTTTCCAGCAGCTTTCGGTACTCGAAAACCTAAAGCTCGGCGCATATACCCGCAAGGATAAATCCGAAATTGCCTCAACTCTAAAAATGGTTTACGAGCGTTTTCCGCGACTTGAGGAACGCAAAAATCAGGTTGCAGGCACGTTGTCGGGCGGTGAGCAGCAGATGCTTGCAATGGGCAGAGCACTTATGTCCAAGCCGAGAATTATTTTGATGGATGAACCGTCCATGGGACTTTCCCCGTTGCTTGTTTCGGAAATCTTTGATATAATAAAGGTGATCAATGAGAGCGGAACAACCGTTCTTTTGGTTGAGCAAAACGCCAAGAAGGCTCTTTCGATTGCCGATAGGGCATATGTACTCGAAACAGGTAAAATAACTCTTTCGGGAGACGCAAAAGACCTTATAAACGACGAGTCGGTTAAAAAGGCTTATCTCGGCGAATAATATCATATCGTTTTGAGAGGTTCGGTGAGCTTATGAACGAAAAATTTGTAATTACCATCGCAAGAGGATACGGAAGCGGCGGCAGAACAATAGGCAAAATGCTGTCCAAAAACCTTTCGATTCCCTTTTATGACCGCGACCTTGTCTATATGGCGTCGGAGGAGAGCGGAATAAACGTAAAGCTGTTCGGCCAAAACGATGAGTCCGTGAAAAAAAGTATTTTTTCTCCGGCAAGCGACAGATATACGGGCGATTTGATTCCGCCGGAGAGCAGTGCTTTTGTTTCACATAAAAACATCTTTAATTATCAGGCGAAAATAATTAAAGACCTTGCCGTAAAGGGCTCGTGCATAATAGTAGGCAGATGTGCCGACTATATACTTCGCGATATGCCGAATGTCGTGAAGGTGTTTGTTTGGGCACCCATGAGCGATTGTATTAAGAACGTCAAGGTGCTTGAGCCGTCGCTCAGCGATAAGGAAGCAGAGCGTAAAATCAAAAAGATTGACGCTCACCGCAGCGATTATTACCGCTACTATACCTGCCGCGAGTGGGACAGCTTCAAAAACTACGACCTGTGTATAAACAGCTCGTCGGCGGGCTTTGATAAGACCGCAAAGTACATAGAGGAATTTGTAAAAATTAAACTCGGCAAGTAAACAAAAAAATAAGCTCCGCAGTTTTGGCTTGTGACCTTAACTGCGGAGCTTTTTTATTATTCTGTCGGGATTTAATATACGGCAAACTGGCTGTTATAGAGCTTTTTGTAAAATCCGTTTTGCTCTATAAGCTCATCATGACGTCCGCGCTCGATTATTTTCCCGTCGCGCATTACAAGGATTGCATCGGCATTTTTTATGGTGGAGAGGCGGTGTGCAACGATAAACGTTGTTCTGCCCTCCATCAAAAGGGCAAACGCCTTCTGTATTCTGACCTCAGTTCTTGTATCAATGGAGCTTGTGGCTTCGTCCAATATAAGCATAGGCGGCTTTGTAAGCATTACTCGTGCTATGCACAAAAGCTGCTTTTGACCTTCCGAGAGGTTATCTCCGCTCTCCGAGATAAAAGTGTCATAGCCGTTTTCGAGCCTTTTTATAAAGCTGTGAGCGTGAGCCGCCTTTGCCGCCTCAATTACCTCCTCGCGTGTGGCGTCCGGTTTTCCGTAAGCTATATTGTCAAATATTGTGCCGGAAAACAGCCAGGTGTCCTGAAGAACCATTCCGAATCCGGAACGCAGCGAGTCGCGCGTGACAGAGGCTATATTTACGTTGTCTATGTCAATTTCACCGCCGGTGACATCGTAGAATCTCATTAAAAGGTTTATGAGCGTTGTCTTGCCGCAGCCTGTGGGGCCTACTATGGCTATTGTTTTGCCGCTGTCAGCCCTTATATTAAGTCCCTCGATAAACGGCTTGTTTTTGCTGTATGAAAACGAAACATTGTTAAATTCAACCGTGCCGTTTTTGGCTTTAAGCTCCTTTGCGCCCTCGTCCGACGGTTCATCATTGCAGTCAAGAAGCTTGAATACACGTTCGGCGCTTGCAAGTGCATTCTGAAATTCGGCAACAACGCTTGATATTTCGTTGAACGGCTTTGTATACTGTGTGCAGTATGTGAGGAAAGAAGAGAGCTTTCCTACGGAAATACCGCCCTTTACCGTGAGTATCGAGCCGAGAACAGCAACAACGGCATATATCATAGCGTTAACAAATCTCGTGCAGGGATTTGTAAGTGCCGCATAGAAATGCGCGGTTGTACCGACTTTTTTGAGCTTTTCGTTTATTTCGTGAAAATTACGGTAAGCGTCCTCTTCGCCGTTGAATGCTGTTACTATATCGGATCCCTCTATCATCTCGGCGGCAAATCCGGTTATTTCACCGCGGTATTTTGCCTGCTTTACGTAATTTTTGTGCGCGTGCTTTGCTATAAACGAAGCGACAAAAAACGAAAGGGGAGTCAGCACCACAACTGCGAGCGTGATATACCAGTTTATCGTGAACATAAATATCAGCGTACCGAGTATTGTCACAATGCCGGAGAATATCTGGGTAAAGCCCTGTAAAAGACCGGTGGAGACAATATCTATGTCGGTGACAACAGTATTTATTATGTCGCCGTGTGCCGTGGAGTCAATATATGAAAGCGGCACCTTTGTAAGCTTTTCAAAGACCTCGGTTCTCATTTTTTGAACGGTTTTAAATGAGAGCTTATTTGAATTATACGTCATTATCCATTGGAAAAGCGCCGAAACAACAATGCATATCGCGAGAACCGCGCCGACCTTAAAAAGCCTTGCGAAATCGACGTCGCCCTTAGCCGTTATGCAGTCTACGCCTTTACCGATGAGAATGGGTACCATAAGCGACAGCGCAATGCCGACAAATGCGGAAAAAATCGCCCCGAAGAGATTGGATTTAAACGGACTTATATATTTTATGAGACGTTTTGTGTTTTTCATACGGAGGCAACCTCCTTTTCTGAAAGCTGGGACAGACAAATGTCGCGGTATACTTCATTTGTTTTGTATAGCTCCTTGTGCGTACCGGTTGCCACAAGCTCACCGTCGTCGAGAACGAGTATTTTATCGGCATTCTTTACCGTGTTGACGCGCTGCGATACCAAAAATACGGTTGTGTCATTTAAGTTTTCTTTCAAAGCTTTTCTCAGAGCTGCATCTGTGGCGAAGTCAAGCGCGCTTGATGAATCGTCAAAAATCAATATCCGAGGGTGCCCCATTATTGCCCTTGCTATGCAAAGACGCTGCTTTTGACCTCCCGACAGATTTTTGCTCTTTTCCTCAATTAAGGTGTTTGTGCCGTCCTTTAGCTTTGATACAAATTCCGCGCTTTGCGAAACCTTGAGCGCAAAATCAATGTCTCTGTCATCGGCGGAGCGGTCACCCATAAGCAGGTTGTCCTTTATTGTACCCGAAAAAAGATTGCTCTTTTGCGGTACAACATGTATGACGTGCCTTAAATACCCGAATTTACAGTCTCGCACATCGTGGCCGAATACCTTGACGCTGCCGCTTTTAACGTCGCTGAAGCGCGGTATCAGATTTACGAGTGTGCTTTTGCCTGCGCCCGTACCGCCTATAATTCCTATCGTTTCGCCCTTCTCGGCTGTAAAGCTGATGTTTGACAGGGCGTTTTCGTCGGATTTTGGGAATGCGTAGCTGACATCGGTGAATTCGACCGCCGCAGCGGCTTCATCGCCGTTTTGATATGCCGCGTCGTCATCTTTTATGCTCGGCTCGGCGTCCAATACCTCTTTAACGCGCTGAACGCTTGCGAGTGCCTTTGTAAATACGACTATGACATTTGCAAATACGATTATTGAGAGAAGTATCTGTGTCATATAGCTTATGAGAGCTATTATTTTTCCCTGCGACAGCTCGCCCGAATATACGTTTTTTCCACCGAAATACAGCAAAATTACTATTGCGAGGTTCATCACGGCAAATGTCATTGGGTTCAGAAGTGCCGAAAGGCTGCCCACACGGAAGTTTATTCTTGTCAGCTCGTCATTCTTATCGCCAAAGCGCTCTTTTTCGTGATTGCTTTTTGAAAATGCGCGTATAACTCTGACGCCGGAAAGATTTTCCTTGACAACAAGCGAGACCTTATCAAGTACCTTTTGTATCACCTTGTAAAGCGGCAGGCTCTTAGTCAGAACATAGTACATAATAAGACTGACCAAAAGACCTGCGGCAAAGAAGATTATTGACATTTTAAGATCAAGTTTCATTGCCATAATAAGCGAACCGGCTATTAAAAACGGCGAGCGAAACATAAGCCGTATAAACATTGCAACGCCCGATTGTATCTGGTTTACGTCGTTCGTAATTCTCGTTATAAGCGATGACGAAGAAAAGGCGTCAATATCGCTTTGCGCAAGGGAATTTATCTTTTTAAACATATCGTTTCTGATTTCCGTGCCAACTCCCTGTTGGGCAACGGCAGCGCTGTATTGACATACTATGGCACACAAAAGGCCCAGTATACCGAGGCTTGCCATCAAAAGCCCCATTTTTATAATGTATGGCACATCGCCGTTTTTGATTCCCACGTCAATGATTTTAGCCATAACGAGCGGGACCAAAAGTTCAAGTATGGCCTCGGCGAGCTTAAACGCCGGCCCTAAGATAAATTGCTTTTTATAAAGAGCGTAATACTTTTTCATAGTTGCTCCTTTTGAATGAAATTTTAATTATAATAGTATATCACTTTTATTCTCTTTTTCAATCTCTTAAGTATATATTCGCTTTTTTATCGAAAAAACAGCCGCCCGAGAACTGCTTTTGTCTCTCGGACGGCTGTTATGTTAAATCTCAAAATCGCTTTTTGAAAATTCGGGCGCTGTCGGGTGTAGTTTCGGTTCACGTTTAAAAATATCATACTTGTATTTTTTACAGCACCAATCTTTTGACACAACGCCCTTTTTGGGGCAGAGCACCGTATCGCCGTCATTTGTCGGCGTTGAAAATTCACAGTATTCACATTTCGGAGAAATGTTTCCGCCAAGCATCTTATCCTTCATCCGTTTCACCCCGATTACATTGTGTATTACTATGCTAACACATTTTTTTATCCGAATCAACCTCTAAGATGAGCAGCACGCTCATTATAAGCAGTGCCGCAAGAGCCGGTACGGAAACCGAATAGGCTGCCGGAGTTACGGAGCTGTCGGTTGCAAAGACAGATACCTCACATGGGAAGACCTTTAAAAGCTCCATACATATTATTGCCGAAAAAGACGCGCATACCGCTCTTGCCGTGTAAAAATACCTCATTTTGAGCTTTGTGTATCTGAGATACGACATTATCTGGCAGTGTACCGACAGACCGCCGAAGGATATTATTGCGGCTAAGGCGGGTATCGGAGCTTTTCCGGCGGCGGCGCGGCAGCCGTTTGTGACTTCGAGGATGAATTCAAAGAAAAGAGCAGCTCCGGGCGGTATAGGTAAGGTAGATAAACCGTCGCATACGGTTTTAAAAATAACTACCCAGGCGCATATTTTTATTACGTCGTTTGTGGCGTCACCCACGGAACGTACAAAAGCTCCGACAGGGTCGCAAAGTTTAAACGGAATTTCGCTTTTACCCTTTTCCTCCGCCGCTTTATCATACAGAGCCATTGAAAAGATACCGGTAAAAAATGATGCCGAAACAGTGGATATGTATAACAGTACGCCGGCTTTGACGCTTCCGAGCATCTCTGAGCCAACCGTCCCTATCACAAAGGCGGGGCCCGCGTTTATGCAAAAAAGACAAGCTCTTTGCGCCTCGTTTTCGGTTATTGCATTTTTCTTGAGCAATTCATATGTCATTTTTGCGCCTATGGGAAATCCGCCTATCTGCGACATAATAATAACCGGAGCCAAAACGCCCGGAAGCCTGAACAGCTTTTCGCACACCTTATCAAACAGTTTTCCCGCGGCTTCTCCGAGACCCGAGTGCAAAAGAAATGAGGCCACCGTCATAAACGGAAACAGGGACGGCACGACCGTTTCCGCCGCCAAAAGTATTCCGCTTCTGACGCCCTCGGAGCATATCTCCGGCCTTGTAAACAAAAACAGGCACACCAAAGCAGTCAATATAACCGGAACTATATATTTTCGGCATTGCTTTTTATCCATTCTTTTCACCCTTTTCCGTAATTTAAATATATGAGGCGGCATATTTATATATGAGCTTAAAATGACTTTTCGGAGGGATCGGTTTTGACCGCAAGAAGAAAACAGCGAAAAAAAGCGTCCGAGCAAAAAATTGTCGGCGCGCTTGATATGCCTAAAATTTTGAGCCCGTCCGTGCCGCATATTGAGACGGAGGGCAATAAGGAGGCGGTCGTTGACGGCTGCTTCGGAATAACGGAATATGACAATGACAGGATTTCGCTTAATGCAGGCGCTCTGACCGTTACCTTTTGCGGCAGCGACCTTACGCTGTGTTCTTATTCCGACGAACAGACGGTGATAAAGGGCAGTATAATTTCGATTGAATTTACGGGCTGAGGTGATTTTATGTCGATAATACGTTTTTTGAGATTTGTTTTCGGATATGTTGAATTTTGCGCGGAGGGTGGTTTTCCCGAACGCTTTATAAATCTGTGCTCTGTTTATCACGTAAGATTGTGGGATGTAAAACGAGTAAAAGACAAGCTGTATGCAAAAACTATGCTTCGAGACTATAAAAATATTAGGGAGGCGGTAAGGCGTTCCGGGGTAAAAACAAGAATAATCAAAAAAACGGGCTTGCCTTTTTTTACATTTAAGCAGCGAAAGAGAGTGGGACTTGTAATAGGCGTTGCCGCGGCGATAATCACCGTTTCGTATTTATCGACTATGATATGGACTGTATCCGTCAGCGGAAACGAAAACATATCAGACGAGCAAATTCTCAATGTATTTTCTTCATTGGGAGTAAAACCCGGAGCAAAGCGCCGAGATATAAACGCAAAAGAGATTTCAGACGAGGCTTTAAAAATATTTGACGGTGATTTGTCGTTTGCGGTTGTCAATCTGAACGGTTCTAATGCGTCCGTGGAGGTGCGTGAAAGCGTGCCGGCACCGAAGATAGAGGACAACGAAACCCCATGTAATATAGTTGCGTCGGAGGACGGCGTGGTGACCAAGGTGCAGTTGTATTCGGGTCAAGAGGAGATAAAGGCAGGCTCTGCCGTGCTGAAGGGCAATCTTCTCATATCCGGGGTAAAGACAAATCAAGACAAGACCGAATCTCTCGTACATGCGGCAGGCAACGTGTATGCGGAAGTCGAAAAAAACATTTCTTCCGATTTTGAAAATTCGGAATTTTGCGCGCCTTCGCGTGAAAAAATAAGGTATGCGCTGTATTTTTTCAATGTTAAAATTCCGCTCGGAGGTGTTCCCGATTACGGAGAACAATATGCGGTGAGCTTTCTCGCGTCAACGGATAAAACCGTCTTGCCCATGGGTATAATAAGGGTGCGTGCTACCGAATACAACAGAGATTTTTTGCTGGAGGATGAAAGCTGTCGTGAGCTTTTGTCGGCAAAAAAATACACAGACCTTTGCAGGAGCGAATTGAAAAATTGTAAGATTATTTCCTCTGACATACAAAAAAACGGTTCAAGCCTCAGCGGAGCATACAAATGTGAAAAACAAATAGGCGTTGAGAGCGAGATTTTTGTTGAAAAAAATTAGTGACTAATCACAAAAATTGTGATACTATATATTAAATATCGACAGAAAATTATCTAAGGTGGTTTTTCAGTGTTTGAGCAGGTCCTCAGTATTGACCGTATGGAAAATGCCGTAAGCTTATTCGGCAGCTTTGACGAGAATATAAGACTTATAGAAAGTGAATTTTCGGTTACGGTTTTAAATCGCGGCTCCGACCTTAAAATAAGCGGCGAGGCGGAAAATGTGGCTAAGGCCACAACCGCCATAGAGCGCCTTTTAGCCCTTATAAATAAGGGCGAAGCTCTTTCCGATCAAAACGTGCGATATGTCATATCTCTTGTTAAGGACGGCGAAGAGGACAAGCTTATGTCCTTATCGGGCGATTGCGTCTGCATAACATCTAAGGGCAAACCCGTAAAACCGAAAACGCTCGGTCAGAAAAAGTATGTCGAGGCAATACGAAAAAATACAATAGTTTTGGGTGCGGGTCCTGCCGGCACGGGTAAAACATATCTTGCCGTCGCCATGGCTGTCACTGCCTTCCGCGCAAAGGAGGTCAATCGTATTATCTTGACACGTCCGGCGGTTGAGGCAGGCGAAAAGCTCGGATTTTTGCCGGGCGATTTGCAGCAAAAGGTTGACCCTTATTTAAGACCGCTGTATGACGCGCTTTTCGATATGCTCGGGGCAGAGGCGTTCGCTCGTTATCAGGAGCGCGGCTCTATTGAGGTGGCACCGCTCGCGTATATGCGCGGCAGAACTCTTGACGACAGCTTTATAATACTTGACGAGGCGCAAAACACCACTCGCGAGCAGATGAAAATGTTTTTGACCCGTCTCGGCTTCAACTCTAAAATGGTAGTAACCGGCGATGTTACCCAAATAGATTTACCGGACGGGAAAAGGTCGGGGCTTACCGACGCTATGAGAATACTCCGAAATGTTCCGGATATTTCAATAAATACGTTCACCGAAAAGGACGTAGTAAGGCATAAATTAGTACAGGATATAATCAAAGCATATGAGAAAAATGAGGAGAAAAGAAAATGACAGACAAAATTAAGGTAATCATCTCAAACAAACAGAAAACGGTAAAAATACCTACGGGTGTGCGTATGCTCGTCCGTCGCTGCTGCAATGCGGTACTCGCAATGGAGCAATTTGAAGGCTCCGCCGAAATCAGCGTGTCCTTCGTGGACGACGCCGAGATAAGAGAACTTAACAAAAAACACCGTAATATCGACGCGTCAACAGATGTTTTGTCTTTTCCGCTCGGTGAAAACGGCGTTTACGATATAAATCATGACACCGGTGCAAAAATGCTCGGCGACATAGTTATATCAATCGAGCATGCAGTAGCTCAAGCAGAGGAATACGGACACTCTCTTCAGAGGGAAATCGCGTTTTTGACCGTCCATTCTCTTTTGCATCTTCTCGGTTATGACCATGTGAACGGCGGTCTTGAAGCGGTACATATGCGCGAAAAAGAGGAGACTGTGTTAACACAGCTCGGTCTCAAACGCAACGGCAGCTATTATATAGACCAGAGTGAGGATAAAATCTGATGCGCGGGCTCATAAGGAGCTTCGGCTATGCTTTCCGCGGAATATTTTACACACTTAAACACGAGCGCAATATGAGAATACATTTTGTCTGTATGATATATATGTATTCTTTTTTGCTGATTGCGGACTTTTTTGAGATTACAAGAACTCAGTTTGCGATAATATTTCTTGCAAACGCACTTGTTGTGTCTCTTGAGCTTGTCAACACCGCAGTTGAAAGAACCGTCGATTTGGCAAGCACCGAATGGACGGATAACGGCAGGGCGGCAAAGGATACCGCGGCAGGAGCCGTTTTGGTATCGGCAATATTTGCCGTTCTCACGGGAATTATGATAATGTGGCAGCCAAAGGCCTTTTCGGCACTTTATGTTTATTTTAAGGAGCACATATTATATTTTGTGCTGTTCCTTTTAAGTCTTGTTGTCGCTTTTATTTTTATATTTAAAGGTTTTCCGCAAATTAAGAAAAAATCTTCCGACAGAGCGGATAAGGAGAAAAAATGAACGAATCAAAATCAGCTTTTGCAGCCATAGTCGGCAAGGCAAACGTCGGCAAATCTTCGATACTCAACCGACTTATAGGCAGTAAAATAGCCATAGTATCCGGTAAACCTCAGACCACCCGTACAAAAATTATGGGCGTTTTGACTACCGATGATAATGTGCAACTTGTTTTTACCGACACTCCGGGATTTTTTAAACCTAAGGACAAGCTCGGCGAATATATGGTTGAGGCGGTAAACGACAGCATATCCGGCGTTGAAGAGTGCCTGTTTGTCGTCGATGCGACGGATAAAGAGCTTAACGCCGCGGAAAAGGAGCTTATAAATAAATTTCGCTCAGCAAAAATGCCTGTTATAACAGCTCTTAACAAAATAGATATGATAAGCCGTAAGGAAGAGCTTATCTCTAAAATTGCCGCTCTTTCGGAGCAGTATGATTTTGAAGCGATTGTTCCCGTCAGCGCAAAAACGGGCGAGGGTATAGAGGCTTTGCTCTCGGAGCTTAAAAAGCACGCCGAAAACAGCCCTCACTTTTTCCCGGACGACACGTTGACCGATCAGCCAGAAAGAGTGCTTGCAGCTGAGATGATACGCGAAAAAATGCTCCGCCTGCTTGATAAGGAGATACCTCACGGTGTTGCGGTTTCCATCGAGCTTATGCGCGAGCGTGATACGAGCGATATTATGGATGTAGAAGCCACTATTTACTGCGAGCGCGAGTCCCACAAGGGAATAATTATAGGCAAGGGCGGAAACATGTTGAAAAAAATATCGACCTTTGCCCGTGAAGATATGGAAAAATTCTTCGGCATAAAGGTCAATCTCAGCTGCTGGGTCAAGGTTAAAGAGGACTGGCGTAACAGAGAGGGACTTATACACAATTTTGGTCTTGATTGACAGACATAATACCGCCGCACACGGAGAATTTAAATATATAAGTTTTCCGAGGGCGGTGTTTTTTATCTATAACGAGATTTATTGGAATTTGTTTGCGAAAAGCGGTAAAATCGAGGACTATCTTATATACCGCCGAGAGCAAAACAGCGTCGGTTGTTCAGCCGAAAAGGGCAAAAGCGATGGGTGTGAATGTAAAGGGGCTTATCTTAAAAGAACAGAATATAGGCGAGAACGATAAGCTTGTAACGGTGCTGACTGACAGCCTCGGAGTGTTACGCGCATTTGTCAGGGGCGCCAAAAAGTTAAGCAGCAAAAAGCAGTCGGCAACGGGGCTTTTGTGCTATTCCAAACTGTCGCTTTACAAAACTAAGGACAGCTACATAATAGAAGAGGCCGAGAGCATAGAGAGCTTTTTCGGCTTGCGAAACGATATAGAAAAGCTGTCGCTTGCACAGTATTTTTGCGATATAGCCTTTGAGCTGTCGCCTAAGGAGGACGATGCGACGGACTTTTTGCGCGTGGTGCTCAATTCGCTGTATTTTTTGGCAAGCGGAAAAAGACCTCCGCTTTTGTTAAAGGCAATAACCGAATTAAGGCTTGTTTCTCTTGCCGGCTATATGCCGAACCTTATCGCCTGCGAAAGGTGCGGAGCATTTGAGACGCCGATAATGTATTTTGATATGGAAAGAGGCTTGCTTTACTGCGATAACTGTGCCGACGAGAACGCTCTTTTCCCTCTTGAGATAGGCGTTGTCAGCGCAATGCGCCATATAGTTTTTGCCAAAATAGATATATTATACAATTTTAAGCTGTCGCCTGAAGCGAGCGAGGACCTCAGCTACATCACCGAGAAATACCTTGCCTCAAAGACTGACAGACCGTTTAAAACACTTGATTTTTATTATTCTGTAAAGGACTAATTATGAATAAATACCACATTTCACTTGAGCTTCCGAAAATACTCTTAACTCTTTCGGAAATGACCTCCTGCGAGGAGGCAAGGCTTGCGGCGTTGTCGCTGCAGCCGAGCGGCGATTTTTTTGAGGTGCAAAAACGCCTTTCCGAAACGGAGGCTGCTCATATACTCATAGCAAAATTCGGCGCGCCCTCGTTCGGAGGCCTTATAAATGTTAACAATCAGCTGAGCCGTGCGTCGTCCGGCGGCACGCTGTCCATGCGTGAGCTTTTGGATATTTCCTGCGATTTGCGCGTGATACGCGGTATAACCGAGTGGCGCTCAAAAAGCGCCGGTATGGATACCGCGATAGACGACCTATTTAACTCGCTCTATACAAATAAATACCTTGAGGATAAAATAAACAATGCTGTTTTGTCCGATACCGAAATGTCGGACAATGCTTCACCTGCACTTAAAGATATACGCAGGCACAAAAGACTCGAGGAGTCCAAAATACGCGACAAGCTTGACGGTATGATACGCTCTCCGAAATACAAATCAAGCTTGCAGGACGCTATAATCACACAGCGAAACGGCCGATTTGTCGTTCCCGTAAAGGCCGAGCACCGAAGCGAGGTCTCGGGTATGGTTCATGATACATCCGGAAGCGGTGCCACGGTATTTATTGAACCGGCGGCTGTAATAGAGGCAAATAACCGTATAAAGGTGCTTGAAAGCCGTGAACGCGATGAAATAGAAAGAATTCTTTCGGAACTGTCAGAGGAGGCAGGGAGCTTTGCCGACACAATAAAAATAAGCTGCGAATCGGCGGCGGAGCTTAACCTGATTTTCTCAAAGGCTCAGCTTGCCTATAAGATGAAGGCTACAATGCCGATTATAAATTCGCGCGGTGTTATCGAGCTTAAAAAAGCCCGCCATCCGTTACTTGACCCGAAAAAAGCCGTGCCCATAGACGTGTCGCTCGGTGACAAATATGATTCTCTTGTCATAACAGGCCCCAATACCGGCGGTAAAACCGTCTCTATAAAAACAATAGGACTTTTAACTCTTATGGCGGAGTGCGGTCTTTTTATACCGGCAAACGAAAACAGCAGTATAGCCGTATTTAAAAATGTGTTTGCCGATATAGGCGAAGAGCAGAGTATTGAGCAGTCGCTCTCCACTTTTTCGGCACATATGACGACGATCGTAAATATAAGCAATAACGTTGATGAAAGCTCTCTCGTTTTAATCGATGAGCTCGGAGCGGGAACCGATCCCGTAGAGGGCGCAGCTTTGGCTGTTGCGGTGCTTGAGGATCTCCGCCGTAAGGGTGCCAAAATAGCGGCGACAACCCATTATTCCGAACTTAAGGAATATGCGCTTCGCACGAACAGGGTCGAAAACGCATCCTGCGAGTTTTCTGTTGATACCTTGAAGCCTACATATAAGCTGATAACGGGTATACCCGGTCGTTCCAACGCATTTGCGATATCTCAAAAGCTCGGCTTGTCAAAAGAGGTCATAGATGAGGCGGCAAAGCTTATCTCGGAGGAAAATACCAGATTTGAGGATGTTGTTGATACGCTCCAAAAAACACGCCTCGAAATGGAAAAGGAAAAAGAAAAGACCGCCGAAATGCAAAACGAGATAGACGAGATAAAGAAAAAGGCGGAAAACGAGCTGTCACTTGCAAAGCAAAAGGGCGACAAAGAAATACTTATGGCTCAAAACGAGGCGAAACGCATACTTGAAAACGCAAAGCGTGCCGCAGCGTCTCTTATGATGGAGCTTGACCGCCTGAAGCGCGAGCAGTCGAATGAGAAAAACGCTTCAGAGATGGCACGCAAGGCAAAGGCGGCGTTAAAGCAGCATCTCAACACCATAGATGATATGACATACGAGAAAAACGACTTTGACGGCGATGACGACGATTACGTTTTGCCGAGACCGTTAAAGACGGGTGATAATGTATTTGTTAAAACGCTCGGCACCGAGGCCGAGGTCGTATCGCTTGATAAAAACGGTAACGCCGAGGTAAAAGCAGGCGTTATGAAGATGAAGGTCAAGGCATCGGAGCTTCGCCTTTTGGCTCCGAAGAAAAAGCCGAAGAAGCAGAGCCTTTACCGTTCCGTAAAGGAAAAGTCCTTGCCGAGCGGTAAGTCAAGCGTGGATTTGCGCGGTGAATCGGTTGAGGAGGCAATAGCCGACCTTGATATGTTTATTGACGGAGTGCTTCGCTCCGGTCTTAATGAGCTTACAATAATTCACGGTAAGGGAACAGGCACGCTCAGAAGAGCCATACAGCAGCACTTAAAAGACCATCCGAACATAAAATCGTACAGAACGGGTGTATACGGCGAGGGTGAAGAGGGCGTTACGATAGCCGAATTAAAGTGATTTCGTCATATATATTTGTAAGATTATTACGGTGTGTTGCATTGAAATGACGATTGTGCTAAAATAATTTCAGCATAAGCCGTAAAGGAGAAAAATATGAATAAAAAAATTATTGCTGTCGCACTTTTGATACTTATGATTTCGGTGGTGTTTATTTCCTGCGGAAAAAAGAGAAGCTGGGAAAAAGACGACACTACAGCCGCCCCCTCCGAAACAACGTCCATTGAATACACAACCGATGAATCGGGCGAAAAATTCGTAACAAACATAAACGGAGAGCTTATTCCCGTAACCACCGGCAAGGACGGTTCGGTTGAGTTCTACGAAGACCTTATAACCAAGACTTCCGAGCAGGCTGCCGAGACCGAGCCGAACGGCAAGGATGAGCCCCAAAAGCCGAATGATGCTCCCACTAAAGGCGAAAGCGGTACCGTAAAAATAGGAACAGGTGATCCTGCGGATGAGAGCCATGCGGCTGTTATTGATTGGAGTGCTCGATAATAAAAGGAACTAAAATGAAAAAACTATTCAGTATTCTGTCAGCGGCCGTAATTGCTCTGTCGGTTGCGGCGGTAATGGCTTTTGCTGTCGGCGACGGTAAAAACCGCGGGGACGTAAACGGTGACGGTAAAGTTGATTCGGCAGATGCCATACTTGTTATGAAATGTGATGCCGGACTTTTGAGCCTCTCAAATGACGAAATCAAAAGAGCCGATTTAAACGGTGACGGTAAAATTGATTCGTGCGACGCCGTATACATTTTGCGTATAGCGGCAGGGCTCAAGGTTCCCGATGCCGAGACTACGGCAAAAGAGACTTCGTCCGTATCCGAGCCGACAACCGAAGAAACCACGAAGCCGACAACAGAAAATACCACGAAGCCCACGGAGCCTGTAACCGAGCCCACCCGGCCGGCTACAAAACCCTCTGAGCCCGTAACCAAGCCCACCGAACCCGCCACAACGCCCACAACCGCCGACTCCAACTGGGATCCCTCAAAGAACGCCGTTATTGACTGGGGCGGCGGAACAACCAAGAAGAACTAAACTTTTTCTTGACAATTACAATATAATTTAGTATAATATGTCCTTGTAAAGTCGCTGGCTTTACAGGGACTTTTTCTTTAAGGAGTGGTAGTTTTGGCAAATAATGTTGAAATAACGATTTTGCTTGATTTCTACGGTGATATGCTTACTGCGAAACAGCGTGATTTTATCAATCTTTATTATAACGACGACCTTTCTCTTGCCGAAATTGCCGAGAACGAGGGCATAACCCGTCAGGGTGTGCGCGATGCAATAAAACGTGCCGAGGGGCAGCTCTACGAGATGGAGTCGAGACTCGGATTCGTAAAAAAATGGAATGGCATAAAAACCACTCTTGGCGATATTATAAACTGTGCCGAGGAAATCAGCGATTATAATTTAAATCACGGGCTTTCTCGAGAGATAAACGACACTACGGTAAAGATAAAATCTCTTGCTTTGTCTATCATAGAGTAATTACAGAGGTAAGTTTATGGCATTTGAAGGATTATCGGACAGACTTGAAGCTGCTTTTAAAAGGCTTCGCAGCAAAGGCAACCTTACCGAGAGCGACGTTAAAGAAGCTATGCGTGAGGTTCGCCTCGCTCTTCTTGAAGCGGACGTTAACTATAAGGTCGCAAAGGATTTTACAAATAAAGTTACCGAGCGCGCAATAGGCTCACACGTTTTAGAGAGTCTTACACCGGCTCAAATGGTTATAAAAATAGTCAATGAGGAATTGACCGAGCTTATGGGCGGAACCGGCTCAAAGCTCGCATACGCTTCACACGGACCCACAATCATTATGATGTGCGGCCTTCAGGGCTCCGGTAAAACAACTCATTGTGCTAAAATAGCATTGAAGCTTAAAACCGAGGGTCACAGACCGTTGCTTGTTGCGTGCGACGTGTACCGCCCGGCTGCCATAAAGCAGCTGCAGGTAGTCGGCGAGCAGGCCGGAGTCACCGTGTTTGAAGAGGGTCAGGGCGACCCGGTTAAAATAGCGAAAGATGCAGTTTCCCTTGCCAAGGATAAGGGATATGACTACGTTTTCATAGATACGGCAGGTCGTCTTCATATAGATGAAACGCTGATGAACGAGCTTAAAAACATTAAGGCCGAGGTTCATCCCCACGAGATTCTTCTTGTTGTGGACGCTATGACCGGTCAGGACGCCGTCACGGTGGCAAGTGCATTTGACGATGCGCTCGGCATCGACGGTATGGTACTTACAAAACTTGACGGTGATACAAGAGGCGGCGCGGCGCTCTCCGCGAGAGCTGTTACCGGTAAGCCTATAAAGTTTGTCGGTATGGGAGAGAAGCTCACGGAGCTTGACTATTTCCACCCCGACCGTATGGCTTCGCGAATTCTCGGTATGGGCGATATGCTCTCCCTTATCGAAAAGGCGGAAATGGCTCTTGACGAAAAGAAGGCCGCCGAGCTTGAAAAGAAACTCAGAAAAAACAAGTTTGATTTAAACGACCTTCTGTCTCAGCTTCAGCAGATAAGAAAAATGGGCTCTATGAAGGATTTGCTCGGTATGCTCCCCGGCGTCGGCAGTAAGATAAAGGATATGGACGTAGACGAGAGTCAGTTTGACCGCGTTCAGGCAATCATCTTTTCGATGACATATAAGGAGCGCTCCAATCCCGATATTATAAATCCGTCACGTAAGCGCAGAATTGCCGCAGGCTGCGGTATGCAGGTTGAGGATGTCAACAAGCTTTTGAAGCAGTATCGCGATATGCAGAAGCTGTTTAAACAGTTTAATTCAAAATCCGCACGTCGTCGCTTCAGTAAAATGGGAAATTTCGGCAATTACGGAATGTAACTTTTGTTAATCGCACTTTATAAGTGTAGTTTATAAATTTAATAATTATATATTTGGAGGAAAAAACAATGGCAGTAAAAATCAGACTTCGTCGTGTAGGCGCTAAAAAAGCTCCTTTCTATCGTGTAGTTGTTGCAGATTCAAGAGCTCCGCGTGACGGCAGATTTATCGAAGAAATAGGTACTTTTGATCCTATGAAGTCTCCGGCTGAAATTAAGATTGACGCTGAAAAGGCAGAGCAGTGGCTCAAAAACGGCGCTCAGCCCACCGAGACCGCTAAATCTGTATTAAAGCAGAGCGGAATCATTAAATAATAGGAGGTCTTTTAGTTGAAAGAGCTTCTCGAACAGATCGCTAAAGGACTCGTTGATGAGCCGGACTCGGTTTCCGTTACAGTAGATGAGACTGATGACAGAGGCGTTACGGTGTATCACCTTCACGTTGCCGAAAACGATATGGGCAGAGTTATAGGCAAGCAGGGCAGAATAGCCAAGGCTATCAGAACCGTTGTTAAGGCTCGAGCCACAAAGGACGGCACAAGAGTTCAGGTTGAGATCGACTGACAGTAAACGAGTACAGGGGGGCTTCCTCTTGTACTCATTTTATTTAGCGCCGTTTTAAAGCGGCAATCGGTGAATTTATATGTTAAAACAATTTCTTGAGGCCGGTAAGGTAGTCGGTATGCACGGCGTCAGAGGCGAAATGCGCTTTGACGTATGGTGCGACGGCGCGGACTTTTTGAAAAAAATCAAAACATTGTATCTTGATGCCGACGGCAAGAGGGCAGTCGGCGTTGTCTCGGTGCGCCCTCATAAAAATGCAGCCCTGTTAAAGCTCGACGGCGTTCTTACAATCGAAGAAGCGGAGAAATACCGCGGCAGAGTGTTGTATTTTGACCGAAAGGATGTTCATCTTGACAGCGGCAAAGCGTTCGTTGAGGATGTAATAGGCTGCGCTGTGTATGACGCGGATAATACCGATGTATTGTACGGAACAGTTACCGATGTTATGAAAGGCGTTGCAAATGACGCTTGGACTGTCAAAGATAAAAACGGAAAAGAGACATTGGTTCCCGTAATTCCCTCAGTGGTAGTGAAACTTGATGTCGAAAACAAAAAAGTATATCTTCGTCCGCTCAAAGGCCTTTTCTCCGATGAGTGTGCAATAAGGGAGGACGGAGAATGAGAATAGACATAATGACGCTTTTTCCGGAAATGTGCGAGTCGGTGCTGTCCGAAAGTATTATAGGCAGAGCGCGAAAAAACGGCTACGTCGAGATAAACTGTGTAAATATAAGAGACTTTACACTTGATAAGCATAACCGTGTTGATGATGCGCCTTACGGCGGCGGAATGGGTATGCTGATGGGTCCGCAGCCCATATATGACTGCTATAAGAGCCTTTACGGTGAAGGCGAAGAAAAACCGCACCTTATATATATGTCGCCGCAGGGCAAAACTTTGACGCAGCAGAGAGTAAAGGAGCTTGCCCTTACAGACCGGATTGTGCTGCTTTGCGGTCATTATGAGGGCGTGGACCAGAGAATTCTCGATGAGATAGTCGATGAAGAGATTTCAATAGGCGATTATGTCCTGACGGGCGGTGAGCTGCCTGCGCTTGTGCTTGCCGACAGTATTTCACGTATGCTCGAAAATGTCCTGCCGAATGACGAAGCTAAGGAGCTTGAAAGTCACTATAACGGACTTTTGGAATATCCGCAATATACAAGACCGTACGAATGGCACGGGGAAAAGGTTCCCGATATACTCTTGTCGGGGCATCACGCGAATATTGACAAGTGGCGACACGAAAAGGCGCTTGAGACTACATTAAAAAAACGCCCTGAATTGCTTCTTGATGCGGAACTCTCGGATAGGGATAAAGAGTATTTGAAATCGATAAAAAAATGAGCTGCTCGAATTGTCGAAAAAAGCACGTTTTTATTGGTGATTATTGCTGTTGAATTAAAACCATCCCGATGTTAGAATAATTATACAAAATCATTAAGCCTTCGCTGATTTTATTGTTCAAAACAGCATATTATTTTATATGCTGTTTTGTCGCAATAGCTTTTGCGGCGGCATTATTTATTTTGCAGGAGAAATGTATTCGAGAGGATACGCGCATTGGGAGGATAAAATGAAAAAGGTATTAAACATTATTTTATCGGTAATTCTTTGTTTATCGGTGGTTTCACCGTGCTTTGCAATTCAGAGCTTTGCCGAAACAGGGGATGAAACTACGCTTAAATTTAAAGACGGTAAATTTCGTATACTCGTATTTGCAGATCCGCAGGATGATTTAAATCCGTGCGAAGAGACGCTTGATCTTATGTATGCTTCGATTGAAGCCGCAAAGCCCGACCTTGTTGTATTTACCGGCGATAATATACACGGCCCGTCGCCCGTGCTTTACAGAAGCAAAAAGCGTGTCGAAAAGGCAATCAGGCAGATTATGGAGCCGGTTACCTCACAGAACATACCGTTTGCAATAGTATACGGCAACCACGATGACGAGGGTAAGGTCTCCAAACAGTTCCAAATGGCGGTCTATAATTCTATGCCGGGCTGCCTTGCTTCCGAGGGAGAAGCTATGACCGGCTGCGGCAACTATAATCTTCCTATAAAAAGCTCGGACGGCGCAAAGAACGTCTTTAATCTTTGGTTTATAGATTCCGGCACATATGATAAAGAAAACGGCGGATATGCCCACGTTGCCGAGGATCAACTTGCTTGGTACAAAAAAACGAGCGATGCCCTGAAAGCTGAAAACGGCGGAGAACCTATGCCGTCTCTCCTTTTCCAGCATATACCCGTTCCCGAAATATATGAACTTTTAAAGGAGGTTCCCAAGGGCACGGACGGTGCGGTAAAAAAAGACGGCAAGTATTATGTGCTTAATACGGATATTGCAAGCGGTCATCTTGGCGAAGGACCGTGTCCCGCAGAGGTGAACGGCGGCGAATTTGACGCTTGGAAGCAGCAAGGAGACATTAAGGCGGCGTTCTTCGGGCACGATCACAACAATGACTTTTGCGGCACGTATGATGGCATTGATATGGTGCATACGAGCGGAGTCGGATTTTATATTTACGGTAACGGACCTCTCCACGGGTCGCGCGTTATAGATATAGACGAAAACACTCTCGATTACAGCACTTATATGATGTATTATAATGACCTTGTCGGTTACAAGAGCTCAAACAAGGCAAGATATTATGAGGGGCAGTATGTACATAACATTAAGATAGCGGCTTTTTCGGCAGGCGCTGTGATAATTGCCCTGACGGCCGGGCTTATAACGCACGGAGTCAAAAAGTCCAAGGCGAAAAAAGCTTTAAAAAATAACCAAAAATAGCGGCTGAGCCGGGCGAAATTTCTCGCTCGGCTTTAGTTTTTGCATAAAAATTCATAAATCAGGTTAAATATTGCATAAAACAGGGGACATAATGTATATTTATGTCGTTATATCGCACAAATATACACAAAACTTGAATATTTATGCAAAAAACACTTGATTTTAAATGTGATTGGTGTATAATCTCTTCGTAATCAAAAATTAAAGGCTTTTGCCGATGCTCGGAGGTAACATTTATGAAAAAGGACAAGAAAGACATCAAAAAAGTCGTACTCGCTTATTCCGGCGGACTTGATACGTCAATCATCATTCCGTGGCTTAAAGAAAATTACAATAACTGCGAAGTTATAGCGGTTTCCGGCGACGTAGGTCAGGGAACTGAGCTCGACGGACTTGAGGAGAAGGCTCTCAAGACCGGAGCTTCAAAGCTCTATGTACTCGACCTTAAAAAGGATTATATCGAAAACTATATCTGGCCTTGCCTTAAAGCAGGTGCCGAGTATGAAGAGTATCTTCTCGGTACATCGCACGCTCGTCCCTGTATCGCAAAGGGTCTTGCCGATATAGCAAAAAAAGAGGGCGCAGACGCTATTTGCCACGGCTGCACCGGCAAGGGCAACGACCAGGTTCGTTTCGAGCTTGCTCTTAAAGCGCTCGCTCCCGAGATGGAGATTATAGCTCCCTGGCGTGAGTGGGACATAAAATCGCGTGATGAAGAAATAGACTACGCCGAGGCTCATCAGATTCCGCTTAAAATCAATCGTGAAACAAATTACTCAAAAGATAAAAACGTATGGCATCTCTCTCACGAGGGACTTGACCTTGAAAATCCGGCAAATGAACCGCAGTACAATAAAGACGGCTTCCTTGAACTCGGAGTTTCTCCCGAAAAAGCTCCCGATGAGCCTACATATGTTACAATCCATTTTGAAAAGGGCGTTCCTACAGCTGTTGACGGCGAAGAGCTTGACGCTGTTTCCCTTGTCGAAAAACTCAATAAGCTCGGCGGAGAAAACGGTATAGGCCTTCTTGACATAGTCGAGAACCGTCTTGTAGGTATGAAATCACGCGGCGTTTATGAGACTCCCGGCGGAACAATACTCTACAAGGCTCATGAGCTTCTTGAAATGATAACTCTCGACCGTGACACATCTCATTACAAAAAACTCGTTGCCGAGAAATACGGCGAGCTCGTATACAACGGCAAATGGTTCTCACCTCTTCGCGAAGCTCTTGCGGCTTTTGTCGACAACACTCAGCAGACCGTAACCGGCGACGTTAAGCTTAAGCTCTATAAGGGCAATGTTATAAACGCAGGCGTCACCTCTGTGTATACTCTTTATGATGAAAATGTTGCTTCGTTCGGCGATGACGGCGGCGCATACGATCAGACCGACGCTACCGGATTTATCAATCTCTTCGGACTCCCCACAAAGGTAAAAGCTTTACTTGACGCAAAGAGAGATAACAAATAATCATTGTAAACCGCTTGAAAAAATAAACAACAGTGCTTAGCACTACCACGTGCGACAAGAGATGTTTCTGTCTCTTGTCGCTGTGTGGTATTTGATAGGAGTAAAAAAATGCAGCTTTGGCAGGGCAGATTTCAAAAGGCTTTAGACCCCAAAACCAACGATTTTAATTCGTCAATAGCGTTTGACAGCAGAATGTATAAGGAAGATATAGACGGCAGTATTGCACACGCCGCTATGCTTTGCGCGCAAAATATCATATCGGCGGACGACCTTTCAAAAATTGTTGACGGATTAAAAGCCATTAAGGCGGAAATCGAAAACGGTACGTTGGAGATAGACCCGAATGCAGAGGATATACATACCTTTGTAGAGGGCGAGCTCACAAAGCGCGTAGGCGCGGCCGGCAAAAGACTTCATACCGCGCGCAGCAGAAACGACCAGGTAGCTCTTGACGTAAGGCTGTATTTGCGCCGCGAGTGCAACAGCGTTTATTCGCTTGTCACGGAGCTTATAGGTGTTCTGTGTAAAAAGGCTGAAAAGTATGCAGACGCCGTTATGCCGGGTTACACTCATATGCAGCGCGCTCAGCCCATAACATTCGGCCATCATCTTTTGGCGTATGCCGAAATGCTTCTGCGTGATCGCGATCGTATTGCCGACGCGCAGAGAAGAATGAATTACTGCCCGCTCGGCTCATGTGCACTTGCCGGTACAACATATAATACCGACCGCGAAATGACAGCCGAGGCACTCGGCTTTACGGGACCTATGCTCAATTCGCTTGACGGCGTATCGGACAGGGACTTTTGTATGGAGCTTGCGTCCGCTTTGTCAATACTTATGGTTCATCTCTCGCGCTTTTCTGAGGAAATAATTCTCTGGTGCTCATGGGAATTTAAATTCGTTGAGCTTGACGATGCTTTTTCAACAGGCTCGTCAATAATGCCGCAAAAGAAAAATCCCGACATAACCGAGCTTATTCGCGGCAAAACCGGTCGAGTTTTCGGCGATCTTATGACGCTTCTGACAATGATGAAGGGCTTGCCGCTCGCTTATAATAAGGATATGCAGGAGGATAAGGAAGCTATATTTGACGCCTTTGACACCGTTAAAATCTGCCTTACCACATTTATCCCCATGCTTGACACAATGATGGCTCTTCCCGAAAATATGCGTAAAGCCGCGGCAGGCGGATTTATCAACGCTACCGATTGCGCCGATTATCTCGTCGGCAAGGGATTGCCGTTCCGTGACGCATATAAGGCCACGGGTGAAATAGTGGCTCTCTGCATTAAAAAAGGACTTACGCTTGAAACGTTGCCTCTTGAAGAATACAAAAAGATATGCGATTTGTTTGACGACGGCGTTTATGACGCCATAAATCTCGACAAGTGCGTAAACGGCAGGACTTCGCTCGGCGGACCCGCACCGCAGAACGTGCTGAAAGAGGCAAAGAGAATAGAAAAAATATTGAAAGAACAAGACTAATAGTGTGAAAAGTTACACTTCTTAAATTATATTGCCATCAAAATTTGCCTGCGGCATAATTTTGAGACGGCGAAAATCACCGGTTGCGCCACGTTAAGGCTTCAAAGAATATACGGTGATTTTTAATAAACTGTTTGGTGCCTGAAAGGCTATGGTGAATAATATGAAAAAAGTATTTATAGACGGCAGTCAGGGAACTACGGGTCTTAAAATATTCGACCGTCTGAAAAAAAGAGATGATATTGAGCTTTTAACTCTTCCCGATGAGCTTCGCAAGGACATAAAATCAAGAAAGGAAGCTCTCAACAGTGCCGATATAGCTTTTCTCTGCCTTCCGGACGCTGCGGCAATCGAGGCGGCAGAGCTTGTTACAAATGACGACACGGTTATTATAGATACATCAACCGCTCACCGTACAAGCGAGGGGTGGGCTTACGGTTTCCCCGAAATATTTAAAGACGGATTTAAAACCGTGGCTTCTTCAAAGCGTATAGCGTCGCCGGGCTGTTATGCAAGCGGATTTATAGCGCTTGTAAAGCCTCTTTTGGACGAGGGTATTGTTTCTCCGGATCACGGATTTATCTGTCACGCCGTTTCGGGTTACAGCGGAGCCGGCAAAAAAGGTATCGCTATGTATGAAAGCGACGAGAAAGCACCGGAGCTTTTTGCTCCCCGTGAATACGCTTTAAATCAGGAGCATAAGCACCTCAAAGAAATGCGAAAAATTTCGGGCCTGTCGGTTACACCGATATTTTGTCCGTATGTCTGTGATTATTTCAGCGGTATGCTCGTCACGGTTCCGGTGTTTAAAACGGATCTCAAAGACGGAAAAACCGCAGAGGACATTAAAGCGGTTTACCGCTCAAAATACGCTTCGGACATAGTTAAATATAAAGAGGCTTTTGATAACGGCGGCTTTGTCGCGGCAAATTCTAAAGCTGAGCTTGACAGTATGGATGTCACCGTAGCCGGAAATGACGACAGACTTCTTCTTATGGCTCTTTACGACAATCTCGGCAAGGGTGCGTCGGGAGCGGCTTTGGAATGTATGAATATTGTTATGGGTTTACCTCCCGAATACGGACTTGACCTGTAAGATTATAAATGAAAGGTAAATTATAATGGAATTAAGTTTTATCGGCGGCGGTGTCGCCGCACCGAAAGGATTTACCGCAAACGGAATTCATTGCGGAATCCGTAAGAATAAGGAGAAAAAGGATCTCGCACTTATTTACTGTGAAAAGGACTGTGACGCGGCGGCTGTTTATACGCAAAATCTTGTGTGCGGAGCACCGATAACCGTCACACGTGAAAATATAAGCGACGGCAAGGCGCGCGCAATTGTCTGCAACAGCGGCATAGCCAATACCTGCAATGCCGACGGAGTTGAAAAAGCGGAGGAAATGTGCAAAATAACCGCGGACGCACTCGGCATTTCAAAAAGTGATATTGTGGTAGCTTCCACCGGAGTTATAGGTCAGCCAATAGACCTTGAGCCCATCAAAAACGGTATGGCGAAGCTTGTTTCGGGTCTTAATAAGGACGGCTCTGATTCTGCGGCAAATGCGATAATGACAACGGACACCGTAAAAAAAGAATTTGCCTGTGAGTTTTCTCTCGGCGGCAAAAAATGCCGTATAGGTGCCATTTCCAAGGGCAGCGGTATGATTCACCCGAATATGGCAACGATGCTTGCTTTTATTACAACGGATGCCGACATTTCGGCGGAAATGCTTAAAAAATCACTTCTCGAGGTGGTTAAAGACAGCTTTAATATGCTCTCCGTAGACGGCGACACATCCACCAACGATACCGTGGCTGTTTTGGCGTCGGGCCTTTGCGGCAACGAGAAAATAACCTCCGAAAACGCAGATTATAAAGCCTTTACTTGTGCGCTTGCGGCAATTTGCGAAAAGCTTGTAAAGCTTATGGCGAAAGACGGCGAGGGTGCAACAAAGCTTGTCGAATGTATTGTTTCGGGTGCCGCAGACCAAAAGACGGCAAAAATATGTGCAAAGTCGGTTATATGCTCGTCGCTTGTTAAGGCGGCTATGTTCGGAGCGGATGCAAACTGGGGCAGAATTCTCTGCGCTCTCGGTTACAGCGGAGCCGATATTGACGTTCATAAGGTTGATGTGAAATTCAGCTCGGCAGGCGGAGAAATAGAAGTGTGCAAGGACGGCTCGGGAATTCCGTTTTCCGAAGAACTTGCGAAAAAAGTCTTAGTCTGTGATGAGGTGTATATCCTTGTCGATTTAAAATCAGGCAGTTTCTCTGCCGCGGCTTACGGCTGTGATTTGACATACGATTACGTCAAGATAAACGGCGATTACCGCACCTGAGCGTAAAACGTATAAACGCAGTATTCACAGACATTTATCGGAGGAGAAATATGGAAATATCAAATATAACAAATTCGGACCGTTCCGAGGTTCTTGTTCAGGCTTTACCGTATATTCAGAAATATCAAAACAAAACGGTCGTCATAAAGTACGGCGGCAATGCCATGGTAAACGAAGAGCTTCAGGATGCCGTAATGACCGACATAGTTCTTCTTCGTTCCGTCGGAGTAAATATTGTGCTTGTTCACGGCGGCGGACCGGAAATATCCGATATGCTCAAACGTGTCGGCAAGCAGAGCCGCTTTGTAGACGGACTGCGCTATACCGACGAAGAAACAATAGATATTGTTCAAATGGTTTTGGCAGGCAAGGTGAATAAGCATTTGGTACAGCTCATTTCAAAGCACGGCGGCAAGGCGATAGGCCTTTGCGGTATCGACGGCGAAATGATGAAGGCCGTAAAATACACAAAATCGGACGTCGGATTTGTAGGCGAGATAACCGAAATCGATACCGACGTTATAGATTACACTCTTGAAAATAAATATATCCCCGTTATTTCCTCCGTTGCAACGGGCGAGAACGGCGAGGTGTTCAATATAAACGCCGATACCGCCGCGGCGGCAATAGCCGCAAGTCTCCACGCGGAAAAGCTTTTGCTTATGACCGACATCAGCGGACTTTTAATGGATAAAGACGATGATTCCACTTTAATTCACGACGTTCAGGTTTCCGAAATACCGTCGCTCAAGTCTCAGGGCGTTATCTCCGGCGGTATGATACCGAAAATCGACTGCTGCGTAGAGGCCGTCCGCCGCGGAGTTCTTCAGACCAACATAATCGACGGACGTATACCGCATTCTATTCTTATGGAGTTATTCACGGATGAGGGCTTCGGCACAATGTTTCACGGGTGATTTTTCGTCTTTTTCCCGCCATACTTCGTTCTGTGCAGCTCGCAGTATATACATACAGCTTCGCCGCACACGCCTTGTCTGACGAAAAAAATACTGAAAAATCAAGATTTTGCGCTTTTTTCTGCTAAACTTCGTTTTGTGCGATTTGCGGTAAATACATACAGCATCGTTTTACACGCCCCGTTTAACGAAAAAAATTTCACGAAATCAAGATTTTGCGCTTTTTTCTGCTAAACTTCGTTTTGTGCGATTCGCGGTAAATACATACAGCATCGTTTTACACGCCTTGTCTAACGAAAAAATTTCACGAAATCAAGATTTTGCGCTTTTTTCTGCTAAACTTTGTTTTGTGCGATTCGCGGTAAATACATGCAGCTTCGCCGCACACGCCTTGTCTAACGAAAAAATTTCACGAAATCAAGATTTTGCGCTTTTTTCTGCTAAACTTCGTTTTGTGCAGACAGCAAGTATATAACATACAGCATCTTAAACAACAGCTTGCGTTAAACGGCAATTGCATTTTTCGGGCTTTGTATATATAATAAGATTAGTTTATTAAGGACTGATAAAATGGATTTTAACGAAATTAAAAATACTGCCGACAAATATTTAATGCCGACTTACGGTCATTTTCCGATAGCCTTGACGGGCGGCAAAAATGCGTCTCTGACGTCCTCCGACGGCAGAGTGGTAATTGATTTTACTTCGGGTATAGGCGTTAATATTTTCGGCGTAAACGATGATGGCTGGAAAAAGGCTGTTATCGGGCAGATAGATAAAATTCAGCATACATCAAATCTCTATTATAACGAGCCTGTTGCCAAGGCGGCAAAGCTTCTGTGCGAAAAAAGCGGATTTGATAAGGTGCTTTTTTGCAATTCCGGAGCGGAGGCAAATGAGTGCGCCATAAAGCTTGCGAGAAAATACAGCTTTGACCGCTACGGTGAAAACCGAAATACGATAATATCGCTTGTGAATTCTTTCCACGGCAGAACCATGGCTACAATAACCGCAACGGGGCAGGAGCACTACCACAAGTATTTTATGCCTTTTATGGGTGGCTTTAAATATGCCGAGGCAGGCGACAAAAAAGCGTTTTCCGAGCTTCTCGACGGAACGGTTTGCGCGGTAATACTTGAGGTTATACAGGGCGAGGGCGGAGTCGTAATAACTCCGCGCGATTATATAGAATACATAAGAGAGCTTTGCGATGAAAACGATATTGTTCTCATATTCGACGAAGTGCAGACAGGCGTCGGCAGAACAGGTAAGCTCTATGCTTGGGAAAATATCGGCGTAAAGCCGGACGTTTTGACATCCGCAAAGGGCCTCGGCGGCGGACTGCCGATAGGAGCGTGCCTTGCAAAAGAGCAGTTCGGCAGCGTTTTGACTCCCGGCACTCACGGTACGACCTTCGGCGGAAATCCCGTGGTTTTATCGGGCGCGGTTGAGATATTAAATCGACTTGACGAAGAATTTTTAAAGGACGTCCGCGAAAAGGGCGAATACATAAGAAACAAGGTTTCTTCGTTTAAGGATGTTTCCGAGGTTCGCGGTATGGGCCTTATGATAGGTATAGACCTTAAAAATCAAAAGGCGGCGGATGTGGCGGCGCGCTGTGTTGAAAACGGGCTTCTTATTTTAACCGCCAAGCAGTCGCTTCGTATGCTTCCTCCGCTCACCATAACATATGACGAAATAGACAGGGGACTTGAGATTCTCGAAAAGGCCCTTTCTGAATAAACTCCCATGCAGTTTTTCACGCCTTGCACGGCTACGGCAGGGGCAACGTGACTATATTTGTAGCCGGAAAGGCTCTGTGAATTAAAATGAAGCATTTGTTAAGTCTTTTATCGACAACGCCCGGCGAAATATCTGACCTTTTAAATCTTGCCGATCAGCTTAAATATGAAAACAAGCACGGCATAGCGCATCAAAGACTCAAGGGTCAGACCCTCGGTATGATTTTCCAAAAATCCTCAACAAGAACAAGGGTTTCTTTTGAGACGGGTATGTATCAGCTCGGCGGTCAGGCACTCTTCCTTTCAAACCGCGACCTCCAGATAGGACGCGGCGAGCCTATACAGGATACCGCAAGAGTTCTCTCTCGCTATATCGACGGTATTATGATAAGAACCTTTGAGCAGTCCGAGGTTGAGGCACTTGCAAAGTACGGCTCTATCCCGATAATTAACGGCCTTACCGATTTTTGCCATCCGTGCCAGGTGCTTGCCGACCTTATGACGGTACGTGAGCACAAGGGGCACCTTGACGGCCTTAAAATGTGCTACATAGGCGACGGCAACAATATGTCAAATTCTCTTATAGTCGGCGGACTTAAAACAGGTATGCAGGTATCGGTGGCTTGCCCCGAGGGGTACAGACCCGACAGCCGCGTGCTTGACTTTGCAAATAATTATGCGGGATTTTCGATGTTTACCGAGCCTATGGAGGCTGCAAGCGGTGCCGACGTCATCTTTACCGACGTTTGGGCTTCAATGGGGCAGGAGGGTGAAGCCGAAGAACGCAAAAAAATATTCGGCGGCAAATATCAGGTCAATAAGGAACTGCTTGCGGTTGCAAACAGCGGCTGTATGGTTCAGCATTGCTTGCCTGCTCACCGCGGTGAAGAGATAACAGCAGATGTGTTTGAGTCTCACGCAGATGAGATATTTGACGAGGCCGAAAACCGTCTCCACGCTCAAAAGGCGGTAATGGTAGCGCTCATGGAGAAGTAATAGTTTGACTTTTTTGTTGCAATGCGGCTTTTGAAAAACGGCATGCCGCATTGCAATGTAATTTTTATTTTGTCGTAAATAAACTATTGACAACCGGCACACTTTATATTATAATATCAAAGCCGCTGAAAAAGCGGCATATATGGCGGCATAGCTTAGTTGGCTAGAGCGTCCGGTTCATACCCGGAAGGTCGTAGGTTCAAGTCCCACTGCCGCTACCATAACGGCCCGGTGGTCAAGCGGTCAAGACACCGCCCTTTCACGGCGGTAACACGAGTTCAAATCTCGTCCGGGTCACCAAAAAGGACTTAGCGTAGGCTGAGTCCTTTTTTGCAATACCGTTTGGCGTTCCTTTGTGTATACACATTTTATTTGAAATATTTGTTTTTAAGATATATAATATTCTTAACAGTACGATACCGTATGTTTATGAGGTGAAAAATAATGGCTGATAATAAGTGCGACTGTAATGCCGTTATGCAAGAGGTTGTTGACGATATAAAAAACAATATGTTTTCGGAGGAGGAGATAAACGGTGTTTCAAACCTGTTTAAAGTCCTCGGCGATCCCACGAGAGCCAAAATAGTTATGGCACTTGATAAGCGCGAGGTGTGCGTTTGCGACCTTGCCGCAGCACTCGGTATGACTAAGTCAGCCGTGTCTCATCAGCTTGCGCTCTTAAAGGCGAACAACATAGTTAAGGCTCGCCGAGACGGCAAGCATGTATTTTACAGCTTTGACGATGAGCACATTACAACCGTTATCGAAATAGCGGACGAGCATATCCGCCATCAGCACTTGGGCGATTAAGGCTTCTTAAATACACATGATATAAAAACGGCGATTATATTGTCGATATAATATTCCGTCACAATTGAATAATTTATAGAGTCCCGAATATGCGAAAACATTATTCGGGGCTTTTTCACTTTCTATGTGAAATCGTACAGACAGAAAGACTTTTATCCGTGCGAATTTTAGCTTTAGAAATGATGCTTCACCAAAATAAAAAAATTTAAAATTTTAAAAAAACATATTGACAATTGAGCATATGTTCAACTATAATATAGACAACAAATGAATGATTGCTCAACTGTTCCAAAAGAGAGCAGCCGAAGAAAGGGTTGTTATTATGAAAAAAACATACAATATAGAAGTCGATTGTGCAAACTGTGCCGCAAAAATGGAGGAAGCCGCTCAAAAGACCGACGGCGTTCGTGAAGCCGTTGTATCTTTTATGACACAAAAAATGAAAGTAGAATTTGACGACGGTGCCGATGAGGCAGCCGTTATGAAAAAAGTCCTCAAAAATTGCAAAAGAGTAGAGGACGACTGCGAAATATATATCTGATGTTATGAGATGCCGCTTTCGGCAAATAAATAAGTGAGGGAGATATTTATGAGTAAAAAACAGAAAAACGTTCTGTGGCGGATAATTGTTTCGGCTGTGCTGATAGTATGTCTTTCCGTCATCGGCAAATTTATAACTCTCAATAAATACATTTGGCTTGTTTTAAACCTGATACCGTATTTTATAATCGGCTACGACATTCTCAAAAAGGCCGTTAAAGGCATTTTTAAGGGTCAGGTCTTTGATGAGAATTTCCTTATGGCGGTTGCTACCGTCGGTGCCATAGCACTCGGCGATTATAAAGAGGGCGTTGCCGTTATGCTCTTTTATCAGATAGGTGAGCTTTTCCAAAGCATAGCTGTCGGCAAGAGCAGACGCAATATTTCCGCCTTAATGGATATAAGACCCGACTATGCAAATGTCGAGGTTGACGGAAAACTCGAAAAGGTCGATCCCGACGAAGTGGCGGTCGGTACCGAAATAACCGTAAATCCCGGCGAGAAAATCCCGATAGACGGCGTTGTTACAAGCGGTGACACATCGCTCAATACAAGTGCTTTAACCGGTGAGAGCCTGCCGCGAAATGTCAAAACGGGCGATGAGGTTATAAGCGGCTGCATCAATATGACCGGCGTCATCAAGGTAAAAACCACTAAGGAGTTCGGCGATTCAACCGTATCAAAAATACTTGACCTTGTTGAAAATTCAAGTATGAAAAAGTCGCGCTCCGAGAATTTCATAACAAAATTTGCAAGATATTATACTCCGGCGGTTTGCTTTTCGGCACTTGCACTCGCAATTTTACCTCCGGTTATAAGGCTTATTGCCGGTCACACGGCCATGTGGAGCGATTGGATATTCAGAGCGCTTACCTTCCTTGTCATCAGCTGTCCGTGCGCTCTTGTAATATCTGTTCCGCTCTCGTTTTTTGCGGGTATAGGCTGTGCTTCGGCGAACGGTATACTTGTAAAAGGCTCCAATTATCTTGAGGGGCTTTCAGATACGAAATATGTTGTGTTTGATAAAACCGGAACTCTTACAAAGGGAGTCTTTGAGGTAACCGGAGTATATCCCGAAAACGGATACACAAAGGATTCCGTTGTACGCTTGGCGGCGTATTCCGAGAGCGCTTCGAGTCACCCGATAAGCCTCAGCCTTAAAAAATATTACGGCAATGATGTTGACGAAAACGGCGTTACAGATATAAAAGAGATTGCAGGCCACGGTGTTTCGGCTGCAGTTGACGGTAAAAGAGTGTTAGTCGGCAATTTAAAGCTGATGAAGGAAGAGCATCTCGCTGTCTCAACCGAGCATAACGAGGGTACGGTTGTGTATGTTTCCGAGGACGGAAAATATGCCGGCTGTATTGTAATATCGGATGTTGTAAAGCCTAATACAAAGCTTGCTCTCAGCGAACTCAAAAAGCACGGTGTCAAAAAGACGGTAATGCTCACGGGCGACTCCAAGGCCGCTGCCGACAGGGTAGCAGCGGAAATAGGCATAGACGAGGTTCACTCTGAACTTCTCCCTGCCGATAAGGTATCGGAGGTCGAAAAGCTCCTTGACAAAAAAGAGCCAAAAGAAAAGCTGGCGTTTGTCGGCGACGGAATAAATGACGCTCCCGTGCTCTCAAGAGCCGACATAGGCATAGCGATGGGCGCGCTCGGCTCGGACGCGGCAATAGAGGCGGCCGATATAGTGCTTATGGACGATGATCCGGCAAAAATATCTCTTGCGAAAAAAATCTCGGTTCACACGCTGAAAATAGTAAGAGAAAACATTGCGTTTGCCCTTCTTGTGAAAGCCGTTTGCCTTGTGCTCAGCGCAGTAGGCATTGCAAATATGGGAGTCGCCATCTTCGCCGATGTCGGAGTTATGGTTGTAGCGGTTATCAACGCCACAAGAGCACTTCGATTAAAGAATAAAACCGAATAATATTGACATAAATCGACTTTGTGATTATAATATTCAATGCTGTTAAAAGCACACCGTTCGGGGCTTCTCCGAGGTGTGCTTTTTATATCATAGGGAAGAAAACGCAGGAAGAAAAATGACGGAATTTCAAAACAGTTTTAAAAAAGGCCTGAAGGACGGTTTGCCGATAGCGCTCGGCTATCTTTCGGTTTCGTTTACATTCGGTATGATGGCTGTCGAGGGCGGCTTGCCCGTTTTTACGGCGGTGCTTATCTCTATGACGAATTTGACTTCGGCAGGTCAGTTTGCAGGGCTTGATTTAATTCTCGCCGGCGGAGCTTATCTTGAAATGGCACTAACACAGCTTGTCATAAACATACGCTATGCGCTGATGTCGGTTTCTCTGTCGCAAAAGCTTCACAAGAGCGTAAATTTGCTTGACCGATTTTTAATAGCGTTCAGCAATACCGATGAAATATTTGCCGTAGCCTCGGGTCAAAAAGGAGAGGTCGGCAAAAAATATATGTATGGGCTTGCCCTTTTGCCAATAGTCGGGTGGACTCTCGGTACTCTTATAGGTGCTGCGGCGAGCACCGTGCTTCCGCTGTCCGTGCGCTCCGCTCTCGGCATTGCGATTTACGGTATGTTTATAGCTATATTTATTCCGCCCGCAAAGCATAATAAGACTGTGGCTGTTGTGGTATTATTGTCGGCGGCGTTGAGTATATGTTTCAAATACATGCCGGGTCTTTGTAAAGTCTCTTCGGGATTTGTAATAATCATTTGCGCCGTTCTTTCCGCGACTGTCGGCGCCCTCTTAAAACCCGTAAAGGAGGACGAAGCAAATGAAAACGGCTGAGAACATATTTATATATATAACGGTTATGGCGCTTGTCACATATCTTATAAGGATGTTGCCGATTGTGATTTTTCGCAAAAAAATCGAAAACAGATTTATAAGATCGTTTCTTTATTACATTCCGTATGCAGTTTTGGCGGCGATGACATTTCCGGCGGTTTTTTCGTCTACGGGGAGCGTGTGGTCGGCTGTGGCAGGGCTCATAGTGGCGCTGCTGCTTGCGTTTTTTGAGAAGGGCTTGCTCACGGTTGCGCTGTCCTCCTGCGTTGCTGTTTTTATAATAGAATTTTTAATTAAAATCATCTCTTGACATATCGGAAAAATGAGTATAATATAGAGCCAAAGTAAAAAGGTTAAACCGTTGACGGAGAATGACGGCAAGTCGTTTGCACATAAGAGAGCTCTTTCGTTGGCTGAAAGAAGAGCGTGCAAAGCTGCCCGATACCGCTCCCGAGCGCGCGTCGAAAACAGATGATTAAGGCGTGACGTAAGCTTGCGTTAAAAGCAGTTGAGCGGGCGATTTTTATCGTCAATTCGGGTGGAACCGTGGAATGCATAGCACTTCATCCCAGATTACTGGGATGAAGTGCTTTTTAATTATAATGGAGGTAGTTTTTATGGTAAAAGTTACATTGAAGGATGATGTTGTAAAGGAGTTCCAAAGCGGCACGACCGTAATGGATATAGCAAAGTCTATCGGCATGGGGCTTTACAAAGCCGCCTGCCTTGCAAAGATTGACGGCGAGACTTGCGACCTTCGCACTCCGGTAACAAAGGATTGTCATGTAGAAATACTTACCTTTGACGATGAGGACGGCAAAAAGGCATTTTGGCATACAACTTCGCATATACTCGCGCAGGCTGTTAAACGTCTTTATCCGAGTGCCAAGCTTGCAATAGGACCGTCAATAGCAAACGGATTTTACTATGACTTCGACGTGGATTTTTCTTTCACTCCCGAAATTCTCGAAAAAATCGAGGCTGAAATGAAGAAAATCGTAAAGGAAAATATTCCGCTTGAGAAGTTCGACCTCTCCGCAGACGAGGCTTTAAAGCTTATGGAGGAAAAGGACGAGCCGTATAAGGTTGAGCTTATTAAGGAGCATGCCGGCAAAGGCGAGAAGATTTCATTTTATAAGCAGGCGGAATTCACCGAGCTTTGCGCGGGGCCGCATATTCCCGACACGGGCCGGGTAAAAGCGTTTAAGCTTACGTCCATAGCAGGCGCATATTGGCGCGGCGATGAAAAAAATAAAATGCTTCAGCGTATATACGGTATATCTTTCACAAAGCAGTCCGAGCTTACGGAATATCTTGAAAGAATTGAAGAGGCTAAAAAGCGCGACCACAGAAAACTCGGTAAGGAACTTGGGCTTTTTGCACTTCGCGACGAGGCTCCCGGAATGCCGTTCTTCCTTCCAAACGGTATGATTCTTCGCAACACCCTTATTGATTATTGGCACGAGGTTCACGAGAGGTGGGGTTATCTTGAGATATCTACTCCTCAGATAATGAAGCGTTCGCTTTGGGAGACTTCTGGTCACTGGGATCACTACAAGGATAATATGTATACAACCGTTATCGACGGTGAGGATTTCGCCATAAAGCCGATGAACTGCCCCGGCAGCATACTTGTTTATGAGCTTGAGCCTCATTCATACAAGGAATTGCCTCTTCGCTACGGTGAACTCGGCAGAGTACATCGCCACGAGCTTTCGGGCGCGCTTCACGGACTTTTCCGCGTACGTTGTTTCACTCAGGACGATGCTCATATACTCCTCGCTCCCGACCAGATACGCGACGAGGTTGTAAGAATATCACAGCTCTTTGACGAGGTTTATAATCTCTTTAAGCTGCCATATACCATAGAGCTTTCAACCATGCCCGAGGACCATATGGGCACAAAAGAGGAATGGGACAAAGCCACAAAATCACTTTCCGACGCAATCGAAAGCATTGGTAAGGAATATACCGTAAATGAGGGCGACGGTGCGTTCTACGGTCCGAAGCTTGACTTCCACATTGAAGATTCGCTCGGCAGAACCTGGCAGTGCGGTACTATTCAGCTTGACTTCCAGCTTCCCGAGAGATTTAATCTTGAATACACGGGTGCCGACGGCGAAAAGCACTGCCCCGTTATGATTCACCGCGTTGTTTTCGGCTCGGTAGAGAGATTTATCGGCGTTCTTATAGAGCATTTTGCAGGCGCATTCCCGCTTTGGCTGTCTCCCGTACAGGCCGTCGTTCTTCCGATTGCCGACCGCCATGCAGACAGAGCGCATGAAATCGAGGCGGAGCTTAAAAAATACGGTATCCGCGTAAAGGTTGACGATCGCTCCGAAAAAATCGGATATAAAATACGTGAGGCGCAGCTTCAAAAGACGCCGTATATGCTCGTTGTCGGCGACAAAGAAGTTGAAAACGGTACTGTTTCCGTTCGCCATCGCGGCGAGGGCGATATAGGCTCCATGGAGCTTTCGTCTCTTTGCGACCGCCTTGCAGACGAAGTCAAAACAAAAGCGATAAAGTAATAAAAGGGGGTCAGTAAATTTGGCAAAAACACCTCTTACCGTGACCGTGATAACGGACACGCATTACTATTCAAAAAAGACCGGCACTAAGGGTAAGGCTTACGATGCGGCAAACGCCAAAAGCCAAAAGCTTTTAAAATACAGCGAGGAGCTTTTAAGAGCTGCCTTTAAGCAGATAAAAGAAGATAAACGAACCGATATCGTTTTGCTTTCGGGTGATACCACCAACAACGGTGAAATTGAGGCACACGAGGAATTTATCGAAATGCTCCGCGATTTAAAAAAGAGCGGAAAACGCGTTTATGTTCTTACGGCAACCCACGACTATCAGGATGACGGCTTGACAGACAGCTTTGTAGGCAATGAAAAGGTGAAAATCCCTGCCGCAAAGCGTGAGCAGCTCTATGATATGTATAAAGAGTTCGGCCCCGATGAAGCGATTGCTGTTCATCGAGACAGTATGTCGTATGTAGTGCAGCTTGCCGACGGTTACAGGCTTTTTGCACTTAATGACGACCGCAATCTCTCGGGAAAAAGCGGCTTTTCGGATGAGTGCTTTGAGTGGATAAAGGCTCAGGCGGAGGATGCGCGCAAAAACGATCAGTTTATTTTGGCCATGACTCACCATCCGCTTATAGCCCCGTCGCCGATTTATGAGCTGATAGGCAAAAATGATATGCTCGGCGACTACGAGACGCGCAGAAACGAGCTTGCCGACTTAGGCATACAGTTTATTCTTACGGGTCATACTCACGTACACGATATAGACGTGATAACGAGCGACCGCGGAAATACGCTTTACGATATAGCAACCGCCGCAACCGTAGGTTATCCCGCACCGATACGCACCATTGTTTTGGACCCGGATGTAAAAATGGTTTCAACCACCACCGACCTCATAACCGAAACGGTGGACTTCGATTTGGAGGGCAAAACCCTTCAGGAGTATCTCAAATATCAGCTTATCGGTATGGTAAAGGATATGATAAAAGCCGCCGGAACGGATATTCCGACGCTTGCCGATATGGCGACGGCAATGAGCATAAAGAAAAAGCTCATTTATAAAATCGGCTGGCTTATAAAACCGTTTGCCAAAAAGCTTAATGCTCTTACAATAGGTAAAGTCGCAAAGCTGACCCGTGCCGAAACAGGGCTGAAGCCCGAGGATTATGCCGATATTGCCGATAAAAGCGTTGTTGACTTTATCTGCGACCTTGTAGTTAATTTGTACGGCGGAGAAGACCTTTACAGTGTTGACGATAACGAATATAAAATAACCGTAGGGCTTCTTCACATTGTAGATTCGGTTTTTGCCGCTCTGCATATAAAGCCGCGCAAGCTTATAAAGGTTGCTGATTCGTTTACCGATTTTGCGGAACCGCTTTTACATAATTCGGGCATACCGTCATATGATGCCATACTTCCTATAAGACCGTTCTATAAAGAGGGCGAGCAGGGGAAGAAGCCTCAAAAAGAGGAAAAGCCCGAGTGCAGCGTCAAAAAGAGCAAAAAAGGCGTTCCGATTGTCGTTTGCGGTATATTGGCTCTTATTATACTGTTGATTCCGCTTTTGCTGATTCTCGGTGTAGGCTTTGTAGTTAACAGAATTAAATACGGCAAATACATTAAAGAGAATTCTTGATACAAAAAATGAGCTGTAAAAATTTACAGCTCATTTTTTCTTTGTTCATTTTGCTTTTTATTCCAAAATGTTTCCGTCGGTCGATATCGTCACCACGTGCCACGGTATAAATTTTCCGCTTCTCTTTACAGCCTGTTTTGCGGCGTTTTCAATACCTCCGCAGCAGGGAACCTCCATTCTCACAACGGTAACGCTTTTGATGTTGTTGAGCGCTATGATTTCCGTCAGCTTTTCCGAATAGTCCGTGTCGTCAAGCTTCGGGCAGCCTATAAGAGTTATACGATTCTTTATGAAATCTGCGTGGAAATTTCCGTATGCATAAGCAGCACAGTCGGCTGATATGAGTAAATCCGCATTCTCAAAGTACGGAGCGGTTACCGGAACGAGCTTTATCTGAACGGGCCATTGCCTCAAACGGCTTTCCGAAAACGTGTTCGTGCTTTTCGGGACTTCGTTTTTGCGCTCAATTGCCCTTGAACGTGAACCGGGGCATCCGCCGTGAAGCATAACCGCCGCTTTGTGCATTTTTGCCTTTTTAACGGCTTCTTCGTTATATTCGGGAGCTTCTCTTTCTTCAAATGTTATAGCTCCGGTGGGGCAGGCGGGCAGGCAGTCGCCGAGGCCGTCGCAGTAATCCTCGCGCATGAGCCTGGCTTTGCCGTTTACCATATCTATTGCACCCTCGTGGCAGGCGGCGGCACAGGCGCCGCATCCGTTGCACTTTTCTTCATCTATTTTAATGATTTTTCTTATCATGGTATATCCTCCGAAATTTATTTTTCTTGACTTGTGAGGACATTATAATATAATAAAACCGAATTGTATGTTGAATTTTCAACAAACGGAGGCAAAATGGATAATTATTTTGAAATACTCAAAAAGTGTCGTATGTTTACGGGACTTGACATAGAAGACATAAAGTGCCTGACCGAGATTTTGAACTCTAAGGTTGTTAAATACTCTAAAGGCGACGTTATTTTCTCCGAGGGCGAAAAACCTGAGCATATAGGTGTTGTACTTCACGGTAACGCGCAAATAGAGCGGACGGATTACTACGGCAATCGCAGCATAGTCGCTGTGTTGGAGCCTTCGGAGGTGTTCGGTGAAGCGTTTGTATGTGCCGGAATAAAAAGTATTCCGGTAGATGTTGTTGCCCTTGACGAAACCGTTGTTATGCTCCTCAGTCTGCCGGATATTCCTCTCAAAAATACGGATATATATAACTGTTTTATTCTAAATTTGCTGCGAACGTCATCGGTGAAAAATCTTGTCCTTATGAAAAGACTTGAGGTGACAAGTAAACGCTCTACGGAGGAAAAGCTGATGACATATTTAATGCAGACGGCTAAGGAGCAGGGGAAAAGCAGCTTTCACATTACCTATGACCGTCAGCAGCTTGCGGATTATCTCGAGGTTGACCGTTCGGGACTGTCAGCTGTTATAGGTAAGCTTAAAAAAAGCGGAAAAATCAAATGCCGCAAAGATCTGTTTGAACTTTTGTGAAGATATGCGGAACAAAGGCTTTCCGGCAAAATCACAGCATAAACCCCCGATAGGAGTAAAAGACCTCTATCGGGGGTGTACAATTCGGCTTCTTTAATTTGCTTAATGCTTATTTCACGGTTTGTAAAACCGTAAAATAACTAATCCTTCGGCTGCTGCTTTCTCGAAGACAGCAGCGATTTCAGCTTTTCAAGTGCAAGCGTAAGGTTTTCCGTAAGGAACTTTTCCTTTAAAATCAGAAGCAGAACAAAATAAATTCCAAAGAACGAAACCGCACCGATGACAAGCCGTAAAAATGAGTTTGAAACACCCATATAGTGCTGTATCACGATTCCGGCACCCGTGGATACGGCAGCACTTAAAAGAATGGGCAATGCCTTTACTCCGCGTATGACTTTACCGAGATGGTCCTTTAAAAAGAATGTCTGTACCACCAAAACCAAAAATTCCGTAAGAAGTGTCGAGAGTGCCGCACCGGCAGCTCCCATTTTCGGAATTACGAAGAAGTTTAAAACAAAATCAAAAACAGCGCCTATGCTTACCGACAGCATTACAGCCTTTTCTCTACCGAGCGGTACCAGCATCTGATTGCCGGTCATTCCGCTGAGGGCGCAGAAAAATACCGTGGGCATCAAAAGTCTCATTGAAAGAGAGGCGTCTAAGAAGGCTTCGCCGGAAAGCAATATAATGGAGTCTTTAACGTAGAGCGTAAAGAATAACGTCAAAGGTATAGTTATCAAAAGCAGAAAGTTCAGAACTCTTGACAGCGCCTCTCTGAATTTACTGTAATCATTGTCGTGTATATATACCGACAGCCTCGGTAAAAGAACGTTTCCGAGTGAAGAGACCACGGCGAGCAAAACGGTTTTAACCTTAACGGAGGCACTGTATAAGCCTACCTGTGTGTCGTCGGTCATAAAGCCGAGCATAACCGTGTCAAGGTTTGTGTAAATGCTTATCGCAATCGATGTCGCAAAGAAAATGAATATCGGCTGCAAATGCTGCTTAAAATCATAATGCCCAACGGGTCGCAGAGAAATATATTTTTTCAGATTGATAAAGTTCAAAAGGTTCGAGCCGCCCGATGCCAAGACCGCAATTACACCGTAAATCACATAATCAGATGTGTTGTGGACGAATATGAACATCAATATTACGGAGACAAGCTTGCAGGCAATGTTCCTTACCGTGATATACGAATATTGCTCAAGAGCCGAATAAAGCCATGTAACGCCCAAGGTGTTGAGTATAATCGAAACGCTGGTTACGGTGAGCAGTGTTTTGTCCTGATAGAACCTGTTAACGGTAAAGAGCAGTATAAAAAATACAGCATATGTTATTGCCGAGGTGATAAGGTTTATTATTATAAGTTCCTGTGCGGTTTTTGTGAGCTTTTCGCGGTCGTCGCGAACTCTTGCGCACGCGCGGATACCGTATGTCGGTATACCGAGCGAAGCGAACATGGTAAAGTATGAAATTACCGATGTTGCGAAATTCACCTTTCCGATACCGTCTACCAAAAGAGTACGCGAAATATACGGGAACGTTATCAGCGGAAAAATAAATGAAGAAACGGTCAGTATGGCGTTCATTATGAAGTTGAACTGAACCGAATGCATCTTAATATTTTTTTGTGCTTTGTCCTTCATATAAAAACTCCTATAAGATAAGGCTTGTATCATTACTGCTCAATACAACACGCCTTACCGGAAACAGCTGCATTTGCAGCGAGTAATTAATGTGTCTTTTATCGTTATTTTTGGAATAAATTATACAGTATTGCGCGGTAAAAAGCAAGAGTATGTATTGTGTCGGCAGGCAGTCATATTTGCAAGGGATTTTAAACCCGTTTTCGCCGAGTGCTCTTAATTACCGTTTCACCGAGAAGCGGATTTTACAAAGTTTTTTAAAAATTTTTAAAATTTGTGTTGACGAAACCGACCTTTTATGATAATATATTCAAGCGTTCGAAACGCTGGTGTAGCTCAGTTGGTAGAGCAGCTGATTTGTAATCAGCAGGTCGGGGGTTCAAGTCCGTCCACCAGCTCCATTTTACGCATCATAATTTAATATGGGAGAGTTCCCGAGCGGCCAAAGGGAACAGACTGTAAATCTGTCGTCACTGACTTCAGTGGTTCGAATCCACTCTCTCCCACCAAAAAATAGACTTGCATTTGCAAGTCTATTTTTTTATCCATTGCGAAAGCAATGGCATATCATCAAGGGCGACTTGTCGCCCTTGTATCTCATCAGTCCGTCAGGGCTGTATATCATCACACCTTTAGGTGTGTATCAAAAATGCTTTCGCAATGATGATATACAACGGTTAGCACCGTTGATGATATCCACGGCGTTGCCGTGATGATATGCAATTCCTTGCAGAATTGATTATATACAATGCTTCGCATTGATTTCAACAAAAATATGTGTTACAGTTTTGTTGAAAAGGAAGTGATATTATGCCTAAGAACTATTTGATTATTTATTCAGAACAACTCGCAACTGATATTGCATTGTTGTGTCAAAGCATTAAAGCACCAAGCAACTCTATTTTCCAAATTCAAAAAAGTTCAAGCAGTGTTTACGCAAATATTCGTGAAGCAAATTATGGTCAAAGTAAGGCAGATATGCTTTCTAAATTCGAAATAGCACTAAAAGAATGTAGCGAAACGGAAGGTTGGCTACAATTATTATTTAATACCAACGCTATTGATGAAGATACATATAAAAAACATAGAAATCTTTGTGGCAGAATCAGACGAATGCTGATTTCAAGTTGTAAAACGTTAAAAAGATTTAATTTTTAACTAAAGGCGGTGAGGCTTTGTTTAGTTTTTTTAGAAAAACAAGAGAAAAAATAACGCCCATAGATTTAAATAATCCTGATGCAGTAGTAACTGTTATCAACTGTCGACACTCTAAAAATCCTTTTGGTAAAAACTATCGTGGCTGTTGTGAAATTCAAGAAAAATATTTTACTTCAGTTTGTTTTCAGACGATTGATGGGAATGATATGATTTACGAACAACCTCACCGATGCTTTGTGAATTTTTTAACTCCGGAAGCATATCCATATTCGTTATGGGCTGGTCGAAAAATAGAACTCTACGAGGGCAAGTATCATGTCGGCACAATGGTTATAGAGGAAATTATGAATAAAAACCTTGACCGAAACACTGAATTTGAAAACGACAAAGATGTATTGCTGAATCCTGATATTATAAATATTGCTTTGAAGCTCTCTCTTGAATGGGGTAAAGGTTTTGTAAAACCACTAGATATTAAGCTGATGAAAGCATTGCCCTATCTGTCAGGAACAGATATTGAAAAAATATCTGAATATGTTATTCAGGTGCGAGATGATGTTCTTTGGAAAATATATTATCCGAATTGGGATGTAGAAGAAGGAGCTTTGAAAATTGATGCTCAAAAAGCAACAATTAAAAAATATCCTTGGATTAATAAAGATAATTTAGCTTCATTAGATTCTCAAGGGAAGTATTATGCTTGGCACGGTTAAATAATTCTCTGGACTTATAACAGTTTCTGTGCATAATTGTTGTTACCAAAAAAAGAAAGGCGACAATAATATGAGCACAGAAGAATTACAGAAAGAAATTTGGCTTTTATACGGACTTTGGTATAGGTATTATCTTCTATATACTTTTCTTAGGGAGAACAAAAGAGAATTAGAGTTAGTATCAAAACTGCAGGAAAGACAAAATGAGCTTTTACGGCTTATCGACTTTGCAAAAGATCAACTCTAAGTCGGCATCTAAATGGTTCGGAACAGCCAAAATCGGTGAGTATCTTTTGATACTTGCCGATTTTTATTTTCCGATGGGTTTTATAAATTTCAAACATGGCTCAAGCTTTACGGGTTTTGTAAATGTTATAAATGCTGTGTCTCCGACGGTTGCAAACAGAAAAGAATAATGGTACAATATTTCATATTTTTTCTTCGGGGAGAAGCATTATATGATAGCAATAATAGATTACGGCGCCGGGAATTTACAAAGCGTAAAAAAAGCTCTTGACTTCATCGGAGCCGAGAGCCTTGTTACGAGCAAAGCGTCCGAAATTGAAAATGCAAGTGCTTGCATTTTGCCGGGTGTCGGCTCGTTCGGCGATGCCATGAATTGTATGACCGAAAGCGGACTTTGTGAGGCCGTTAAAAAGGCGGCACTCGGAAGCAAGCCGTTTTTGGGAATTTGTCTCGGGCTGCAGCTTCTTTTTGACTCCTCCGAGGAAAGCCCCGGCGTTTTGGGACTCGGCATATTAAAAGGAAGGGTGAAGCGTTTTCCGTCGGATATGGGGCTTAAAATTCCGCACATCGGGTGGAATTCCGCAGACATCAAAAAGCCTTGCCCCATATATGACGGCATTGCAGACGGCTCGTTTGTCTATTTTGTTCATTCCTATTATCTCGACGCCGAAAATTGCTCGGACGTCGCTACGAAAACGGAATACGGAATTTCGTTCGATTCTTCCGTGGCGGTCCCCGAAATAAACCTCTATGCTACGCAGTTTCACCCCGAAAAGAGCGGCAGAGTAGGACTAAAAATACTTGAGAATTTTGCGAAGCTCGGAGGTGACACACTTGTACGCTAAAAGAATTATCCCGTGTCTTGACGTTAAAAACGGCAGGGTTGTCAAGGGTGTCAGCTTTGTAAATTTACGCGACGCCGGCGATCCCGTGCAATGCGCCGTGGAATATGATAAAAAGGGCGCAGATGAGCTTGTGCTTCTCGATATAACCGCTACCAATGACGGCAGAGGCACAATGCTCGATATAGTCTCACGAGTAGCAAATTCTATATTCATTCCGTTTACGGTGGGCGGCGGAATCCGCTCTACCGACGACTTTAAGGAACTGCTAAGAGCCGGTGCCGATAAAATTTCGGTGAATTCCGCGGCTGTCAGAAATCCCGACCTTATAAATGACGCGGCATACAAATTCGGAAGCCAATGCGTTGTCTGCGCCATTGATGCCAAGCGTACCGACAACGGAAAATGGGAGGTCTATTTAAACGGCGGACGAATCCCCACGGGAATTGACGCGGTCCTTTGGGCGACTGAGGCGGAAAAGCGCGGCGCAGGCGAAATACTTTTGACGAGTATGGACTGCGACGGTCAAAAAAAGGGCTACGACCTTGAGCTTACAAGAGCTGTCTCCGAAAGCGTCGGTATTCCCGTTATCGCATCGGGCGGAGCGGGTGAGCTGAAACATTTTTACGATGCTTTTACGGTAGGCAAGGCGGACGCTGTTTTGGCGGCGTCGCTTTTCCACTTTAATGAAATCCCGATAGAAACGCTGAAAAAATATCTCAAGGAGAAAAATATTCCGGTAAGACCTGTTTAAAAACGGCCTTTTTAAGGTCAAAATACGATAATTTACGATACGGTATTCGGCTATTATGCTGAATACCGTTCTTTTATGCCCAAAAATCATGTCGAAAATTCATTTAAATTTAACAAAGTTTTTTTTGCTTTAGTTATTGCAAAATGGGTGAGTATGCTTTATAATTACAGTCAATAGGTGAGAAATGTTTAAAAAACCCATATTTGGGGAGTAAAAACCCACACTTTGGAGCAGAAAGGAGGAATGAATAAAGTGGCTGACGAAAATGTTAAAGAAAAAACTACCGAAACCTCGGCGGCGCAAAAGCGTACCGAAAGCTTCGGCAGCTATAAAGAACACACCATAGACGCCAAAAACCGCCTTTTCATTCCTGCCAAGATGCGTAATAAGCTCGGTTCTACCTTCAGAGTGTTCTGCCCGATAGACGGCAGCGATTGCCTTTACATCTATTCCGACGAAGAGTGGAGCAAGATAGCCGAGTCTGTTATCAATACTCAGAATTTTGATATGCAGCGTCTTTTTTTCGGCGGTATGGTTGAGGTTGAGCCGGACAAGCAGGGCAGAATTACCATTCCTACGGAATTTTGCGACTTTGCCGGGCTTAAAAAGAATGTTGTCGTTGCCGGTGTAGGTAAGCGCCTTGAAATATGGGATGCAGATAAATACTACAAGACCATGGAACGTGCGAGAAACATTCGTCAGACCTTCGACTATTCGCAGATTCAGTTCTGATAGGTATTTAAAATGGATTTTGAACACATTCCCGTATTATTTAACGAAACTGTCAATTCACTCGAAATAAAGCCCGACGGCCTTTACGTCGATTGTACCGCGGGCGGTGGGGGGCATTCCCACGCTGTGGCTCAAAGGCTTTCCGATAAGGGCAGGCTCATAGCAATTGACCGCGACCCTGAGGCTATAGAGGTATTGAAGGCGCGCTTTGCGTCTTTTCCGAATGTTGAGATAGTTCACGATACATTTGATAATATATCCGCAATATTAAACGGCAGAAAAGCCGACGGAATTATGGCGGATCTCGGCGTCAGCTCTCATCAGATAGATACTGCCGAGCGCGGCTTTTCGTTTCATATGGACGCGCCGCTTGATATGCGTATGAGCAAAGAGGGCAAAAGTGCCGCGGATGTTGTTAACACTTATTCCGAAAATGAGCTTTATCGTATAATCAGAGACTACGGTGAAGAACGGTATGCAAAGAGCATAGCTAAAAATATAGTAAAAGAACGTGAAAATAAAAGAATTTCAACAACATTTGAGCTTTGCGATATTATTAAAATGTCAATGCCTCAGCGCGCAATGCGAGACTCGCATCCGGCACGCAGAACTTTTCAGGCGATCCGTATAGAGGTAAACGGTGAGCTTACAAAGCTTGATTCGGCACTTGATGATATGTTTTCGTCGCTTAAGGTTGGTGGAATCCTTTCGGTAATAACATTCCATTCTCTTGAGGACCGTATGGTGAAAAAACGCTTTGCACACTTTTGTGAGGGCTGCACTTGTCCAAAGGATTTTCCGGTTTGTGTTTGCGGAAAAACGCCGCGCGGTGAGATTACCGTAAAGGGTGTTGCGGCAAGCGATGAAGAGCTGGCACGTAATCCTCGTTCGCGTTCGGCGCGGCTTCGTTCAATAAAAAAGATTAAAGATGATTAGATTTTAAGATAAATTTCCCGGAGGAGAAAAAATGGCAGGTAATTACGACAAGTACGGTAATTATGATTTTTCCATGTTTGAGCCGAAACCCGTCTCATTCGATCATAATGCCGCGAGAAAAATAGCTACCCTGCCCGGCGTCGGAGAGCGTGCGGCCGACTCCGGTATGCGGCTTGTAACACGAAAAAAGAAAACAACAGTCGAGGCAAAAAACGAAATGCGAGCCACGGCTTTGCGTGCGGCAAAGGTGCTTACGGTTGCCGCTGTTTTGCTCTCGCTTTTTGCGGCTCTGCTTTACAGTAAGCTGCGCGTGGACGAGCTTGACCGTCAAATCGCCAAGACTGAGTCAAATCTTACGGCGGCGCAGGCCGAGACCGTCAGACTTAATATGCAGCTCGATTCGACAATATCTCTTGAAAAGGTCGATGATTATGCACAAAATGTTCTCGGAATGGTAAAGGCGGAAAATTATCAGATAGAATATATAGACCTTTCCGGCGATGATAAGGTAACTGTTTCCGGAGGCAAAGCATCGTCCTCCGACTCAAAAGAGTCAAAGTCGCTTATAACCAAACTTTTGGAATATATACACGTAAAATGAAATAAAATAAAACGAGGGTTAAGGTAGCTATACTTAACTCTCGTTATGCTATTTATTTTGTCTGAATCGCGCGCCTTTTGCACCTTTTTCGCTCCTCGTGTATCAAAAATACAAGTCGTCGCAAAAATGCACAAAATGCACACGATTCAGAATAAGAGGCAGAGGAAGCGCGCCTTTGCACCTTTTTTGCTCCTCGTGTATCAAAAATACAAGTCGTCGCAAAAATGCACAAAATGCACACGATTCAGAATAAGAGGCAGAGAATGCGCGCCTTTGCACCTTTTTCGCTCCTCGTGTATCAAAAATACAAGACGTCGCAAAAATGCACAAAATGCACACGATTCAAAATAAGAGGCAGAGAAAGCGCGCTTTTGCACCTTTTTCGCTTTTCAATTCGACAAACGGAAAACAAATCAGACTTAAATTTAATGAAAGGAGAAAAATATGCAGACCGGACCTTCAAAGAGAATGGGTAAAAGAGCTGTTACGGTGCTGTGCTTCATCGCCGCAGCTTTTCTTGTATGTGTCGGCTCGCTCGCATATATTTCTCTTATTCACGGCAACGAATATAAGCTTAAAGCCGAGCAAAATCAGCTTTCGGACACCACGGTTTCGGCTCAGCGCGGAACGATTTACGATTCAAATATGAAAGCTCTTGCCAAAAGTGCTTCGGCGTGGCTTGTCTATATAAATCCGTCAAAGATAACAAGCGACGAGCAGCGCGACCTTGTGGTTACAAATCTCAGCACCATGCTCGGTGTGGACGAAGAGACGGTTCGCAAAAAGGCGGAGCGCACAAGCAGCGGCTACGAAAAAATAGCCGGCGAGGTTGAGACGGATGTTAAGGACCGTCTTAAAACGTTTATTTCCGAAAACAAGCTTTCCTCAATAATCGGTGTTGATCCCGATACAAAGAGATATTATCCTTACTCGTCGTTTGCTTCCACAATAATAGGCTTTACGGATTCCGATGATTCGGGCAGGCTCGGGCTCGAGCTGAAATACAACGACGAGCTTACCGGCACCGCCGGCAGAATAATAACGGCTAAAAATGCCAGACAGGGCTCTATGTCCACGGATTATCAAACCACATATGACGCTAAGGCAGGCTACAGCCTTGTGCTTACAATAGACGAGGTAATACAGTATTACCTCGAGCAGTCGCTCGACCAGGCACTTACGGACACGGGCGCGAAATATGCTTACGGCATAATAATGGACGTCAAAACCGGCGCTATACTCGGTATGACGTCAAAGCCCGACTTTGATTTGAATTCTCCTAATAAGATTTCTAACAAGGTGCTTGCCGAGAGCATATCCGCAATATCCTCTCCCGACGAGCAAAAAAAGGCTACGACGGACGCTCTTTATGCTCAGTGGCGAAACCGCGATATAAGCGATACATATGAGCCGGGTTCGGTATTTAAGACGATAGTCGTTTCGGCGGCTCTTGAAGAGGGTGTTGTGGACCTCAATACAACATATACCTGCACCGGCGGTATTCAGGTTGCGAATAATTATCAGAAGTGCTGGAAGCCGGGCGGCCACGGTACGGAAAATTTGACGCAGGGACTTATGAATTCCTGTAACCCGTTCTTTGTGACAATAGGGCAAAAGCTCGGTAAAGATACTTTTTATAAATATTTTGAAGCGTTCGGTTTTACCGAAAAAACAGGCATCGACCTGCCTGCGGAGGCGACTCCCGTAGCCGACGTGACATATCACTCTCTCAATAAAATGGGTATTTCGGAGCTGTCTTCAAGCTCGTTCGGTCAAACCTTCCAGGTGACGCCCATTCAGATAATAACGGCGGTTTCGGCGATAGCAAACGGCGGTAAGCTTATGCAGCCGTATGTAGTATCATCTATGCTTGACGGTGACGGCAATGTCATGAAAAAGACGGAGCCTATAGTAAAAAGGCAGGTCATATCCGAAAAAACCGCTTCGATAGTATCTAATATGATGGAGCAGGTCGTATCCGTGGGAACAGGTAAAAACGCATATGTTGCGGGTTACCACGTGGCAGGCAAAACGGGTACCTCCGAAAAAATCGGACACGAGGGAGCGTATATTGCCTCCTTTGCCGGCTTTGCCCCCGCCGATGATCCGCAAATAGCAATACTTGTAGCGATAGATGAGCCGACAGGTGCTCACGGCGGCGGTGCGGTAGCAGCTCCCATAGCAGGCGATATACTTGAAAAGGTGCTGACCTACTTGAATGTTGAGCCGAGATATGACGATAAGGAAATGGCAAACGTATCGTCCGTAGCTCCGAGTCTTGTCGGATTGTCTCCTCAGGATGCAAAGACAAAAGCCTCGGGCTATACCGTAAAGGTTGTCGGAGACGGTGCTAAGGTAGTTTCACAGACGCCTGCGGCAGGCCAGCAAATGAGGTCGGGCGGAGTAATAGTGGTATATACCGATTCTTCGTCGCAAAAGGCAGTTGCCACCGTTCCGAATCTTTGCAATATGTCAATCAGCGCAGCCAATAAGGCTGCTGTTAACGCAGGCTTTAACATAAAGGTAGCCGGCAATTCTTCTTCAAATGACTTTGTGTCTTATAAGCAGAGCATTGCGGAGGGCACCGAGGCAGAGCAGGGCTCTGTAATTACAGTTTACTTCAAGTCGTCCGTAAACGTACAGGACGGTCCCGCATAATATTAAAGTAAAAAACAGGAGGAAAAAACCGATGCTGTTATCAGAGCTTTTAAAGGGCATTGATACAAAAAGCAATTTTAATGACACGGAAATTACTGATATTACCGATAATACCGCAAAGCTTTGCGAGGGCTGCGTTTTTGTGTGCATCAAGGGCGCACATTTTGACGGCCATTCTGCCGCCGAGGAGGCTGTGAATAAAGGAGCCCGTGCGGTAGTGGCGGAGTATGATACCGGTGTTAAAAATCAGATTTTGGTTAAGAACACAAGAGATGCATATTCTTTATTGTGCGCCAATTTTTACGGTAATCCGTCCGAGAAGCTTCATCTTATAGGCATTACCGGAACAAACGGAAAGACTACAACAACCTTTATTTTAAAAGGAATTTTCGATAATCTCGGAATAAAATCCGGACTTATAGGCACGGTTAAAAACGTAACGGGCGACAAAGAGTACCCGTCATCGCTTACCACTCCCGACAGCAAAGAGCTTCAGAGGCTCTTCAGGGAAATGGTTGACAGCGGCTGTAAATACTGCGTTATGGAGGTCTCTTCCCAAGCACTCGCGCAGGGGAGGGTAGACGGATGTCATTTCGACATAGCATTGTTTACCAATCTCACGCAGGATCACCTTGACTATCACAAAACCTTTGAAAACTATCGAAACGCCAAGCGCAAGCTGTTTGAAATAGCGGACACGGCTGTTATAAATATCGATGACGAATCGGCACATTATATGGTAGACGGACTCCCGATAAAGGTCGTGACATTTTCGGTTAAAAACAATGAGGCGCAGTTTGTGGCAAAAAATGTTGTCTGCACCTCCTCCTCTGTGCAGTACGAACTCCTTTGGAACGATAAAATCGGCAGAGCAAACGTAGGCATACCCGGTCACTTCACCGTTTATAACACGATGGGTGCCGCAATTTGCGCCATACTCACGGGACTTGATTTTTCCGATGTCCTTTCTTCGCTCAAAAAGAGCAAGGGCGTGCCCGGCAGAGTTGAGGTAGTTCCGACGGATACGGATTATACCGTTCTTATAGATTACGCACATTCTCCCGACGGCCTTGAAAATGTAATATCATCGGTCCGTGAAACCACAAACGGCAGAATTATAGCCGTATTCGGCTGCGGCGGCGACAGAGACAAGACCAAACGCCCTAAAATGGGCAAGATAGTAGGCGACCTTGCAGATGTTGCGGTTGTAACCTCTGATAATCCGCGAAGCGAAGACCCGCAGCTTATAGTTGACGATGTTTTAGAGGGTATGCATAACTGCAAAGCGAAAATCAAGGTTCTTGTTGACCGTACCGAGGCCATAAGATATGCCCTCGGCGAAGCGAAGAAGGGCGATGTTGTTCTCCTTGCCGGCAAAGGGCACGAGACGTATCAAATATTAAATACCGGCAAAATACACTATGATGAACGTGAAGTTGTGGCAGGTATATTAGCAGAAGGAAAAGATAAGTAATGGAATTAACTCTTTCGCGTATTGCAAAAGCCGTAGGCGGCAGGCTCTCGGGCTATGATTGTATTGTGACATCGGTTTCGACCGACAGCCGCGATATACCAAAGGGGTGCCTTTTCATATGTCTTGAGGGAGAAAAATTTGACGGGCATGACTTTGTGTCGCAGGCGGCTCAAAACGGAGCTGCGGCGGTGCTTGTTCGTAAAAAGGTTAACAGCCGCATACCCGTAATCACAGTTAAGGATACAGGCAAGGCTCTGCTTGACCTTGCGGGGTATTACCGCGGTACGCTTGATAATTTGACGGTAGTAGGCCTTACCGGCTCGGTCGGCAAAACGACGACAAAAGAAATGACCTACGCCGTGCTTGCCGAGCAGTTTAAAACGATAAAGACCGAGGGCAACCTCAATAATGAAATCGGAATGCCCAAAACCCTGCTTCGCCTTAAAGATGATACCGAGGCGGCGGTTATTGAAATGGGTATGAATCATTTCGGCGAAATCGAGAGAATGACAAAAAGCTCTCGTCCCGACATCGGTATAATAACCAATATCGGCGTTTCGCATATAGAGTATCTCGGCTCACGTGACGGAATCCTAAAAGCGAAGCTTGAAATTCTCAAGGGTATGAAAAAGGGCGCGCCGCTTATATTAAACGGCGATAACGATAAGCTCGTTACCGTAAGGGAGCCCGACTATAAGCTTGTTTTCTTCGGAATCGAAAATCCGAATGTTGATTTCAGGGCGAAGGATATTGAAGAAAAAAACGGTTTTACATCCTTCACGGTCGAATTTTACGGCGCATCACAGCGCGTCACCGTGCCTACTGTCGGAATTCACAACGTATATGACGCTCTTGCGGCGTTTGCCGTGGGGTATGAAATGAGAATGGAGCCTCAGAAAATAGCGGCAGGGCTCAAAAGCTTTGTCCCGTCCGGAATGCGTCAGCGTATTAAAAAAGTCGGCGGAATAACGGTTATAGAGGATTGCTACAACGCAAGCCCGGATTCGCAAAAAGCGGCTCTGGATGTGTTGTCCTCGTTTAAATCAAACCGCAGGATAGCAGTTCTCGGCGATATGCTTGAGCTCGGAAAATACAGCGATGTTTCTCATGAAAATGTCGGAAAATATACCGAAAACAAAAATATCGACATTCTTTTTACATACGGCGCAAAAGCAAAACACATTGCCGAGGGAGCAAAAGGATTTGTCGATGAAATAAAATCATTTGACGATAAAACCGAGCTTGCAAAAGCGCTTCTCGAAACGCTTAAAGACGGCGACGCAGTTCTTTTCAAGGCGAGTCGCGGAATGAAGCTCGAGGATGTTATAAACAGCTTATACAGAGAGTGGGAAGAGTAAATGAAAATTTGGGTTGCGTTAATATTCGGCGTTCTGCTTAGCTTTTTAATAGCTTTTTTGCTCGGATTTGTTATAATTCCGTGGCTTAGAAAGCTTCACTTCGGGCAGACTATTCTTGACATAGGTCCTGCATGGCATAAATCAAAGCAGGGTACTCCCGTAATGGGCGGTCTTATGTTTATAATAAGCATAATCGTATCGTTCGCTGTCGTCCTGATAACCGATAAGCTGCTCGGCGGTCATATTCTGACTTCGGGAAGCGTTGTCATAGGCGACGATATGAAGGTCAAAATATTCGCGGGACTTTTAATGGCTGTCGCTTTCGGACTTATCGGCTTTGCGGACGATTATATTAAGGTTGCCAAAAAACGTAATCTCGGCCTTACCATAGCGCAGAAAACCGGCGCGCAGATTCTTGTGATGCTGGCGTATCTTGCGGCGCTCTATATGTCGGGAAACACGTATATGTTTATTCCGTTCGTCGGAAATGTCGACCTTAAATTTTTCTTTTGGATATTCGGAATTGCCGTTATTTATCTCACGGTAAATGCCGTAAACTTCACGGACGGCGTAGACGGCTTGTGTGCAAGCGTTACCTCCGTGGCGGCAATTTCATTTATAGCGGCGGCACTTATCAGAGGTTTCTTCGGTGTAAGCCTTCTTGCAGGCTGCCTTCTCGGCGGATGTCTCGGATACCTTATTTGGAACTGGTATCCCGGAAAGGTTATGATGGGCGATACCGGCTCAATGTTCCTCGGCGGTATGGTTGTAGCCCTCGCTTATGCCATAGACTGTCCGCTTATAATCTTGCTTTACGGAATAATCTATGCAGTCGAAATGTTCTCGGATGTGCTTCAGATATGCTACTTCAAGGCAACGCACGGCAAACGAATTTTCAAAATGGCACCCATACACCACCACTTTGAAATGTGCGGATGGAAAGAGCGTAAGATATGCGTCGTGTTTACACTCGTTCAGCTTTTCGGCGGAATTATAGGAACCGCTCTTTTGTATTACGGAATGAAATAATTTTATTTGCCGATTTCGGCAGATGTCCGTTTTAATTTTTAGGAAAAGGAGGAAGAATTATGGCAGGGAACGCCCAAAATGCAAAACCGCGTCCTCAAAAGACAAAAAAACGCTCGCGAAGACCCGATTTTCTCGCACTCGGCGGAATTGACGTATTCTTCCTTCTTCTTGTAATCGCAATACTTACAATAGGACTTGTAATGCTGTTCTCGGCAAGCTACACCTATGCCTTTTATAACAAAAAGGGGGACAGCACATACTTTTTTAAGCGTCAGCTGATTTTTGCCGTTGTCGGCGTTATTTGTATGCTCCTTGTTTCAAAGCTCAGGTATGATTATCTTAAAATACTTGCTGTTCCCGGTCTTATTGTCTCATGGGGTCTGCTTGTTATAGTTCTTATACTGCCGGCGTCGTTCGGTGAATTCCACCGATGGATAAATCTCGGTTTTTTTACCTTCCAGCCGTCGGAAATAGCAAAGCTTGCCATAATTTTGTTTTGCGCATACGAAATGGACAGAAATCATAAAAAAATAGTCGGAAAGTCAATAAACCGTTCCAAATTTGCAGACGGAGTAAAGGAACTGTCGGGCGGACATATCGTCGTGTATAATTCGTTTTTGCAGCTCCTTTTCTATGCCTTGGTTATAACTGTTACGGCGGGTCTTGTCTATCTTGAAAATCACCTTTCCGGCACCATCCTTATTCTCGCCATAGGAGTAATTATGATGTATCTCGGCGAGATAAAGAGACATTGGTTTGTGCTTATAGCGGTAATTGCCGCCGTGGCAATTATCATATTCGTGCTCAATCCGCAGCTTCTTGAAAAATACGCGGGCGCGCGAATTACGGCGTGGCTCGATAAAAGCTACGACCCCAAGGGAGCAAGATGGCAAACCAACAACTCGCTCTATGCCATAGGTTCCGGCGGACTTTTCGGAACCGGTCTCGGTAACTCAAAACAAAAGCATCTGTATGTTTCCGAACCGCAAAATGACTTTATTTTTGCGATTGTCTGCGAGGAGCTCGGCTTCATCAGAGCGGTAGGAATAATTTTGCTGTACGTTTTGCTTGTTTGGCGTGGGGTCGTTATAGGACTAAAGGCAAAGGACCGCTTCGGTGCCATGCTTGCAATGGGCATCGTCTTTCAGGTGGGACTTCAGACGGCGCTTAACATCGGCGTTGTTACTGATACATTGCCGAATACGGGCATAAGCTTACCCTTCTTCAGCTACGGCGGTACCTCGCTTATGATGCTGCTTGTTGAAATGGGAATAGTGCTGTCGGTATCAAGGTATTCGCGAATAGAAAAATAAAAAGCCTAAGAATAAGGAGTAAACATATGAAAGTCATATTCGCTGCCGGCGGTACCGGCGGACATATAAATCCGGCGCTTGCGTCCGCAGGCGAGCTCAGACGCCGCCATCCGGATGCCGACATACTTTTTATAGGTACAAAGGAGCATATGGAGTCAAAGCTCGTACCTGCGGCGGGCTTCGCCTTTAAAACCATTGAAATTACCGGCTTCCAGAGAAAATTTTCCGCTAAAAATATAGCTAAAAATATTAAAACACTCTTTCTTATGATAAGTTCCTCGAGAGAGGTCAAAAAAATAATCAAAGAATTTAAACCGGACGTTGTAGTAGGCTTCGGCGGATATGTCAGCGGTCCCGTTGTCAGAACGGCCTGTAAGCTTGGCGTAAAGACAGCCATTCATGAGCAAAACGCCTATCCCGGCGTTACAAACAAGGCTCTCGCCAAAACGGTGGACAAGGTTATGCTCACGGTTAAAAAGGCAGAGGAACACCTTGAATGTAAAAATGAGCCGGTAGTTACGGGGCTTCCGGTAAGAAGCGAAATCATAGAAGCGGACAGGGAATTTTCACGTGCAAAGCTCGGTGTCTCGCCCGACAGCATAATGGTACTCTCGATGGGCGGCAGTCTGGGTGCAAAGGCGATAAATGAAAATATGACTGCCTTGATAGCCGAGCGTTGGCAAAATAAAAATCTGTTCTTTATGCATTCTACCGGAAAATACGGTAAATGGGTTCCCGAAAAGCTAAAAGAGCTCGGCGTGGACGAGAACGAAGCAAGCAACGTGGTAATACGCGAATATATAGATGATATGGATGTCTGTCTTGCGGCAAGCGACCTTGTTATCGGCAGAGCCGGTGCGTCGTCACTTTCCGAGATCGAAGCAGTCGGCAGAGCGTCAATACTTATTCCCTCACCGAATGTTGCCGAAAACCATCAATACCATAACGCCATGGCTCTTGTGGAAAACGATGCCGCGCGCGTTATCGAGGAAAAGGATTTAACCTCCGAAAAACTCATATCCGAGTTTGACTCACTTGTTGCAGACCGCGAGACTCTTGTAAGACTCGGCAGGAATGCAAAAAAAATGGCGGTTGAAAACTCTTCTGCGATGATTTGTGATATAATAGAAAAGTTAGCGGAGAAAAAATAACAGCTGTCGTTTCCAAAACATACAGCCCTGCATAATATGAAAAAGGGTTACCTTTTTTCTTTAAGGGGTGTGTATGTATTGGATAAGATAATAATAGAGGGCGGACGAAGGCTCTGCGGTGAAATTGAAGTTCACGGCTCGAAAAACAGCGCGCTGCCGATTTTAGCGGCTACGGTCTTGACCGGCGACAAATGCGAAATACATAATTGCCCGGCTCTCTCGGATGTAGACGCCGCTATTCAAATACTTCGGCATCTCGGCTGCAAGGTGATACGCGACGGTCACACGGTAGAGGTGGACTCGTCCGTTATTACCGTAAGTGAAATTCCCGATGATTTAATGCGTGAGATGCGCTCATCGATAGTCTTTTTGGGTGCTGTGCTCGCACGTACGGGAAAAGCGGAAATATCTTCGCCGGGAGGCTGTGAAATAGGCCTCAGACCTATTGACCTGCATTTATCGTCGATGCGAAAGCTCGGTGCCGAAATTACCGAAGAACACGGCAGACTGTACTGCTCGCTCGGCAAAAGTCTTCACGGTGCCGATATTACGCTTTCTTTTCCGAGTGTCGGAGCCACAGAAAACATAATGATAGCCGCCGCCGCGGCGGACGGAACCACTGTTATTACAAATGCGGCGCGAGAACCGGAAATCAGCGACCTTGCCGATTTTTTAAACGGCTGCGGCGCTAAAATTTCCGGCGCCGGCGACAGCACGGTAGTAATAGAGGGCACTAAAAAGCTTCACGGCACATGCCATACCGTTATACCAGACCGCATAGAGGCGTCGTCTTATCTTATAGCCGCATCGGCAACCGGCGGCAGAATTTGCATAAAGGACGTAATTCCGGCACATATCGGCGCGTTGATTCCGGTGCTTTCCGAAGCGGGCTGTGATATAACGACGAGCGGCAGGTGGATATGTCTGTCTGCACCGCCGAGACTTAAAAGAGTAAAAATGATACGCACCATGCCGTATCCGGGCTTTCCGACCGATGCTCAGGCAATAGTCGGAGCTATGCTGTCTGTAGCGGACGGCACGAGCGTAATAATTGAAAATATATTTGAGAGCAGATTTAAACACGTAACTGAGCTTATGCGGCTCGGCGCAAAAATAAGCGTCGAGGGCAGAATGGCGGTTATAGAGGGTTCAAAGTATCTGACGGGCGCAAATGTTGTAGCTCCGGATCTTCGTGGAGGCTTTGCGCTTATAACGGCCGGTCTCGCCGCAAACGGCAAGACGGTTATTACAGGTACGCAGCATTTGGACAGAGGATATGAAGCTCCTGAAAAGGTGCTGAAACTGCTCGGAGCAGACGTGAGAAGGATAAATGAAAATGACGGGACCGAAAAACAAGAGACAAGGCAGCTCGCCGAAAACGTCGGGAAACCCGCGGGGGAGTCGGCAGAAGACTGCACCGACCGGCACTCGCAGGAGGCAGACGATCGATGTAACATACGGCGGGGCAAATGAGCGCACGCAGGGCGGCAGGCAGCAGCTCTCGCGCGATGAAATGCGCCGTCGCAGCAGGCTCATTAAAATGAAAAAACGCAAGATAAAAAAGCTGATTGCTCTTATCCTGGGTATTATAATTATAATTGCCGTCGCAGTAACTCTTTCGCTTACGGTCTTTTTCCGTATAGACAATGTTGCGGTTACCGGTGACGAGATATACAACAATGAGGATGTTATAGCTGCGTCGCAGATAAATATAGGCGACAATATGTTTATGACAAGCAAGAAAAAAACAGCCTCCGGAATCGAATGCACCCTTCCTTATGTTGAGTCGGCCGAAATAAAACGCAATCTTTCGGGAACAATAACGATAAAAATCACGGCTGCAACCGCCAAGCTTGCAATAGACAACGGCGACAGCTTTACGTTGGTTTCCGACAAGGGCAAAGTGCTTGAGGACGGACTTATGACTATCGGCGACGGTATTATCATAATTGATTCCTCACCGGTGATTTCGGCGGTACCTGGGGAAATCGTGGAATTTCAGGATAACGACGACCTCGGCATTATAAAAAATGTGCTGACATTGCTTGAATCAAATGAGCTCAGCGGAATAACAAGTATAGATGTGAGCAACCATTCCAATATTAAATTGGTATATAAGGAGCGCGTTACCGTGCTTTTGGGACTTTCGTCCTCCGTGAACGATAAAATGGACTTTGTAAAAGCTGCCCTGACAAGGCTTGACAGCGATAATCCCGATTTTACGGGCAGTATAGATTTCACAATCGATAAAAAGGCGTATCTCAGTCCTCAGCGTGAGGATAACACAACGGTCCCGTTTATATCTCCGTAATTATATACAATATAAATGCAAAAAAACGTTGAAAATAACGGGATAATATGATATACTAACCTAAATAGGTATGAGTTTAACTTTATTTAGGTGTGAAATAAAAGACTTTACATAATGGAGGATGTTCTCAAATGGATTTTGAAATGGACAACGAATTTAATGACGTTACTAATATTAAAGTTATAGGCGTTGGCGGAGGCGGCGGAAATGCTGTCAACAGTATGGCAAACAATGACTTCGGCAGAGTTCAGCTTATAGCTATAAATACCGATAAGCAGACGCTTGCTTTTTCAAAAGCCGGTCAGAAAATTCAGATAGGCGAAAAGATTACGCAGGGCAGAGGCGCCGGAGCAAAGCCCGAAATCGGTCAGAAAGCTGCCGAGGAGAGCCGCGACGCAATTATTGAAGCGCTCAATGATACACAGATGGTGTTTATTACCGCAGGTATGGGCGGCGGAACAGGCACAGGCGCAGCTCCCGTTATTGCCGAGATTGCTAAGGAAAAGGGAATACTCACCGTAGGTATAGTTACAAAGCCCTTCGATTTTGAGGGTAAGGTACGTATGCAGCAGGCAGAGGCAGGTATTGCAGAGCTTGCAGGCCATGTAGACAGCCTTGTTGTTATTCCCAACGAAAGATTAAAGCAGGTATCCGAGCAGAAGATTACTCTTCTCAATGCGTTTGATATAGCAGATGATGTTCTTCGCCAGGGCGTTAAGAGTATTTCCGACCTTATTATTAAGCCGGCTCTTATAAACCTTGACTTTGCCGATGTAACCGCAGTTATGAAAGATGCGGGCCATGCTCATATGGGCGTTGGTACCGCCAAAGGCAAGGATAAGGCTGAGCAGGCGGCTCAGAGAGCTATTTCAAGCCCTCTTCTTGAATCCACAATCGACGGCGCTAAGGGTGTTATAATAAGCATTTCCGCATCCGAGGATATCGGCCTTGACGATATCGACACCGCGGCAGGTATAGTTCGTGCAGCGGCTGATGAGGATGCTAACATCATCTTCGGCGTAGATCTCGATAAAGAAAAAGAAGACGAGATGACAATTACCGTTATCGCAACAGGCTTCGGTACTGATGAGAACGGTATGCCTAAAAAGCCCAATAAGACCGATGATTTTTCGTTCGGCGGCAAGGATGACGGCTTTGAGGATGTAAGCAGCACTACCGACAACGGCAAGGGCTTCGGAAGCGACGACGGATATATGGACGTTCTTGACATCTTCAACGGTAAGAAGTAATTTTTTACACAGTATTTTTTCTTATTAAATCCCTTAAAAAACGGGCTGTAAAAATTTTACGGTCCGTTTTTTTGTCGAAAAAATATCCGCACTCGATATTTAACGAATGCGGATATTTTAGTTGTGCCATTCTTCTCTTTGTGTGGCTTTACGATATTATTACGGGCTCGGTCTGTTTGCCGTTTAAAGCGTCCAAAACGGTTATGGGTATTTTTTCAAAATCCGCAACTATGGAATTCGGTTTGTTAATGCAGTCATCCTGCCTCATCGGTACGAAGTAAATATATTTGCAGTTCATTAAAAGACCTATGTTTTTAGCGGTGGCACCGAGCGCGTCATTTGTGGAAACGGCTATTACCACCGGACGTCTGTTGCGAAGGTGCGCTTTAGCTGCAAGCGTTACGGTCGTATCAGTTATGCCGTTCGCCATTTTCCCGAGAGTGTTTCCCGTAGTCGGCGCGATAATAAGTAAGTCGAGCAGCTTTTTGGGGCCGATCGGCTCAGCCTTCGGCAGAGTACTTATAATATCATTTCCCGTTATTTCGGTTATTTCGTCGGCGAAGTCTTTAGCCGAGCCGAACCGTGTATCGGTTGTAAATGCTGTTTCAGACATTATGGGCACTACGTTAAACCCGTCGCTTTTAAGCTTAGCCATAATCGGGATCACCTTTTTAAACGTACAGAACGAACCGCACATTGCAAATCCTAAGTTCAGCACATTTTTCCCTCCTTACAGAAGCGGTTGAGCTTTCTTAAATATCAGCCTGCCGGCTTCTTCGGGGGCGTATTTTCCGGGAAGCCCCAATGCTCTGACAGCGTTTATCCCGTAAGAGTCGGCAAGCCCGATATCCACTCCGAACGGGGGGGAAGCTATATCTATAAGCAGAACGTCTTTTCTCAATCGACTCAAAATATTTTTATCTATTATTTCAGCGGGAACGGTGTTTATTAAAATATCCGCGTCGTGTGCTATGCAGTCATAATCTCTCAGCAGGCATATGCTGTATCCCTTTTTTACCGCGTCTGCGAGTGCGTGAGGGTCTCTTGCCGTTATCAGTACCTTTGCGCCGTTTTCCTTCATGAATTCGGCAATAGCCTTCGCGGTTCTGCCGTATCCGGTAATCGCCGTCTTTTTGCCGCTGAAATCATATATTTCGTTTTCATTTAACACAAATTTAAGACATTGCGCGGTCAAACGGGCATTGTCCGTAATAAATTCCTCATCATAGTAATCATATACTTTTGTGCCGTTTGCCGACAAAACAGTGCGACTGTCGCCGATGATTCCTCCTGCTACCGTGTCACTTTTTCCGAGACATTCGCCGATTTCCGATAGTCTGACGTCTTCGAACGCTTTGCCGGTGTTCAGGTGAATTTTATCGCGGCTTACGGGGAGCGGCAGTATCAGCAGTATATTATTGTTTTCGCGCAGATAACAAAGAAACTCGTCTTTGGTAAGACCGCCGTTTACTGCATATGACGCGAAAGAATACCCGCTGTTAAAAAGCAACTCGGCGAGACAGCTCATTCTTTTGTCTCCGCCGGCAATAACGATTTTTTTCATTCATTTCCCTCCTTTTTCGGATGGATATCTATACACTATAATATGAATGCCGAAAATATATTGTGAAAGATAATTTAAGGGTTTAAATTTTTGCCAAAATGCAATATAATATATTTTAGTCGGAAATACTGACACAATAAACCGAAAGGTATGACTTATATGAAAGACATAGATACACTTTTAAAAGAAGTAAAGAGAGTACACTTTATTGGGATAGGTGGCAGCGGTATGTGCCCGCTTGCCGAGATACTTCACAGCTGGGGCTATGAGCTCTCCGGTTCGGACAATAACGAGAGCGATACGCTTGACAGAATACGTAAGCTCGGTATCCCCGTTACCATGGGTCAAAGGGCGGAAAATATAAAAGGCGCCGAGATGATAGTTTATACCGCGGCCTTGCTTAAAGATAATCCGGAGCTTGTAGCCGCTAAGGCGAGCGGAATACCGACCTTTGAGCGTTCGAAGCTTTTCGGCGCAATTTCGAGAATGTATAAAAACTGCATAGGCATTTGCGGAACTCACGGCAAGACCACAACTACATCTATGACTACGCAGATAATGATAACCGCAAAGCTTGACCCGTCTGCCGTAATCGGCGGAAAGCTTCCGATGATGGGCTCAAGCGGCAGAGTGGGCAAGAGTGAAAATTTTGTCTGTGAAGCGTGCGAATTTGTCGATACATTCCTTGATTTGTCACCGGATGTTGCCGTTATACTCAATATAGACGAGGATCATCTCGACTATTTCAAAACACTTGATAATCTGATTAAAAGCTTCCATAAGTTCGCTTCTATGGCGACAAAGGCGGTAATTTACAACGGCGATGATGCCAACACATTAAAGGCTATGGAGGGCATTTCCGGCAAGGATCTTATTACCTTCGGTATGGCTGAAGAAAATGATTATTATCCCGAAAATATCGCTCCCGTACACGGCGCTTATTATGAATTTGACGCTATGCACAAGGGTGAATTTCTCTGCCACATAAAGCTCAGAGTTCCCGGGCTCCACAATGTCCTTAATGCACTTGCAGCCTTGGCGGCTTCAATGTATTCCGGCGCAGACGCCGAGTCTTGCCGCGGGGGACTTGATGCATTCAGCGGTGCTCACAGACGTTTTGAGCTGCTCGGCAAATATAAGGGCGTTACTTTTGTAGATGACTACGCTCACCACCCGGCTGAGCTCAAGGTTACCATTGACGCCGCTATGGAGATGGGATATCACAGCGTTTGGGCGGTGTTTCAGCCGTTTACCTATTCGCGCACATATATGCTGATGGATGACTTCGCAAAGGTACTCAGCATACCCGACCATTGCGTTATGACCGAAATAATGGGTTCGCGTGAAGTTAATACCTATAATGTATACACTTCTCAGCTTGCCGCTAAAATTCCGGGTTCCGTGTGGTTTAATACATTTGAGGAGGTTGCCGATTATGTTGTTAAAAATGCCGAGGACGGCGACCTTGTCCTGACTCTCGGCTGCGGTGATATATACAAGGCGGCTCATATTATGATAGATAAGCTTAAATAAGTTAAGATAAAATATAATATAAAACGGGGTTGTAAAAACGAGAAATTTTTACAGCCCCATTTTTATAGCTTTTATCAGTGTCTTTGCGACATATCGTCGTAGATTTCGCAAAACCGCGCGGCAAATGCGGGCTCTTCGTTCCCTGCGTACAGATGAGAAATATCTCCGAATGAGCTGCAGCGCCATACCGCTATGCCTTTTTCTCGCTCCTCGGTGTACAGTGTAGTGACCGAGGTCGGAGCAGCGCAAAAGCCCTGCCACAGGCATACGGGCGAAATGTTGAGAAGATGTGAAAGCATTACACATTCCACGCCGAAATGGCAAAAGAACACTATTGTGTCTTTGTTTGCATTTACGGCCTTGTAGTATTTATCTTTTCTCTCGTATCCGTGCGCTTTAAGTACCTTGTCAAGACCCTGAGAAACTTTTCTGTACTCCTGCTTTACTCTGCCTTGCTTCATAAACTCTGTGTCCGCCCATTTTTTCACATCGTAAAGGTCATCCTCTTTAGTGAAAAACGAAGGCATAAGATCCCACGGACCGCGGAGCTTTTTTGTCTTTTTGTCATATATCGGCGCGTGAAATTCCCTGAGCCAATGATAAGTTTTTGCGCTTCTTCCGAGCCTTTTAAGTGTAACGCTTGCAGTGTCCTGCGCTCTGCCGAGCGGAGAGACATAAAAAGCCGTAACGTCGGTCTTTTCCATTTTGTCCGCAAGGAGCTCGGCCTCGTGCCACCCCTTTTGAGTCAACGAATCCTTTTCGTAGTCGGGGTCACCGTGCCTTATAATGAGAATCCTCATTTTTCGTCACCGTCGGCAGCTCTTTTTTCAGTAATATAGCTATGAATTTTTTCGGCAAGCTCGCCGTGAATTTTAAACTTGCTGCGGAAAACTATCATTGAAATTATTATAAGTATCGGCGGTATTCCGAAGGCTATTGTGCCTATCGCATTTTTGGTGGCGTTGTTTATAACGCCCTCTTTAATTTGCTCGTTGTAGCCGAATATACCAAGACCGCCGAAAAGAATAACAGTCTGAATGGTGTATGCCATTTTTTGTAAAAAGCCCTTCATAGAGAAGGTTATACTCTCGCTTCGCGAACCGTTTTTGTACTCGCCGTAATCGACTATGTCCGCAAGGAATACAGTTTGCGAAACAAACATCGAACTTATGCCCACCGAGGCCAAAATATAGCAAATATCAAGTGCTATTGCGATTTTAAGCACCGGGCCGAAGAGGAACATCAGGGCGTATCCCAAAATAGTCATCGAGAGCGATATGGTGTATATTGAACGCATGGTAAATTTTTCCGAGAGCATGGGTATTACCAAAAGGCCGACTACCGAGCCGACTGCGCCGATTGTTTGGAAAAGCGATTGACCCTTAGGCTGGCCCAAAACATCGGTGAAATAGTAAACAGCCGTAGAGCTTGTCAGGTACCAGCCTGCATTTGAAAGCATGGCGAATATCATAAATACGACGAGCTGATCGTTGTGAGCCACGGTTTTGAATATCTGCTTGAAGCTGAATTTTTGCTTTTCGTTGTAGACAACGTTTGTCTCTTTTGTATTGAATACGCATGTAGCCGAAAAAAGTATAAGTGCTATTCCGCATATCATAGCCCAACGCGAAAATCCGGTTGCGCTGTAACCCTTTTCTGTGGTCATGCCTGTTGAGAGCAGAGGAAGAATTATGGGAGTCAATATTGTTATGATTCCCTGGCCGAGACCCGAGAAGGTTCTCGCGATTGTTGCTACTAAGCTTCTCTCTTTAGCTTCGCTTGTAAATGAGGGTATCATCGACCAATAGGGAATATCCGCCATGGTGTTGGTCATTCCCCAAAGAATATACATGGCGGCTATATATATGTAGAGCTTTGTTCCGCTCATACCGAAGGATGTAAAGAGGAGTGTAAGAACCACCGCGTTCGAGAATGCACCTATGAGTATCCACGGGCGGTATTTACCGAATTTTGTGCGCGTATTGTCAACTATCGTTCCCATCATCGGGTCGTTAATACCGTCCCAAATACGTGCTATCGGGGTGAGTATCAAAAGAAATGCGGGTTTAAGTCCGAGTACGCTTGAAAGGTAGTAAGACAAAAACGAATAGAACATTCCGTAGCTGAGGTCAAGCCCCACGGCACCTACGCCGTAGCCTATGTACCCCGGTAATTTTTTCAGTAAACTGTTTGATTTTTTCACGCCGTCATCCTCCGATTTCAGACAAATACAAATAATTATACTATATATAATAAATGTTTAAGAGAAATAAGTCAAATAGAAATATGCGGTTTGACAGCCAAAAAGGGCATATCATTTCCAAATGTGAAAAAATAACGGTCACAAACGAGTTTTGTGTCTTTAATCAAATAAAGATGAAAAATTTGTTGTATTCAAATTGACTATTTTAAGTTTCTGGATTATAATATTTTTTATGACTTTTTAAGTTGTATAAAGTTGTAAAAAAGGAAAAGGAGTTAACTTAATGGAAAATCAATCTGTTAAGAGAGGTTTTTGGCATAAGCTGTTCGGCACCACGCCGAATGACGGTAATATGCAGCCGCGCGAAGCTATTGCGTACAGTATTACCGGTATAGGCCAAAACTTTATCTGCACCATCATCGGTTCATATCTTACCATATTTATGACCGATGCACTTTTAATGGCGGACGCCAAGATCGGCAAAACGACAGGTGCCACCGCAGTAGCGCTTCTTATGCTCTTCACGAGAATGTATGACGCTCTCAATGACCCGATTATGGGCTCTATTGTTGACAGAACAAGAACCAAATGGGGCAAATGCCGCCCGTATCTTAAATGGATGGCTATTCCGATAGGCTTGGTTACCATAGCCTGCTTCCTGCCTGTCTATAACAGCACGGCAAAATCATTCATCATTATTTCGGTTATCTATGTCATTTGGTCAATGGTATTTACCGTAGCCGATGTTCCTTATTGGGGCCTTTCAACGGCTATGACAAATAACACAACCATTCGCGGTAATCTTCTTACTGTTGCACGTCTTTGCTGCACCATAGGCGCAGGCGCCGTAACGGTATTTGTACCCGTAATTACTTCGGCTGTAACCGCAAAATATAAGGATGCCGACGGTGTGCTTATAGCGGCTAATTCCGCAGCAAACGCAAACACACTTAAATGGACATATTTTATTTGCGCAGTTGTTCTCGTTATTGTGTCATTGCCGATGTTCTTCTATGGCTTTAAAAACACAAAAGAGAGATATACCTCCGACACAACTCCGCCTTCACTCGGCCATAACCTTGGGCTTCTCTTTAAAAACGATCAGCTTTTGCTCATACTCATTTCCGGTATTTTGGGTGCGGCAAGAACCGTTTATATGTACACGGGTTCGCTTTATTTTGCAAAGTATGTTCTCGGAAACGAGGCAGTATACAGTATTCTTACAATACTTGTTGTTCCCGGCGGAGCAATTGCAACCGTGCTTATTCCGTGGTTCACAAAGCATTTCGGAAAGAAAAATACATATATCTATGTACATGTACTCGGCGCCGTAGTTATGTTCGCTATGTACTTTATAGGCAGAAACGGCGGCTATAACAATTCCTCAAATCTCCTTTGGCTTGCCATAGGTTTTGTTCTCCTCGGACTTCCGCAGGGTATCAATAACGTAATAACCTACGCTATGATAGGCGATACAGTTGAATATCTTGAGTGGAAAACGGGCGAGAGAGCAGAGGGCATCTGCTTCTCAATGCAGACCTTCATAAATAAAATCAGTATGGCTGTCGGCGCATTCATAGGCGTTATGGCATATGGAATTTCCGGCATTTCTCCGTCAGACCCGTACAATACCGTAACTCCGGAGGGCTCTGAAAAGCTTTGGGCTGTGCTCATACTTTCGGGTGCTATTTCGATGGTTGCCACCATTATCCCCATGCTCTTCTACAAGGTTACCGAGAGTAAGCAGAGAGAGTATGTAAAAGAAATAGAGGAAAGAAAAGCCGCTAAGGCTGCAAAAACCGCAGAATAATTCATTCGAAAAAATTCAGGAAGCCGTTACCGTTTGGTAACGGTTTCTTTTTTTCTCCCAAAAGGGCAAATTTGTAAAAAAACTTTTCATATATAGGTGTAAGCAAACAATCACCGCAGTAATTACTTACAATAATTACTGCGGCATTAAACAAGAAATTACTTCTTGGTTATTTCTTTACAGCAAGCGACAATCGTCAATATTGATGCCATCAAACTTGCATTGGTGGTTAACATTTTAACCAATTCACAAAACTGTGAATAAACATCCATAGAAGCACCTCCTTTATTTTAGATTTAGAAACAAAGTTTCCTTCTTCATTAAAACCTTGTTAACGTAAATCAAAAAAAGAGGTTAATTTCTTGCTTCGTTGATTTTAGCACAGTCTGTAATTCCTTGCAAGATTGTTTGCTTACATCTATATTTATAAGTATGAGTAAAAGCAAAAATCAAATTCAAGCAAAAGGGCAAATTTCTTTGATTTTCGGTCATATATAAATGAAAGGAGAACCTCAGAAAAAACAAAAACCGTGTGAAGATAAAGAGTAAATCTCTATTTTATGTGTGCTTTGTCTTGACACAAAATCAAAAATAACTACAATATATCTGAGGTGGTAAAAAACTATGAAAAAATTTAACTTAAAAGAAGCGGTCAAAAACCTTAACGAAAAGCTTAAAAACGACAAGAAGTTTAAAGCTCGTTTTGCTACTCTTACCGTAGCGGGAGTAATCGTTATAGCAACTGCGATAACCGTTCCTACGGTTGTGCATAACAACAAAATCAAAGCGGAAGAAAACACTACGAATGTTGCCGTGCAGGCTGAACCGGAAACCGAGACTACAACATTGCCCGATGGCATTGAAACTACCGTCGATGCGGAAGGTCACGTTGTACCCGTAACCGACGAAAGCGGTAACTTTGTTTATACTACCGCTACACCGGAAACAACCATAGCTGCTATCGAAAGCACCGCAGCAAACGTTAACAACAATACAAACAACATCGCCGGAGGCAACAAGGGCAGTTCAAGCAATACAGGCAGCTCAAACAATAAAAGCACGGGCGGCAATAAAAACACAGGCGGCAATAAAACAAACAGCGGTAACAAAGGCAACTCAGGCAATAAGGGCAACTCCGGTGGCTCAAATAGCAGCGGCGGCAGTCAGCAACAGGGTTCTCGTACTGTGACCGAAGCCGATGTCAAGGCTATTGTTGAAGAAGCTAAAGCTTACGCCAGAAGCAAAGGCTTCGTTATAGACTCGTCTTTAACCGAGGTTGGCACTTCTTGGGGTCCAGAGATAGGCATAACCAAAGAGTTCGAACCCGGAGACAACAAGCTATACGCTGAACACTTGCGTGACAGGATTGATAGTACGTATAGGATACAGAAAGCTAACTTTACCGATGAAGAATGGGAAAAAATACAGAGTGAGCATCCGGAAGCTATCGCTCTTAATATTTTCTACAAATATCGTCCTAATGACAGCGCCGAGCCGTATTACATTTATGTTGTTTATTGATATTCTTTGTAGAAAAATACTTGCTTTTCACGGAAAATAAAGTATAATAAAGTAAAGTGTTATTCGCTCCCAGCGATAACGCTCCTCACGAAGATAAAGCCCTCCCCAAAAAGGGCTTTATTTTTTTATTTCAAAAATGAAAAAAAGTTGACATAGACCTATGAAAAAAATCGTGAAAAAAAGTTGACATTGACTTTAAAGAAATCCATATGTTATAATAAGTACAACAAAAAGTGCGAAAAAACAAAGCACCGAAAAAACAATCAAATAACAAATATCAGACCGTTTCCTTATGGGAGGCGGTTTTTTTATGCCTTTTTTTACATCGAATTTTCGTAAAAAGGGCAAATTTTTTCTTCGTATATAGGTGTAAGCAAGCAAATCACCGCAGCGACTGTCTTTCTCGTCAAACGAAAATGCAATATTGAGACAAAAGGCTCATATATGAATTATTACTGTAAAAAAACAGACCTTGTGAATTGTACCGACAAGGTCTGCTTTATCTATGCCTTTAATTTATAAAAATACCGCTTGGTTATGAAACGCTTTATGAACATTCGGTAAAAGCAATTTTCCGTATTTCAGTCTGTCAGAGTGTAACGCCTCAGCCCGATTGAATGCTTGCCGTATTCAATGGCATTTGTGGGACAAAAGTTAATACACGCCATACAGTGTGTGCAGCTTTTGCCCCAAACAGGCTTGCCGTTCTTAAGCTCAATGTTGTTCAGCACACAGCTTCTTACGCATTTTCCGCAAGCTATGCATTTGTCGGTGGCGTAGAATTTGTCTGCGGATACAATGAATTTGTAAAAGACCGTATTTACTATGCCGCTTTTCAGTCTGGCCGCAATGCCGACTTTAATATCGGGGAAAGGCTTTTCGGTTTTGATGTATTCTGCTGCGTCAAGAGCCGCTTTATCCGCTTTTATTATAAGCTTCGCTGCGGCTTTTTCATCAGGTGCGCTGTAAAGAGCCGTGTAATTTTCGGGCATTACAACCTCGTAAACACCCATAAATTCGAAACCCTTGTCAGAGCAAAGCGCTTGTAATTGTTTCCTTGCATTTCCTATTTCGCCGCCGCAATCCATTATGAAATATGCTTTATCGGAGCCGTGAAACACGGATTCCCTTATGAGCTTTTCAAAAATGTGCGGTATTTGCCAAGCGTAAGTCGGGCATACAAAAACATAGGGGGTATCGCTGTCAAAGCTGCCTTTTTTACACTCCTTTATATATTCAAACGAGTTGACCGGAATTTCGTTTATTGCTTCTCCGACCTTTTTTGCTAAATGGCGGCTGTTTCCGGTGCCTGTAAAATATATTATCACTTTTATCGCTCCTTCAAATATGTTTTTAGGCTTTTATTACTTAAGCTTTTTGCTGTTTTTTCCGAGCAGGCGGTCAATAACAAACGACAGATAACCGAGAGCCAAAAACGCCGCCGTAATAAAGACTATTATAAGCGCAACCTTGTTTTTGCCGTAAAGGTCTGTGTCGAGAAACGGATACGGATAACGGCTGCTACCGCCGAAGGCGGAAAAGATCTTACTGCCGAATTTAGCGCAAATCATTGTAAATGCGATATACAGATATGGCAAAATCAGCCAGCAAAGCGGGTGCAGAGCCTTGTATAGCCCTTTCGGGAAAAACAGCAGATAGTCGAGTATCACCATGAGAGGAACGATATAGTGCATAAGAATATAGCCTGTGTAAAAAGCCTTATCGGAGGCCGCTGCCTCTTTGGCACCGTTCGGCATAAACAAATAGGCTATTGCGGTCACGGCTATACACATGGTTACGGCACCTCTGATAACGGCCTTTTCCTTTTTAGGACTGAAAACGGCGAGAAAAAAGAAGTATAAAAAGCAGAGTATGCCGCTTTGTACCGTGTAGTAATATAAAAGCGTGTCGGCGTTGCCGCGTCGCAGACTGTCAATATATTGTAAAATCATCCCTGCCTCACAGCACAATAAAAAAATTATGCGGTAGAGCTGTTTCAAATTCTGACTTTTTATATACATAAAAAATGCCACCCCGAAAAACTATTGATATAAACTCCATTTTAACACAATAAGTCGTTTGTATCAATGTATTTCGGAGCGGCAAAAGCAAAATGTACTTTGGTGATTTTAATTATCGGTCTGCCTTTTTCGCTTTTAGCTTATCCTCGAACGGAATGCATTTGCTCTCGTGATTTTCAATCTTTCTGTTGAGTCTTGCGAGAGTGCTTTCAAGCTCTGCGATTCTCTTTTTGCGCCCTTATTCTTCAAAAGTTTTTGCAACTTGAGGCATAAGCTCGCTCACCTTAATGTGCTGCGGACACGCTTTTTCACATTTCCTGCACTTTATGCAGTCCGAGGCTTTTCCGTATTCCTTAGCGAGATTTTCGTAGTATTGGCCGTTAACCGAAAAATCTTTATATGTAGCGCGTTTTTCCTCGTTATAAAGAGCAAAGTACTTTGGTATTGGAATGTGCTTCGGACAGCCTGCCGTGCAGTAGCTGCAGCCTGTGCAGGGCACGGTTATAGAAGCTTTTATAATGTCTACTGCCTTGCCTATGATTTCGAATTCTTCCGTTGATAAGGGCTTGAAGCTTTCCATGTATCCGGTGTTGTCAAGGAGCTGTTCGTATGTGCTCATTCCGCTGAGTACCGTCATAACGCTGTCGTGACTTGCTGCAAATCTTACCGCCCAAGAGGGAATTGACGCGTCCGGAGCATAATCTTTAAGCAGTTTTTCGGCTTCGTCAGGTATTTTTGCGAGTGTTCCACCCTTTACAGGCTCCATAACAATTACCTTTTTGCCGTGCTTTACCGCCGTTTCATAGCACAGGCGAGACTGAATACCCGGATTATCCCAATCGAGATAGTTTATCTGAAGCTGAACTATCTCAATTTCGGGGTGCGCGGTTAAAATTCTGTCAAGGAGCTTCGCGTCATCGTGATACGAAAATCCGACGGTCTTTATTTTGCCCTCTTCCTTCATGCGAGCCACGAAATCAAAGCAGTCGAGCTTTGTTGCCGTCTCGTAATTTGATACGTTCAGGTTGTGAAGAAGATAGTAGTCAAAATAGTCAACACCGCAGTTTTTGAGCTGCTTTTCAAATATGCGGCTGTTGTCCTCCTTTGTTTTCAACATCATAGTGGGCAGCTTTGACGTGAGTGTGAAGCTGTCACGCGGGTGGCGGTCAACTATGATTTTCTTTGCGGTTTCCTCGCTCTTGAAATCGTGATACATATATGCTGTGTCAAAGTACGTGAAACCGCGCTCCAAAAATTTATCTACCATTTTTTCGGCTTGCGGAATATCTATTTTAGAGGGGTCGTTACTGTCAAGAACAGGCAGTCTCATAAGACCGAATCCGAGCTTTTTCATATTATTCATCCTAATAGTTTTAATTTTTTCTTTTATGGCTTTTAATGCCGTGTCGGCGTCGTCTATGCCTTCAACGGTTTGCTCCATCGGACAAATCCCCGTGCCGTATCTGTTTTTTATGCTGTCGGTTACGGTGCCGAAAGAATAATTTATACCGTATTTTTCGAGTATCGGTATGGCTTTGCGGCTTAAAACCTCACCGTACACATTTTTGATTTTAAGCAGCGCAAAAAGCAGGGCAGCGGCTTTTCCTATGATTTTGTCGGCGGCGCAAAAACGCGATAAATCGTTTTTTTCGCTGAGCAGCTTCAAAAGAGGGGACAGCCCCTTGCCGTTTTCTTCGATGAACTCTTTGCCGTCATACAGCATGAGCGAAGTACCGTTTTTAAGACGCTCCTTTGCTTTTTCGATATTATTCATAGAATTTGTTTAACCCCTTAACGCGGTATATAAGAAGCGGAAGCAGCGTCCATTGTAAAACAAGACCCGGCAGACCCGAAGCGATGCTTGAAAGTATTATTGTCGGTGAAACCGCCGTGCTTTTAAAGCCGTAAAACGCGATTAAAATAGCAGCTGCGCGTATGGCTCTTCCGAGTATTTGAGCCGTGAGTACCTTTAAAATGACGGGCATTTTTTTGTTTTTGAGGAGTCCGCATACAAGACCGTATACGGTAAGCTCTATCATCATAAACGGAAGAAGTGCCGCCGACGGCATACCCGTGAGCGCGAAGCTCAAAAGGGGACTTACCGCTCCCGTTACGGCACCCACCGCGGGACCTGCCAAAAGAGCTGTGAAGAATACGCCGAGATGCATCGGCAGAAATGCCGAGCCGGGTAAGCTGCCGGTACCGCTCACGATACCTATAACGTGGAACAGCTGAGGTATGGCAACCGACAGAGTTATTCCTATTACCATCGTGAGAGCTTTAGCTGTTATGATTTGCTTTTTTCTTATCAAGGTGTTTTCCATAAATATCAGTCTCCTTAAATTGTTTTAAACGTTTTTGCCCATATTGTAGCATTCTTTGTATTCCGATTTGTCTTTGATTTCGCCTTTTTCAAATACACCGGCACCCCTGATTATTCCTTTTTCCTTTGCACCGTCAAGGCAGTCGAGCGTAAAGCCCCTTATGCATTCTATCGACTTGTCAAATGCCGATTTATCGGAATCCGCCGCAGTCAGAATATAATAGAAATCCTTGTCCGACATCTCTGTGTAACGCGGCACGCACCTGTCTATAAATGTTTTAAGCTGTGCGTCAACAGTATAGAAGTACACGGGGGAAGCCAAAGCTATAACGTCGGCTTTGACCATTTTGTCATTAAGCTCCGCCATATCATCCTTTTGAACGCATTTATGCGTAGAATTACATATTCCGCAGCCGTGGCAGTAATTTATGCTTTTGTCGGCGAGAAAGATCTTTTCGACCTCGTTTCCTGCGTCTTTTGCTCCACGTGCGAATTCATCGCAGAGTAAATCCGAGTTGCCGTGCTTTCTCGGACTTGATGAAACAATGAGAACCTTTTTATTCATTGCAGTCAGCTCCTTTTGCAGTATCGTCATAGCCCATTGCGGGCGATGATGTTAAGTGTGCTTACATTTAAATATAATTTAACACTTAGAGTTTACTTTAAGTCAAGCCTTTTTTTGAAAAGTTTTGCCCAAAACAAAATAATAGAAATTTGTCTGTTAATATGTAAACTGTTTATTAACTCTGTTTGACTTTTCTTGACTTTTAATTTTGCGGTGATATAATATTATTACTCTTTGAAAAAGGGCTATTTTTATGGAAACAGGTGATTTGTATGCGTACAAAACAGTTTAAAGCCGAATCAAAGAAGCTGCTTGATTTAATGATAAACTCCATATACACGCATAAAGAAATATTTTTGCGAGAGCTTATATCAAATGCAAGTGATGCCGTTGATAAGCTGTATTTCCGTTCGCTGACCGACCAAAATGTCGGAATGTCGCACGGTGATTTTGAAATCAGAATTACTCCGGATAAGGAGAACAGAACTCTGACAATATCCGATAACGGTATAGGTATGACCAAGGAGGAGCTTGAAGCAAACCTCGGCACTATCGCAAAGAGCGGTTCTCTCGCTTTTAAGCAGGAAAACGCCGACGCAAAGGATATAGACGTTATCGGTCAATTCGGCGTAGGCTTTTATTCGGCATTTATGGTGAGCGACTGTGTAACCGTTGAAAGTCGCGCTTACGGCGAAAGCGAGGCTTACCGCTGGCAGTCTAAGGGCGTTGAGGGCTATACCGTTGAGGAATGCGACAAGCCCGACGTCGGCACTACGATAACTCTCCATATCAAAGATGATACGGATGAAGAAAAGTATTCTCAGTTCCTTGAGGAATACACTATCAAGACAATAGTTAAAAAGTATTCGGATTATGTTCGCTATCCTATCAGAATGACAGTAGAGAAGAGACGTCTTAAGGAGGGTACCGAGGACGAATACGAAACTGTAAAAGAGGACGAGACATTAAACAGTATGATTCCTCTTTGGAAAAAGAATAAAAAAGAGATTAAGCCCGAGGAATATGAAGCTTTTTATAAAGATAAGTTTATGGACTATGAAAAGCCTCTCAAGGTTATTCATTATAAAACCGAGGGTCAGGCAACATATGACGCGCTTCTTTTCATTCCGTCACACGCTCCGTTTGATTATTATACAAAGGAATACGAAAAGGGCTTGCAGCTTTACTCAAAAGGCGTTTTGATAATGGACAAGTGCAAGGACCTCTTGCCCGACCATTTCAGCTTTGTTAAGGGTCTTGTAGACAGCGAGGATCTCTCGCTTAACATTTCGCGTGAGGTGCTTCAGCATGACCATCAGCTAAAGCTTATTGCAAAAACCATAGAAAAGAAGATAGATTCCGAGCTTAAAAAAATGCTCGAAACCGACCGTGAAGCTTACGAAGAATTTTTTAAAGCGTTCGGTATGCAGATTAAATTCGGCGTATACAGCGATTACGGTATTCACAAGGACAGCCTCAAGGATTTGCTCTTGTTCTATTCGTCGAGCGAAAAGAAGCCCGTAACCTTAAAGGAATATGTATCCCGTATGAAGGACGGCCAAAAGGACATTTATTACGCAGCAGGCGAAACAACCGACAAAATAGATATGCTTCCGCAGGTGGATTCGGTTAAGGATAAGGGCTATGAAATACTCTATCTCACCGATTATGTCGATGAATTTGCCCTTCGCGCACTCAGCGAATATGACGGAAAGACCTTTGTTAACGTTTGCACGGAAGATGTTGACCTCGGAACCGAAGAGGAGAAAGAAGCCCTCAAAAAGGAAAACGAGGATAACGCCGATATGCTCAAAGAGATGAAAGAGGCTCTCGGAGAAAATGTTCATGAGGTTAGATTTACTGATAAGCTTAAGGACCATCCCGTCTGCCTATCGAGCGAGGGGGCTATTTCTCTCGAAATGCAAAAGGTGCTGAATGCGATGCCCGACGGTAAGGACGCCAAGGCTACGGTAGTGCTTGAAATAAATGCAAATCACCCCATAGCCGAAAAGCTCAAGTCCCTTTATAAGGACAATAAAGACAGCCTTTGTGATTACGCAAAGATTCTTTATGCTCAGGCGCGTCTTATAGGCGGTATGTCGGTTGACGACCCGGTGGAGCTTTCAAATCTTGTTTGCAATCTTATGACGAAGTAATGTCGGAATATTAAAGTCGCCGCAGAGGGCAAGCTTCTGCGGCGACTTTTTATAATTGATAGTATCTAAAGTCTATGGTAAAATAATTACAGTATCTGACCGATGGAGGATAAAAATGGATATAAACGAAATATTATCGCATTGCGACCACACAAATTTAAAACAGACCGCCGTTCCGAATGACATAAAACGTCTGATTGATGAGGCAGTTAGGTATAATACCGCAAGCGTTTGTATTCCGCCGTGCTATGTGAAGCTTGCTTCGGAATATGCAGTCGGTAAAATGCGTATCTGCACCGTTATAGGCTTCCCTAACGGGTATAACACGACCGAGGTCAAGGCATTTGAAGCAAAGCGGGCACTGCTTGACGGTGCGGACGAAATAGATATGGTAATAAACATCGGCGCGCTTAAAAGCGGAAATGCAGACTATGTGGAAAATGAGATAAAAACGCTGAAAGAGGTTTGCGGCGACAAATGCCTCAAGGTAATAATCGAAACTTGCCTTTTGACCGAGGACGAAAAGAAAACAATGTGCCGCATTGTAAGTGCGGCCGGAGCGGATTATATAAAAACCTCGACGGGCTTTTCCAATGCCGGCGCAACGCATGATGACATAAAGCTTTTTAAAAAGTACGTGTCTCCGTCCGTAAAAATAAAGGCGGCAGGCGGTATTCACACGCTGGAGGATGCCGCGGAGTTCCTTTCGGAGGGAGCCGACAGGCTCGGTACGAGTGCAATCGTCGGAATAGCCGAAAAGGAGTTAGATGAAAATTAACTAACGCTTATATAATAGCCTGATATAAAAAGACGGACCGTATGTTTTACAGTCCGTCTTTTATCTTTTACGCTTGATCCAAAAACTGTTTATCAATGACCTTACCCACAAAGTCGTTTATATATTTAATGCTGAAATCGTTTTGCTTGAGTCTCGAGGCTTGGGCTTTTGCGAGCGAATCGGTGTATTGCGAAAGGGGATAGATCTGAGCATCGTGGCTGCCCCGCACATAGTGGGTCACGATAGGCTCAAAAACCACATTGTCAACCGTTGTTTTTCCGGTGTCATAGTCCTTTGTCAAGTCGTAGTGAAGCATACCGCCTATAACTCTCGATGCCGTGTTTTGCTGCGAGATGAAATTGCCGAGAGAATATGCCACAAGTGTTTTTGTGCCGTTCCCGTTGTCTATCCATTCTACTGGCTGTATGACGTGAGGATGATGCCCTATAATTACGTCTGCACCCCACGACGCCATTTTGCTTGCAAGCTCGCGTTGGTCGTTGTTGGGGGTTGTCGTGTACTCTTCACCCCAATGAACGTTTACCAAAACAATATCGCATTCGGCCTTGGCTTTCTGAATTTTTGATTTGATTGTGTCCTCGTCTGAGGTGTATATTATTTTCAGAGCACTGTCTTTAGGCAAAGACAGACCGTTTGTATAGCGGGTTATGCCTACAAGGCCTATCTTAATGCCGTCTTTTTCTATGTATTCGAGGCGGTTCATATCGTTTTCGTCCTTGTAAGCACCGGTCATTGTGATGCCGCCTATGTTGTTCCAAAAATCAATAGCCTCCGAAAGTCCCTTAGCGCCCTTGTCAAGCATATGATTGTTTGCGAGGTTTACAACGTCAAAGCCTATTTTCTTAACTTCTTCGCCGACCTCCTGAGGAGAGTTGAAAAGCGGATAGCCGGATGGCTCATAGCTTTTTGCTATTATCGTTTCCTGATTTATGGTAGCCAAATCAGCTTTTTCCACTGTGGAGGCAATATTTTTGTATGCGTATGAAAAATCATAACCGCCGTTTTTTGAACGCTTTTTTGCCTGCTCGTAAATTCCGTCGTGTATGAGATTATCCCCGACCGAGAGCATACTGATTTTAACCGGTTCTTTTTTCTCCGCAGTCACGGTTTCATCGGAAACCGCGGCAACAGGTGCCGTTTTTTTGGTTTTCGGCTCTTTGGTTTCTTTAACAGACGGCTCCCAACCGTTTTTTGAAGAATTTACTATTGCCACTGTGCCGAATATGGCTACGACCGCCACAATCAGCACCATAAAAATTTTTACAGCCTTGTTTTTCACTTGTTCACCCCACACCAAAAACTACTTTTCAAATACCTGTGTATAGCGCTTTATTGAATCCTCGACAATATCAGCTGCTGCAAAAGCGCCTTTTGTCTCGTCAATAACCGTCTTTTTATTTTCGAGTGTTTTATAAACTGAGAAAAAGTGCTTCATTTCATCGGAAATGTGGGCAGGAAGCTGAGTTATGTCGGTGTATGAGTTATACATCGGGTCATCAAACGGAATCGAAATGATTTTATCGTCCGGGAAACCGTTGTCAAGCATGGTTATAACGCCTATCGGATAACATTTGACGAGGGCCATCGGCTCTATCTGCTCAGAGCAGAGAACAAGCACGTCAAGAGGGTCGTTGTCCTTTGCGTATGTTCTCGGAATAAACCCGTAGTTGGCAGGGTAGTGGGTAGATGTATACAAAACCCTGTCAAGCCGCAAAAGACCGGTTTCTTTATCAAGCTCATACTTCATTTTGCTGCCCTTGCTGATTTCTATAACCGCGTCAAACGAGGTTTTTGTTATTCTGTCCGGGCTTATGTCATGCCATATATTCATAGTGAACCCTCCGTTAAATTATTTAATGCCCTTAAATTTCTCTATAAGACCGTTTCTTTCCGCCCAAAGATTTTTTGAGAGATCGACATAGTATTTGTGAGGATTTTCAAAACGCTTTACTTCGTCCCAAAGCGTGTCTGTCTGTCTCAGGCAGTAATCGCGTATTTCTTTGAGCGATGGCTCCTCGTAGACCTTTTTGCCGCCCTCAAATATCGGTACGAGAAGTTTTCTCGTTACAAAGTTTTCTATTTCTTTTCTCTTCCAGGTGAAATCCGGGTCAAAGAGTACATACGGCTTTGTTTCGTCGATTATTTCGTCATCAAGAGTAAGTACGTCCGCTATCGCTTTGCCTGAATCCTTGTCTATAAGCCTGTATACCTGTTTTGATGACGGAATGGTAATTTTTCTGACGTTTTCCGAAAGATTTATTTTCGGCACCGTTTTGCCGTCCTTTTCTATTGCGGAGAGCTTGTAAACGCCGCCGAAAAGGGGAGAAGAAGCCGAGGTTATAAGTCTTTCGCCGACTATAAAGCAGTCCACCTTTGCACCCTGCGATACCATATCGCTTATGAGGTGCTCGTCAAGCGAATTTGACGCCATGATGTCGCAGTCCGGATAGCCTGCAACGTCGAGCATTTTTCTGACTCTCTTTGAAAGATATGTGATGTCGCCCGAATCTATTCTTACGCTCTTCGGCCGTTTGCCGAGCGGAGCCAAAACATCGTCAAAGGCCTTTATTGCATTTGGTATACCGGAGCGGATGGTGTCATATGTGTCAACCACAAGAGTGCAGTCGTCGGGGTGACGTCTCGCATATTCGCAGAATGCGTCATATTCGCTGTCAAAAAGCTGTACCCATGAGTGTATCATTGTATTGACCGACGGTATGCCGAATTCCTTTTCGGGTATTACGCCTGAGGTTGCGACACAGCCGCCGATGTAAGCGGCTCTTGCACCGTAAACCGCTTCGTCAACGCCCTGAGCGCGCCTTGTGCCGAATTCCGCGACCGCTGTTCCGTGCGCCGCTCTTACAAGCCTGTTTGCCTTTGTGGCTATAAGACTTTGCTGATTTATTGAGAGCAAGAGCATTGTTTCAATAAGCTGAGCCTCTATTATCGGGCCTCTTACCTTTATGATAGGCTCGTTCGGAAAAATCGGAGTGCCCTCGGGTATTGCCCATACGTCACAGGTGAATTTGAAATCTTTGAGATAGCTTGCAAGCTCGTCGGAGATGCCCTTTGATTTGAGGTATTTTATATCTTCCTCGCGAAAATGCAGATGTTCAAGATAATCGATAACCTTTGATAGGCCTGCCGCGATAGCAAAACCGCCGTTATCGGGAACGCGCCTGAAGAATAAATCAAAATATGCTACGGTATCTTTCATACCCGCGCCCATAAACCCGTCTGCCATGGTAAGCTCATAGCCCTCGGTCAGCAGAGCAAGATCGGAAGCCTTTATATAATCTTCCAAAATAATCACCTCTCATATAAGTTATAAATATTGTATCATAACAGCTTATCTTGTGCAATTAAATATTGTCCGCACTTAAAGCTTTTTTACTGTTTTATTTTTCGCCTCGATATGTTACAATAGCGATAGGATTTTTGAGAAAGTATGAGCGAAAACGGGAGTGCATAGCCAAATGAGCTTTTCTGGATTTGTCACGGTAGAGGTATTAAGCTTTGTGCTGTTTTATTTTTTCAGCGGCAAGGCGCGTCTTCACACGTGCGTACTTGGCCGAAACAAAAAGAGTACAAACATCGCCTTTGTTTTTCTTTGGCTGTTGTGTATTTTATTCGGAGTTTTCATATATGCCGGTATTTTCAAGCCCGCGGCGACGTATCCGTTTGAAACGCTCTACAATAAAAATGCTTATGAGCAGCAGTTCGACGCCTTTTTAAAGCATCGGCTATCTATAGATATTGAACCGGCAAAGGAACTATTGGCTCTTTCAAACCCATATGACCGAGCGAGCAGAACGGGTATACGCTTTCTGTGGGACAGAGCACTGTACGACGGTAAATATTATTCTTATTTCGGAATAACACCCATTATAACGGTTTATTATCCTTATTACTTTATAACAGGAAAGGTGCCGTCGGCGGCGACGGTATGCTTCATACTGTTTACGGCGGCTGTAACTGCTGTCGCGCTTACGTATTTGAAAGCAGTCGGAATATTTTGCGAAAAACCGAATAAAGCTCTTGTGTTTTTCGGATTTGCCGCGGTAGAGTCGGGAAGCCTTTTGTTTATGCTTTTAACAAGTGCCGATATGTATTATACGGCTGTGATTAGCGGAGTTTGCTTTTTATCTCTGTTTATGATGTTCTCGCTTGCTGCTTACGAGAAGAAAAAGACGGCGGCAAAATGTGCCGATTTCTTTTTTGCGGGTATTTCGTTGGTTCTTACGGTTATGTCAAGACCCAATATGGCACTTATGTCTGTTGTTATGGTGCCGCTTTATTTAAATGTCCTTTGCCGTAAGGATATAAAAACGAAAGTGAAGCTGTTATCCGTTTTGTCTTTTGCGTTACCGGTTTTTGGCGGAGCGGCATTTCAGATGTGGTACAATTACGCGCGCTTTTCGTCGGTGTTCGACTTCGGCTCTGCATATCAGCTTACCGTTGCCGACGTTTCAAAATATGCTGTGACCCCGGTCCTGTTTTTGCCTGCGATTTATCATTACTTTCTGCAATTACCGGACTTTAAAACCGAATTTCCGTTTTTTCACCTCAGCGCGAGTGCGTACAAAGGCGGCTATAAAGGATATATCTATTTGACAAGAACTATGGGTATATTTAATTTGCCCGCTTCACTCGGCCTTTTCGGATTTCCGTGTGTTCTTACGAAAAAAACGGAGAATTGGAAAAGAGCAACGTTTTTGCTCGGCGTGATAATGCCCATTGCGGTGGCTTTTCTCGATATGTGCTTGGGAGGCGTCAATATACGGTATCTCGCCGATATTGCGTTTATTGCCGTGCTTTTCGGAACCCTTATAATTATAAATCTCTATTCGGCTGTGCCGGATAATCAAAAGGCTCTTAAATTCACAGCTTACATTATATTTACTCTTATTCTGTACGTTTCGGCATTTGTAGGTTTCCTTACTGTGTTCGAAAACGAGCGGTACAGCAATTTTTCAATATTGAGTTAAAGGTTCGGAGTGTTAAAATGGAAAATCATTCTTTCGGTAAAAAAATAGCGACCCTGCAGAAGCAGCATGGCATAACCAAAACCGCTTTGGCTGATATTCTCGGCGTCAGCGTGAATACCCTCTCAAGTTGGGAAAAGGGTGAGACATCCCCATCGTTTGATGCAATATGCAATCTTTGCAGCGCATTCCATCTGTCACTTGATGATTTTGCATTCGGCTCGGGTACACAAAAAGCCGAAAAAGAGCTGCCAAAGGGGCTTCAGTCAATTAGGCAGATGTATAAAATAGGCAGAGGACCCTCAAGCTCGCATACTATGGGACCGGAAAAAATCTGCCGTATTTTTAAGAAGAAAAACCCTGATGTCGATAAATTCAAGGTGATATTATACGGCTCTCTTGCCTTAACAGGCAGAGGTCACGGCACCGACCGCATAGTCAAGGAAACATTGTCTCCGATTGACACAACCGTTGAATTTGATTTTGCAAAAACCGACCTTCCGCATCCGAATACTATGGAGCTTTTTGCCTATAAGGATGATAAGCTTTGCGACAGTATGCTCGCTTGTAGCATAGGTGGCGGCGAAGTCACAATCAAGGGTATGAAAATGGCTGAGAGCAAGCCGATATACGAATTCAGCACATTTAAAGATATTGCGGAGCATTGCCGCAAAAACGATATACGTATATGGGAGTATGTCGAAAAGACCGAGGGGAGCGATATATGGGATTTTCTCGGCGAAGTCTGGGATTGTATGCGTGATTGCATAAAAGATGGACTGAGTACTGAGGGAATTTTGCCGGGAGGACTCGGCGTGTCGAGAAAAGCAGGATTTTTATTCAGGCAGAACCATATTGACGAATCTCCCGAAACTCGTGAAAACCGCATTGTTTGCGCGTATGCTTACGCTGTGGGTGAACAAAATGCCGCGGGCGGCCGCATAGTTACCGCGCCCACGTGCGGTGCAAGCGGAGTCTTGCCTGCCGTAATGCTGTATTTCCAAAAAAAGAGGGGATACAGCGACAGAGAAATAGAACAAGCACTCGCTACGGCGGCGATTATCGGGCTTTTGGTAAAAACAAATGCATCGATAAGCGGTGCAGAGTGCGGCTGTCAGGCAGAAATCGGAACGGCGTGCGCCATGACCGCAGCGGCTCTCGGCGAGCTTTTCGGAATGAGCCTTGAGCAGATAGAGTATGCCGCCGAAAACGCCATAGAGCATCATTTGGGACTTACGTGCGACCCGATATACGGCCTCGTGCAAATTCCGTGTATAGAGCGGAATGCCGTAGCCGCAATGCGTTCCATAAATGCCATTAACCTTGCCAATTTCCTTACCGCAACGCGAAAGATTTCGCTTGACCTCATAATAGAAACAATGTATGAAACAGGCAGAGACCTCTCCGCTAAGTACCGCGAAACAAGCACCGGCGGTATGGCTAAGCTTTATCATCCCAACATAAAGTGCGATTAACGGTATTTTATGCCGCGGCGGTTGCCTGTACTTAATATTGTTTTGGCGCGGCACAGCAGTACCATGATTGATTAAGCCTGCCGTTTTCCTCTTGGATTTTACGGCTGCCGCCCTCTGCTTATATTTTCCGATGTGTCCTATTTAATCTTGCAATTTAGACAATTTGGATTTTTTAAAATTACCGTAAAAAAATGTTGACTTTGTCTGTGCCTCATAGTATAATATCATTCGCAACGAAAAAGAAGTTGTCGCTATTGGGGAATTGTGTAACGGTAGCACGACAGACTCTGACTCTGTTTGTTGGGGTTCGAATCCCTATTCCCCAGCCAATACCTCGGAACAATTTGTTCCGAGGCTTTTTTATGCCCGAATACTGCTTTTTACGGCGGTATTCGGGCATTTTTTCTTTGCTTTAAAATATCGCGGGGGTTTTTGAAAGATTTTAAGAGACAGCAAATTTCAAAATTTCAAAGTTATTTAATTGCGATTTAGGGCATTTATGACTGAGACTTTTGAGAGACATCACTTAAATCGATTTTTTCATTTTCAGGTCAAAATAATTCGGTAATAATGTCCACGCACTTATCAATTCCGAGGACTCCGCTGTCCAAAGTCAGATGATAATTTTGAGCGTGTCCCCACTTCATATTGGTGTAGAAACGGTGATATGCCGCACGGCGCTTATCCTTATCTTTCAATCGATCCTCGGGAGACTGCTCTCGCTCGCCGTACACTTCAACAATCCGCTTTGCTCGAAAATCTATATCAGCGTGAACAAACACTTTCAAGCAATCTGCATTGTCCTGCAAAATGTAATCCGCACAACGACCGACAATTACGCACGGCTCTTTTTCTGCAAGCTGTTTGATGATTTTATACTGATATTCCCACAGAATATCCTCATTTGTCGGTCCGAACATTCGATTAGAAAAAGCATTAGAGAGAAAGCCACCGGGTGCGTATTCTCCTGCCTCTTTTACATAATCGGGTGCAAAGCCCGTTTCTTTAACCATTTCTTGAATAATTTTTGCATCATAGCACGGAATTTCGAGTTTTTCTGCAACCTTTTTGCCGATTGTGCGTCCGCCGCTGCCAAACTCACGGCTGATGGTTATAACTCTGTTTTTCATATGCTCTGCGCTCCTTTCGTATTCAATTCTTTATATGTTTTCACGATGATAATTGCCGAGATGATAAAGGTTAAAATATCGGACACAGGCATTGAATAAAGCACTCCGTCCAAGCCGAAGAACACAGGCAAGAGCAATGCAAAACCCACACCGAACACAACCTCTCTGAACATTGACAACATAGTTGAAGACAATGCCTTGCCGACTGCCTGCAGGAAGATGAAGCAAGCTTTGTTGACGCAAGCCAAAATCATCATACAAAGATAAATTCTGAATGCCTTGATTGCGAATTCGGTATAATAAACACTCTCATTTTTTGCACCAAAAATGGCGATAAGCTGATGAGGGAAGCCCTCTGCCAACACAAGTGCAACAGCACCCACCAACGCTTCGGCAACAAGCAACTTGGTAAACAGTTCCTTTACACGCAATTTTTTCTCTGCACCCATATTGTATCCTATAATAGGTATACAGCCTGCCGCCATACCGACTACTATTGAAATGACAATCTGGAAGAATTTCATAACAATTCCAACTACCGCCATTGGGATTTGCGCATACTGTTCCTGCTTGAAAATAGGGTCTTGCGCACCGTATTTGCGAAGCATATTGTTGATTGCAGCCATTGCCGCAACAAGACTGATTTGAGACAAAAAACTTGTAATTCCGAGCAACAACATTCTTCCGCAAATGTTCCGTTGCAAAGCAAAATCTTTGCGTGAAGGCTTGACTGTTTTCATATGCACAATATACCAAACGGCAAGAATTGCAGTCACTACCTGACCGATTACCGTGGCAACAGCCGCACCCATCATTCCCCATTTGAAGCAGAAAATAAAAATAGGGTCAAGAATGATATTGATGACCGCACCTGCCAAAGTTGAAGCCATAGCAAATTTTGGATTTCCGTCTGCACGAATTACAGGATTCATAGCCTGACCGAACATATAAAACGGAATACCCAAAGTGATGTAGAAAAAATATTCCTGCGATTGGCGAAATGTTTCCTCATTGACTGTTCCGCCAAACATAGCAATGATTTGGTTCGCAAAAATCAAATACAGTGCCGTCAAAATAACACTGCCTGCAACGGTCAGCACAACAGCATTGCCCACGCTACGCTTTGCTTTGTCTGATTCTTTTCTGCCAAGCGCCATACTTACAAAAGCACAACAACCGTCACCCACCATTACGGCGATAGCGAGAGCCACAACCGTCAACGGAAAAACGACTGTGTTGGCAGCGTTTCCGTAAGAGCCGAGGTAACTTGCATTTGCAATAAAAATTTGGTCAACAATGTTGTAAAGCGCACCAACCAACAATGATATGATGCAAGGGATTGCGTACTGACGCATAAGCTTGCCGATACGCTCCGTCCCTAAAAATTGATTTCCTGTTCCCATATTAAATCACCTTTCTTTCAAAAAATAAAAACACGCAAGCCCTAAAATCCGGACTTACGCATTTCTGCTACTCGATTTTTAATGTAATTGTGCTTTATTTATCGTTTCTCACACGATTTCATAAAAAAAGCGTGTGACTTCTGCAACTGGATTTACGCAGAAATGCCACACGTTATATTTTTATTATAGCAGGAAAAAATCGCAATTTCAAGTGATTTTATTTCAACCTTTTAATCCATATGCTATCCCGTGATTAAAACCAACAATAGACATCAATAAAAAACTAAAGCGATCTGTTTATTACAGACCGCTTTTTTACTTGCAATTTATATTAGGTAAACTAATATAAATGTTTTAGTTTTTCCTATCAAATTACAGTTAATTTATCTCAAAACAATTATATGAAATTTATTCTTATTTTAAAGTGAAAGGAGTAAAGAAAATGTCCAAATACGGAAGCAGTATTTATAAAAGAAAAGACGGCAGACGGGAAGGTCGTTATGTTGTAGGTTATAAAAACAATCATGCCGTTTGAACAAACAATATGTTCACGCAAGGAGGGAGTTTGGTTCTATTCGGACGAATACGACAGCAAAACTTTGTAGGACGCAGACGAAATAGTCAACAACTACCGTATTCTCGAAAAGACAAATAATCTTATGGTAATAAATCTGCCTCCGAACAAAAACGGCAGGCTCGTCTAGAGAGACGTGAACAATTTGATGTTCATTGCTGACAAGCCGGGAATAAGAAGAAAAATCGGCGGAGAGCTATAATTTTGAACTGTCTCGTTTGGCAATTATAGATTTTTTATACTCGTTTGGGCTGATATTGAATTTTCGCCTAAACGCAGCGGCAAAGGAACTTAGGCTCGTATAGCCGCATTTTGCGGCACATTCATTTATAGTAATGTTTTCGCTCTCAAGGAGCGATGCTGCCATAGCCATCTTTGATTCATAGCGCAGCTTTCTGAAAGATGAACCGTAATAATCTTTGATAATTCTTTCTGCCTGGCGGGATGACACACCCATACCTCTGGCAAAGTCATTAAGGGTTACATCACTGCAATCCTCCAGCAAAAGAGTATCGAGTATCCATGAGCGATTTTCATTCAGGTCGCAATCTTCAGGAGGGAGCAGAGAGCTGGCATTGTCGGGATAGTAGAGGCGTGTCATCTCCGTAATCATCTGTAGGGTAAGGGAGGACAGAATGCTTTCTCTCCACAGACCTGTTTTTGAATTTTCGGAGACGAGCTGATTAAATATCCTACGCAGCTGAGGACTGCATTTTCCTATCCAAAAAAACTTGGAGGCAAAAAACCGTATTGCCGCATCATCGGTATTGCCGAGAATTTTCAGATAAATACTGATTTCAAACACCGGGGCATCCTTGCTGGAAAGTTGTTTGTGGAGCACATTTGAACCGGTAACATAGAGAGAATCTTTCTTTATGTCATATCGGTCTTTTTCTGTTTCGAGTACACCTTTGCCTCCGGCAATATAATGAATCTCGTACCCGTTTTTTGCGTGAGAATGCATCGGAACCACGGAATCGAGCATATCTGAAAATATTTTGAAAAGCTGAATTCGGCAGCCGTTATAATTAAATGATAAAATCATATTAAAGTCCTCTCTGTTTATACAAACAATATAATACAAATCGAAATTTATTTCAATAAAAACTTTATATAATACGACACAATATTTAATTTATTGTCGTATTATATTCTTTTATTGGTGGCACAACAATACTATAATTATGTGTATAGAACAGCAGCCGGAGGTATATGTATATGAAAATAACAGTCATCGGAGGGGGCGGAGTCCGCTCAATGTTCCTCGCAAAAAGCATAGCACAAAAAGCAGAAAAGCTGCGGATAGACGAGCTTTGCTTTATGGATAACAACAAAGAAAAATTAAGAATTTACGGCGGTATGGCGAGTCATGTTGCAAATCTCCTTTGTCCTAAAATGAAATTTATGCTGACGACGGACAGCATTGAGGCAGTAAAGGATGCCGACTATGTTATAACCACAATCCGTGTGGGCGAAGATGAAATGAGAGCAAAGGACGAAAGAATCGCACTCAATCACGGTGTCCTCGGTCAAGAAACAACGGGAGCGAGCGGTCTTTCTTTTGCAATGAGGAGCGTACCGGCTCTTGCCGAATATTGCGAGCTTATCAAAAAATTTTCAAAACCCAATGTAAAAGTTTTTAATTTTACAAATCCTGCCGGTGTAGTGAGCCAAACCCTGCGTGATATGGGATATGATTTTACATACGGAATATGCGACGCTCCATCGGGAATGCTTCGCACATTTGCACTCATGTACGGCGAAAGTCCCAATGACATAACGGGCGAATGTTACGGCCTTAATCACCTGTCATATTTCAAGAGTATAAAGCTAAAGGGCAGAGAAATAATGCCGGAACTGATCGAAAATGACGAGGCATACAAAAAGAGTGATATGCGTTATTTCGAAAAGGAGCTTCTAAGAGACAGAGGCTGCGTTTTAAACGAATATCTCTATTATTTTTACTATCGTGAAAAAGCTGTTGAAAACATACTCAAAGCCGACCAAACCCGTGGCGAACAAATACGAGATATAAATAAATCCATGACGACGGAACTTTCGCAAATGGATATAGAAAACGATTTTGAAAACTGCTTAAAGATTTTCAGCAAATGGTACGGTATGCGTGAGGGCAGTTATATGGCAAGTGAAACAGGTGAAAAGCGTACTCAGCCATGGCACTTTGACATTTACGAAGAAGATGACGGCGGATATGCCGGCGTTGCACTCAAGTTTATCGAAACTGCTCAAAGCGGAACAAAGGGTACTATGATTATGTGTATTCCAAACGACGGCTCTATTGACGGTTTAAGGAACGACGATGTGGTCGAAATCACCTGTGATGTCGATAAAAACGGTTGTACACCGCACCGTATCGGCAAGGTAGACGAGCAAAATCTCGAGCTGATACGCAGAGTCAAAAACTATGAAAGACTCTCCTCCAAAGCAATAAGGGAGCGGAGCCGCTCTGCCGCAATTCAGGCGCTTACACTCCACCCTCTCGTAAACAGCTACTCGATAGCGGTAAAACTTGTAGATGAATTTATAGAGCACAATAAAAACTATTGCGGCGGATGGAAATAAAAAACCGGATAAAAATTATTGAACGGAGCTAATTTTTATGGAAAAAGAAACAAGGTATGTAGGCGTAAAAGAAACGCTGTCATACGGTCTTGCAAATGCAGGTCAGGTGTTCGGATACAATCTGATAGCCGGCGGATACCTTTCGCTGTTTTTTACAAAGGTTTTTGAAATTCCTCCTGCTGCAGTGTCAACAATGATTTTATTCCTGGGCATTTGGGACACAGTAAACGATCCGCTTATGGGCGGAATAATTGACAAAACGAGAACGAGATACGGCAAACTGAGGCCTTATCTTTTGTTTGTGCCGCTGCCTCTTGCAATAACTACGATTATGTTGTTTGCCGGTCCCGAAATATTGGCAGATGCAAAATCGACGACCGTAAAAATCATTTATATGTATGTTTCCTATTTCATATGGGAACTGTTTTATACTCTCGGTGATGTTCCGTTTTGGAGTATGAGTGCGGCTATTTCGCCGTCGACGAGTGACAGAACAAGGGTTATTTCAACTGCAAGATTTTTGTCAGGCCTTATCGGCGGCCTTTCGACAACAATGCTTGTGGTTATGATGGATTTCAGTAACAAAGGTGTTTGGAATATCACACTTGCACAGGACTTTTTGATTCTCGCTTGTATAGCAGGTGTGTTCGGTATGGGGCTGTTCTCTCTTGCAGGACTGAAAATAAGAGAAAGAGTAAGTCAAAGCGTAAAGGAGCCGTCACTGCTTGATAACTTCAAAGTTCTCATTAAAAACAAGCCGTTGCTCCTGATTATTGTTGCGAATGTGCTCGGAAGTCTCGGCGGTATATCAAATGTTTTTCAGACCTACTACTATTCGGAGGTACTCGACCTGAACTCTGCTGTTTTGTGGATAACACTGCCGGGTACTCTGCTTGGCTTTATATCATATTTGCTGATACCAAAGCTGAAAGAAAAAATGGACAACAAGCATATAGTTATGATGAATATTATTTTCAACGCTGTTTTGGGCACGGCAGTATTCTTCTGCGGCCTCGGATTTTATAAAACAAATGTTGTTGCCATCTCTGTTCTGCTTATGCTCCAAAACTTTTTCTTTGCCTTTTTCCAAACTGTCAACAATGTCATTCCTACTGAGATGATAGGCGACACGGTAGACTATATGGAATGGAAAACGGGAAAAAGAAATGAGGGAGTCAGCTTTTCCGTACTCACCTTTGTAGGCAAGCTGACCGGTTCTCTGTCCACCTCTATCGGTACTGCACTGCTGCCTCTGATAGGTTTAACTTTCACTAAAGACACAGTCGGTAATTCGGTAGCCGTAAAAGGAGAACACACTGACTTGTGGATATGGGCGCTGTTTATTCTGATACCTAAACTGTTAGGTCTCATTACTCTTATTCCGTACGCATTCTACAATCTGAATGGCGAAAAGCTAAAGCAAATTCGTGAAGACTTAAAAAACAGACGAGAAGAAAAAGCAAAAGTTCAGGCGATAGGAGGCAACGAAAATGAGTAACAAATGTCCTAAATGCGGTGCCAAGTTAAGCCCGTTTTATCTCAAGCCAAACTGTCCGAGCTGCGGCGTGAATATCGTGCAATATGGCTTTGACGAAAGGCTCGAAAGCGACAAAATAAGGGCAGAAAAAGAATGGGAACGATTCGATAATTTTTTGAACGGACTCAAGAAGTCCTCCATCGGCTCGCCCATAGCGTTAGTCAGACTCATATCGTTTTTTCTGCCGATAGTCGCACTGCTGATACCTGTATATAAAGTGAACGGTGCAGGCATAAATCTTATATCAATAATTAAAAGTATCATTTCGGATTCCGCATCGGTGTTCCAAAACAAAGCGATGCTGCTTTGCTTTATATCATTTGCGGCAGTTATTTTGACTTCGCTGGTTTGTGCGGTTATATCCCTGTTTTCTTATACAAAAAACGGATATAAGCGAAATATAATCTTGTCGGGCATACAAATCTGCACATTTATAGCTTTAAGCACAGCCGCTGTTATAAACGGGGCAAGCATTTTTGCAGGGGCGGCAGCAGTAATTCTGCTCCAAATACTCACATTGTACCTACACAAAAAGCATAAAAAAAGTATCGAGGAAAATAAAAACAATGAGCAATAAAAAGAAAATCTATACAGTCGCAACCGCACATCTCGACACCGTTTGGAGCTGGGACTTTGAAACTACCGTAAGCAAATATATCTACAACACACTTGTTGACAACTTCAAGTTGTTCAAAAAATATCCTACATACACTTTTTCATTTGAAGGCTCATACAGATACGAGCTGATGGAGGAGTATTATCCGGAACTTTTTGACAAAATGAAAGAATATATAAAACAAGGAAGATGGAATGTTTGCGGTTCATCATTTGAAAACGGAGACGTAAACATTCCGTCACCTGAGGCTTTGTTTAGAAACATTCTTTTCGGCAACTCATATTTTGACAAAAAATTCGGAAAAAGAAGCGTTGATATATATTTGCCGGACTGCTTTGGCTTCGGCTGGGCATTGCCGAGCATCGCAAGTCACGCCAATCTGATGGGATTCACCACCCAAAAGCTCGCTTGGGGCAGTGCCTACGGAGTGCCGTTTGACATAGGTCGATGGAGAGGCGTAGACGGCAACGAGATATATGCGAGTGTAAACCCTCACGACTACTACTTTACGCTCAAAAAATTGCGTGACTGGGATTTTGTCCAAAACAAACTGAAAGAGAATGAAAAATACGATCTCGATATGACTTATATTTTCCACGGAATCGGTGACCGTGGCGGCGCACCCAAGGAAAAAAGCGTAAAATTTGTTGAAGAAGAAATAAGCAAAAACAACAGCAGTGATATTGAGGTTTTGGCATCTTCAGCCGACCGAATTTATCACGATATTGACGAAAATTTCACACCGGAGCAAAAGGCGAAGCTCCCTGTCTGGAACAATGAGCTGGTCATGAAAGACCACGCAGTAGGCGGTTACACTTCCAGAGCGGTGGGAAAACGCTGGAACAGAAGATGTCAGGAACTGGCTGACATTGCAGAAAGAGCAAGTGTAACAGCATCTTATCTCGGCATCAAAGAATATAACAAGAGTGCTATCGACATAGCCTGGAAAAGATTCATTGCTCACCAATTCCACGATGATATTCCGGGTACAAGCTGCCAAAGAGTTTACAGGCGTTCATGGAACGACTATGCCGTGTCAATGAATCAATTTGCAAACGAGCTGGAAGCTTCCTCATCGGCACTGGCACTGAATATGAAAACAGATTTTTGCAAGGGTACACCTATTATGGTATACAACCCGATTGAGTCCCAAAGGCAGCAGACCGTAACTGCCCGACTGAGCGGTATAGGCAATAAAAATGTGAGAGTGTTCGATGATGACGGAAACGAGATTAAGAGTCAAGTTATAAACCGGACCAACACTTATACCGAAATTCTGTTCATTGCAGATGTAAAGAGTCTCGGTACAAGAATTTATGATGCGAGAGTAAGTGATATACCGTGCGACGCAGGAAGTGCTGTTTCCATCTCAAAGAACAGAATGGAAAATCAAAAGTATATCGTCACCCTAAATCCAAACGGCGATATTGAGTCAATTATTGACAAGGAACAAAACAATTTCCAAATTCTGAAAGAGCCTGTTTCTCTCGGGCTGCTCAAGTACAACGGCTCACGCGTTTGGCCTGCGTGGGAAATGGATTATAACGAAAACAAAAATGCGGCAGACAGAATCCCCGTTAAATCTAAAATGCAAATAATCGAAAACGGCCCATGCCGTGTCGCATTCAAGGTTACACAGCGTGACAAAAAGAGTACATTCACAAACATTATTGCACTTTCGGACGGCGGAAAATGTGTAGAGGTATATTCCGAAATAGAATGGCAGTCTCTGTGCACATTGGCAAAAGAGCAATTCAGCTTTAATGTAAGCAACGGCACAGCCACATTTGACCTGGGACTCGGTGCAATAAAAAGGCAGAATATGTGCGACAAACTCTATGAGGTACCTGCTCAAAATTGGGCAGACATTACAGACAAAAACGGAAAAAGCGGTGTATCCGTAATCAGTGAATGTAAATACGGCTGGGACAAATTCAACGACCGCACGCTGAGATTTACCGTTCTGCACACGCCTAAGCACAACTATCGAATCGACTCTATGCAGTCAATGATGGACTTGGGGCTCAACAGATATTCATTCGCAATTTTCAGCCACAAGGGAGATGTCGGCACAGACACACAGCTTGAGGCACGAAAATTCATTACTCCTATGACTGCATATATTTGCAAAAAGCACAACGGAGCTTTGGGTACAAATTATTCTTTCGGCGGTGTTTCTTCCAACGATGTCATTGTTCGTGCTATCAAAAAAGCCGAAAACAGCGATGAAATTATCATAAGGCTCAATGAGGGCGCAAACAAAACCATAAACAAATTTTCGCTCACACTCGGAAACGGCATAGAGGATGCAAAAGAAGTTTTTGCAAGTGAAGAATACAAGGGCAAGGCTGAAATAAAGGACGGAAAACTTATTACAAGCTTTAAACCATACGAAATCAAAAGTTTTGCACTCAAGCTAAAGAGCGGTGAAAAGGTAAAAGCGGAAAAGGCTGTACCGATTGAACTGCCTCTCGACAAAAATATTATCACAAAGCAAGGCGAATGCGGCGACTATGACTACACTGTTCCGTTTGAAATTGTGCCTGATGAAATCAATTCAAACGGATACAAATTCATCATTAACAAGAATGGAAACAACGCTCTTACTGCCTCTGCACAAAAGATAAATACGGGCAGTAAAGACAGCAAAATTGCACTTCTTTGTGCCTCATTGGTCGGGGATAAAGACGCCGAATTTGTCATAAACGGCAGAGAAGTAAAGGTAAAGGTAAATTCCTGCTTTGAGCGTTTTGCAAGATGGGATTTGTACGACTTCGGTGAAACCGCATATATCAAAAAAGGCAAAATCGCATATGAAGCAACCCATTGTCACAAAAACGGCAATGATGAAATTGCAAAAAGTATGTACTTTTACATTGTCGAATTTGATGTGCCTAAAAACAGCACCGTCATTTTGCCTAATGACAGCGACATTGTAATTTTGGCGGCTTGCTCTCTGCACGACGGAAAAGCAACTCTCGCCGCTCCTGTCTATGACGAAATCCGAAACAACAGACCTTTTACATTCAAAATGAGCAAGAAAGAAAAGGCTGAATACATCTTAGGTAAATGTGTATGGAATCTAAACGACAAAGACGAGTTCATAAAAGCCAATAGCAGAGGTAAAGAAGAATGAATGATGAACTGAAATTCACGGTTATCAGCGACATCCATTACTATTCAAAAAAGAATTTTGTGGACGGCTTTGACAAAAACAAAAAGCCAAAGCCGGGCCAGCTCTTTTTCAGCAGGAGCGAAGAAATCGTTGAGCACACCTTTGACTGCTTGTGCAAAAATGATACGCCGGACATTGTTCTCATAAGCGGTGACCTTACATATAACGGCGAAAGGACCTCTCACGACGAGATGAAAGCCGCTCTGAAAAAGCTGCAGCAAAATGGCAAGAGAGTGTATGTTATAACCGCAACCCACGACTATACCACTCCTCGTATGCCCACATACGGCATAGACAAAAACGACAAGTATATAGAGGTTGAGTCAGTAAAACGAACACAACTTTTGAAATACTACGGCGATTTTGGCTATAACAACGCCATCGCAAAGCACAAAAGCACAATGTCGTATGTGGCACAGCTTGCAGACGGATACCGCCTGTTTGCACTCAACGATGACTACGGCGATCCCGATTGCGGATTCAGCGACGAACTGATGAACTGGGTAAAAACAGAAGCGAACAATGCAAAAAGAGACGGTCAATACATTATAGCAATGACACATCACCCTCTTGTGCCGCCGTCGCCTATATATACGGCTGTTGCAAAGGGTGATATGCTGAATGAATATGAGCTGCGCAGGAAGCAGCTTTCCGACTTAGGCTTTGATTTTGTGCTTACCGGTCACACGCATATGCACAACATTTCTTATTGCAAAATAGGAAACAAAAAGTTTTATGACATTTCTACAGCGGCATTAACGGGATTTCCGCCGTATTATCGCCAAATAGTGCTGAACAAAGAACAGAAAAAAGCAGAAATAAAAACCATTTGTGCAGACTGCGCAGACAGCATCGATACAAACGGGCTTGCCCTCGAGGAGTACACAAAAGACTTGTTTTTGGGCGTTGTATCAAAAGCACTGTACGATGCCGAATATGACTACGACAATTTTGCCGACTTTGCCGTAGGCATGAGTATCTCTAAGGAAACGAGTAAAAAATACAAGCCCATTATTCACCGTTTTGCTAAATTTCTAAATCATCTTACATTCGGAAAGGTATGGCACTTCGTTCGTTTTTCGAGTGGTGTAAGCAAGAGCGAAATAAGCAAAATCAGCTCAAAAAAAGTAGTCCCCTTTGTTATCAACATTGCGGCAAATCTTTACAGAGGCGACGGAAACATACCTACTTCCTCCGCAGAATACAAAATGACATGTTCAGTGTTGAAGAAAGCCGACCGTCTTGCAAAACCGTTCGGTAAAAAGCTCAATTCAATCGGCCTATCGAGTATTAGTGAGGCTGTTTTGCCGCTGGTAAACAGAGGTGCGGACAGTGACAGAAACGCTACTGTTTATTTTGGAGAATAAAAATGGATAATCATTCAAAAACAAACAAAAAATTCGGAAGCATATTAAAAGATTCTGAGGCTAAAACCCCGTGGCACATAATGCGGCTGCTCTCTTTTTTAGCATCCCTTGCTGTGTTGTGCCTGCCGATGTTTTATGCAGGTCACAAAAATGTTTCGCTAATCACTTTTGCGGCAAGCATACACAACCACGGAATAGACCTAACCGCCATAATGAGCGACAGGGCATATCTGTTTGCTGTGTCGGCAATACTCTGTGCTGTGATTTTTGGTATTGCAGAAATAATTTGCTCCTTCTTCACTTCTGCCAAAAGCGGATACAAGCGTGATATTATTGCATTCAGCGTAAATTTCGGTGTGACGGTACTGATGTCATTTTGCTCTGTAGGCTTTGGCGCAAGGGCAAAGGCAGGATTGATTTTGACTCTTTTGATATATTTCATTAGATTCATTTTGCAGAACGCAGTTCACAAAAAGGGAGTCAATACCTACAATACCGTAGTGGCTCTGTTAATCGTCGGGGCTGTTATCGCTTCTTCTTGCTTCGTTTATCGCTCGCCTAAAGTGACATATACACCTCCGAAAAACGCTGACTGCGACATAAGCGCAGTAACATTCAATGTTGCTGCCGCTTTTGGTGAAAAATTAGACGGCACTTCAAGTGCAGAACGCTGCGACCGATTTGCAAGCTATATGAACAGTATAAAACCGGACATAATCGGCACGCAGGAAATGAATTCTATTTGGCTGAAAAAGCTTGAATCTACTATGCCGGATTATGAAAACTACGGAGTAAAGCGAGGCGGCGACAGCGAAGAAAAGAACAGCGAAATGAATGCTGTATTTTGGAACAAAACCAAGTTTTCCGCTGTGGAAAAGAACACAATCTGGCTCAGCGAAACTCCCGAAAAGGAAAGCAAATACACCTACACCGACAAAGATGGTAATCACTGTGAAGCCGGATGCTACCGAATTTGCAGCTATGTTGTTCTGCTGAATAAGCAGAACGGCAAAAACATCATTTTTTTGAACACTCATCTGGATAACGCATCGGAGCAGGCAGCTGATTTCGGTGCAAATGTAGTTATGAACAAACTCAATGAGCTAAAAGAAAAATACAACAATACCGACGGCACCGTTTTGACCGGTGATTTCAACGAAACCCAAGACGGAACGGCTTATAAGCTCGTTGCGTCCAAGCTGAACGACTGCACGAACCGAGCAAAAAAGACAGCCACATATCAAGAGTGGGGCTATCGCTCTACCGGTAATGAGCCTATCGATTTTATATTTACCGACGGAAAAGCAGTAGATTATACCGTGCTGAACGACCTGAACAACGGGTATGTGTCCGACCACTACGGAGTATATTCAGGTATTAACTTTTAAATTGACTGACAAGAATAATCTTTATATAATAAATTCGAAAATTTATTCATTAGGAGCTAATACTGTATGAATATCAGAAGAGCGGAAGAAAAGGATATACCGAGGATTATCGAGTTATTGAAGCAGGTGCTCCAAATACACGCCGACATACGCCCGGATATTTTTATATCCGGCACCACCAAATACACGACTGATGAGTTGGTGAAAATGATAAATGATGACAAAAAGCCGATTTATGTTGCCGTAAACGGCAGTGGCATCTGTGTGGGCTATGCCTTTTGTCAGTTACAGGAACAGTCTGTTTCTAACAATACAGTACCGTTCAAGTCACTGTATATCGACGATTTGTGCGTAGACAAGGAACAAAGAGGAAAGCATATCGGCGAGGCTCTGTTTGATTATGTCAAAAAAGAGGCAAAAAGGATGGACTGCTACGAAGTAACACTGAATGTATGGACAGGGAACACTCCGGCAGAAAAATTCTATGAAAAAATGGGGCTGAAAACAAAGAAAAGAATGATGGAATACATACTGTAACCGAACGAAAATTATCTAAATCGCAGGCGAATAAAGTGCTGAAATACGGAGTATACGCAAAGGCTGAAAAACGGCTTAAATAGGCGGTTTTGAAAAAAGATTGCAAGCCTCTGACTCCGCCATTTTAGGTTCGAATCCTAATACCTCGGAACAATTTGTTCCGAGGTTTTTTATGCCCGAATACTGCTTTTTACGGCGGCATTAGGGCATTTTTTCTTTGCTTCAAAATATCGTGAGGGTTTTTGAGAGATTTTAAGAGACAGCTAATTTCAAAATTCCAAAGTCATTTTAGTGCGATTTAGAGCATTTATGACCGAGACTTTTGAGAGACATTGCTCAAATCAAAATCGTAACACGAATTGAAATGAGCAAAAACTCCGAGCGAATACAGAAAATCATATTTATAACCGTTGACTTTATAAAATCTCGGGTGTATAATCAAAAAAATAAAGCTGTCTCGGCTGATGAAGACTATAAATTTTGCTGTTTCTGAACACAACAGCAGAGTTTACAGTCTTATTTTTTTGTAGGCGATAATATGAAATTTAAAAAATATGCAACAAAAACGCTGATGATTGTTATCGGATCAATAATATCCGCATACGGAATTACGCTTGCAATAGGCGCAGGTTTCGGCGGCGCAACACTTGCGATATTGTGGCAAGGGCTGACGAATGTGACAGGTATGTCAATCGGCACATCGTCGCTTGTTGTGGCTGTGGCAATGATAATTTTTGCCTTTTTCTATGATAGAAAGCAAATCAATGTCGGCACAATTCTTTACCAAATCATTTACAGTTTTTTCGTGGATGTATTCACAAAAATTCAGCATTATACAGATATTAAAGCGGTTAATTTTGTTATAATGCTGCTTGGCATTGCTATATTTTCGTTCGGAACGGGGCTTTACTCCGCCGCTGATTTCGGCAGAGGCTCATATGAAGCAGTCACATTTTCGCTTGCCGAAAAAAACGGGTGGAAAATCAAAATTGTACGAATGGTTCTTGATATTATAATGGTAATTATCGGCGTTTTGCTCGGCGGTAAATTCGGAATTTGCACAATTGCCACCGTTTTGCTCTCCGGTCCGATAATTCAGGCAACCGTAAGCACTGTTAAGAAATCTAAGATTTTAAAAAACATTTCTTAAAATTCTCATACAAGCCTAAAAGTGATAAGACATACAAAAAGGATGGAATTAGATTTTGAACAAGTCCGTAAAAAATGGACAATAGAAAAAGAGCCCTCTTGATGTAGAATATACATCAGGAGGGAATTTTTATGCCAAGAAATTAATGAAAAAATCGTTTTTCTTTAATTCAATTTCTCTGCCATCGGCTATAAGCGTGCCTTTACCTTCGGTTACAAAATGCAGTTCATAGCAGCCTTTTGCGTGAACGTGCATCGGTATTTTTCCGCCGAGTTTGCCGCCACCCAAATCTGTTATTGCAAATTGTATTTTGTTCCAAATGAAATCCATTTAAATCACCTTGCTTATTATAACGTAATACGACATTTACATAAATATAATGTCGAGTTGTTTTTTTATGCCTGTATGTTATAATTTTTACGAGGTGAGTTTATGAATAGATATGTAAAAAAAGCACTTTGTGTGTTATTAACTGTATCTTTTGCTTTTTCGTTAGCATCTTGTTCAGGTGGCAAAGTCAGCGAAGGTGATATTAAATCTCTCTTTAAAGATACTTCTAAAATTTCATTTTCATATAATTATGCCGAGCTTAAAGATTCGAGGAAAAATAAAATTAAATCTTGGAGGCAGGGGATGGTATCCGGAAACGGACTTCAAGGGTTTATTACAAGCGGCAGTCCGTACAGCGACACATTTATTTTTCAAAATATGCATTTTATAATGCCTAATGAAAATCAGCGTACTTGTCCTCAAACTTATGATGAACTTGAAACAGTAAAGCAAAGTATTATTAAATGTAAAGATATTACGGATAATGCAAACTATGATGACGTATACCGTTATCACCCGGGCGGCCAATTACGGCTTGATTTTGATAAGAAAAGCACTAAAAAATATATTCGCTATACAGATTATGAAACATCGCAGGTCGGTGTTGATTTTACGGATAAAAACGGCACTTGGAAGCGTACATCATTCACTTCAATGGCAGATGATGTTGTGATTACCAAGCTTAATAAATCATCTTCCGGCAGTAAGCTTAATTTAACTTTATCATTTGATAACCTTTCAACTCTTGCAAATTTCGGCGACAGTGACGAAGCTAATATGAAGTATAAAAAATTAACTGATGATAATGCAAACTACCTTGCGCTTGTTTCACACTATCCTGATTATGAAAAAAGTGAACTTAAAAACGGCGGTTATGCAACAGTAACTTATGTAATTACTTCAGGCGGAAACAAAGCAAAAGTGTTGATAGATAAGAAAACAGACGAAACACAGTTTTTGGGTGAAAATACAGGCATTAAAATAACCGATGCCGACAGTGTTTATCTTATTACCGTAAGTGACAGAACTTACGATATGGGAAAAATTGATGATTTTGAAAAGCAAAATGGTTTCAAACTTGTCGAAGACTGTATAGCAAAGCTTGAGTGTGTAGCTGCAAAATACGCAGGTAATAATGATTTTGATTATGATAAAGCGTTAAATAATCACTTGGAAATTTATCAGCCGCAATTCGACAGCGTTACACTTTCGTTGGGTGATGATAATTTTGAGTCAAATGAAACACTTTTAAAAATGCAAAAGGGTAAAAAGAAAATAAATTCTGCTCTTGCCCAGCGTACATATTATGCCGGCAGATATGCGTATCTTTGCTGTTCGGGTTATTCCACAAGCCGACTTTACGGTATGTGGACAGGTGAGTTTAACACCGGCTGGGGCAGTAAATATACAATGGACGCAAATGTTAATTTGCAAACTTCTTCAATGAATACGAGCAATATGTCACGCAGCCCTATCGGCTATGCATATTTCATTTTGCGGCAACTTCCTGATTGGGAAGAAAATGCATATGCAACACATGGGTTTAAAGACGCTATTCAGGCTCCGGTCAATACTGACGGTGATAAAGCAGTAATTACCGAAACCTGCTATCCTTATCCTTTCAGATATTGGAACGCCGGCACATCTTGGATGATTAACCCTCTTTATGAAACACTTCTTTCATATGGTAATATCAATATTCCTTTAAGTGATGAATTTGACCTTGAAAATCTTAAATCGGTTCTCTCCGTTACCGAAAAAGACTTAACAGAAAGTCAAATTGAAGAAATTAAAAAGCGTGGATATTTAAGGCTTGAAGAAGATATTTTATATCCGCTCTTGTTGAAAAGTGCAAATTATTGGAGTCAGCTGATGAGCCCTGAATATTATACCGCAAAAGACGGTTCTATTCATTATGAAGAGGGCAAAACATCATTAAATGACGGTGAAACATATTGCATTTTGCCAAGCTATTCGCCTGAAAATAATCCGTCAAATTATAACAGCCCATCGGATGCTAACTGTGCTATTGATATTTCTGCCTGCCGTGATAATCTTAATATGCTTATTAAAGTTATGGGCGACGTTGATAAAAGTGCTGATACTTCTAAATGGCAGGAACTTGAAAAAAATCTTCCGCCGTATCTTTATGATGAAACAGGCGCTCTTAAAGAATGGGCAACAACTTCATTTGATGAAAATAATAAACATCGTCATTTAAGTCATCTTTACGGTGTATGGCCGCTTTTTGAAACGCAGGGAAATGATGAACTGTCAAAAGCCAGCGAGCAGGCAATTGCAAACAGACAGAGTGAAAATGAAGCGTCACACGCACTTGTTCACCGCAGTCTTATTGCTTCAAGGTTAAAGGATTCAGATTCTTTAACAGATGCCCTCGTTAAACTTATGAACCATAAAATCAGGTACGATTCACTAATGACTAACCACGATTATGACCAAGGCAGTTGCTATTGTACTGATTTTGCGATAGGCTATCTCGGTATTATAAATGAATCTCTTGTTTATTCACATAATAATGATATTGAGTTTCTTCCGGCCCTCCCGAATTCGGGTTTTGAAAACGGAACGCTTAAAGGGATTAAAACCCGTAACCGTGCTACCGTAACTGAATTAAAATGGGCAGACGGCGGTAAAACAATAAGCGCAACCGTTACTTCGGATATTGACCAAAAGCTTAATATTAAAGCCGGCGGTAAATCACAAACAGTTGAATTTAAAGCAGGGGAAAGTAAAACATTTAGATTTTAAGTGTTTAAAAGGATATAGCCAAAGCTATATCCTTCAGTTTGTCGAAAAGGGTTCGGGAAATCGAACCTTTCGAATTCTTGTTGATAGTGAAAATTGCGATCCTTATCGCTTAGCTGCTATGTTTGATAGCCTTAATGGTTATGAAATACAGAAGATTGATAAAGTAGTAGACTTTGCGTTTCAAACGACACCTCTTTGTAGGGTTCGCAATTCCTCATACGAATTTGCTATGCAAAGCAAAAATAAAATTCTGAGAGATTTTTGAAAGACGCAAAGTCTGAAAAATGGCTTAAATAGGCGGTTTTGAAAAAAGATTGCGAGGCTCAGACTCCGTCATTTAAGGTTCGAATCCTTATTACGAGCGAAGCGAGTAACAAGGTTATCGGGACCCATTCAAAATCTGTGATTTTGTAAATGGGTGATGTTCTTATTACGGGTTTATAATGCAATTAAACCCGTAAAAACGTTCTGTCAAGTCTTTAAGGTGGAGATTTGCAAAGCAAATACTACCGTGACTTGACAGGTTGTTATACCCCGGCCAATACCTCGGAACAATTTGTTCCGAGGCTTTTTTATGCCCGAATACTGCTTTTTACGGCGGTATTCGGGCATTTTCTTTTGCTTCATATTTTACAAAAACATATAATCATTTATTCGCATAAATAATTATTGTTGTATTGTTTAACGAGATTTACAATACAGAAAAAATAAGAAAATAAAATCATAATAAGCGGCGGAAAAACGCCCAAAAACAATGCTGAAATTTTATTAAACCCTGCTATGTAGGCATCTGCTTCCCAATGTATAATATCATAGATAGCGAGTCCGCCAAAAACCGTTATTAACAAAATAAAATAAATTGTCCAAATAACCATCTGAGAAAAATAAAATTTCTTCTTCAAAAGCTTATTATATAATACAGAAAATTCCTCTTTCTGAACTTTTATATTTGAGCTTTGAACAATTACGGGATGCAAACATTTAGCCCTTATGTAAAGGAAATTATTATAGCAGCTTGTTTTAATGGCAATTTCCAATGTTGCATTACGATGAATATGCAGCATGTATGTTACTTTGAAACAGGATAAATCATATCTGAAAGCAAACAAATGATTCAATATTCTCTTTTGAAATGATTCGGATAAAAACGAAAATCTCAATTTTCCTAATTGATTTTTCTCAAAAGGAATGCTTTCAAATGTTAAAATATGATTTCCGACTTCTGTTTCAAATACATAATTGATTGCTTTCCCCGTATTTTCAAAGTCCATAGGTTCTTTCCCGTCTAACAGAAGCCGAAAATTATTATACTCGTTAAAGTGCAAGGTCAATGACAATTTGACCTTACCGTATTCCGTATTTACCATCGAAGCTACAATCCATTCTGCACATTATTCGCAATAGTCTTTAAAATACATATGTTTATTTCCGCCGAACGGCACGGCTCAAATTTTATTTTTCTGAATATTTTTCAATGAAGCTCTCAACCGTGTTCCAATAAAGCTCCGGCTCAACTGAGGATGAAAGCGCGTGTCCGGCACCATTGACGGTCAAACATTCCTTTTCGCAGGCCGCCGCCGAATACAGCTTATCGAGCATACTGTATGGAACAAGCTCGTCATCGGAGCCGTGAATAAACAGAGTCGGAATACGGCTTTGTTTGACCTTCTCAAGAGCGCTCGCTTGCTTGAAATCATACCCGTCGCGAAGTCTTGACATCACAGATGCGGCGTTGAGTACGGGGAACCCCGGGATATGCAGAGCGTTTGCTTCGCATTTGAATTCATCCCATTCCGAGGTGTAGCCGCAATCCGCAATTATAGCCTTGACATTTTCGGGCAACTCTTCTCCGGAGGCCATAAGCACCGTCGCCGCTCCCATGGATACGCCGTGTAGTATTATTTGCGCATTCGAATCCCAAGAAATAATAAGCTTTATCCATTCGATAACGTCAAATCGCTCCGGCCAGCCCATTCCTATTTTCGTGCCCTCACTGTCGCCGTGTGCACGTGCGTCTGCTGCCAGAACATTATACCCGAGTGAGTAAAATTTGTTTACAAAACCGGCCATATGCTTGGCCTTGCTTGTGTATCCGTGGCAGACAAGTACATATTTTGAACTGTTGTTTTTAAATATCTTACCGTGCAGACGAAGAGAGTCGGACGTAATGTAAACATCCTCACCGTGCTCATTGTACCATTTTTTCATTTCTGGCGTACCGGTAAGTCCGCTGTATTTTTCGCTCGCGTCTTCTTCGCTGCCGGATGTGTTCGTGACCTTTTGAACGAGATTGTTGAGCTTACTCATATGTATAGGTGATTTCGTGTTTATCGAGAAATCATAGAATATTTCAGCCGACATTGCGGTCAATGCCGTCAGTCCGCAGAGAGTGCCGAAAACCGCACCTGCATTTTTTCTGTTCATAGAAAATCCTCCGTCATTTTTTAAAATTATACCATACTAACGAATTTCGTTTCAAGTCTTTTGCTATTTATATATTTTATACGGTAATTAGAACTGTTTTTTGTTAAAAAAGCAAAGAGGCTCAAGCAGACCGTTTCAAGCGTTTTGCTTCGTATCAAAAATATTGTGCGGTATTGATTCCGATTTATCGCTTTGATATAATAAGATGAGAGTAATAGAGGTGAATTATGAAAATAACATACATTAACCACAGCGGATTTTTGGTTGAAACCGAGAACTGCTATTATGTTTTTGATTACTACAAAGGCGAGATACCGAGGCTTGACAAAAGCAAGGAAGCCATAGTCTTTTGCAGTCACTTTCACCAAGACCATTTCAATCCGAAAATTTTTGAAATTCTTGATGATATGGGTATGAATTATAAGGCTGTTTTGGCGAAAGATATCAGCAAAAAGAAGTATCCTGCCGGTGTGAAAGTTACGACTGCTTATCACGATCAAACCTACACTCTTGATAACGGCACAAAGGTTAGTACGCTTCTTTCAACCGACAGCGGTGTTGCTTTTATCGTCAAGACAAGCGAGGGCTTAATTTACCACGCAGGTGATTTGAACGATTGGCATTGGGAGGGTGAGTCGGAAGATGACAACCGCCACATGACCTCCATGTATCGTGCCGAAATTGACAAAATCAAGGGCGCTCATTTTGATGCTGCATTCGTTCCCCTTGACCCAAGGCAGGAGGAACACTATGCCGACGGTATGCTTTATTTTTTGGAACATGTCGATTGCAACGCCGTTTTCCCTATGCATTATTGGAACGAGCCGAGCGTGATTGATAGGTTTATAACTGGATATCCGCAGTATAAATCACGAATAAAAAATACAGAATCAGCAAAAGGAGAAGAAATATGAGTTTTAGAATGATTCACGAAAACTATAATGTTTCCGATTTGGATAGGTCGATTAAGTTTTATGGTGATGCGCTTGATTTGCACGAGGTCAGACGAAAAACCACCGACGATTTTATTATCGTTTATTTGAGCAATGATTCAAGCGATTTTGAGCTTGAGCTCACTTGGCTTAAAGAACATCCGCAGCCGTACGATTTGGGCGAATGTGAATTTCATTTGGCATTTAAGGCAGATGATTTTGATTCGGCACATAAAAAGCACGAAGAAATGGGCTGTATCTGCTTTGAAAATCCTGAAATGGGTATCTATTTCATCGAGGACCCGGACGGCTATTGGCTCGAAATTTTGCCGTAACACAGAATAAAACCCAAAAAGCGTCGGAGAAAGCAAATCTCCGACGCTTTTTGTATGTTATAAAATAATGAATAGCGTTGTAAATATTTCGAAAATTTACAACAGTAGAAATTATAAGGGATTATTAATCGACAATACACTAATAACAATTTCATAGTATCTACAACAGTAGAAATTATAAGGGATTATTAATCTGCCTGTAAGTATAACAACCTTTTTTAATCTACAACAGTAGAAATTATTAGGGATTATTAATCCCGAATTGGCCCGAAATACTTGATGATTGATCTACAACAGTAGAAATTATAAGGGATTATTAATCCAAATGACTGATTGACTGACTGATTATATCTACAACAGTAGAAATTATTAGGGATTATTAATCAAATGTGGCATTAAAAGGTATCATTACATCTACAACAGTAGAAATTATTAGGGATTATTTGATTTGTTTAAATCATCTACAACAGTAGAAATTATAAGGGATTATTAATCCCTTGGATTGTTATAATTTATAAATTCATTTTCGACAATTTGTTAAATATATCCGTCATAAACGGTTTTGATTTTCTTTTTGCGTTCAGTTAAAACACCTGTTTTTTCGTCAAAAACATCAATTTTGCCAATCAAATTATATTTTTCGCAATACACGCTCACGCCCTGCAACATACTCTTTTCGGTTGAATATGTTGCAGAGTCGGAATGTTTATGAGCATTCGTTCCGTTTAATTGAAACGAATCCTGAACCATAATATTCTCTTCGGTTTCAAGCGAATGAAAAAATATTGAAGCAGGGCAGAATATAAAATCATTTAATTGAGATATAGCTAAGGGCTGCTCGCTCATTTTTGCGTGTATTCAAGCCATTCGGCATTAGTTATACTGAGATTTGCTTTATTAAGCATATCATCCGGAGTGCTTTTTAAAACATTTATTGCCCAAAGTGCTTTTCTCGCAATATTATATGCGCCGTTTGCATCGGCATCGCAAGGTAATGCGGCATTCATTCCTTTATAATTACGGCTGTCATAGAATTCGCCTCTGTCATTTGCAACAGGGGAAATGAGGTAGTCATCCTCCGGCAATGTGCTGCCGGTAATGCTGTTTCTCATTTGAAGCGTTAATGAAAGAAGCTTTATCAATCGCCTGTAAAAGTCAGCATTGGAAATGCTTAAAATTGAAGTTTTAAGATTACCTTTATAATCAATGCCGAATTCGCCGAACAACGATTTGAATTCATCGGTAAGAACAATTTGCTTATTGTCCCACATATTATTCTTTTCTTTGTTTCTGCAAGTTAAAATCCTGCTTGAATTAGTGCAAACAGTCCAAGTATTTTTGTAGTCTGAATTGCATCTTGGGAACTTACCGTAATCAATACAAAATTCAAACATATCGGTATTTGCATTATATTTAATGTCATCAATTGTTTCAAATAACTTTTTTGCTTCCGATACGCTTGTGTATTTTGGCTTCAAAAGATTAACAAAACCTGTTACCGGGTCTATTTTGCTTGTGTCCCAAGCCGGAACATAAAAGATGATGCCGTTTTGCTTGGCTTTATTTACGCCGTCAAATTTATTCGTAAGCTGATATGCTCTTAAAAGCCCGCCGTCTTCTGTTGGGTCTGCCTTTTTATCAATAAGCAAATTGAGTTTTGAAATAAGCATATTTTCGAATTTTTGATAAACTTGCTTTTCAACAGGGAATCTGCCACGCTTAAAGCCAAAGTTCAAATCCTCCATGGCAATAACAGCGTCATATTTGACGACTAATTCACAAATTTTGTGAACAACTTGACTGATATAGCCTTCTTTGAGTTCCTTTATATTTTCAACAGAAGTCCAATTTTTTCTTGCTTTATCTCTTTCCTTTTCTTTTGTGTCCAAAAGCTTTTGATAATCAACTCTGTGTCCGTTATCACTGATTATTTCATTAAGCGACATTTGCTCAACGATTTTACCGTTTGAATCAATAACGCTGATATAAATCAGATTTCTTTCGCCTCGGTCAATGCCGATGACATAATTATCATCTTTATATTTAACCGCCTTGCGAACATCATAATTCAAAAATTCCTGACCGTGTGCCTTAAAGTTGATTGTAATAGGCACGTGAAGCGAAAATTGCCTTTTGGTAAATCTTTTATCTTTAATAATGTCATACTCAAAAGTGCTTTCTTTTTTCTCGTTATCAGGATTTTTGTTTTCTATCGGTTGATTGGCTTGATGAGTTATTTTTTCCTTGTCATTTATACTTGCTTCACGGTAAAACATCTCGGCTTCACCGTTGAGCTTGTATACTACATTTGATAAGTTTCTCTCATCAAAAAGCATTTTGAAATACAGAGTATGTAAATTCGGAGTTCCTTTGCTGTACTTTGAAAAGTCTTTATTGTAGATTTGGAAAAGATAGATATATCCGTTGTCTACAAGTTCATCAACATAGCTTTTTGATATTTTATTAAAGCTTACAGAATAACCCTGATCCGAAATTTCTCGATAAAACTCGCTGATATCGTTATAGTTTTCGGTAGGAGTAAACTCAAAGCCGAATTGCGACCAATCATCGTGCTTCTCAATGGAGTTCTTAAAATAATCTATAAACTCATGACATTCGGATTTATTAAATGTTGCCCCTTTTTTGAAACTCTCTCTTTTGCGAATGTCAAGTATTCTGTCTGACGGTTGGAATGTGTCAATGTTTTTAGCGGCAAAGAAAACCTTTGGCAACATTTTATTGGGACCGGGTAAAAGCTTATATTCCATTTTTTCGTAATAATCCTCGTCTTTAGAGGTTATATTAGGAGCATCAACAAAAGCTTTGCTGTGCAATTTGTCCATAACAGCAAGATAGTAAAAATCATCTTTGCGAAGAAGAACGGTTCTGTAATCGCTTTCTTTGTTTTTATCCCATCCACCGAGAAGTTGAGGATTGTCAAAATTTAATTTAATTTTATCTTTGGAATAAGGCTTTTGGGTAATGTAGTTTCTAACTTTATCGTAAAGCCTGTCAATATCTGTTATTGAGTCATAATACGAAGTGAGTTTGCCGTAAAAAAGTTCATCCTTGTTTTCTTCCTTACCGGTACCGTTTAACGACTTTACAAGATGCTGAAAATCCTTTATTGCGTCAAGCAGGTTTTTAACTAACTCTGTTGCTTTTCCGTTTTTAGAAAGTCTTTTATTGTAGCTTTTTTCATAATCGGATTTCAGCAATTCCCGTGCCTGCAAATAAGCTTCTTTGATTTTGCTGTTACATTCTTTGCTTGAGGAAATATACCAATCTGTTATTTCGTTGCCGTTTTCGTTACCGAGGCTTTGAAGTTCAAAAAGCGAAAAGCTTTTTATTGCTTTATATATCTTGTCTCGCTTTTCAATATAATTATCGAGGTTTGTTTTGCTTGTTACGGGATGCAATGCCTCGTATTTCTCGTTCCAAGCTAAACGTAATACGTTCCATGAATTAAATGCACCGTTTGAAATATCGGAAACGGCAGCGCCGGATTTTACAAATATGCCATTAGCATTATAAGTGTTTAATGATTGCAAAAGTTCTGTCAGCGAATCAATATCACCAATGTGAGCGGTATAATAATCTTCAATCGAAAGCAACACTTCATTGTCTGAATTAAATTTCTCGGGAATGAACGATACGCTGTCCTTTTCGCTCAAGATTTGTTTATATAACTGCTTCATCAATGGCAATCTTTTTGATTTTTCATTTTTTGCAGCCTGCTGGTTATAAAGATTTATGCATTCATTAAGACCTTGGATTTTTGTTCCGTCAGAGCAAGTATATCCGCCAATCATAGAATTATAAATATCAATACCCGATTGAGCCAAAACAAATTCAAAATAATCAACAGAAAAAATATCTTCAATATTTCTGCCGAATGTATTATATAAATCTGTGTTTAGCTTTGTGATAGTTTCATCAGAAAGATTATCAAATACTTTTTGAAAACTTTTTACATTATCTAAAAAGCGTGGCAGGTTGTCATTTATGCAACGGTAAGCTATTGCAGTTGATTTTTCATCACTTGAATACATATTTTCTCTATTAGTATTAAAGCCTTTGAAATACGTTGTAAAGCTTCTGAAGCACTCAACTGTTTCTCTCTCGTCTTTATCCGTTAAAAAAGACGGTAAATCTTCACATATAAGTTCTTTTCCAAACAGCCTTTTATAGCGTGCATTTGATTTAAGCTGTTTTGATATTTGCTTTCGCATATCATTTTCTAATGATTCCATAGCCTTTGCGTCGGAATCGTCCTTGTTGCTTTTCCAATACAAATCCGCATATTCATCGATTTTTTCAACCCTTGCATTGACTAGTACGGATTCAATATATTCTTTGTGAAAGCGGTCAATATAACCTTTAACCTTTTCGTAATTCTCCGCTCTTTGTTTATCCCTTTCAAGTAACAGCTTTTTATTAAAATTATCATCCGTTTTTCCGACGGGAATTAAAGAAAACTGTAAAGTTTTGGATAATGGATAGCAATTTATAAACTGTTCTTTCATCTTTTTCCTCCTTGCTTTTTATTTTATGATACCATTCACTTATTATTGGGTCAACCAAATTCTGTTGTTAGACATTTATGGTACGTTTTTTTGTACATTTACTTTTAAATACAGATGCGTTGCGGTATTTCCTATATAATACATAACCCAAAAAGCGTCGGAGATTTGCTTTCTCCGACGCTTTTGCGAGTATATATTCAGGTTTTTACGGGAAACCCGTTGCCCGATTGCTTTTACAATTCTAAAATCGTATATATGAATTTGCCCATTTCGTCTATCACGTCCTCTGCTTGCGGAAAAACTCCGGTTGCGTTTAAATATCCGTGGCCTAGCCCGTTGTATACGACAAGCTTTGTTTTTACATTTGCGTTTGAAAGCTTATGAGCCCAAGCAACGGCGTCTTTTTTCAGATAGTCAAGCGCGCCTACTGTAATAAATGTCGGAACATTGCCGCTTGCGTCGAAAATGTACGGATTATTGTATTCGTCGGGCGAGAGTATGCCTATCTGCTTGAAATTGCAGCGTGTAAGCATTTGCATTTGTTTTATTACGCCTTTTGAAACAGCCTTTTGTGACGGCTCAAATTTGTAGTCGGAATATCCTTTTTTATAATACTCGTCGGTAAAACCGAACATATTCAAGGTAGGATAGAGTAGAAGCTGCGCTTTGATTTTTCCGGTACCCTTGTATTTGGTAGAGCACGCTTGAGCAATATTTCCTCCGGCACTGTCACCGCAGACGAAAATTCTATCCTTGTCTATTTTGAATTCGCCACAGCTGCGGCTTATATATTCCAATACGTCAAAGCAATCGCTGTACGGTGCGGGATAGGCGTTTTCGGGCAAAAGCCTGTAATCTATGCCTATTACCTTAACGGCGAATTTATCAACGAGCATTTTTAAGCTCTCGTCATACGGCGCGAGCGTTCCGCCGACAAATGCGCCGCCGTGAATGAAAATCATTGCCGTCCTTGTGCCTTCACATTCCGCATTTTCATATATTCTGATCGGAATATCAAATCCGTCGGAAGCTTTAATGTGCTTGTTTTTGATTGAAACGCCTTTTATATGACAGTTTGCATAAGAAATCCTGTCGCAGCCCTTTCTGAAAAAACCGAGACTTCTCTCGGTTATTTTTAAATGAATACTGTTTAGAACAAAATCCGGGACAAGCTTTAGTTTCCTTGCCATTTTGCCTATGGGTCCGCCGAGCATGCGCGGATCTATGCCGTATTTTGATACGGCGTCGGGCGCATATTTGGCTGTGTAAGTTAAATTTCCGTCGGCTTCCGCGTAGGCTGTTCTCTTTAATTCGTTCAAGAACTCCTCGCTGTACCATTTTTTATCAAAGCTCTTTTTATTATTATTCATAATACACCTTCTGCCGATGATATGGTATAACTATATCATAATAAGGACGGTTGTCAATAAAATAAGTTAAGTGTATAATTATTAATATAAAGATTATGCGAAAGGTTTTTTATGTCTCATATTATCCCAACTCCGTTATTTGAAAAAACAGATGAAACAAAAAGATTGTTCATAAAATCTTTGTCGCTTGACGAAAGAAATGTCAACGGTTCTGTTAAAGATGATTTTTATGATTTTATACGTAAACTCGAACTGCCGGTCGGAAATGATGTTGTTGTTAGTTTTACGCATGATTTTTCGCTTGAAAATGAAGAATACAGACTTGAAGTAAATGAGAAAATCTCCGTGTATTCGAGTGGGGAGGCAGGAAAAGTGTTTGCTCTGCAAACACTCAAGCAACTACTGTTTGAATACGGCCGAACGATTCCGTTTATTGCGATAAAGGATAAGCCTAAGTATAAAATCAGAGGCTTTATGCTTGATGTCGGGAGATATTTCTATCCCGTTGACGATGTCAAGCTGTTTATTAGAAAAATGTCTCTGCACAAGCTTAATTTTCTGCATTTGCATTTGACGGAGGACCAGGGATGGCGAGTTGAGATTTACAAATATCCGTTGCTGACGCAAATCGGGTCTGTAAGGAAAAAGACAAATTTTAATCATAGGCAACATAAGGGCTATTACACAAAAGCTCAGATTAAAAGTATAGTCAAATATGCACATGATTTCGGTATTTCGGTTATGCCTGAATTTGATATTCCGGGGCACAGCAGAAGTGCTCTGGCTTGTTATAATTACCTCGGCTGTTTTGAAAGAAATTTGCCGGTCGCCGACCATTGGGGAGTAAAGCATGATGTTTTGTGTGCAGGGAAAGAAAGCACATATGAATTTGTCGAGGATATAGTGGATGAACTTTGTGAGCTTTTCCCGGATAAGTATTTTCATATAGGCGGCGACGAGGTGCCGAAACACAGATGGCATCTTTGCCCGCATTGTCAGGCAATGATGAAGAAGCTTGGGTTAAATAACGAGGATGAGCTTCAGTGCTGTTTTATGAACAGAATCAATGATTATTGCGCGGGCAAGAATAAGCAGGCGTTTATGTGGAGTTGGGATTTGAAGGATGATAAGCTGCTTTCCGAAAATTTGGGTTTTACGAAATGCGGAGACATAAACACGGGCGGCAGACCGTTTATCGATACAAGTTCAAAAGCATATTATATAGATTTGCCTTACGGCTACATAAGTCTCAAAGATACCGCCAACCATAAATTATACGACGGAAATTGCCTCGGTGCGGAAGCAACGTTATGGACGGAATATGTTCCCGATATGAAAAAAGCGGACAAAATGACTTATCCTAGGCTTGGAGCTATGTGCGAAACTGTTTGGCGCGGAGAAAATTCATATGAGCAGTTTCATAATAAGCTTGATTATTATTACTCATATCTTGATAAAAACAGAATCGGATATTCAAAGCTGTATTTTGCAAATCCGAACAGGGTTCTTAGTTTTTTACAGAGGATTTGGTTTGAAAAACGACAGCTCACATGGGAAGGATTAGCAAATATTTTTGACGATTTAAAAGTTAAGTATATTGCAAAAAAGAACAGTAATTTATAATTTTATGCGGATTCAGACGAGTGTGACGCTGATTAAAAAAATGTTCACTTTTTCGCTTATTATGAAGACCGTTACATTTATTAAGCCGGAGGAGCGGCTCGACGAGATAACAGCATATCAAATAGGAAAAGCGGATAAGTATACATGGGGTATAGGAAAGGTATAATATGGGGGTTATAGTGTGGAAGTGAAAAAAATTATATTTGTCTGCCACGGTAACATATGTCGTTCTCCTATGGCAGAATTTATATTTAAAAGTATGGCAAATAATCTTGGTGTGTCGGATAAATTTTCGGTATGTTCGAGAGCAACGAGTGATGAGGAAATATGGAATGGCGTAGGACAACCAATATATCCGAAAGCTAAAGAACAGCTTTTATATCACGGAATAGCAATAGGAGATAAAAAGGCAATTCAGCTAAAAAGAAATGATTATTATGAAGCGGATATGTTTATCGGCATGGACAGCGCCAATATACGTAATATGAAAATACTATTCGGCGGCGATGCGGATTACAAAATACACAAATTGCTTGAGTTTACGGGAAGCAATTCCGACGTTGCCGACCCATGGTATTCAGGCGACTTTGACAAAGCATACAATGACATTGAAATGGGCTGTAATGCTCTTCTCAATTTCCTCCTCATTGAAAATTCTTGACTTTGATTACAAAAGTTGATACAATACAATAGCTCACTCGGAGGGCTGGTTATCGTATGGAAATAACAAGCCGGATAAGGTGCAGGCTGAAATGCCCGTTCCATATCCGGTCTTTTTTAATATTCAAGGAGTAGGTATGGATCTTTTAAAGGATAATGTCGGTAAGCTTTACCGTAAATTTTTTATAGCTTCATTCGGAAGTGCACTGATAGCGTGCATTTACGGACTTGTGGATATGGCTATGGTAGGGCAGTATCACGGACCGGACGGCTCTGCCGCAATGGCGGTAATTGCCCCAATTTGGAATATTATATACAGCTTTGGGCTTTTGTGCGGTATAGGCGGCTCGGTGATTTATGCCGTCGCAAGGGGAGAACGCGATGACGTAAAAGAGGCAAACGGATATTTTACCTCTGCATTTATACTCGGAGTTTTATGGGCGTTGATACTTTGGGTCTTGGTGTGGGTCTGCGAGGAACCGCTTCTCAGGCTTTTCGGCGCAAATGACGCACTTATGCCGCTTTGCAAAGAATATATGGTAGCCCCAAAGCTTACTGTTCCCGTATATGTATTTATAAATCTGCTCTCGTCGTTTCTCCGTAATGACGGTGACCCCGGCAGAGCCACAAAAGCCGTTATTTTCGGTGGTATATTCAATGTGTTCGGAGATTATTTCTTTGTGTTCACATTGGATATGGGAATTAAAGGCGCGGGAATTGCAACAGCAATGGGAGCTTCAATGTCCGTTCTTGTGATGCTTACGCATTTTATCAGCAAAAAGAATACGTTAAAATTCGTAAAGCCTCTCAGAATACTTAACAACTTTAAAATGATAAGCGTCAACGGATTTTCTTCATTTATAGTTGACGTGGCAATGGGCATAGCCACAATGCTGTTTAACCGCCGTGTAATGGAGTATCTCGGTACGGACGCACTTGCGGTTTACGGAGTAATAGTTGTTGTAGGCACTCTTGTACAGTGCTGCTCTTACGGTATCGGTCAGGCGGCACAGCCCGTAATTTCGCGTAATTTCGGTGCCGGACTTACAGACAGAATTAAGACAATGCTTAAGTACAATATCATAACTGCCGCCGTTTTCGGAGCAATTTGGACGGTTCTTTCTATGGCTATGCCGCAGGTGTTTATAAAGCTGTTTATGACGCCCACTCCCGAGGTGCTGTCAATAGCTCCCGGAATAATCAGAATTTATGCGATTTCATTTATACTGCTGCCGTTCAATATCTATTCAACGTACTATTTCCAGGCTATTATGAGAGCCAAGATATCACTTATCGCATCCGTTGCAAGAGGTATTGTAATAAGCGGTGCCCTGATACTTTTATTGCCTGTTGCTTTCGGCGGAAATGCAGTTTGGTGGGCAATGCCTATAACAGAAGCCGTTGTATTTGTGTATTCGGCTGTTATGATGAAAAAAGTGAAGCTGTCAAGATAGTATTCTGCTGTCGAGCAAAAACCGAGTCATTGCAAAAGCAGTCAAAAGGGTGTATGCTTATCTTGATTTTTACTGAAAAGAGGAGTTTGCGGTTGACTGTTGACGAAGCACTCTCAAGGCTTCAAAAATCTGCTTTCAGAGCTAAATTTCATCTGTCCGACGAGGACATAAATTACATCGACAAAAAAGGCTTGGATACCGTAAAAAGCCATGCGGAGGATTTTATAAAGAAACGTCTTGCACCGGCGGTTATACCAAACGACGGCAAGCAAACGCCGATGCGCGGTCACCCCGTGTTTAAGGCTCAGCATGCCTGCGCCTGCTGCTGTCGAGGGTGTTTAAATAAGTGGTATCATGTAGAAAAGGGCAGAGAATTGTCTTATGACGAGCAAAGGCGGATAGTTAATCTGTTAATGGCTTGGATAGAAAGAGAATACCGCAGTTATAAAAATAATACATAAAAGCAGTCCCGTGAAGGAGAGTAAACTTCACGGGACTTTTTCTTTATCCAATTATTCGCTTACTAAGTTTTTAATGACCTCAACCATTTTGAACATAGCATTTACAGGTATTGCTTCATAAATACTGTGGAAGTTCATTCCACCGGTTGAAAGGTTGGGGCAGGGCAGACCCTCAAACGATAGCCTTGCACCGTCGGTTCCGCCGCGTATCGGTGTAATTTGCGGCTCCACATCGGCTTTACGCATTGCTTTTTTTGCTCGTTCTACTATGTCTATATGCTCTTTAATGACATCAAGCATATTGTAATAGCTGTCTTTAATTTCAGCCGAAACCGTGTTTTCTCCGTATTTGCGGTTGAAAAATTCAACAAGTACGGTAATAAATTCCTTGCGCTTTGCAAAGCTTTGCTTGTTGTGATCTCTGATTATCATATGAAGAGTTGCCTTGCTCTCGTTGCCGTTAACCGATGAAACGTGATAAAATCCCTCGCGATTTTCGGTGTGCGCGGGAGCTTCGGCGGCAGGAAGCATATTTATAAATTCCGCAAGATACAAAACAGCGTTTTTCATCTTGTTTTTAGCCGAGCCGGGATGCGTGTTGACTCCGTTGAAGGTTATTTTTGCACCAGCCGCGTTGAAGTTTTCATATTCTATTCCGCCAAGCTCTCCGCCGTCAACGGTATATGCAAAATCCGCGTCAAAAGTTTCAAAATCGAACTTGTCGGCACCTCTGCCTATTTCTTCATCGGGTGTAAAACAAATTGAAATTTTGCCGTGGCAAAGCTCTGCGTCATCGCAAATTTCGCGGCACGCCTCGATTATTTCGGCAACACCGGCCTTGTCGTCTGCGCCGAGAAGCGTTGTTCGGTCGGTAACTATAATATCCTCGCCCGAATATTTGGCATCTATCATCGGCGCATTTGTGCCGTCAAATTTTATTATTTTTGCTTTGACGTCTTTTCCGCTGACATCGGGAGACGTGTCCATATGAGAAATTAATCCGATTTTGGGAAGCTTCTCAAATCCTTTTGTAGCAGGTATATGTCCGTAAACATAACCGTATTTATCACGGTAAGCGTCACTTACACCTATGCTTTTCAGCTCTTTTACAAGGTAATCCGCAAGAACTGTTTGTTTTTCCGTTGACGGTATGCTCTCGCTGTTTTCGTTTGAGGTCGTTTCGAATTCGACGTATCTTAAAAATCTGTCAATAACACTCATCTTATTCATTCCTATCTGAAAAAATTATGCCTTTTCGGTACAAAATGATTTTAACATACGGCTATTATCTTTTCAAGCATATAAAAACCGCCCGTACCTTAAACGATACGGGCGATCCGTTTTTGTGCTTAGTGTCTTAAGAGAAATTACTTCTCAAGGGTAGCGTACTGGAAGTACCAATAGCCGTACGGGCTGTGCCATACGCCCTTAAGCTCGGGCTTCTGGAGCCAGAAGTCATTGTAATAAGCAACGGGGATGCAGGCGTAATCTTCCATCATGGTCTTTTCAGCCGCGTGGAGAGCCGCAAAGTGAGCTGCGGAGTCTGCAACCTTAGAGTTAGCAATGTCAGCGTCAAAAGCAGAGCTGTTGTATTTACCGTCGTTGTTGCCGTTGGTAGAAACGAAGAGCTCAAGCATATTTGAGGCGTCATTATAGTCCATTACCCAGCCGTTGCGGGCCATATCGTAATTGCCTGCACGACGCTGAGGAGTGAATGAAGACCATTCAACAATGTCAATCTTCATAGTGATACCGAGCTGAGCATAAGCACTCTGGAGATACTCTGCAACAGCCTTGTGGTAACCTGCATCGTTTGTTGAGTAGGTGATGGTCGGGAAGCCCTTACCGTCGGGATATCCTGCCTCTGCGAGAGCCTTTTTAGCCTCCTCGAGATTAGCCTGATAATCCTTGCTGATATAGGTCTCTCCGCCGTTTTCCTTAACTGCGTTATCGAAGAACATACCCTCGTTATCAACAACGCCGGGACCTGCATAGTTATAGGCGGGGGAGTATGTGCCCTGCATTATGGTGTTTGCAATGTAGTCGCGGTCAATTGCAAGGTTAAGAGCCTTGCGGACATTCTTGTTGTTGAAGGGAGCCTTGTTAAGGTTCATGCTGAGATAGTAGGTGCCGAGAATGGTGTCAACATAGAAATCTCCGCCGTCAGCAGCCTTCTTGAGAGTCGGGATTTCCTCGGTGGGAACATCCTTAATGAGCTGAGCCTCGCCGCTGTTGTATGCGGTGAAGGAAGCACTTGAGTTTTCGAGAAGCAAGAATGTGAGCTTGTTGTTAACTATGCGCTTTGAATCCCAACCACCTTTGTAGTTCGGGTTCTTTTTGCATACAATGCGCTCACCGGGAGTCCATTCGGTAATCATGTACGGACCGTTGCAGACATAAGTATCGGGTTTTGTAGCCCAAGAGTCACCGTTAGCTTCAACGGTAGCCTTCTGTACGGGGCTCATAGTGCCGAATGCAACGATTTTGTCAAAGTAAGAGCAGGGGTAAGCAAGCTTGACTGTAAGAGTTTTGCCGTCCTCGCTTGCTACAACGTTGAGCTTGTCGGGATCGGGAGTAGTAGTGGGCTTACCGTCTTTATCCGGATTGCCGATAGCGTCCTGATAGCCCTCAACCATACCGATAACAGTCTCGGCATAGGGAGCGGCAAGCTCTGTGTTTGTAAGGCGCTTAAAGGTATACTCAAAGTCCTTGGCATTAAGCTCGGTGCCGTCAGACCATTTAAGACCGTCACGCATTGTGAAAGTCCAAGTAAGACCGTCTTCGCTTACAGTGTACTTTTCAGCCTGACCGGGCTGAACCTTGTTGTCCTCATCAATTATGAGAAGTGTCTCATAGAGCGTGATGAGCATATTGCCGCCGTCAACAGCATTGTTAAGAGCGGGATCGAGCGTTTCGGGGTTAGGTCCTATCTGGACCGTTATGCCGGCGTCGTCCTTTTTGCTGTTGCCGCATGAACTCAGGAGTGCCATTGCCGACAGACACATGACAACTGCGAGTATCGCAGCAATAAGTCTTTTGGTTTTCATTAAATACATCTCCTTCTTATAGCAACTCGCGCTGCTTAAAAATATATCCATTGTGCTCCAGATGCACAATAAACAACTATTTTACCTTGTCAAGGTGATGGCAAGCTGCAAAATGGCCTGCCGAGATTTCGCGAAGCTCCGGGCATTTCTCGGCGCAAAGGCCGTCGGCATACGGGCAACGGGTCCTGAAACGGCATCCGCTCGGGGGATTCAGAGGACTCGGAACATCGCCCTCAAGAGGAATTCTGTGAGATGAGCGTGCAATTATCGGGTCCGCCTCCGGTATAGCCGAAATAAGGCTCTTAGTGTATGGATGCGCGCTGTGTGTTATAAGCTCGTAGCTGTCGGCGAGCTCTACGAGCTTGCCGAGATACATTACGCCTATACGGTTTGAAATATGCCTTACGACGCTTAAATCGTGCGCTATGAAAAGGTAGGTGAGACCGAGCTCGGTCTGCAAATCCTCAAACATATTGACGACTTGTGCCTGGATTGAAACGTCAAGAGCCGATACAGGCTCGTCGCATACGATAAATTCCGGATTTACCGCAAGAGCTCTCGCTATGCCGACGCGCTGCCTCTGACCGCCCGAAAACTCGTGCGGATAGCGGTTGGCGTGCTCGCTGTTAAGACCGACGGTCTCAAGAAGCGATATGATTTTGTCGCGTCTTTCCTTTTTGTTGGCGGCAAGATGATGAATATCAATAGCTTCGCCGACAATATCTCCTATCGTCATACGCGGGTCAAGACTCGCATACGGGTCCTGAAATACCATCTGCATCTTTCTTCGATAGGGGAGCATATTCACCGCGATTTTTTTCTTTTTGTCAAATATGACGTCTCCGTCATATATTATTGTTCCGTCTGTAGGCTCGTAAAGCCTTAAAAGAGTGCGCCCTACTGTGGTTTTACCGCAGCCGGATTCGCCGACGAGCCCGAGAGTTTCGCCTTTTTTTATATAAAACGAAACATCGTCTACCGCCTGAACGTATTTTTTCTTTTTGCCTCTGCCTCCGGCAGGAAAGTACTGCTGCAAGTGCTGTACTTCTATGAGCTTTTTATCGTCACTCACAGTCTTTCTCTCCTTCCTCAAATTCTTCTTTTTGAAGCAGCCAGCAATGGCTGTAATGTGTGTCGCTTAAAACCGTTTTCGGCGGCATTTGCTTTAAGCATATCTTCATGCATTTTGAACATCTCGGTGCAAACGGACACCCTGCCGGCGGGTTGAGAAGATCGACCGGCTGCCCTTCAATCGGTACAAGCCTTTCCTTACTTTCGACATTCAGCTTCGGAATGGATTTTATAAGACCCTTTGTGTATTCGTGCTTAGGCTCATAAAATATCTCGTCTGCCGTGCCGTATTCAACTATATGACCCGCATACATAACTGCAATTTTTTCGCACATGCTCGCGACAACGCCAAGGTCGTGAGTTATCATAATTATGCTCATTCCGAGCTTTTTACGCAAATCCTGCATAAGGTCAAGTATCTGCGCCTGAATTGTGACGTCAAGAGCCGTTGTAGGTTCGTCGGCTATTAAAAGCTTCGGCTCGCAGGCAAGAGCTATGGCAATCATAACTCTCTGGCGCATACCGCCCGAAAGCTCGTGCGGATACTGTTTAAGTCGCTTGGTAGGCTCGTTAATGCCTACAAGCTCCAAAAGCTCCTTAGCGCGCTCATATGCCTGTTTTTTGTCTTTATCCGTATGCAGCCTTATAACCTCTGTTATCTGGTTGCCTATTGTGTAAACGGGATTAAGGCTCGTCATAGGGTCCTGAAATATTATGGAAACCTCGTTCCCTCTTATCTTTCTGAAATCCTTATCGGTCATCTTTTCAATTTCGTGACCGTTAAATCTGATTGTTCCGCCTATAAGCTTGCCCGGGTAGGCGGTAAGCCCCATTATTGAATATGCCGTGACGGATTTTCCCGAACCCGATTCACCGACTATTCCGAGAACCTCGCCTTCATCCATCGAAAACGAAACGCCGTTAAGTGCTTTGACTTCGCCTGCGGGAGTAAAGAACGACAGCTTTTCGTCTTTTATTTCCAAAAGTTTTTCACTCAAAATATTTACCCTCCTTTAGTTCTTGAGCTTCGGGTCAAATGCGTCGCGCAGCCCGTCTCCGAGAAGGTTAAAGGCAAGTATGATAACGCTTATCAGTAGCGCCGGTAAAAACAGCAGATAGGGATAAGTGTTCATACCCTTTACGGCCTCCGTTGCAAGAGAACCGAGCGACGGCATGGGAGCCGTAACGCCAAGTCCGAGGAAACTCAAATAGCTTTCGGTAAATATTGCGGAGGGTATCTGAAGCGTGGTTGTTACTATAAGAGTACCTATGCAGTTCGTCAAAAGGTGCTTTCTGATTATACGCGAATTGCTTGCACCGAGTGCTCTTGCCGCGGTAACGTATTCGGACTCCTTGAGTACAAGTATTTGAGAACGTGTTATTCTTGCCATACCTACCCAGTATATCAAAACGAATACAAGGAATATTGCTATAAGGTTCGGTCCCATTCTCTGCATCCAAGTAAAACCCGGATTTGCAGAGAGCGCTTCGAGTCGCGGCTTTAGGGAGGTCGCAAGCAGGATTATTAAAAGTATATCGGGAATGGTATATAAAATGTCGGTAAAACGCATCATTATATTATCGACCCAACCGCCGGCAAAACCGGCTATTGCACCGAACAGCGAGCCGACTATAAGAACCAGCGCTGCGCACACAAGACCTACCGTAAGGCTTATTCTTGTGCCCATCATAAGGCGAACGGCAAAGTCTCTGCCGAGCTTATCCGTTCCGCAGATGTGAGGAAATACTTTTTGACCCGCGTCTATTTGCGCCTGTTCTGTTTCGCTGTACTGAAACGGGGAGAGGTTCTCGCTGTATTTTATTTGCTGCTCATAGCTGTACGGCCAAAAGCTGGGAAGAATGTAAGCAAAAACCACTATCAGTAAAATAAAGACAAGACTTATCATGGCAACCTTGTTTTTACGCAGACGTCTGAGGCCGTCCTTCCAAAAGTTGACGCTGTCTCGCATTACAACAAGGTTTTCTTTTTCCGTCGTTGTAGCCGGTATAAAATCGTCTGCCTTCAAATGCAGACTCGGAAATTTTTTGTTCATCGGCGATGCCGCTCCTTACTTAAGTTTGATTCTCGGGTCGATTATTTTATACAGTATGTCAACTATGACGTTTGCAACTATGATAAGTGTCGCAAGGACAATTGTTGTTCCCATTATCATGGTGTAGTCACGGTTGACTATGGCCGAAACAAATTCACGGCCGAGACCGGGTATTGCAAATATCTGTTCTACTATAAACGAACCCGTCATAAGGCTTGCGAGCATTGGTCCGACGTATGTTATTACGGGGAGTATTGCGTTTCTGAGAGCATGCTTGAAGAGTATTTTGAAGTTTGAAAGGCCTTTGGCTTTTGCCGTTCTTATATAATCCTGCCCCATAACGTCCAAAAGACTTGAGCGCATAAGCCGCGTTATATATGCCGTCGGGTAAACCGACAGCGCCGTCACCGGCATTATATATGATGACAGCGTGTTAAGACCTACCGTTGGCAGCAGATTTAGCTTGCTGCCGAATGTATACAGTAAAATTACGCTGATTATAAAGCTCGGTATTGCGATACCGCACGTCGCGAGTACGATAATAAAGTTATCGGCAAATTTACCTCGGTTGTATGCCGAAAGACATCCGAGCGGTATGCCTACAAGAAGAGAGACGAGAACAGCTATTCCGGCGAGCTTTGCCGATACGGGGAATTTAGAAAAAATAATGTCCGATACGGTTCTTCCTCTTTGACGTAAGCTTACGCCCATATCGCCCTTGATAAAATCGGTAATATAGGTTATATATTGCTCAAATAAAGGTTTGTCCAATCCGTATTTTGCCGCGAGAGCTTCCTGTGCAGCCTTGCTTATGGATTTTTCCGCAACGAACGGACCGCCGGGAACAAGGTTCATAAGGAAAAACGTCAGCGTGGCAACAATGAAAATGCTGAGCAAGCCCATTGCTATGCGCTTGATGATGTACTTGGTCAAATGATAGACCCCCTGTTAATTTGTGTATTTTTTTCAAAAGACATAGAAGTCTTTTTATATTATTGTCTCAAATAACCAATTATTGCTAAATCACAGGTATTCTTGACGACATTATTTGTACATTTTAGCACAATGGCTCACTAAAATCAAGATTTTTGCTTTGTATTTATTTAACTATTCCGCAAAACAAAGCATTTTTTCGTGATATGTACCGATATAAGACATTTTGCCCCATAAATAACGATTTAAAAATATTTGTAATTTTTTCTTGACAAAGAAAGAACGGCGTGATAACATTGTGGCAACATCTAAAAAACCTGTGATTAAGAAGAGTAGCTTTACTTAAAGCTTGCAGAGAGCGGTTGTCGGTGGAAATACCGCAGGGGAGAGTACAGCGAATGGACTTATGAGGGCGGCACGAAAGCGTTTGCGAGTAGCGGCCGACGGGTTCCGTACCCGTTATCAGAGCGGCTTATATGTAAGTATAAGAAACGAGCGGTCGGTTTATCCGGCAATTTGGGTGGTACCGCAGGATTCAAAGTCTTGTCCCATATATGGGATAAGACTTTTTTTATTTGCTTATTAAGGAGAAAAGAATGCAATATTATTTAAGACGATGGCGATGGCGATTTTTAAATAATAACATTGTACACTGATTTATTTTAAAAAATAAGGAGTCATCATCATGAAAAAAGTAAAAATAACGGTAGCGATAATTTTAGCGGCAATAACAATATTCTTCGTAGGCTGTACGGCGAAAAAAGACAAGGTCCCGGTAATAGGCATCAGTCAGTACGGTGAGCACGCCTCGCTTGATAATTGCCGCGAGGGCTTCCTTCTCGGTCTTAAGGAGGCCGGACTCACAGAGGGTGAGGATTACACAATAGATTATCAGAATGCTTCGTTTGACAATGCCACCGCAACACAGATTGCCAATAACTTCTCTTCCAAAAACGTCGCGCTTATGTGCGCCATAGCAACCCCCTCGGCAACAGCTTGCTACGCTGCGGCAGAGGATAAGAACATTCCGGTTGTATTCAACGCCATAACAGACCCCGGTGAAGCAGGTCTTACAACAGGCAATATCACGGGCGTTTCGGATAAGCTTCCCGTTGACCCGCAGCTTGAGCTTATAAGAAAACTCCAGCCTGATGCAAAAACAATCGGTATCATCTACACAACAAGCGAACCGAATTCGGTATCAGCAATCGCCGAGTATAAAGAAAAAGCAGGCAACTACGGATTTACTATCGAAGCCATAGGCGTTGCCGATCAGGCGTCCGTTACACAGGCTGCCGATACTCTTATAAACAAGAAGGTCGATTGTATCACAAATCTTACCGACAATAATGTTGTAGGCGTCCTTCCGTCAATACTTGAAAAAACCAACGCCGCAGGTATTCCCGTATACGGTAGCGAAATTGAGCAGGTTAAAAAAGGCTGTGTGGCGTCTGCCGGTATCGATTATGTGGAACTCGGCAAAATGGCAGGCAAGCTTGCCGCTCATATTTTAAAGGGAGAAGCTAAGGCTTCCGACCTTCCGTACGAAACAGTGACCGAGTACAGCACATATATAAATTCCGACGCAGCAAGCGCTATGGGAATTACCGTTCCGTCGGATGTAGCCGCAAAGGCAATAGAATGTAAATAAGGTAGTGTAAAAAAATGCTGGATCTTATTATAAGCACGTTAACTCAAGGCTTTATATACGCTCTTCTCTCCTTCGGCGTATATATTACATATAAAATATTGGATTTTCCCGATCTCACCGTAGACGGCAGTTTCCCTTTGGGAGCTGCCGTAACGGCTGTTTTACTTGTAAAGGGCGTAAATCCGTATCTCGCTCTTTTAATATCTTTTCTTGTCGGAGCTCTCGCCGGATTTGTCACGGGATTTATCCACGTCCGTTTGAAGGTACGCGACCTGCTTTCGGGTATTATAACAATGACAGCTTTATTTTCAATAAATCTGCAGATAGCCGGTTCGAATCTTTCAATCGCGCGTGAAAAAGATACTATATTTACATCTCCCGCTACAATGTCGGTTTTCGGGTCGATGTCGCTTATTTTAAGAAAACTTATCGTTTCCGCAATTCTGATGATAGTCTGTAAGGTGCTTCTTGACCTTTACTTTAAGACAAAAAACGGCTTTTTGCTTCGCGCGGTAGGCGATAACAGCGTACTTGTAACCTCTCTCTCAAAGGACAAGGGCACAATAAAAATAATCGGACTTGTAATATCAAACGCTCTTGTGGCTCTTTCGGGTGCCGTTGCCTGTCAGGAGCAGCGCTCGTTTTCCGCGACGATGGGAACCGGTCAGATAGTGTTCGGCCTCGCAGCGGTGATTATAGGAACAACGCTTTTCAGGCGCGTAAGCTTTATAAAGGGCACCACCGCCGTAATATTCGGCAGCGTAATTTACAAAGCTTGCATACAAATTGCAATAAGCCTCGGCTTGCCTGCGAATCTTTTGAAGCTTATAACGGCTGTTTTGTTCCTGGCAATACTTGTTCTCGGCAATCTTCAGAAAGGCTCGGTGAAGAAAAATGTTGGAGCTTAAGCATATTTCAAAAATATATAATCCCGGGCTCGTTACGGAGATGTGCCTTTTCGACGATTTTAATTTTACCGTAAATGACGGGGAATTCGTCTCCGTAATAGGCTCAAACGGCAGCGGAAAAACCTCCATGCTGAATATAATATGCGGAAGTATACCCGTAAACGCAGGCGAAGTTCTTATAAACGGCAAGTGCGTGAATAAGAAAAAAGATTTTGAACGCTATGCCTATATCGGCAGAGTGTACCAAAATCCCTCAATGGGCAATTGCCCGAATATGACGATACTCGAAAATATGTCGCTTGCCGACAATAAAGGAAAGCCCTTCGGTTTGTCATTTGCGCTCAATAAAAAACGATATGATTTTTACCGCGAACAGCTTTCGTCGCTCGGTCTCGGACTTGAGGATAAATTGCACGTGAAAATGGGCTCGCTGTCGGGCGGTCAACGTCAGGCGGTTTCACTTGTTATGGCAACGCTGACACCGATAGACTTCCTTATCCTTGATGAGCACACCGCCGCACTTGACCCCAAGACCGCGGAAATAATTATGGAGCTTACCGATAAAGTGGTTAAGCAGAAAAAACTTACAGCTGTTATGGTAACGCATAATCTTCGCTATGCCGTGGAGTACGGCACGCGCCTTGTTATGATGGACAGGGGCAATATTATACTTGATAAGGCGGGCGAGGATAAAAAGAATACGTCGATAGATGATATTCTCGCAATATTTAATAAGATAAGCATTGAATGCGGAAATTAACATTTTTTATATAAATACGTATATCAAAGCAGCTTTGAATTTTAAAATCGGCTTCTCAATTAAAAATATATAAAAATGACCGAAAGCAGAGATTATTTTCTGCTTTCGGTCAAAATTTTGGTCGGAGTGAAGGGACTCGAACCCCCGGCATCCTGCTCCCAAACGCATTTATGATGGCACTTTCCGCTGAAAATGGCTTTTTCCGCCCCTTTCCGCTCGGAAAACCGTGCTCTTCGGTGCTCTTCTGTCCACTGTTTCCGAGTGCTCCGAAACGGTAGGTGGTCTGTTATGTGGTCAACAGGGATTTCTGCACAATAATACGTAATACACGCCTCTCGTTATCACGCGAGAGGCGATTGCTTTTGTGCGGTTGTTATAACTCTGAACAACCCCTGATTCAAGTCAAAATTTGCACCGCAGTAGACAAAGAAAAAGAGCCACAAAAAACTATAGTTATGTTAGAAGTTGGAAACAAGAAGCAGTAGATCTAAAAAGAATTTCTTGACGTTCAAGAGAAAAAATCTTGCGAACGCACGAATTTATGTTGACAAGAATGTATGTATATGTTATACTTTAAGTAATAAATTATTATCGAGGTGTTCAAGTGGCTATCAGTTATAAGAAACTTTGGAAATTGCTTATTGACAAAGATATGAAAAAGAAAGATTTGCAAGCGGCAGCAGGCATTAGTTCTGCTTCTGTAACTAAGCTTGCTAAAAACGAAAATGTGAACACTGAGGTATTGCAAAAAGTGTGCATAGCCTTAAATTGTGATATCAGCGACATTATGGAAATGATCCCTGAAAACAATCAATAATTCAAAGAACAGGAGTAGAACTCGTGATAAAATATTTTTGCAAGAATTGCAATATAAACGTTGAAAGTAGCGAGTGTTCGATATGCGGTGCAAGAACAAAAGTTGAAAGCAAACTGTACTGGTGTTCAAATTGCAACATACCAGTTTATGATGAAGTTTGTCCGATTTGTGGTTGTAGAGGTGAGTATTTTACTTCCGATGCGCGTCCTGTCTTCCCCGAAGAACGCTTGTTAATTGAAATTATGATCGGCAAGCCGTTCTGTTTTGTTAAGGATTCAGTTTGGAACGGTTCTGGCAATAGATATTACATTAATGGAAAGAAAATTCCTTTTTCCGTTACTAACTCGAAAAACTATGATCCAAATTTCATTAGAGAAAAGTTGTGTGAACTGAAGGATCAGAATACATATGTATACTTTGATAAGATGGTTTCAAAGTGGATAAAAGCAAACGCGATAAGATACGACTATATTACATCCGAAGCAAAAAGTTACATTGCACAGTATTCCAAGAAGTATCTCAATGATGACTTGAATGCAGCATTTGTATCGTTTTCTGGCGGTAAGGACTCAACTGTTGTAAGTGATCTTGTAAGAAAAGCTACTGGTAACCCTTCAATAATACACATTTTCGGAAACACAACCCTTGAGTTCCCTCAAACCTATGAGTATGTAGAGCGCTTTCGAGCTACAAACAAGAGAACGCCTATGTTGCGTGCAGAAAACAAAGAACAAGATTTTTTTAACCTGTGTGAAACATTCGGCCCACCCAGTCGTACTTTGAGATGGTGCTGCACAATTTTCAAAACTGGATTTATCGGTGAAAAAATCAAAAAAACGTTTAGTGGAAGAAAGACAGTTTTGACTTTTTATGGCATAAGGCGAAATGAGTCGGCGAGCCGTAATACGTACGAACGTTCCTCTCAAGGCAAGAAGATTACGCAACAGTTGGTGGCATCTCCAATAATTGACTGGATGGATTACGATATTTGGCTTTATTTGCTCACGACGGGTATTGATTTTAATGAAGCATACAGACTTGGCTATACAAGGGTTGGGTGCTGGTGTTGCCCGAATAACAGTGGTTGGTCACAATTTTTAGCAAGTATTTATATGCCAGAACAGCACAAACGTTTTCGAGATATATTGCTTGATTTTGCCGTAAAAATGGGTAAAGAAGATCCAGAAGAATATGTTACAAGTGGTGGATGGAAAGCTCGTCAAGGCGGTGCTGGTATTGAACTTAGCAAAAATGTCGCAATTTCGTTTAAACCTTGCGCAACAGATGCAAAATCGTTTAACTACGTGTTAAATAAGCCCATATCTGATGATTTGTATGAGTTTTTTAAACCATTTGGCTTGTTAGATTTCACTATGGGTAAAGAGCGCTTAGGAGAAGTCTATATTTTAGATTTCAAAACCAAGCAACCGATCATAAAACTTCAAGGACGACGTGGAACTAACGAATTAAAAATAACGATACTATCCACTCCGATTGCAGGGAAAATGAAGATTAATGAAATTGAATTGAAATTCAAATGTCAGATCACGAAATTCCAATTGTGCGCGGGATGTCATGCGTGCGAAAACGCATGCAAGCATAATGCAATCAAGCTTATAAAAAATGGCGAAGGCGACACAGAGTATAAATACTTGATAGATGATAATAAGTGTGTACATTGTTTTGAGTGTATCAATCATTATACTGGTGGTTGCTATATGAGAAGAGTGCTTTTGCCTAGAGGAAAGGGATACTCTGATGATAAATAAACAAGAAAAACTTACAAAAGTCAAATTGAAAGGTAATGAATCTTTCAATATCCGAGAGGGCTGGCTCAGAAAAGGTATTCGATGTGTCCAAGATTGCCCGACGCTTTTTTCAAGGGATGATGCGATGGAAATCCTGGGCGTTGGTAGCAAGATGGTTAAATCTATACGCTACTGGCTGAGAGCTACCGGTTTAACAGAAGAACGAGCTCCTGTTGGTAGAGCCCGAGAGCAAATTCTTACGGAAAAGTTTGGAGAAGTAGTTGATCGATACGATCGATACTTCGATGATGTATTTACATTGTTTTTGTTGCATTATAATATTGTCAAAAACGCAGAGGGCTTGAGTGTTGCTTGGGACATCTTTTTTAATAATTATGATGGACAAGATTTTACAAAAGATAATATGATCGAAAAGTGCAAAGAAGAGCTTAATAAACGGCTTGCTGAAGGCGCAACATTCTCTGAAAGGCTGTTTGCTGATGACTGCGCAAGTATTCTTAGAATGTATAATACTACCGATTTTGCAGAAGACCCCGAGGAGAGCCTTAGTTGCCCTTTGATAGAGTTAGGATTGATTCGTAAAAGCGCTAACAAAAAGGGAACTTATGTAAAAACGCCTCCCGCTCGCGAATTGCTCGACAAAATGGCGGTACTTTATGTTATTTTAGACAATATTGAAGAGGGCAAAGAATCGGTTAGAATCGAGTCGCTTATAAATGATGCCAACAATATTGGAAAGGTGTTCAATCTCGATAGAGTACTCATAAATGAGTATCTTGATCAATTAAGAGTTTCTGGATATATAACGCTTAATCGCACCGCTGGATTGGATATGGTGTATGTTAATGATAATAGAACACCCGAAGGCGTTATGCGCGAGTATTATGAAAAGAGAATGAGGTAATATGAAATATTCTGATTTTATACATGTAAATGAAGGGTTTCAGACTTCTGTCAACTTAGAATATGACTTGAATATCCCCGAGAAAGTCAAAGGATACATTCCTACTGAACAGTCAGTGAGGGTTCTCGGAGAGTTTTTAAAATCTTTCTATTATAGCAATGATACACAAAGCCGAGCTAATGTATTGGTAGGTCCGTATGGTAGAGGTAAGTCTCATTTATTACTCGTTCTTTCTGCCATAACTTCATTAGATATGTTTGCAGCATCAAAAGATGAGCGCGAAGAGAATTTTGCTATTTTAGAAGAACTGTGTGATAAAATTTATAGTGTAAATGAAGAAGTCGGCGCCTTGGCTCGAGAAATTGTTCAATCGGGAATTCGTACTCTCCCTGTGATTATTAACAGCAATTTTAACGATATTAATCAATCGTTCTTGTTGGCAATAAACGACGCTCTTGCAAAAGCTAATCTGCAACATCTGTTACCTGCAACATATTTTGATTCCGCAATTTCGATTATTAAAAAATGGGAAACCAACTTTCCGGAAGCTTACAAAAAACTTGTTCAAGAATTAAAGAAAAAGAAAATAAATGTGGAAGATCTTCTTGTTGGGTTGTGCCGTTTTGATCAAGAAGCATATTCTGCTTTCTGTGACTGCTATCCTCAGATTGCGGCAGGTACGGCCTTCAACCCTATGACAAATATGGATGTTGTGAAACTATATCAGTCTGTGGTAGATGCGTTAGTAGAACAAACAGAATATTCCGGTATCAATATCATATTTGACGAGTTTAGCAAATTTCTCGAATCAAATATCGATAAGAGCAAAATGCTCAATTTTAAGATTATTCAAGATGTTGCTGAACTAGCGTCGAGAAGTGGAAAGAAGCAAATCCATTTTACTTGTATTACGCACAAGGAAATACTTGATTATTCTTCGAGCGATAGTTTTAAGACTGTTGAAGGAAGATTCAAGCATATAAAATTCGTTGCTTCCTCTGAACAAAGCTACGAATTGATATCCAATGCTATTGTTAAGGATGCGTCTTTCGCAGCGTTTAAAAAGAGCCATCAAGCAGCGTTTGTTGAGGTATGCAATAAGTCATCATTGATTGATGTGTTCAGCGATCTGACGCCAGATTCTTTGGAAGAAAAGTTGCTTTATGGTTGCTTCCCTTTGACTCCTTTGAGCGCATATGCACTTTTGAATATCAGTGAACTTGTTGGTCAAAACGAGAGAACATTGTTTACTTTTTTAGCTCAAGACGGAGAATTCACTTTTCAGGACTTTTTAAAAAAAGAACACGAAGCGATCGAGTTCATTACGCCGGATTATATTTATACGTATTTTGAAGAGTTATTTAGAAAAGAAGTATTCAATGCGAAAGTACACAGCATTTGGAAAAAGACAGATGCAGCTTTGAGACAAGCAAAAGAGGAAGCTCAAGTGCACATTTTACAAGCTATGGCGGTTATCAGCATGATCGGCAACGAACGCTTGAAAAATACCAAAGCCCACTTGAAAGCAGCATTATTGATGGATGATGCTGTTTTCGAGCAAGCGATGAGGTTCTTGCAAAAAGAACACATTGTTTCGCAGCGCGATACATCCGAATACGTTTTGCTAACAGCAAATGGCGTGGATATACAAAAAAGCGTCGAAGCTTATGTGAAAAGCAAGTCTGTAAAAGTTAATGTCGGCGAAATGTTGAATGTAATATGCGATAATGGCTTCGTTTTTCCGAGGGAACACAATGACCGATTTAGCATCCTTCGATATTTTAAAAAGGTGTACATGGGTGCCAAAGAGTTTATTGGCTTTAAAAATGCCAAACAACTTTTAACAAAGTATCAGTATGATGGATTGATTGTTTATATCGTAGGAGATGCTTCTGTAGATAGAGAACGGATAGAAAGCAAAATCAAGAAATTTGCTAATCATCCGCAGATTATCATTTGTATTTCCGACTTAGCATTTGACCAGTTGGAAGTACTGAAACGAATTGAAGCAATATCACGATTGAAAGATGAAAACGTTCAGAATCCCGATCCCCACTATATGGAGGAGATGGAGATTTATGAACAGGATCTCATTAGACGTATTCAATCTCATATTGATATGATGTTTGCTCCTCGCAGTCAATACAGCACGTATTTGAATTGTGTGAAGTTGCTAGACATTGATAGTCAGGTGCGTCTGATCCAGACAATTTCGCGCATATGCAATGATTGTTATAATCTAACGCCGGTTATCAATAATGAGATGGTTAACAAAAATGTGCTCAACGCGCAAAACATTAAAGGTCGCGATCTTGTTATTCAACAAATATTAGATTATGCGGACAGCAATGTTATCCCCTGTATGGATGGATATGGGCAAGAGGTAAGCATCTTTAAATCTGTTCTTTCCCGCACGGGATTGGATCAAAATCCGAGAACGCAAGACGCTGGCTTAAATGAAGTGTTGGAATTAATTCATGGATTTATTGCCGATTGCGAAGTGGCAAAAAACAACTTCGAACAACTATATCAAACACTCTGTGCGGCTCCGTACGGATTGAGAAAAGGTATCATTCCAATTTTAATAGCCTATGAACTTCGCCAGTATAAAGAAGGTGTTATTTTCTATTTCAAAGATAAAGAAATGGAACTAACCCCTAGCCTGCTCGCAAATTTGAACGAGGCTCCGGCAAACTATCAATTACTCATTGAAGCTGGGACAGCAGAGAAAGAACAGTATTTGGCAAGTCTGGAACAGATATTTGCGGATAATGCAGATGTGAGGACCACTAGCATAAATCATATTTATAGCGTTGTTAAAAGCATGCAAAACTGGGTTCGTTCCTTGCCGGAGTATACTAAAAAATTCAAGTCATACTGGGAGAATGGTGAAACGAGAACGATCGATGCTCAATTTGATAGCTTCAGAAGAGAATTAATGAAGTTCGAGATTAATTCGAGAGAGCTGGTATTTGATTCGTTTGTTTCTATTTTTGCCGCAGAAAATCAACTGCAAAATTGTGCAGAAAGCATTGCGCGATGCAAAGCGTTTTTTGATGGCCATATCAAGAATTGTAGAATGGAGATTGGCAAAATGCTGATCGCCTTGTTTATGCCTGGCTATCAAGGCGGCTTGGCAAAGTCGATGATGGCTTGGTATAAGAAACTTCCTGATAGCACTAAAAAGCATGTGTTTGATTCTAATTCCAATGCACTTCTCGGATTTGCAGCAAAGATTTCCACCTATGACGATGATGCAATTTTGGATGAGCTGATGTATGAATTTGCTTCGATGGAGATTGAGGACTGGAGTGATTCGCTGGCAAGCAACTTTATTAAAGATGTAGCTGATGCGATTGCCAAGATCAACGACTATCATGAAGATCCTGTGTCAGGCGAAAATGAGTGTATGGTTTCTATATCTCTTACAGGAACTAAACTGGAAAAGACATTCTCATCCAGCAATATATCGCCACTTGGTAAAACTGTTATTAACAATTTGCGAGCCGTTTTTGAAGAGTATAACGGGGCACTGGAAACTGACGAACAGTTGGCTATTTTAGCGCAACTGATAGAAGATATTATAAACTAAGGAGAGCTTATGATTTATTTGGATAACGCCGCTACAACATTTCCGAAGCCGGAAGAAGTGTATCAGGCAGTAGATTATACACAACGGAATATGGCGGTGAATGTTGGCAGGGGTAGCTATAAGGTTGCATCTGATGCTATGAAGGTAGTGGATGAAACTAGATACTTGATGGCGGAGTTACTTGGTGTAGAAAACCCTAATAATGTGGTTTTCACACCGTCCGCAACCATAGCGGCTAACCAAATTATCATGGGATTAGAGTGGGATGAATATAAGACGGTTTATATCACCCCCTTCGAGCACAATGCGATAGCGCGTCCTCTCCATTTGATGAAGGAAAGGTATAATTTTGAGATTGTTCTTTTGCCATTTGATTCACAGACTCAAGAATTTGACAGAGAAGAGGCGGAAAAGCTGTTTTCTCAAAATCCACCAGATTATGTATTCGTGAATCATGTAAGCAATGTAACAGGGGCAATTGTTCCAATTGAAGCAATTACAGAACTTGCAAAGCAACATGATGCAATAGTTGTTGTTGATGCTTCGCAATCCGCTGGTCTCGAATCCCTTAACATGAAAAAGTCTAATATTGATTATGTCATTTTTGCAGGTCACAAGAACCTGTACGCATCCTGGGGGATCGGTGGTTTTGTTTCGGCATCTGCAGCACACTTGACAACAGCGCTTGCCGGAGGAACAGGTTCAGATTCACTAAACTTAAATATGGCTTCTGATTCTCCAACAGGTTTTGAAGTAGGTAGTGCAAATATCATTGCTATATCAAGTTTAAACGCTTCTTTGAAATGGCTAAAGACAACTGGAATGTCTGTTATATCCGACAAAAAAGCACAATTGATGGAACGTCTAATTCAGGGGTTGAGGGATATCGGAGTTAAGTTGTATTTGCCCACTCATCACACCAGTGTTCTTTCCTTTAATGTGGGTGGATATATCGCAAATGATATTGGAACAATTTTGAGCGAAGAATACGATGTGGCCGTTAGAACGGGTTATCATTGTGCACCATATATTCATGATTTGATTGACTCTCATGAATATGGTGGAACAGTTAGAGTAAGTGTAGGATATTTCAATACTGAAGAAGATATCGATTTATTGCTAGATGGAATAAGGAGTTTGTAATGATGTCATTCAAAGATATCAAATTAAATACTGAATACAGATCTGGTAAGAGCGATGTCATTAAGGATTTTTATATCCCTGTCTTATCTCGCGCAGTTAAATACAAGCGAGCAGTCGGCTTCTTTTCTTCTACAGCATTGATTCAAATTGCAAAGGGAATATCGGAGATGGTCGTTAACGGCGGACACATTCAGCTGATTGCATCTCCCAGACTTTCCGAAGAAGATATACTCGCGATTCAAAAAGGTTATGAATCTCGGGAGCAAGTAGTAACTAACGCAATTATGCGAGAGTTTAAAGAGCCGACAAGTTATTTTGAAAGTGAAAGACTCAATATGCTTGCTACATTAATTGCGGTCGGTAAGCTGGATATTAAAATAGCATTTACTCACGGGCGCAACCAACTTGGTATTTATCACGAAAAGATGGGTCTTGTATATGATTCAGATAACAACGTTATCGCTTTTTCAGGATCAACAAATGAGTCAGAAACCGCATTTGTTGATAACTATGAAGTGATGGATGTGTATTGCTCATGGCAGTCATCTTTCGAAGAGAAAAAAGTTGCTCAAAAAGAATTGGCGTTCCATATGCTTTGGACAAATGCTGACTCTCATGTAACGATTATAGATTTCCCTGAGATTGCGGTTAAGAAGCTGTTGGAGTACAAGCGAGATAAAGTTGATAGCCAAGTTGATGCTATTGAATGTTCTTTGAGGGAAAGAGAAGCTGAAAGCGTTGCGAAAAATGTTTTTCGTGTTCCTCCTGACGTTTCGTTCGATGACCACCCATATCAATTGGAAGCTATAAACAATTGGATGGAATCAGATGGACAAGGAATATTTGATATGGCAACAGGCGCAGGCAAAACTTTTACTGCACTAGGTGCATTATCTGCTTTGTCGGAGAAACTAAAAGACAATATAGGCGTTATTATCCTTTGTCCATATCAGCATTTGGTTGAGCAATGGGTTGAAGATATAAAGCGATTTAATGTGACTCCGTTAATTTGTTATTCTAAATACGATTGGAAAAAGAAATTCAAACTAACACTTAGCGATTATAAGCTGGGGGTAATCAAGAATTTCTGTGCAATAATGGTCAACGCATCTTATTCCACGGATTACGTTCAAGATATTTTGCGCGCTGCAAAAGGCAATCTTTGCATTGTTGTGGACGAAGCACATAACTTTGGCGCGAAACGTTTGCAAAAATGCATGCTAGAAAATTTCAAATACAGATTGGCATTATCAGCAACCTTGGAACGTCATCATGATGAAGAAGGAACGCAAAGTCTGTACAATTATTTCAAAAAAGTGTGCATCACTTTTACGCTTGAGGATGCTATAAAGCAAGGATTTTTAACTCCGTACTATTATCATCCTGTTGTTGTCAATCTAGAACCGGATGAACTTAAAGAATATACGGAACTAACAGAGAAGATAATTAATATTCTTCGAAAGAATCCAGGGGATGAACTACCTAAATCAGCAGAAATGTTGCTCATTAAGAGAGCGAGGATTATAGCCGGCGCTCGTAATAAGTTACATATTCTTGAAGAACTTATGGAGGAATACAAACACGACAACAATATCTTAGTGTATTGTGGTGCGACAAAAGTGTTCACTGATCGAGAAGATGATTACGACGAGGATGATGCACGACAAATAGAGCGAGTCGTAGATATTCTTGGAAACAAATTGAACATGAGAGTATCTATGTTCACATCCAAAGAAGATGCTCAGGAAAGAGAACGAATTAAAGAGAGTTTCGCAGAAGGCCATTTGTTACAGGCTTTAGTTGCAATTAAATGTTTGGATGAAGGTGTGAACATACCTGGCATTAGAACTGCGTTTATTATGGCTAGCAGTACTAATCCTAAGGAATACGTTCAACGACGCGGTCGTGTGTTACGTCGGGCCAAAGGAAAACAATTTGCGGTTATATATGATTTTATTACATTGCCAAGAAGCTTAGATTCTACTGAAAGAGTAAGCAACTTAGATTGTGAAATAGCATTATTCAAACGCGAAAAAGAACGCCTAGACGATTTTGTTAGACTTTGTGAAAATCCGTCTGAATCGTATAAACTTGTTGATAGAATCAACGAGTATTATCAGTTGAACTACATAGGAGGACATGATTATGGAATATGATGTTGTAAATACTGACAATCAAAACGAAGCTCTTGACGAGTCAAAATTGCAGCGCCTTAAAACTCGTGTCTATATGATGGAACGTGAGAATTATAAAACAAAAAAACTCAAAGACAACGAGATGGTAGAAAAAATCATTAAGCTCATTATTCAGGAGGTCGAAAATGTTAATTAAGCAGATTGCACTGAAGAATTTCAGACAGTATAAAGATCTCCAAGTAGTTGAATTTTCTTGTGATAAAGAGAAAAATGTTACTGTTATTTTGGGTGACAATACGAGCGGAAAAACCACGCTCATTCAGGCTTTCAATTGGTGCTTGTATGGAACCACCTCTTTCAAAACAAGAGAATTGATCAACTCAGAAACGCTACAGGAAATGAGCATGTTTTCTTCTGCTGAGGTTTCTGTTGAAGTGGAGTTGCAGCACGAGGACAAGTTGTATGTTATTCGCAGAACACAAGTTGTAACGAAAAACGAAGGTAATAAGCCTTCCTGCACGAGGGCAACCTTGAAAGTCGAGTATAAGGAACAAAACGGAGAAATGCAGGAAATCCCCACATTTGAATGCCAAAACACCATAAACAAGATATTGCCTGAAGCTCTCTCTGGTTACTTCTTCTTTGACGGTGAACATGTATCCGAAATCAATAGCAAGGGCAATGTTGTTTCTGCTGTTAGAGGTCTTATGGGGCTTGAAACAATAAGCGAAGCTGTTGATCATTTTTCACCCAAAAAGACTAATTCTGTCATTAGCAAACTGCAAAAAGAATTGGATATCGGTCAGGATGAAAAGAGTGTGCGGCTCAAGAGGGATCTAGATACCGCAAAAGAAAAGCTTCAGACACTTGAAGCGCGCGAAGCACAGGTAAGAGAGGAAATTGCTTACTTTGAAGGACGCAAGAAGGAATTAACGGCATTGATACTTGCAAACGCGGATACCAAAGCGCGTCAGGAAGAAAAGACACGTGTAGAACGCGATATAGAATTTTTGCAGAGAAATCAGGCTGATGTTGAACAGCAGATTGTTCGGGACTTTACTAGAAACGCTTATAAATTCTTTGCATTGGCACTGTATTCTAAGGTCTATCGTGTGATTGCGGATGCAAAGCAAGATGGCGAAGGCATTCCTAAAATGCATTTTGATTCTATTGAATACATTTTGCAGCGTGGAAAGTGTATCTGCGGCGCTGATTTGACAATGAATCAAGGTGCAGTGAATCATATTAGATATGAACAAAGCTTGCTTCCTCCGCAGCATATTGGTACCACGATTCGCGAGTTCAGGCGGGATTGCCAGCGTTACGAAACCGAAATTGAAAACTATGCTGAAACCATCAGGGCAGACTATATCCGAATTAGAGAAAATGCGAATCAGTTAGATGATAAGCGTGCTCATTTTACGGAATTAAGCAGATCCATTCAAGGTAATATTGATGTTGGCAAATACGAACGCGATAATGAGGAAAACGATAGAGTACTTACCGCAAAGAGAAATCTGCTTCTTGAAATCACGTCTACGATTGGTGAAGTGAAAAACCAGATTCAGTCGCTTGAAAGTACTATAAATGGATTGCGCGTATCTACTGAGAAAAACAAGAAAATTACTGCAGCTATTGCATATGCTACTAGAATTTATGAGTGGTTCCAGGCAAGCTATGACAACTCTGAACGTGTTGTAAAAGAAGATCTGTATGCAAGCATAAATATGCTGTTTTCTCAGATGTATCACGGTCAGCGTGTTGTAGAGATAGATGATAACTATCATATCACGCTCAAAGTGGATAGCGGAAATGGTGTGTTTGTAAATGACACTTCACCTGGACTTGATACGGTAAAGAATTTTGCTTTCATTGCTGGTATTGTAGATTTGGCTAGAAAGAAAGCAAAAGCTAAAGGAAATACGCCTGGTGAAATTGAATATTCTAGCGAACCGTATCCAATTGTTATGGATGCGCCATTCTCTAATGCTGACGAGAAACACATCGCTAATATTTCAAGAGTACTTCCTCAGGTTGCAGAGCAGGTTATACTTGTGGTTATGAATAAGGATTGGGAGTTTGCGCAGTCTGATATGAGTGAAAAAGTTGGCATGATCTATCAGATTGTCAAGCATTCTGAAATCAAGTCTTCGGTTAGGAGGGATGGTTAATGTTTACTGGCGATATTTATATTCGTGGCAAATATGCTACGTATTTGAAATATTTAAGCCAAAAGACCGAAAAAAACGATCACAAAGAAAAAGTTGCCGGTGTCTTTGAAAGAATGATTGATGTATATATGACCGCGGCAATTGTAGGCGTTAACTATGGTCTGAAGCGCGAAGATGAGAATACAAATTCTGATACGGTTAAGATTTTTGCAGATGTTGTGAACCGAGAGCAGAATAACCTTATTTCAATTTTTAGAATAGTTATGCTTGTTGATAATACGACAGGGCTCAATGCCGATGAAAAAATTGATAGAGCGTTTAAGAATCCCGACACACCGGAGAATATGAAGCTCTTTAACACGTATGTTCGAGGCGGTATCGAGTGGTTGTACGAACAATTTACTACAGGAGCAACTACGAGGGATGAATACATTACAAAAATCCATGAAATTGTAGAAGCATTCAGCGAAGAAAATGGATTTATTAATTAATAAAATCCAAGAAAGTTCAAAAACAAATGAGGTGATTGTATGTCGTATAAAGCTCAAACTATAATTGAAACAATAAAAGGGATAAATCAAATATATTATCTGCCATCCATTCAGCGAAAGTTTGTATGGGATGTTCATCAAATCGAAAAACTTTTTGATTCTTTGATGCAGAATTATCCTATAGGAACCTTTCTGTTTTGGTCGATCGAAAAAGGACAAGATCCATCGCATATTGATGAATATACTTTTTATGAATTCATCAGCAATTATAACGAAAAAAATGCTTTGGAATTTATGCAAACAAAGGTTGAAAAACCTAGTTGCAAAGATAGATTGACGGCAGTGTTGGATGGTCAGCAAAGATTGAGCTCGCTATATTGTGCTTTAAGAGGAAGTTATGCTTTTAAAACTAGCAAGAGACTAAGTCCAAACGACCCGTATCCCAAACGCGAATTATACCTTAATTTGTTGTATCGCTGTAAAAGCGAAATGGACGATAAATACCAATTTAAGTTTATTACGCCCAAAGAGGCAGATATAAACGATGAGAATCATTATTGGCTTAAGGTGAAGGATGTAATTTCTTGGTCGGATTCTCCTAACGGAAGAAATGATGTAAAGAAAAAGGCTAAGGCACTAGTTCGACAAATTGAAGGTGCTGGTTTAGCTAATTTAACGGCAGAACAGTATGACGATATAGAGAGCACTATTGAGTTGTTGTGGGAAAGATTGGTTACCGAAGAACTGATTACATACTTTGAGATAAAAAAAGAATCCCTGGATGATATTTTAGACATTTTTGTGCGTGTAAATAGCGCAGGCACACCTCTTTCGAAAAGCGACCTTGTATTTTCAACGATTGTTGCAAACTGGGAAGAAGGAAGAGAGAAAATTGAAAACCTATTGGAAACTTTAAATTCTAAGGGAGACCATTTTAAATTTGATAAAGATTTCGTAATTACTCTTTGTCTGGCACTGATGGATTTGCCGCAAAAATTTCAAGTAAAGATATTTACAAGAGATAATGTAAAAAAAGTAAGTGATTCGTGGGATGAAATCGTAACATCAATATGCGATAGCGTGGATTTGTTAGTTGATTTCGGTTTTTGCCATGACAATTTCACTGCATATTACATAATTATACCTGTGACCTATTATCTTTTTAAATCTCAAAAACGTCTTAGCGATTTACACGAATCAGATAAAAACACTATCCGCAAATTTTTGATTACTGGAATGGTAAAAAAGATTTTCTCTTCGAGCGTAGAAAGCGGTTTGTCAAATATTTTAAGCAAGCTCAAACAAACGAACTTGAATGGAGACATTGAGCTTCGCTGTAGTGATCATTTTGATTTTGATAGTTTGAAAGTTCTTGAATTCCAAGAAAGAACTTTGCGCGTAGATGAAGCTGATGTTGATGAAATACTTAATTTCAAAAAAGGGCCTTTAACTTTTATGATTCTTTCTCTGCTTTACCCAGATTTGAAGCTGAGCGAGATAAAGTGGCATCAAGATCATATTCATCCGCGGTACGCTTTTGAAAAAAATCGACTAATTAAATATTTTGCTGAAAAGGGTTTGAAATTAGACGATATCACTTTAAAAGAGTGGGCTGCAAAATCCAATACTCTTGTAAATTTGCAGTTGCTTACTGGTAAGCAAAACCAAGAAAAGAGCAAAACTCCTTTGGTGACATGGATATATAATCAGTTCCCGGATGATGATAAGCGCAAAAAGTATTGCGAAGAACACTATATAGATTTTTATGCAGGATTTGAGTTGGAGAATTTCGATGCTTATTACAATAGACGCAGAGAGAAACTCAAGAAAAAGCTGATGGAAATCTTTAGTGTACAAGTTATCAGCGAAGAAGAGACAAGAATTATTGAAGAGCAAACGTCAGAAGAAGAAAGTGTTATTACTCCGGAAGGCAAAACAATTGCCGAGGCCGCAGTAAGTGTTTTGATAGATCATCCGGAAGGGCTAACTTGTAAGCAAATATACGAAGCCATTATGGAGCAGCATCTTTATGAATTCAAAGCAGAAAAGCCGGAGGTTGTTTTACGAATCGAAATCCGCAGACGTTGTCAAAATGTCGATATCTCGAAATCGTATGAGACAAAATGGTTCAGAATTATAAAGGAAGTAGATGGTGAATGCTATTACGGCATTACGTTCAGTGATTAAAAATGGTGAAAGAATTAATGCATGATCCAATATTCCTTGCAGGAAAGGCTGAGGTCTCAACAAAAGAAGATCTGCCTATCGTGCAGGACTTGCTTGATACGCTTATAGCACACAAGGATAGCTGTGTTGGTATGGTAGCGAATATGATTGGCGTGAAGAAGCTTATTATTGCGTTCCTCGACGAGAGCGGACGAGCATCAATGTATACTGTAATGCTCGCCGATATCATTTAAAAACCAGTGCATATAACACCGAAGAGGGATGTCTGTCTCTTCTCGGTGATCCGCGTCCGTGTAAACGCAATAAATCTATCAAGGCTAAGTATGAGATATTGGAACTGCAAACTCGCATAAAGACCTACAACGGCTGGACGGCGCAAATCATTCAGCACGAAGTCGATCATTGTAATGGAAATTTGATTTAAATATAGGATATATGGAGTGGCTAGTTGTATGGTAAATATTTCGGCACTTATAACCGATGGTCAACAAATCTTATTGTTTCAAAACGATAAGAACGAAAAAAATGAATACGCACTTCCGTCTGTTTGCGCTTCCACCTTAGTCGGGGCAAAAAGAAAATTGAAAAAACTGATTAATAACCTTGGGATACAATTTTTCTTTAATCGTGAAATATATAGTGCATTTAATAATGGTGACGACAATTGTGCATTTTTATGCTATGTTACTAGCTATACTTCATTGTCGAAAAATGAAGATTATATTTGGATAGAAATTAATAAATTCAAAGATGTTGCATTAAAGGATATGGAGGCGCATTCTTCTCAAGCTGTTTTTAAGTATATAAGAGAACGGTTGGATGTAATTGATGCAGTAAAAGCAAAAATTCGATTTTTAAATCAACAAAGCGGATTAACCTTAAGTTTCTCGGAAAAATTAAATGGAGTGCAGATATTTATCTACGCGCCAAGGCTTATATGTCCGTTTTCATATCATTTTTCATTTGATTTTGTAAATGAAGAAGAAGTTGAGTTTAATGTTGATTGGATTTTAAATCGATCAGTGGCACCAGGCGACAAATCTGATATTTATATTTTTTTCTCTGAAACAATGGGAATGTTACTGAAATTGTTTTTGCAAGAGCCTGTTGTTGTTACTATGTTTGGTAATTGTTTTGTAAAAGGTGAGATTGGTGGTGCAAGTCTTTCATTTGAATCAAATAAGTACAGTGAAATAATAAACAAGCATGAGATTGTTGAGCGTATTGCGCTTTTGTTTGAAGTTTTCAAAATAGCAATGAGTCTACATGGAGAATTAATAGGATCTATTTCACATAAGAATATTGTAAAAAATAATGATGAGATTTTAAAATGCTTTGGCAAAGAGAATTTCAATTTTGTATTTAGAGAAGAACATGCTTGTTATTATAATGATCACCTAGAATGTATATATATTGATAATGGTCTGTACGATTCAGACAAGCTGTTTTCTGGGTATTCCAATGAAGTAATTAGCGGAACACATGGGAAAATATTAGTTCAAAAAATAAAAGATTTCACCTTTTTAAATTACATAGATGCAGATGATTGGAAAACAGTACAAGAAATTATTAAAAGAAGAAAAATTATTGACTATAAGTTGCTGGCTCAAAGCAACAAACTGTACGTAATAGCTAATAAAGAAATTTGGGTTATTGATGGGTGGTTCCATCACACTATTGCGGAGTTGGAAAAAGAAGACATTTTAGACCGTAATAAGAGAGAACAGGCACTGTTGTTAGCCAATAGAGAGTTCAGTTGGAAATATCCTTTGAACTACGGTAGATTTGAAGAATTGTGTGCAGATTTATTAGAACAAATAAAGCCTAATGCGAGGATAAGACTTGCGGGGGATGCAAACAATGCAGACGGGGGAAGGGATATATTAGTTTATAATCCAGATGATACGTTGCATATATGTCAGTGTAAAGCTTATCAAAAAAATGTAGGAAAAAGCGATGTACAAGATATTCGTGATACAATAGAGTTCCATGGTGCTACAGGTTTCTATCTAATGGTTTCGTCTAGAATTACTTCTCCTTTGATTAAAAATTTAGAGATTCTAAAGCAAAAATATGCGGTGGATTGGTGGACTGAAAGAGAGATATTTAATTATTTACGAAGATATCCGTTCATAGCAGATCGTTACAGAGATATTTTAGAAATAAAGTAATAATTCTCTGGACTTCCGCACCGAACTGTGGTACTGTTGTGTACTGCAAAGGGGGTGCGTATATGGCACAGATGAGTTTAGAAGAATTGTACCGCGGAGAAGGCGTGGGAGAAAAGTACGGCATTATGGGAGAAGTGATGAAAGACTTCTTCGAAAATGGGCGTCCGTCGGAATACGACGAGCGTACTTGGCTTGATATGCTGCTTGTAAAACACGCGCTGATTGCAGCAGAGAAAATGAAAAGTGAGGGCGACACGGTGTCGGGTATGACCGATAGCGTGCCGCCCTCTTTCTATGTGAGATGGAATGAGCATGACAACACTTGAAGATCTGTATTACGGAAACATCGCTCCGTACGAGCGGTACATAAGGCACGGCTCAAGGGAAAAAAGTTCTGAAACTGCTCTGCCGAAACGAAGAAAGCCTTACTAAAAATCTGAATAATCGGCAAAAAGAAATCTTTAATAAATTTACTGATTGCCAAAAGGAACTGAGCGGAATCACAACCCGTCAGGCCTTTGCCGACGGGTTCAGTTTGGCAGTGCAGATCATGGTTGAAGTTATGAGCCGCACAGAAATGGAAGAGGAAATGTAATTCTTCTCTGCCGTGGGCGTGGTAAAACACCGCGCCCTTTACCTTTTGCAAAAATCGTGTAAAATAGGGTTGACTCTGACGCAGCGTTATAGTGTATACTTCAATTCGTGAGGTGAAGATATGAAATTACAGATCAAAGAATTTGCCGTGCTTACCGGCGTCAGCGTGCGAACTCTGCATTACTACGACGAGATCGGATTACTCAAGCCGAGTTTTGTGGACGAGCAAAACGGTTACCGTTTTTATGACGAAACATCGCTGGAACGAATGCAGGAAATTTTGTTTTACCGTGAGTTGGATTTTTCGCTGAAAAGCATCGGGGAGATTCTTGCCTCGCCGAACTACGATAAGCAAAAAGCGTTTGCCGAGCAGAAACGGTTACTGACCATCAAGAAAGAACGGTTGGAACGGCTAATTGCAGCTCTGGAACAAGCGGAAAAGGGAGAAATCACAATGAGTGCTTTTGACAACAGCGAATACGAAACCGCCCGTCAGCAGTACGAGGATGAGGCAAAACAGCGTTGGGGCGGCACCGATGCCTACAAGGAGAGTCTGGCAAAGACTGCCGGATACTCCAAAGAACAATGGAGCGATGCGCTCGGCGGTATGAATGGAATCTTTGCTGAGTTTTCGGATTGCAAGAATTGCGGAGAGAGTGTCGACAGCGATACTACGCAAAGACTTGTGAAGAAGTTGCAGAACTATATTACCGAACATTTTTATCACTGCACCGATGAAATCTTAGCGGGTCTCGGTCAGATGTACATAGGCGATGGGCGGTTCAAAAACAACATCGACAAATGCGGCGAAGGTACCGCGGAATTTGTTTCCGAAGCCATCAAAATCTATTGCACGAAATAATACCAAACGCCATCGGAAATTTCGTTGGCGTTGAGCCTTTTACGGATTAAAACCTGCACCGCAGAAAACAAAGAAAACAGTATTCCCCAAAACGGCTGAAATATTCACTGAACCGCTCAAAACTTTGACAAAACTTTTACTGTGTGTTATACTGCAGACAGTTAAGGACAACTAAATAAGTGAAAATCCAATTTTGAGTTTCGGACTCGCACTTACATAATCGTCGATGCAATTATGCGTCGTGATTTGAAGTGTGGGTCTTTTTGTTTTGATCCGCCGAAAACTGTTTGGAGGGTTAAATATGAAAACACCGATCTACAAAAGCTATGAAGATCTGCCGCTGTACTTAAATGCCGAAATAATATCCAAAGCGCTCGGCATAGCTATCTCCTCAGCATATGAACTGATGTAGGAAAAAGATTTTCCGACATTCAAGGTAGGCGGCCGCAAGCTTGTTGAAAAAGAAAAGTTCCGCAGGTGGGTGGACGAATATTCGGGAGGCGGAAAATGAAATACAATCGCTATCCGAAACGGGACGCACTAAAGGATTATTTCCCCGTGCCGAATGAAATATTTTGTTTGGGTCTCAGCACCGGTGAGATCGCAGTGTATGCGTATCTGATGTACCGCGACGCCGACCTCACCGAGGATTCGAATATGACGCTCGGCGAATGGCTCGACCGATGGATCAATGAATATATGATCTTCACGATTCGCGAGAGCACGCTGGATTCTTACAAAGCGATGATTAAAAATCAAATCAAACCGTATCTCGAAGACAGACCTTTGTCGGCGCTGACCACGCAGGAGCTTCAAAAATTCTATAACACCGTCAAAAAGAATGGTCGGGTGAAACCAGACAAGCTACACGGTACAGAGCTTGCCGACAGTATGGTGCGCGGTATTCATATGATGCTGCACGAAGCACTCGATATGGCGGTGCGCCTACGGCTGATTGTTAAAAATCCAACGGTCGGCACAACGATTCCCAAAAACAATTATCCGCCGAAGCAGATACTCAATGACGAACAGCTTGACAGATTTATGAAACGCATTAGGCAGGATGAGCGGTGGTACGATTTCTTCTACACCGAGCTGACCACAGGACTGCGGCGGGGTGAAATCTGCGGACTGAAGTGGGAGGACTTCGATGCGGAAAACGGAAAGCTGAAAGTGAGGCGCTCGGTTGCTAAAAGGAAAGGCGGCGGATTGAATATCGGCGAAACCAAAACCGAGACGGGAACGCGCACGATTGTCCTGCCGCCGAGCACTGCGGAACTTCTGCGGAAGCGAAAAGAAACGGCAGTCAGCGAATGGATATTCCCGAATATCTATGAGCCCGAAAAACCGATGCACCCCGACTATGCTTACCACCGATTAAAAACACTGTTAAAACAGGCGGAGCTTCCGCTGATTCGGTTCCACGATCTGCGCCACACCTTCGCCACTCACGCGCTGGCGGGCGGCGTGGATGCGAAAACCCTGTCGGGAATCCTCGGGCATACCAACGCCAGCTTTACGCTGGACACCTACACCCATGTGACCACCGATATGCAGAGAAACGCTTCCGCTATCGTGGGGAACTTTATGGATGAGATTATGCTTGAAGGAGATGATACCAATCGCTAAAAAAAGAAAAAATGGTGAGGGCACATTACGCCTGCGTAAAGACGGTCGGTGGGAAGGAAGAATTGTTGTCGGGTACAATGAGAAAAGCCTGCCTATTACAAAATGCGTAACGGCGAAAACAAAAACAGAATGTTCCACTAAGCTCGAAGCGCTGAAAGAACAGTACGGACGCTCTTTCGACAGAATCAAGGCGGATATGCCGTTCGGGGATTGGATCGACTTCTGGTATCAGACCTACTGCCGGCACACTCTCCGCATTACCACAAGAACCGACTATGAAAACCGCATTTACAATCATATCATTCCCGAAATCGGAAAAATTCTGCTGAACAGGCTGTCACAGTCGGATTTACAGCAATTCTACGCAAAGGAAAAGACAGACGGAAGAAAACTGCACGCAAAAACCTACGGAAATGGACTTTCGGACAGAACGATAAGGGGGATACATGCCAACTGCCGCACAGCTTTACAGCGGGCGGTGCAGGAGGGCTTAATTCGCACCAATCCCGCCGTCGGCTGTAAGCTGCCGCCGAAAAAAGCGCGGGAGATGCAGGTGCTGACGCAAAACGAGATTCTGCGGTTCCTGCATCAGGCAAATGAAGAAGGTTGCTATGAGCTCTTCTTGCTGGAGCTCGGCACGGGGATGCGGCGCGGTGAGATATTGGCACTCAAATGGAGTGACCTGAACTTCAAAACAGGAGAGCTGCATATCGAACGGCAGGTATATATCATCAAGGCAGAGGTGATTATATCGGAGCCGAAAACAAAAGCCTCGATACGCACCGTTATTCTGCCGCCGTCACTCTTAAAAACCCTTGTGGCGTATAAGGAAACGGTGGATTCGGAATGGATGTTTCCGTCACCGACAGATAACGGCAGGCCGAGAAATCCGTCATCGGTTAGAAAACGGTTACAACTGATCTTGGAACGGGCGGGCTGTAAAAAGGTGCGCTTTCACGATCTGCGGCACACCTTTGCGACCATGGCGCTGGAGCACGGTATGGATGTGAAAACGCTCTCGGCAACCATAGGCCATGTGTCATCAGCAACCACGCTGGATATTTACAGCCACATCACCGATACTATGCAAAGGCAGGCGGCGGTGCATATAGACCGCAAAATCGGCAAAACGGACGCACAGATGCCCGTGGCAGAACAAACACCCGAGGCGACGGCGAAGCCGCCCGTAAACGCCCCGTGTGCGCCCACAGAACCCCATCCCGAGCCCATACCAAGAAAGATACGCAAATCCGGCACCGGATGCCTGTATCAGATCAATGACAACCTTTGGGAAGGCAGCTTCTTCCCAAGACTGCCGAACGGCAAGCGAAAGAAATTCAACGTCTACGCCGAAACGAAAGAGCAGTGCGAAGCTAAGCTCGCCGAGATGATCGAAAAAGTCAAAGCTGGGATTGCGGAAGAAAAAGAACGACTCAAGAAAGAAGCATAATGACACTACGGCACACTCTTGCGAATCAAAAGTGTGCCGTATGTTATGAGTTGTTCGTTTTAGTTTTGAGCATCATAAAAATAAATGAATCAACTATTGTCAAGTAAAATTCGTTTTTACTTGACAATTTGTGATTGCGTGTGTATAATAGTAGCAGAGAAACTATGTAAAGGAGGTGCAGAATAAATGAAAAGCAATCCGGTTGTAAAGAATGCTCTTACTGAGTTCAAAGAAAACGAATTGATCATTGCAAGCAAACTGTATAGAGAGAAGCTGTCCGGACTAATCGGTGAGGCAGCGTATTATAAAACGCTCCAGAGAATGTGCGAATCGGGAGAACTCGTCAAAATTGCGAAAGGCACGTATCATTTGCCCAAGGTGAGCAAATACGGAATCGTTCCGCTGTCGGAAAAAGAAATCATATCCGCTTTTACCGAGAATGAAACCGGAACGGTCGTTGGCTGTTCGCTATATAACGCTTTGAATTTAACAACGCAGATTTCGAAAACGATAACCGTTATGTCGTCTGCGCTTGAAGGATTAACAAAATCTATTCGAAACGTTGTCGTTCATCAAGTACCGCTTGAATTCTCGCAAGAGATCACAAGCATAGTTCACGGATTGGAAGTCTTGCAAAACTTTAGCACAATACAGGACATCAACTATTCTGCATTTCTTGCCTATACAGAACAATTGGCAAGTTCTTTTGACGCCAAGGCGTTCAGAGAGGTTATTTCAATAAAGAATTATAAAAAATCTACGATATCATTTATGCGAGAAATCTTGAACTATTATCAAGTCGAGAATAATCTCGATGAATATCTATCGACTTTGTCTGAGTATAAACATCCCAAAATGGATGAGCTGTTTGAAACTGTACGCTATTGAATGTAAGTGCAAAGAATGTAGTTATTACAGATAAGCTATAATTGCACAATCAATTGAAAGTTTTTTAAAATAATAACATCACAAGCATGCTTCAAATATAAAGAAGATATTGGCGTGAAATTTTATAAGAAAAGTTTGGGTGCAGAATTATGAGTATTAAATCTATTAAAATTACTAATTTTAAATCCATTGAGAGAATTGAGTTGAATTTTAATGATGAAAACTCAATATCTTGCTTTCTTGGAAAAAACGGTGTGGGAAAGACAAATGTTTTTGCTGCAATAAAATATTTTTACTTAAATTTAGATGATCTTTATATTGATAACGTAGTAGATTCCATAAATCCTTATAATTCAAGTTGTGAAATATCAATTGTATATGATTTGTCTGCCTTTGTTCCCAAAATCAATAATAAATACAACGAAGAATTGCTTGAGGAATTGAAAGCACTGCCAAAAGATTGCGTTTTTTCCTTAAAGTATAAAAAACTCGGAGTAAGCAAAATCAAACTAACTTTAAAACAAGATAAGAATGGAAAGATAACCTGGAATCAAAATTTTAAAGTTAGAAAAATCATTGCTAAACTATTTCCGCTTTACATAATTAATACCCGAAAATTAGATTTAATTACTTGGGATAAAATTTGGGATACGATTAATGATCTGGCTTCAGATTATCCTAAAGTCTCAGATGAAGAAGTCATTGATATTTTGGACACGGCTTTTAAGTCAATTTATAACAAATACGAAAACGGGAAAAATTTCGTTGAAAAACTTTTCTCTGATAATCAGATTGCATTAGACAAGTATCACAACGTACAACGCTTTAAATATATGTTTATGACAATCTTTGGCGGTAAAGATTTTTTGAACGATGGTAAAAGCTTGGACTTTTATTCAGACGGAACAAACTCTTTTTTGTATATCAAATTGCTATTTTCAATTATTTGTCATATTTCTAGTTTAAGTTGCAAAAGTCCCTTGATCCTTCTTGATGAACCGGAAATTGGACTTCATGAGGCCAAAATTGAAGAACTGATTGACGTTATTAGTTCCAATATTAACAAAAATGTTTTTGTTATGATAAACACGCATTCCCCCAAAATCGTTTTGGAGTTAATTGTTAACAAACAAAATATAAATATATATCGATTGTTTTTTAAAAAGCTACATACCCAAATAAAAAAATTGGATATTAATTGGTTGCGTAGTTTGAGACATATCATTACTACTAAAGAAACAGCGTGCTATTTTAGCGATTATTTGCTTTTTGTCGAAGGCGAAAGCGAATATCAGGTTTTCAAAAACAAGAGTTTGCATAGAGTATTTCCGTATTTAAGCAAAATTCATATCTATCCATATGATAGTAACAATGCGATAATTAAATATGTTTGCCCATTGTATATAAACATTGGAATCCCCTATGTAACAATACTGGATATTGATAAAATTATAAAATTTAATAAAGCAGGGGGAGTATACAAAGCATGCACTGCATCTGAGGAATTAAACCCGCTAAAAAGTTTAAAAATTGCGAAAAAAGAAAAAATGAGATACTTTTCCCCAAAACGTGATACGCAAAAATCTCTGCAAGCAGAATTTAAGCAGTTGATTAATAAGGATTACTCGTATAAAAGCAGTTGCAATTATGTGGATGTAATCCATTATCAAATGTTAATAAGCGTTGTGAAAAAGCTTTGTGCTTATAATAATGTTTCGGTTAATTCTACTACGATTGAAGGATTATTAATTACGCCGGAAAATGCGGACGTGTTCATAGATTTTTGTTTAGAGAAATTTTCAAAAAAACAACAAACTATATTGAAAATAAAAAACATTTCTGACATCAAAGAAAAGACGGCGTTATTAAGATTATTCTTTTTAGGATACCTAGATTTATGTAATAAAAATCTCGTTTCACAATCGATTTTTAACACAAAACAGACAATTATAGAAACAAAAGCCGATGGCTGGGTTGGGGATTGGTTAGATTGGTTTATCGCTAAAAAATGTTCACAAAGTAATAATGATCAGGCACAATCAATCTTCAAAAATTATTTTCCAGAATTATTTGATACTTTACAAATGATAAAATATATGATATAATTCCTGTGTGAGTAGTAAATGTTATATGTTTACGTAATACATATTTCACCCTGATGACTTGTAATTAAAGTTTGACAAGCTTTAATATTATGCAAAAGCCAGGGTCTAAAAAGCACTATTTCTATTATGCTCATACACAATCTCTCCACTTTTAAGGCGATTGTGTATCGCAGAGCGTTAAACTGAGAAGTACTCACAAGAAAGGGAAGAACTAGTTTCTTCCCTTGTTTTTTTGGAAGGATGTATAATGAAAAGTTGGCAAATACATAATTATGATTCGCTTGTATCGGATATTTTAGATACCTCGCCCGAGGCCTTAGAAGAGGTATTCGAAAATGTCGATAAATATTACGAAAGATTGAATCTTCTCAAATCAGATAAGAAGTCGTATAGAACAATATATAGGTTGAAGGAATCGCCAGTTTCTGTTATGCAGAAAAATTTGCTAAATAGATTTTTTTCAAACATATATTTTCCGAGTAACGTGTTCGGTTTTAGAAAAGGATGTAGTTATTTCGATTACTTGAATTACCATCAAATGATTGGCGATGGTACTTATTATCTAAGATTGGACATTAATAGTTTTTTTGATAACATAACAATTGAAAATTTTGAAGATTCAATAACGTATTACATATCAGACGATTGTTCTGATGAAGAAAAGCAAAAAATTATCAAAACATTGTTGAAGATAACAACTTATAAAAACCATTTTGTTCAAGGATCGATAACCGCTCCTGTTATTTCAAATATAGTTTTTAGAGAGCTGGACATACGTATTGAAAAATATTGTTTTACTATGGGAATAAAATATTCTCGTTATGCAGACGACCTATTATTTTCGAGTCCATCTTCTTTTTTGCATTCTGATAGATTTATTAGAATGATAATTAATATTTTGAATGATAAAGGTTTTTCTATAAATCATCAAAAAACATTAAAACAAATAGGACAACTTGTAATTAACGGATACGTTGTAGATAGTGCTGTGCATCTTTCACGGAACAAATTGCGCACTATTAATAAGATTCTTCATACTATCGAAAAAAAGAAATCTAAAGTCCTTTTAACAAGTTGGGGAGCTCCAAATTATAGAGTATTAAATTATCTAAGTGGCTATAGATCATATTTGATAAATGTCATGAAATACTGTGACGAAGAAAAAAAGAATAAATTGGGAAAGACGCTTGCAAGAATAGAGGATATAATTAATCGTTACTATTGATTGAAGTGACAATTTATGCACCGCAGTAAACAAAGAAAAGGATTTTTGCGGCGGGAAAATGTGCTCAAAAACTGTGGTCAAAAAATCGTAAATTTTCTAAAAGTGGGGAGAAAACACCAAAATAGTAATAAAAAAGACCTAAAGCAGAGAATAAATCTCTGCTTTAGGTCTTTTTTGTGGTCGGAGTGAAGGGACTCGAACCCCCGGCATCCTGCTCCCAAAGCAGGCGCGCTACCAACTGCGCTACACCCCGTTGTATTTGATTTTTTACTTTGTCAATCCTGTGAATTTCGATATAACAATCCGCTGCGCTTCCATCAAAAACATAGTCGCACTGCTCGCTTGGAGCGCGTCGCATTGCTCGTTGTTTTTTCACCTCAGAGTTTCGCCTGAATCGTCCGCAGGACGCGGCGAACCTCTTCGCCCAACTGCGCTACACCCCGATATATTTGATTTTTTACTTTGTTATTTTTGCGAAACACAGCATAACAGTCCGCTGTTCGCACGAAAATGTGTTGAATTCCGGCTGAATGCTTAGATATTATACATTTTTAACCCCTGTTTGTCAATGACGACTATTGCTATTTTACTTTAACGGTTGTATTATAAATTCGGTGAATGAAATGAACAAAGAACTTACGCGCGAAATGATCAAATATTTAAACGGAGACGTAAAACGCATTAACCATATGCTTAAGGTGCGTGCTTTTTCCGAACTGATTGCCGACGGAGAAAAAACAGACGGAAAAATAAAGGATATTTTACTTTCTGCTGCCGCGGTGCACGATATCGGAATACATATCTGTGAGAAAAAATACGGCAGTACGGCAGGCACTTATCAGGAAAAGGAGGGACCGAGTGAAGCTCGTAAGCTTATGACCTCTCTCGGCTTTTCTAAGGACGATATTGAACGTGTGTGTTATCTTGTAGCGCATCACCACACATATACCGATGATATGTCACCGGATTACAGAATTTTGATTGAAGCGGATTTTATCGTAAACGCATTTGAGGATTCGCTCGACAAAAAAGCCGTAAGTGCGGCAAGAAAAAATATTTTCAGAACGGAAACAGGCAAAAAACTGTTGGATGAAATGTATTTGGAGAAGCATTGTGAAGAATAATATCGGATTTATTTGCCCTGTGTGCAAAAAACCACTTGTAAAAAACGAAAAAAATTATATTTGCGAAAACAGACATAATTTTGATATTGCAAAGAGCGGTTATGTCAATTTGCTGACGGGCAGCAGTCGAAAAAATCACGGTGATAATCGCCTTATGACTGATTCGCGCAGAGAATTTTTGTCCAAAGGATATTATGAGCCGCTGAGACGTGCTCTGTGCGATACAGTACAGAAGTATGCCGCCCAAAAGGGAAACGTGCTTGACTGCGGCTGCGGCGAGGGGTATTACACAAAGGCTGTTGCCGATGTGTTGCCGCTTTCTTCGGTTTTCGGTACGGATATTTCCAAGGACGAGCTGACCGTTGCCGCAAAACGCGCCAAAAATGTCGATTTTGCGGTGGCGAGTTCTTTTTCTCTTCCATTTGCGGATTCGAGCATCGATATTTTACTCGAAATTTTTTCGCCGTACTGCGGTGCCGAATTTAAAAGAGTATTGAAAAAAGATGCTGCTTTTATAATGGTGATACCACTTGAAAATCATCTGTGGGAGTTAAAGTGCGCCGCATATGATACACCTTATAAAAATGAGGTTTCGGACACATACCTTGACGGCTTTGATTTTACAGACAGAATCGACGTAAAATACAAATTCGATTTAAATTCAGGCGAGGATATATCTTCTCTTTTTAAAATGACTCCTTACTATTACAAAACCGGAGTTAAAGAACAAAAGAGGGTAGAGGAGCTGGAAAAGCTTTCGGTTAGTGCCGAATTCGGTATACTTGTCTACCGCAAAATATGATGTTGCAGTTTTTTGAAATATAAAGTATAATAATGCTTGTAATAAAAACAGGGGTGTGAATGTCTTGGAAAAAAACAAGGTTAAAGTAACTATTGCCGGAGTTGACTATGCTCTCACGACTGAGGAGACTCCCGAATATACTACTATGCTCGCTGCCGAAATCGACGAAAAGATGAAAGAGCTTCGCGCTGCAAATCCGTTTATTTCAACGAATCAGGCGGCTGTTTTGATAGCGCTTGATTATGCCAACAGTGCTAAAAAGGCAGAGCAGAGCGCCGATAATCTCCGTGCCCAGATAAAGGATTATCTTGAGGATGCGTCTCAGTCGAAGTCCGAAAGAGACTTCTATAAGCGCGAGATAGACCGCCTTAAAACAGAGCAAAAAGCCGGAGCGGCGCAGATAAATCTGTTCTCTTCCGAAAAAGAGCCGGATTCCGCTAAATGATAAAGCCCGAGATATTGGCTCCCGCAGGCAGCTTTGAAGCATTAACTGCCGCGGTAAGAAGCGGAGCGGACGCCGTGTATTTCGGCACCGGCAACTTTAACGCGCGCAGAAACGCCTCAAATTTTTCGGGGGACGATTTGCAGCGCGCGGTGGATTTTTGCCACGAAAGAAATGTTAAAGTTCATATAACCTTAAATACTCTTGTTAAAGACAGTGAAATGTCGGAGCTTAAGGAAAGCGTCAGGCGTATCTGCAAAAGCGGTGCAGATGCGCTTATTTTGCAGGACCTCGGCGTTTTGCGCGTCGTAAAGGATATTTGTCCCGATATAGAGCTGCACGCCTCCACCCAAATGTCGGTGGGAACGTTGGACGGCATACGTACTCTTGCCGATTTAGGATTCTCAAGAGCTGTTTTGCCTCGCGAATTATCAAAAGACGAGATTAAATATCTGTGCGAAAATTCGCCGATTGAGCTTGAAATGTTCGTCCACGGGGCGCTTTGTATGTGCGTTTCCGGGCAATGTCTCTTGAGTGCGTTTTTAGGGTCGCGAAGCGGCAACCGCGGTCTGTGCGCTCAGCCCTGCCGGCTTCCTTTTGCGGCGGAAAACGGAACGGGGCATGATTTGAGCTTAAAGGATTTATCGCTTATCGAGTGCGCACCGATACTGTCAAAAACGGGAATATCATCTTTCAAAATAGAGGGCAGAATGAAACGTCCCGAGTATGTCGCAGCTGCTGTTACGGCTCTGAAAAATTCGCTGTCGGGGGAGTATTCAAGCGAGAATTCCGAAGATCTTTGCTCCCTGTTTTCACGCTCCGGATTTACAAAGGGATATTACGAAAATGCTCTGGGCAGAAATATGTTCGGTTTCCGCGAAAAGGAAAATGTAACCTCTGCTACTGCCTCGCTTCTCAAAAAATATGAGCGTATTTACGAAAAAGAGCGTGCGGTTTACAGGGTGCATTTTGTTCTCTCTGTGAAATCCGATAAGAAAATCAGCCTTACGGCTTCCGCAAATGATTTAAGCGTTACTGTTTTATCCGAAAGCTTGCCGCAAAAAGCCGTAAACAGACCTTTTACCAAAGAAGAGGCTCTTTTGAGACTTAAAAAATGCGGTGGAACCGTATTTTCATTCGGCGATGCCGACATCTGTATAGACGACGGCTTGAGTGTGTCGGCGGCAGAAATGAATGCGCTCCGCAGGGAGGCTCTGCTTCGCCTTGCCGACAGGCTTAAAGAACGAGCACCGTACCGCATAAACAAAGCTAATATTATTTTTCAAAATCGCAAGCCGAATAAAAAGCCGCAGACGTATATTTCGTTCCGCGATACATCCGCCATACCCCAAAATGTGGAATGTGATAAGCTCTTTATTCCGCTGTCTTCAAAGCCGGAGCTTTTTGAAAAGTATTCCGCAGGTGCAGTTTTGCCGAGGGGTATATTCGGTAATTTTGACGAGATTGTCGAGAGGCTTATAAAAAGCGGCGCAAGGTATGCCCTTTGCAATACGCTCGATTCGGTTGCAGCGGCAAAAAAGGCGGGTGTTCAGATAATAGGCGGACCGTTTTTAAATATTTTTAACTCGGTTTCTCTGTCCGAAATTCAAAAGCTCGGAGCGGCGGAATGTGTGCTCTCATATGAAATGACTTTGAAACAGCTGACTGCGCTTGAGGGAGAATGTCGGCGCGGTGTTTGCGTCTACGGCAGAGTACCGCTTATGCTCACAAGAAATTGTCCGGTAAAAAACGGGAAAAGCTGTCGCGAGTGCGGCGGAAAATCCTTTTTACGCGACAGAAAGGGCATTGAATTTCCGGTTCGCTGTACAAATGGATTTTCCGAACTGTTCAATTCAAGACCCATATATATGGCTGACAGAATGAGCGAAGTCAAAAACGCGGATTTTGTACTTTTGGAGTTTACAACCGAGGATAAAGAACAGATAAGCTCGGTTCTCAGAGCGTATCAAAACGGTTCTTCGCCCGAAATTGAATTTACACGCGGACTTTTGTACCGCGTCGTGGAATAAACACAAAGAATTTTTTATGTGTAAAAATTAAAACGGAGCTGTAAGACTTTGCGTTTTACAGCCCCGTTTATTTTATGCTTTTTTACTTGTACTTTTCGCACAGATATTCCATAGCTTTTTTGTATCCGTCAAATCCGAGCCCTATAAAGTGCGCCTCGCACGCCATACCGGCGTATGAAATATGTCTGAATTTCTCGCGTTCGTTAACGTCCGAAATGTGTACCTCGCAAGCCGGTATGGAAACGGCTTTCAGCGCGTCGAGTATCGCAACGCTTGTGTGTGTGTATGCCGCCGGATTTATGACTATACCGTCGAATTTACCTAATGCGTCCTGTATTTTGTCTACAATATCGCCCTCGTGGTTCGATTGATAGCATTCAACCTCGGCGTGAAGCTCTGCGCCCCAGACGTTTATCTGATTTATGAGGGCCTCGTAATTTCTGTCGCCGTAAATCGCAGGCTCTCTTATGCCGAGCATATTGATGTTCGGACCGTTAATTACAAGTATTTTCATTTTGCAGCTCCTTTAAAATACTGTTCGCAACATTTTCTATCGTGTCATTTCCGTCCGCCTCAATATCACAGAATTTTCTGTAAAGCGGAAGCCTTTTTTTGAGCATCTCGTTAAGGTCGTTGCTCTGCGACAGCGGCCTGCCGTCTGTCGGCAGATAAGAGGTGCTGCGGTTTAAAAAGATTATCGTTCCGTTTTGTTTCAGAGCGTCGAAGTTATCATCGTTTACAACGACTCCGCCGCCTGTTGAAATTACCTTGCCGCTGAGCTTGCCCGCCGCAAGCACCGCCTCGTGCTCATATTTTCTGAAGAGCTTTTCACCGCCGTTTGCAAATATGTCGGGAATGGGTTTGCCGACGTTCTTTACTATCATTTCATCCGTGTCTATAAAGTCGCGGTTCAAGGCCTCGGCGATTCTTTTTCCGACAGTCGTTTTGCCGGAACCGGGCATACCTATTAAAATAATATTCTTCATCTCAAGTGAGAGCTTATGATATATATCTTCATTTTTACTGTCGGGTATTTTTGTATTCAAAAACAACTCGGCAGCTCTTTTGGCCTGAGCAACAAGCATTGAAAGACCGCTCAGCGCTTTGATATTTCGCTTTTCGGCGTCAAGTATCAGCTTGGTCTTTTGCGGATTATACACTATATCCAGAACACCGGAAAGATTTTTAAATCCGTCAAGCGATAAAGCCGATTTCAGATTGTTCGGATACATTCCCACGGGCGTTGTGTTTACGATTATGTCCGCGTCAAAATGTCTGTCGATATTTTCGTAATTGTTTTCTCCCGAGCGTGAAATATTGACAATTTCGCGCGCTTTTTTATCCTTCAGCACCGCTATCACCGTTAAAGATGCGCCGCCGGAACCCAAAACGAGACATTTTTTGTTTTCTGCCGATATTCCGGAAACATCAATTAAATATGAAAACCCGTCGTAATCCGTGTTATATCCCGTGAGCGTGCCGTCCTTTTCGGCAACTATCGTGTTTACGCTCCCTATTTTCTCGGCGGAGGGCGAAAGACGGTCGAGATAGGGGATGACGGCTTTTTTATACGGAATTGTAACATTTATGCCATCCCAATTTCTGTTTTTAAAAAAGACGTCAAGCTCATTCTTTTGCTTCTCAAACAATCTGTATTCATAATCGCCGAGCAGAGCATGTATCTGCGGCGAAAAGCTGTGACCTAATTTTTCACCCAAAAGTCCGTACATATAAGTCTCCGTTTCAATCAGTATTTAATAAGAAGCGACAGAGTACCTGCCACTATCAGCACAAGTCCCAGAAAAGCTTTTTTTGAAAGCTTTTCCTTTAATATTATGTATGAAAACGCTACGGTTACAACGATGCTCAATTTGTCTATCGGTGCAATGATGCTTGCGGGGCCGTTTTTCAGGGCTCCGTAATAGCAAAGCCATGAGCCGCCTGTGGTGAACCCCGAAAGGACCAAAAACAGCCAGCTCTTTTTATCAATGTCCTTAATTTCTCTCTGCTTCTTTTCCGCAAAGACCAAAATCCACGCCATCAGAAGAACAACCACGGTTCTTATCGCCGTACCGAGATTTGATTCAACGTCCTCTATGCCGATTTTTCCGAAAATCGATGTTAAGGCAGCAAAAACAGCAGAGAACATGGCATATATAAGCGAAGCCCCACTCCTTTTGTCGGCGGAGGAATTATCTGTTTTTTTCTTTTCTATCATAAGAAATGTTCCTGTGCCGATAAGAACCATACCTATTATTTTAACTGCGGTCAGCTTTTCTCCGAGAAAAATCAGGGCAAGTATCATTGTAAGTACCGTACTTGACTTATCGATTGGAGTTACCTTGTTTACGTCGCCGAGACGCAAAGCCTTAAAATAGCAAAGCCAAGAAGCCCCGGTGGACAGTCCCGATAAAATCAAAAATATAAACGTTTTTACGCTTATATCCTTTATTTCGGATGCTGATCCGACAATAAAAACCATCAGCCACGAAAACAACAGCACAACTATTGTGCGCAGAGCCGTGGCAAGATTTGAGTTGACGTTCCGTAAGCCGATTTTAGCAAGAATTGCCGTTATTCCGGCAAATCCGGCAGATAAAAATGCTAAAACGAGCCACATAAAAACACCTCTTATAAGCAGCTGTATAATTATTTGCCTGATTTTTCATTGTAAAAAAATCGCAGCGTTATGGTTTCGGTGTCATCAACGCTTGTTGCATCGGTTTTATAAGCCTTGTAACTTACAAGACAGCCGCCGTCAGTCCATATAACGTCTATATCTCCGTTCTCGTCTGCCATATCAACGACTTTTTTTCCGTTTCCGCGAGCGGACATAAGAAAAGGGGAGTATCGTCTGTAAACGGTCATATTCCATTCGCCAGATCCCGGTTCGCTGTCTACTATAATAGTATGGCGCTTGTCATCCGATGTGGCTTTTTTTACGGTATCGGTGTATAATATTCCGTCAATTGTAATACCGGCAAGGCAAAGCATTATGCAAATTATTATCGAAAGCACTCTTAAAAAAATCCGTGTTCCTTTGCTTTTAAAACGGCCTCGGTGATTTTTAACAACAAGAAAGCATAAGACCGTGAAGCTGACGGCACATACTATAATAAGTATACCGATATAAGAAATAAGCCGCTTAGAGCCTATAAAAAGCGATGCGGAAAAGACCTCAAGAAGCAGGTCCGAGAGCATAAGCAAAAACGATGCCGTTCCGATTCCGAAAAATACTTTTTCCTCTGTTCGCATAAGTGCCTCCTTTGGTTTTTATATACATTATATAGTTGTCTGTCTTTGCCGTCAACACAAAATCGGCGGAAACACCGCATCAAATCGGTTTTTTAAAACATTGACGCCGCAAAGTGTGGAATTATTAAAAAAACACCAAAATTGCGGAAAAATATTCTCTTTTTATAGTTGACAACCGCAAAAACATATAGTAAAATGTCATTAAACAATGAGTGACAACTCAAATAATTGAAATAAGAGGGATTTAATTATGAAAAAGTTCTTAGCAGTGTTGCTTTCCTTAGTGATGGCATTTTCATTCTGCCTCCCGGCTTTTGCTGAAGACACTACTGCAAGCGGCGGCGGAATCGGCGACATACTCGGCGGTATCACTCTTCCCGATGTTGATTTAGGCGGAGCTGTCGATACCATTAAGCAGCTTGTCGGCATTATCATCAACAGCAACGGCAAGATGGATGAGGCTGTTATCGCAGAGATCATTACTCTTCTCGGCAAATTGGCCGGCAATGAAAAGGTTGATCCCGATACGGTTCTTAAAATACTTAACGCTCTTACCAAGGGCGGCAATTCCGGCGGAAACACTCCGAACCCCGATGCTCCGGCAGGCGGTTCCGTAAGAAGTGCTCTTGACGCACTTACCGATGACCAGAGAGATTATATCAGCGGACTTATTGATGTATATCTTACAACCGACTTTGATAACAATGACTATAACGATAAAGACGGCAATCCTGCTTACAACCCGGCAAAGGTTACGGCTCTTATCAATGCTATGAGCAGAATGGATTATGCCGATATCCAGAAGGTTCTTGATGAACTTCATTCTTCCAAGAATGCCAAGGGCGAAGACATCACACCCGCTTTGACAGATGAGGCTTATGGGGTTCTTACAGCCGAGGTTGTTCGTCAAGAAGAGGTTTCCAAGAACAATGCAGCAACTGCAGGCCCGACAGAGGCTACCACAAGTGCTATCGACGGCGTTAAGGGCTTCATCGGTAAGGCTTTTGAGACAATTAAGGGTCTCTTCGGCGGCGGAAGCAACGGCGGAGATCCAAACACAACAACCAAGAAGTCAACAACTTCTAAGGGCGGCTCTTCAACCACAAAAGGTAAGATTCCGCAGACCGGCGACGTTGCTCTCTTCTCAGTAGCAGGCGTAGCTGTGGCAGCAGGTATTGCTCTTGTTCTCACAAAGAAGAAAAAAGAGGATAAATAATTAACCCTGTAATTATTACAAGCGGCTTTGTAAAGGCAAAGCCGCTTGATTTTTTTTGCCGGATGTATTAAAATATAAATGTCTCAAGATTTAAAAGCAATATGAAAGGAACGGCACATTTTGTGCTTTTGCTTAATTTATGATACTGACGATCGATATCGGTAATACTAATATTACCTTCGGAGTGTTTGACGGCGATAAGCTGAACTTTGTTTCGCGACTTGCTACCGAGCGTAACAGAACTGACGATCAGTTTGCCGTTGAATTTCTTGCCGTGTTTAAAATGCATGATTTGGAGTCGACTGAAATTACCGGAGCTGTTTTAAGCTCTGTTGTTCCTGAGCTTACCGGGAAAATTAAAACAGCGGTTAATAAGGTGTGCGGCATTGAGTCTGTTATAATAGCCCCCGGTGTAAAAACAGGGCTTAATATTTTAATAGATAATCCGGCAGAGCTCGGTGCCGACCTTGTAGCAGGTGCGGTAGGAGCTATGGCGAGATATGAAATGCCCGCATTTGTCATTGACCTCGGCACAGCCACAAAAATATACGCAGTTGATGAGCATGGCGGCTATCACGGCGGCACAATAGCACCGGGTGTTGAAATCTCTATGAAAGCACTTTCGGGGCAGGCTTCTCTCTTACCGTCATTTTCACTTGCTTCTCCGCCGCATGCCTGTGCCACTAATACGATAGAGTGTTTGCAGTCGGGCATCATTTTCGGCACCGCAGATATGATTGACGGTATGCTTGACCGTTTTGCAAAACAGCTCGGTGAACCGAAAACCATTGTTGCAACAGGTGGGCTTTCCTCCTATGTAATAGGATATTGCCGTCACAATATAATTCATGATGACAATCTTCTTTTATACGGGCTTAAAGCCATTTACGATAAAAACAGCAATTAACCGTAATTAAAAATTAAATATCTTATTCAGTTTTTACATAGTTTATTATTTTGCGTTGCATCCGCTCTGCGGAGCAGCAGCAAGGAGGATTATATATGTCAAAAACCACAAACAAGGCAAGGATGCAAAAAACCGTTCGCTTAGTCGAGCTGGCTCTCCTTACCGCAATCATCGCCGTTATGACCTTCACGCCGATAGGCTATTTGAAGCTCGGGCCGCTTGAACTGACACTTATTATGGTACCTGTTATCATAGGCGCAGTTACTTTAGGGCCTGCCGCAGGAGCCTTTTTGGGGCTCGTTTTCGGTGTATCGAGCTTTATTCAATGCTTTTCTCTGAGCGCATTCGGCGCGATACTTATTTCTATAAGCGTATTTAAAACGCTTGTTGTTTGCGTAGTTCCTCGCGTGCTTGCAGGTTGGCTCACAGGTCTCATTTTTAACGCCGTGACAAAAAAGACAAAAAAAGACGGTGCCAATTACCTTGTCGCGAGTATCTGCGGCTCGGCTTTTAATACTATCTTTTTCCTTGGATTTTTAGCTTTGTTGTTTATAAATACAACATTTACGCCCGAGCAGTCAGCCGCTCTCGGCGGAGCTGAAAATATTCTCACCACCGTTATAGGTATAGCAGCGGGAATCAACGCTCCCATTGAGCTTGTTGTGTGCGCCGTTCTCGGTTCTGCGATAGGTAAAGGCTTGTCTGTCGGACTCAAAAAAATCTAAGCAAAAATAAAGCGCTTTTAAGGATAACCCTTAAAGGCGCTTTCTCTCTCTTATAGATTATATTCTTGCTACGCCGGATTTTACGGCTGCGTCATAAACCGCTTTCGCAACGGTTTTCCCTATTCTGTCATCAAACGCTTTCGGTAAAATGTACTCGGCGGAAAGCTCATCATCAGAGACAAGCGAAGCTATCGCTCTTGCTGCGGCTACCTTCATTTCCTCGTTTATTTCGGAAGCTCGGCAGTCAAGTGCTCCGCGGAAGATTCCGGGGAACGCAAGCACATTGTTGATTTGGTTGGGATAATCGCTTCTGCCCGTGCCGACAACGGCGGCACCTGCGGCTTTTGCTTTATCGGGCAGTATTTCCGGAACAGGATTTGCCATGGGGAGTACGATGGGATTTTCAGCCATGGAGGCAACCATTTCTTCTGTTACGATTCCGGGAGCCGAAACGCCTATAAATATGTCTGCACCCTTAAATGCGTCGGCAAGTGAACCGCTCTTGTGCTCCTTATTCGTGATTTTCGCGATTTCCCTCTGTGCGGGATTCAGCTTTTCATCGCCGTCACAAATAATGTCGCGACTGTTGCACATAATTACATTTTTGATTCCCTGACTTATGAGCAGCTTTGCAATGGCTATGCCTGCCGCGCCCGCACCGGAAAAGACGGCCGTACAGTCCTTGAGCTCTTTTTTAACGACTCTGAGCGCATTTATTATTGCTGCGGCAACAACTACCGCTGTGCCGTGTTGATCGTCATGGAAAATCGGAATATCTGTTTTTTCCTTGAGTTTGCGTTCTATTTCAAAGCATCTCGGAGCAGCAATGTCCTCAAGATTTATTCCGCCGAAGCTGCCTGCGAGGAGAGAAATGCAGTTTACAATCTCGTCAACATCCTTTGAACGCACACAGAGCGGTATGGCGTCAACGTCTCCGAATTCCTTAAAGAGAACGCATTTGCCCTCCATTACGGGCATACCGGCTTCGGGTCCTATGTCTCCGAGTCCGAGAACCGCCGTTCCGTCCGTTACAACGGCCACGGTATTCCAACGTCTTGTGAGCTCATAAGACTTGCTTATGTCCTTTTGTATTTCAAGGCACGGCTGTGCTACACCGGGTGTGTAGGCGAGCGATAGCGCGTCCTTACTGTCTGCTTTGGCGCGTGTTTTGATTTCTATTTTTCCGTGCCATTCATAATGTTTTTTGAGAGATTCCTTAGCGTAATCCATTTTTTTAAGGCCTTTCCGGCTACAGCTTTAATTAAGGCGGATGTCTTATGTAGCCTGATAAGACATTCGCGGCAGAATTATTCGGACTTTTTACGGCAAGTTAATCCAACGGCGGCGATGCATATAAAAGCACCGGCAAGAACGCAGATGAAATAGGCGGTAAAGAATTCCCTGTTAAAGAAGAATCCTAAAAGTGCCGTAAATATTGCAACAAAAATCAAATATATGCCGAATATTCTGCACAGCTTTTTTGTATCGAAATTATTCCTAAGCTCATTATCGGGCGAGGCGCTTCCGACGACAAAATTCTCCGCTTTGCCGCTTACCATCGGAATTCCAAGTCCCAAAAAGAGCAAACCTATTGCTATTGAAATTACCTTCATTACCCATCAACCTCTACTTTTGTATACGCATTTAAAATACATTTTAACATTTTTGCTTTTTATTGTAAATGTGCAATCTAAATAAAAACCATGGAATTTGGGCTGAGGATATTCATCTTGCGGCACAGTAACGGCATTTCGTCTCGGATTCTGATATTTTAAGCAAGCGAAAGCCCGGCACAAAGCATCGGCCGAAAAAACGATTGTAAAATCGTACAAAAACCGCCGCGCCGAACCGCTTAATTTGTTTATGGCTATAAATGTTAAAATAATAACAATTTACCATTGACAAACATTTAACAATAAGCTATGATTTTATCAGTAAGTAATTACTGATAGTGAGGTCAAAGATATGCGAGAGCAGGCTTTGCCTGTCCGTGAAATATCAAGGCAGGCACTTTATAGATTACCTTTTTATTTGTCATATCTCAAAAAGGCGAAGGCTGACGGGGTATTGTATATATCCGCGCCGAAGGTGGCGGCAGACCTTGACCTTAATGAGGTTCAAGTAAGAAAGGATATTGCAAAGGTAAGCTCCTGTGCGGGGAAGCCTAAAATCGGGTATGAGACCGCGAAGCTTATAAAGGATTTGGAAAAATTCCTCGGCTACGACAACACAACCGATGCCGTTGTAGTAGGAGTCGGAAGCCTCGGCAGCTCGCTTTTACATTACGACGGATTTTCCGAATGCGGGTTTCGTATAGTTGCGGGATTTGACGCGGTAAACTTTGACGAAGAGCCGTTCAAAAAGGAAAAGCCCGTCTTTCCCATGCGAAAGCTCGGCGAGCTTTGCGAAAGACTCAAGGTGCATATGGCGGTTATAGCTGTGCCGGCGGACAGTGCTCAGGATGTTTGCGACGAGCTTGTCAAAAGCGGAATACTTGCAATTCTTAATTTCACTCCGGTTCATCTTACGGCAGGTCCGGGCATACTTATACAGAATATGAATATTGCTTCGGCTTTGGCGGTTCTTTCCTCTCATATCAGAAAAGAACTTTTGTAAATTTTGTAATATCTGAAAAGGAGATTATATACCTATGGAAACTCAAAACAAGCATGAGATTGTCGATTCGGTAGAAAAACTCGAAGCCCTTCTCGCAAGAGTCAGAGAGGCAGAAAAGATTTTTGCGACTTATTCTCAGGAGCAGGTCGATAAGATCTTTAAAGCGGCGGCTATCGCAGCAAACAAAGCGAGAATCCCGCTTGCCAAAATGGCTGTTGAAGAGACGGGAATGGGCGTAGTCGAAGATAAGATAATCAAAAACCACTATGCCGCAGAATATATCTACAATGCATATAAAAATACAAAGACATGCGGTGTAATAGAGGAAGACAGCGCGTTTGGTATGAAAAAGGTTGCAGAGCCGATAGGCGTTGTTGCGGCGGTTATCCCCACCACCAACCCTACATCTACCGCAATTTTCAAGACCTTAGTTTGTCTTAAAACCAGAAACGGCATTATTATAAGCCCACACCCGAGAGCGAAAAAGTCCACAATAGAGGCTGCAAAAATCGTTCTTGAAGCGGCAGTTAAAGCCGGTGCTCCGGAGGGCATAATAGGCTGGATAGACGTTCCGTCGCTTGATATGACAAATCTTCTTATGCAGGAGGCCGATATAATACTTGCTACGGGCGGCCCCGGAATGGTTAAAGCCGCATATTCGTCGGGCAAACCGGCTCTCGGCGTCGGTCCGGGCAACACCCCCGCAATTATTGATGATACCGCCGACATAGTTTTGGCTGTAAACTCCATAATCCATTCGAAAACCTTTGACAACGGTATGATTTGTGCTTCCGAGCAGTCGTGCATAGTACACGAAAAAATATATAAAAAGGTTAAGGACGAGTTTTTATATCGCGGTTGCTATTTCCTTAAAAAGGATGAGCTTGATAAGGTAAGAAAGACAATTATCATAAACGGCGCGCTTAACGCAAAGATAGTCGGTCAGCCGGCATATAAGATAGCTGCACTCGCAGGCGTTACAATCCCCGAAACAACAAAGGTCTTGATAGGCGAGGTCGAGAGTGTTGACATTTCCGAGGAATTTGCTCACGAAAAGCTCTCTCCCGTGCTTGCCATGTATAAGGCTAAGGACTTTGAGGACGCACTTTCAAAGGCTGAGCATCTTATAGCCGACGGCGGCTACGGTCACACCTCATCCGTATATCTTAATGCTGTTACCGAAAAGGATAAGCTTGCCGAATTCTCCGAGAGGATGAAAACCTGTCGTATACTTGTTAATACACCTTCTTCACAGGGCGGTATCGGTGACCTTTACAACTTCAAGCTTGCTCCGTCGCTTACACTCGGCTGCGGTTCTTGGGGCGGCAACTCGGTTTCCGAGAATGTCGGCGTAAAGCATCTTATCAATATCAAAACTGTTGCAGAAAGAAGGGAAAATATGCTTTGGTTCCGCGCTCCGCAGAAAGTATATTTCAAAAAAGGCTGCCTTCCCGTTGCTCTCAATGAGCTTCGTGACGTTATGGGTAAGAAAAAGGCGTTTATAGTAACTGACTCGTTCCTTTATAATAACGGTTATACAAAGCCTGTTGAGGATAAGCTTGACGAGCTTGGTATTCAGCACACTTGCTTCTCGGAGGTTGCTCCCGACCCGACTCTCCAGTGCGCTCGCAAGGGCACCGATATGATGCGTCATTTTGAGCCCGATACAATTATCGCAATCGGCGGCGGTTCCGCAATGGATGCAGCAAAAATTATGTGGGTAATGTATGAGCATCCGGATGTTGACTTCTCTGATATGGCTATGGACTTTATGGATATCCGCAAGAGAGTTTATACATTCCCGAAGATGGGTGAGAAAGCATATTTCATAGCTGTACCCACCTCGGCAGGTACAGGCTCGGAGGTTACTCCTTTTGCGATAATCACAGATGCCGATACCGGCGTCAAATGGCCGCTTGCCGACTATGAGCTTATGCCCAATATGGCAATAGTTGATGCCGATATGATGATGAATGCTCCGAAAGGTCTGACTTCGGCTTCAGGTATCGACGCCGTTACACATTGCCTTGAGGCTTATGCTTCGGTAATGGCTACCGATTACACCGACGGTATTGCAATTCGCGCTCTTCAGATGATATTTGAATATCTTCCGAGAGCATATGATAACGGCCCCAATGACCCTGTGGCACGTGAAAAGATGGGCAATGCCGCTACTATGGCAGGTATGGCTTTTGCCAACGCTTTCCTCGGCGTATGCCACTCCATGGCACATAAGCTCGGTGCATTCCACCATCTTCCTCACGGTATAGCCAACGCTCTTTTAATAGATTATGTTCTTCGCTTCAATGCCGCCGAGGTTCCTACGAAGATGGGTACCTTCCCACAGTATGACCATCCGCACACACTTGAAAGATATTGTGAGGTTGCCGACGCTCTCGGTGTAAAGGGCAAGAATAACGAAGAAAAACTTGACAATCTTATTAAGAAAATAGACGAGCTCAAGGACCGCATAGGAATTAAGAAGAGCATCAAGGAATACGGCGTTGATGAAAAATACTTCCTTGACACACTTGACCAAATGGTTGAACAGGCATTTAACGATCAGTGCACGGGTGCTAACCCCAGATATCCGCTTATGAGCGAAATCAAAGAGATGTACCTTAAAGCATATTACGGTAAATAAGGGAGGATTATTTTATGGAACTCAAAAAAGTTATTGCAGTCAGAACAGCAAAAACAGTTTACAGAGACGGTGACAAAGCCATTAAGGTTTTCGGTGACGAATACAAAAAATCCGATATTTTAAACGAGGCCTTGAATCAGGCACGTGTTGAAGAAACCGGCATTCCTATGCCGAAGCTCATAGAGGTTTGCAAGCTTGACGGCAAATGGGCAATTGTTTCAGATTATATCGAAGGCAAAACTCTTCAGCAGCTTATGGACGAAAATCCTGCTAAGACAGAGGAATATCTTGACCTCTTTGTTGATATTCAAATGAGCATTTTGGCTAAGACCTGCCCTATGCTCAACAAGCTCAAGGATAAAATGCAGGGTAAAATATCTCAGACCGACCTTGATGCAACAACACGTTATGACCTTCACACACGTCTTGCCGGTATGCATACCCATAACAAGGTTTGCCACGGTGATTTCAGACCGAGTAACATTATTATCGGCAATGACGGCGTGAATTACGTAATTGACTGGGCGCACGTAACACAGGGTAACGGAGCGGCCGATGCCGCAAGAACGTATCTTCTTTTCTGCCTCAGAGGCGATCAGAAGCTTGCCGATAAGTATCTCGATTTGTTCTGCAAAAAGACCGATACTGCAAAGCAGTATGTTCAGAAATGGCTTCCTATCGTAGCGGCTTCGCAGAGCGTTAAGGGGAACCCCGAAGAGAGGGATTTCCTCTTGAGATGGGCAGATGTAGTAGATTACGAATGATTCTTTTCGGCGATTTTTCGCGATAAATTCACTTTGCTCGCCCTCTTGCGTACCTTAGTACGCGTCGGGGCATGCAAAGCAAATTTCTCATCGAATCTCGCCGAAAATAATACTTTGAGGTTTGATTTTCCGCGATAAATTCACTTTGCTCACCCTCTTGCATACCTTAGTACGCGTCGGGGCACGCAAAGCAAATTTCTCATCGAATCTCGCCGAAAAAATACTTTAAGGTTTGATTTTTCGCGATAAATTCACTTTGCTCACTCTCTTGCGTACCTTAACAGGCGCCGGGAGAGTCTGAACAAATCTCGCTAAAGTTGTGCTTAAAACAAAAAAATAACTACAAACAGGTACGGCTTGAATACTTCTTTCCGTACCTGTTTGCGAAATAAGAATTTTCCGAAAAAAACCTATATACTTTTTATTTAAGTTTTGGTAAAATGAATTAAAGTAAAACTCATATACAAAGTTTTACGGGAAAGGGATTGTAATAATATGAAAGTAGTAGTTTGCATCGGCAGCTCCTGCCACCTTAAGGGTTCGCGTGAAGTCGTTGAAAAGCTTCAGAACCTCATAAACGACAATGACCTGAAAGACAAAGTCACTCTCAGCGGAAAGTTTTGTATGGGTAACTGCCAAAACGGCGTCAGCGTTACCGTAGACGGGGAGCTGTTCTCCGTTTCTCCCGATACCGTTGAGGAATTCTTTAAAACCAACGTGCTTGACAAACTGTCATAAAAATCTTGCGTCGCAAGGAAAAAGGTGTATAATATGGCGGGGTACATAAAGCTTAAAAAATCAAACTGTAAAAACTGCTATAAATGTATCAGGAATTGTCCTGTCAAATCTATCAGTTTTTCGGCCGATCAGGCGCAGATCGTTGAGGATGAGTGTATTCTCTGCGGTATGTGCTTTGTTGCGTGTCCGCAAAATGCCAAAATCATACGCGACGATGTCTATAAGGCAAAGGAATTGTTGTCCGGTAACAGCGAGGTCTATGTTAGCCTTGCGCCGTCGTTTATTGCCAATTACGACGTGTCGTTTACCGCGATGAAAAAAGCACTTATGTCGCTCGGCTTTGCCGGCGTTGAAGAAACGGCGGTCGGAGCCGCAATAGTAAAGGACGAGTACGACAGAATAGTTGACGGTGAAAAGCAGGATGTTGTCATTTCGACCTGCTGCCATACCGTAAATCTCTTGGTACAAAAGCATTTCCCCGATGTAATACCATATCTTGCCAAAGTGGTATCCCCAATGCAGGCGCATTGTACGAAACTTAAAAAAGAGCATCCGGGGGCTAAAACAGTATTTATAGGTCCGTGCATATCAAAAAAGGCAGAGGCCGAGGAGTATCCCGGCACGGTTGACTGTGTGCTGACATTTGAAGAGCTTTCCGGTTGGCTTGCCGAAACCGATACTGTTTTGGTGCAGGAGCCTGATGATGACGAAGTTGAAAAGGGGAAAACGAGGTTTTTCCCGACCTCCGGCGGAATTCTCAAAACAATGCTTTGTGATAACGACGATTACACGTATATGTCGATTGACGGTATGTCGTCTTGCATCCATGCCGTAAAGGATATTGAAAAAGGTAATATACACCATTGCTTTATAGAGATGTCTGCGTGTCCGGGGAGCTGTATAGGCGGTCCGGCTATGGAGAAAAATCACCGCGCTCCGGTGCGTGATTATATAACCGTGCGTCGCTTTGCCGAAGACGCGGGCGACAATGATTTTAAATATGACGCCTTGAGCGAAAACGAGCTTTCAAAAAATCTTATTTATCTTGCTTCACCGCACAATATGGCAGGCAGCAGAGCGATAGAGGAGATACTTCGCAAAATGGGTAAGCAAAAGCCGGAGGATGAGCTTAACTGCGGTTCGTGCGGCTATAATACCTGTCGCGAAAAGGCTCAGGCGGTTTTTGAGGGCAAGGCAAATCTCGAGATGTGCCTTCCTTTCCTTAAAGATAAAGCAGAAAAATTTTCCGACAATATACTCAACAATACTCCCAACGGCATACTCATTTTAAATGAGGATATGGTGGTTCAGCAGATAAATGCCGCGGCAAGGGAGATTATGAACATTCGTTATGCTTCGGATGTTGTGGGTGAGCCGGTTGTGCGTATTTTGGAGCCTTTTGATTTTATAGATGTTCTTTCAAACGGCAGGGATATTCACGAAAAACGCGTATACCTCGCCGAATATAAAAAATACATTGAAGAAACAATAGTATACGACCATGTCTACCATATACTTATGTGCATTATGCGCGACGTTACCGCCGAGGAGACAGAAAAAGAGAAAAAGGCGGAGCTTAGCCGTCAAACAATAGAAATAACGGATAAGGTCGTCGAAAAGCAAATGCGCATAGTTCAGGAGATAGCTTCTCTGCTTGGCGAGACTACCGCCGAGACAAAGATAGCCCTCACTAAGCTTAAGGAGTCGTTGAAGGATGAATAATCTTTGCACGGACATAGGCCATATGAGTCTTACCAAGTACGGCGAGGAGCTGTGCGGCGATATGGTGGAGGTTATAGAGCAGGGCGATGACGATTATGTTGTTGTGCTTGCGGACGGACTCGGCTCCGGTGTAAAAGCAAATATTCTCTCTACTTTGACTTCGAAAATAATATCCACCATGATTGCAAATAATATGCCGCTTGAAATGTGTGTTGATACAATAGCGAAAACACTGCCTATATGTTCGGTACGTCAGGTGGCATACAGCACTTTTACAATAGTGCGTGTAATAGATAACAAAGAGGCAGAAATAGCCCAATACGACAATCCGCATGTCATTCTGCTGCGTGACGGAAAAAATCTTGTGTATCCCGAGAGCGCAGTGGAAATCGACGGTAAGATGATATATAAATCGAAAATATCGTTAAAGCTTAACGATACGCTCATTTTTACGAGTGACGGAGCGGTTTATGCCGGTATTGGTGAAAATATGAATTTCGGTTGGCAGCGCGACCAGATAATCGAGTTTATGGAGGAATATTATCGCCCCGATTTTACGGCAAAAACGCTTTCATCATTACTGCTTGACCAGTGTGATAAACTATATGGCGGAAGGCCCGGTGACGATACAACCGTTTGCGTTGTCAAAATCCGCGAGAGAAAATCCGTGAATCTTCTCATGGGACCGCCGAGGAACCCTGCAGATGTCAATAAAATGATGTCGTTGTTTTTCGGCAAGACCGGCAAGCATATTGTATGCGGCGGAACAACTTCAACTCTTGCGGCGGATTTTTTGGGCAAAGAGGTTAAGACGGATTTAAAATATCTCGACCCCGAAATACCGCCCATCGCCGAAATTGACGGCGTCGATTTGACGACCGAGGGTGTAATTACAATGAGCCGAGTGCTTGAATACGCCAAGAGTTATCTAAATGACGATGATATTTACGCCGACTGGAGCGTCCGTGCGGACGGTGCGTCGCAGATAGCGCGCATACTTTTCCAGGAGGCGACTGATATAAATTTCTTTGTCGGAACTGCAATAAATCCGGCACATCAAAATCCAAATCTTCCCATAAACTTTAACATCAAGATGCAGCTTGTTACGGAGCTTTCGGAGTATCTGAAAAAAATGGGTAAGCGAATCAAAGTAAGCTATTTTTAACAAAGGGTGAATTGAATGAGAAAATTTGATACGAAGGTACAGCTTTTAAAATACAAGGTCCTTCGTGAGGTCGCAAGAATAGCCTTTGACGAGGGAGAGTTTTCCCTTGCCAACAATTTCAATGATATTGCAAAGACCGTAACGAGTGACAAGGCAACTATGCGCTGCTGTATATACAAGGAGCGTGCAATAGTTGCCGAGCGTATAAAGCTCGCCTGCGGAGGCAACAGAGCAAATCCGAACATAATAGAGGTTATAGATATAGCCTGCGACGAATGTCCTGCCAGCGGTTATCAGGTATCACACGACTGCCGTGGCTGTATCGCACACCGCTGTGAGAGTGCCTGCCGCAAGGGAGCCATTTCCTTTGACGAAAATCAGAAAGCGCATATTGACAAAACAAAGTGCGTAAACTGTGGTCAGTGTGCCAAGGTTTGTCCGTACAGCGCAATTTCAAACTATACAAGACCGTGTGAAAAGGCGTGCAAAATAAAGGCTATTTCTATGGCAGACAGCGAAGAAAATCCCGCTCAGATTGATAACAATAAATGTATAAACTGCGGCGCCTGCTCTTATGCATGCCCGTTCGGCGCAATTATGGACAAGTCGTTTATACTTGATGCGATCAGGATTTTAAAAGACAGTAATAAAGGCGACGGTTTTAATGTGTATGCAGTTGTGGCTCCGTCGATAGCGAGTCAGTTTGTGTATGCGAAGCTCGGTCAGGTTGTGACCGCGATTAAAAAGCTCGGCTTTTACAGCGTGGTTGAAGCTGCTCTCGGTGCCGATATTGTAGCATACAGCGAATCAAAAGAGCTTGCCGAAAAAGGTTTCCTCACAAGCTCTTGCTGTCCGGCGTTTGTTGACTATGTAAAGAAGTTCTATCCGAAGCTTACCGAGAACATTTCACACAATCTGTCTCCCATGGCGGCGATTGCAAAATACATAAAAGAGACCGACGAGACCGCAAAGGTTATATTTATAGGCCCTTGTACGGCAAAAAAAGCCGAGGCGAAGCAGGAAAGAGTCGCACAGTATGTCGACTGCGTTCTCACCTTTGAGGAGCTTCAGGCTCTTATTGATTCGCGTAATATCGAGCTTACCGAGCTCCCTGAGGACGTCCTTGACAATGCTTCCTATTACGGCAGAATATTTGCACGAAGCGGCGGCGTTTCGGAGGCTGTCGGTCAGGCAATTAAGGAGCAGAATATAGATTTCACCGTTGATCCGCTTCCGTGTGACGGCATAGAAGAATGCAAAACGGCTCTTTTGAAGGCTTCAAGAGGAATCCTTAAAAATAACTTTATTGAGGGTATGGCGTGTGTCGGCGGATGTATCGGCGGCGCAGGCTGTCTTACCCATGAGGCAAAAGATAAAAACGAGATAGACAAATACGGCAAAGAAGCTCTTGAGAAGAGCATAGGCGACGCATTGAGTCAGCTTTAAACATCGAGTTTCAGGAACGCAGGGAAAATTCCCTGCGTTCCTTTTTTTGTATAAATATGATTTTTCTTCCAATAATTACCTTACGAAAGGATGAAAAACATATGAAATCAAAAACAGAAAAGCTTATTCGAAGATTTGAAATATCGTTAGCCGCAGCATTTGTCATAACGTCTATTTTCAGCTTTGTGTCATTTGCCGCGTCGTGCAGCGACGTAAGACGCGACGTTTTGCGTATGCATGTAATAGCTAATTCCGACAGCGACGAGGACCAAATACTGAAGCTTAAGGTGCGCGATGCCGTGCTCAATGAGGGCAAGGAGATATTTGACGGTTCTTTGACAAGTGCGAATGCCGAAAAGCTGCTTATTCCGCAAAAGGAGCGGCTTGAAGAGACGGCGCGCGAGGTAATACGTAAAAACGGCTTCGATTATGATGTAAGGCTCGAAATAGGCAAGGACTTTTTTTCGACGCGAACTTATGATGATCGTATAACTTTGCCTGCCGGTGAATATGAGGCCGTGCGCGTCATAATAGGAGAGGGGAAAGGCAAAAATTGGTGGTGCGTTATGTTTCCGCCTATGTGTCTGCCCGCAGCCGAGTCATCAGATGATGCGGAGCTTCAAGACATTTTGTCAGAGGATGAGCTTAAAGTTGTAGAAAGTAACCCAAAATTTGAACCTCGGTTTAAAATTATAGAGATTTATGAGAAATTAACGCAGAAAATGAAATAAGGCTTTTAATATCCTTTTATTTTTGTTATAATTACCACAATGGTAATTTCTGAGATAAAAGGATATTATTTATTGCGAAAGGGTTATTGGAAATGCTTAAATACAATATTATTCCCAAGCCGAATAACTATACTTCAAAGGACGGTACATATGTAATTTCTTCAAATACCGAGGTCCTTTGCTCACCCGAGTTTGTTTCTGCTGGTAGATATTTGACCGATTATCTCAGAACAAAGCCCGTAAAAGGCGAGGGTGCAATTAAATTTCAAAAGGTAGCCGGAATGGAAAACGAGGCTTACTCTATTTCGGTTTCCACAGACGGTATAATGATAAAGGCTTCATCTTCTTCCGGTGCATTTTACGGGGCTGTCACGCTGAAAACCATAATAATGCAGGCCGAAAAAACAGACGGCAGGGCAGTTATAAACGGACTTTACATAAGCGACAAGCCTGCATTTAAATATCGCGGATTTATGCTTGACGAGTGCCGCCACTTCTTCGGCACGGAAGCCGTAAAAAAATTGCTTGACAATATGGCAATGCTGAAATTAAATAAGTTCCATTGGCATCTTTCCGATGATCAGGGTTTCAGAATAGAGAGTAAATTATTCCCGAAGCTCAACGAAATAGGCTCAAAGCGTGAATATGCCGGGCTTGAGGGACTCGGCTTAAAGCACCGCGGCGGAGAATATTTTTATTACTATAAGCAGGATGAAATAAAGAATATTGTGGCGTATGCCGCAAAGCTTAATATAGAGGTTATTCCCGAAATCGATTTGCCGGGTCATGCTTCGGCTCTGCTTGCCGCATATCCGGAATTTGCCTGTAAGCCGCGTGAATTCAAGCCAACTTGCGAAAACGGTATATTTGACGCTGCAATTTGCCCGGGAAACGAAGATGCGTATGATTTCATTGACAAGCTGTTTTCCGAGATTTGTCCGCTCTTTACAAGCACACATTTCCATATAGGCGGAGACGAGGCATCAAAGGGGCACAAAATATGGGATGATTGTCCTAAGTGCCGTGCGGCAAAAGAGAAAAACGGTCTTAAAAACTCAAAGGAGCTTCAGGGCTACTATATGACTCGCATAGGCGAGATTCTTAAAAAATACGGCAAAACACCCATTGCCTGGAACGATTGCATCAATGACAGCTTTTCTCCTGATATTACGTGTCAGTATTGGCTGCCGTCAAATTCGGGCGAGGTCAAAAGGCAGTCATATAAGCGTGATATTATTCTTTCTCCCACGGCGTACTTTTACTTTGACTGCAAATATTCTGTTATATCGCTTAAAAAAGTGTATAAATATAATACCGTCAAATCCGGGTTCGGAAAATCCGGGCAGCGCGTAATAGGTATAGAAGCCGAAATGTGGACTGAATGGGTAGATTCGGAGCGTGCATTGGAGTTTTCCGTCTATCCGCGTATTTTGGCACTATCCGAGGTCGCGTGGACAAATCTTGAAAACAGAAGATACAAGGACTTTTTAAGAAGACTTGAGTGGTATAAAACTTATCTTCGCAAAAAAGGCATAAACTATTCAAGGGTGACCGGTAAAAGCGGTATTTCCGTGAGCAAAACAATATATCACATGGGTGAAGACGGCAAGGAATTCAAGCTCAGCGAAAAACGCAGAGAAGCGGAAAACTGAGTATTTTAAAGGGGAAAAAATTTGAGTATTACTAATTATCTGACCTTTGCAGGCGGTCTCGGCTTGCTTTTGTACGGTATTAAGCTGATGGGCGAGGGACTTGAGCTTGCAGCCGGGTCGCGTCTTAAGCATTTACTTGAAAAAATGACAAAAAACCGCTTTCTTGCGGTACTTGTCGGCTTTCTCATAACAACGCTTATACAAAGCTCCTCGGCAACCACGGTTATGGTTGTGGGCTTTGTTAATACGGGTCTTATGAATTTAACGCAGGCGATAGGCGTTATTATGGGTGCAAATATCGGTACCACAACCACAAGCGTTCTTGTTTCGCTGAATCTTACCGGGATAGCTCCGATAGCTATATTTATAGGCGCATTTATGATTCTTTTTGCCAAAAAGAATTCGCTGAAATATGTCGGGCAGGCACTCGCCGGTTTCGGCATGCTGTTTATGGGTATGGAGCTTATGCAAAACGCCATGGATCCGCTTAAGGATTCCGAGGTTTTCCGCAACTGGATTATAAATGCGGACAATCCTCTTGTAGGCATACTCATAGGCGCCGGAGTTACGGGCGTTATACAGAGCTCTGCGGCAAGCGTAGGCATACTTCAGGCTCTCGCATCGCAGGGGCTTGTGCCGCTTTCGTTCGCGGTATATATTATTTTCGGTCAGAATATAGGTACCTGTGTTACCGCGCTTCTTTCGACAATCGGTACAAAGACAAATTCAAAGCGTACCGCGGTTATGCACATTCTCTTTAATGTAATCGGCACGGTTGTTTTTGTTGTCATATCTATGTTCCTTCCGTTTACAAAGTGGATACAGGCTATGAGTGACAACGTGATGATGCAGATATCGCTCGTTCATATCATATTTAACGTAGTGAGCACCATAATAATGTTCCCGTTTGCCGGTGCCCTTGTAAAGCTTTCCTGCATTCTTGTCCCCGACAAAAAGGGTAAAGAGGATGACGGAATGCACCTTCAGTTTATTGACGAGAGAATGCTCAACACCCCTCCGCTTGCCGTAGTGCAGGTGGGAAAAGAGGTTCTTCGTATGGCTGCTTTGGCAAGACGCAATTTCGATATTGCGTCAAGCGACCTTATAAACAAGGAAATTAAGCATTTTGACGAAGTAAATCACACCGAAAAGATTATCAATTATCTCAATCACAATATAACGCCCGTGCTGGTCAAGATAAACTCTCTTGATTTAAGCTATAAGGACGCTAAATATATCGGTCGACTGTTCCATGTTATAAACGACATAGAGCGCATAGGCGACCACGCGACAAACCTTGAGGAAGCCGCCTTGTCGCGTGTAAATGAAAATATAGAGCTTTCAGAGGAGGGTGAAAAAGAGTTAAAAACTATGCATAGTACCGTCATTTCGCTGATTGACGGCTCGGTAGATGCTTTTTCGGAGCAAAATCTGAGTGTACAAACGGCGGAAAGACTCAATTCCCTTGAGGCGCAGGTTGATAAAATGCAGGAGACTTTTGAGCAAGCTCATATTGACAGGCTCAACAGTCACGAATGTACAACCCGTGCGGGAATGCTGTTTATAAACACAATAACAGACTTTGAACGTGTGGCAGACCATGCAATTAACATAGCCTGGAGCGTTCAGAGCAAACCTAAAACAAAAATACCGGAAGTTTTACCGGTGACAGATACAGAAAATTAAGGAGTATATCTAATGTCAGATTATATTTTAAGCTGCTGCTCCACGGCAGATCTTTCACAGGAGCATTTTGATAAAATCGGAGTGCATTATGTTTGCTTTCACTTCAATATGGACGGTAAGGAGTATCCCGATGACCTCGGTAAATCAATGCCGTTCGCCGAGTTCTACAAGAGAATAGCCGACGGAGCCGAGCCTACCACTTCACAGGTCAACGTCGGTCAGTTTAAGGAGTATTTTTCAGAGTTCTTAAAGGACGGCAAGGATATTCTTCACGTTTCTCTTTCAACCGGACTTTCGGGCGTATATAATTCCGCCTGCATTGCGCGTGACGAGCTCCTCGAAGAGTACCCCGACAGAAAAATATATATAGTAGACTCTCTCGGTGCTTCCTCGGGGTACGGCCTTTTAATGGACACTTTGGCAGAGCTTAAAAACAGCGGCAAGAGTATAGAAGAGGTTCGTGATTTTGCCGAGGAGCGTAAGCTCAATGTTCATCATTGGTTCTTTTCTACCGACCTTACAAGCTATTATCGCGGCGGCAGAATAACAAAGACCGCGCAGATTTTCGGCACAATGCTCAACATATGTCCTCTCCTCAATATGGATAATAACGGCAAGCTGATACCGAGAACAAAGTACCGCGGTAAGAAAAAGGTTATTGAAGAGATAGTTAACCGTATGGTCGAGCACGCAGACGGCGGTCTTGACTACAGCGGTAAGTGCTACATTTCCGAATCCGCCTGCTATGATGACGCAAGAGCCGTTGCCGACCTTGTTGAGTCAAAATTCAAAAAGCTCAACGGCAAGGTCGAAATCAACAGCGTTGGCACCGTTATCGGTTCACATACTGGCCCCGGTACCGTTGCGCTCTTCTTCTTCGGCGACAAGAGAGCAGACTGATATAATTTAACCGCTCATTTCGGCGCAGTATAGGGCAGTATTGTCTTATACCGCGCCGATTTTTGTTTTATATCGACAAGTTGCCGTGTTCGTGTTACAATACATATGAAGGTGAAACTATGCAAAAGATACTTATAATTGAAGACGATAAGGTCATAGCGAGAACCCTTAAAGAGCATCTTTGCAAATGGGATTATGATGCGGATTTTGTTGTTGACTTTAAAAATATAACCGAACAGGTAGTGTCGTTTGCGCCGCAGCTTATACTCCTTGATATATCTCTGCCGTATTTTAACGGATTTTACTGGTGCGGCGAAATACGCAAGTTTTCAAATGTGCCTATAATATTTATTTCCTCGGCAAGCGACAAAATGAATATAGTTATGGCTGTTAATATGGGCGGTGACGATTTTATATCCAAACCGTTCGATTTGAGCGTTCTCACTGCAAAGGTGCAGGCGGTAATGCGCCGCACGTATTCTTTTTCGGGGACAACGTCGGTTATCGAACACGGCGGTGCAATACTCAACCTCAATGACGCGACGATAGATTTTAACGGCAAAAAAACCGAGCTTACGAAAAATGAGTTTAAAATTTTGCAGCTGCTTATGGAGAATTCGGGCAAGGTTGTCCCGCGCGATATGATTATGGATAAGCTTTGGGAAAGCGACAGCTTTATTGACGACAACACACTCACGGTAAATATGACGAGGCTTCGCAAAAAGCTTGAAGATGCCGGGCTTTGCGACTTTATAGTTACCAAAAAGGGTCTCGGTTATATAGTCAGGTAGGTTTTATGAAAGATTGGTTTAAAGCACTTTTCGGATATACGGCGGGCAATATCTTGTCCGTATTATCGTTTGTATTTGCAGCGGCGGTATTTTATACGGTGTTCTGGCTTTACGGAGTGGAAACGGAGCCGGTGCTGTATGCGACGCTCATCTCCGCCGTAATTCTTTTGATTGTATTTGTTCTGCGATTTTCCTCGGTATACAAAAAGCATAAGAGACTTGAAAAAATTAAAAACGACGCAGAGTATGCCGTTCTTAAATTGCCGGATTATAACGACCCAATAAAAAAGGACCTTGCCGATATTGCCGAAAAGATGTCCGCACTCAAAACAGATGCCGAAACACGTATGAATCGCAAATACAGCGATTCGGCGGACTATTTTACTCTCTGGGCGCATCAGATAAAAACTCCCATAGCCGCTATGAGGCTGCTGTTGCAAACAGACTGTTCTCCGGAAAACGACGAGCTTGAAGAGCAGCTTTTTAAAATAGAGCAATATGTTGAAATGGTGCTTCAGTACATCCGTTCCGACAGCATCTCTTCCGACCTCGAAATCAAAAGCTATGATTTAGGCGGAATTGTCAGAGCGGCGGTTAAAAAATACAGAAAGCAGTTTCTGCGTAAAAAGACAAAGGTTATTGTGGGCGACATCAATTGCCGTGTGCTTACCGATGAGAAGTGGCTGTCGTTTGTAATTGAACAGATTATTTCCAATGCACTGAAATATACTTCGGATGGCGCGGTTGAAATATATATGGATAAGAGTGCCGAAAAGACGCTCGTTATTGCTGATACGGGCATAGGTATAAGACCCGAAGATTTACCGCGTATTTTTGAAAAGGGCTTTACGGGCTTCAACGGCAGAGAAGATAAAAAATCTACGGGAATAGGACTTTTTCTCTGCAAAAAGATACTTACAAAGCTCTTCCACACAATTACGGTGACCTCCGAGGTGGGAAAGGGGACTGCGGTCAAACTTTGTCTTGACACCGTCAGCCTCGGAGTGGAATAACGCTACCTTACATAAATGTAAGCTTAAAAGGGGAATTGTAAGCCTTTTCGATGGCTTGCGATTCTCCGTTTTGATATACTGAACGTGCAATAAACAAAGGGATACATTCGGTACGTAAAATCACGCCGAAAAAGAAAAGCTATTCGGTTATGATTTTTAGACAGACAAAATTCCCGTCACGCCTTGTACGGCTACAGCAAGGGTTAACCGTGTTTGTTTATGTAATATTTGTAGCAGAAAGGCTACGGTAATTATTATGCCGCTTTTAGAAGTAAACAATTTGAAAAAGGTTTATACGACCCGTTTCGGCGGAGCGCACGTTCAAGCTCTTTCCAATGTCAGTTTCTCCGTGGAAAAGGGTGAGTATGTTGCAATAATGGGAGAGTCGGGTTCCGGTAAGACAACCTTGCTTAATATTTTGGCGTCGCTTGATAAGCCTACGAGCGGAGAGGTGCTGTTGAACGGCAGAAGTCTATCAGCAATAGGAGAGAGAGAAATTTCGGCGTTTAGGCGCGATAATCTCGGATTTGTATTTCAGGATTTTAATCTTTTGGACACATTCTCTTTAAAGGACAATATCTTCCTTCCTCTTGTGCTTTCGGGTAAGCCGTACGATGAAATGGCAAAGAGACTGAAGCCTCTTGCCGAAAAGTTAGGAATTACCGATATACTCTCAAAGTTTCCATATGAGGTTTCGGGCGGACAAAAACAGCGTGCCGCCGTCGCAAGAGCTCTCATAACAAATCCGCAGATTGTATTGGCTGATGAGCCCACCGGTGCGCTTGACTCAAAGGCTTCCGATGCTCTTTTAAAGCTGTTCGGCGATTTTAACGAGGAGGGTCAGACCATTTTGATGGTTACTCACTCCACAAAGGCGGCGTCCTGCGCCAACAGGATTATGTTCATAAAGGACGGCGAGGTGTTCAATCAGATTTATCGCGGAGGTATGGATAACGACGAGATGTTCCAGAAGATTTCGGACACTCTTACAGCAATGGCAACGAGAGGTGAGAGCAATGAATAATTTTTTCTATTCAAAGCTTGCCGTTCAAAATCTTAAAAATAATCGTAAAACATATGTGCCGTATATTTTGACGTGTATATTTACAACGGCTATGTTTTTTGTGGTCGGTACAATAGCAAACATAAAATGGGCAGATAGCGACGCTCTGCATTCCCTCTTGACGTTTGCCCTTGCAACAGTCGGTATTTTCTCTGCCATATTTTTATTTTACACAAACAGCTTCCTTATTAAACAACGTAAAAAGGAATTCGGATTATACAACATTCTCGGTATGGAAAAACGCCATATAGCGAAAATACTCTTTATTGAAACTGCCTATACCTATATTTTCGGAACTGCGGCAGGCATCGCCATAGGTGCGCTTTTTTCAAAGCTGACCTTTTTGCTACTGCTTAAAATACTGAAATTCGGCGGAAACATTGATTTCAGATTTTATCAGTCAACAGTTGACATTACTGCTTTGGTATTCGGCGCAATAGCTCTTTTGAATCTTGCACATAATCTTTTATGCATCAGCCTATCAAATCCCGTTGAACTTTTAAAAGGTGGAAACAAGGGCGAAAAAGAGCCGAAGGCAAAGGTGCTTACGGCTGTTTTAGGTGCAGCCTTTCTAGCTTCTGGCTATACCATAGCTCTCGTTGTAAAATCACCGATAACGGCGATGGGCGCGTTCTTTGCGGCGGTTTTGCTCGTAATAGTCGGAACCTTTATGCTTTTCTCCTCGGGCAGTATATGGATATTAAAAGCTCTCAGAAAAAATAAAAAATATTACTATAAAGCAAAGCATTTTACTTCTGTTTCAAGTATGATATACCGTATGAAGCAAAATGCGGCAGGACTTGCGAGCATCTGCATTCTTTCCACCGCGGTGCTTGTCACCGTGTCTACCACGGTATCGCTATATGCCGGTACTGAGGACATTATGCGCACGCGGTATCCACGCAATATTTATATCGACGTGCAAAACGCAACAACGGAAAATTGCAAAGATTATGCCGATGTTATGACGACGCAGGCTCAAAAATACGGTATAGAAAGTAAGAACGAGCTTTATTACCGCTATCTCTCATTTTCGTCTTACGCTAATGACAGCGGCTATACGGCTACCGTAACCCCCGACTACAACGACGGACTCGGAGTAGACATTGTGACGCTGATACCGGTATCGGAATACAACAGGATAACAGGAAAAAACGAAACGCTCCAAAGCGATGAGGTGCTGTCTTGTACGCCGCGCGGCAAGGCTTTTTCGGGTACTGTTAAATTCGGCGACGACGCATATAAAATAAAGCATACCGTGGACGTTTTCCCTACTATTGACTCTTATTCGGCGTTTACCTCAAATTACAGCTACTATATTGTTTCCGATGAGAAAGCCGCCATGTCGATATATAATTCCATGGGTTACAAAAGCGAGGGTGCAGACGCCTCTCACACCGACATGAGCTTCGCCTACGGCTTTGATACCGATGCGCCGAAAGACGTGCAAAAGGGGTATATGAAGGACATATCGCTTCTTTTTTGCGATATAAGCGAGACCTCCGCAGTCGATTTAAATTGTGCCGAAACCTCTCGCGACAGTATGATGTCTCTGTACGGCGGTCTGTTCTTTATAGGCATAACCTTGGGACTTCTCTTCCTTGTTGCAACGGTCTTGATAATTTATTATAAACAGATTTCCGAGGGCTTTGACGATAAGCAGCGTTATGTAATAATGCAAAATGTCGGAATGAGCAAAAAAGAGGTCAAAAAGAGTATCCATTCCCAGGTGCTTACCGTATTTTTCCTGCCGCTCGTTACAGCCGTAATTCATATCTGCTTCGGATTTAAAGTAATTACAAAGCTGTTAAAGCTGCTGAACCTCAGCAATGTTACGCTGTTCTTCTGGTGCACCGTCGCAACAATATCCGTATTTGCAATTATTTACGTTTTGGTGTATGCTGTAACGGCAAGAACATATTACAGAATAGTTGAGGATAAAAACCAATGACTTCGGAGCACCTTTTACATACTATACCGCCGATTTATGACGGCAATTCCAAAATATTGATTCTCGGTTCATTTCCGTCGGTTAAATCAAGGGAAGTATCCTTTTACTACGGGCATCCCCAAAATCGTTTTTGGCGTGTGCTCGCCGCCGTACTCGGCTGTGCGGTGCCATCGTCTAATGAAGAAAAAACAGTTCTTTTGCAGAGCCATAATATCGCGCTTTGGGACGTTATAAAAAGTTGCGATATAGTGGGATCTTCCGACAGCTCTATTAAAAATGTTGTACCGAATGATATAGGGGTGATTTTATCCTCCTGCAGTATAAGACAAATCTACTCAAACGGCAAAACAAGCGAAAAATTGTTTAATAAGTATATTAAAGATACCGTCGGCAGAGATACCGTGGCTTTGCCGTCAACAAGTCCCGCCAATGCGTCATATAATCTCGAACGGTTAACAGACAGTTGGTCGGTGATAAAAAACAACATTCGATAAAAGAGAAAAGAATCGAGCAGCGTATATCTGCTCGATTCTTTTTTTGAAACAAATTCTGCTTTCGGTCGTCATCGTCGCCGAACATCTCGTCGTAATCCGCCGTCTCGTCAATCTAGCTTGGGTTATAACTGTGGTAGCTTTGATACGATGTCATTTCCGAGCCGCCGTGCGGACACTCTGTATAGGGCTTGTCGCTTTTGTTGCCGCAATTCGAGCATTCGTATTCGCTCGCTCTGAAAAGATGAGAACACTTTGTTTAATGGGCCATGGATAATCACTCATTTTATATTTCTTCCACCGTAGCCACGATGCTTTGGGTTTGAGTGCCTCCGCCGATAAAAAGTCCGCGATTGATGCCGCAGTCCGCAAAGTCTCTGCCGTGGCTTAGCGCAAGGTACGTTTCATCGCACATTCTGTGATTCGTCGGGTCAATTCCGACCCATATGCCGTCGTCGTAAAACTCTGCCCAGGCGTGCGTTTCACCGGTTCCTTTTTGTATGCCTGCAACATATCGTGCCGGAACGCCCGAAAGTCTTGCCGCCGATAAAAATATATGCGCGTAGTCCTGACAAACGCCGCACCCGAGGTGTAGTGCCTCTTCCGCTGTGGTATTTATATTTGTTACGCCGCTTTTATAGCTGAATACTTCGCCGATTCTTTTTGAAACCGCCTGTGCGGTCTCAAGCGCGGTAAGGTTTGCCATATCACCGAGCCCCGACACGAGTTCAATGATTTTTTCTCCGGGTACCGTGTGCTGCGACGGATATTTATAAATGCAGTTAAGCTCTTCCTTTTCGCGCTTTGAAAAGTCTAAACTCGCTTTTCCCTCAACTATTGCAACGAATTTTGAGTGAGGCTCGATAATTCTGTCGGTGAGGACTCTGTTGCCGAAGCCGTCGGCCGTTTCGGTAAGCATGTTATGCGGCTCTATGTCCACATTTATGAGCTCTATCCTCTGCGACGGCGTATCAAACGGCAAGCATCTCAAAGAAAAGCAGTGCCTTATCACAGGGGACGAAAAATCAATTTTCATACTGTAAAAAAATTTGATGTGCTTCACGTTTATCTTCCTTTTTTGATCAATACTGCGGTGCCGTAATAAATACCTTAGACAACTCGTCGCGCACGGTATATAGGTCGTAGTCGCTGTACTCATCTTTTTCGAGAATGATGTTCATAAGGGTGTTGATAGCGTCTATGTTACAGTCTACGCCGACTTTGTAAAGACGGTTTAAAAGTATACTGAATTCCTTTTTGATGAGAGTCGGAGAAAAGAAAAAACGGGTATAGAGGTCAAGTCTTTCAACGCTTCTGCCGAACTTCAGTATATTTCTCGTTGTCTCCGATTCAACAAAGTCGTCGGCACTGCCCCAAAAGGCAAATATGCAGTCAAATACCTCCTGCAATTTGAGCATCGGTGCGCTGCTCTCTCTGCCTTGCTCCATATAATTTACCGCCATTTGAATATATGACAGCGTTTCGGAGCTTATCTCGTTACGCATAACAACGGCGTTATCATAGGCGCAGAGTAAATTACTCATAACAGAATTCGGGTCGTTTTCGTCAAAAAGATATTTCGTTATAAATTCCTGCTTGTATGAATATGTGTTTTCTATACCGAGCTTGTTGCAAAAATCAATATAGGCGTTTTCGTCTTTGTCTATCATTTTATCGTAATATTCCGAAAAAACGCGAAGAGTGGTAAAGACGCGCTCCACATATCTGCCGAGCCAAAAGAGATTGTCCGTGGATTTTATCGAGATAATACCCATGTGTCTTTAAATCCTCCTCCCTGAGATGAGTTTACAACAAAAGAATCCGGATCTTGAGAATAGCGCGTAAGACCGCTGTGCCAAACGGTTATTTCGTCGCCGTAGAGCACAAACGCGCGAAGATCGGCTTTCCTTTCGACTTGCCTGCCGTTTTCAAAAACCTTGAGCCCTTTAAAGTCTATTACCTCCTGCGCTATAAATCGGCGCGGCGACGTTTTAACGGCTTCTTTTATGGCAGAGAGTTCGTTTTTAGACAGAGTATTTCCGAATATGACCCCGTAGCCTCCGGACTCCGATACATCTTTTATAACCAGCGATGGCAGATTTTCGGTTATATAATCGAGATCTTTTTTTATTATCGGCAGATAGGTAACGGCATTGTTTAGTATCGGTTCTTCGCCGAGATAATATTTTATCATTTGCGGGACGAAATAATATACGCCCTTGTCATCCGCTATGCCGTTTCCGGGCGCATTTACAATCGCAACATTTCCGGCTCTGTAAGAATCTATGATATGCGGTACTCCGAGAAGAGAGCCTGCGTAAAATGTCATAGGGTCGATGTATTCATCTGAAATTCGGCGGTAAACCGTGCCTACGCGCTGCCGCTTACCGGAATATTCACTGTAATAAAGCACGTTGCCTTCAACGAAAAGGTCCTGCGGCATAGCAAATACAGCCTTTGTGCGCTCCGCAAGGTACGAATGCTCAAAGAAAGCTGAGTTGTATCGGCCGGGGGTCAAAATAACGTTGATTCCGCCGGTGTTTACATCATCGAGAACACGGCGTAAAAGCCCGCCGTAGTCGCGGTTGTCGTCTACCGAATTGTTTTGGAACGTGTCGGGACTTGCTCTGCGGCAAAGCTCGCGCGCTATCATCGGATATGACGCGCCGGAGGGTATGCGTAAATTGTCCTCGAGTACATACCAGCACATATCCTTGCCTTGTACCAAATCTATACCCGAAATGTGATTATATATCTTTTTAGGCGGAGTCAGTTTGTCGCACGGCGCGGAAAAGCCCGGCGAAGTATATATGAATTCTTCGGGAATTATTTTATCGCGTATGATTTTTTTGTCGGAATAAATATCGTTTAAAAACAAATTAAGAGCGTAAACGCGCTGCTTCAAGCCTTTTTCAAGAAATTCAAATTCGTTTTTCGGTATTATGCGCGGTATGGTGTCAAAGGGGAAAAGCCGTTCATTGAATTTGTTGTTTTTATAAAGTCCGAATTTTACGCCGTAACGTGACATAAGACGGTTAATTTCTTCCTGATGATCTATAAGTCCGTACAAGTTCTCACCTCACTTGATGTATGTTTTGTACAAAAACAAAACCGGATAAAAGTCTGTTTTTATAATTATATAATAAATCTACGGATTTGCAATATATAAAAGCGTCAAAAACATATAAAATTATGCGTTTTTACACAAGTTTCGGCGGCGAACTTCGAAACGACAACTATTTTAAAAAAAGAAAAATTAACTCTTGACAATTGTGCCGTTTATATATATAATAGTCAAGCAGTTTAGATGCGGACCATTAGCTCAGTTGGTTAGAGCATCCGGCTCATAACCGGGCGGTCCGGGGTTCGAGTCCCTGATGGTCCACCAAAGAAACGACAATTTTCGTGAGAAGATTGTCGTTTCTTTTTGTTTTGTATGTTTATCTTTTCGTTTTTCTTTTTTTGATTTGAAAGATAACGGACAAGAGAAAAATTATGCGGAAACCGGTTTTTGTCATCGGTAATGTATCATCCGATTGCAGCTTTTCCGAGCAATAGCACCGACGCCGATTGTTATCGTTTTTTCTATTGTGTATTAGATTTAAAAAGAAGCTTCATAAAAACATTTTGAAATAATTATTGTTGACAAAATGATGCAATATATGTATAATATCAAAGTGATTTCCGCAAGGAAGAATTTAATATAGGGGTATAGCTCAGTTGGTAGAGCAGCGGTCTCCAAAACCGCGTGCCGAGGGTTCAAGTCCTTCTGCCCCTGCCATATAAAGACACCATTGAAATCTGAACCCTCAAGTTCAGACTCAATGGTGTTTTTATTATAAAACCCAGTATTTATGCGGCTTTTCGAGGTCGCATTTTCTTTTTGCAAGCTGGACTGAAAACAGAAAAACTCAAATTAGGCAATCCAAAGATTTAAAAACAAACCTTATCGAACCCATTTGTCCGACTGCACGTGTCTTATAAACCCGCGCCCTTCAAGGCATATTCCTCTTCCTTCTGTTCGGGAGTCTTGTATTGCAACTTCTTGTGTGGTCGCTTGGTATTGTAAAAAATTATGTACTTGTCCACCGCACTTCGGAAGTCTGCCTCCGAACGATACTTCGTCCGATACAATTCCTCGCGCTTCAAGGAAGCAAAGAACGATTCCATTACAGAATTGTCGTACGGCACATGCGCACGCGAAAAGGAGTGCGTGATGTGCAGTGACCGCATATAGTCGTTCATCGTTTTTGAACGATAATTACCACCACGGTCGGTATGGAAAACCAAACTTGAATCCGGTTGGCGTGCTTTATAGGCAATCTGAAAAGTCGACTTCACAAGTTGCGTGCTGTTGGTCTTTCCAATTTTATAACCTACGACCATACGGGAGAACAGGTCGATAATCACGCAAATATAATAAGCGTTTTCTCCGTACTTGAAATATGTAACATCGCTAACCCACACTTCGTTCGGCTTGCACGTGTCAAACTCTTGGTTGAGGTGTTTTTTGTATTTGCGTCCTTCGTCCTCGTATAATTTCTTCGCCGATTGACGAATGCTGACTAACCCCATATCACGCATAAGCGTGCGTACCATTTCGTTACTGACTTTGAATCCTTCGCTTTTCATAACTGCCGCAATTTTGGCAGCACCAAAGATCTGATTGCTTTCATCGTATATCTCCCGTATGCGAAGCCGTAGTTCTTCCCGACGTTTCGCATACCACGTGTTGTCCTTCTTGTTACGGAGAACGTGGTTGTAAAACGTTCCTCGGGGAATGTCAAACGCATCGCAGATCACGTGCACGTTATATTTGCCGTAAAGTTGTTCAGCAGCATATAGCCGTTGCCTCAATGGTGATTTCGGCGTGCAGGTTGCAGATTTGAGAATTTCAACGATACTCTCCAAACGTGCAACTTTGTTTTCAAGCAAATGAAAATTGCGGATGTCCACTGTTCTCCTGTTGGCAGCGTTTTGCTCCTCTCGATAAATGCGTAACCAACTGTAAAAGGTGCTCTTGGGCATGCCGGTGTCAGCAAGGATACGCGCCGACGGCTCTCCGGATATAACACGGTCAATGACCGCTTGCTTTTCTTCTTGGGTGTAAGTTCTCATATTTTCAACTCCTATATTGAATGCATTGAAACAATTTTACGACATTTTCTGTAAGAATTGAAACAGATGCAGAAATATAATATAATAAATTGAGGTGTTTGAAATGGCAAGAAGTCACGAAGATTTCGTAGATATAGTAAAGATCAAAAATCCCAGTGTAGAAATTGTTGGTATATATACGAAAGCTCAAGATAGGATAGCTGTTAAATGTAAAGAATGTGGATATGAGTGGACTCCCAAAGCCTATTCTTTAATACAAGGGCGTTCGTGTCGTTATTGTAGTGCAAAAAGAGGAGCAAAAAACAATAGTGGAAAAACCGGCTTAAAAACGCAGCAACAGTTTCTTTCTGAAATGTCTAAAGTACATCCAACTATAAAAGTTGTTGGGGAATATTTAAACGGACATGCTGATATACAATGTACCTGCTCAGTTTGTAGCCACAGTTGGAAAGCAAAACCATATTCACTATTGCAAGGTCATGGTTGCCCGCGATGTGCCAAATCCGGCACGAGCTTTATGGAGCAATTTATAAAAGGCAGTTTTGAGAAGGCACTTGGTGAAGATAGTGTGCTATCCAGAGATAAAACTGCAATTGGAATGGAACTGGATATTTATATTCCGAGTTTTAAAATTGCGATTGAACCAGGAAACTGGTTGTTACACAAAAAGTCATTGAACAGAGATAAAACCAAAAGAGAAAGGTGTAAAGAGAAAGGCATACGGCTAATAACGATATACGATAAATTTCCGTTAACTGAACAGATTCCTTTCGAAAATGACTGTTTTGTCTTCAATGATGATTTGAATAAAGCAGATCATAGTGTTATTAAAGATTTAGTAAAGAGGCTTTTCGACATTACTAATATACAATACGGATTAAGCGATTCACAATGGTCTACCATTGAGAGGCAGTCATATGATAATGCAAAAGCAAAGACTCATGAGGATTTTATTGAGTCTATGAGTGCAGTACATCCCACAATTGAGGTGTTGGGAAAGTATGTAAATGCAAATAAAAGGCTACTCGTAAAATGTACTGTCTGCGAATTCGAATGGGATGGCGTTCCCGCAAATATGCTTGCAGGAGATGGATGCAGAAAGTGCGGGACAAAATTAGCACACAAAAAATTCGTAAAAGAACAAGATGAGTTTGAAGAACAAGTGCGGAAAGCAAATCCGGATATAGAGGTTATTGGAACATATACCGGAAGGCACAATCCTATCCAAGCTAAATGCCGGATATGTGGATATATATGGAGTCCCAGAGCATCCAGTCTTTTAAGAGGCTCAAATCATAAGGGCTGGAAAACAATTCATATGAATTATCAAAATAAAGGAAATAAGAATGTGTTATGAGACGTAATTATTTTAAAGATTTGAAATGGCATATTTTGCTGTTGGTAGTGTCGTTATTTTTTATTTGTAAATTTTCTTCCGCACCACCTATATTTGACGGACTTAATATGATATTTCAAAGGCCAGAAGAAAACACTTTGATATATGAAATAATTAGAATAGCGGATAATCTTAGATTAGCCTATATTGCATCTCTAATATTTTATTTGATTGTCGATTATATCCCATTAATTAGAGAAGAAAACAACACGCTCCACCTTTTGGAAAAATATCTTTGTCCATTGTACATGTACATGGATAAAGTGAATTCTTACTTTAAATACGCAACCGGGATTTCCAATATACAAACAGCAACAAACGAAGAAATTAAATCTATTGATGGCTTTTATTTCGATAGTAATAATGATTTTTTAATGATAAAGAGTGTGAGAAATGGAAAAGATGATGGTGAACATGTAGAACACTTTGAAGCAAAAAAATCTATAGTATCATATGGCAAAAAAATTGAAGAATGTATTCACGGTATCGATGATATTTTAAGAGGAAATAAGATTCCGACAAAATTTGTAACAATTATAAATCAGATTAGAAGTAGTAATTTCCTAGAAATCATATTAAAAGTGATGCCAGGGCCGGAGTTATATGTTGACGGACAGCCCGTAGCCCAAAAGTATGTTAATTTTTATAAGGGGTTAACTGAGTTTGTAGGCCTTGAGCAACAGCTTAACAAATATCATTTTATGAAATTAGAGACAACCTATAGAAAAGCAACGGCAGAAGAAATTCAAGAATGGAAAGAATTTCAAATAAAAATAAGACAAGAACATCCGGAGATAGACCAAATTTATGCCCAGTTAAAGAGCGGTATAGAATGATAAAGCGTGTGAGGGTTCGAATTCATACGCGAAAACGGCAAAATATCTTTTTTGTAGCCCATAGACATACTATACAAACCTATTTTTAAACGTCGTTTAAAAGTGGGTTTGTATTTTTTTGCTTAAAAACCCGTGAAAATCATCAAATATATTGCCTCAAAGTGTGTAAAACACGAAAATTAACGTTTAATATATAAAACTAAACTTGCACATATCTATGTTTTTAAATATAGATATGTGTTTTTTGATTTTTAAACCCACAAATAAACTAGTTAAAGAAAGGTTGGAACATACTATGATGAAAATACCATATGGATATCAAAGAGATTTTGATGGCCATATCAGAGTTAACGAAAAGCAAAAGGACATTGTCAGATTTATTTTTGAATTATATCTTTCTGGCGATAGCTTAGGAAACATTGCAAATAAATTATTTGAAAAAGGCATTTCATCACCGGCAGGAAAACAGGAGTAGACAAGAGTAGCACTTAACAATATTCTTTCCAACGGGAAATATATAAATCATATTGTCAGCGAAGAAGAATATTATGAAGTTCAGTTTGAAAAAGATAGACGCTCAAATATAGATATGGATACAGGGATACGGAAGGCTACCAGGAACAATTCACAGAATGTACTTAGTGGTCTTTTAGTTTGCTCAGATTGTGGTGTTAATTATAGAAGAATTACACGTGCATCCGGTGAGGTGGTATGGCGCCGTGCAGATAAAGTGGAAAAAGGAAAGCGTTCAAAGTGTAATAATTCATATTCTTTGCTTGAATCAGAAGTGAAGAGCTTTATCTGCAGGGAATTACAATTGTCTTCATTTGATGAAGCGGAGATAAAAGCAACGATTGACTATATCACGATATCTAAAAATGAAATGAAGATAGAGTTAAAAGAGATTCCATTCTAAAGAGTTTTACAACCCTGATAAAACAACTTTCAACAAATATTCGACGTTCTCGATTATGGGTTTAAAAATATTGTAGAATATGTTATAATATTAAAAACATAAGAGGAGTTTTTTGAATATGGATGAGAAGGAATTAGCTATTAGAAAGATTCACGTTATGTTACCCAAAGAAGAACCTTTGCCAAAGATAAAATCTGTTTCAGCTGAACACAAGATGTTTCTTTTGTATCGATGACGGATCTTGCTCGTTTATTTAATTAAAATCCAAGTTATGTTATACAAAGTTGGCTTCGCTCAAATAACACAATTGAGTTTTTAAACTTATGGGAAAGAAAATACAATAACAGATATACAAACGATTTTTCGATTCATATTTGGGGATGTTTCCGAGAAGAAGCTGTGAAACAGTCTTTGCAACATATCAACTTAATCTTGCCCCTAATAATGGTAAAGGGTTTCATGAAGACATGTCATGGAACGATATTAGAAATACATTGAGGGATTTGATAAATGAAGAAAGAGAGACTCCAAAAGATAAAAACTATCCTCTATACTCTATCATCAAAAGTAGAATTCAAGTTGTACCTACTGCTCATGCAATAATGTGTATTTATAAAATAAAAAACCTATTGGAAATTGCTCCATTAGGCTTGGACTATAATAGCACTTAATAATTGACTTTATATTTTAATTGAAAGGGACGGTTATCAATAACACATAAATGCATATATTGCAAAAAGGAAAAAGATGCTTCTGAATTTAATCGCGAACATGTCGTTCCTCGAATGATGGGAACATACGAAAATGGATTTGTTTTAAATGATAATCAAGTATGTAAAGAATGCAATACATGTTTTTCAATAGAATTAGAAAACCCAATTAGCCTTGATTCATTTGAAGCATTTTTACGTATGCAACATGGACGGGGTATGAGTGACGGGCGCACCTTGGGTAACCATAGAATATCGCTCACCGGTAATGAAGGTGTCTTTAAGGGTCTAAACTTTTCAGTTGTTGCTGACAGTCAAAACGACGAAAACATTCATCTTGATATTAATCCTTGCATTGGCATAATAAACGATGCGTCCAAAAATGAATATAATTATTATACTTTGGAATCGCTTCCCTAGGTGACTGAAGAAATACTGTCCCGAATTAGAGGAACAAGTGCCGCAATCATAACAAACGGTTACACTCAAAAAGAAGCTGAACCCGTACTCAAGGAGAAAGGCTACTTAAGAAATGACTATAAATATAGTGAGGGAATTGTTGCCGATTTACATGGGAAAGCTGAGATTGATACAGCGATAAAAGTTTCTATTGATTCAATTATGCGCCGAGTTTGTGCGAAAACAGTTTTCAATTATCTCTGCTTTTCAGAAGGGAAAGAGTTTGTATTACAACCACGGTATGACTTTATCAGAAATTATATACGTTATGGCACTTGGGATGATACACTTTGGTTTAGATATTCACAAGAACCTGTGTCAACAGCCGAATTACCAAATGAAACATCACATTCCGTTGGATATATGATGTTTCCCAAAGATGGATATTGTGAAATGTGTGGTTGCCTCACATGGTTTGGGCAATTGACATACATTTTCAAATTAGGCGTAACAGATATGACTATTAAGCGGTTCAATACCTTACCCACAACAAAAATGGCATATTTTAATAACATAGATAGAACTATATCACAAGACGAAGCTGTCTTTGTTTATGGTGGGCGTACAGGAGATCAGTTTTCAGTGTTAAATCTATAATATAGATTCACAGAATAAGGAGGGTTGATATGTCTATAATTTACAGACTAATTGATGAGGCAGAAAAAGCCGATATTCAAAAAAACAATAGAATTTCATTATCGCGTCCATTATTAAAATATGGAGAGCCAGAAGGTTTAATTGTTGAGTTTTTTCGAGATATAAACAAACTAATTGAAAAAACTCAAGATGTTCTAAAAATAGAACCAACAGAAGAATTGCTCTGCAAAATTAAAGAATGGTATATGATGTACTTTAATTCTTTTCCAGAGGAAATAAAAAAATCATATAGAGATTATGATATATTATCAGATTTGCGTATACTGATGTGCGTATATTTTCAAACTTATTGTGGTTATTTTACTCATGCTAAATTAGATTCTCCAGAAACTCGAAATAGGTATTTTCATTCAAATAAAAAGTTTATTGAAAAATTTAATAAAAAGGCGTATATCAGAATTGATATTAAATCAAACAAGTTGGATAATGTAGCGTGGGAATACACACCATCCAAATCCCAAACGGATTTTGTTTTTACACCGAGTTCTTTTGAGCGTGAGTGGCACAACAATATTTTATCGACGTTGCATTTACACGATGTAATATATCTTGATAATGAGCTCTCAGCTTCACAAATATTTTCACAATTTAATTTTTTTGAAAAACGCAACAGCTCATGTTGGTTTAAATTTACAAGAGGATATTTAAACTCGCAGCAAGAAAAAAGATTGATCTTTTATTTGCCCAGTTATAAAATTAACTGCTCGCATGTTGCTTGTGATAATATTTTTTCTAACATGAACTGTGAAACATTAGAAGAAGTTTTGTTTTATTATGCTGTAAGTACATTGCAATATGCAAAAGACAATTTTCCTCAATATGTTTATTTGAAAGTACAAGATTTTAAAATTTTTGATATTTGAGGTACTAATAATAGAAAACAATCTGTGCTCATTATATATTACGAGAGTTCAAAGTCTGACACCGAAAACGCAAAAATATCTTTTTTATAGTCTTTAGACAAATCGAAAACGGTTACCGAAAGGTGACCGTTTTTGTTTTGGCATTGAGTAAAATGATTTAGACTCCGAGGCACGCGGAGCGTGTTGAGGGGTGCGGGTCTCCGGTGGAGACCTCTGCACGAAGTGCAGAAGCACCGACCGAGCCGGCAGGCGAGACCAAGTCCTTCTGCTCCTGCCAAAAAGAAACAGTCACCGTTTTGGTGACTGTTTCTTTTTTGTTAGACAAAGTTTGTCCGAGGCACGCGCGTGCCGGGCTTCGTCGCCGAGCGCTGCCGGTGGCAGATGCAGCGAGGCGAGGATGGCGCAGCGGTCAAAATATGGCGTAACATCGCCATATTTTGGGCACCACAAGAGGGGTTGCGAAGCAACTTCATGTCCGTTTGTATATCTTAGGCAATCTTATGGGGATAATTATTGCTTTTGTTTTACGGTGATTTTACTTACTTTTCCCATATAGATAAAACTACGGCGCACGGTTTTTTCCGCACGCCGCTTTTTCATTTTCACACTGTTTTTTGTTCACTTTGTGCCACACAATCCATGCGATTCGTTTGGTACATCATCAAAAAAGCATCAATCACAATTCAAATCCGTTAGTGATTATTTTTTCTTTTTTATATAATTTTTTATTCTTTGTGTGAATTCATATATGCAGATTTAATACTGTTTGGTAATTCGTTCGGAATTATATTTTTGAGCCTTTCCTCATTTCCGTCTTTGATAGCCTCACTGTAATACCAACATTTGAAATTTAACATATCAAGCGTTTTATTCAACTTGGTAATCTCTGCTTCTACTTGCTTTTTTTGGTTTTCAAACAACTCTTTTCTTTTGGTATATGTTGAACTTCCTTCCATACACCAAGACATAAATTGCTTAATGTCTTTTATTTGTAACCCTGTTTTTTTCAAGCATTCAATTACACGCAATGCCTCAATTTCATTTTTGCTAAATTGTCTAATTCCCGATGTGCGATTTAATTCAGGAAACAGCCCTTCTTTATCATAGTAACGCAAAGTTGATACCGGTAAATCAAACATTTCAGATACTTGACCGATTGTATACATATTTTTCCCTCCAAAAAATAAAAGACTCTTGACTTAAAGTTAGGTTTAGGTGTTATTATCAATATAACAGAGATTAAAAAAATATTCAATAGCGAATTTTAATTTTTAGGAGGTTGAAATATATGGCAGTAAAGCAAACAGCCGGTAGAAAAGAATTAGGAGAATTTGCTCCGAAATTTGCCGAATTAAATGATGATGTATTATTTGGTGAGGTTTGGAGCAGAGAAGACAAGTTATCGCTCAGAGACCGTTCACTTGTTACAGTTACTTCTTTAATGTCGCAAGGTTTAATCGATTCCGCTTTTCGTTACCATTTGGAAAGTGCTAAGAAAAACGGAATCACAAAAGAAGAAATCACGGAGATTTTAACGCATAATGCTTTTTATGCAGGATGGCCAAAAGCTTGGGCTGCATTTCGTATGGCAAAAGAAGTGTGGAATGATAAGAACGAGGAAACTGAAGATAATACGATTGAAAAACATATTTCATCAATGATATTTCCGATTGGTGAGCCGAACGACAACTTTGCACAGTATTTTATAGGCAAAAGCTACCTTGTACCTATTTCCACGCAACAGGTCGGAATTTTCAATGTAACCTTTGAGCCGAAATGCAGAAACAATTGGCATATTCATAAAGCAAAAAACGGTGGCGGACAAATTTTGATTTGTGTTGCCGGACGAGGATATTATCAGGAATGGGGCAAGAAAGCTATAGAAATGCTACCCGGCGATGTTGTAAATATTCCTGCGAATGTCAAACATTGGCACGGAGCTTCGGCTGATAGTTATTTTTCTCATTTAGCTATTGAAGTTCCGGGAGAAAATACATCAAATGAATGGCTGGAAGCTGTGTCAGATGAGGAATATTTTAACGCAATAAATTCTTAAAGGGAGAACTTAATTATGAGTAAAAAAGTTTTAATTCTGTCAGGCAGTCCTCGAAAGAATGGTAACTCTGACATTTTGTGTGATGAATTTGCCAAGGGTGCAACAGAAGCCGGTCATAATGTTGAAAAAGTTCATGTGTCCGAAAAAAATATACACCCTTGTATTGCTTGTTACCATTGCAGTAAAAATAGCGGCGCGTGTGTATTTAAGGACGATATGGCTGAGATTTTACAAAAAATGATTGATGCTGATGTTCTTGTGTTGGCGAGTCCGGTTTACTTTTATTCAATAGATGCTCAGCTAAAAGCAGTTATCGACCGTACTGTTGCTCGTTGGTTAGAGGTTAAAAACAAGGAATTTTATTATATTACTACTATGGCAGACAATGAAAAATCGTCAGCAGACACAACATTAGCTTGTTTCAGAGGTTATGCCGATTGTGTCGAAGGTGCAGTTGAAAAAGGAGCTGTTGTTGCCGGCGGTGTGTATGAAAAAGGTGAAATTAAAAATCACCCTGCAATGAAACTTGCATATCAAATGGGTAAAAATGTGTAATGAAATTTCTACATTATTGAAGAATGGAGCAAAATTATGTTAGGAAATTTTAGTTATTGTAATCCGACAAAACTTTATTTTGGAGAAAATTCATTATCCAATTTAAGTGATGAATTGAAAAAATACGGTGATAATGTTGTACTTGTATATGGTACAGGTTCTATAAAAAAGAATGGCATTTATGACGATATAATCAAAATTCTAAAAGAAAGTAATAAAAGCATCACAGAAATTGAGGGCGTGATGCCAAATCCGACTGTTGAAAAACTTTATGAAGGTATAGAAATAGCAAGAAATCATAATGCGGATTTTATTCTCGCAGTTGGCGGTGGTTCTGTTTGCGATTTTTCAAAGGCGCTTTCTGTTTCTGTTAATTGTAATGAAGATCCTTGGGAAAAATATTTTGTCCGTTTTGAAGAACCGGATTGTGAAATAATACCGATTGGCTGTGTTTTGACTATGGTTGGAACCGGTTCGGAAATGAACGCAGGTTCTGTAATTACAAATCAGAATACCAAAGAAAAAATCGGTCATGTCTTTGCAGATGAAAAGATTATGCCGAGATTTACAATCCTTAATCCTCGCTTTACAATGACATTGCCGAAATACCAAATGGTGTCGGGAATTTATGATATTTTCAATCACATTTGCGAACAATATTTTTCAGGAACTGATGATAATACAAGCGATTATATCAGCGAAGCACTTATGAAAAGTGTTATTCACTCAAGCCTTGTTGCGGTAAAAAATCCTAACGATTACGAGGCAAGAAGCAATATTATGTGGACTGCTACTTGGGCGCTTAACACTCTTATTGCCAAAGGCAAAACAACCGATTGGGAGGTTCATATGCTCGGTCAGGCAGTCGGAGGTTATACAAATGCAACCCACGGTATGACGCTTTCTGCTGTTTCTCTCGCTTATTACAGATATATTATGACTTACGGACTTGATAAATTTAAGCGTTTTGCAATCAATGTTTGGAACGTTTCTCCCCAAGGCAAAACAGATGAGCAAATTGCAAAAGAAGGATTACTTGCAATGGAAAATTGGATGAACAAAATCGGTGTTATTACTAATATATCCGATTTGGGAGTTACCAAAGATGATATAGAAAACATTGCCGATTTAACACTAACAATGGATGGCGGTTATAAGACTCTTAGACGTGATGAAAAAATCAAGGTGTTATCTGATAGCTTATAATATTTATTGATCAATCACCATTTGACTTGGAAAATCTGACCATATAACATTTTATTGAATATTTAATTACTTACAGCGTGAGGAATTCTCACGCTGTTTTTTCATCTGCTCAAATAACGATTATCCGTCTTATATCACAATTCAAATCAGTTTGTAACGCCCATCAGCATATCCGTGTTTCGTTTAACATAATACAGTTCGGTTATCTCCGAAGTTGTGCGTCCGAGTAAGTCTGCTACCTGCCTCGGTATTAATGCTTTTACCGTTCCGTCCTCTGCTCGCACACCAGTTACAAGCTTTGTTGCGAAGGTGTGGCGCAAACTGTGTAAGCCTTTTTTCTCGATTCCTGCCGCATCGAGTATGGAATAAAACCGTTTTCTTAAATTCAACGGTCTTGTAAAGTTTCCGTCTGCATCAGGTATCAACGGTGCACCCTCACCGAAATATCGCTCGTTGCATAACTCAATAATCGCTTGAATAGCTGTTTCGTTTAAGGGGACGATACGCTTGCTTGAAGCGGCTTTCAGCTTGCCTACAATAATTTCTCGTCCGCTTTTTCTGCTTTTCCGTTAAAAAAAACAGTCACCGTCTTGGTGACTGTTTCTTTAGATATGGTGAATATCCTGATCCAAAGCATTTTTCGGCCAAGATTTTCTCAGTGCCGCATAGGAAATTATAAAGTTGGCGAGCCAACCTGCCGGAACTGCAAGCCATACAAATGCAATGCCGAAATGCGGTGCGAAAATCAATGCTACGGATAACCGAATCGCAAGGTTGACCATATTTGCAGTCAAAAACGGGCGCATATTTCCAAGTCCGCGAAGAACACCGTCTGTTGCCATTTTGATACCCATAAATATGAAAAAGTATCCAATCCATTTCATATAATCACCGGATACTTGATACGCTAATTCCGTTCCGTCTTTTCCTAAGAAAAGTGAAGAAATTTGTGTGTGCATTGTTTCAATAATTACAAATGCAAGTACGGCAAAGCATACATCTAACAGCAAAGCGGCGCGGTAGCCTTTTTTAATACGGTCAATTTTTCCGGCACCGAAATTTTGCGAAACAAATGGTGACACGGCATTCCCGATTGATACAAATATCAGTGAAAAAACATTTTCAACTCTCATCGTTGCCGCGTAGCCTGCGAGTGCTTGCGTGCCGAACGGATTTACAACCGCCTGCACAATCATCATACCGATTGATACCGTGGATTGTTGAAGAATAGACGGAACGGCGATTTTAAGCATTAAACGCAGTTCGCTTTTGTCAAATCGATGAAACGGACTTGCGTATTTTCGCATTCGATAAAGAAAAATCAAAAGCGAAAGTATTGCAGAAATGCCCTGTGCAATAAGGGTGGCAAGAGCCGCGCCGAACACGCCGAGTTTAAGACCGCCCACCATCCAAAGGTCCATGATGATATTCAATACAGATGAAAATATTAAAAGCCATAACGGAATTTTCGATTCGCCGATTGAAGTAAACATGGTTGAAAGAATGTTGTACATGAATAAAAACGGAAAGCCCGCAAAATAGATGCGCAAGTACAGTACCGCATCCTCCATTATATCCGCAGGCGTTTGCAGTATGCTCATCATCCAATTAGAACCGAAAAATCCAAAGATACCGAGAAATATGCTTAAAAGCAAAAAGCTGATTAACGAGGTTGATATGATTGTTTTCATCTTGCCGTAATTTTGAGCACCGAAATAACGGCTTACCAGTACACCTGCGCCAACGCCTGCACCGAGTGCTATGCAAATAAAAACATTTGTAAGTGCGGCACAAGCCCCGACGGCCGCAAGGGCAGAGGAGCCGACAAATTGACCGACGATAATTGAATCAGCCATATTGTATACTTGTTGGAAGAAGCTGCCTAAAATCATAGGCATCGCAAAAACAGTCAAAGCCTTGAGCGGCGGATCGGTTATTAAATATTCGTCCTTTGTCATTTTAATATTCTCCTGAAAAACACTTTCGTTATCCTTTTGATTTATGTATCCGTTTTCTTAGAATTGTAGCACAAAAGCAATGTTATATTTAAAAAGCCAAACAAGATACAGCTTTCTCAGTCTGCACCCTGTTCGGCTTACGTCTTTACTGAACAATCGCTCCCTGAGCGAACATTAGAAGTATATCATCGGCATAAATAAATGTCAATGAGTTATAGTCCTGAATAGCCTGACCGTTGATATTTAATAAGCAGTAAAAAGTGTCGTTTTAAATATAAATCAGAACACACAACCAATATCCGGTGTGTTGTTTTTGTCGGCATTTAGCCGCATATTATTTTATGACGCCGTTTGTTACCTTGAATGCGATGTTTTGTAAAAAGAATATAAAGCGGCGGAAATGAGGTTATGTGATAAATCAGCACAAATTCCGAAAAAAGCCGAAAAAGGTGATACAATCAAGCTCATAAAAGGGGCGGAGGAATGAAATGACAGCTGTTTGTAATAAAATAAAGTCAATAGTTGCATTTGCGGTTATTTGCGTTATATTGTCGCTGCCTCTCGATGCTTTTGCCTCGGGTGACAGCGACTTTGTGTATTATATTAAGAACGGAAAGGTTTGCATAAGCGGCTACCGCGGAGTGAGCGACACGATTTTGGTACCCGAAAAAATTAAGGGCAAAACGGTGGCGGCGATTGACGATTACGCATTTTCGTCAAACGGAACCGTGGAATTTATCGGCTTACCCGATTCCGTCACCGCAGTCGGCAAAAACGCTTTTTCCGACTGCACGGCTCTGTCATATGTCAGCTTCGGCGCGAATTTAAACGAGATAGGCGACAATGCCTTTTCTGGCTGTTATTCATTAAAAAAAGCAGAGCTTAAAAAAGGAGTTACATATATAGGCAAGGGAGCCTTTAAAGGGTGTTCGTCGCTTTCTTTCGCCGCAATTCCCGACGGAGTGGCATTTATCGGTGAGAAAGCCTTTTTCGGTTGCTCTGCGTTAGAAAAAGTTACGTTGCCCGAGAGCGTTACGGAACTTCATACAAGCACGTTTGAAAATTGTTCGTCTCTTTCAAAAGCTGAGCTTCGCGGCGTAAAAACAATAGGGGATCGAGCGTTCTATAATTGTGCCGCACTTTCGGAGATAAGCTTTTCACCGTCTCTTAAAGAGATAGGGGCTTTTGCCTTTTCGCTAAATACTTCTTTGGAAAAAGTTACTTTGCCCCCAAATACCGAGCTTGTTTCAGACAAAGCTTTTTCGCGCTGTACGTCTTTAAAAACCGTTACCGTTTTCAGCGAAGCTCTGAAGATGTCGGCTACGGCATTAGACGGATGTACCTCACTTTATGCAATATACGGAAGCTCCGCGTTTTCATCCGAAGCGGCAAGCGGCATAAGAAATGCAACAGTGTCTTTCGATTGTGTGTCCGAGGAGAAAGAAACCGGTGTTGTAAATACGGCAGTCGGTGTTACGGTACAAACGCTAAAGGAGATATTGGTATTCAAAGGAGTTATCGATGCTGCGGATGAATTGACCGTGTTTGATGAAAACGGCAATATTTTGCCCGATTTCGCCGTTGTCGAGGATGGTGCAGGTATTCGCATACGCAAAGGTAAAACGGATTATTATTACGTTGCGCGAGTGAATTTCGGCGATGTGAATTCAGACGGTAAAACGAACAGTGCGGACGCTGTTATAATGCTTAAATATTCGGCGGGCTTAACAGGCTTGTCTCCGATAAAACTCAAAGAGGCCGATTTAAACCGAGACGGAGCCGTAGATGAGAGTGACGCGGTTTTACTGCTTCGCAGGTCATGCGGTCTTATGGCATAATAAAAAAGCATCGCTGATTCTTTTTGCCAAAATCGCGGTGCTTTTAATTATTTTGTATTTTCTTTCAGATATTCCAACAATACGTCTTTTCTGTTTTGGCACTTACCCTCTATAACGCCGTTAAGTAAAAAATCAAGCGAGCTTTTAATCTCTTTTCCCTCGGCAATACCGAAGGCCTTAATATCATCACCGTTTACTGCGAGAGATTTTAAATTATAGCACTCGTTGCTTGCCTTTATCTCCTCATAGAACGAACGCATATTTTTAAGCTTTTCGTCTATTGCGTGCGGATCGGCCTTTGCCATGTTATCTGCGCGTTTGATTTTTATAAGGTTAAGGTATGCTTCGTCTCCGAGACTGTACATCATTTTTTTTGCCTGAATTTTGTCGCGCGGGGATTTCATATCGTGTATCAAAACGAGCTTTGATACCTCGTTTGTTGTATTATTGTCAAATTTCAGTCTTTTAAGAATGTCTCGCGTCTTTTTTTCGCTTATCACGGCATGACCTTTGAAGTGCGAAGTGCCGTTTTCGTCAGTGGTTTTGGCGTCGGGCTTTCCGAAATCATGGAAAAACATTGTAAGACGCAAAATTCTGTCATTAAAATCTATTGCGTCTACGGCGTGAAGCGTATGCTCAAACACATCGTATTTGTGATATTTTGTGTGCTGCTCGCATTCTACAAGTGGGGCAAGCTCCGGGATAAATACCTCTATAACCGCGTGATATTTCCGTATAACGTCGGTTGCGTATTTTCCCGTGATAAGTTTTGTGAATTCAACCTGTAATCTTTCTTTTGACACATCCGACAGCAGCTGCCTGTTTTTCAGTATGCTGTCCGATGTGCTTTTTTCTATTTTGAATCCGAGCTCCGCCGAAAAACGGACGGCACGCATTATTCTGAGCGCGTCCTCCGAAAAACGGGTGTCGGGGTCGCCGACGCACCGTATTATTTTGTTGTTCAAATCGTCTTTGCCGCCGAAAGCATCAATTATTTTGTCGTCGCAATTACAGCAAAGCGTGTTTATTGTGAAATCCCGCCTTGAGAGATCGTCTCTGAGGTTATCCGAAAATGATACCGTTTGCGGATGACGGTGGTCTGTATAGTCGCCGTCTATGCGATAAGTGGTTATTTCGAGCGGCATATCGTCAATTATAACAGTTACCGTTCCGTGCTTTATACCTGTCTCTATTATTCGTTCGCCGCAAAACACCTTTTCGGTTTCCTCGGGGCGTGCGCTTGTTGTGATGTCCCAGTCAAACGGGACTTTGCCGAGCAGACAATCACGAACCGCACCGCCGACAGCATAGGCTTCAAAACCGCTGTTTTTCAGCAGGCATATTGCCTTATTCACTTGTTCGGGGAGCTTTATCATAATAATTCCTCAAAGTATGCTTTTGATTTCTGAGAGACTGTCGATTCTTATATCCGCGCCCACATTATCATACCCCGTGCCGTTGTGGTCATACCAACAGGTGGTGATTCCGAAGCTCTTCCCTCCGGATATATCGGCGGTAAGCGAATCGCCTATAAGTATAAATTTTGATTTGTCGGTTTCGTGCAGCTCATTGAGGCACCGCTCAAAAAATTCCCGTTGGGGCTTTTGTATGCCTATTCTCTCCGAAACAAAAAGGTGAGAGAAGCAGTCTATCATTCCGGCAAGTGTAAGTCGATGCTTTTGCTGCTCAAAGGGACCGTTGCTTGCGGCGCAGAGTATATATTTTTTTGACAGATATTTAACCGTATCCACAGCTCCGTTTACAGGCTCGTGGCTGTCATATATCCCTTTTACGAATTCTTTTTCAAATTCGCGTCCGTCAAAAGTGATACCCATAACCGAAAAAACCATATTCCACCGTTTTTCGTGTATTTGATCCCTTGTGATTTCTCCCGTTTCGAGTCTTTGCCAGAGAGAGTCGTTGATTTTATGAAAAACCGACGGCATTTCTTTTTTGAAACCTACTCCGCAAGCTTTACAAGCGTTTGTCATAGCTTTTTCGGCACATTTGTTGAAATCCAAAAGCGTATTGTCAATGTCTATCAGAACATATTTAAACATATCGTAATCCTTCCTTTATCATAATGAAATTATATGATATTCACTTAATATTTTCAAGTGTTGAGCCGCTCCTTTACTTTATTTAAAAAATATTATAAAATAATAAAAAATAACCTTTACGTGGTGATGATTATGGAGCAAAGTAAAATTGAGCGTATAAACTTCCTTGCCAAAAAGCAAAAAGGGGATGGACTTACTCCCGAAGAAAAGGAGGAGCAGGCAATTTTGCGCCGCGAGTATATCGACTCTTTTAAAAGAAATCTTGTCGCAAATCTTGAAAATACGTATATCGTTGATGAAAACGGAAATAAACATAAGGTTAAAAAGCATACCGATGACGATAAAAGCTGACTTGAGCTGTCGGCTTTGGGCGTATGAGCCCTAAATATCCGTTTGAAAAGGCAAATAACTTGACTTGACCGCTATATATAGTGTAAAATATATGGCGGTATTTTTCGGCAGGATTTTCCTGCGTGCATTTTTTCCGCCGCTCGGAATTTAAAAGGTGGTTTATTTAAATGGCAAAAAAAGCGGTATACAATGAAGAAAGTATTTCGCAGCTAAAGGGTGCTGACAGGGTTAGGCTTCGCCCTGCCGTTATTTTCGGCTCGGACGGTATTGAGGGCTGTGAGCACGCTGTATTTGAGATACTTTCAAATTCCATAGATGAGGCAAGGGAGGGCTACGGTAAAGAGATAACCGTGACCCGTTTTCTCGACGGCTCCGTTGAGGTTGTCGATCACGGCAGAGGTATGCCTATGGACTACAACGAAAAGGAAAAGCGCTGGAACTGGGAGCTGCTCTTCTGTGAGATGTATGCCGGCAGTAAATATAATACAAACAACGGCGGAACATACGAGTATTCACTCGGACTTAACGGACTCGGACTTTGTGCCACACAGTATGCTTCGGAGTATATGGATGCCGAGGTGCACAAAAACGGATTTCGCTATGAGATACATTTTAAGGCGGGCGAGCCCGTCAGCGAGCTTCAAAAGGAACCGTACAATAAAAAAGATACCGGGACAAGAATACGCTGGAAACCGGACATCAAGGTGTTCACCGATATTGATATTCCTCTTGAATACTATCAGGAGACTATATTAAGGCAGTCGGTTGTAAATGCGGGAATAAAATTCGTTCTTCGCAATCAAACCGGCGAAAAGAGCTTTGATAAATACGAATACTGCTACGAAAACGGTATAGTCGATTATATAAAGGAATTTGTCGGCGACGATGCGTTTTCTTCCGTGCAGTTTTGGCAGGGTGAGAGAAAGGGCAGAGACAGAGCCGATTTACCCGAATACAAGGTTAAGCTCAATGTTGCGCTGTGTTTTTCCAATAAAAAACAGCTTAAGGAGTATTACCATAATTCCAGCTTTCTTGAACACGGCGGTGCTCCCGAAAAAGCTGTAAAAAGTGCGTTTGTTTCGCAGATTGACAGCTATTTAAAAGCAAACAGCAAGTATTTAAAGAGCGACAGCAAGATAAATTTTCAGGATGTTGAGGATTGTCTTGTGCTTGTTTCGTCATCCTTTTCAACTCAGACGTCATACGAAAATCAGACCAAAAAAGCTATAACCAATAAATTCATTCAGGAGGCTATGACGGATTTTCTCCGCCATCAGCTTGAAGTGTATTTTATAGAAAACAGAATAGACGCCGAAAAAATTGCCGAGCAGGTGCTCATAAATATGCGTTCGCGCGTCAAGGCCGAATCCACAAGGCTCAACATTAAAAAGACGCTTCAAAGCGGCAACAGTATGACTGACAGAATCGAAAAATTCGTTGACTGCCGTTCAAAGGACGTTTCGGAGCGTGAAATATTCATAGTGGAGGGCGACTCGGCTCTCGGTGCCTGCAAGCAGGCGAGAGACAGTGCCTTTCAGGCAGTTATGCCGGTACGAGGGAAAATACTCAACTGTCTTAAGGCCGAATACCCCAAAATATTTAAAAACGACATTATAACAGACCTTATCAAAGTGCTCGGCTGCGGCGTTGAGGTAAGCTCCAAGGCAAATAAAAATCTGTCGCTTTTCAATATGGATAATCTTCGTTGGAGCAAGGTCATAATTTGTACCGATGCCGACGTTGACGGTTATCAGATACGGACGCTGATATTAACGATGATTTATCGTCTTATGCCCACGCTTATAAAAGAGGGTAAGGTGTTTATAGCCGAATCTCCGCTTTACGAAATAACTTGCAAGGACGAGACCTGGTTTTGCTACACCGAAAAGGAAAAGCAGGATGCCCTTCTTGAAATCGGAGACAGAAAATATACCATACAGCGTTCAAAGGGTCTCGGTGAAAACGAACCCGAGATGATGTGGCTTACCACAATGAATCCCAAAACACGTCGTCTTATAAAGGTCGAACCGGATTATTCGCCCGAGGCTGTCGCCGATAAATTTGACCTTTTACTCGGCGACAATTTACAGGGCAGAAAAGATTATATTGCCGAAAACGGTGCTCAGTATATTGATATGACTGACCTTTCTTAACGTTATCACGGCAAATCAGGAGAGTCGGAAAATGGCTAAAAGAACCAAGAAAAACGAAACAGACCGAAATTCGGAGGAACTTAACATAAACGCTCATATTCTCGGTGCAGGCGAGGTGGTAGAGCAGCATATAACCGATACGCTTGAAGTTAACTATATGCCGTACGCCATGAGCGTTATTATGTCGCGTGCCATTCCCGAAATAGACGGTTTTAAACCGTCACACAGAAAGCTGCTTTATACTATGTATAAAATGGGGCTGCTTCAGGGAGGCACTATAAAATCAGCCAATATAGTCGGCCGAACCATGCAGCTGAACCCTCACGGCGACGCGGCAATTTACGAGACGATGATTCGTTTGGCGCGCGGCAATGAGTCGCTTCTTCACCCTTATGTTGAGTCTAAGGGTAACTTCGGTAAATCATATTCAAAAAATATGCAGTATGCGGCTTCGCGTTATACCGAGGCAAAATTAGCCCCGATTTCAGCCGAGCTTTTCCGCGATATAGATAAGGACACGGTCGATTTTGTACCGAACTACGACAATACAATGACCGAGCCCACGCTTTTGCCCGTTACATTTCCGTCGGTGCTCGTAAATGCCAATATGGGTATAGCCGTCGGTATGGCTTCAAATATTTGTTCGTTCAACTTGAAAGAAATCTGCGATACTACCGTGGCGCTTATAAAGGACCCCGACGCCGATATAACCGAAACGCTAAAGGCTCCCGATTTTATAGGCGGCGGTCAGATACTCTACGATGAAGATAAGATGAACGAGATATTCCGCACGGGTCGCGGAAGCTTCAAAATTCGCGCAAAGTACAGCTATGATAAAAAGAATAACTGTATTGATATATACGAAATTCCGGCGACCACCACTACGGAGGCGATAATCGATAAGATAGTCGAACTCGCAAAGGGCGGCAAGGCTAAGGAAATTTCCGATATCCGCGACGAGACCGATAAAAAGGGTCTTAAAATAACAATCGACTTAAAGCGCGGCACAGATGCAGACAAGCTTATGAAAAAGCTCTATAAAATGACTCCGCTCGAAGATTCATTCGGCTGTAACTTTAATGTGCTTATCGCGGGTACGCCGAGAGTCCTCGGGGTGCGAGAGCTGCTTTTGGAATGGATAGCTTTCCGTACCGAATGTGTAAATCGCCGCGTCTTTTTTGACCTTTCCAAAGCAAAAGACAGACTGCATCTTTTAGAGGGACTTCAAAAAATTCTTCTCGATATTGATAAGGCAATAAGAATAATACGCTCAACGGACGAGGAGTCCGAGGTTGTTCCGAACTTGATGATAGGCTTCGGAATAGATAAGATACAGGCGGATTATGTGGCTGAAATCAAATTGCGCCACTTAAACCGTGAGTATATTTTAAAGAAAACGGAAGATATAGAAAAGCTGAGAGCCGAAATCGAGGATATGGAGGATATTCTCGCAAGTCGCTCAAGAGTTAAAAAAATTATCGTAAACGAGCTTTCGGATGTCGTTAAAAATTACGATAAGCCGCGTCGCTCGGAAATAATCTATACGAGTGATATAGATGATGATTCGGAGCCCGATGAGGAGATACCGAATTATCCCGTCACGCTATTCTTTACCAAGGAGGGCTATTTCAAAAAGATAACTCCGCAGTCACTGCGTATGAGCGGTGAGCAAAAGCTAAAGGAAAACGATGAAATAATCGAGACCGTTGAGGCTACAAACAATACCGAGCTTTTGTTCTTTACCGATAAGTGCCGTGTTTATAAAGCCAAAGCTGCCGATTTTGACGACAGCAAGGCGAGCGTTCTCGGTGATTATGTGGCTTCAAAGCTTGAGATGGAGCCCGATGAAAACGCCGTGTATATGGCGGTTACAACAGACTATAAGGGCTTTATGCTGTTCTTCTTTGAAAACGGCAAGCTTGCCAAAATAGACCTCTCCGCCTATGAGACTAAAACGAACCGCAAGAAGCTGATTAAGGCGTATTGTGAGAAATTCCCGGTAGTCAATATGTTCTGTGTGACTGAGGATAAGGAGTATGTTATGAAGTCCACCTCCGGCAGAATTCTTCTTCTCAATACCGGTGCAATAGCCGTCAAAACGACCAAGGATTCTATGGGCGTATCGGTTATGACTCTCAAAAAAGGGCATAGGGTATCTTCCGTAAAAGAGTATACCGATGGTGAGTTTGTAAAGCCTGCGAGATACAGGACGAGAACTTTGCCTGCCGCCGGTGCGACTTTGTCGGCTGATGATGTCGGCGAGCAGCTTACACTTTAACTTAGAAAATATACCGTGTTTCGAAATTCGTTTTTCGGAATTAGGTATATTTTTTTGTTTTTCGGGCGTCAACCGATAATGCATGAGTGTTGACTATGCATTTCGGATGTTGTATAATTCCGTTATAAGTAAATGTCTGTTTCGGGGCTTAACGGAGGTTAATATGAAAAGACGAACTAAAATAATTTCGGCTGTTATGGCTCTCGCAATACTTGTATGCGTGTTCGCTGTACTTGCGACGTCGTTTGCCGTTGACACTTCTTCCGAAAGCGCATCCTTCAGAGTTGACGCTCAGATTATGGGCTATAACAGGGTAGAGGTAAAAATATATGCTCCGGCAGGGGCCGCGGGCGGCAGTTATACGCTTAAATACGATTCCGAGTATATGAGTCTTGATAAGCCTAAAGAAAATGAAAAAGGCGAGCAGACATCGGTTACTTCGTACGAAAACGGCGGTACGGCAATAACAAATTATAATTTTTCACAGGATTCTTTAAGATGCTCGGCAGCCGCGCCGAAATCCTCTTCGACAGAGCAGCTGTACGGAAGTTATACTTTTTATTTTGACGGCAACTATAAAGAAGGCAGCATATCTGTAACTGCATTTGATATTTACAGCGGAGACGAAACTCCAAAGCTTCTCGGCTCCGATAAAACCGCAAAATGTGACTTTGACGTAAAGGAAGCTCCCGCGAACACAATATCGCTGAAATATATAGGAGATAAATATTACTATATGGTTAGCGGCAAAAATGATACTTCATACAGCGGGCTTGTAAATTATTACGGCACTTATTATTATGTCGAAAACGGTGTGCTGAACTGGGATTACTCAGGTCTTACTAAGTATTATGGTACTTGGTATTATGTCGAAAACAGTGTTCTTAATTGGAATTATACGGGCCTTACAAAGTACTATGGTACATGGTATTACGTCGAAAACAGTGTTCTTAATTGGAACTATACGGGGCTCACGAACTACTACGGCACATGGTATTACGTCGAAAACAGCGTCTTAAATTGGAACTATACGGGGCTCACAAACTATTACGGCACCTGGTATTATTGCGAGGGCAGTGTGCTTAATTGGGATTACACCGGTCTTACAAAATATTACGGCACTTGGTATTACGTCAAAAAGGGCGTGCTTGACTGGAATTATACGGGATACACCTATTATTACGGCACGCGTTACTATGTCAGAAACGGAATTCTTGCGTAATACGCATTGTATTTGATTGTTTCTCGCTTGCTTAAAGACTGCTGCATACAAAATATTGCAAAACCGTTCATTAATTTGAACGGTTTTGTGTTTTTTAGAGAAATGTGTCAATACAACACTTTTGCATAAAAACTATTGCAATTATATACAGTTTGTTGTATAATTCGAATAAGCGGCAGGGCTTTATGCCGTAAAAATCAGGGAGGATATTAAATTTATGAAAAAATTCAAAAAGTTGATTGCGGTTGTACTGACTGTTATTCTATCGCTGTCTGTAATGTCGGTCGTCGCTTTTGCGTCTACTACCGATTCACTTAAGCGAACGGATGACGGTACTTGGCTCTATATGGAAAACGGTAAACATAATGCCTACTACACAGGCCTTGTTAAGTATTATGACACTTGGTATTATGTGGAAAACGGCAAGCTTAATTGGAATTATACCGGACTCACTAAGTATTACGATACTTGGTACTTTGTAGGAAACGGCGTTCTTAATTGGGATTATACCGGACTTACTAAGTACTACGATACTTGGTATTATGTTGAGGATAGTGTCCTTAATTGGAATTATACCGGACTTACTAAGTATTACGATACTTGGTATTATGTTGAGGACAGTGTTCTTAACTGGAATAAAAACGGCCTTTATAATTACTATGGCAATGAATGGTGCTATCTTACAAACAGCCAGATCGACACTTCCTATACAGGACTTGTAAATTATTATGGCACATGGTATTACATAGATGAGGGCTTCCTCAATTGGGACTATTGTAGCCTTACAAATTACTACGGAACATATTACGGCGTGGTAAACGGGGTTCTTGACTGGAATTTCTCTGGTGTTTTAAGATACGGCACTACTCTTTATTATGTAAGAAACGGCGTTCTTGATTGGAACTATAAAGGCAAGGCGATGTATTGTACGGGCAAAACATACACCTTCAGAAACGGTGCCGCCATAGATTATGATGGCTATGTTGCCGACGCCGCACAGGCTCTTGCCCTCATAAAATATTATGAGGCTAAGGAGGGCAACACAGTTACATTGGTAGAAGCCGAGGGAATGCCGGATGATGTATACAACGGTGTGGCTGTTACAGTAAAAATAAGAAGTAACGACGGCTCGGAGGAATACTATACCGCTATTACCTGTAAGAACTTCCAACAGTACACAAACCTTATAGGAATTATGGAAAACGAGGGAGACGGTTATCTGTATGTGATTGTTGTAGCCGGCAACCATAACGAGGATAACTCGGTGGTACTGTCAAATGACGCGATATTAGCTTATCTTGACGGAATGGATTCTTTTGCCCTGTTAAATCCAATTAGTGTATAATAATGTTTTATGATATCGGATATAAAGCCGTATCCGTCCGCTGAAATATTTAATAACAAACACAGAAGAAGGTCTGTCGGTTTAACCGGCAGACCTTCATTTTGTCCGAAATTTATTGAAGAATCAGGGTATTTATACTTCTTATTTCATGCCGTCTTCATAAGCCTTGATCATCTTCTTGACCATCTGTCCGCCGATAGAGCCGGCCTGCTTAGAAGTAAGGTCGCCGTTATAACCCTGCTTGAGATTTACACCAACCTCATTAGCAGCTTCCATTTTGAATCTGTTAAGAGCTTCCTTAGCTTCCGGAACAACGTTCTTGGAACTTGACATTTGAAAACACTCCTTTTCATTACAATTTGCGTTTGCATTACTATTTTTTACATTGAGCGTTTTTATATTAAATAAAATAAATGCTAAAAATGTTATTTTTTGTAACTTAATAAGCGGATATTTCAAATGCGTTGTTTGATTCTATATAAAACTATTTTAAAGACGAGCTTATTATATGTGAATTGATTTTTCGTATTTTTATTCGTTTCGGTGTGATTCTCATAAAATCGGCGGCTTGAATTTCGCTTCAAAACCCACCCAAAAGCTGTCAATTTTCGTTTCAAAAATCATAAAATTTCAAAATCAAAGTCTTTCATATTCTTTGCCGATAAACCCTAAAGCACGGTGCATTAAATCTTGTTGACCGTGCATAGATTGCTCTTTTGCTCGCCGCCGATAAACCGTTTCGAGATAGTTATGTAACCACCGCTTTCAAGTGAACGCAAAACTTTTCTGCAAGTGGATGCACACATCGAACAGCTTTTTGCAATCATCGGCACCGACCAAAAACTTTGCCATGCCGAGTCCTTTGCCCGAACGAGAAAAGAATAAACAATAAACTCGTTGGGCGATAACTGTTCATCAAAAATTCTGTTCGGCAAAAGAAAAAATTGTCCGCTGCAATTTTTACGCATACGAAAACCTCCTTTAAAATTATTCTAGAGAATATTTTGCCGAGTGGAAACCAAAAAGAAAAACATCGTTCAAAAAACTCCCTCTGCTATACGGAGAAAAATCCCCGTTTTGTTCGGGTGTTTTCAGAAAAAATTTACAAATTATTTTCACGCAAAAGAAAAATCCTCACCATACAGGCAAGGATTATCAATATCATTTTACAATTTAGATATTTAATTTTTTAGTATATCCAACAGTTCGGGAATGTCGTTTTACGAGAACTTTCTCAATTCTCAAGTTTTTTAGAATATTCATAATTGCACCTCTGGTTGAAAAATAATGCAGTAATTGCAAATTGTCAACCGTAAATATGCAAATATTGCATTCTTATAGAAATATTATATGCAAAATACGATAGCGCATTCAAATTAAAATTATATTTTTTTAACTTGTAAAAGTAGGTTTGCCCAAAATGTAGGCAAGTAACAGAGGTGCACATGAATGGAAAAGTTACCAGAATAATATTGTTTGAAAAAGTATACCGCTGCTTAATAATTGGGCTGTAAGATGATTTATGACTTATTAAACTGTCTATCAAATGCAGGCTGTAAATGTGCCAAATTTTAATTATTTTATAGTTTTAAATATTGACTTTTTATTTGTCATTTGATAGAATAACTGCGGTTAGCTTGTGCTAACTAAAAATTTTAATGTCAAGTTAGCAATGGCTAATAAAATACGGAGGACAAATATGTTTAAAAAATTATCGATTTCATTGACTGCAATAGTTTTTGCACTTGCACTTACCTGCACTTCGTTCGGTGCGTTTGCAATGGGTCCGAGCGAGGACGGTGTTTACGAAGTGCCGATTGAAATGTGGCACGCAGAAAAAGAAAGAACATCTATGGGTGACAGCTATATTGTTCACACCGCACTTCTTACAGTTGACGGTGATGAAAAAACGCTTACAATAGCTCCTGCCAAAACAACAAGCGATATGCATTTTTGGTATTACAAGGACGGTTCTGTCGAGGGCGACACAGTAGAAGTTGAGCAAAAGAATAATGTTGAAATTGACGGAACTGAATATGAAACGGCTTTTGAATTTCCGATTAAGAGCGACAATGAATTTGTCGGCGTAAAATTTGCCGCTTCGGCTATGCCTTTATCACCTTCTGCAAGAATTAAAATAGATTATGACAGTGCAAAAAAAATCAGAGATGTAAAAAAAGAAACAACCACCAAAAAAACCACTACCACTACAACTACAACGACAACAACAAATACTACAACGACAGCAACAAATACTACAACGACAACTACAACAACTACTACAACTACAACTACAACAGCACCAACCGTTACCGAGCCTAAAGAGGAAACGGTTAAAAATAAAAAAGTTCCGATCGCCATTGCCTGCGGCGTAGTGGGTGCGGTTGCATTTGTGCTTGTAATGACTGCTGTTATCAAGAAAAATAAACATGACTGATTGGGGCGAAGTATGAAAAAAATATTTAAGAAATTTCAAGTTAAGGATTTTGTGTTTTTGGCTGTCTTATCCGCAGCGATGACATTGTGCGGCGGAATAACGATGCCGCTTGTTATGCACACCACCGTTTTCGGACTGCGTAACATGGCAGCCGCACCTATTTATTCGATTTTCGTAGCAATCGGACTTATGAAAGTAAGAAAGCCGGGTGCTCTCACAATTATCGGACTTTTTTCGGGCGCACCGCTGATTTTCTTTTCGACGGTTATGTTTTTTAACAATTTTGTTTCTGCAATCATAGCGGAATTGATTATGCTTTTGATTTTCAGAGGCTATCAAAAGAAAGTTTCAGTTTTCGTTACAACGGGGATATATATGCCGTTTTCACTTCCGATTTCTGTTCTGTTCAGCCTTTGGCTCAATGGGCAAAGTTACGCTCAGCTTACAGCAAATCCGAAAATTTCTGTTTTAACATCAATCGGCACAATTACATTGGCATTTTTGGGTGCGGCAATCGGAATGAAAATCGCCGCAGAACTTCAAAAGGCAGGCAAATTAAAACCGTACGGAGAAAATGATAATGCTTGAAACATTTGAGGCTAAAAAGCCTTTTTATCCGCTGATTTCATTTTCAGTTTCCGTAATAGTGCTGATATTCGGAATGCTTTTTTCCAACAATCTTTTGGCTTTTGCTTTTGCCACGGCAATTTTTGTGCTTTACTCAGCATTCGGTCTTTTTAAAAGCACATGGAAAATGACCGTTGCAATGGCGATTTGCGGACTTATTATAGGCGGTCTGTCATTTTTGACAAACAGAAGTTTGGACGCATTTTGGCAAACACTTTTAAGAATGATTCTCTTGGGATTGTGTGCCGTGCCGATGGTAAGCACATCACCCTGCGATCTAACACGCTGTCTTGCAAAGCTGAAATGCCCGAGAGTTATAACGCTCGGCATGCTTGTAACACTTAAATTTATTCCGGTTTTAGTGGGTGAAATAAAGCAGATCTGGGAGGCGATGAAGGTCAGAGGTGCAAATATGAATTGGTACCGACCGAGTTGCATTTACCGTGCGTTTATTATTCCGCTCGTTATGCGAATCATCGGAATATCGGATACTCTTTCCCTTTCGCTTGAAACAAGGGCATTTACACTTGATGACAGTACAAGCTCGGTATATAAAGTAATAAAAATAAAAGCAAGGGATTTCGTATTTCTTGCCTGTGTTATCGTGCTTTGCGCAGGCGGAGGTGTTATGATATGGGCATAGCGATAAGACTGAAAGAAGTTTCTTTTAAATATGACGGTGCTAAAGAAAATGTGCTTGAAAATATAAATCTCACCGTGGAATACGGCGAAACCGTGCTTTTGTCGGGCGTTTCCGGTGAGGGAAAAAGCACCCTGCTTTCGATAATAAACGGTGTTATTCCGTTCGTTAATTCGGGAGAATTTTCGGGCAGTGTGGAAATAGACGGCAAGGATGTTACAAAGCTGAAAATCAGCGAGCGTTCAAAGCTAATCGGTACTGTGCTTCAAAATGCGGACGAACAAATTATTTATGATTTAGTAAACGAAGAAATCGCTTTCGGCTGCGAAAATCTTAATATTGCGTCCGAAGAAATCGACAGACGCATTGAACGATTCACAACGCTTATGCAAATAGAAAAAAACGCAAAAACAAAAACACTTTCCGGTGGTCAAAAGCAACGCCTGATAACCGCTTCTACCCTTGCGATGGAGCAAAAAATCATTATTCTTGACGAACCGCTTGCAAATTTGGACACTCATACAGCACACATTTTGTTGAAAGCACTTCGTAATTTGGCAAACAGCGGATATGCCGTTTTAATAGTTGAGCACAGGCTTGATGTTGTGAAAAACTACATAGATAAAGTTATGCGAATCGAAAACAAACAGCTTTTTACAAGTACGGACATAAACGACTTGAACAGCGGAATAAAAACAATTCCTCATGCCGACGGCTCTTTGCCCGGCGAAGTGCTTATAAAAGGCGAAAAACTCTTTTTTGCCGCAGGTGACAGAAATATTATAGATGGACTTGATATAGAAATTCGGGCAGGCGAACGAATAGTTTTGCTCGGTGAAAACGGATGCGGAAAAACCACCCTTATGCGCATGCTTGCAAGACTGAATAAGCCGAATGACGGTATGCTCAGCCAAACAATAACAAAAAGCAAAAAAGCAAACAGCAAATGGTTTTCAAGGGTGGGATATGTTTACCAAAATCCGGTCTATCAGCTTTTTATGCCAACGCTTTTAAGCGAGATTTCCTTTAAGGCAAAAAGCGAGGATATGGCAAGGGAAATGATAAATGCCTTTGGACTTTCGGGACTTGAGCAGAGACATCCGCAATCACTTTCCGAAGGGCAAAAACGGCGTGCCTCCATTGCTGCCGTCTGTGCAAGCGAGCCGACCGTACTGTTTCTTGACGAGCCGACAGTGGGACAGGATTACAAAAACCTTTGTAAAACGGTTGAAACCGTAAATAAAATAAACAAGAACCTCGGCACGGCAATTGTTACCGTAACACACGATAAACGATGTGCAGGTGCTCTTGCAGACAGAGTGCTGATTATGGAAAACGGTAAAATATCACGGCAAGGCGATTACCGCCTCGCAAATGAATTTTTGGATAAATAACTTAATTGATGGAGAAAAGAAATGATTAAAACAAGACTTATAGAGCAAGTACCTTCTTCAAAGAAGTACATTGCCCTAACAGTTCTTGCGCAGTGGTTGAAAACGGTTGCAAACATCGTTATGATTTTCATTCTTTCAAATCTACTTGCGCAAATTCTCGACGGTAAAGCGTTTGATTTTAAAGGACTTTTGCCTTATTTGGTCGCAATTGCGGCGGTTATGCTTGTACGCTATCTTTGCGGATACGCAAGTTCACAGAGTTCGTTTTTCGCTTCAAGCGAAGTAAAAAAAGTGCTTAGACAAAAAATGTATAAAAAGCTTACACGAATGGGAGCATCTTACAGCGAAAAGGTATCAACATCAGAGGTACTTCAGGTTTTTGTTGAGGGTGTAGACCAGCTTGAACTTTATTTCGGCAAATATCTGCCGCAGTTTTTCTTTGCTATGCTTGCACCGATAACGCTTTTTGCCGTGCTTGTGTTCGTAAGCTGGAAAGCGTCGGTGGTGCTTCTTATTTGTGTACCCCTTATTCCGCTTTCTATTGTTGCAGTTCAAAAAATCGCAAAAAGACTTCTCAGCAAATATTGGGGAGTATACACAAACCTCGGCGATACTTTCCTTGAAAATATCCAAGGCTTAACAACACTCAAAGTTTATCAGGCGGATGAACGCAAGAATGTTGAAATGAATGAAAAAGCCGAAGAATTCAGAAGAATTACTATGAAAGTTCTTACAATGCAACTCAATTCCGTAAGCGTTATGGATATTGTTGCATATGCAGGAAGTGCAGTAGGTGTAGTAATTGCAATCATTCAGGTAAAAAACGGCACAATCACTTTACCTCAGGCATTTTTAATCATTATGCTTGCGGCTGATTTCTTTTTACCGCTCAGGCTTCTCGGTTCATTTTTCCATGTGGCTATGAACGGTATGGCGGCAAGCGACAAACTCTTTAAGTTGCTTGATACAAAAGAGGACGAACACGGAGCGGAGATTCCTGAAAATCTTGACGGGGATATCGAAATTAAAGACCTTTCCTTTTCTTATGACGGCGAAAAAACCGTACTTAACGATATTTCGGCAACCTTTAAAAAGCACGAGCTTATAAGCATAGTAGGCGAATCGGGTTGTGGCAAAAGCACGCTTGCTTCCCTGCTTTGCGGAACAACTAAAGGTTACATCGGCAGTATAACAATCGGCAGTGTTGAAATAAAAGATATTGATGAAAAAACACTTATGAACAACATCACTGCCGTAAACTTTAATTCCTACATTTTTGCAGGAACGGTTAGGGAAAATATGCTCATAGCCGACAAAAGTGCCGGTGACGAAAAGATGATTGAAGCATTGAAAATGGTAAACCTTTGGTCATTTTTAAGTGAGCAAGACGGACTTGATACTAAACTTAATCAACAAGGCAGCAATTTTTCGGGCGGACAAAGGCAAAGGCTTGCCATTGCAAGAGCCTTGCTTCACAACACACCGATATATGTTTTTGATGAAGTAACTTCAAACATAGACGCCGAAAGCGAAAACGACATTATGACCGTTATTCACAATATGGCTAAAATCAAAACCGTTATTCTTATCTCCCACAGGCTTGAAAATGTGGTAGGCAGTGACAAAATTCTTCTGCTTGATAAAGGCAAAATTGAGGAAAGCGGTACTCATTCTGAACTTATGTCTCTTAATAAAAAATACAAGCTGATGTATTCCACTCAAGCAGAACTTGAAAAATATGCAAAGGAGGAAGCGTAATGAAAAGAAAACAATCAGGTTTCAAAATTATGATGCGGTTGATAAAACTTGTTAAGCCGCTTGCTTTCTTCATGGTACTTGCAGTTATACTCGGCGTTACGGGATTTTTGTGTGCTATTCAAATCACGGTTGTCGGTAGTATGACACTTCTTACAGCTGCAGGTATAAACGGTGGACTTGCAATAAAAACGGGTTGTATTTGCATTATTATTTTTGCGGTTTTGCGTGGCTTTCTTCACTACGGCGAGCAAGCGTGCAACCACTATATTGCATTCAAATTACTTGCACTTATTCGTGATAAAGTATTCAAATCACTTCGTAGGCTAACACCGGCAAAACTTGAAGGTAAAGATAAAGGCAATCTGATATCGCTCATAACAAGTGATATTGAGCTTTTAGAAGTTTTTTACGCTCACACAATTTCTCCGATTTGTATTGCGTTTTTAACAAGCCTTGTTATGCTGATATTTATCGGAAGATACAGTAGTTGGCTTATGCTTGTTGCACTTGCGGCTTACATTACAGTCGGCATTATTATTCCACTTGCATCATCCAAATTTAACAAAAATATCGGTATGACCTACCGTGAAAATTCGGGTGCACTTTCCGGATATGTGCTTGACAGTATGAGGGGACTTTTGGAATCAATCAGATACAATTCAACCGATACCCGTCTTAATGAAATGAACGAAAAAACCGATGAACTTAATTCACTTCAAAAGAAGTTAAAGAAAATTGAGGGGCATAATATTTCAATTACGGATATTTCGATTATCTTCTTTTCAATCACAATGCTTTTAGTTGCAATTTGCCTTTACCAAAAGGGCACAATCGAATTTGACGGACTTATTGTTTCAACCGTTGCAATGATGAGTTCATTCGGTCCGGTTGCCGCACTTTCAAACCTTGCAGGCAATTTGACTCACACCCTTGCAAGCGGCGAAAGAGTGCTGTCAATTCTTGATGAAAGCCCTGTTGTTGAAGAAAACATCAGCGGCAAAGAAGTTGAATTTGACGGTATGGAATGCAAAAATGTAGGCTTTGCATATGACAAAGAGCAAATTCTTGAAAATTTCAATATGAAAATTCCAAAAAACAAAATCATTGCTATAAACGGACCGAGCGGTTCGGGCAAATCGACTGCGCTTAAACTTATGATGCGCTTTTGGTATGTAAACAGCGGCGAAATTGATATGTCGGGTGAAAACATTAAAAATATTAAAACATCATCACTTCGTAACAATCAGAGCCTTGTAAGCCAAGAAACTCAATTGTTTAACGATACGATTGAAAATAACATTAAAATTGCAGATTACAACGCAACAAGAGAAAAAGTTGAAATTGCCGCAAAAAAAGCCTCAATTCACGATTTTATAATGACTTTGCCTAAGGGATACGACACAAATGTAGGCGAACTCGGTGATTTGCTTTCGGATGGTGAAAAACAGCGTATAGGTCTTGCAAGAGCGTTCCTTTGCAACTCTCCTATGATTATGCTTGACGAACCCACAAGCAATTTGGACAGTTTAAACGAGGGCAACATCTTAAAATCCATAAACGAAGCAAAGCACGGCAAAAGCATTGTTTTGGTTTCTCACAGAAAGTCAACGGCAAAAATCGCTGACGAAGCTTACACCGTTTACAGAGGCAGATTATCATGAAAAAAGACAGAATCACACGAGAAAAAGAAATGTTACCCGAAATGGTAAAAATTTATTGCCACGGTGTGCATAAATCAAAAAAAGGTACTCTTTGCAAGGACTGCCAAGAACTTACTGATTATGCGCTTTTCAGGCTTGATCATTGCCGCTGGGGAAACGATAAAAACTTCTGCTCGCAATGTCCCTGCCATTGCTACAAACCCGATATGCGTTCAAAAATAAAAGAGGTTATGCGCTATTCCGGGCCGAGAATTATGTTTTATCATCCGCTTGTGGGTACCATTCACGGTATTGAAACGATAAAGGGCGTTATCAAGGCAAAAAAGAAAAGCAAATAACACCAAAAAATATTGACTCTCATACAAACAAAGTCTTTGCCGAAAGGTAAAGGCTTTTTTCTTTCACGGTGAAAAGAAAAACAGCACCAATGCTCAATTAAGCATCAGTGCCGTTTCACAAGACTTATATTTTTCAGTACAAAACGATATTTGAATTTTCTTTTGCGAGGTTTTGCATTTTTTTTCGTGTAGCCGTTAATGCAAAAGAACACAAAGTACTCATTCCTGTTTTGCTTATTCCAATTTACTTTTTTTGCCTTTTCAAGCAAGTCGTAATACACAATAACATCAAGTGGCTTTTTGGTATATTTGCATTCGCCGAAGATAATATTATTGGAATTATCTGTTGCTACAATATCAATTTCTGTATCTTTTCTGTCCCACCATTTGCCGATTTTTGTGGGAGTGAAACCGAAAAATAAATGCTAAAAATGTTATTTTTTGTAACTTAATAAGCGTATATTTCAAATGCGTTGTTTGATTCTATATAAAACTCTTTTAAAGACGAGCTTATTATATGTGAATTGATTTTTCGTATTTTTACTCGTTTCGGTGTGATTCTCATAAAATCGGCGGCTTAAAACCGTATTGCGTTTCGTTAAACAAAAAAATCTTGATAATAAAGCGATTGTATGTTAAAATATTTTCCGTAAATTTTGACAGAGGGTGAAAAATATGTCAGGGCACTCAAAATGGAGTACTATCAAACGTAAAAAGGAAAAGACCGATAATGCCCGTGCAAAGGTATTTACTAAAATCGGCCGTGAAATAGCTGTTGCCGTCAGAGAGGGCGGACCCGACCCTGCCGGTAATTCAAAGCTTAAGGATTGCATAGCTAAGGCGAAGGCTTGCAATGTTCCGAACGATAATATCGAAAGAATCATTAAAAAGGCTGCCGGAGACGGCAATACCGATAATTACGAAAGCATAATCTATGAGGGCTACGGTCCGTCGGGTGTCGCCGTAATAGTCGAGACTCTTACTGATAACCGCAACAGAACCGCAGGCGATATGCGTCATTATTTTGATAAGTTCGGCGGCAATATGGGAACCTCGGGCTGTGTTTCGTTTATGTTTACCCGTGAGGGCGTAATTATTATCGACAAAGAGGATGTCGACGAGGAAAAACTTATGGAAGACGCTCTCGAAGCGGGTGCCACCGATTTTCTCACAGACGGCGATGTTTTCGAAGTTCGCACAGAGCCTAACGATATGGGTGCAGTACGCGACGATCTTGAGGCCAAGGGTTATAAATACCTGACAGCCGAGGTCGATTATATTCCATCTACCTATACAAAGCTCGAAAGTGAAGAGGATATAAACAATATGGGCAAAATGCTCGAAATGTTTGAAGATAACGACGATGTTCAAAATGTTTTCCATAACTGGGAAAACGAGGACGATTACGAAGGCTAACGAATTTTGAATTTAGGGAATATTCTGTTTTAAATTCAATGCGTAATTTAAGTTAAAGACGGCTTGATTTGTTTTTCAAGCTGTCTTTTTTATTTTTCTTTCGGCATTTGTCGAACAAGGTATTGTAAATTAAAATAATACAAAATAATGTTCTTTCGTAGCATAAAAATATATTAACGTACAAACCTTAAAAAATATGCCTGATATGATTGACATTTGACAAAACTAATTATACAATGCATCTGAGGAAGATTTGAAAAACATATTTATATATATTTTTTGGAGGTGCTTTTAAATGAGAAAAACAAAAATAATATGCACCGTCGGTCCGGCTACCGATGAGGACGGAGTCCTTGAAAAGATGATAAAAGCCGGAATGAATGTTGCGAGATTCAACTTCTCTCACGGCACTCATGAAATGCATAAAAAAAGGTTTGATGAGCTGGTGGCTCTTAGAGACAAACTTGATCTCCCCATAGCTACAATGCTTGACACTAAGGGTCCGGAGATACGTATAGGCTATTTTAAAGACCACAAAGCCGTAACGCTGAAAGAGGGCGATGATTATATTCTCACCTCGCGAGATATAGAGTGCGACGAAAAGCAGGCGAGCGTTTCCTTTAAGGAACTGCCGCAGGATGTCAAAATGGGCACGATTATCAGAATAAACGACGGTCTTGTATCTCTCAGGGTCGAAAAGGTCGAAGGCCCCGATATTTATTGTAAGGTTGTTGACGGCGGTGTTATTTCAGACCAAAAGGGCGTAAATGTTCCGGATACAAATTTATCAATGCCTTATCTTTCCGAGCATGATATGTCCGATTTGGCGTTCGGGGCAAAGCTCGGATTCGATTTCATAGCGGCTTCATTTATTCGCTCGGCCGCGGATGTTGATTATCTTCGTAATTTTACAAATTCCGTGGGATTTCACAAGGTAAAAATAATTGCAAAAATAGAGAATATGAGCGGCGTCAACAATATTGATGAAATTATTGCCGCTGCGGACGGTATTATGATAGCGCGTGGCGATATGGGCGTTGAAATACCGTTTGAGCTTATTCCGTCAATACAGAAAAAGCTCATCAAAAAGGCATATACGGCAGGTAAGCAGGTTATAACCGCAACTCAGATGCTTGAGTCGATGATAACGAATGCCCGTCCCACAAGAGCAGAGATTACCGACGTTGCAAATGCAATTTATGACGGCACTTCGGCAATTATGCTTTCCGGTGAAACTGCCGCCGGTAAGCACCCTGTCGAGGCTGTTGAAACAATGGCACTTATAGCCGAGACCACCGAGGCAGATATAGATTATCTTACTAAATTCAAAAATGATTCGTCTGAGTACGATAACAGCATAACAAACGCTATTTCACACGCCACCGTTACAACCGCTCACGACCTCGGCGCAAAGGCGATTATTACGGTAACGAAGAGCGGTTCGACTGCCCGTATGATTTCAAAGCATCGCCCGTCTTCTATGATAATCAGCTGCACGACCGATGAGACCGTTTGCCGTCAGATGAATATGTCTTGGGGTATGATACCGCTTATGTGCGAAGAAAAAAACAACTCTGATGCACTTTTCTCTCACGCCGTTGAGGTTGCACGTAAGCACGGTCTCATTTCAAAAGGCGATATCGTTGTAATAACCGCGGGAATTCCGCTCGGGATTTCCGGCACAACGAATATGTTAAAGGTTGAGCGCATAAAGTAATCGGTTTTTGCGTTTTTCTCATGTGTATATAAAAACAAATTATACCGAAAATATTAAGGCTTCGTTATTTGCGAAGCCTTAATATTTTATGTGCAGCGGTGATATATAAATGAGCGATTATGAGATTATAAAGTATATCCTAAACGATATAAACGAGGATCTCGACGATGAAGAAAAAGTGCATCTGCTTTTGAATAAAACGGTTTCAGAAAACAACGAGTGTAAAGAAAGCTTTGGGCAAAGGGCCTCCGACAGGCTCTCCTCTCTTGCCGGAAGCTGGACGTTCGTTATAGGTTTTACTCTGCTTTTACTCGTTTGGATAACAGTAAATACGGTTTTGGCGGCAAAGTCGTTCGACCCGTACCCGTTTATTCTGCTGAACCTTGTCTTGTCGTGCGTTTCGGCTATTCAGGCGCCTCTTATTATGATGAGTCAAAAGCGACAGGACGAAAAAGACCGTCGGCGCAGCGAAAATGATTATAAAATAAATTTAAAATGTGAGATTCTGCTTAAAAATATGCATTATAAGCTCGACAGGATAATCGAATGTATTGATGAAAAATCAAAATAAGGCAGAAAAGCCGTATGACGCATAATATATAAAATTCTCGTTTTTTTAACCGAATTATTTGCATTTCTACAAATTGATGTTTTGCTTGCCCATTGATATAATTATAATCGGTATCGCGGTTATGCAATACCGATATTCTTTCTTCCAAGGTGAAATATATGCATATAAAACTACTTGCTCTTGATATAGACGGAACTCTTGTTACCACCGAAAAAAATATACCGGCAGGCAATAAGACGGCTATACGGAAATTTATGAAAAACGGCGGAATAGTCACAATAGCATCGGGCAGACCGATAAGCGGCGTTACGCGTTATGCCGAGGAGCTGGGGCTTAACGTCGGCGGCGGTTACATTATAACATACAACGGATCGCGCATTTTTGACGCACGCACGGGTGAACTTTTGTACGAAAAAAATCTCTCGGCGGAGCAGAGTGCCCGTATTATCGATGTCGCCGAAAAGTATAATGTCCCGATAACCACATACAAGGGCGATACAGCGGTTACCGACAATGCCGACGACAAATATTTTTATCTTGAGGTAAATCTCAATAACTTGGGACTACAAAGAGTTCAAAGTCTGCGGAAAGAGGTTACTTACCCCGTGCCCAAATATCTTATAACGGGTGAGCCCGATTATATAACCGAGACAGAAAAGCTGTTTAAAAACGAGCTTAGCGGAGTTTCGGTATTTCGCTCCGAACCGTTTTTCCTTGAGATAACGCCTCTTATGGTAGATAAAGGCACTGCGCTTATGTGGCTTGCCGACAGTCTCGGTATAAGGCGCGAGCAGGTTATGGCGTGCGGAGACGGATACAACGATATTACAATGATAAGCGAAGCCGGTATCGGTGTAGCTATGGAGAATGCTCAGGAGCCTGCGAAAAACGCAGCCGACTTTGTTACTCTTTCCAACGATGATAATGGCGTAGCGGCAGCAATAAAGAAGTTTGCTCTTTAATTATTCAAGCGTTGATAATGGCTTTAAGGGGATACATAATTGGAAAACACATCTGAAAAAACACAGAATACAACTGAAAACAGCGACCCGAAAAAGGAAAAGAAAAGACTTAAATCTTTAAAGCCTTTGCAAAAACTTAAAGCTTTAAAGCCTTCGCAAAAAATAATGCTGATTGCGGCTGTTTTTGTTTTAGCGGCGGCAATAGTATTGACGTCGGTGTTAATTGTCCGCAGCAATAAAAAGAAGCGTGCTGCAGTAATCGGCGAGACTCAGACCGAGGCCGCTGTTACCGATGCGGAGTTAGAAGTTTTCGGCGAGGATGAGCCTGTTTCGTCAGAGGAAGAAACCACCTCGGCAATTTTATTTGAAATTGATGAAAAAATGAAAAACGTGCAGGTTGCCACCGGTGACAGCAAAAAAGATGAGGACGCCGAAATCAACCGTGATTACGGTACCAATTCGTCGCGCCTTGCGCCGGCAAAATCTCCGCGCCTGAACGGCAGATTAACGGGCGTTCCGCTTTCATCAGACAGTATGTACACGTCCTCTCTGCTGCCTTTAAAATACGTGAACCGTGATTTTATGTCGGGACTTATCGATATAGACGGTACACTTTTTAATTTTGATTCGTCACACAACCCGATAAGAGGGCATAAAGCCATAAGCGATGTGCAGTATTATTTCAACGATAACGGTGCTCTTTCCTCTATGGTAGGTATTGATGTGTCTCATCATAATGGTAAGATAGATTGGGCGGCGGTGCGAGCTGCAGGCGTTGATTTTGCTATAATACGTGTCGGATTTCGCGGATACGGCGACAAGGGAACACTCAAGCTTGATTCACGCTTTAACGAAAATGTTGAGGGCGCTTTGAATAACGGCATACAGGTAGGCGTGTATTTTTACAGCCAGGCGGTTACGGTTTACGAGGCTGTTGAGGAAGCGAGCGTGGCTGTAAACTATTCGAGAAAATATAATATAACGTTACCCATATATTTTGATACGGAGTTTTCAAACAGTGAGCATTCGGGCAGAGCAGACCGCCTCACGGCAAGTCAGCGAACCAACATTGCCGTTGCATTTTGCGAGGCCGTAAAAAATGCAGGATACAAACCGGGAATTTATGCGAGCAAAACGTTTTATACCGATGAGCTGAATTTTTCGCGTCTTTCAAATTATGAAATTTGGGTTGCGCATTATACGAGTGAAACCACGGATTTTAAATATGACTATAAGGTCTGGCAGTATACACCCAAGGGTAGGGTAAACGGAATTCCGAATGATACCGACATAAACATAGCTTTGTTTGATTACGGCAATAATGACGATATGAGCGACAGGGGAGGCAGCGTGGCGTTCTTTGATTCCGACACGGATATTCAAAACGCTCTGAATGCGGAGAACAGCATAAAGAAATATCAGCTGTTCAGAACACAAACACTTTATAATTCCGCGCAATCGGACATCGATTTTGTTAATCAGCCGGAAGTAAAAGCAAAGCTTTTTGATGCGCTTGAGAATTTGAAAAACAAACTGGGATTTTTAGCGGAGCCCACCAAAAACAGCGAAAATGATGAAACCACCGGTGAGCTGAGTGAGGAATAGGCGGATATAATATAGTTTTAAACTTCCTATTCCCGTGTGAGGCGAACTTAAAGCCTTACGGGCTTGTGTAATTTGATTGCGATTTGAGCCCTGCCTACAAAAATTTAGGCTTGCTTTAGTATATCTCGGCATCATCCTTAAAACTCGTTTTTCCTCCGATTTGCCTAAAAATTGAAAACATTTAATAAAAAATCAAAATACCACTTGATTTTATCGCTCCGATATAATATAATACTAAAGCACTTCGGGGTGTGGCGAAGTTTGGTATCGCGCTTGGTTCGGGACCAAGAGGCCATGGGTTCAAGTCCCGTCACTCCGACCAAAAAAGGTAAGTATCGTAAGATGCTTACCTTTTTTTATTTATCCGCAACTTTTTGTAGCTATGAAATTGTTTTTGTGATACAATCATTTACAGAATATACTTTGACTTGTTAAGGAGCGCGCTATGAAAAGATTATTAAAAAACGGAACGATAGTCAATGTCTTTACGGGTGAGCTCATAAAGACGAACGTTCTTTTTGAAAACGGAATTATTTTGGGCGTGGACGACTACGGTGACGATGAAGCAGATGAAGTAATCGACGCTGCCGGAAAATATATTTGCCCGGGCTTTATAGACGGGCATATACATATCGAAAGCACAATGCTCACTTGCCCGGAATTTGCCAAAACGGCGGTTTCTCACGGTACGACCGCGGTAATAGCCGATCCGCATGAAATTGCCAATGTCAGCGGTAAAGACGGCCTTCGCTATATGATTGAATCAAGTGAGGGTCTTCCGCTTACCGTGTATTTTGTAATACCGTCATGTGTTCCGGCAACAAGCTTTGACGAATCAGGCGCGGTTCTCTCGGCGGATGATATAGAGGAATTCTATTCGGAAAGTCGTGTTCTCGGGCTCGGCGAGGTTATGAATTATGTCGGCGTGGTTGCCGGGGACGGCGAGCTTGAGAAAAAAATCAAATCCGCATTGTCTCGCGGACTTGTTGTAAACGGTCATGCTCCGCTTTTGTCGGGCAAGCCGCTTGATAAATACATTTCCGCGGGAATAGGAGATGACCATGAATGCTCTTCGGCCGATGAAGCCAAGGAGCGCATACGCAAGGGGCAGAGAATAATGATAAGGCAGGGAACTGCGGCGAGAAATCTTTCGGGGTTGATTTCGTTATTTGACGACCCGTGGGAGCAGAGATGCCTTTTGGTGACCGATGATAAACACCCGGCTGACCTTATCTCAAACGGCCATATAGACAGCATAATCCGCTCTGCCGTGCAAATGGGCAAAAGCGCTGTCACAGGCATAAGAATGGCGACCCTCCATGCTGCGGAGTGCTTCGGACTTAAAAATACAGGCGCCGTAGCACCAGGTTACAAAGCGGATTTGCTTGTCCTTGATGACCTTGATAAGGTAATCGTGCGCGATGTATACAAAAACGGAGAAAAGGTTGTTTCGGACGGCAAAACGTTTTGTTTTGATATGCCGAAAATAAATGATGCTCTCGAAAAGAAAGTGCGTAGCTCGTTTAATTTGCCCATGCTATCTTCGTCTGATTTTGCCGTCGATTATAACGGTAAAAGAAAATGCCATGTTATATCCCTTGTGGACGGGCAGCTTTTGACCGATGATTTGGTATCGGATATTGATTTCGACTGCAATAACGGCATAGATATCGAGCATGATATATTGAAAATAGCCGTTATTGAAAGACATCACAACACGGGTCATATAGGAAATGCTTTTATAAAGGGTATCGGACTTAAGGAGGGTGCCATAGCATCTTCCGTGGCGCATGATTCGCACAATCTTATTGTGATAGGCACAAATACCGATGATATGGCGTTTGCCGCAAACCGTATACGTGAGCTCGGCGGCGGTATAGTTTCGGTTAAAAACGGAAAAGTCGTGGCCGAAATGCCTCTGCCGATAGGCGGACTTATGTCGTGCGAAACAGTGGAAAGAGCGGCGGAAGAAAACGAAAAGGTGCGTGAAAGCGTGTATTCTCTCGGTGTGCCGAAGGGCTTTGAGCCGTTTATGATTATGTCGTTTTTGAGCTTGCCGGTAATACCGCATTTAAAGCTTACCACTAAGGGTCTTGTTAATGTTGATACTCAGAGTGAGGTTCCGCTTGCGGCGGAATAAATAAAATGCATTTATAAGAGTTTTTGTTGATATTATGCCGTGTGAAGCATTCTTTCACACGGCATTTTTGCGTTTAATAAATTATTAATTTTCTTGTAATTATTTGTTACTTGATTTTGTCGAACAGTGTTATATAATGGAGTTGTAAATTAAATCAAAGGATGTAATTGCGGTGGAAAAGCAAAGGTTAAGCATTGTTGTAAAACAAAATAATTTGTTTAAAAAAATGATATTTGTTCTGTCTTTGTTGATTATTTTAATCTCAATAATGCTTGCGGTGTTCGGAGTCAAATATAATAAAACCAAGCAAAATCTAAAAACGGTTGCGGCACAAAAAGCGGCTGTGGAGCAATCGCTGAGTGAACGGGAATCGTTATTTGCGGATGAAAAGGGCAGCCTGAACGGCGAAATATCAAAGCTTAATGAGCAGGTGTCGCTTAAAAGGGAACAAGAGAGCAGGGCACTCGCCGAAGCCAATGCCGGAAAAGTTGTTTACCTGACCTTTGATGACGGCCCGTCGCCTAACACTCCGAGGATAATCGATATCCTGAATGAGAACGGAGTTAAGGCGACTTTTTTTGTGAAAAACGGCGGTAAGTATAACGGGTATATGAAAAACATAACTGAATCGGGAAACCAAATCGCGCTTCATTCATATTCTCACGATTATCCGCAGGTGTATGCTTCGGAGCAGGCGTTTTTTGACGATTTGCAGAAAATATCCGATCTCGTATACAATGAAACGGGAGTCCGTACAAACATATTTCGTTTTCCCGGAGGCAGCAGCAATACCATAAGCCGCAAGTATTCGCCGGGGATTATGACGACGCTGACAAAAGAGGTGCAAGAAAAAGGATACTGCTATTTTGATTGGAACGTTTCTTCGGGTGATGCCGAATCAAGGGAACAGCCTAAAAACACTATAATAGAGAATTGTAAAAAAGTACCGAAATCCAACACAATAGTTGTGCTTATGCACGATTCTGCGGTGAAAAACACAACTGTGGAGGCACTTCCCGAGATAATCGCATATTATAAAAGTATGGGTTACAGCTTCGGCGTTTTAAGCGAAAAAACATATCCGGTGCATCAAAAAGTCAATAATTGATGTGTGCCCGATTTTTTTGTGTATATTCAATATGAACTAAAGCTTGCGGTTGTTATTTTGCACAAACATTTAAAATTGTTTTGATTTGTCTTTGGAGGTACAGCCGAATTATTGCAAAATCCCCCATATATCGTGTCAAAGCCGTTGACGAGGACAAGTTTTGTGGTATAATATGTTAACGGTACGAAGAAAAAACATTATTATATATCAATATTTGGGGAGAATAACTATGTACGTTAAAGATGTTCTTGTTCAAAATCAGGTAGGACTTCATGCTCGTCCTGCAACCTTCTTCATTCAGAAAGCCAATGAGTTTAAATCTTCTATCTGGGTTGAAAAGGAAGAGAGAAGAGTTAACGCAAAGAGCCTTCTCGGCGTTCTTTCACTCGGCATAATGGGTGGCACAAAGATCAGGATCATTGCCGGCGGCCCCGATGAAGAACAGGCCGTTGAGGAGCTTGTTAAGCTTGTTGAATCAGGCTTTGCCGAGTAATTTAAATATTCAATTAAAACGGCACACCGTATTTTCTTCGGTGTGCCTTATTTTTTAACGAAGGGCGGTGAGTGCTTTGAATCCGAAAATGAAAATACTCAGAAAAAAGGCGATGAGCCTGCCTCTTTTGCCGGGCGTTTATATTATGAAAAATGCCGATGGGAAAATAATATATATCGGTAAAGCAAAAGCACTTAAAAACCGCGTCAGTCAGTATTTCGGCTCGCAAAATCGCCATCCGGTAAAAGTACGTAAAATGGTGGAAAATGTCGACCGTTTTGATTATATAGTAACGGGAAGCGAATTCGAAGCTCTCGTTCTTGAGTGCAGTCTGATAAAACAGCATTCGCCGAAATACAATATTCTTTTAAAAGACGATAAGGGTTACAGCTACATTCGCATATCCGAAGGTGAATATCGCAAGATTTCCGCCGTGTTCAATAAAAAAGATGACGGTTCGGAGTATATAGGTCCGTATCTCAGTTCGTATTCGGTAAGGCAAAGTGTGGATGCGGCCAATAAAATATTCAAATTACCGCAGTGCAACAAGGTCTTTCCGCGCGATTTCGGCAAGAGCAGACCATGCCTTAATTATTATATTTCGCAGTGCTGCGGACTTTGTACGGGTAAAATAAAAAAATCCGATTATGACGAGGCGGTGGACGGCGCGATTGCGTTTTTAAAGGGTGACAGCCGCGATATAATCGCCGATTTGCGTGCCAAAATGGAAAAGGCGGCAGAGGAGCTTGATTTTGAACAGGCTGCAAAGCTGCGCGACCGCATTAACTCCATAGAGCGAATTAAAGAAAAGCAAAAGGTTGTTTATAAATCCGTCGAAGAGCAGGATGTGTTTGCAACCGCTGATATTGACGGCAGTGTGTGCCTTGCTGTTTTAAGGTTTTCAAACGGCAGACTTTTTGACAGCGAGCATTTCTTCTTCGATGACCCCGGTGATAAGAAGGGTATGCGCTCCGATTTCATCACGTCCTATTATTCTATGCGAGACAATATTCCGAAGCGCGTTACTGTAGACGGCGAGGTTGCCGACAGAGATCTTTTGGAGCAATGGCTTTCCGAGAAAAAGGGCAAAAAAGTTACGGTCTTTGTTCCGGCAAGGGGAGAACAGCTCGAAATAGTTAATATGTGCCGTAAAAACGCCGAGGAAAAGCTGGCGATTAAAAAGGGCAGAACCGGAAGAGAAATAGCCGTTCTCGACGAACTTAAGGATTTGCTCGGCCTCAAAAAGACGCCGGAGTACATTGAGTCCTACGATATATCGCATACCGCAGGGCAGGATTCTGTTGCGGGTATGATAGTTTTTAAGGGCGGTAAGCCTTATCGTAAGGCGTATAAACGTTTTTCCATAAAGAGCTTTGACGGTAACGACGATTACCGCGCTATGAATGAGGTTCTTACAAGACGCTTTTCCGAATACGAAAAAAGCAAGGATTCAACCGAGGGCTTCGGCAAATTGCCGGACCTTATACTGCTTGACGGCGGCGTTGGGCAGGTCCATGCCGTAGAACCCGTGCTTCGTGAATTCGGACTTAAAATTCCGCTTTTCGGTATGGTAAAGGATAATCGACACCGCACGCGTGCCATTTCGGGTGACGGCGGCGAAATAGCCATAAATTCAAAACGGCAGGTGTTTACGCTCGTTTCCGAAATACAAAATGAGGTACATCGATTTTCTGTGGCATATCATCACCAAAAGCATGCAAAACGCGGGCTTTCGCTATCTCTTACCGAGATAGAGGGCGTCGGAGAAAAAAGAGCATCCGCGCTTTTAAAATATTTTAAAACCATGACTGCAATTAAAAACGCTGAGGTCGATGAGCTTTCAAAGGCTCCGGGGATAACCTCTGCCGTTGCACAAAATATATATGATTATTACAGAACAAAGGATTGTTTAAAATGATTAACTCGGTTATATTCGATCTCGACGGAACTCTTCTTAACTCTCTCGACGACCTTGCAGACAGCACTAATTACACGCTCAGAACCGCGGGCTACCCGGAAAGGACGCGCGACGAGGTGCGCAGGTTTGTCGGAAACGGTATATATAAGCTTATCGAGAGAGCCGTTCCCACAGGCACCGATAAGGCGGAAATAGATAAGTGTTTTGATATATTTTGCCGTAATTACAAAAAAAATATGGCGAATAAAACAAAACCGTATCCCGGAATTACGGATATGCTAAAAACCCTTTATGAAAACGGCTTTAAGCTTGCCATAGTTACAAATAAGGCTGATTTTGCCGCACAGGAGCTTTGCGGCGAAATGTTCGGCGATTACGTTAAAACCGTTGTCGGAAGCGTAAAAGAGCGCAGAAACAAGCCCTATCCCGACAATGTTTTGTTCGCTATAGATAAGATGGGTGCCGAAAAGAGCGAGACCGTATATGTAGGCGACAGCGAGGTTGATGTCGAAACGGCAAAAAATTCGGGACTGAGTGTTATTGCCGTGCTTTGGGGCTATCGCGATATAGAGGTTCTCAAAAAAGCCGGAGCGGAAAAAACCGCGAAAAATGCCGAAGAATTAAAGAATATACTCTTAAATTTAAAAAAATAGTGAAAACTGTTGACAATTGTGATAAAATAATGAAATAATATTAGAAGCATTTTATGGAGAGATCTTATGAGAGTTATTACCGGTATAGCCAGAGGACGTAAGCTTGTGACTCTTGAGGGCGAAGAAGTGGTGCGTCCCACTACCGACAGGGTAAAAGAGGCTATGTTCAGTATAATACAGTTTGATATTCCGGGGAAATCTGTGCTTGACCTTTTTGCGGGGTCGGGTCAGCTCGGAATTGAGGCTCTTTCACGCGGTGCCGAAAAGGCTGTGTTTGTTGATAAAAGCGCAGAGGCTTTTTCCGTTGTTAAGCAAAACCTTAAAACCTGCGGTTTATCTGATAAAGCAACGGTTATAAATTCCGACAGCTTTGGTTTCCTTCGCAGCACCGCAGAAAAGTTTGATATAATTCTCATTGATCCGCCGTATAACAGGCAAATGGCAGAAACAGCTCTGTCTCTTGTCGACGGTGTTTTAAAAGACGGCGGCATTGTAATGTGTGAAACCGATTACCGCGAGGACTTGCCGGAAGAAGTCGGTGATATTAAAAAATTTAAGGAATATAAATATTCCAAGACTAAACTCACTACCTATAAAAAGTAATTCGGAGGGGTTTTCTTGAAAACGGTTATATGTCCCGGCAGTTTTGACCCTGTTACAATGGGGCACCTTGACATTATCCGCAGAAGCGCGAAAATGTTTGATAAGGTCATCGTTGTCGTAATGACAAATTATCATAAAAAAAATAATTATGCCTTCACATCGGAGGAGAGAGTTGAGCTTTTGAAGCGCTGTACCGCAGATATGCCAAACGTCGATGTGGACCGATACGACGGTTTGCTTGCCGATTATGCACGCCGCAAAGAGGCGGTTGCCATAGTAAAGGGCCTTCGAGCGGTTTCGGATTTTGAGTACGAATTTCAACAGGCGCTCACAAATAAAAAACTCAATAACGAGCTTGAAACGGTATTTATTACAACGCGAGCCGAGAATATGTACTTAAGCTCCAGCGTGGTAAAGCAGGTTTGTGAGCTCGGCGGTGACATTAGCACATTCGTTCCTGCTGAAATACGTGAGGACATCATCAAAAGAATAAAAAAATAAACTGAGAGACAGCAAATAAGAGGTGTAAAACAAATGACTATTGAAAGCTTAATAGAGGAGCTTGAGCAGATTATTGATGAGGGAAAATCCGTTCCCTTTACTTCAAATCAGATAGTTGACGTCGAAAGGCTCAGAACCACTATCGAGGATATGAGGCTTAATATGCCCGATGAGCTTATGCAGGCGAGAAAAATAGCCTCCGAGAGAAAGGAAATACTTACTGCGGCGCAAAGCACCGCCGAGGGGATTATTACCGCGGCAAAGAAAAAGGCCGATGAGCTTATTTCCGAGCACGAGATAACGAAGGGCGCCGAGGCCGAGGCTGAAAATATTATGGCGGAAGCACGTAAAAAGGCAAACGGTATCGTCGAGCAGGCGAGAGGGACTGCAGCGGAGCTTACGGAGCAGGCTCAAAAGTGGTCAAACGATATGCGTAAAAGCGCAGGCGAATACGTTGAGAGGGTTGTATCTATGGCAGACGAGGGTCTTACCAACTCCGTAAATGAAATAAGACGCGTGCGTCAGTCTCTCAAGGCTGCCGCTCAGCACAAAAAGGCTCCCGAAGAGAGCAAGTAATTTTTGCTGCCTTATATAGTATTTTATTTCGCCTCGTTGCATATATTTGCTTCGAGGTGAATTTATATGTTCGTATACTCCGTAAAGAAAAGGCAGGTAAAAATGGCTCTGCTTGTGTTTTTTGTGGCATTGCTTGCAGTCGCGCTGATTATTGTTTCTCATCATACGGCAGAGGCGGGGAAAACGGCGGCGCTGAATATCAGAGCAGCTTCCTCCGAAGACAGAATCGCGTATCTTTCGCAGTTCGGCTGGAGCGTAAAAGAAGATCCGGTTGAGGTTTGCGAAGTGATTATTCCCGCGGAATTTGATGATGTATACGAAAAATACAATGAGCTTCAAAAGGAACAAGGCTTTGATTTATCCTTGTATGCGTCGAAACGGGTAAAGCGTTGGACATATGAGATTACAAATTATACGGGCTACGAAAATACCGGCTTTATCCACGCAAATATTTTAGTGTATGACGGCAAGGTGATAGGCGGAGATGTGTGCTCAACAGAGCTTAACGGCTTTATGCACGGCTTTGCAAAGCCTGATAACACCGGCGAATAAATAAGGAGAAACGGATGAAAAAAGAGCGGATAGATAAGCTTATAGCAGGCAGCGGTAAACTCAGCAGAAAAGACGTGGCAGGTCTGATTTCTCACGGCAATGTTACACTTAACGGCAGGACTGTCAAAAGCGGCTCCGAAAAGGCTGATGCCGATTCGGACGAGATTAAAGTATGCGGTGAAATTTTCACAATAAAAAAACATATATACATAATGCTCAATAAGCCGAAAGGCGTTGTTTCGGCAAGCGACGGAAAAGGTGAAAGAACAGTTTGTGACCTTGTCCCCGAAAAGCTTATGCGCCGTGGGCTGTTCCCCGCCGGCAGACTCGATAAAGATACTACGGGCTTTGTGCTGATAACCGACGACGGCGAGTTCGCACACCGTATTCTATCACCGAAAAACCACATTGATAAAACGTACGTTGTGTCTCTTCGCGATAATATCGAAGAAGAGGCCGTTTCGTTGCTCGAAAACGGCATTACTCTTCGTGACGGGACTGCTTTTTTGCCGTCAAAAATAAAAATACTCTCCGATAAAGAGTGCGAAATTACTATTTGCGAGGGTAAATATCATCAGATAAAGCGTATGTTTTGCGCCGTCGGAAACGAGGTTACAAATCTTCGCCGTATAAAAATGGGACGACTCTTCCTCGATGAAAGGCTGAGAGACGGCGAGTGCCGCGAAATAACAGCCGATGAATTAAAAATGATTTCCGAAAAAGAATAAGTTGATGCAGTATTCGCAAAGCTCCCTTTACGGGAGCTTTTTTGACGTAAAAGAACAGGACGCTCTCCGAAGGAAGCGCCCTGTTTTGCTTATTTTAATCTATTTAATGAATTTATGACTTTCCCTTACTGCCATACTGTCGCATCGCTCATTTTCCGGATGACCCGCATGCCCCTTGAGCCAAACAATATTAAGACTGTGCTTTGATATGAGCGTCAAAAGCTCATCCCATAAATCGGAATTCAACGCCGGCTTGCCGTCGCTCTTTTTCCAGCCCTTCCTTTTCCAGCCCTCTGCCCAGCCTTTTGTTATGGCGTCCGCAACATATTTTGAATCCGTATAAAGAGTTACGTCGCACGGCCTTTTAAGCGCCTTAAAGCCCTCTATTACTGCGGTCAACTCCATTCTGTTGTTTGTGGTGCTGCGTTCTCCGCCCGACAGCTCTTTTTCAGCCGAACCGAAACGCAAAATTGTACCCCACCCTCCGGGACCGGGATTTCCGGAGCACGCACCGTCGGTGTACATTTCAATTTTGTCAAGCTCTTTTTTCATGTGTTCACATCCGATTTGCTATAAAATCACACGGATATTTTAACATTAAATTCGCATTAAAACAACAGATTATTTTATAGCGACGGGGCAATAATACTTTTATGCATATATCCCTCTTTTTCCCCGAAGTGCGGAATACGTATGAAAGGTTACGGTGGTTTTGTGAAAGCGGTAATAGCATCTGAAGTCAGAAACGGATTTTTTAATGATGATTTTTTCGGTACGCCTAAAATTCTTTTGCCTTTACTCGGTAAACCGCTGCTCGGCTATATGACCGATATGCTTTCTTTTTACGGAATGAACAAAATTGTACTTTTGCTTGATGCGCAATCGGAAAAAGTAAGCGAGTATTTAAAAAATAATCCGACTTGCGGAGCAAAGGTTAAGCCGGTTATCGGAAAAAGTATAAACGACGCTTTAAACTCACTTTTCTGTTCTGATGAAAAAGAGGATGACAACGTTTTACTGATAACCGACAACGTGCTTTTTGATTTTGATTTGAGCGAAGCCGAAAAATATCACCGAAGTATGGGGGCGGATGTAACCGTAATAATCACGCATTGTGACGGAGTTACCGGAGAGAAGCTTGTTTTCACGTCGCCGTCCGGCAGAATTACGGGCTTTTCGGGGAGCGTCGGCAGGTGCGGCTTTCTTACGGATAAGGCGGACACGGGCATTTATATAATTTCCGGCAGAATATTAAAAATGCTTCGCGACCGCACAATCACGGCTTTTTCAAATGAGATACTGCCTGAATTGCTCTCACAAAATAAAAGTCTTTTTGCATTTCGGTGCGCCGGATACAGGCGCGGTATAAATACGGTATTATCATATTTAAAATGTACTCGCGATATGCTTGACGGAAAAACAGTATTTCCTCTGTCGGAAATATGCGACGGCATATATTCAAACAGCGAACTGCCTTGCGGCAAATACAATATTACGCCGCCTGTGTTTATAGGTGAAAATACCGAAATTTCGGACGGAGCGGATTTAGGACCGTATACCGTAGTGGGCGACGGCTGTTTTATAGGCGAAAAAGTATTTGTTCGCGGCAGTATTATGCTCAATAAATCCGCAGCCTTACGCGGAGCCGATATATCGGGAGCCGTTATGGGTGTAAATTCGGTTGCGGAGGAAAACAGCAAAATGTCTTTAGGCAGCGTGCTGTGTGAGAAAGCGACTGTCGGCAGAAATATGGCGGTGGGCGAAAATGTAAAAGTCACACCGAAATCGCACGGCGGTATTTCCGCGCCCGAAAGTCAGCCGCAGGCTTATTATTACGCCGAAAATATTACCGCTTTAGGCAGCCGCGGTACCGATTCGCTTTTCGGCGATTTTGATATAGGCCTGTTTTGCAAAGTCGGCAGAGCCTTGGGCAGCTGTGAATTCGGTACGCGAACAGGAATAGGGTACGATGACAGCGTTTCTTCCGCAGCGGCGGTAAAGGCCGTTACGGCGGGACTTATATCCTCGGGCTCGCACGTGTTTGATTTCGGCAGATGCTTTATGTCAGAAGTCGCTTTTTTCTCTTCTTTTTGTTCTCTCGGCTGCGGAATTTACATTTATTCGGAAAAGAACGGTATTCATTCGGCGTTTTACGGAAACGGCGGATTGCCGTTATCGCCCGATTTCGAGCAGGAACTTGAGCACCGTGCAGAAAACGGTGAATTTCGCCGTTGCTCGGCACAGAATATGCGAGCCGTCTCCGATATGTCAAGCATGAGCAGTATGTATCGCCGAGAACTTTTGAGACAATCGGGAGATATGCTTTCGGGTATTACGGCCAATGTAATGAGCGATAATAAGGACATACTTTTACTTATGGAGGATTGTCTTTTAACACTCGGCTGCGGTAAAGGCGATGACATCACGTTTAAGATAACAAGAGGCGGCACGGAGGTTTCGGCATTTTGCCGTGAATGCGGGTGGATCAATATGGATAAACTGCTTTCGTTGTGCTGTCTGTATGAGTTTCAATGTGGTCATGATGTTGCTGTGCCGTATGATGCTCCGGCAGCTATAAATGATATGGCAGACGGATATGAAAAGCGTGTTTTGCGGTACCCCGTGCAGGCGAAGACGCCTGTTCGCGATGAACTCAAATATCTGTCATCAAAACAGATTTTTTTGCGTGACGGGCTGTTTATGGCGGTAAAAATACTCGGTATAATGCGCGAGACCGGATATTCTTTCCCAAAACTGCTTTCACAGATACCTAAATTCTTTGTAAAACACAAAACCGTCAGCTTTTCCTCCGTTCCCGAGGATATTTGCAGAGCTTTCCCCAATGACACCGTTTATCCGTCTCATAACGGGGCGGTAATGTATCGCAGCGGTGGCAGAGTGCTGCTGAAGCCGTCTGAAAACGGCAAAACAATCGAGATAGTCACAGAGGCACTGAACTATGAGGTATCGTGTGAGCTGTGTGATGATATTGAAAATAAACTGAGAGATTTAGGCTCTGTTCTCAATTGACATCCGAGGCAAAAAATAGTATTATATTATAATCCATGATTATGCGGTGGAGTGGTGCCGTATCTTGATTAGGATTTTACCTGCTTTTTGTACGTTTTGAAAAGCAGGATACATATATTCATTTTTTATTAAGGAGATATTTAATGTTAAAGAAAAAAACAGAGAGACTTATTCCGCAGTCGGATCAGCCTAAAAAGCAGATCAGCCGCGGAAAGGTAACTGTACCCAAAAACTCGAAACAAAACGCTCTCTCTAACGAAAAAAACAGTCTTGAGAACCGCAAAACAGCAAAAAACCCAACTTCCGGCAAGAAAAATTCCGCCGGTCAGAAAAAACAAAATCCGCAAAAAACAAAAAATCAAAATTCAAAAACACAGCAAAAATCCGTTCAGAAAAACGGTACTTCAAGGCCTGTGAAAAACGAACGCAAGACAACCAAAGCAACCGGCAACTCAAAGGGTCAGAGTAAACGCCGCGGCAAAAAGAATAATGTGCCGCTTAAAATTGCATTTCTCGGCGGACTCAATGAAGTCGGCAAAAATATGACGCTCTATGAGTGCGGCAACGATATGATGCTTGTTGACTGCGGACTTGAATTTCCGGATACGGAAATGCTCGGTGTAGACCTTGTAATACCGGACTTTACCTATGTAACCGAGAATGCAAGCAAAATACGCGGTATAGTCATAACCCACGGTCACGAGGACCATATAGGCGGGCTTGCGTATCTTTTAAAGCAGGTTAACATTCCCGTGTACGGAACGCGCCTTACAATAGGCCTTATCGAGGGCAAGCTTAAAGAGCACGGTATTTTAAAGCAGTGCAGTCTTAATGTTGCAAATCCGGGCGATCATATAAAGCTCGGCTGCTTCGACGTTGAGCTGATACACGTAAACCACTCAATTCCCGACGCCGTAGCCCTTGCTATAAAATCACCCGCCGGAACCGTTATACAGACGGGCGATTTCAAAATTGATACAACTCCTATAGACGGCGGAGTTATTGATATAGCTCGTTTATCTCAGCTCGGAACGGAAGGCGTGCTCGCACTTCTTTCCGATTCCACAAACGCGGCAAAGCCCGGCTTTACCGAGAGCGAGAGGAAGGTCGGCGAGACGTTTGAAACGCAGTTCAGAAAAGCTAACGGCAGGCGTCTTATCGTAGCAACCTTTGCGTCGAACATTCACCGTGTGCAACAGATAATCGATGTTGCCGAAAGTCTCGGAAGAAAGGTCGCTCTCTCCGGCAGAAGCCTTGAAAACGTTGTTTCGATAGCAGCCGAGATGGGTTACATCCGTATTCCCGATGGCATACTTATAGGAATCGACAGTATTAACCGCTATCCTGCGGATAAGCTTGTTATTATAACCACGGGCAGCCAGGGCGAGCCGATGTCAGCACTTTACAGAATGGCGTTTTCCGAGCACAGACGTGTTGCTATCTGCCCCAATGATTATGTAATAATCTCTGCAACACCTATTCCCGGTAATGAAAAAATGGTCGGCAAGGTAGTTGATGAGCTCTTAAAGCAGGGCGCAGAGGTAGTGTACGAAAAAATGTATGATGTTCACGTTTCGGGTCACGCCTGTCAGGAAGAACTCAAAATAATGATGAGCATTACGAAACCCAAGTATTTTATCCCCGTGCACGGCGAGCAAAAGCATCTGCGTAAAAATGCCGGACTCGCGAAAAGTGTCGGAATACCTCCTCAGAACATCCTTATTGCCGACAACGGTAAGGAGGTTGAGTTGACGGAGGATAAAATAAGAATTTCAGGCGATGTACCGGCGGGTATGGTCTTTGTTGACGGCTCAGGCGTCGGAGATGTAGGCTCGGTTGTGCTGCGAGACAGAAAGCGACTCGCCGAGGACGGTCTTATAATTATTGTCGCCACAATAGATAAAGAAACGGGAGATGTTCTTTCGGGACCCGAAGTTATTTCACGCGGCTTTGTTTATGTACGCGAGTCAGAGCAGCTTATTGATAAGGCGAGACGGCTTTGCGACAGCGTTATAGCCGATTGTATGTTTGAGAGAGTTCGCGATTGGACTACCGTTAAAAATCGCCTTCGCGACGAAGTCTCTCACCTTATGTACCACGAGACCAAGCGTAGTCCCATGATACTTCCCGTTATAATGGAAATATAACTGTTTTTTATTTGCTTTTTACAGAGTGCCGCGGTTCGTCGGGCTTTAATAGTTAAAGCTTTGATTTTACGCCGCAGTGCCAAAGGGAGTAAAAATGAAATTCAAAATAAGTCATCTTGTAAAAACCTATCCGATTACATTTTTTGCGGTTATTGCGCTGTTTACGGCTTCAGCTGTGACGGCGGCAAAAGGAGTGCTTTTACCTCTCGCCATAGGCGAGGCGGCTCTTTCCGTTGTGCTTGCGGTTTCCGCAATCCTTAAAATGCACAACGAATTTCGTATAATAAAAAATGCGGTGATTTCACTCAATGCGTCGCTGTCGGATAAGGATATGTTAAAATATTTTCCGCTTCCTGCAGTAATATGCAAGACAAACGGGAAAATTCTTTGGTTTAACGACCTTTTTAAAGCTGACGTTATAAGAAACCGTCAGCCGAGAGAAGACAATATATCCGTTTTTATAGGCGGTAAGGCTTTGTCGGAGCTTGCCGCAAAAAAAACATTTTCAGCGACTTACGACGGTCGAGATTACACCGTTATAAGTGAAACGCTTGACTCTTCCGGAGAGTCCTGTACGGTTTTTTACTTTGTGGATGATACCGACCTTAAGAGTATAGTCAGAGAATATCGTATGTCAAAGCCGGCCGTAGCTCTTGTTGCGGTTGACAGCATAGACGAGTTTTACAGAGTGTATAAAGAGAGCGAATATGCCGAAATAACAAGTGCTGTTGAAAGACTTACCGAAAACTGGTTTTCTGAATTCAGCGGCGTTTTCCGCAAACTCGGAACAGGGAGATTTATAGCAATAGTACCCGAATCCGAGCTTGAAAAAATGATTTCAAAAAAATTCAATGTGCTTGAAAACGTCAGAAGCTATACTTATAACGGTGCTACTGTCGGAATAACGCTTTCCGCGGGCGTCGGCAGGGGAGATAATTTAAGTGACGCCGAAGGTGCCGCACGTCAGGCTCTCGATATGGCTCTCGGTCGCGGCGGCGATCAGGTTGCCGTAAAGGATAACGATAAGTACACGTTCTTCGGAGGCGTTTCAAAGGGCGTTGAAAAGCGTACAAAGGTTCGCACAAGAGTCGTGGCTTCCGCTATGTCGGAGCTTATAAGAAACGCATCTAATGTAGTTATAATGGGTCACAAATTCTCCGATCTTGACAGCGTCGGTGCCGCATACGGTATGTACAAGGCGGCTTTGGCGCTCGGTAAAGACGCGAAAATAGTGGTAAACAGAAAAACAACGCTTGCCCAACCTCTTATTGACTATATAGGAAAAAGTGACGATGATTGCTTCGTTTCTCCTTTAACGGGTGAGCGTCTCACGGTCAAAAAGACCTTACTTATTGTAGTCGACACTCACAAGGCGGATTTCGTTGACTCGAAAAATGTATATGAAAAAGCTCAAAATGTAATAGTTATAGATCACCACAGGAAAACAGTCGATTACATAAATAATGCTGTTATTTTTTATCACGAGCCGCATGCTTCTTCAACGTGTGAAATGGTAACGGAGCTTTTGCAATATATTAGCAAGCATCCTGTTGCAGACTCGGTTTGCGCTACGGCCTTAATGTCGGGTATTATGCTTGATACAAAGGAATTTGTTTTAAGAGCCGGAGTACGTACTTTCGAGGCGGCAGCATATCTTCGCTCCCGTGGAGCGGACACCGTAACGGTAAAATCATTTTTTGCAAATTCCATGGAGTCAAGAAAGCTTCGCGGTATGGTTGTTATGAATGCAGAAATGTATCGTGCTTGTGCGATTTCGGTTACCGATATTGAATCTGACGATATACGTGTGGTTTGCGCACAAGCTGCGGATGAGCTTCTTTCTGTAAGCGGTGTCGATGCGTCATTTGTTATATTTAAGACTGATGATATCATAAATATATCGGCGCGTTCCATGGGCAAGGTAAACGTCCAGCTTATAATGGAGGCGCTCGGTGGCGGAGGACATCAGACCATGGCGGCGGTTCAACTCAAGGATATTACCGAGAGTCAAATTAAAGATATGCTTAAAACCGCCATTGATAATTATTACAGTAATTTATGATTTCGGTTCCGAAAAACGGATGCCGTATAATAGAAAGGATTGATAAATATGGAGGTCATTCTTAAAAAAGATGTAAAGGGACTCGGCAAAGCCGGCGAAAAAGTCAAGGCGTCCGATGGTTATGCCCGTAATTTTCTTTTTCCTAAGGGACTTGCAGTTGAGGCAAATGCTCAGACTCTCACGGAGTTTCGCAACAGCGAATCCTCCAAGCAGCATAAGATAGAGGTCGAAATAGATAATGCAAATAAAGCAAAGGCAAGGCTCGATGGCAAGACTGTAAAACTTAAGGCTAAGGCCGGTGAAAACGGCAAGCTTTTTGGCTCGGTTACGGTTAAAGAAGCTGCAGATGCAGTCGGCAAACAGCTCGGCGTTACCGTAGACAAGCGCAAGATGTCTATGGCTGACATCAAAAATTTCGGCACATATACGGCAGAGGTGAAGCTTTACAACGGAATTACCGCAAAGCTTTACGTTGAAGTCGGAGAATAAAACATAACCGGATGTGAAATAAATGGACAACCTGACTTTTGACAATTTAACAGAGCCGTATTCGCTTGAATCGGAACAGGCTGTTTTGGGTTCCGTGCTTATAGACCCGCAATGTCTTTCGGATGTAATGACGGTACTTAAGGCTGAGCATTTTTATATTCCGCAGCACCGCGATATCTATTCGGTTATTGTAACGCTTGACGCTCTCGGTTCAAAGATAGACCCGTTGATAGTTCTTGAGGAACTCAAAAAGAACGAAGTTTATAACGATGCCGACGGCAAAAATTACCTGGCACAGCTTGCTCAGGCAGTACCGTCAACGGCAAACGTTATGAATTATGCCAAAATCGTTAAGGAAAAGTTCACTCTTCGTGAGCTTATGAATGTTTCGCACGATGTCCTTCACCAGTGTTCGGAACAATCGGAAAATGCCGAAACCATACTCGATTCGGCGGAGCAGCGCATATATAACATTCGTCAGGGCAAAACAACCGACGGACCGACTAAGCTCGGCGATATAGTGATAAATGACGTTATCCCCAACGTGACATTGCTTGCAACTCCCGAGGGCAAGGACCGAAAGGGTATTCCTACGGGGTTTTCAGTGCTTGATAAATATATGACCGGACTTAACAAGTCCGACCTTATTCTTATCGGAGCTCGTCCTGCGATGGGTAAAACAAGCTTCGCGCTGAATATTGCACGCAATGCCGCGGTTACTTCGCGTAAAAAGGTTCTTTTCTTTTCACTTGAGATGTCAAAAGAGCAGCTTGCACAGCGTATCCTTGCCACCGAAGCGAGAATTGAAAGCTCAAAAATGAGAACGGGCGACATTTCTCCCGAAGAGTGGGTTAGAATTGCCACATGCTCCGACGCGCTTTCAAAAGCGGAGCTCTATTTTGACGATACGTCAAATATAACTGTTCCCGAAATGAAAGCAAGAGTGCGCCGCCTTAAAGATGTTGACCTTGTAGTTATTGACTACCTTCAGCTTATGACCGGAACGAAGCGTACCGATAACCGTGCGCAAGAGGTAGCTGAAATCACAAGAAGCTTAAAGCTTATGGCAAAAGACCTTAAAATACCGGTGGTTACCTGCTCACAGCTTAACCGTCAGTCGGCGTCGGGCAAGGGCAAGGATCACAAGCCCACTATGTCGGAGCTTCGTGAATCGGGTTCAATAGAGCAGGACGCCGATATAATTTTACTCTTGTACCGTGAATCATATTTTGATGAGGACAAGGGCGAAAGCGTTGTTGCAGACGAGAATAAGGCGCAGGTCATAATAGCCAAAAACCGTCACGGCGGCACTACCGACGTAGACCTTAACTGGAACGGTCAGTATACATTGTTTACGACCGCGGAGTATAACAGAAATGAACCGTGATGTATTATCGGCAACAAAAAAATATGATATGCTGTCTTACGGCGATAAAATCATTGTGGGGCTTTCCGGCGGAGCGGATTCGGTGTGTCTTACACATGCGCTTGTTTCACTTAGGGATTCGCTTTCGCTTGAAGTCGAAGCTGTTCACGTAAACCACGGTATACGCGGCGAAGAGGCTTTGCGAGATGAAAAATTTTGTTCCGATTTTTGCAAAAGCCTGGGAATAAAATTGACCGTATTCCGCTTTGACATACCGCTTGAGTGTAAAAAGACGGGCGAGAGCGAAGAGGAGTGCGGCAGGCGAAAAAGGTATGAGTGCTTTAAAAACACGGCAGGCGAAAACGCAAAAATCGCAACGGCACACAATCTTAATGACAGTGCCGAAACCGTGCTTTTGAACATTGTACGCGGAACGGGATGCAAGGGACTTTGCGGTATACCGCCGATACGCGGCAATATAATAAGACCGCTCATTATGACTTCGCGCGACGATATTGAATTGTACTGTAAAGAAAATTCTCTTGATTTTGTTACCGACAGCACAAATCTTCAAAACGAATATAAGAGAAATGTTATCAGAAACGTAGTTTTTCCGACTCTGCAAAAAATGAATCCGTCCGTTCTTTCGGCATTTTCCCGACTTACTGAAAATGCGACGGATGACGAAAAACTGATAGAAGAAATCTCAGAGCTTAAATACTCCGAATGCAAAACTTCACTCGGCTTGGACGAAGAGAAGCTTTCGGGTTATCCCAAGGCATTGCGCCGCAGGATATTAATGAAGTTTTTAAGCGAAAATATTAAAAAGGATATATCCGCAGTCCACATATATGATGCCGAAAATACGGTGGGTACGGCTAAAAGCATAACCTTGCCGGGGAAAATAATACTCGCTCACAAGGACGGTTCGCTCGTCCTTTCGGAAAAAACAGAGGAGTATTTACCTTTTTCCGTAACATTCAATGTAAAAGACGGCGTCGTGGAATATCCGTACGGTAAGCTTAAAATTCAGATTTTCACTCAAAAAGATTTACAAAATCTTAACAAAGTGCTATTGGATAATGCCGTGGATTGTGATAAAATAGGCAATGTTCTTTCGGTGCGGAGCAGAAAAGAAGGGGATAAATTCTCTTCTGCGCGCAGAAAGAATACAAAGACGCTTAAAAAGCTGTTTAACGAAGCGAAAATTCCGCAGCCGAAGAGAGTTTGTATACCGGTTGTCAGCAGCGGAGAAAAAACCGTTTGGGTTGAGGGCTTCGGTACATCATCTGAATTTCGCGTCGATAAAGGTACAAGAAGATTTATAATTATAACAGGTTTAACGGGGGAGAATTAATGAAGGTAGACTATAAGAATGACATTGAGAGTGTTCTCTTGTCCGAAGAGAAATTAAAGGAAATAGTTACGTCGCTCGGTAAGCAGATAAGCGACGACTACCGCGACAGCGGCAGGAAATTACTCTTGGTCAGCGTGTTAAAAGGTTCGGTGGTATTTATGGGCGACCTTATGCGCGCCATAGATATTCCGTGCTGTATAGACTTTATGTCGGTATCGAGCTATGGCTCGGGTACTTCAACAAGCGGCGTAGTCAAAATAATCAAGGACCTCGACACAAATGTTGTTGAGGGCGCAGATTTGCTTATAGTTGAGGATATTCTCGACAGCGGCAAAACGTTGAGTTACCTTAAAGATATTCTTCTTCGCCGCAATCCGGCAAGCTTTAAGATTTGTACCTTGCTTGATAAACCGGAGCGACGTCTTGTAGACCTCAAGGCTGATTACAGCGGCGCTGTGATACCGGATGCTTTTGTTGTAGGCTACGGCCTTGACTATGACGAAAAGTACAGAAATCTTCCGTATGTAGGCATATTAAAGCCTAAGGTTTACGAAAAGTAACAACCGATAGTGCAAAATTACAACTCTGAGGAGTGATTAGTGAATTGAAAAAAATTGACTGGAAAGCAATAGCTCCGTATATCGTAATTCCGCTTATATTTGTTTTGTGTATTTCGATTTACGCAACAATGGGCGATACGCAGAGAGATAAAAAACAATATTACGAAATAGTTGATTTGTTTGAAGATAACGAGGTGTCAGAGTACACCTTGAATCTTGCAAGCGGAAGCTTGGAGTACAAGTTATTCGGGGACGACGACACTACTTATAAATATACCGTGCCGAATGTTTCGATGTTTGTTGACGATATTCACGACAGCGTTGTTGAATATAATAAGCAAAATCCCGATAATCAGATTAAAATGGACTATAAATCGGGTAATTCTGGCTCGTGGCTTGTAAGCCTGTTGCCTACGGTTGTCATAATGATAGTGTTGACCGTCATTATGCTGCTGATGTTCCGCAAAATGAATCAGTCATTCCAAAACGAGAATAACCGCACACTCTCTTTCGGAAAAGCAAGGGTTAAAGATGCCAATGACGGCAAACAGAAAAAAACCTTTGATGATGTAGCAGGAGCCGATGAAGAAAAAGAGGAACTCGAAGAGATAGTTGAATTTCTTAAAAATCCGTCGGCGTTTAACGCGCTCGGCGCAAGAATACCGAAGGGTGTGCTCCTTGTAGGACCTCCCGGCACAGGTAAAACTCTTCTTGCGAAAGCGGTTGCCGGTGAAGCGGGTGTTCCGTTTTTCTCAATATCGGGTTCGGACTTCGTTGAAATGTATGTCGGCGTAGGTGCGTCAAGAGTCCGTGACCTCTTTGATCAGGCTAAAAAGAACTCTCCGTCTATAATATTTATAGATGAAATTGATGCCGTAGGACGTCACAGAGGTGCCGGTATGGGCGGCGGTCACGATGAACGTGAGCAAACCCTTAACCAGCTACTTGTTGAAATGGACGGCTTCGGTGAAAATCAGGGAGTAATAGTTATAGCGGCAACAAACCGTCCCGATATACTTGACCCTGCGCTGTTAAGACCCGGTCGTTTTGACCGTCAGGTAACTGTTTCGTATCCGGATATTGACGGCAGAGAGGCTATTTTGAAGGTTCACGCGAAGCGTAAGCCTTTAGGACCCGATGTTGATTTGAGGTCAATAGCATCGCAGACTGTCGGTTTTACGGGTGCCGATCTTGAAAATTTGCTTAATGAGGCCGCTCTTTTGGCGGCAAGGCGCAAAAAGAAAGCTATTACAATGCCCGACATTGAAGAGGCTGCAATGAAAGTCCTTGTCGGAACAGAAAAGAAGTCGCACCGTATGACAGAGCGCGACAAGAAAATTACCGCATATCACGAGGCAGGTCATGCCGTTACCTCGTATTATCTTGAGCATAAGGATCCTGTAACGCATATTTCGATTGTTCCGCGCGGTATGGCAGGCGGCTTTACCATGTATCAGCCTGAAAAAGACGAGATGCATCTTATGAAGTCCCGTATGCTTGACGATATAGTCGGGCTCCTCGGCGGACGTGTTGCCGAAAAGATAATTTTCAACGATATTTCAACAGGTGCGTCCAACGACATCGAAAGAGCCTCCGATACGGCTCGTAAGATGATAACAAAATACGGTATGAGCGAAAAACTCGGACCGATAACCTTCGGTACAGGAAACGATGAGGTTTTCCTCGGAAAAGATTACAATCATATGCGCAATTATTCCGAGGCGGTTGCCTGCGAGATAGACGAGGAAGTTGAGAAGATAATTCTCAAGGCTTACGATCGTACAGAGTCAATCTTAAACGAGCACATTGATAAGCTTCACGCCGTTGCAAAGGCTCTTGTCGAGAGAGAGAAGATAGACGCCGAGCAGTTTAAAATTCTTATGGAGGGCGGAACTCTTCCCCCTTATGAGCCAAAGAGTGAAAAAGTTGAAAATAAAACCGAGACTGTCGAAAAAGACGAGCCGTCAGCCGTTGATGATAAAAACGCGGACGAGGCGGTAAAGGACCTTGAAGATAATTTCAACGACGAAAAGAAATATCTTACGAAGGATGTAGCCTCAGAGGCGGAAAAGGAAGTTGATTCGGATGAAAAGAAAAATTCGTCCGATGAAACCGGTAAAGAAAACTGATTTTATAAAAAATGAAAGCGTGTCCTTTTGGACACGCTTTCGTTTTTTTTTCGCTTTATAAAATTCTTATTTTTATATAAAGATGCCGTTGAAAATTGCAGGTCTTAGTGTTACAATTATTTATCACGGAAGGAGAGCAATATGAAAAAATTTCGTCTTGAAAAAATTGAGATTTTGCCCGAAAAAAGCGCAAATCCTATATACAATGAACTTGAAAGCAAAGCTCATACTGCATATGAGGCGGAAAAACTGTTCTATACCTGTATCGAACAGGGAGACACAGAGCGTCTCAGCTATACCATGGACGAATTTTTTAGCAATGGGCTCGTAATAGGCAAACTTTCCGAAAACAACTTGCGTCAAATGCAGTATTGGGCGGTAAGCTGTATAACCCTCGCTATACGGTATGCCATTGAAGGCGGGCTCTGTGAATCCGAGGCATATGAGATGAGTGACAAAATGATACGCCGCGTCGATTCCATGACTTCGTCAGAGAGTATACCGCCGTTTTTGCAGGAAAAGGCAATAGAGCTTACAAATCTTGTACGCTATTCATCAATAGGCAAGGATTATCCGCCGCCTGTGAGAAAGTGTATAAGCTATATCAAGGAAAATCTTGAAAAAAAGCTTACGCTCGGCGGGCTTTCAAAGGTGTGCTCTTTGTCACCGGATTATCTTTCCGCGTTGTTTAAAAAAACGACGGGTCAGAATATCAGCCGTTTTATTTTGAGACAAAAATTGGAGCTTTCAAAATCATTGCTCAATGGCAAATATGATTACAGCGAGATAAGCTGTTATTTGTCATTTTGCTCCGAGAGTTATTTCATATATTGCTTTAAACGAGAGTACGGTGTGACTCCGCGCGAATATGCTAAGGCATTAAAATATTAAAAGGAGATGCTTATATGACTCAACTTGAAAAATTCTTTAAAAACCTTAAGGCAAGCTTTTTTGCTTCGGCGGCAATTTATCTTGTCACGGGAATGCTTCTTATGATTTTTCCAGAGCAGATAGCTAAAGTGGCATGTTATCTTTTCGGCGGTCTTTTTGTTCTTGCGGGTATTTATCTCGTAATTAAATTCTTTTCATGCCGTTCTGTTTCGTCGCTGTTTTCTATAACTCTTGTCAGCGGCATTATAATTGCCGCAATAGGCATTTTCCTTATGTTTAAGCAAGACGTTGTTTACTCTGTAATTCCGTTCATTTTCGGTATAGTCGCCATAATTGACGGACTTATCAATATCCAACGTGCCGTAATGCTTGCTCGCAATCATTTTCCGATGTGGTGGCTGTCGCTGCTTTTCGCCGTTGTAGCGATTGTGCTCGGACTCATTATGGCGATAAGACCTTTTGAAACTGCTATGTTTGCGTTCCGCTTTATCGGTATCTGCTTTGTTTTCAACGGTGTTATGGATATGTGGGGCACATACAGCTTTAATAAGTTTGTTAAAGATACAAAGGACGATTATGTTATCGAAGCAAAGACGGAAGAGAAGAACGGAGAAAACAAATGAATTTTACTAAGCTTAACAATAACGGTCTTGTTGATGGGTTCGGAATACTGACAAAATGTGAAAAAAAGACAAGCTCACGAGGCGGAGCATATCTTGATATGATTCTTTCCGACAACGACGGCGAAATTTCCGCAAAGCTTTGGGATTACAATGAAAATACACACGGAAAATTTGAAACCGATATGTTTGTCAAGGTTCGCGGTACAATATCACAGTATAACGGTGCCGATCAGCTGCGCGTTGAAAAAATGCGTAAAGTAACACCCGAGGATAATGTGGATATTACCGATTATGTCAGGCACGCGGGGTACACCGGCGAATATATGTATAATAAGATCACGGAGACAATAAACGCTTTTTCAGATGAGGATTTGAAAAAGCTTGTCGGTACAATCTTTACAGAAAACAAAGAAAAGCTTTTGAAATGGCCGGCGGCATATAAGTTACACCATGCCATACGCGGTGGACTTTTAATGCATACTCTTTCTATTGTGAAGCTTTGCGAGGGCGTATGCGAGGTTTATCCGTTTGTGGATAAAGATCTTTTGCTGTCGGGTGCCATTCTCCACGATATAGCCAAGACCCTTGAGTTTAACGTGGGGGAAACAGGGCTTGCGAACGGATATTCCGTAGAGGGCAATCTTATAGGACACCTTGTTATGGGTGCTATGATGGTACGAGAGGCAGCCGACAAGCTCGGAACTGATAAAAAACGTGAAATGCTGCTTGAGCATATGATTTTGTCTCATCACGGCGAGCCGGAATTCGGTGCAGCGGTAAGACCTCTCTTTCTTGAGGCAGAGCTTCTCTCTGAGCTTGACCTTATGGATGCGAGAGTATATCAGATACATGAGGCAATTACACCGCTTAAAGAGGATGATTTCTCCGGCCGGCTTTGGGCACTTGACAATCGAAAAATATATAATCACGGACTTGCCGATAATAAAAAGGATGTAGATTTGGATTGAGTTTAACAAAAATACGTCGACGCTTTAAAATTTGTGCATATTTTTGTTAAATTTGAGACAACTAACTATTGAAATATATTTACCTTTGAGTTACAATAATACGAGTGAATAAAAATTCAATATTCCAAAGGAGAGAGTTATGGATCAGAATTGGATGAATAATACGACCGTTATCGTAACCGGCGCGTCAGGCGGTATGGGCAAGGGAATTGCCGAATCCCTTATCGTTGATCATGGTTGCACCGTTATCGGTATCGCTCGCAGCGAGGAAAAAATGAAAAAGGTAGTTGAGGAGCTCGGCCCCAATGCCGAAAAATTCAGCTATAAGCTTTTCGACGTATCGGTTGAGCAAAATTGGATAGATTTTGCAAAGTACCTTGAGGATAATGACATTCATCCCGACATACTTGTCAATAATGCGGGAATTTTGCCGAAGTTCGACAGATTTGAACATTATTCAATGGCTGATATTGAAAAGGCTATGAATATCAATTTCTATTCGGCGGTTTATTCGATACATACGCTTCTTCCGATGATTCTCAAGTCAAAGACTCCAGGAATCATCAACATCGATAGCTCGGCTTCTCTTATGTCTCTTGCAGGTACTTCGGTATATTCCGCAAGTAAGGCTGCTCTTAAGTCTCTTTCCGAATCACTCAGAGAAGAGCTTCGCGGTAAATGCTATGTCGGCATAGTTTGCCCCGGCTTTACAAAGACAGATATATTTAGAAGTCAGGATGCCTCCGACGCAAAGGGCCAGAAGATGCTCAATGCTGTCAGCACCTCTTGCGACAGAATGGTAAAGATGATAATGCATGACATCAGAACAAGACGTCCGCTCGGCGTTCACGGTTTTGATGCTGCATTTATGAATTATTTCGGCAGACTTATGCCGGTACTCGGCGGCCATATTTTCAGCAGCGTTATGAAGATTTCAAAGCTTCCGCTCTTTGACCCCGTATTCAAGGACTGATTTAGTTTTTAATTTAGCAAAAATATATAGTTAGACAGGAGAATTGCTATGAAAATCTTTATGATCGGCGGTACAGGCCTTCTCGGCTGTGAAGCTGCCACGACTCTCATTAAGAGAGGTCACCAGGTAAAGAGCGTTGCTCTTCCGCCTCTTCCGGAGGGAGCTCCCATTCCGAAGGAAATGGAACTCGTTTTCGGCGATATCAACAAGAAGACGGATGAGGAAATTGAACAGATGCTCGAAGGCTGTGATTGCTTTATCTTCGCAGCAGGTGTTGACGAGAGAAAAGAATTCCCGGCGCCCGTAATGGATTATTACTACAAATACAACATTGCTCCGCTTGAGAGAATCTTCCCGCTCTGCAAAAAAGCAGGCGTTAAGAGAGCTGTTGTTCTTGGTTCTTACTTCTCATATCTTGCTAAAATCAAGCCTGATATGAATCTTGAAGAGAGAAACCCCTATTTCAAATCTCGTCTTATTCAGGAAGATGTTTGTAAAAAGGCTTGCGATGACAATTTCAGCGTAGCAGTTCTTGAGCTTCCTTACATATTCGGTACTCAGCCGGGCAGAAGACCTGTTTGGACTGTTCTTATTGAGCAGATTGCCGGTATGGACAAGCTTCCCTTCACCCTTTATCCGAAGGGTGGCACAGCAATGCTTACTTGCCGTCAGGTTGGACAGGCTATTGCCGGTGCCGCAACCAAAGAGGATGCTAAAGGCTTTGAGGCTATTCCGATCAGTATGTACAATATGAAGTGGGATAAATTCCTCGGTATTGTATATGAGGCTCGCGGAATGCATAACAGAAAGATTGTCGGCATACCTCCGTTTATGATGAAGCTCGGTATGTACGGTATTGTTAAAGATTATAAGAAGAGAGGCATTGATTCCGGTATGGATCCGCTTCAGCTTCCCTACATTATGGACTATGATCTCTTCATAACGGATAAGTACACCCGTGACCTCGGCGTTGAGGATGACGACATTGAGGCTGCTATAACCGATTCTATCAAGGTTTCTCAGGAATCCTATGAGGGCAAGGTTAAGCTCCTTGATATGAAGGGCGAATAATCTGCATTTTGCATCGAACAGAGTACGGTTTTTCCGTGCTCTGTTTTTTTATGTTGTAAATTATTACAAATCAAGCTGTTTAGCAAAATGTACAAACAATAAATTTAATAATTATCGTTTATGTATACAAATTTAACATTTGTGAACAGTTTGTTAACAATTGAAACAAATTATTGACTGTTGGTCATTTTTGGAGTAGCATTTTGAAATGTAAAAAGTGACTAACGGTCATTTTGGAAATTGCAGAACTTTAATTTGCGGCGGATGATAAAATTCTGTTAAGCCTCAGAAATTCAACCGAAAGAGATAGTGTAAAATGCCGAGTGTGGAAGAAAACAAGCTTAAAAAACGTAATAAAATTTTAGAAGCCGCATATAATCTATTTGCAAAAAACGGTATAAACACCACCCCGATAGATGAAGTTGTCAAATGTGCAGGCGTGGCAAAGGGTACGTTTTATCTCTATTTTCATGATAAATATGACCTTATGGATCAGATAATTCTTTATAAGAGCGCAGCAATTATAAAGTCTGTTATAGAGCAGATGAAAAATATAAATACCGATAACAAAATGGAGGCTGTCGATCAGCTTACTTTTTTTGTTGATGCAATTATAGATTATATGATCGAAAATAAAGAAATGCTTTCCGTGATAAGCGAAAAAAGCTCAATATTGTATTCGCTGATAATCGATAACGGCGACGATAACATCAAACTCGATTTTGATTATCTTACAGATGTAATAGTTAAACTCGGAAATCCTCCCGAGAATGCCAAGAAGCTGTTGTTACTCGTTTCTACAATGATATTCACAACCGCTTCGAATGCCATCCTTTCGAGATCTCCGTTCACCATAGAAGAAATACGACCGGAAATTCATCTAGCCGTCAAAAAAATGTTAGCTTAGTAAATTATTATAGCAAAGGGGAGATACGATGATAGACAAAATGGCAAGGGGAATTGCAAAACACCCAAAAACAGTCCTCATAGTTTGCCTTATATTATTGATACCGTCGATAATATGTTATCTTAACACATTCGTAAACTATGATATTTTGTCTTATCTGCCGGAAGACCTTAATTCGGTACAGGGCGAGCATATCCTTGATAAAACATTCAATAACGCTGCAAGTGCCATTGTTGTTATTGAAAACGAGGATCAAAAAACCGCTGTCAAGCTGAAGGAAGAAATTTCCGAAATCGACGGAGTAAGCAATGTTATGTGGGTCGATGATATCGCTGATATATCGATTCCCGAGGATATGCTTCCCGATGACTTAAAGAACGTCTTTTACAGTAAAGACGGTAATGCCACACTTATGATGGTTCAATTTACGCAGGGCGGCGCTTCCGAGTCAACAATGGATGCTATAAAGTCCATACGTAAATGTATGAACAAAAATATGTTTATGAGCGGTGTTTCCACAATAATGTATGATACTAAGGCACTTGCCGACGCGCAGGCTCCGCTGTATGTAGTTATTGCAATAGTGCTCGCTCTTATCGTTTTGATGTTTACCCTGAAATCGTATGTCTTGCCGTTTGTGCTTCTTATGGCACTGTGTACCGCGGTTGTATATAATATGGGTACAAACATTTTCTTCGGGCAAATATCATATATTACACAGTGTATAGCGGCTATACTGCAGCTCGGCGTTACCATGGACTACTCGGTATTCCTTATGGACCGTTACGAAGAGGAATGCAAGCATAATGACGACAGAACCATGGCAATGGCTTCGGCAATAAGCAGTACGTTTGTATCGCTGGCAGGCAGCTCATTGACTACGGTATTCGGCTTCCTCGCACTTTGTTTTATGAGCTTCAAGCTCGGTCTTGACATAGGTCTTGTAATGGCAAAGGGCGTATTGCTCGGTGTTATCACGGTTGTTACATTCCTTCCGGCACTTATACTTTTGCTTGACGATAAAATCGAAAAGACAAGGCATAAGAGCTTGGTTCCTCATTTCGGCAAGCTTAATGAATTCACCCTTAAGCATCGCCGTGTAATTGCAATAATCTTCCTTCTTCTTATAATTCCCGCATACGGAGCTTCGAAGAGCGTTAATGTATACTACAATATGGATAAGGCTCTTCCCTCCGACCTCGCGTCTATCGTTTCACTTCACGAAATGAAAGATAAATTCAATATGGCAACTACACATTTCATTATAGTAAGCGATGATATACCGAGCCAGAAGCTTGAAGCTATGGAGCAGGAAATTGAAGATGTTGACGGTATAACAAACGTAGTTGCAATGAACGAGTTTTTAGGTTCTGCAATACCCGCCGATATGATTCCCGATGATATTCGTAATATCTGCATTAAAGACGGTTATCAGCTTATGATGGTAAATACAAGCTACGCTACGGCAACCGATGAAGAAAATGCACAGATAGATACGCTGAAGAGTATTGTATTGAAGTATGACCCGAACGGTTATCTGACAGGCGAGGGTGCTATGACTAAGGATCTTGTTGATGTAACGAACCGAGACTTTATAATAACCAATATAATTTCCGTCGCGGCAATATTTATACTTATAGCGATTATCTTCAAGTCAATATCAATACCTGTAATACTTGTTGCGTCGATAGAGATAGCAATATTTATAAACGAGAGTTTTTCGTTTATATTCGGCGAGACGATACCGTTTATCGCGCCTACAATAATCGGTTGCGTACAGCTCGGCGCAACGGTTGACTATGCTATACTCATAACCTCGAGGTTCCGTGAAGAACTGAGAAAGGGTCTGTCTAAGGATGAAGCCATCAGAAAGGCTGCCAACGAATCCGACCGTTCGATTTTCCAAAGCGCAATGGTATTCTTTGTTGCGACCTTCGGTGTTTATCTGATTTGCGATATAGAGATAGTCAAGAGCATTTGCGGTATGCTTGCACGCGGTGCAATCATAAGTGCGTTTATAATAATCTGTACTTTGCCGCCAATACTTTATATCTGTGAAAAACTCATAAACAAAACTTCGTTTAATTGGCGGACAATGCCGAAAGAAAAATTTAAGAAATCAAAGGCAAAAATAAAAGCCGTCAAGGCTAAGAAATCGGAGGCAGCAAAATGAAAAACACAAATAAAATCAAAAGCATAATCTGTGTTTTGCTTGTTTTCTCAATGCTTTGTGTCACCTTTACCGGTTGCTCGTCCAAAAAGGACGACGACACGGTAGCCGAGGTTGATAAAAAGGCTGAGGAAACAATTTACACAAACAGAATCAATAATTATAAAAAAACCGAAACGGTTTACGCTACACTTGATAACTCCGGTGCGGTTCAAAACATATCCGTTACCGATTGGATTCACACCGACACCCCCGAGGTTTACCTCAGAGATGTTACGGACCTTGAAAATATAACAAATGTTAAGAGTGATACCGAACCCTATTTTAAGGACGGCGGCTTGTTCTGGAATATGCCGACTACCGACCTTTATTATCGCGGCACAAGTAATAAGACGCTTCCTGTAAGCATCTCAATTAAATACTATCTTAATGATGAAGAAATAGCCGCCTCCGATCTTGCCGGCAAGAGCGGTAAGGTAAAGATAGAAATACAGATGACAAACAACATCTTTAAAACCGAAAAAATCAACGGTAAGGATGTTAAGGTTTGCAATCCCGTGCTTGCCGTCGGCGGCATGATTCTTCCCGAAACCAACTTTCAAAACGTAAAAGTGGAAAACGGCATTTCTCAGGGAGATGGTTCAAAGGAAGTAGCTGTGGTGGCCGGCTTCCCCGGAATTAACGAGACGCTTGGCTTAGATTCCAAAACTCTCAAGGACGCTGCCGATATCACCTTTAACGATAACTTTACAATTACCGCCGATGTAACGGATTTTGAACTTACAAATATGTATTTTGCGGTCCTTCCTCTTTCGGCAGTAAGTAATAATATGGCTGTTCCTTCAAGCGTTGATGATTTAAAATCAAGCCTTAATCAGCTCAAGGAAATTGAATCCTCGATTAAGTCAATAGATCCCAATAACGTCTTATCGACTCTTATGTCAAATCCCGACAAGCTCGGCGAGCTTGCACAGATGATAAATGATGCAACATCGCTTTATGAGAGTAATAAGCCTCTTATTGATGTTCTTTCCAAGAACCTTACTCCGCAAAATATAGAAACGCTTAAAACTCTTCTCGATTCATCAAGTAATTCCGACCTCCAGAAGATGATAAAACTGCTTTCTGATCCCAATGTACAGCAGTTCTTAAGCCTTCTTCCGTCGGCTTCAGGTGAGTTTAAAGACGCACTTCCGCTTCTTCAGAGTCTATCAAACGATATGCAGGATCCGGAGGTACAGGCCGCAATAGATAATTTGCCTGATACCATGAGTAAGATTTCGGATATCCAGAGCGAACTTGATAGCAATCAGGAGCTTCTTAACAGTCTCAGCACTCTGTTAAATGAAGACAATATGACAAAGATAACAAATCTGATGAATTCCGTCAGCGCGGCTGATTTTGCATCAAAGCTTGAAAAATACGGTGTGCTTACCGATAATTCCGATGAGCTTTTACAGAAAGCCACCAAAATGATTGAATACGGTAAAGAATATAAGATTTACTCTTCGGTTGCCGACGGTATAGAGTCAAGCGTAATGTTCGTTATGAAAACACCGAGTATTGAAAAGGCTGCGGAGGTTAATACTCAGGCAGAAAGCAGTAAACAAAATTGGTTCCAAAAGGTGTTTGGTAAAAACAAGTAAATAATTGCTTTTAAAAACGCGTTGCTTATTTTAGAGCAACGCGTTTTTTTGTGTGAAAATGCACAAACGGAGAGCCGCAAATTTGACGTTTGCAATTTGAAGTTTACTTTTTAACCAATGTGCAATATGAAGAATTAAGCACTTCTGACAAAGATATTTTTTCTGCAAAAAAAGAGTTGACTTTTGCTGTAACCGGAAGTAAACTATGGGCGTAGGGTAAACGATTACCCGTTATTTGTTACAAACTTAGCAAACGATTGCATAATTTTTCGGAGGTATTTGAATTGAAAGGGAAAATTTCAATGGTTGAGATTGCCGAAATGTCTGGTGTGTCCATCGCCACCGTTTCGCGCGTTTTAAATCATAACGGCAGATTTTCCTCAGAGACCGAAAGAAAAGTTATGAATATTGTTAATAAGTACGGCTACAAGGTGAATCTTAATGCCAAAGGGCTAAGAACCAATAAAACGCAGAGCATCGGTGTTATTGTTCCTGACATAACAAATGAATTCTTTGCTAAGATTATCCGTTCCATAGAGACGTCTCTGTTGCAAAAAGGCTATACCGTTTTTGTGTGCGACTCTAACGAGGACAGCAGCACAGAGGACAAGCATATTTCTTCGCTTGCCGCTAAAGACGTTGACGGTATAATCTATATCAGTACAAAGAGCGATGTTAAGCAGATATATAAAGATTACAAAATACCGGTAGTTCACATAGACCGTCGGCCTGAGCATGCGGGTACCCTTATAATTTCAGATAATGAGATGGGCGGTTTTTTAGCTACGGAGGCTCTTATAAAGGATGGCTGTAAGGATATATTGATGCTGAGCGACAAAAACTATTATTCTACCACACGAAACAGATATAAAGGTTATGTTGACGCTCACAAAAAGTATTCTTTGCCGCTTAACGAGGGAAATGTCATAAAAACGGATGTCAGTTACGCTTCATCTTATGACGCGATAAAAAAAGTCATAGCCGACGGCAAAAAGTTTGACGGAATTTTTTGTTATAACGATATGATGGCACTCGGTGCTTTGCAGGCGCTTAAGGATTCCGGAATATCTGTGCCTGAAAAATGCAAGGTCGTCGGATTTGATGACATTACTCTGTCAGAGATATGCGATCCGCCGATAACCACAATACAGCAGGATACCGATATGTTCGGTAAAAAATCAGTTGAAACTCTTTTAAATCTAATCGAGAATAATGAGACAAAAAACAAAAATGATATTTATGTTATTCCCGTAAAGCTTGTTAAAAGAACAACCGCATAAAAAATCAGTTAACATATGCAAACGGGAAATATTATTTCCCGCATATTTTGGGAAATTGAGTAAACCTTTACCCAATAAAATGTATATACTATTCACATACGGACACAACTAATATGTGAAAATAATAGACTTCAAGGAGGAAAAAATGAGCGCATTAGTTGAGATGAAGGGCGTCGTTAAAAAGTTTCCGGGCGTAACGGCACTTAAAGATATAACATTTGACATACAGCCCGGCGAAGTACATGTGCTGCTCGGTGAAAACGGCGCCGGAAAGTCGACACTTATGAAAATTCTCAGCGGCGTTTATCAGCCCACTGAGGGAGAAATAATTGTCGGAGGAAAAAGCTATAAAAGGCTAACTCCCAAGGATTCCGCCGAAAACGGCATCAGCGTAATTTACCAAGAACTGAGCGTCATAAACGAACTTTCCATTCAGGAAAACCTTTTTGTCGGTAAGTTGCCGATGAAAAAATACGGCCCTGTTAAGGTCGTAGATTATAAGTATATGAATGAGCGTGCAAAAGAGCTGCTCTCGAAGGTAGGATTAAAACGAGACCCCAAAACTCTTGTTGAGGATATAAGTATTTCCGAAAAACAGCAGGTTGAAATAGCCAAGGCTCTTGCCGCCGACAGTAAAGTAATCATAATGGATGAGCCTACTGCGTCTTTGACAAGTGAGGAAGTAAATCATCTGTTTAAGATAGTACGTCAGCTTAAGGAAGAGGGCAAGGGAATAGTCTTTATTTCTCACAAGCTCGGTGAAATTATTGAAATAGGCGATAGGGTGTCGGTGCTGAAAGACGGAGCTTACGTCGGCACGAGAGACGTAAAAGATGTTACGGCAGACGATCTCGTTACCATGATGGTAGGAAGAAAAATTCAGAATACTTATCAGCATGAGGATGCTCCCGATACCTACGAGAATACAGAAGTCATTTTTGAGGTTCGTAATTTGTCTCGTAAGGATCAAAAGGTTAAGAATGTCTCGTTTAAACTTCATAAGGGTGAAATCCTCGGATTCTCGGGACTTGTCGGTTCCGGCAGAAGTGAAATGATGAATGCAATATTCGGGTCTGAGCCTCGCTCGGCAGGAGATATATTCATTCACGGCAAACAGGTTAAAATCAATAGTCCTTACAGCGCCATAAAGAACGGTCTTGCAATGGTAACCGAAAATCGTCGTGAGACAGGCTTCTTTTATAACTTTGATATTAAGCAGAATATTTCGATTCTTCCGTTTATCAAGACTTCAAAGGGAAAAGGCACCATAGGTCTTACAAACAATAAATTTGAAAAGGAATGTGCAGAGGAGCAAAAGAAAAACCTGAATATAAAATGCGCTTCAGTTGATCAAAATATAACAGAGCTTTCCGGCGGAAACCAGCAAAAAGTCATACTCGGAAAATGGCTTGCCGCAGATTCTCAAATAATTATTTTTGATGAACCTACAAAGGGAATCGACATTGGTTCTAAAAGCGAGATTTACACTTTGATGCGTAAGCTCGCCGATGAGGGTAAGGGCGTACTTGTTGTATCATCAGAGCTTCCGGAACTTTTGGCGGTGTGTGATACCATAGCGGTTTTCCGTGAGGGTAAGATCGTGCAAACCTTCCCACATAAAGACGCAACAGAAGAAAAAATAATTATGGCTTCAACTGCCGACCTTAAAGAAAGGACTAATTAAAATGTCACAGTCTAAAACATTAAAAAAAGAAAAATTAACCTTTAACACGATCTGGCAGAGGTACGGTACGTTTGGTATTCTTATAATCCTTCTTGCCATATTGGCCATACTAAAACCAACATACTTTTTCTCAAGCTCTACGGCACCTCAGATTTTGGCACAGAGCTCGGTAAATATACTTATTGCAATGGGTGAGTTCTTTGCAATTCTTATTGCCGGCATCGATCTTTCAGTAGGATCTGTGGTAGCCCTGACCGGAATGTGTATGGCAAAGTTAATGGTGGCAGGGGTAAACCCGATAGTTGCTGTTCTTCTCGGAATTTTGCTCGGTGCATTCCTCGGTTTCCTTAACGGGTTACTTGTAAATGTTACAGGACTTCATCCGTTCATCATTACGCTTGGCACACAGGCAATTTATCGCGGCGTTACGCTTATAATCTCAAATTCAAGCGCGGTTTACGGCTTCCCGGCAAGTTTTACAAGAGTTATTTCAAAATCTGTTATAGGTATTCCTCTTGTTGCGATAATAGCGGTTATTGTAGCTTTGATCCTTGCATATCTCACTAAAAAAACGAAGCTTGGTCGTAATATCTATGCACTCGGCGGAAACAAAGAATCCGCTTGGTATTCGGGTATAAACGTAAATCTTCACACCCTTATAGTTTTCATTATTTCCGGTATTTGCGCCGGTATAGCCGGTGTGGTTCTTCTCGGTCGTGTAGGCTCGGCAGAGCCGGCAGCGGCAACAGGCTTTGAGACTTATGCAATAGCTGCTTCGATTATCGGCGGAACAAGCTTCTTCGGAGGCAAGGGTAAGATCTTCGGAGTTGTAATGGGCGGTCTTATCATCGGCGTTATCAACTTCGGTATGAATATACTTTCACTTTCGAGTACGCTTCAGCAGGTTGTAATGGGCGCTCTTATCATCGGCTCCGTTGCTCTTGACCGATTCGTAGCTAACAAGAAATAACCGTGCAGCTTAAAGGAGGTATTTTTATGGAACCTATGTTTAACCCGTCGCTCATGTGTATGGATCTTCTTGATATTAAAAATCAGACGGAAATATTAAATGAGCGATGTGACCTCTATCACGTCGATATAATGGACGGACATTTTGTGAAAAACATCACTTTGTCTCCGGACTTCGTAAAGGCGTTTTCAACAATCGCCAAAAAGCCTATTGACTGCCATCTTATGGTCACCGATCCCGATGATTATATTGAAGTTCTCGCTGAAAACGGAGCAGGTTATATTTGTCCGCACGCTGAAACTATAAACACCGATGCTTTCCGTATTATGAATAAAATCGAAGCATTAGGATGCAAAAAAGGTGTGGTTTTGAATCCTGCAACTCCGCTTTCTTATATCAGAGAATATATTGACCGCATAGATAAGCTTACAATTATGACGGTGGATCCCGGATTTGCCGGACAGCCTTTTATAAAAGAAATGCTCGGCAAAATCAGAGAAGCTAAGGAGCTTAAAGAAAAGTACGGTTATAAGTTTTTAATCGAGATTGACGGTTCCTGCAATCAGAGGACGTTTAAGGAACTTTATGAAGCCGGAGCCGAAGTCTTTATTGTAGGCTCGTCCGGACTTTTCTCAAAGGACAAAGACCTTAAAAAGGCTTGGGACATAATGAGAGAAGAATTTCGTTCAGCAACAGGAGCATAGTATTAAAAGCAATTTTTAAAGGAGGTGACCGACCATTGGATTTTACAATCGGTATAGATATCGGCGGTACAAACTTTCGCATCGGAATGGTCGGCCGTGACGGTGAAATTATCAACTTCGAAAAAAATTCAAGCAGAATTTTTGACAAAGGCGATGTAATCGAGACCCTGTATCTTAACATTTCGGATTATATGAAAAGATATAACGCGTCAGATTCGATAAAAGCGGTAGCAATTGGATTGCCGTCCATGGTCAGCAAGGATAAAAAGACTGTTATATCCACTCCTAATCTTAAGGGATTTGATAATATACCGTTCGGAGATACGCTCAGCAAAAAGCTTGGCATACCCGTATATGTTGACCGCGATGTAAATTTTCTCCTTCAAAATGATATTGTTACATTGGGTCTTCCGAAAGATTCTACTGTTCTCGGCTTTTATATCGGAACCGGCTTTGGGAATGCCATTTATTTAAACGGCAGCTTCTACTGCGGACGCAACGGAGCGGCAGGAGAGCTCGGGCATATACCGTTTCCGAATATTGAGGAAAAGTGTACGTGCGGAAATGTCGGGTGCAGCGAAGTAATTTGCTCAGGCAAGTATCTTGAAAAGATTACCGCGGAGCTTTTTCCCGGAACCGATATAAAAAATGTTTTTTTCGAACACGGCGACGATCCGAGAATAATCAAGTATGTTAAAGATCTTGCTATTCCTATAGCTACCGAAGTCAACATACTTGATCCCGATTATATTATAATCGCCGGCGGAGTGGTATATATGAAGAATTTCCCAAAGGACATTTTGATAGATTCGGTACACTTTCATACACGAAAGCCTTACCCCGAAAAAAATCTCAGAATCCTTTTTTCGGAGCATACACAACAGAGCGGAGTTTACGGGAGTGGAGACTTTGCATGGCATCAGCTTAAACAGTAGTTTCGACTGCTGAAAAAATAAGTAAAAAAGAGAGAGGAATTTATTATGAAAAGGAAAATTTTAAGTATCGTTTTGGCATTGACGGTAGTTATCGGCATTGTTTTCGCTGGTTGCGGAAGTAAGACCGACGACAAGAAAACGACCGACGGTTCGGGCTCTTCTTCCGGAACCGCAGAATACGCAATCATTCTTAAACCGCTTTCTAACGATTTCTGGGCAAATATGAAAGCCGGAATAGAGAAGGAAGCTAAAGAACTCGGCGTAACCGTTGACATTTTCGCCGCGCAATCCGAGGATGATACCGAGGGTCAGCTTAAAATTCTTGAAAACTGCATATCCAAGGGCTACAAGGCCATAGGTGTTGCACCGATTTCCCCGACTAACCTTATTAACGGTATAGTTGAGGCAAACAAAAAGGGCATTTATGTAATGAATATTGATGAAAAGATTGATATGGATACCCTTAAGAATGCCGGCGGAAGTGTTATAGCTTTTGCTACAACCGATAACGAAAAAGTCGGTGAAAAAGGCGCAAACTATATAATGGAACAGTTAAAGGACGGCGGCGAGGTTGCAATAATCGAAGGTAAGGCAGGCAACGCATCCGGTGAGTACAGAAAGAACGGTGCAACAACTGCATTTACCGCAAACAGCGCATTCAAGCTTGTTGCTTCTCAGCCGGCTGATTGGGACAGACAGAAGGCTCTTGATACTGCCGCTTCAATGATTCAGAAATATCCGAATCTTAAGGCTATATATTGCTGCAACGATACCATGGCTCTCGGCGCTTTACAGGCAGTTAAAAACGCTAACAAGCTCGGTAAGATAATGGTAGTAGGTACAGACGGTGCAGCCGAAGCCATAGACAGCGTAAAAGCAGGCGAACTTTCAGCAACAGTTGCTCAGGACTCAGCGGGAATCGGTGCTGTTTCACTTAAAACGATGGTTGAGACAGTAAAAGCAGGCAAAGCAATTGATGTTAATGCTACTCCCGAAACTATCCCGGTTGATTCTTATATAGTTACAAAGGATAGCTAAAAAGGTGTTTTCCATCCGTTTATTAGATAAACGAACTCCCTAACTCACAAGCTCAGACAGCACCGATTTTTCGGTGCTGTCGAGCTGTATAACGGAATATTGAAAGAGGTTTTAATATGAAAATAGCAATAGGTAGCGACCATGTAGGATACGAACTTAAAGGCAAGGTTATTGCTCACCTGAAAGAAAAGGGTATAGAGGTAAAGGATTTCGGAACGAACAGCACCGAGCGTACCGATTACCCGATTTACGGTGAGGCTGTGGCAAACGCGGTAGCATCAAAGGAATTTGACAAGGGTATACTTATATGCGGTACAGGTGTTGGTATTTCTCTTGCGGCAAATAAAGTTAACGGTATAAGAGCGGTAGTTTGCAGTGAGCCATATTCGGCACTTCTTTCAAGGCAGCATAACGATACCAATATTTTGGCTTTCGGTGCAAGAGTTGTCGGCCTTGACCTTGCACTTATGATTGTTGACACTTGGCTCTCCGGTGTTTATGAGGGCGGAAGACACGCACGTCGCGTGCAAATGATATCCGACATTGAAGAAAGACAGAAAAATAAATAAGCTTTTATTTAATTAAACAAAAGGAAGCCGCAGAAACTGTGTTTTGCGACTTCTTTTTTCTTGAATTAGAGCTTTTTTTCTGATACAATATCAGCGTGTTTTCTACGGAACTGTAATGTTTGTAGCGATTGGTTTTTATTCTGTAAATGGAAAGGCTATGTAAGAATTATGAGTAAAATGTCAGAAGTAATGCCTAAATGGGGGCCTTATTCAAAAAAGTACAGCGGTGTGTCAAGAGTCACAGAGCACGAAACGGAAAAAGGCGTCAGGTTTGATTTCATTTCGCTTCCCGCAGTTTCAAATACCGATGCCAAGGCTCCGAACGTGACTATACCGGTGGGTGTGCATCCTTGGGATGTAAAAAGTGATTATTCTTTTTATTCTTACAGACAGGACCTGGAGTGGAAGGATGTTATTTATTCCGATGTTTCTTTTACAAAACTCAGCGACGAGAGTGTGCTTGTCAGGACCGAGATTTTCAATAATTCAGAGCTTATGCAAAATTGCCTTGTCAATTATTTCTCTTCGCTGCAATTTCCGTTTTTAACATCATACAGAGTTTCTCTTCCCGATAAATCGCTTATGTTTGACGCGCTTGATTACAGCGAGTTTACATATAAAACAAGCCGTCCGTGGGATAATGAAACTATGGACGCTATGCATAAAGGCGAGTTCTTTGATGATCGCTTTACTTCGCACAGAGGGCTCGGAGACCGTGACGACAACCGATATATATTGCCGAAATATCCGCGTCTCGGAGAAGAAAAAGGCGACAAAATCGTATATAAAATAAAAAATGATTTAAACTTTTCAGATGCTGCTTTATATGTCAGATACCGTACCGTTGATAATAAGCCTTCAGCTTTTACCGTGAACGGTGACAACGTTGTGTTTCCGCCTGCACAGGATATGGGTGAAATCACGATACCGATAGGTAATGTGGATAAAGGGGATTATACTCTCGTTCTCGTTTCCGAGGGCGAAGGCGGCATAGAATTTGATTTCTTTGCAATATGCGAAAAAGACGAAACCAATAAAATATTAGTTGAAGCAAAAAAGAATAATTTTGTCCCGGATGTTAAGGCTCGCGACGAAATAAACGGTAAAACCGTTGAGATAAAATACGAGGGCGTTGAAAAGCCCTTTGTTTTAAGAACATTTAATGATGAAACAAGACTTCGCAGCATACCCTCCGGCTGCCTTGAGGATGTACCGACTCCCCGTATATCTCAACCGGATAAAAGCTTTGACAATATGATGGAAACTTTTTCCGGAGAATTCAGTTGGAAACACAGCGACGAGGGATACTATCAGAATACTCTTGTCCACACCTTGTACATAGAGCCGGGGAAAAGTCATACCGAATATGCGGTTATTTCGTATGGCGGTACAGAATATGAAACGCCGGAAGATTATGAAAAGATCTATTTATCGGCGTCCGGCTCGGTTGAAAAGCTGAGCTATAATGACAGCGGAAAAAAATATGAGTTTTCAAACCGCCTTTTGCGAGCTGCAATGTTCCAAAACACCGTGTATCCGCTTTATCATCACGGAGAATATGTTATACATCACACTCCCGGCAAGAGGTGGGATTCCTTTTACACATGGGATTCGGGTTTTATAGGGCTTGATATGCTTGAATTTTCACCGAAAATAGCGGATTATATCCTCGATTTGTATTTGAGCGATAAGGATAATAAGGACTATGCGTTTTTGCTGCATGGTTCTCCTGTGCCCGTCCATCTTTATCAATATTATGAAATGCTCCAAAAAACATCTGATAAATCCGAGCTGTATGATTATTACGACCGAGCAAAGATGTTTTATGATTTCCTTGCGGGGAAAATAAACGGTTCAACCACCGCTAAATTTAAGAGCGGTCTAACAACTACATTTGAGTATTTTTACAATTGTTCCGGTATGGACGATCTTCCGCCTCAAGTTCTGATGTACAAAAATAATTTGCAGCTTAAAGCCGCACCGTGTATTTCTTCTTCTCAGGTTATAAGGACGGCAAAGCTTCTCTCTGTGATAGCCGAGCATCTCGGTAAATCCGAAGATGTAAAAGCCTATTCGGAAGATATAAAGAGAATATCAAAAGGGCTTCAGAAATATGCGTGGGATGATGAGGCGGGGTATTACTCATATGTAATTCACGATGAAAACGGCGCAGCAAAAGAACAACTGCGCTCTGATTCGGGCGAAAATATGAATAAGACTATGGACGGTATATATCCTCTTATAGCCGGAATAACTACGGACGAGCAGACTAGCAGAATTCTGTCTCATTTGGAAAGCGAAGATGAGATGATGAGCAAGGTCGGTATAAGTGCCGTTAATATGAAGGCCGGCTATTATGCCACTAACGGCTATTGGAACGGCAACGTATGGTTTTCGCATCAATGGTTTGTTTGGAAAACCATGTTAGATATAGGTGAGGCTGATTTTGCATATAAAATAGCCAAGGTCGCGCTCGATTCGTGGAAGCGTGAGGTGGAGTATTCGTACTATACTTTTGAAATGCTTTCGATAACTACGGGCAGAGGAGGATGGTTCCATAATTTCGGAGGCCTTTCCGCTCCCGTGAACATTTGGGCTTCTGCATACTTTAAGGCGGGCACGTTTAATCTCGGCTTTGACAGCTTTTGTGAAAATTACAGCTTCGAAAACGATTTCACTCATTTTTCCGCTGACGTTTCGCATTATAACGGTAAAGACAGCATAATGCTTGTTGTTATGAATGACAAAAATAATTATGTGGTAACAGTTGACGGAGAAAAAGCCGTTTTTAACGAGCGGAGCAAAGGAACATTTGAAATAGAATTACCCTCTGATAAAAAACGTGTGAAAATTGAAATTCAGCTTGTGTAATCCTCTACAAGCTTTTGTGCTTCTTCATCGGAATAAGCCGTAACACCTACTATTATAAGCTCCCTGTCGCTTTGCGGCAGGGAATTTGTATTTACGTCAAAGATTTCCACCGGCATAGAGTATCCGCGTTTAAATAAAGCTATTTTACCGTTATAGTCGGTTATGGTGTAAAGTGCTGCAACGGTAGTTTCTTCACTTTCCGTAAAACTGCTTTTCTTTTTAGGAGATTTTAAAATTATCACTGTTACGGCACCTAATAAAGTCAGAGCAGCCACCGATGCGGCGATACATTTAAGTAAGGCTTTTTTCATTTTATTCACTTCCGTATATTATTTTTGACAAGAATAGGAAAAATATAATATTTTTTCAAAATTATGATGAAATAATCAACGGTTTGTGTTACAATAAATCAGTATAGTTATATCGTATCCGATCTTTTAAACGGAGGACTTTAAAATATGACTCAAAAGCGACGCGCAGTCACAAAGAGAGTACCTAAAAACAGAAAAAAACGCAGTAAGGGCGCAACGGTTTTGTTGTCGGTTCTTTTTACCTTTTTGCTTACCGCGGTTTTTGTATGCTTATATCTTCTTGTGTTTATGGTGTCTTACGTAAACGGCGACAGTAAGATAAATCTTGAGGAATATAAAGATAATCAAGATCAAACCACAATTATATATGCGTATGACACCAACAACGAAGTCACCGAGCTTTCGCGCCTTCACGGTGAACAAAACCGAGTTTGGGTAACATACAGCGAAAATCCGGATGAAAGCGTTATACCGCAAAATCTTGCGAATGCGTATATTGCACTTGAGGATAAGCGTTTTTACGATCACGGCGGTGTCGACTGGTTCAGAACATTATCTTCAGCGGTCAAATACCACTTCAAGCAGGGCGGTTCGACCCTTACTCAACAGCTTATTAAAAATCTTACGGGAGAAAACGGCAAAACCGTAAATCGTAAATTTTATGAAATACTGTCTGCGCTGAACCTTGAGAAAAATGCCTCTAAGCAGACCATACTTGAGGCGTATATGAATACGGTCTATATGAGCCACGGCTGTTATGGCGTACAGACCGCCTCCGAAAAGTATTTCGGAAAAAATGTGCAGGACCTTAATCTTGCGGAGTGTGCGTCTTTGGCGGCAATAACTCAATCTCCGTCAAAATATGATCCGCTTATTCATCCCGAAGAAAACAAAAAACGTCAAAAGGTTTGTCTTGACAATATGCTTAAGCAGGGCAAAATAACAGAAGACCAGTATAATGAAGCGATAAATTACACAATGGTGTTCACGAACAGTGAGGGCTATGTGCCGAGCGAAAACCTTACAAGCGCTCAGCAGCAGACCACTACCACCATTCAGAGCTACTATGTCGATTACGTTATTCAAAAAGTTATTGCCGACCTTATGGATAAATACGGCTATACAAAGCCGCAGGCGTCTACGCTCATTTATTCGGGCGGACTTCGTATCTACTCCGCTGTGGATATGAATGTTCAGAATATTCTCGAAAACGTATATGTAAACAGAATATCATTCCCGTCCTATAATAAAAATGTTCCCGATGCTCAGTCGGCTATGACAATTATGGATTACAGCGGCAGAGTGCTCGGTATGATAGGCGGAGCTGGAGAAAAGACCGAAAACCGCGGACTTAACCGTGCGGCAAATTCGTATAGGCAGCCCGGTTCATCAATAAAGCCTCTCTCTGTTTACACACCGGCAATAGAGGAAAAATATGCTTATTGGAGCACAAGAGTTAAGAACTATGGTATTCCTCACTATTACAGCGACGGCGGAGTGGGTCCCGTCAACTACGGTAATGACCCCGGTTCTCCCGATTCGTATGTAAACGTACAAAAGGCTATTTGTAAGTCTTACAATACAGTACCGGCGCAGCTTCTTAAAAAGATGGGTTATGAATTGAGCTTTAAGTATGCCAACGGCAAATTCAGACTCGATCATCTCTATGATGTTGATAAGAACGCCTCGTCGCTTGCCGTAGGCGGTACAAGTAAGGGAGTATCAACTCTTCAGATGGCAGCCGCATATGCCACCTTCGGAAACGGCGGTAAATATTACGACCCGTACTGTTACTATAAGGTTACAAATTCAAGCGGTACTATGGTATACCTTCAACACGACGAGACCGATGGCGATCAGATTATGTCTCAGGATACTGCGGATATTATGAATGAGCTTCTGCAAACCGTTGTTACCGATACGGCAGGTGAAGCTACCGCGCGCAATTACGGCCTTAACAATATGAAACTGTTTGCGAAAACCGGTACCACAACCGAGGATAAGGATCGTTGGTTCTGCGGAGGTTCCCCGTATTATGTAGCTGCAGTTTGGTATGGTTGCGATACTCCTAAGCAGCTTTCGAATTATGTTTCGGGCAATCCGGCGGGTAAAATATTTGATGAGGTTTTGAACAGAGTTCATAAAGGACTCGCTTCTAAGGATTTTACAAAATTCTCATCTATTGTTGAGCAAAAAGAGTATTGCACAAAGACGGGCTTGCTTGCGGGCAGCGGATGTTCGAGCCGCGCAACCGGTTGGTTCTCAAAGAGCAATATGCCGGGCTATTGTACATCTTGCTCCGGCGGCGGAAGTAAGGATGGCAAGATCGAGGGAGAGACCAAAAAGACAACCGACGGCAGCACTAAGCCGGCAGAAACAACAAAGGCGGCTGCTGAGACGACAAAAGCTCCCGAGGCCACAAAAGCCGCAGAGGCTACCAAAGCTCAATAATCAAAGGAGTTTTTATGGGCAATTTGCTGTTTAAAAATGCACACGTTATAGACCCTTCACAAAAGCTTGATACTGTCGGCGACGTTCTTGTCGTCGACGGTAAGATTGCCGATTTTGGCAAGGCTTTAAGCTGCTCTGCCGATAATATCATTGATGCTTCGGGGCTTGTTTTGGCACCGGGGCTTATTGATTTACACGTGCATTTGCGTGACCCGGGTCTTGAATATAAAGAGGATATAATTTCCGGATGCCGTGCGGCGGCGGCGGGCGGTGTGACAACGGTTTGTGCCATGCCTAATACAAAACCGGTATGCGATAATGCAGAAACGGTAAAATATATACTTGAAAAAGCGGCTAATGCCGATGCTCACGTTCTCCCCATAGGTGCCGTTTCCGTCGGCGAAAACGGTGAAAAGCTCACCGATATGCAGGCTTTAAAAGAAGCCGGTTGCTGCGCTTTTTCGGATGACGGCGTTCCGGTTAAAACCGCAGAGCTTATGCGTGAAGCGCTCAAAGAGGCAGCAAGACTCGATATGCCTGTTTTTGCCCATTGCGAAGAAAAAACAATTTCACGCGACGGCATTGTGAATGAATGCGATGTTGCAAAAGACCTTAATATGCCGCAGATACCGGTTTCGGCAGAAGACGTGGGAACTGCACGTGAGACGGCCCTTTTAATGTCAGCCCCCAAAAATGCACGGTTGCATATTTGTCACGTCAGTACGGGCAATTCAGCACTTCTTATAGCCTCTGCAAAGAGAAACGGATTTAATGTAACTGCTGAAACTTGTCCGCATTATTTTATATTTAACGATGAAAAGCTTTTGTTAAAGGATGCGGATTATCGAATGAATCCTCCGCTTCGCAGTGCCGTGGATCAGTTTTCCGTTCTCTACTCGCTTATTGACGGCGTAATAGATGTAATTGCAACCGACCACGCACCTCATTCACCGGAAGAAAAGTCAGATTTTTATAAAGCTCCCAACGGCGTTATAGGTATGGAGACATCTTTTTCCGCTTCATATACCGCGCTTGTTGCGTCGGGACTTATCAGCCTTTATGAGCTTATTGATAAAATGGCGTGTAAACCGGCCGAGATTTTAAACAGACCGATAGGCACGTTAAAAAAGGGAAGTGCTGCGGACATTATTTTGATAGATGAAAGTGAAAAATTTACAGTAGACATAAATAAGCTTCACGGTAAATCCAAAAACTGCATCTTTAAAAACCGTGAACTTCAAGGCAAGGTAAAAATGACCGTTCTCAGCGGCAGAATAGTATATAATGATTTAGGAGATTGACAAATGGCTTTTGACAGACTTATCCGTGCAATTGACGAAAAGAAAAATCCTACTGTGGCAGGGCTTGACCCGAAGCTTGACTACGTTCCCGAGTTTATAAAAAAAGACTCGCGTGAGAAATACGGAGATACGCTTGAGGCTGCGGCAGATGCGCTTTTGACATTTAACAAAGGGCTTATAGATTCTCTTTGCGATGTTGTGGCGGCCGTAAAGCCGCAATGCGCCTATTATGAAATGTACGGGTGGCAAGGAGTAAAAGCACTTTATGACACAATAGCTTACGCAAAAGAAAAAGGCATGTTTGTAATAACCGACGGTAAAAGAAATGATATCGGCACTACCATGGAGGCGTATGCCGCCGCACATATCGGTAAAACAGAGGCTTTCGGTAAAACCTTTGAAAGCTTTTCCGCCGATGCCCTCACGGTTAACGGTTATCTCGGAAGCGACGGTATAAATCCTCTTTTAAATATTTGCAAGGAAGAGGACAAAGGCATTTTTGTGCTTGTGAAAACTTCTAATCCATCCTCCGGCGAGCTTCAGGACAGATTGCTCGGCGACAAAACCGTCTACGAAACTATGGGTGAAATGTGCGAGAACTGGGGCAAGGATTCTATAACAGATTACGGATACTCGTGTGTCGGTGCGGTCGTCGGAGCAACTTATCCGAAACAACTTTCAAGTCTTCGCAAAGAAATGCCGCACACATTTTTCCTTGTACCGGGTTACGGTGCACAGGGCGGAGCCGCCAAAGATATTGCAGGTGCGTTTGATGAGAACGGACGCGGAGCCGTAATAAATTCCTCAAGAGGTATAATGTGCGCATACAAAAAAGGCGGCTTCGATGAAAAAGACTATGCCGTTGCCGCACGTAAAGAAGCTATCAGAATGAGGGACGAAATCAATTCCGTTTTATAAAGGGTGATTTATATGAAAAATAAAAAGGCTTACCTTGTTTTGGCTGACGGAACCGTATTTAACGGAATTTCTATGGGTAAAGAGGGAACAGCTTTAGGAGAAGTTGTTTTCAATACGTGTACGGCTTCTTACGGAGAACTGCTTTCAGACCCGACATATTACGGTCAGATAGTGGCGCAAACCTATCCTCTTGTAGGCAACAGAGGCGTAGAAAAAAGAGAAAACGGTTCAAAAATAATGGCAAGCGGCTATGTTGTGCGTGAATGGTGCGACACCGGCGATCTCGGCGAAGAAACGCTTGACAGCTATTTAAAAGAGTGCGGCATAGTAGGAATCAGCGGTATTGATACACGCCGTCTTACGCGCGCCGTCCGCGACAAAGGCTATATGAAGGGCGCTATAACCGACAATCTCAATGATTTTGACGTGCTTATTAAAAATATCAAGAATTATACAATTTCCGGGGCGGTTGAGGCTGTTACCGTAAAAGAGCCGCAGAAATTCACGGCGGAAAATCCGAAATGCAATGTTGCGGTGATTGATTACGGTTCGCCGCGCAGAACTCTTGACGGCTTTTTGTCACGAGACTGTAGTTTGACTGTTGTCCCGGCTGACTTTACGGCTGAGCAGTTAAAGAACATTTCACCGGACGGTATTTTCCTTTCCGACGGTCCTGCCGATCCTGACGATAACCCAAAGCTTATAGAAAATATCAAGGAGTTTAAAAAACTCGGTGTTCCGATGTTCGGAATAGGTCTCGGCCATCAGATGCTGGCTCTTTCGGAAGACTTTAAAATTGAAAAAATGCCGCAGGGGCACCGCGGTTCAAATCAGCCTGTAGTTATAAAATCTACCGGAAAGCTTATGGTTACAGAGCAGAATCACGGCTATTCGGTTGAAGTTTCGAGCATCAGTGCCGATAAAGCCGATATTACAATGATAAATGTCAACGACGGCTCCTGTGAGGGACTTGAGTACAAAAATTTCAGCGGTTTCGGGGTTCAGTTTACACCGGACAGCGACCGCGACAGCAGTACATCCTGGATATTTGACCGCTTTGTTGATATGATGGGGGAATGAGTTATGACAGAAAATAAATATTCAAAAATACTTGTTCTCGGAGCTGGCCCTGTGGTTATAGGCTCTTCCTCTGAATATGATTATTCGGCTGTATCTGTTTGCAGAGCGTTGAAGGAAGAGGGCATTTCAGTAGTTTCGGTAAACTCAAATCCGGATACAATAATGACAGATAAAAATGTTGCGGATACAGTTTATATTGAGCCATTAAACGGCGAAACAGTAAAGAAAATAATTGAAAAAGAAATTCCCGATGCCATTATCGGCACCACGGGAGGAGAAGCGGGGCTCGAAATTTGCCTTGAGCTTTTACAAAACGGTTATCTTGATGAGCACGGTACCAAGCTTCTCGGAGTTAAGCCGGAAACCATAAAGGCAATAAGAAACGAGCAGGCTCTTCGAGATACTCTTGCAAATGTGGGCGAACCGTATGTATCCGCAAAGGTGTTGCCGACAGATGCGGAATGTGTTACATTTGCCGGTGAAATCGGTTTTCCCGTACTTATAAGTCCGGCATTCACGCCTGATTTTTCAGAGCCGATACGTTGCGAAAATGCAGATGATATTTTGTCAGGCTTCGGCAGTTGCGCCGAGCGGTCTCTCGTAAACGAGGTATACGTAAGAAAATGCGTCGATGATTATAAAGAAGTGGAATTTGTCGCAATGCGCGATTCTTTCGGCAACTGCATAAGCGTAAGCAGTACCGAAAATATTGACAGCGTCGGCATTCATTCCGGCGACAGTATTGTTGTTATTCCTGCGCAGACTCTTACAGACAGCGAAACCGTAAGGCTTCGCAGAGCCGCAAGAAAAATAGCCGATTATTTAAATATCGAAGGAAGCTGCAATGTCCGTTTTGCAATAAATTCGGATGGCAGCGAGTATATGGTTTTGGCAGTTGAGCCACAGCTTAACCGTACTACCGCTCTTGTTTCAAAGGCTACGGGTTATCCCATAGCGCAGGTCTCTGCCAAAATTGCTCTCGGATATAAGCTTTACGAAATCAAAAACGATATAACAGGCGTTACCACTGCGGCAAATGAACCTGCCATTGATTATTGTGCCGTAAAGGTTCCGAGATGGTCTTTTGAAAACTTCGATGCCGCCACCAGAAAGCTCGGCGGAACTATGCAGGCTACGGGTGAGGCACTCGCAATCGGCACTTCGTTTGAGTTGGCTCTTATGAAAGCGATACGCTCGATGAATCCGCGTACCGAATCCGTATCAATGCCAAAAATGAAGCAAAAAACCGACAATGAGATAAAGAAGCTGCTGTTTGGCTCCGATGATGAGCGAATTTTTGCTGTTTACGAAGCTATAAGACGCGGATTTGACCTTGCTGAAATACAGTCTCTTACAAGAATAGATAATTATTATCTAACTAAGCTCAAGAATATAGCCGATACGGAAACATCTCTCGGTAACGGCTTTTCGGGTGATTTGTATTTCCGTGCAAAAACTCTCGGTTTTCTCGACAGTACAATTGAAAAAATAACCGGTGAGGAGATTTCGGCACCCATAGCTGCAGGATATAACACCGTAGACACTTGCGCAGCCGAATTTGACGTTAAAAAGCCCTATTTCTATTCTTCGTTTGACGAGGATAACGAAGCCGCAATGTTCGGAAAAGCACACCCGACATCGAAAAAGAAAATCCTCGTAGTGGGTTCCGGCCCTACATCCATAGGTCTTGGAACAGACCGCGATTATGCGGTGGTAAACTGTATAAATACACTTAAGGACTTCGGTTACTCCACTATTTTGCTTAATAATAATCCTGCGGCTGTTTCCACAGATCCGGGAGTTGCCGATACACTTTATCTTGACCCCATTACAGACGAAGATGTCAGAAATGTTGTGCTCACCGAAAAACCGTACGGAGCTGTTTTGCCGTTCGGCGGTGGTAACGCCGTCAGAAAAGCCGAAATGCTTCGTTCATTAGGCGTTAAGGTTTTCGGTTCGGATGACGAGGCTCACCGCAGACTAAAAAACAAAATCGAGTTATTTGATATCCTTGATGATCTCGGTATACGTCACACAAATAACCGACACGTTATGATTGGTAAGGGTGCCGAGGTGGATGTCCTGTCCGATGGCAGCGATATACTGGTTCCGGGAATTTGCGAGCATATTGAAAAGGCCTGTGTAAATCCCGGCGACACTACTACGGTTTTTCCGTCGATAACGCTTACTTCATCAGATAAAGCAAAGATATACGAATATACCGAAAAGCTTTGCAAAGAACTTAAAATTAAAGGACTTATCAATATCCAGTTTGTTATATATGATAACGAAGTTTATGTTTCGTCGGCAAGCGTCGTGGCAACGCGAAACGTGCCGTTTATGACTAAGGCATCTGGGTTGCCGATAGTTGCCATGGCTACGCGGCTTATGCTCGGCGAGACGCTCGGTGATATCGGTATGGGATGTGGTATTTTACCGGAGCCTACAAGGTATTTTGTCAGAGTACCGGTATTCAGCTTTGAAAAACTTCAGGGTACCGATGTTCAGATAGGCGATACCGAAAAGTCAACGGGTGAAGTCATGGGCATAGCAGATACATTTGACGAAGCTCTTTTGAAGGGCTTGATAGCTTCGGGAATGCGTATAAAGCGCACAGGCGGAGTGCTTGTATCCGTTGCCGATACCGATAAGAGGGACAGCGTTATGCTTGCCGGTGAATTTTTAAAACAGGGCTTTAAGATATATGCTACATCCAATACTGCTAAGCTTTTAAATTCAAACCATGTTGCGGCAAATTCCGTGCGTAAAATACATGAGGGCGAGCCGAATACAATGTCGCTTATTAAGAATAATAAATTATCATATGTTGTTTCAACTGCGGAGCAGGGGCCTAAGGTGAATGAGGACGACATTCGCATACGTCGTACCGCTCTTTTGCGCCGTATTCCGGTATTGCCGTCGGTTGATACTGCCTTTGCATTTGCAAAGTGCCTCGAAAATAACAATATTCTTGAAGAAATAAAGGTTTGCAAGCTATAATTATAGGTGAATGATTTATGTTTCAAAAATCGTATAAAATCCTGTCGACCGAAAAACTGAATAATACAACTTTCAGCTTTGTTATTTCCTGCCCGGAGCTTGCCGAAGAAAGCTGGTGCGGAAGATTTGTAAATGTCTTATGCGGAGAAAAGACTCTGCGCCGCCCGATTTCAATTTCTGAAATTGACAAGCAAAACGGTACAATAACAATCGTATTTGAAGTCCGCGGAGACGGAACAAAATGGATGTCGGAGAGAAAAGCAGGGGACGAGCTTGATATTTTAGGACCTCTCGGCAACGGATTTTTCCCCGATAAAACAAAACGCGGAATTTTTATCGGAGGAGGTATAGGCTGCCCCCCTATGCTCGGTGCTGCAAAAGAATACGGCAGCGATGCAGAGGTGATTCTCGGCTTCAGAAGCCAAGAAAATGCAATACTTACAGATAAGTTTAAGTCTGTCGCTAAGCGGGTGGAAATTACAACAAATGACGGTACCCTCGGCGCAAAAGGCTTTGTTACCGATGTGCTTAAAAATATGGTTCAAAACGGCGAAAATGCCGTAGTTTATGCCTGCGGACCTACACCAATGTTAAAAAGCGTTGCTGCGCTTTGTAAGGAAAAAAACATTAAGTGCTACATTTCGCTGGAGCAGCGTATGGCGTGCGGAATAGGTGCTTGCCTTTGCTGTGCACAAAAGACTCGCGATGAAGACGGCGAGCATATGAAACATGTTTGTAAAAACGGACCCGTTTTTGATTCCGAGGAGGTCGTATTCTGATGGCTGATTTAGGTGTTAATATAGCCGGAGTTCATTTTAAAAACCCCGTAATTACAGCGAGCGGAACTTTCGGATTTGGGCAGGAATATGCCCGTCTTTATGATATTTCGTGTCTCGGAGGTATATCTTGCAAGGGGACTACGTTGAAAGAACGCCCGGGAAATCCTGTTCCGCGAGTTTGTGAAACGCCGTCAGGTATACTCAACTGCGTCGGACTTCAAAATCCGGGTGTTGACGCGTTTATAAGAGATGACTTGCCTTTTTTGGAAAAGTCAGGTACCGTTATAATCGCTAACATTGCAGGAAGCGCAGAAGAAGATTACGTTGAAACCGCATCAAGGCTTAACGGTACGAGTGTGGATATGATTGAGCTTAATATTTCGTGTCCTAATGTTAAAGAGGGCGGAGCTTCTTTTGGAACAAGTGCCGCGAGCGTCGAAAAGATAACGTCGGCTGTAAAAAAAGCATCCGAAAAGCCTCTTATGGTAAAGCTTACGCCTAACGTAACCGACGTAACTGAAATGGCTCTTGCCGCAGAGAGTGCCGGTGCAGATGCCGTTTCTCTTATAAATACGCTTACCGGAATGATTATTGATATAAACACAAAAAGACCGCTTCTTCGCAATAATACGGGCGGGATGTCAGGTGCGGCGGTTTTTCCCGTGGCGCTTCGTATGGTTTGGCAAACCGCATCAAAGGTTAAAATTCCCGTTGTCGGTCTCGGAGGTATAACAAAGTGGGAGGACGCTGTACAGATGCTTTTAGCCGGAGCAAGTGCGGTTCAGATCGGTACCGCAAGCTTTACAGACGCATTCGCACCGCTTAAAATTATAGACGGTATAAACAATTATCTTGACCAAAACGGGTATAAGAGTGTGTCCGAGATAGTCGGAAAGGTTGAACCATGGTAATACTTTCGGTTGATTACGGCGATGTCAGAACCGGAATTGCCGTTTGCGATAAATTCGGTATGTTAGCGTCACCCGTTAAGGTTATTGTCGAGCGCGACAGCGGCGCTTTGGCAGATGAGATAACTGAAATAGCCACAGAAAAGAAGGCTGAAAAAATAGTATTGGGGCTTCCGAAAAATATGGACGGTTCAGAGGGCTTTCGTGCCGAGGCTTGTCGGCAACTGGCAGAGCTTATTTCGGAAAGGATTAATCTTCCGATAGATTTTGAAGACGAGAGATTGACTACCGTTTCGGCGCATAATGCGCTGAACGCCACAAATACACGCGGTAAAAAGCGTAAGGCGGTTGTTGACGCTGTTTCTGCAGTTATAATTCTTGAAGATTACTTGAGAAAAACGAAAAATCAAAAATAAAATCAAAAGCAGCCCGTATATCATATGATATACAGGCTGCTTTTGGCAAAAGAACAAAATTAAATTGTTTAAACACAATAGAAATTTGTATCCCATCCGGGAATGTACGGATGATGTCTGAAGTATATTTTATATTCGGGATTTAACTCGAGTATTTTTTCGGGCAAAATAAATATATCTTCGATTCTGTGGTATGCCGCAATGTTGAGTTTGGGCTTCAACCTTTTTAGCGTAATTTCGGCTCCGTCAAGCATTTCGCTTTCCGCTCCTTCGATATCCGCTTTTATATATGTAATATTTTTACTTTTGGAAATCTCATCTACGGTAACAGTATCTGTCTTTGCTTGTGCGGCATTTAAAAGATATGAATTTCTGCCGCCTTTTCCCGCAAAACCCATAGTCAATTCTCCACTCCAAATGCCCTTGTTCACAAGAGTTATATTGCTCATGTTTTTTGTGTATTCCATAAGCTTTTTAAAATTTCGCGGAGCAGGTTCGACAGCTGTTATACTGCCGTATTCATTGCCGGAGAAATGCAAAAATTCCTTTATTGTGTCGCCGTTATAAGCACCGAGATCAAGGTAGTTTTCGTTTTTGCCGAGCCTTAATATATCGCTAAACACTTCTTCTTTATTGCTCTCGCAGGATAGAAGTGTGTCTAAGCCTCCGCTGTATTCAAAATTGACAAACTTAAAAAACACATCTTTGGATTTTTCGTCTGCAAGCAGCGAATAAATGTTACAGATGCGGCTTTTGTTGCGTTCAAAAAATTCTCTGTTTGCTATGCCGTTTCCGTAAACCGACACGCTCGGTACAAAAGTTTTGTGCTTTGCCGCAACGCTTTTAATGTTATCAGTGACCGATTTAAGCTGAGAACCGAAGCATATTACACAGTAAAAATCGCCGAATTCATTTTCGCAGTCAGAGAGACTTTTAACTTTAAATCCGCGGAAGCTTCTGTCCCTGACAAATCCGTCACTTGCCATAACGGCAGATATTTTTATACCCAGTCTTTCAAATTCGTCAAATATTTTATCGGCGCCGTTTCCGGTTCCGTAGCAAACTATCGGAAGGTCGGCGTCCTTTAATTTTTCCCATACAGAAGGAGATTTCAGCATTTTATCAAGCATTATAACCACTCTTTTTATTTCTGCAAAAGTTCGGTATTAATTGTAACATATAACGTGAGTTTTCACAAATGTTGTTATTTACTTTGATAAAAAAAGATATTATAATATAAATGATGAATTCTAAGGAGGTATTATTATGAACGATATTAACTCTCTTTATAAATTATGGTGCGAAAAAGCCGTGAATGATAAAGACCTTATTCCGGAGCTTAAATCAGTTGAGGGAAATCAGGATGAGATTCTCGACAGATTTTATAAAAATCTTGAATTCGGTACGGCAGGTTTGCGCGGAGTCATAGGAGCCGGTACAAACAGAATGAATGTTTATACCGTTAATCAGGCAACACAGGGCCTCTCGGATTATCTTAACAGCGAGTTTAAAGAGCCGAGCGTTGCCATTGCTTATGATTCGCGTATAAAATCGGATGTATTTGCGCGTTCTGCGGCTTCGGTCCTTGCCGCTAACGGTATTAAGGTATATATCTATCGTGAACTTGTACCGACTCCGATGCTGTCATATGCGGTTCGCAAGCTTCATTGCAGCTCGGGCATAATCATAACCGCAAGTCATAATCCCTCAAAGTACAACGGCTATAAGTGCTACGACCCAAACGGCTATCAGATGACCGATGCAGCCGCCGCCAAAACCTATGAGTTTATAAGCCGTGTTGATATGTTCTCGGGCGTTAAAACCGCCGACTTCGAAGAATGCGTCGAGAGCGGAAAAATTGAATATATCAGCGATGAGGTTTATGAGTCGTTCTTTACCGAAGTGCTGAAAGCAAGAGTCAATCCCGGCATATGTGAAAAAGCGGGACTCTCGGTAATTTATACTCCGCTTAACGGCACCGGAAACAAGCCTGTCCGCAAAATCCTTAAAATGATAGGCGTAGAGGATGTAACCGTTGTTCCTGAACAGGAATTGCCCGACGGAAACTTCCCGACATGCCCGTATCCCAATCCCGAAATCAAACAGGCCTTTGAGTGTGCAATAAACCTTTCAAAAACAAAAAAGGCAGACCTTCTTGTTGCAACCGATCCCGATTGTGACAGACTCGGCATTGCTGTGCTTGACGACGGCGAATATAAGCTTATGACCGGTAACGAAGTGGGAGCAATGTTTACAGAATATTTGCTTGAAACTCTTACTGAGCAAAATAAACTTCCGAAAGCTCCTGTTGTTGTTAAAACAATAGTTACTTCTCCGCTTATCTCGGCCATTGCTGCTGCCCACGGCGCAACTACGGCAAACTTGCTTACCGGATTTAAATATATAGGAGAGCTTGTTACAAAGCTTGAAAGTAAAAATGAGGCTGACCGTTTTGTAGTCGGTATGGAAGAATCCTACGGCTATCTCCGCGGCTCACATGCAAGAGATAAGGATGCCGTTGTAGCTTCAATGCTTGTATGCGAAATGGCGTCATACTATAAGCTTAAAGGTATGAGTCTTTATGACTTTATGCAGAGCATATACAAGAAGTACGGCCTTTATCTTAATACTCTTCTCAATTTCGGCTTTGAAGGTGCCGCGGGAATGAAAAAGATGGCTGAAATGATGGATTCACTTCGCGCTGACGGCCTTAAAAATATAGCGGGTATGGATGTCATAACATCTTCGGATTATGAGGCAAGCATCGAGACAAATCTTAAGACAGGCGAGAAGGCTAAGATTACTCTGCCGAAATCAAATGTGCTTGCATACACCCTTGAGGGCGGCAACAGCGTAATAGTTCGCCCGTCGGGAACAGAACCGAAGATAAAGATTTATATTACGGCAGTAGGCAACACGCGCGATGAGGCTAAGACTGTTACCGATAAGATAAGCGACGATATGGAAAAAATACTCGGTATTAAGAATTAAAGGAAGATTCTGAAAATGATGCAAAAGAAATGGGCCGTTCGTGTTATAGCCATAGTATTGGCTGTGCTTATGGTGGCAACAACACTTACGGTTTTGCTTAATGTTTTTTACTTTAAATAATTGAAATAACACGTCGCATTTGTCGCGGCGTGTTATTTTATATGTAAAATTTGTCGTTATTGCTCGCGTTGTGTAATGTACACAAAAAGTGTGGTTGACAAATGCTTAAAATATGCTATAATAATTAAGCTTGCAGTTTTATTAGCAATGTTTAGCCAAGGGGTGTGCCTGTTTTGACTGATAATGATGATCTTCTGAGGTTGGTCAAGCTGGCATCTTCAGGCGATAATGAAGCTTTATCTCTGCTTGTATCAAAAATGATTCCCGATGTGCGTCGTGAGGCTTCTAAGTTTTCCGGAGCTGTCGGCGTCGATTCCGACGATCTTTTTCAGGAGGGTATGATAGGGCTCTTGTCTGCCGCGCGTTCCTATAAAACTGATTGTGGCGCGTCATTCAGAACTTATGCCTCGGTTTGCATACGTAACAGAATCATTTCGGCTGTAAAAAAAGCGTCAGGCGGCAAAAGTGTGCGCCGTGACCTTTTGGTTCCTTTGGAAACAGAGCTTTTATCTGTGCCGGAGCTTTCTTATGATGACGGTCTTGTTGTTAAAGAGGAATGTGACAGGCTTTTTGGCTTTATCGAAACACAGCTTTCCGAAAGAGAACGCAGCATTTTAAAATTATTCCTTAGCGGGTTAAGCTACGGCGAAATAGCCCAAAAACTCGGTTCTTCATCCAAATCCGTTGACAATGCGCTTCAAAGGGTTAGGCGAAAGCTGAAGAAGTATAACTAAGGCGGTAATTAATACTTCATCAAAAGCCCTTTTCTCATTAGGAGAGCATTTTTGCGGCGGTGCAATTCCGCTTAGGGTAAAAATAATTTTTTTCAAGCGAGGTAGCAAAATGTACGAAGACAAAACCCTTATTTGTAAGGAATGCGGTAAAGAGTTCGTTTTTACAGCAGGTGAGCAGGAGTTCTATGCTGAAAAAGGCTTTGTAAACGAGCCCCAGAGATGCAAGGCTTGCCGCGATGCAAGAAAGAACGCTGCTAAAGGCGATAGACAGATGTACACAGCAACTTGTGCACGCTGTGGCGGCGAGGCAAAGGTTCCTTTCCAGCCCAAAGATGATCGTCCTGTTTATTGTAGCGAGTGCTTTGCAAAGATGAAAGAAGAGCAGGCATAATTTTAACATAAATTAAATATATATGTTTCGCTGAGTCTGTTCGTTAATTCGGGCAGACTTCTTCTTTTTATATTTTTTTGAAAAATTTATGCTATTATAAATGTGGTGATATAATGAAAAAGAGTGTTTCTGTTTTGCTTGTTGCAATCATGCTTTGTACATTTTCTTTTTGTGCCTTTGCGGTGGATAATACCGCATCCGTAAATATAGTTGAAACCGCAAGTAACGAATATACGGTTTATCTCGGATTTATCGATAACGGTAAAGAGGTATGCGGCGGCAGTATGAATTTAGTATATAACAGCGACAAGCTTAAACTTGTTGATTATTCGACGGACTCCGAAAGGTGTATGATGCTGATAAATCCGGACTATCAAAATAAAGGCAATACTGTTCGTTTCGTTTTTGCCTCGGCCAACGCTTTAAGTAACGGGGAAAATTTGGCAACAATAAAGTTTTCGTCGAGCGGTGACAAAGTTACACTGTCGGATTTTTCGGTATCCGAGTATAGACTGTATGATGTAAATTCGTCCCTCGTAGCCAACGAAAAGTCGTTTTCTCCTGCTATTTCGTTTAATGCTTTGTCTGATAAAAACAGTGTTGACACATCTGTTGTTGCGGACGGTAAGAATACAGATTCTGTTAGGGAAAGCACCGATTTTCCAAGTAATGATTCATATTTTTTACCTGAGTCGATTGCCGAAGACATTAACAATGTATTGCCGGATGAAACTTCTGCCGGTACTCCGGTAAAACATTCTTCCAAAAGCCGTAAAGCGCTTATCATATCGCTGATAGTTTCATTGGCTCTTGTTATTATTGCCGCAGTTATAATTTTAATTATGCGGAAGAAAAAAAGGTAATCGGATTTAAAATAAAAAATATAATTTAGGGCTTGCAAAATCCCCCGTATTATGTTAATATATTCGGGCAGTAAAAAAGCATACGATTTATCGGGGTGTGGCGCAGTTGGTAGCGCACTAGACTGGGGGTCTAGGGGCCGCAAGTTCAAGTCTTGTCACTCCGACCATAAAAGGATTTAGCATAAGCTAAATCCTTTTTTAGTTTTATTAGCTTTTGTTTTTGTAGAATCTGAAAGTAAGATGTGATAAAATAATAATTATTGTTGAGCGAAAGTAATTAGCTTTTTGGAATATATTGTTGCATTTCCCAAAAAGCTCGTTTGGTTTTTGATTGTTGAGAAATTCTTGCATCGTAACAGGTGTTTAGTATAATTAATATATGAAAACGTGAAAGGGGTTAAAAATTATGAGCAACAAAAAAGAACGTCGCAGAATAGTAAAGGAATTGCTTGACGTTACAGATAAGGAATTTACGGATGAGGAACTGATACATCAGCTTATCAACACCGAGCTTTCCAAGGATTCGGATAAAACCGACAAACTCTCTTTCGGTCAGCGTGCGGCGGATGCTGTTGCGCGTTTTGCCGGAAGTTGGGCGTTTATATTCAGCTTTATAGCTATAATGGTTATTTGGATGGTTCTGAATATAGTACTTAAAGATAAGGCTTTTGACGCATATCCGTTTATCCTTTTGAATTTGGTGCTTTCTTGTATTGCGGCAGTACAGGCTCCGCTTATTATGATGAGCCAAAACAGGCAGGAGGCCAAGGACAGAGAGCGTGCGGAAAATGATTTTAAAGTCAATTTAAAAAGTGAACTTATAATCGATGATTTGCACAGAAAGATGGATCTTGTTCTTGAAAACCAAAAGAAGATAAATCGCCGCCTCGATCTTTTGGAACAGGCGGAAAATATAAGTCCCGAGCAAAAAAAGAACATCGTTTCTTCGTCAAAAAAAACACTTCCGCAGGATAATGATTCTCTCACATAAAAGTATTATATTGAGCAAGGAGATTTTTTGGGGGTGAAAAATTATGACAGAAAAGGATTATTTAAAACAAATTGATTACGTTATCGAATCGGGACCTTATACCGACAGTTGGCAATCTTTATGTAAACATAAAACACCGGAATGGTATAAGAATGCTAAATTTGGAATCTTTATTCACTGGGGAATTTATAGCGTACCTGCATTTGGCAATGAGTGGTATTCGCGAGAGATGTATGATAAATCAAAGTCGGCATATCGGCATCACCGTGAAAAGTACGGTGATCAAAAGGACTTTGGATATAAGGACTTTATACCGATGTTCAAAGCCGAAAACTTCAATCCCGAAAAGTGGGCGGAGCTTTTTAAAAACAGCGGCGCAAAATACGTAATGCCGGTTGCTGAACATCACGACGGCTTTGCCATGTATAATACCGAGTTTAATCGTTGGAACAGTGTAAATATGGGACCGGAACGAGATGTTCTCGGAGAACTGAAAACGGCTGTGGAAAATGTCGGACTTGCATTTTGTGCGTCAAATCATCGTGCCGAACATTATTTCTTTATGAATATGGGCAGAACATTTGACAGCGATGTGTGCGATGAAAGATATGCCGACTTTTACGGACCTGCTTATTATTGTAAGGAGCTGTCATCCGATAAAATGGGTGTAACGACATCAAACTGCCGTTCTGTACCTCCGACGGAGGATTTCTTAAAAGATTGGCTTGTCCGCATATGTGAGCTGATAGATAAATACAAGCCGAAAGTTGTTTACTTCGATTGGTGGATACATAACAGGGCGTTTAAACCGTATTTAAAGAAATTTGCGGCATATTATTATAACCGTGCCGCAGAATGGGGAACTGAAGTTACGATAAATTATAAGCTTCAGGCTTTTGCTCCGGGAAGTGCTACGTTTGACGTTGAACGGGGAGCTTTGACAGATATTTCGCCCGTACCGTGGCAGACCTGCACTTCAATAGCAAAAAATTCATGGGGATATACCGAAAATAACAAGTTTAAGTCGGCATACCATGTTATATGCGATTTAATCGATATTGTAAGTAAAAACGGTGTTATGCTTTTAAATGTCGGTCCGAAACCCGACGGCACGATTACAGATGAAGAAACTGCGGTTTTGAATGAAATCGGCGATTGGCTGAAGACTAACGGTGAGGGGATATACGATACGGTTCCGTGGAAAACCTTCGGCGAAGGAAAAGTCAATACAAAGGACGGGTCCTTTAAGGATAATAAGACAAAAAAGTATACCGAAAAGGATTTTCGTTTTACATATAAGGACGGAGCGGTTTACGTTTTCCAAATGAAACCGACACATGACGGTGTAATAAGAATTAAGAACTTTAAAAAGATAACACAGGACGCAATTGTATATTCGGTAAAGCTCCTTGGTAATCACTCACCGATAATAATCAGCCGAACCGAAAAATATATGGAACTTAAACTTACGGAAATTCCGCAAACGACCTTGCCGTTATGCTTTAAAATTGTTCTTGAATAAAAAGAGTCTCAATGATTGCTTATAGCAACCGTTGAGACTCTTTTTTTAGCTTATTCGGTAATTTCGGCATCCTTTGTAAGTCTGCCGTGGTATATAGCGTTTGATATATTTGTCGGTGATAAAAAGACCTTGAGCTGTTTAAACTTTGTGTCAAGCTTATTATTACTGAACGGTATGTCCGAGAGGGAATATGTCGTAATACTGTTTCTAAGCTCGGTAGTTGAAATAGACGTGTCATTTTTAATCGTTACAGTCTTTTTCTGACCCGGAAGCAGGTCGAAAAAGTTATCGCTGAACGGCAAAGTGCTTTTGCTGCTTTCAACTTTGACAAGGCGAGCGTATTTGTCGGATGACACAGTAACATTCAATCCGTCTGCTGTTTCCTCAAAAGCGGTTTTAAGCTCGGCTTTTGGCAAGTGAAGCTCGTTTTCGCGGCAGAAAAGAACAGTTTTTTGCTGAATAAGGGCACTATTTTCATAAAGTCTTACTGCAATGCCTGTTCTTTTTTTATCGTATTCCGAGCAAATGAACGGAACATTTAAATCAAAAACAACAGAATTTTTTACGGCACCGACAGTTAATGTTCTTTTGTTTGTTTCAAGAGTTCCGTTTTCAAAATCAAATATTTCATATTCCGCATCAACTGTTTTGCTTTCGTTTAAATCATTCAGCACAAAAACACGTATATAGTCGCTTGTATTCTCAATCGATATGCTGAGCGGCGCGTTAAAGTGCTTTGCACCGTATTGTAAGGCCTTGTAATTGCCATAGTAATCAAGACTTGACCAAGAGCATACACCCCAGCAGTCATTAAACTGCCAATACATTGAACCGTTGCATCTGCCCTTGTTTCTGCGCCAATGTTCGGTGGCATCTGCGATACATTCGTTTTGCGTTACCTGTGACAAATAGACATAATCCTTGAACTTCTTTGGTAAATTAAACCTAGATGCTATATAATATATCATTTTGTCATTGCCGTTGGCACATTTTTGGTGAGACTTAAACACATCGCTCGAAAGGGAGTAGTCGGAAGGCTTTGCAAACTTTTCGATAGCCTTCATATCAGGCAGGCTTTCAAAGCCGAATTCGCTGCAAAAACGTGTCATACGTTTGCGGTAATAATTCATCGGCTTCAAACCGTGCCATACGCCCCACAGATGGGTGTCGCCTACATTGTCGCTTTCTACTCCGACGTTATGAGATTCACCTACAGGCGAACCGGGTGTGTACGGAGTGTTTTTGTCATATTTTCTTATTTCGGGTTCAAGTATATGATAGAAGAATTTCTCGGTCCATTTGATATACTTTTGCATATGTACCCAAGCCATATGCATATCCTCAATTTCATTGTTGCCGTTCCATACAGCGAGAGAGGGATGATGACAAAGGCGTTTTACATTGTATTTAACCTCTTCTTTTACATTGTCAAGAAAGTCATTATCAAAGAACGGATAGGCTTGACAGGCGAATTGAAAATCTTGCCAAACAAGTATTCCTTTTTTGTCACAGAGATTATAAAATTCGTCGCTTTCGTAGTATCCGCCGCCCCAAATGCGTATCATATTTATATTTGAAAACAGGGCTGTGTCAATTAAATATTCGAGCTTGTCGGAAGTAAACCTCGTTATGAAGCTGTCGGGCGGTATGTAATTTGTGCCCTTGATGAAAAGAGGGACACCGTTTAATCTGAATTGGAAATTTCTTCCGTATTCATCTTTTTCTCTGTTTAATTCAATTTTTCTGATTCCTATTTTTTTAGAAGTGGAATCGACTTCTTTGCCGCCGGATACTACTGCTGCACTTATTTCGTACAACGGCTGCTCTGTTTTGCCGGATAATTCGTATGTCCACCAAAGCTCAGGATCGGTTATTGTAAAGTCAGCTTCTGTGCCGCTTTTTTCAAGTGTGCTGCCGTCCGGCAATACAACCTTTAACGAACATTCGTAATCTTTATATGCCTTTATATCGGCTCTTACGGAGATAACGGCAGTACCGTCGGCATTGAGAGCTTGTGACGCAAAAAGATATTCAATTTTTGCACCGTTCACAAACTCAAGACTTATTTCCTTTGTTATACCGCTGCACGGCAATACGGGACCCCAGTCCCAACCGAAATGGCATTGCGGTTTGCGTATATGAACAATACCGTTCTGACCGTTTGAATTTACGGGAGTAGGACAGGACTTGTATTTTTCTTTAACATAATTTACCGGGGAACGAAACAATATTCTTATTTCGTTTTCACCCTTATCAAGACGTTCTTTTATTGATACGCTGTAAGCTTTAAAACAATTCCTAGCGGAAAAAGCAAGCATATTATTTACAAAAACATCACATATTGTATCAAGCATTTCACAGGTCAGAAGTATATCATCACAGTTTAATTCTTCTTCGGTTATTTCAAAAGTTTTTTTGTATTCCCAATTTGTTTCGCCGACCCAGTATACATCCTTTTCATTAAGGCCGATAAATGGGTCCGGAATATCTCCGTTTGCCATCAGATCAAGATAGTTGCAGCCGGGTACGGTGGCTTCCTTGTATAGCTTATCACCGACTTTTCTGAATTGCCATTTCCCGTTTAGTGTCTTTTTCATTTTTCCAAATCCCTCTCTTTGAAACATCAATGGTATTATACTTTATCCCTCCGTATATTGTAAATGCTTTTATGCGCTTTTTATTTTATGATTTTTTATCTGTAAGTCTAAATGCAACTCTGCGGCGGATATCTCTATTGACAATTTAATATATTTCATTTAAACTGTAATGGCATTTTGTGCATTATGCTAAAACAATAAGAAATACGTTCAAAATCAGCGGCACTTAAAGAAGCGTCAAAAGAGCTTGATCATTTCCATAAAAAAGCATATGCGTATATTCAGGCGCGAAAGCTTTTAAAGCAACTTGAATACTATTCGCATTGGTCTGATATCTTTAGTTCGGAATCGGTTGAGATTTCGGAATGATTTCAGTTCCGTATTTCAGAGCGGTGTTTAACAACACCGCTCTTTTTAAGAAAAAGTTGTCAAAATGTTAACAATTTTTATTGCACACTTTAAAACAAAGATGTATAATAATTTTCGGTGATGTGAAATGAGTAAATCAACAATTATTGCAGTTGCGGGCAAAGGCGGTGTAGGCAAAACTTCATTATCGGCTACTATCGTCAGGTGCCTTACAGAAAAGTATCCTGATAAAAAGATACTTGCCATAGACGCCGATCCGGCAGTAGGTCTTTCGACCGCTCTCGGAATAGACGTCAAAATGACCATTGATGATATTCGTAAAGAGATTATAGCTTCCGTGGATGAGGGCGATACCAGAGGAGCCGTTGAGCTTTTAGGCGAAGCCAAGTACCGTATTTTCGACGCTCTTGTCGAGACAGACGGATATTCGTTTATTGCTGTTGGAAGACCCGAGAGCGCGGGGTGCTATTGTAAAATAAACTCATATCTTAAAGAGGTTATCTCCATACTTTCCGACGAATTTGACTATGTTGTTATTGACGGTGAGGCGGGAATAGAGCAAATTAACAGACGTGTTATGGAGAGAGTAACGCATCTTATCTTAATAACGGATCCCAGCAAAAAAGGCTGCCAAGTAATAAAAACAATAAAAGGTGTTGCCGATGATCTTGTTATGTATGATAAAATCGGTGCAATAGTTAATCGTATGACGGACGAGTCTTTAAAGGATTATATTAATATCGACGGTGTTGAAGTTCTCAGTTATATTCCGAATGATACAAATCTCGCTATGTTTGATATACAGGGCGAAAATGTATTTAATTTGCCGGAATCTTCACCGGTGGTAAAGGGAGTACGGGAGACTTTAACTAAAATAGGGGTGCTGTAATGAAAGATCTGAAACATCTGATTTATTTTGAGAATCTGCTTCAGGAGGCAAACAATGAACTTGTGCAGCGGGCAATAAGCGATGGCAAAAAAGCGATTGCGTATACCTGCTATCATATCCCGGAAGTTCTGCTCAATGTCGATAATTGTTTTTCGGTAAGACTCAGAGCTCCGAGAACAGGTTCTATGGATATTGCAACTTATTATCTCAGTTCGTATCTGTGCGGATATTCCAAGGCTCTTTTGGAGCGCGGTATTGAAGGCGGTTATAATTTCCTTTCCGCTCTTATAGGCTCGGAATCATGCTCGGAAATGAATCGTACATATGAGCATTTCATGCTTTTGAATCTTGTACAAAACGATAAATTCTTCGTTTCCATTGCCGATATTCCTTTTAAAATTGAGCCGCATACAGTCAGGCATTATACAGAGCAGATGAGAGTCAAGGTGCTCGATAAGCTACATGATGTTTACGGTGTTGATACAAGCGATGCTATGCTTCGTAAAGCTGTTGAAGAGCATAACGAAGTTTGTCGTCTCATAACAGAAATAGGTGAATATCGCAAAGAGGAAAATCCGCGAATAACGGGATATGAATTTCACGTCATAAATCTTGTTACATATTGTTGCCCCAAGTATTTGATAATCGACAAGCTCAGAGAAACCGCAGAGGAGCTTAAAACAAGGGTTCCTGACGAAAAGAAAAATTATCGTGCTAAAGTTGTTGTCGTGGGTTCTGAAATGGACGATCCGGATTTCACAAAGCTTATCGAAGAATCCGGTGCTCTTGTAGTTGCCGATCGCTTTTGCTTCGGTTCGCTTCCCGGCAGAGAAGAAATAAAACTTAACGATACCGATGATGTTTTATCTCAGATTGTATTGCATTATATGGAAACATGCCAATGTCCACGCTATATGAGCAAGGAAAAGGTGCAAGGCAGAAAAACCTATGTTCGAGACCTTGTAAACACGTATCACGCAGACGGTGTAATATATGAGCAGATAAAATTTTGTGAATACTGGGGATACGAAAGGGCACTTGCATCACATATAATAACAAATGAATTCGGAATTCCGTCGGTTTCGGTTGACAGACAGTATACGGCAAGTGCATCCGGTCAGCTACGAACTCGTGTTCAGGCATTTGTAGAAAGCCTTGAAATTAAGAATATTCAAAAAGCAAAGGAGGCGAAGTAACGTGGCAAATCAGCCTAAAAATCTCGGTCTGTTGCATGAAGATAAGACCGGACTTTTAAAGCACCGCGAGTGGCGTGGGCTTAAAGACACTATGTATGATTACTATCGTTGGCTCATAACTTGGAAAGATATGATAGTTATGGTTTTAAAAGCACCCGTGTCGACGATAAAGGGTCTGTGGAATTATCGCTGGATGGCAAGTTATCTCGCGGCTCCTGCGTGGATAGACCGTCATACGGAGGGTACGCGCGGAACGCACCTTCGTATAGCACATCTTCATTTTAACGCGATGATTAAGCATACATGTAACATGATACATATGCTTTTTAAACATGATAAGCATTTTCATCCGAATGACAGATTTTCAGATAAAACAGTTTGTATGGATGAACTTTTCTCTTTTGAAATAATGGCGGGTTTTCCGAACTTATATGGTGTTCCCGTACAGACTATACCGATTTTTTTGTCATCGATGGTTGATCAAAACATAACGCCGCCGTATCTTGATATAACCGAGAGTTACGGCGTTCCCGCCGATGTTTGTCCTCTTCCCTCCGCGGAGGCAGGCGTGGCAATAAACGACGATTACCCGATGTTCGGTAAATGCTTTTTATCATGCAATATGCCGTGCGACGGCTCAACAATGAACTCGTCATATATCGACAGGCGTTTTAATCTTCCGTCTCATGTTGTTAATGTTCCGCTTAGATACACCGAAGAAGAAGTACAGAAATATGCCGTTGACGAGGTTAAATCTTGCATCAGATTTATCGAGGAACAGACAGGCGAAAAGTTTGACTGGGACGCATATTTTTCCGCTATGAAGATATACAACAAACAGCTTGAATATGAGCTGCAAAAATGGGATGTTAACAAAACCGATTATCCTCAGATGACCGGTGCCACATTTTGGCTGTACAGACTTTTTTACTTCCATCTCTCCGGCGGAATCGATAAGATATTTATTAAAACCGATAAAAAGGTTAATAAGCTTATGATGAAAGGCTATGAGAGAAAAGAACATGTTTCCAAGGAAATGCGACACAGAGCTATAGTTTGGTCATGTCCTGCAAACTATTATACGAGCCTTGCAAATTGGCTCGAAAATTGCTGGGGCATAAATGTTGTTATGGATATGGAGACGATGATATCTTATATAATGTATGATACCGAGGATAAAGAAAGATCGCTTGCCACATATGCAAAAACTCTTCAGCGCACCACAATGCGTAAGCATACCAAGGGCGGTTATCAAAACGTACTTGATGAACTTTGGCGCATTTGCGATGAATATAATGCCGACACCGTAATAATGTATAATCAGATTTCATGCAAGGGAATGGATGGTCTTAACGGTATATTTGATGACCAGGCAAGAGAAAGAAATATCAATTTCATTTGGGTTGATCAGGACCTTATGGATCCAAGAACCGTTTCGCGTCGCGATATGCGTGAGCAGATCAACAAATATATGACAACTGTTCTTCAGGAAGAACCCGTTGACCCGACGCTGGTCGATTTCGACGATACAATGGCTTGGTAAAAAGATAGGAGAGTGTTTATGAAATATTTTGGCGGATGCGACGTTGGTTCAACGTATGCAAAATGTGTAATTTTAGATGAAAACGGTAAAATTATTGCCGATGCTACCGTAAGAAGTAAAATAAATCCGGTGAAGAGTGCCGAGCTTGCTCTCGGTGAGGCTATATCGAAAGTCCCGGAACTGTCTTCTCCCGAGAATCTTACGTATCTTATAGGTACCGGCTACGGCAGAAATAAAGTTCCGTTTGCCGACGAAAATATATCTGAAATCAGTTGCCACGCAATGGGTGTACATGTTACAGACCCGAGTGTAAAGGCGATTATAGATATCGGCGGTCAGGATGTAAAGGGCATTGCAATAGACACCGACGGTACGGTTAAGAATTTTGCAATGAATGATAAATGTGCCGCAGGCACAGGGCGTTTTTTTGAGGCGATGGCAAACGCATTTGAAATGTCACTTCCGGATTTCTGTAAATTGTCTCTCCAAGCAAAAAATACTATTCCTATAACGGCACAGTGTACTGTATTTGCCGAATCAGAGGTAATTTCTCTTGTAGGCGAGGGTAAACCCATGGATGAGATAGCAGCGGGTATTCAACTCGCAGTTGCCAAACGTTGTTTCGTTATGGCAAAAAAAGCAGGTGCTACCGACAGTATAACGCTTACCGGCGGTTGTGCTAAAAACGAAGGTCTCAAGCGTGCTATTGAGCACGTTCTGAAAATTAAGGTTGTTGACCTTCCAATAGACCCTCAGCTTATGGGTGCGCTTGGTGCTGCCGAGTATGCAAGGCAAAAGGGGATGGCATAAATGAAAGCTTTAATTATAATTTTAATCGTTCTTGCAGCGCTTTTTGTGCTCACATTTTGCATCTATTTTTTCAATCTCGATATGAAACTTGTTCGTAAGATATATGATGCGCTCGGCAAACATTATGATTCGCTTGAAAAGGACAAAAAACTTTAATGAAACTTTATGACAAGCTTATCGGGCAAATAAAAAACCTTTTGCCTGAAAACGCCAAAAGGTTTTCTTATAGTGAACCGACGCTTAAAATAAAAAAAGACAATTCAATACTTTTATTGAAAGAAACGGCGTATGAACTCGGCGGAAGTCAAAAGCCGTGTGTAAGCACGGTCGCGGTGAGCGACAGTATAAAGTTTGACAATTGCACATATCTTTACGGAAAAGATATTCCGGAAATAAAGTCTGATTGCTGTTTCGGAAAAATAGTTTTTCTTGAAATCAAAGATATTGGTGAAGAACAATCGGCTTTTGATAAGATAAAAGAACTCGAACGTCTTAAATATAGCTTTTGCCCTGAGGAATTTATGACAAGAGCATCTGCATTTAATATGCGGGAGCAGATAAGAGTCAGCAAAAAAGCGGTAAAAAACGGTGTGACATTCTCGGACTACGGCTCATCGCTTATTAAGGCTTATCTTGAATTCCCTATGGTGAAGAGTGTGCAGATAATATTTATTACCGATTTCGACCGTTTTAATGAACTCGGTATGATTTGTGATAAAGTAAAGCAAACAACCGATGCTCTGAATCACATACTTGACAATGTGCTTCTTGATTGCAACACATGCAATTTAAAATCAATTTGCGACGAGGTTGAGGGTATGAAAGAACTGCATATGAAAAACGCCGCAAAGAAACAGTAAAAAAGCAGGCAAGGCCTAAATGCTTTGCCTGCTTAAATTTTATTTAAATTCGTTTTCAACAGCCTTTTCAAGTTCTTCTTCTTTTTCTTCTTCAATTTCAAGGCGGATAAACATAATGATAAAGCTTATAAACAAAAATGCACATGAAAACCAAATCGAGCGTATACCCCATCTGTCTGCCGCAAGACTACCGAATCCGGCACCTACAGCAAACATAAATATAATGCTGAAATATTCAATTGCCTTTATAAGCAGTATTTTTTTACGTGTTTTAAAATAGCCGCACAAAGCTTCCGCGCCGCTTCTCATATTGCCGATGCACATTGTGCTTGCATAGGCGTTTCCGCGCAACTTGCGGAATGTTTGAACCTGCATCGCCGCCACAAAAGAAACAAGAGCATTAGCGAGTATGTTTAAGTTAATCGGGATAAAACCGACGGCCAAAAGTATAACTATTTCAAATGCTAAAACTATTTGACGCCAATGTATCTTTTTGTAATTTTTAAAGAAAATATGCTGTATTTCGGCAACGCATATCCCGAATACAAAGGAAATTACCGGTATAAGATAATGTAATATTAACCCGAATTCTCCCTCAAAAAAATGTGTGCTCATAAGCACAATATTTCCGGTTTGAGCGTTTGCAAAAACCTTTCCGCGGCAAAGATATGTATAAGCGTCCTGAAATCCTCCGGAAAGAGTCAGAAAAATTGCATTTGTAAAGGTGTCTGACATTTGATTAGATTTTAATCTTTCTGCCATTTTGGTTTTAATCATATTTTACCTGTCCTCTAACAAAGTTTGACAATCCAAATCTTTATTATTATAATACATACATATCTATATTTAAAATATGTTGTTGATATGGCTAATATGTAATTTTTATATTGAGAGGAATTAAATGTTGGTAAATTACGAATATTACAAAATTTTTTATTACGTTGCGAAATATCAGAATTTCACAAGAGCTGCGGTTGAGCTTGATAATAATCAGCCCAATATATCAAGGTCTGTTAAAAATCTTGAAAACACACTCGGATGTGTACTATTCAGTAGGACAAGTCGCGGAGTTAAGTTGACACCCGAGGGTGAAACCCTATATTCCCATATAGTTCCTGCCATTTTACAAATTGAAGCAGGAGAAAAAGAACTCCTGATGCAAAAAGAACTTAAAGGCGGCATTGTTTCAATCGGCACTACCGAAACTGCTCTGTCTGAGGTGTTGCTTCCGGTTCTTGATATGTTTCATAAGAAGTTTCCGGATATTCGCATAAGGATAAACAATTCCACAACGCCGGCGGCTATGAATGCGCTTAAAAGCGGCTCTGTTGATTTTTCGGTCGTAACATCTCCGGTTGAATATGACGATGAGTTTGAAATAGTTAATATTAAAGATTTCGACGATGTACCCGTTTGCGGAAAAGAAATGGCTTTTTTGAAAGAAAGGATAATCGGCATTGGAGAGCTTAAAGAGCATCCTCTCATAAGTCTTAGCAAAGGTAGCTCGACATATGATTTTTATAGCAAAATATTTGCCGAAAACGGACTGAAGTACGCTCCCGATACTGAAGTTGCGACAGCCGATCTTATATTACCTCTTGTCAAAAACAATCTCGGTATAGGCTTTTTGCCGAAAAATCTTGTAGAGAGCGATCTTGAAAGCGGCGAAATATTTAAACTTAATTTAAAAGAGAAAATTTCGTCAAGACAGATTTGTATTGCCGAAAATAAAAATGTCAGTCTCGGCGTTGCTGCGAGTGAGTTGAAAAATATGCTGCTTGATTATAGCCACCGCTTCGGTAATTAGCGTTTTATAAACATATTAATAATTTGCTGTTGCTTTACTGAAAAAAGAAGTATAAAAATGAATAAAAATCTCGAAAAAATCTGTGTTTTTTGTTGACGAATGCACGCAAAACAATTATTATTTATTTATTATTTTTTATTGAGAGGATGATTTTTTTGGGAGCGACAACAGAGAAGCATATGAATTTTAAAGAAATTGCGGCATATTCGCTCGGCCTTTTCGGGTTTCAGGCGATAGTCGGTCTTTTGAATTCATATCAAGCGGAATTTGATGCATCTATTTTAGGAGCTGACATTGCGGTTGTCGGCATACTTATTCTTGTAGCCAAAATATTGTCTGCGGTTTTTGATCCGGTTGTAGGTAGTATGATAGATCGTTCAAAAAGTAAACGCGGAAAGTTTAAGTCTATGATATTGAAGTCAATTATCCCTCTTCTTGTTATGACGGCAGCCGTTTTTATTAATGTTCCGTTTAAAGAGAATCGCACGGCAACGTACATTTGGATATTTGTTACATATCTTGTATGGAGTCTTGCTATGACGCTCGGCGATGTACCGTCTCAGGGTATTGCTTCGGTTTTAACGCCTAACCCTACAGAGCGCACAAATGTAGTGTCGATATCAAACACATTTAAGCAGATAGGTTTTTCGGCTTGTGTTGTTATTGTGCCGATAGCTTGTCTCATAATTCCCGGAGGGTCAAAAGTATTTGTTAAATCCGGCGAAACCGATATGCCTATGATAGCTTCGGAATATCTTTGGACGGCTATTCTTACGGCTGTTTTCGGCTGTGCGTTATTTGCACTTATACCGCTTTTAAACAAAGAGCGTGTTCCGTATGTATCCGGTGAAAAAACTACTGCCAAGGATATGTTTAAAGCTCTCAAAGACAACAAGCCGCTTATGCTTGTTATTGTATCATATTTCCTCGGATTCGGCAGACAGATGTCAATGGGTATACAAGTGCAGGCCGCTAATACAATACTCGGCTCACAAAATCTTGTTGCGGTACTCGGTATAGTTACTGCTGTCGGCTCTATGATAAGTATGGCAATTTGTCCATTACTTATCAAAAAGATGGGTGAGAAAAAGGTATATATTCTTCTCTCGGTATATGGCTTTGTTGCATCGGCACTATCGTTCGTTGTAGGGCACTTCTGGTTCAAAAATCCCGATAATACAGTGCTTACTGTATTATTCTATGCATCGCTGTTTTTAATCGGCCTTCAGTTTGCCGCTGTTACGCTTATGCCCATGATAATGACAGCCGATTGTGTTGATTATTATGAGTTTGAGACCGGCAAACGTATGGAGGGCGCAGCATACTCTATTTTAACCCTTACCATAAAGGTTTGCCTTGCACTCGGAACTGCTCTAGGCCTTGTGTTTATACAGGTATCGGGCTATTCGGATACTGTTGCTCAAATTGCTGCCGGTACTGCAAGCGGATTTAGTGAGAAAACAAAAGACATTGTGTTTTTTGCTTATACCGTGGTGCCCGGCTTTCTTGCTCTCATTTCTATATTCCCGATTTTTAAATATGATATAGTCGGGAAGAAAAAACAAGATATAGCCGATGAGCTGCAAAAAAGAAGAACAAAAGTAACTGCGGAAATCGATAATTGAGATATATTAAGCTTAGGGCTGTACCGTTGAAAAAGCGGTACAGCCTTTTTGCTTCTATATATTTAAAATCCCATTGTTTTCATGATATTTTCCGGAAATCAGAAGAATTCCGGCCGCAGTTAGAAGAGTGTGAATGTCGGTAATATCTGATGTTTTGGATTTTATTTCACACGGATATATATTTTTCCCGGATAAATCCTTGATAATCGTTTGTATTCCGAAGTAAATTTCTTCATCATTTAAGCTTGACAGTGTTATATCGTCTTTGAAATCTGTCCCAATGTTCAGCCTTTGTTTTATCCCGGCAGAATCATTATATATTAACGCTTCGTTAATGATATCGCCGTTTTTTGATATTTCCACGGAAATTGTATTTTTGAAACTGTTGTCAAGTTTTGCACCGATGTCTGTAATTACATATTCGGGTGTATCAATATAGCTTGCCTCTATTATATTATTTCCGAGCAGCAATACGCCTCCGTGCTTGCTCAGCAGCTGAGAAAGTTCACCTGATAAACGGCTGTTAAAATCCTCGGAGACTACAATAAGCTTCACTTTATCACCCCGAAATATTATTTTCAAATAACATAAGGTTATTCAATGGTTAGAAACGTTTAAAATACTAGCTCAAAATATTAAAAAAATGCTAAAAAGCTATTGGAAAGTCAGTAATAATAGATTATAATATTACATTATAACAGTTAAATAAGGGAGGCTATGGGTTGGCTTCAAAGTATTCCGTTTCATTAGATAAACTGATAAAAGAATTCGGCTTTGAAACATTGTATTTGCCGGAAGACGCACACGACCTATCCGTTACATCGCAGGATGTTAATAGGCCGGGTCTCATTCTTGCCGGACGTGATGATTATTTTGACCCGGAACGTGTGCAGTTTTTGGGGCTTTCGGAAATAGAATTTCTTAAAACTCTAAGCGATGAAATGCGTTATGAAAGCCTTAAACGGCTTGTCGAAACTCAACCGCCGTTTATTTTAATTACACGAAATTTAGAGATCCCGTCGCATCTTTCTTCACTTGTAGAAGAATACAAGGTGCCGCTCTTACGTACCGGTGAATCCACATCGAGCTGTATGTCTGCGCTTATTTCTTTTTTGGGAACAGAACTTGCCGAAAGGATAACACGACATGGAGTGCTTGTAGAAGTGTACGGCGAGGGCGTGCTGATTGTCGGCGACAGCGGCGTAGGTAAAAGTGAGACTGCGATTGAACTTATCAAGAGGGGGCACCGTCTGATTGCGGATGATGCCGTTGAAATTCGTAAGGTTTCTTCAAAAACACTTGTCGGTTCTGCACCGGACAATATCAGACATTTTATCGAACTTCGCGGTGTAGGAATTATTAATGCTCGCCGCATTTTCGGTATGGGAGCCGTAAAGCTTACCGAAAAAATAAATATGGTGGTTCAACTTGAGCCTTGGGATTCCGCTAAGGTTTATGATAGGATGGGCCTTGATAATGACTATATTTCAATTATGGACATCAAGGTGCCTGTTACTGTTGTGCCTGTAAAACCCGGCAGGAATCTTGCGATAATCATTGAAGTAGCCGCCATGAATAACAGGCAGAAAAAAATGGGATATAATGCCGCGCGCGAGCTCCTTCATCAACTCGGCATGGAAGAGGGCGAGTCAAAGGACGAAGAGCTTGAGATTTGGCAAAATTATTAAAGAGAATATAAAAACGGAGGATTATGATGTATAGAATTGGTGTTGATCTCGGAGGAACAAACATTGTAGCCGGAGTTGTTGATGAGTATTATCGCATAGTGGGCAAAGGAAAGATGCCTACTGCTTGTCCGCGTCCGTCATGGGAGATAATCAACGATGTTGCTTTGTCAATAAATATGGCTCTCGAAGAAGCAAAAATTTCGCTTGATGAGGTGGTTTCTATTGGCATAGGAACTCCCGGCTCGGTAAATAAAAAATACGGAATTATTGAGTATGCCAATAATTTAGGATTCGATAATGTTCCGGCAAAAGATATTCTTCAATCTAAGTTCAGCAAACCGATTTATCTTGAAAACGATGCTAACTGTGCGGCACTCGGCGAAGCAAAAGCAGGTGCCGGCGAGGGAGTTGCAAATTTTGTTGCAGTTACTCTCGGTACCGGCGTTGGCAGCGGAATTGTTGTAAACGGCAAGCTGCTCAATGGCTGTAATGATGCAGCAGGCGAGGCCGGCCATATGGTTATTTTTGCTGACGGAGAGCAATGCACCTGTGGCAGAAAAGGCTGTTGGGAGGCATATTCCTCAGCAACGGCACTTATTCGCCAGACGAAAGAAGCTATGGGCAAAAATCTCGATTCTGCTATGTGGACTCTTGTTGACGGAGATATAAATAAGGTCGACGGCAGAACAGCCTTTAATGCTATGCGCAAAAATGATCCGGCAGGCATAAAGGTTGTTGATACATACATACATTATCTTGCGATGGGTATTACAAATATGATTAACCTTTTCCAACCGGAAATACTCTGTGTGGGCGGCGGTATCGGTAATGAGGGCGAGTCACTTCTTGAACCTGTACGTAAAATAGTAAATCAAGAGCATTACAGCGTGCACAGCGTTGTTCAAACAAGAATATGCTCTGCTAAGCTCGGAAATGATGCCGGTATAATCGGAGCAGCACTTCTTGACGAATAATTTTGAGGGGAAATTATTTTGCTAAGTAATATAAAAGCTGTTGCAGATAAGTTTGGCTGCGAATTTCGCGAAGATGCTCCTATGAGCGATTATACGTCGTTTAAAACCGGTGGGCCTGCCGAGCTTGTTATAATGCCTAACAGCATAGAAGCTCTTTCGGCACTTATATCTGCTTGCCGTGAGAGCGAAATAAAGCCGTATATCATAGGAAACGGCAGTAATATACTTGTATCTGACAGCGGTTTGCGCGGAGTTGTTTTAAGGCTCGCAAAGGGTTTATCTGAGCTCAAGTGCCTCGGTGACGGTGTGATATATGCCGATGCCGGTGTTTCTTTGTCAAAGCTTTGTGCTTTTGCTCTTTCCAACAATCTCTCGGGACTTGAATTTGCCTATGGAATTCCCGGCACAGCCGGCGGAGCCGCATATATGAATGCCGGAGCTTACGGTGGGGAAATGAAAGATGTTCTGTGCTCTGTGTCGCACATAAATTTTAACGGTGAGGTAGGGCACTTTGAAAAAGAGAGCTTAAAGCTCGGCTATCGTTGCAGCGTGTATACCGACAGTAATCTTATTATAACCGGGCTTACACTTAAACTGAAAAACGGCGATTATGATGAAATTAAGGCTGCAATGAATTTAAATCTCAATAAGAGGAAGTCTAAACAGCCGCTTGAATATCCGAGCGCAGGCAGTACTTTCAAGCGCCCCGTGGGATATTTTGCCGGTGGACTTATAGAGCAATGCGGTTTAAAAGGATACAGTATAGGCGGCGCCGAGGTTAGCGAAAAGCATGCCGGTTTCATAATAAATAAAGGCGGCGCAACAACTAATGATGTTTTAAGTTTGATAAAATATGTACAGAATAAGGTGTTTACCGAAACCGGTGTGCATCTCGAAACGGAAGTGAAATATATTGGGTAAGAAATCTGCAGAAAAGACAGAGCTTGTTATTGTTACGGGACTTTCGGGAGCAGGAAAGTCAAGAGCAGTTGACGCTCTTGAGGATATAGGCTTTTTTTGTGTTGATAATATGCCTCCGAAGCTCATACCTACTTTTGTCAAGTTGATTTTTAATTCTAACGAAAAACGTGACAGGGTAGCCATTGTTGCCGACATCAGACTCGGCGACTCGTTCTCTGATATTTTCGGAGTGTTGGATGAGTTAAAAGAAGATGAGATTAATTACAAAATTCTGTTTATAGATGCGGACAACGATGTAATTATGCGCCGTTACCAAGAGACAAGGCGTAAGCATCCTCTTGCCGATGAATTTAACACACCTTCAATACTTGAAGCCATCCAAAAAGAACGTGAGATACTGTTGCCTGCACGTTTACAAGCGGATTATATAGTAGACACGTCGAATGTTACAAGCTCTCAGTTTAAGGAGCGTATTGCAAAGCTTTTTCTTGATAATGCTTCGAGTTCTCTTAAAATTTACAGCATATCATTCGGCTTTAAATACGGCATACCGAAGGAAGCTGATTTGGTGTTCGATGTCAGGTGCTTACCCAATCCGTTTTATATTCCCGAACTTAAAGAGCATACCGGGCTTGAGACTCCCGTGCGTGATTTTGTTATGAAATTTGACCAGTCAAAGGCTCTCGAGAAAAAGCTGTTTGATCTTCTTGACTTTTTGTTGCCTCTTTACAGAACGGAAGGGAAAAGTCAGTTAACTATTGCGGTCGGTTGTACAGGGGGAAAACACAGGTCTGTTGTATTTGCCGAAGCAATAAATAAACATATTCTTGAAAACGGAGCTAATTCAAGCGTATTCCACAGAGATATTAAAAGGTAGTGCTATGACTTTTTCATCCAAGGTTAAAGATGAATTATTAAATGTTGAGACAATAAAGCCTTGCTGTATATTGGCTGAGTGTTACGGGCTTCTGCTTTTCGGCAGGGGTTTTTCGGCAGGTGAGGTTTATATATCCACAGAAAATAAAAATGTTGCGCTCAGATATAAAGAGCTTGTTGAGCGTTTTACGGAAAATCCGTGTAATGTTTCAGAGTCGGCATCCGGTAAAATTAAAGTCAGCGTCGGAAATAAACAGGATCGCTTAGCTGTTTTAAACGCTTTCGGATATAACGGCAAGGAGCGAACACGTAGGCTGAATTGGGCAAATATATCAGAAGACTGCTGTATAGGTTCTTTTCTGCGCGGAGTCTTTTTGGCGTGCGGAACGGTCAATTCTCCTGAAAAGAATTACCATCTTGAATTTGTTGTTCCGCATATGTATTTGAGTCGAGACCTTCAGAAGTTTTTGTCTGATAACGATATGGCGGCAAAAGAGGTTACGCGGAACGGCGCCTATGTTTTGTATTTTAAGGATAGCGGCGAAATCGAGGATATGCTGACGGTTATGGGCGCTTCAAACTGCGTTCTTGAGCTTATGGGCGTAAAAATGTATAAAGATATGCGAAACAATGTTAATCGTCGGCTTAATTTTGAAAGCGCAAATCTTGACAGAACCGTAAATGCGGCGCTTGTTCAGATAGATGCGATTAACAGACTGAAGAAGTGCGGAATGCTAAACGATTTGCCATCGGAGCTTCGTGAAATTGCCGAGTTGAGAACAGAAAATCCAGACTTTTCGCTGAAACAGATAGGCGACAGTATGAGCGTTCCAATGACTCGATCCGGAGTTAACCATAGGCTTAAAAAGCTTTGTGCGTTAGCGGAAAAATGTAAGTAGAATATTGCTGAGAATTCAGCCGTAAACTTGAGTTGTTTACGGCTGTTTTTATGTAGGTATAAGAAAATGTACAATTCGTTTTTGCTGTATAAGACGTTTTAAAATATAACCAAAACATCATAATTCGGATAAAACTCACAAAATATATTGACAATACATACATATATATTATAATTTGAACAAGGGGCGGGGAATTAAAAATATATGATAATTATTAAGGCTCGCTTTTCTTACAAGTGCGGCTTTATTTTTTTAGGAGGAGCTTTTATGAAATAATTATACGGCGGCGGTTATTAGGCTTACTTTTTACAGGCAAAGTTTTTTATTTCTCTTATGGCAAAAATATCAGATGGGAGTATATAAGTGATGAAAAGCAAAACATATAAAATAACACTTGTAATTGAGGCGGCAATAGCGGCGCTAATCGCTTTTTGCTTGGCTTTTTTCGGACCGCTGTCATTAAATGATATGACGTACGGCGAATTTGACATGCAGGTTTTTGAACTCTGTTTTACATATCCGGCAATCATAATTTTTATTGCTTTATTTGTTGTGCTGGCGGTAATTTCGTATAAAAAAGAACACACAAAAAAACGCTATGCAACCGAAATCGTTTTGTTTGCTGTCTTGTTGATATTTGTATATTTTTTAGGCGTGTTTGTGCCTCGTACATTCAGATATGAAGGCGTTGTTATGAATGCCGCCGAATACACTGATATTATGCATGAATTAAAGCCGTCTGAATGTTTCGAGGGTGAAAATACCGACTATATAGAAAAAATCGGAGAAAACCTTTCCGGTGAGTCTTGGTCCGTCTACGGTATGCGATATACCGAGGTCAGAAAATATGATTGGTCCATGGCGGATACCGGATACCAAGATTTATGCTCCGACTACGAATTGATATATTACAGCGGTATACCGAAGTTTATTTCCGGTGAAGTTGATTGCGTTGCAAAAATGCAAGACAGCCTCAGAGTTAAGGTTATAGACAACTCGCATATCAAAGGTGATAACGCAACAAATATCGGAATATACACAAACGGAACTTATGAAAATATGAAATACAGTATGTATACGAAGGACTATAACGGTCAAAAGGCAATTGTTATCTACGCCGATGAAGGTGATAAACATATTTTCCTTACGCTTCAATTGTTGGATAAATCTGCGGAATTGTCCTTGGCTGACGATAATACTCTTTTGCAGCATATATATAATGTGTTTGAAAAAGAAAATTGATTATCATCAAAACCATAAAATTTGCCGTGTGAATTAGCTGTGTAATAATATCTTATATTTTGCGTTGTTTGCTATTGATTTTTTTGGCCGGTTCGGTTATAATAGTCTCCGTCAGTTCGCCGGTGTGATGGAATTGGCAGACGTGCTGGACTCAAAATCCAGTGGTAGCGATACCGTACCGGTTCGACCCCGGTCACCGGCACCAAAAAAACGGCATTCTTTGTAAAAAGAGTGCCGTTTTTTTTATTGTATTTTTTACAAATTTTTACATAAAGATTTTTATCCTATATTTTTGATTTTTACTTACTTTTTATTACTGTTTGTGATATAGTATTTATTAAAGTTAACTCTATTGGCTCTGTTTTGAGAGAGGAGAATTTATATGGGAAAAATCATAACAGTAGGTCGTGAATTCGGCAGCGGAGGACGTGAAATAGGTCGTAAGCTGGCTGAAAAACTCAGGTTTGCTTATTATGACCACGAAATCGTTGTTGAGATTGCCAAACGTACTGATCTTGCAACTGAATACATACAAAGTGTTGAGGAAAAACGTCCGTTTCCGCTTATGAGTATTACAACCGGGCATACTTTTTGGGCTTCGCCGAATCCGGTAATGGATCAGCAGCTTGAAGTACTTAAAACAGAGAGCGTTATAATAAAAGAAGTTGCCGAAAAGTCTGACTGCGTTATCGTAGGAAGATGTGCAGACTATGTTTTGCGAGACGAAGAGCCGTTTCGCATATTCCTTTATGCGGAACTTGAGTTCAAAATGAAACGCTGCCGCGAAAGAGGAGACGATGCTAAAAAAATGAGCGATCGAGAGCTTCAAAGACATATGGCTCAGATAGATAAAAAGCGCGCCGAATACTATGCGTTTCTCAGCGGACAAAAGTGGGGAGCAAAAGAGAATTACGATTTGTGTATCAATACCTCGACGGCTGATGAGGATAAAATTGTAAACAGTATAGCTGAGTTATATCGGTAAAATAACAACAATATTAAAAGGAGCTGTAAAGTTGTTTTTACAGCTCCTTCTGTTTTTTATAGGCCCGCCCGACCGTACACGGCAATAATTAACCTGCATTCAAAAGCAGGTGGGGATCTATCGTCAGCATTCGTGCTCCCAACATCCGCCGAATGGGCGGGAGGTCTGCTCCACAGCATCGGAATCCGAACCCCTAAAATATAAGTGTTGGGTCAATATTGTCCGTATATTTATCGCATCGGGCAGGTATTTATATTTTACGATTTTAATCAGCTTTTATTCTTGTCATCATCTTTAATAAAATAAAGATCTTGAAGTCTATCCTCAAAAATTCCGGCTATTTCGTCGTATTCTTTTTGATTTTCGATAGGCTCCAAATAAATGTCATCGCTTTCATCATTTACTTTGACAATAATAAGTTCACCGTCACCGTCAAGAATTTCTTCTGCGTCGTCATATACAGGTGTCAGCGCAAGGTATTTCCCGTCATCGGTTTCTATTCTGTCAAGTTCTTCAAAAGTATGCGTAACGCCGTCTTCATCTTCAATTGTTACAAGATCGGCAGTAAATTCGTTATCAGCCATATATTTCACCTCCGATTGCTTTATATTTTACCGCGAAACTATACTTTCGTCAACCTGAAAAGGCTTTTTGTTTCAAAAAACATAGATTTAATGTTGAAACATTTTTTATATTTCTCCCAACAGCAAGGCCATCACAGTACCGCTCTAATTGATGTTTTTAATTATTGCGAGATTATATTGTATGCGGTATAAAAGTTTAAGTATAAAGAGATAAAATTAATAAAAAATATAAAAAAATTATAAAAAAACTATTGACATTATATAGATATGAGTTATAATATAATCAGACAAGGGAAAGAAAAGAAAAACAAAATAAATCCCTTGAATATTTTAAAGGAGGCGTTTCCGATGTACTGTTCAGAGGGCATAGAGCCGCAGACATCATGTTTCGCCGCTCATCCGATCTCGTAGAGACAGAGTTAATAAAGTGAGTACTTAAATATCGTATAGGCAAAATTATTGAATGTTCTACTTCGGTTGACCGGTACATAATAATAACGAATTTGCGTTACTGTAATGTGATCGGATGAGTGGCAAAGTAAAATTCAATATATATGTAAGCCGTAAAGTAAACACAGTTTATAAAGTTAGAGGAACCGATTAAAAACCGGTTCCTCGTTTTTTAGTCTTCTTTAAACTCAGCACTCCACGAAAATTCAAATTTTTCACCCGAACTCAGCTTTTGAATACCTCGTTTTTTTGAAAAATCCGTAGCTTTTTCATAAGAGTCGTTTACACCGTACCACGGTTCTATGCAGACAAAGGGTGCAGCCGGCTTTGCCCATATTGCAAGGAACGGAGAATCGCAAAATGTGAACCTTATGTGTTTGCCTGCCTTTTTTTCGTTAAGTATAACGTAATTGGATTTTACATTTGAGAAAATAAGTGCGTCCTTATCAAACAGATGCTCCGTTATTTCTATTTTGTTGCTATTTTGCAATATAAGATCCTTATCTCCCGTAATCACCGAATCGTGGTCGATTCTCTCGGAATAAAGAGTCTCATCATATTCGAAAGTTAATGTATCACCGAGATTGCAGTTAAATGCAGGGTGAGCTCCGATTGAAAAATACATTTCTTCGGCGTTTGTATTTATGACCTTGTGAGTAACAGTCAGTTTATTATCGGTAATTTTAAAAGTGATATAAAGTTCATATTTGTAAGGATAGCATTTCAGCGTATCCGCATTTTCCTTTTGTAAGAACACAATCTCGTTTTCTGTCAATACTACCGGTTCAAACTCTCTGTGCCTTGCAAGACCGTGACGGATTATGCTGTATGTTTTCCCGTTGATAATACATTCATCATTTAACAGCTTACCGATTATTGGAAACAGAATAGGGGACTGACCGTTCCACACCGTCGGATCGCCTTGCCATAAAAACTCATATCCGCTTTTTTTCGAAACGATACTTGTAAGGGTGGCACCGAAGCTTTTAACGCCGACTTTGATAATACCGTTGTCAATATAATTTGTCATATAATCAACTCCTTTTTGAGTGTTAATTAATATTATCATTACTGATTGAAAAAGTCCATAATATATAAAAAGACGCTGCAAAAATACAGCGTCTTTTTAGGAGCGTTTTAAATTAACTTATTCCGCAGCGGATATTTCCTTATCCTTTGGAAGGATTGAGTTGGTAATTATACCGAGGATAAGCGCACAAGCGATGGAAGTGAGCGTTACGCTGCCGAAGTTTATTGTGAGTCCGCCTATGCCGGCTATGAGAATGACCGCTACAACAAAAAGGTTGCGGTTTTCGTCAAGGTTTACCTTCTGTATCATCTTAAGACCGCTTACGGCAATGAAGCCGTAAAGAGTAATGCAAACGCCGCCCATTACACAGTTGGGTATGGAGGCAAGAAATGTAACAAACGGGCCGAAGAATGAAATGATAATTGCCATTATAGCAGTAGCAAGAATTGTAACAACAGAAGCGTTACCGGTAATTGCGACGCAACCAACCGATTCACCATATGTTGTGTTCGGGCAGCCGCCGAAAACAGCACCTACCATTGAACCTACGCCGTCACCGAGAATAGTTCTGTGAAGGCCGGGATCCTCAAGAAGGTCTTTGTTAATAATGGATGAAAGGTTTTTGTGGTCGGCGATATGCTCGGCAAAAACAACAAATGCAACCGGAACATAAGCTACGGCGATGGTGGCTACATACTGTCCGGTTATTTCTTTTGTTCCTTTAAGAGCCTCAATAAATGTGAAGTCCGGAACAGCAAAGAGCTTCATATTCGAAAATACACTGAAATCAATTATTTGAAGAGCGGTATTGTTTGTTTTTATGCCGATAACGGTAAATATGGCAGCGGCAACATAGCCTGCGAGAATGCCGATGATGAAGGGGATAAGCTTCATCATTTTTTTGCCGTATACGGAGCAAAGAATAACGGTGAAAAGGGTGACAAGTCCGCAAATGAGTGCAACATACGGGCTTGCGGTCGATACTTGAGTCACCTTATCAACAATAGTACCGTTTTCAACAACCTGCTCTACCGAGTCTGCCATAACCTTGCCCTGTGTAAGGTCGGAAATAGCATTGCCGGCAAGCGAAAGACCTATGATCGAAACTGTGGGACCGATGACAACTGCCGGCATAAGCTTGTTAATCCATTTTACGCCGGAAATCTTTACGGCAATGGCAATTACAACATAAACAAGGCCTGCGAAGAAAGCACCTAATATAAGGCCTAAATATCCAAGCTGCATTGAGATGCTGCCTGCAAACGCCGCGAGCATTGGTCCTATGAATGCAAATGAAGAACCAAGGAAAACCGGGCTTCTGAACTTTGTGAAGAGAAGGTATACGATTGTGCCTATGCCGGCACCGAAAAGTGCTGCCGATTGGCTCATATCATGACCGATTATCGTCGGTACTGCAATTGTAGCTGCAAGAATCGCAAGCAACTGTTGAAATGCAAAAACGATTACTTGCCCGAATTTGGGTTTGTCTTTGATGTCGTAAATAAGTTTCATTTACTACGCCTCCTGAATATATTTAGGTTCGGATAAAATCACGAGACCTTATTAACTGTTTTTGTAAAGCTCAGCTCTGAATGCTCCGTCAATTTCATTTACCTTAACACTTACGAACTCATCACTTGATGTAGGTATGTTTTTACCGACGTAGTTTGCACATATCGGAAGTTCTCTGTGGCCTCGGTCTATTATAACTGCAAGTTGAATTTTAGCGGGTCTGCCGAGCTTGATTATTGCATCCATTGCGGCTCTTGCTGTGCGACCGGTAAAAAGCACATCGTCCACCAAAATGATATTTTTATTTGTTACATCAAAATCAATTTGAGTATCGTTTAGCTGTGGAGAGGAATATTTTTCTGACAAATCATCTCTGTATAAAGTTATGTCAAGCTCGCCGAGGTGCACTTTCAAATTTGAAAAACTCTCAATATTAGTTTTGAGCATTTTAGCAAGCGGTACGCCGCGGCGTTTAATTCCCACAAGATAGACCTCTTCATAGCCTTCACTGTGTTCAATTATTTCATGAGCAAGGCGGGCTAATGTTCTTGTCAAAGTTTGGGTGTCAATAATTATCTTTGAGCTCATCTTTAATACCATCCGCGCAACAAAAAATACCTTGACGCAATGCGACAAGGTACACCTACACAAATATTTCTTAGCGTTACCTTGTCGGCATCTCGTACCGAATTAAAGGACTGCTTTACTTTTTGGTATAATACCATATCAAAGTGTAAAAGTAAATAGGAAAAAGTCGTTTTTTGAAACTTTATGCAAACCTATTTTGCTTTTGGCCTTTATGCGCGATTGACAAAACCGATGTGTGTAATTATAATTAAAGGACTTTAAATAATCATTTGAACGGGAGGGTTTTTATGCAGCCCATAATCAATTATGCTATATGTGCCGTTTCGGCCTATCTTATAGGCTCGCTGAGCTTCGGTATAATTATATCAAAACTGTTTTATCATAAGGATATTCGCAATTTTGGCTCTAAAAGCGCGGGTATGACCAATATGCTCAGAACCTTCGGAAAAGCCCCGGCAATAGCTACTTTTATATGTGATGTCGGAAAAGGGATAATTGCTGTTGTTTTGGCAAAAAAACTGCTTTGCGGAGATGCTGACCCACTGGTCTGCGGATATATTGCTGCCGTCTTTTCAATACTCGGGCATATGTTTCCTATCTACTTTAAATTTAGAGGAGGAAAGGGTGTCGCTACTGCTCTCGGAGTTACAACAGCTCTCGCATGGCAAACATTTCCGATAGTGATGATTCCGTTTGTTATTATTGTTGCCGCCTCTAAAATGATTTCTCTCGGTTCAATTATTTCGGCGGTAATATTACCGATAGCGACTTACTTTGTATATTACTTTTGGTATCCCGAATGTTCTCCGGTTGTTCCGACCGTTGCAACTGCCGTTATAGCCTTGCTCATAATTTTTATGCATCGGACGAATATCAAGCGAATGGTTCGCGGTGAAGAAAACAAGCTCGGAGCTAAGAAGTCGGACGAATAATGATTTAATATAACAAAAAGCCTGTTCTTAAGAACAGGCTTTAACTATTAAGATTTACAATATGTAAACGCCGGATTCAAGCACGGCTATTTCTCTGCCGCAGACTCTGAGATAACGATAAATCGGTTCGTCAAAAAGACGAAAATCATTTACCGAAAAATCTTTAAGGTTGATAGTTCTTATCTTGCAAGAGCCGGCATTGCAGATAAACAACTCGTTACCGTATATACTGAGCGAATAGGGATTATCAAAAGCCGTTGAAGAATCTCCGCCGATACGTAAACTGAATTTTTTGTGTGTAACAGAGTAATTTATAATTGCATTTTGCTCCGGTACGGTACACCAAATTAAAGGACCGTCGGCAGCGACGCCTTGAACAGGGGAGTCATGATAAAATAAATCCCCACTCCATTTACTGTTGCCGTCCTTGTCAAAAATTCCGGTTTCGCCACTCGGATAGACAACTGCAATATCCTTATTTCGCATTACGGCCGTGTCGCAGGAGATATAATCACCTATATTATCGCAAATCGCCTTAAAAGCATTGCCGAATTTATTAAGCTGATAAACGCTTTTTGTGACCGGAATCGGTTTTGCTCTTTTTATATCATACCCATAAAACGTAACCTTGCATCTGTTATCGTCAAGCATTTCTTTTTTAGCAAAAATAATTCCGTTTGAATACGGAATTATATCGCAGATTTCAAAATCCACTATTTTTTTCATTTTTATATCACCATTATATGTAAAAAACTAATATTATATTTAATTACATAATATAATACTCGTTTTTTCCCCTTCGGTCAACCGCATTTGACTATTTTTGCGTAGTTTTTGAAAATTTGTAATATTTTAATCTCTCTATACTCTTGCAGTTGCTGTTACAATCGGTACAACCGCGACATTTTAAAATCCTTTTACCGTCATTCAGTATTCTTTCTTCAACAATTATATTTTTGTCAAGCTTTTTGCAAAATTGCTCGAATGTGTTTATTATTTCTCTCATAAAATCACCTGCTTAAAATATAGCGGTATTTCACCGGTTGGGAAAAAACGGCACTTTTGTCATAAAAGCATATGTTGTCCTCATAGTATAGCGTATGAAGGGGAGAATGTAATGACAACTGCAATATATATTGTTCTCGGTATATTCGGTTTTATCATAATTATTTCGATGTTCCGCACAAAGAAATTTTTATTATCGCTTTTAATGACGGCTTTACAGGGTATAGCCTCGCTTATAGCCGCAAATTTTATCGGGGGATTTTTCGGTGTGCATTTAAGTGTTAATGCTTTTTCACTCGGTGTGTGCGGCCTCGGCGGACTGCCCGGAACCGTAATGCTGCTTATAACCGATACACTTTTTAAAATATAGAAAAACCTCTTGATTTTTATTGATGCATATTGTATAATAACACCCGTCGCCGATATGGACGTTTAGCTCAGTTGGTAGAGCATTCGCTTGACGTGCGAAGAGTCAGCGGTTCGAGTCCGTTAACGTCCACCATTTTAAACAGGACTTTAATTTGTTCGTAAGCAAAAAGTACCGTTTTTATAGCATCCGCTTTAGCCGGGTGTTATTTTTTTTGCCTGATTTGTGTTGACTGTGATTATTTGAAATGGTAATATTATTCTTAATATTTTGTATGTGAGGAGTAGCCTATGGGGCCAAAAAACAAGTTCAAAGCAATATTTTTGATAGTACTTGCTTTTGCGGTGTCTTTAATGCTTGTTTTCGGGACGATTGATTATATAGCAAATCACCGCACCTTTGAATCGGGTGTTATAGCCGGATGTTTGACAGAAGAATATAATTTTAATAAATGAAATTTGCTTTAAATGTCTTTTCAAAATGAAAAGGCATTTTTCTTTTTTTGCTTTAATATACATTATCGGGTGATTTAAATGTATAACGCTTACGAGCAAGAGTCTAATGGTATCGCCTCCGGCAAAAAATACGATTATTGTGAATACCGAAGAGGACACGAGTCCGGGAAACCCAAAGTGAAAACAGACTTTTTGCTGCCTGTTTTGAAGGTGCAAATTATACTCTGCATTGCAATAGGAATTTTTATGATTATAATGTTTAAAACTCAATCGTCTGTCTTTTTATTTCTTCGTGAGTCCTATTATAATATTTCATCTACCGATATCCCGTTTGCGGAGGTTGTGAAAAGCATTAAAAAATCTGCCGATTTTGTTTTTGAGCCTATAAACGATACCGACAAGGTCGAAAAAAACGATGAAACCGAATCGTATAGCCAAGAAGCTTTCTCACTTACTTCGTATGATGATAACGAGCTTACCGGAATCGGCGGAGAGGATATATTGACCGCAAAAGAAAAAACATCATTTGCGCCGGTAAGTATGTCTCAAAAAGCTGTAATGCCGGTAGAAAATGCAAAAATCACATCAAAATTCGGCTATCGTGTAAATCCTGTTACGGAGGAATATGGCTTTCACACCGGACTCGATTTGGCGGTGCGGGAGGGTACGCCTATAAGAGCGACCTTTGGCGGAACCGTCATAAAAGCACAGGAATCCAAGCTTCGCGGCAACTATGTTGTCATTTCTCATTCAGATAATGTCGAAACTGTTTATTGCCACTGCAAAGAGCTTTTTGTTTCGGAAGGGGACATCGTTTCGGCAGGTGACATCATTGCGCTTGCAGGCATGACCGGGCAGGCCACAGGACCGCATCTCCATTTTGAACTCAAAATAAACGGGTTGTGGTGTAACCCTGTTTGGATACTTGATATCTGATGTCTTTTTTTATTAAAGATACCGAAATTAAAATCGGCTTTTTGTTCGCGGCATCTGTTGCAGCACTTTTGTGTTTTGATGTCGGACCGCAGGTGCAATTGTCCGTCCTCTCGGGAATTCTCCACGAGGGCGGACATGTTTTTTCACTTTTGCTTTTAGGAGAACGTCCGCAGAAAATCTGTTTTGGCCTTTTCGGTCTCACCGTTTTGCGTCGTAACGATATTAAGCTAAATTATAAAAACGAAATAATTACCGCTTTTTGCGGACCTTTTGTGAATATAGCGATTTGTGTATGTGTACTGTTGTTCTATCTTAATTACAGAGATAATCAAGTTTTGTTTTCGGTTGTTGCTATAAATGCTGCACTTGCTTTGTTTAACCTTTTGCCTGTGTCGGGGCTTGATGGCGGCAGAATACTCGAGTGTGTGCTTTTGAAAAGATTTTCTGTCGAAAAATCCGAAATAATATTATGTGTTACGTCGCTTGTTGTTTTAATTCCGCTTACGGTGGCGGGATTTTTGACGCTTGTAAAAAGCAGATATAATTTTTCGTTGTTATTGCTGTCTGTTTATCTTTTGATTCTTCTTGTTTTTAAAGGGTTAAAATAAGCTTAGCGGTTGCATAAAATCTGCATTTGTTGTATGATATCTCTACTAATTTTTATGAGGTATGGTATGCTGTCAAAAAAACAAGAGTTTCTTTTGCAAAAAGTGCAAAAGCCGGCACGATATATCGGCGGCGAAGTAAACAGCGTTGTAAAAGATAAAAGTAAAATTAAATTCAGGTATGCCTTTTGCTTTCCGGACAACTATGAAATAGGTATGTCACATCTCGGTATGAAAATACTTTACAGCCTTGTTAATGAACGCGAAGATGCATGGTGTGAGCGAGTCTTTGCTCCTTGGGTGGATATGGAAGAGGAGATGAGAAGGAACAATGTTCCTCTGTTCGCTCTTGAAAGCGGCGACAGCTTGTCCGAATTTGATATGATAGGATTTACGCTGCAGTATGAGTTGAGTTATACTAATATTCTTAATATGTTGGATTTGGGCGGCATTTCGGTTAAAAGTAAGGACAGAAAAAGTCTCACTCCGCTTGTGGTGGCCGGGGGTCCCTGCGCCTGCAATCCGGAGCCTATAGCGGATTTTATTGATTTGTTTATGCTCGGAGAGGGCGAAGAGGTTACAAACGAGCTTATTGACCTTTTGGAAAAACACAAGGAAATGGGCTCGGATAAATATGAATTTTTATGTGAAGCGGCCAAAATACAGGGCGTATATGTACCGTCACTGTATGATGTAAGTTATAACGCCGATGGTACGGTTAAAAATATTGAGAATAAAGCCACTGCACCGAAACGAGTAAAAAAGCGTATTATCAGTGATCTTGACAAGGTTTATTATCCTGACAGGTTTGTTGTGCCGTTTATTGATGTTGTGCATGACCGAGCTGTTTGCGAGATTTTTCGCGGATGTATTCGAGGCTGCAGATTTTGTCAGGCAGGGTTTATCTATCGTCCGATTCGTGAAAAAAGCTACGAAACCGCAAACCGTCAGGCCAAAAGACTCTGCGACTCCACCGGATATGATGAAATATCGCTTTGTTCGCTCAGTACAAGCGACTATACGGGAATAGACAAGTTGATACCGGAAATGTTTTCTTGGGCGCTAAAAGAAAATATAAATGTTTCGCTCCCCTCGCTCAGAGTCGATAATTTTTCTGATGAACTTATGGACGAGCTTAAAAAAATCCGACGCAGCGGTCTTACGTTTGCGCCGGAAGCCGGTACGCAAAGATTGCGTGATGCCATTAACAAAAACGTAACGGAAAAAGAGGTTATAAATACTTGTGAAAAGGCTTTTGCAGGCGGATGGACTGCCGTAAAGCTGTATTTTATGATGGGCTTGCCAACGGAAACTCTTGACGATATCGCAGGAATAGCCGAGCTTGCTCAAAAGGTGGTTGAGCTTTATTACAGTAATCCAAATAAGCCTAAAGGCAAAGGTGTTACCGTCAGCATAAGTGTAGCCTCATTTGTTCCGAAGCCGCACACTCCTTTTCAGTGGGAACCGCAAGATACCATGGATATGCTCGTCGAAAAACAAAAGCATTTGTTGTCTTCCGTACATTCAAAAAAAATTCAGGTGTCATGGCATCAGTCTCCCACAAGTTTTCTTGAGGGCGTTTTGGCTCGCGGTGACCGAAAAATCTGTGACGTTATTTATTCCGCATGGAAAAAAGGTTGCAAATTCGACAGCTGGGATGAATTTTTCGATTTCGATAAATGGATGAAAGCGTTCGAAGAGTGCGGCGTCAATCCTTCGTTTTATGCCAATCGTAAACGTGAGTATGATGAGATTCTTCCATGGGATCATCTTGATTACGGTATAAGAAAAGAATTTCTTATTGACGAAAATAAGAAAGCGCATATGAGCGTTACAACTCCAAATTGCAGACAAAAGTGCGCCGCCTGCGGTGCAGCAAAGCTTAACGGAGGAAAATGCGATGCAAAATGTTAGAGTCTTTTTTGAAAAAACAGGTATGACGAAATACATATCGCATCTTGATCTTATGCGTTGTATGACGCGGGCCATAAAACGTGCGGCGATACCCGCATGGTATACGGAGGGCTTTAATCCGCACCTTTTTATTACGTTCGCTTTACCGTTGACTCTCGGAGTTGAAAGCTTGTGTGAATCCATGGATATCAGGCTAACGGAGGAAATGGGCTTTGAGGAGGTTAAAAACAGACTGAATGTTAATTTGCCTGACGGTATCAGAATAACTAATGTTGCCGTGCCGGTTTACAAAGCAAACGACATAGCTTTTGCCGAATATAAAATTACGTTCCACACAAGAAAAAACGAAAAGATAAAAAATGAAATAGAAGAGAAACTGTTAGGCGATGAACTGCTTGCCGAAAAGATGGGAAAACAAGGGAAGAGAAAAGTGCTGAAAACAATCAATCTGAAAGAGTTCGTCAATTCATACAGCGTTATTTCTTTAAATGATAAGACGGTGCTTACTGCAGTACTTACGGCAGGCAGTAAAAATAACATCAATCCAAATCTTTTTGTTGACGCGCTTAAGCTCGGAGATGATGTTGGTTTTTGCGAAATATTAAAGCAAAAAATGATGACCGAAGATCTCAAAAGCTTTGAATAATATTTTTTAAACAATAAATTTTATAATCATTTAAAAAGTGCTTGCTTTTAGAAAAACAATGTGATAATATATATAAGCATTTTGTGCGTTGGGTTTTTATAAACACTAACGGCAGTTAATGGCAACATTAAAGCTGACGGTCCTCTGCATTTGTATTTAGTGCACGAACGTCTGATAAAAATTAGGAGGACATTATGGACGCATTAAAAGTTATTACCGATGGTATGATCAAGGAAGAACGCCCTCATATCAAAGTCGGTGACGTTGTAAAGGTACACGTTAAGATTTGCGAGGGCGAAAGAGAAAGAATTCAGGTTTTTGAAGGTACTATAATAGCTCGCAAGGGTAGCGGTGTTTCTGAGACGTTTACCGTTCGTCGTGTTTCTTACGGTGTTGGTATTGAGAGAGTATTCCCTGTAAATTCTCCCAACGTTGCTAAGGTAGAACTTGTCAGAACCGGTAAGGTACGCAGAAGCAAGCTTTATTATCTTCGTGACAGAGTCGGTAAGGCTGCTAAGGTTAAAGAGCGTATATAAGCTGATTGAAAAAGAGGGTGGCTTTTTGCCGCCCTTTATTTTTTGTAAAATGCTTTGCTTTTTCAGCGTTTTTGTTGTAAAATATTTAATAATGCTAAAATGTAAGTTGGTGAGTTTTTTGAGAAAAGTAGAGCAGTTCGAAGTCGATTATCGTGAGCTTTGCAGAGCTCCGGCGGCACACACAAAGCACATAAAGGCTGTATTTGATTGGTTCGATTCGGTTATATATGCTCTGCTTGCTATTTTTGTGATATTTGCTTTTCTTTTCAGACTCGTCGGTGTGAGTGGGCAATCTATGGAACCGACCTTACATAACGGCGATTGGCTTGCGGTGCGCGCTGTTAATACAAAAATAAACCGTGGGGAAATAGTGGTTGTGACGCAGCCCAACAAGCTGAATGAGCCTATTATAAAACGTGTGATAGCTGTTGCCGGTGATACAGTTGATATTGATTTTCGTACAGGTAAGGTTACTGTTAACGGAGTTGTCTCGGATGAGCCGTACATAGCGGAAAAAACCGAGAGATCATTTGATACATCTTTTCCGTTGACTGTTCCGCAAAACTGTGTTTTTGTGATGGGTGACAACAGAAATCACTCGCTTGACAGTCGATCATCCGTGATAGGATTTATAGACACGAGGTATATTCTCGGTGTTGCTGAGTTTAGATTAATCCCTGTGGGAGATTGGAAGATAGATAGCAATGGAAAATAACAAAAAAAGAGCAAGCGGTATTTATGATTTTGCTTCGGTGCTTGTAAGCGCAATTATCGCGGTAACGTTTATATTTACTTTTCTGTTTAAAATATCTTCGGTTAACGGCCCGTCGATGTTGGATTCGTTTCACAACGGAGACAGAGTCTTTATTACTGCTGCCGGATATCAGCCGAAGTACGGTGATGTTGTTATAATATCTCAGCCCAATCAATATAATGAGGTGCTTATTAAAAGAATCATAGCGGTTGGCGGTCAAACTGTTGATGTGGATGCGACTGCGGGTACTGTTACGGTTGACGGCAAAGTTTTATATGAACCGTATATAAGAGAGCAAACTTTAACGCAGGGCAATATGAATTTTCCGCTGACGGTTCCTGAGGGATATGTTTTTGTAATGGGTGATAACCGTAATCATTCTACGGACAGTCGCTATAAATCAATCGGACTTATTGATGAAAGATATATAATGGGCAAGGCTTTTTACAGAGTAGGGGATAAAACGCTTTTGCCGAGCTATGGTGTTAGTTATGAATGATACTATAAAACAAAATGTACAATGGTTTCCCGGGCATATGGCGAAAACGCGCCGAAAGATAAAGGAAAGCCTGCCACTTGTTGATGCAGTTGTTGAAATACTTGATGCTCGCATTCCGCGAAGCAGCCAAAATCCGGAAATTGCTGAAATAATCGGAGAAAAGCCGCATATAGCAATACTTAATAAGTGTGATATCGCAGATGATGCGGCTACAAAAAAATGGCTTGAATATTTTCGGCAAAACGGTATATATGCTTTGGCACTTGATTGTAAAACCGGTAAGGGCTTAAATCGATTTGTTCCGCTTGTAAATGAAGTCCTCAAAGATAAAATACAGAGTAATATAGATAAAGGCATGGCCGGTAGACAAATACGTCTTATGGTAGTCGGTATTCCCAATACAGGTAAATCGTCATTTATAAACAAAATGGCCGGCAAAAGACGAGCCGAGGTTGCGGATAAAGCGGGAGTTACAAGGCATAACCAATGGTTTGCAATAGGCGGAGGGCTTGAGCTTCTGGATACTCCGGGCGTTTTGTGGCCTAAATTTGAAGATCCTGAAGTCGGCGATAAATTAGCTTTTGTCGGGTCGGTTAAAGATCAAGTTGTTGATATTGAAACGCTTGCTGTTCGTTTTCTTCGTGTTATGCGCGATTTTTATCCCGAAAGGCTCACCGAAAGATATAAAATTGAAAACTTTGAAGAGCTTGAACCGTATGAAATACTTGAGCTTATAGGCAAAAAGCGCGGTATGATTATGCGCGGCGGCGTCGTCGATACCGAGAGAGCTGCTGTAATGCTGCTCGACGAGTACCGTGGGGGTAAGCTCGGAAAAATTACTTTGGACGGAATTTATTGATGGTGAATTTTGAGATTGAAAAAGAATACATTTCCGATGACTTTAACTGTATTTGCGGAGTGGACGAAGCAGGACGCGGACCGCTTGCGGGACCTGTATGTGCTGCTGCGGTTATACTGCCTGTGGGAGCCGTGATACCCGGGCTTGACGACTCGAAAAAGCTGACCGAAAAAAAGCGCGAGGCACTCTATGACGTTATTAAAGAAACGGCTGTGTCTTACGGTATCGCTTTTGCAAGCGAAAAGGAAATTGACGAAATGAATATACTTAACGCAACTTTCCTTGCTATGAAACGCGCCGTGGAAAAACTTGGTGTGAAACCTGATTTGGCGCTGATAGACGGAAATCAAAAGCCGCATACGGGCATTAACGAAGTTACCGTTATTAAAGGCGACGGCAAGTCGATGTCAATAGCGGCAGCGTCGGTCCTTGCCAAGGTAACGCGTGACAGATATATGATTGAACTTGATAAGAAGTATCCGCAATACGAGTTTAGAAAGCACAAGGGTTACGGGACCAAGCTCCATTATGAGAAGGTCTTAGAATACGGCATTTCGGATGTACACCGCAAGACTTTCCTTAAAAATTTGGAGGACAAAAGGTGAATAAGGCTGTTACGGGAAAGCTCGGTGAACTTGCGGCCGGCAGATATCTGCGTGAAAACGGATATGAAATAATTACCGCCAATTACCGATGCCGTCTTGGAGAAATTGACATAATTGCAAAGCAAAACAAATATATATGCTTTGTTGAGGTTAAAACGAGATCTGAAAATTATAAGTACGCACCTGCCGACGCCGTTACTTTTTCTAAAAGGAAAAAGATAATAGCGGCGGCAAAGCTATATATTGTGTCACATAATGTTGATTTGCAACCGAGATTTGATGTCGCTGAGGTGTTCGTTGAAAAAAGCCAGGTTGCAAAGATTAACCTTATTACAAATGCTTTTGACGGAGAGGGAAAATGAATCTTATTGATTTTCATTGCGACACCTTAAGTGAATGTTATAACAGAAAGTCCGAGCTTTATAAAAATGACCTTCATATAGATTTAGAGCGCGGAAAAAGAGTATTCAATAAATATTGTCAGGTGTTTGCTGTTTGGATACCGGATGAAAAAAGAGGCGACGAGGCATACGACTATTTTAATAATGTTTACGCTTTCTTTAAAAAACAGCTTTTAAAGAATTATAATGCTGTGGCATTCTGCTGTTCTTCCGGTGAAATGGTCAAAGCCTTCGGCGAAAATAAAATTGCTGCGTTTTTGTCTGTTGAGGGCGGTGCGGTTCTCGGCGGCGACATAGATGTGATCGATGCATTGTATGAAAAGGGCGTTAGAATTCTTACCCTTACATGGAACGGTCAAAACGAGCTCGGCGACGGCTGCTTTACCGAAAATGCAAAAGGACTCTCGCCGTTTGGTGTTAACTGCGTCAAGGAATTGCAGAAAAAAGGAATCATTGTTGACGTCTCGCATTTAAGTGAACGTGGCTTCTATGATGTGGCGGAGTATTCCGAAAAACCTTTTATTGCAACCCATTCGGATTGTGATATTGTTGATAATCCGTTTGCCGAAAAACGCAATCTTACAGACGATCAGATTAGAATTATTACAGAGCAAAAGGGTATAATCGGACTTAATCTTTACGAGAAATTTCTCGGTGTGGAAAACGGAGCAGGCCTTTGTTCGGTTATCAGACAGATAGAGCATTTTTGCTCGCTTGGAGCTGAACACACTATTTGCCTTGGGTGCGATTTTGACGGATGCACAGTAAGCGATGACCTTTGCGGGATAGATAAACTGTACAAAATAGCTAACGGGCTTGCGAGAGAAAATTACAGCGATGAATTGATAAACGGCATTTTCTTCGATAATGCAAACGCTTTTATCGTTGCAAATATGTAATTTATATGTTAAAATACATCTGATTTTTCAGTTAGGAAGTGCAAATTTATGTATTACACAAGTACGAGAGACAAATCAATCAGGATTTCTTCGGCTGAGGCTATTACAAAAGGTATTTCGGCCGAGGGCGGACTTTTTGTTCCCACGGAAATTCCGCATATTACGCTTGATGATATAAAGAGAATAGGTACACTTCCGTATACCGGCAGGGCAAAAGAGATTTTGAAGCTCTATCTTACCGATTTTACCGAGGATGAGCTCAATTATTGCGTAGAGGGTGCATATAAAAAGTCGAGCTTCAGCTCCGAAAAAATTGCGCCGCTTTATAAGATATCTGATAAGGAAAGCATACTTGAGCTTTGGCGCGGTCCCACATGCGCTTTTAAGGATATGGCTTTGCAGCTTTTACCGTATCTTCTTTCCGTATCTGCTTCCAAGACTCTCAAGGATACTAAGATTGTTATTCTTGTCGCAACCTCGGGTGACACAGGAAAAGCAGCACTTGAGGGCTTTAAAGATGTGGATAATACTCAAATACTTGTCTTTTACCCTGTTGACGGTGTGAGTCCTATGCAAAAGCTTCAGATGACTACACAAGAGGGTAATAATGTAAGCGTATGTGCTATCAAAGGCAATTTCGATGATGCACAAAGCGGAGTTAAGTCTATATTTACAAATTCGGAAATTAAAAAGAAATTTGCAGAAAACCATCTCGCGTTTTCATCGGCTAACTCAATTAACTGGGGCAGGCTTGTTCCTCAGATAGTATATTATGTATCGGCATATTGTGATATGGTCGAGAACGGTTCGCTAAAGCTCGGTGAGGAAATGAATGTTGTAGTTCCTACCGGAAATTTCGGCAACATCCTTGCCGCTTATTATGCCAAGAGAATGGGCGTGCCGATAGGTAAGCTTATTTGTGCATCCAACTCTAATAATGTACTGACAGATTTTCTTAAAACCGGTACATATGACAAAAATCGTAATTTCTATTGCACGGCATCTCCGTCGATGGATATACTTATTTCAAGTAATCTTGAAAGGCTTTTGTTCCACCTTTCGGGTGAAAATGATGCTGAAGTAAGAGAATATATGAAATTGCTTGCAAACAGCGGTAAATATACTGTAGGGGAACAGCTCTTTGAAAAAATCAAAAAATTATTCAGAGCCGGCTATTGTGATGATACCTTGACAAAGGCGACTATCAAGGAAAACTTTGATAAATATCATTATCTTTGCGATACGCACACGGCTGTCGCTGTCAAAGTTTATGAGGATTATGTCAGCGAAAGCGGCGATAAAACGCCTACAGTAATAGCGTCTACTGCAAATCCGTATAAATTCTCCGCAAGTGTTTTGTCAGCTCTTACAAGCGATGTTCAATCTACCGACGAATTCTCAATGGTTGATGAATTGCACACGCTTACAGGCGAACCCGTACCGCCGCAGCTTGCTACGCTTAAAGATAAGAAAGTAAGATTTGGAGATGTAACGACTAAAGACGATATGGCAAATGTAGTATTCAAAATGCTCAACATTTAATCTGTTCATTTCCGGATTTTTGTTGTCTGAACGGAGCTTTGGTATGTCATTATTTGCTATCGGCGATACCCATTTGTCGCTCGGCACAGATAAGCCGATGAATATTTTTCGCGGATGGGACAACTATGTTGAAAGACTCGTTTTAAATTGGAATAGGGTAGTTGACCCGGGTGATACTGTTGTTATAATGGGTGATGTGTCTTGGGGAATGTCTCTTTCCGAAGCATACAAGGACTTTGAACTGCTGAATTCTTTGCCCGGCAAAAAGATAATAATGAAGGGCAATCACGATTATTGGTGGAACACCAAGAAAAAAATGGACGAGTTTTTTTTCAAAAACAAATTTGAAACTCTGTCTGTTTTGCATAACAATGCATACAGGGTCGGTGACATCAGTATTTGCGGAACGAGAGGTTGGTTTTTTGATGCGGAGAGCGATCTCGACAAAAAAGTTGTAAAACGTGAAGCCGAAAGGCTTCGCCGCTCAATAGAGTGCGGAGAAAAATTAGGCGGTGAGCCTGTTGTATTTTTACACTATCCGCCGATAAACAACTTGCAAATCTGCGACACGATTTATGATGTGCTGGTTGAAAAGAATATAAAGAGATGTTATTATGCACATCTTCACAGTGCCTCTGTTCATAATTCTTTTAACGGTGAAAAAGACGGTATTCATTTTCAACTTTTATCGGCAGATTATCTTAAATTCTGCCCTAAACTGATAGAAAAAATAAATTAATAAAAAAGTATGGTAATTTAAGGTCTTATCTGTTATAATACCATAGTTACTGTAAATATTCAGGAGGAATTTGTATGAGTTTAAAATCTTCAAACAAGGTGGATACCAATGTTTGGGAGCTTGAAGTAAGCGTAGATGGCGACACTTTTAAGGATGCCGTTACAAAGGCTTATCTTAAGCAGAGAAAGAACATTACCATTCCGGGATTTAGAAAAGGAAAGGCTCCGCGTGCTTTTATTGAAAAATATTACGGCGAGGGTGTGTTCTATGAGGACGCTCTTGAGGCTATATATCCCGATGCGGTAGCTTCCGCTATTGAGGAAGCGAAGCTTGAACCGGTTGATACACCTTATGACCTTGAAATTCCCGAGATGGGCAATGACGGTGTAACCATGAAGTTCAAAGTAACTGTTAAGCCTGAGGTTGAGCTCGGCGAGTATAAGGGCCTTAAGGCTACAAAGAAATCTACCAAGGTTACGGCAGATGAAGTTAAAGCTGAGCTTGCAAGGATGCAGGAGCAGAATTCAACTGTTTCGGATGTTGATGACAGAGCGGTTAAAAAGAACGATATAGTTGTTATCGACTTTGAGGGCTTTGTTGACGGCAAGGCGTTTGAGGGCGGAAAGGCTGAAAAATATGAGCTTACCATAGGCTCAAATCAGTTTATTCCCGGCTTTGAAGATCAGATTATCGGCCACAAAATCGGGGACAAGTTTGATGTTAATGTTAAATTCCCTGAGGATTATCAGGCTGATCTCGCTTCTAAGGATGCTGTGTTCAAAATTAAGCTTCATGGTATAAAGGTTAAGGAAGTACCGGCACTTGATGATGAATTTGCTAAGGATGTCAGTGAATTCGATACTCTTGACGAGCTTAAAAAGGATATTAAGAAGCAGCTTGAAAAGAGAAAAAATGATGATGCCGAAAACGAGCTTCATAATACACTCCTTGAGGAAGTTGCAAAGGGTATAAAAGCTGAAATTCCTGAGGCTATGATAGAAAAAACGATTGATGATGACGTTAATGAGTATTCATATCGTCTTCAGTCACAGGGCTTAAAGCTCGAAACATACCTCAAATATACCGGTATGGATATGAAGGGCTTCCGCGAAGGCTTCAAAGAGAGAGCAGAAACACAGGTAAGACTTAATTTGGCTCTTGAAAAAATAATTGAAAAAGAAAAAATTGAGGTTACCGAAGAGGATATCGAAGCGGAATACAAGAAATATGCAGAGGCATATAATATGGATATAGACACTATCAAAAAGGCTGTTTCCGCTGAGTCTCTTAAGCCGGAGCTCGCTTCCAGAAAAGCAATTGATTTAATTGTTGACAGCGCTGTTGTCACAGAGGAAAAAGCTGCAAAGAAGACAGCTGAAAAGAAGCCGGCAACAAAAAAGACAACCGCAAAGAAACCGGCAGCCAAAAAGACTTCTGAAAAGGCTGATGATAAAAAGTCGGCTGATAAAGCGGAATAAGATTCGAATTTTATTCCAATAATCTAAATGCTATTTTATGCGGCGGGCGCTTTTGCGTTTCGCCGCAGGATTTTAGGAGGAAAAACCATGGCTTTAGTCCCCTATGTAATTGAACAGTCATCTCGCGGAGAGCGTTCGTATGATATTTTTTCACGTCTTTTAAATGACAGGATAATAGTTCTATCCGATGAAGTAAATGATGCTACTGCAAGTCTTGTTGTTGCACAGCTTTTATACCTTGAGGGGCAGGATCCCGAAAAGGATATCAGTCTTTACATTAACAGCCCAGGTGGTTCTGTTACTGCCGGATTTGCCATATATGATACTATGCAGTATATTAAGTGTGACGTATCGACAATCTGCATGGGTATGGCTGCCAGCATGGGAGCATTTCTTCTTTCTTCCGGTGCAAAGGGAAAGAGATTTGCGTTGCCCAACAGTGAAATAATGATTCATCAGCCCTCAGGCGGAGCTCAAGGGCAGGCTACCGAGATTGAAATTACCGCAAAGCAGATTCTTAAGATAAGAGAAAGACTTAATAAGATACTTGCCGATAATACAGGTAAGCCCATAGATATAATTGCTAAAGACACAGAGCGCGATAACTTTATGTCTGCTGATGAAGCACTTGATTATGGTCTTGTTGATAAAATACTTTACAAAAGATAATTTCGGAGGATTTTTTGATGTCAAGAGATAATGACAGCAAAGGTAAGACCATGCGTTGCTCTTTTTGCGGTAAAACGCAGGATGAAGTCGGTAAGCTTGTTGCCGGTCCCGGCGGTGTATGCATTTGTGATAACTGTATTGAACTTTGTCTTGAGATAATTGAAGACGGCGGCGGATTTAAACAAGTCAGAAAAAACAGAGCGCAAACCGATAAACCGCTTCCGAAGCCTCACGACATAAAAAAACTTCTCGACGAATACGTTGTAGGGCAGGACGACGCAAAAGTTGCATTGAGCGTTGCGGTATATAACCATTATAAAAGAATATATTACGGTGCTAAAAGTGACGTGGACATACAAAAGAGCAATGTTATTCTTTTGGGTCCCACAGGTGTAGGCAAAACAATGCTTGCCCAAACCCTTGCAAAAATCTTGGATGTGCCGTTTGCAATTGCTGATGCCACAACTCTTACCGAAGCGGGCTATGTCGGCGAAGATGTTGAAAATATTTTGCTGCGTCTTATTCAGGCGGCCGACTACGATGTTGAAAAAGCCGAAAAGGGCATCATATATGTTGACGAAATAGATAAAATTGCAAGAAAGTCTGAAAATCCGTCAATTACACGTGATGTCAGCGGTGAGGGCGTTCAACAAGCCTTGCTGAAGATTCTTGAGGGAACTGTTTCCAATGTTCCGCCTCAAGGCGGCAGAAAGCATCCTCAGCAGGAGTTCATTCAAATAGACACAACTAACATCCTGTTTATCTGCGGCGGCGCTTTTGACGGAATAGAAAAAATCGTCGAAAACCGTACCGGCAAGTCTACTCTGGGCTTTGGCGGTAAAGTTTTGGATAAATCCAATTTGGAAACTGAAAAGATATATTCGAAGGTTATTCCTCAGGATTTGGTCAAATTCGGTCTTATACCGGAGCTTGTCGGCAGACTTCCCGTTATAACAACGCTCAACAATCTTGACAGAGAAGCACTTATAAGAATTTTAACCGAACCTAAGAACGCGCTTCTTAAACAGTTTAAAGAACTCTTTAAAATGGATGGAGTTGAGTTGGAGTTTTGTGATGACGCGCTGTCTGCGGTTGCGGATTTAACCCTTGAAAAAAAGACCGGAGCAAGAGGTCTTCGTTCGATAATTGAGAAAACTTTATTACCTATTATGTATGATATTCCGTCCGACAGCGATGTAAAAAAGGTCGTTATAACAAAGGAGTGCGTACTAAACGGTGAAAATCCGCTTACCGAAACAGCTAAAACATCTGTTAAGGAAAAATTCAGAGCTAAAACTTCTGCCGGACCTAAAAATGTTGGTTGAATGTATGACCGGTTGCTTTTGCAGCCGGCCTTTTTTGTGTTGGCAGCTTCTTTGCTCTTTACGGCAAAGATTAAATTGCCTCTATAACATCTTTAATTATTGCTGTATTTGTGTTATAATGTAATCTAATTATTATAGGGCGGTGAGAAGATGAAACCTAAGAAAAAAATACGTAATTTGGATTTTTCGAGTGAAAAACAAGCCAAACAGAAAAAAATGCGTTCTTTTATCATCGCCTTTTCTTCTTTTGTTATCATATTGGGAACAATTTCGGTATTTATATTTATGAAGTCGGTTGATTTTAATTTGAACAATTTAGTTCAAAGTACGACCGTCTCGGACGAATCAACTTCAGATTTGACAACCGCATCATATGCTTTATCGGGTAGGGTAGGTATTTTACTTGTGTTTACCGATGATTCCGGGGAATTGATCAGCGTTTCAGCTCTCGACTGTAATATGGACATCAAGTGTATTTCCGTGGTGCAATTGCCGGCTGAAACCTCAGTGGGTTCCGACAGTCTTAAAGCCATTTATCAAAAGGGCGGTGCTGCCGCACTTGAAAAGCCGCTTACGGATATATCGGGGCTCAGCTTTACTAAGTATATTAAAATGAGTCAGACACAGCTTAAAAAGGTTGTATCGAAAATAGGTGATGTTACTGTTCGAATCCCGTCTGACATTAATTATAAAGGTGCGGATTTTTCTCTGTTGCTTGATGCAGGTGATCAAAATCTTACTTCCGACTTGTTTTGTAAGTACTTTTTGTATGCCGATAATTCAGGTAAGCGAGATGCAACGGTCTCCTTACTGAATGCTTTAATGACAGCAAAGAATGTTACCGCGCAGGATACATTATTTAACTTTATAATGAATAATACAGATACTGATATTTCCGTTGTGGATTATTCGAAGGTTTCCTCCGCTTTGACGCTGTTTGTGCAGGAAAAGAGCGGAAATGTTGCTTCTGCCGCAAATGAATTTCCGGAGGTAACAAAGAAAAAATGAAAAGTAGAACCAGCTTTTTGTTACTGTTATCCTTGTGCTTGGCGTTGTTATTATCGTCGTGCGGATTTTTAAATTATAACCTTCCGACCGATTTTTCATCGGTCGAGTTAATATACGAAAATGACCCGTCAAGATATTACTATAATCAGCTTACTGATGACGGTAAGACAGCGTACACTCTTATTGTAAATAATATCAGCGAACATCCGGAAAAAATTGAAATTCCTCAAATTGATGAGGAGGAATTCAGCAAAGTGTTTTATGCGGTTACATATGATAATCCGGGAATTTTATGTTTCGGTATGTCAAGCTCTGTTAAAGCTGACGGAAATAAATTCTTTTATGTGCCGGAATATTCGGCAAATAAGGAAGAATGTGACAAAAAAACAAATGAACTTAATACAGCTGTTTCAGAGTTCTTAAAGACTGTTCCGGAGAACAGCAGTGATTATGAAAAAGAATTGCTTACACATGATTATATCTGCGACAAGTGCATTTATGTATATAATGAGGGTGAAAGCTTAAAGGGTTCGTCTTATGATGCGATTATAAACGGCGAGGCTGTGTGTGAAGGCTATGCGCGGGCTGCAAAGCTGTTTCTTGATAAACTGTCTGTAATCAATTATTTGATTTGCGGTGATGCTACTAATTCGGATGGCAAAACCGAAAGTCATATGTGGAATATTGTAAATATTGACGGTAAAAACTATCATCTCGATTTAACCTGGGACGATTATGATAACGATAGTGCGGCAGTAAGTCATTCATATTTTAATTTATCCGATGAAATGATTAAAGCAAATCATTTCAATCTTGCTCCGAGTGATAACAATTGTGTTTCGACTGATGCAAACTATTTTAAAGTAAATAATTTGATGTTCGAGAGTTTTACCAAAAACGAAAAGAAAGCTATGACTTCTACTGCGGTAAAAAATGTGAGAGACAGCTGTAACCAAGTAGAAGTGTGTTTTGTCAACGCTTACGCATTCAATAAGGCTATTACCGATTTAGCTGATAAAAGCGGCATTTATGATGTCTTAGATGATGTCAATAAGCAATGCGGCAAAAAGTTCTCTTCTGTTACATATGCCGAAGACGATGATATATATACGGTACAGTTTGTTTTTGAATAGAGGTTAATTAAATGGATAAAGCAAGAATCGAAAAAGCTGTCAGAGAAATTCTGATAGCAATAGGTGAGGACCCCGACAGGGAAGGCCTTGTTGAAACACCTAAACGTGTAGCTAATATGTATGAAGAGATATTTGCAGGACTTGACAGTGATCCTCATAGGCTGCTAAAGGTGTTTGATGAGGGCGATAATGATGAAATGGTTGTAGTTAGGGATATACCCATGTATTCTATGTGTGAGCACCATTTACTTCCTTTTATCGGCAAAGCTCATATCGCATATATTCCGGCAGACGGAAAGGTGATAGGGCTTTCAAAGCTTGCAAGGATTGTTTCGGATTTTGCTAAAAGGCCACAGCTGCAAGAACGTCTTACTTCGCAGATTGCCGACTTTCTCGAGGAAAATCTTTCTCCGAAGGGCGTTGCGGTGGTTGTTGAGGCAGAGCACCTTTGTATGACAATGCGCGGAGCGAGAGCGGCAGGAGCCACTACCTTTACGTCGGCACTGCGTGGTTCAATGCGAAAAGATGCCAGAACGCGCGCAGAAGTAATGTCACTTTTGAGAGGAGCAAAATAAAGTGTTCTTTTTTCGAGGAAAAAACTTCAGCTTTGAGTTAAATATGCGTACATATGTAATGGGTATTTTAAATGTAACTCCTGATTCGTTTTATGACGGCGGTAAATGGAATTCGCCCGGTGCAGCACTTAACCACGCTTTACAAATGCAAAACGACGGAGCCGATATAATAGATATAGGTGCGCAATCCACAAGACCGGGGCACAAAGAGCTTTCGGAGGAAGAGGAGCTTTCAATTATTAAGGAGTATATTGATGTGATAATTCCGAAGCTCTCGGTACCGACTTCTGTTGACACTTTTTATCCGGCGGTAGCTGAATACTGCTTAATGCACGGAGTGGCTGTTGTAAATGACGTAAGCGGAAGATTCAATCCGGATATTGCTTCCTTAGTGAAAAATTACAATGCCGGTTGGATAGTCATGCATACAGGCGGCGGTGATGCCGACAGAATGACCGATTACGAAGATAATGTTGTCGGAAATGTCAATGCTTTTTTTGACTATATGTTGGAAAAGAGTGAAAACTTCGGCATAAAAAGAGAACAGATATGTCTTGATATGGGCATCGGATTCGGTAAAGATTATGAGGATAATCTTACTCTTATAAAAAATATAAAGCGGTTGAAAAGGCAGGATGTTATGTTGCTTACCGCTCTTTCAAATAAACGTGTAATTAAAGCAGCATCACACTCCGACGCGGAAAACTGTTTGTTTGGAACGATAGCCGCAGATACAGCTGCTGTTTTCGGCGGAACGGATATGATACGTGTGCATGAAGTGAAGGAGTCGAAAATTGCGGCGGATATGGCTGATGCCGTTTTCAGAGGGTGATGCAATGGATAAAATAATCGTAAACGGATTAAAGCTTTATGCATATCACGGTGTAAATCCCGAAGAGAAGGAAGACGGACAGCTTTTTATTTTAGATATAACCGCATTTCTTTCTCTTTATGTTCCGTGCCAAACGGATATGGTAGAGAATACCGTGAGCTATGCTAAAATAATAAAAACAGCGCGTAGAGCTTTTTTAAGCGGAAAATTTGATTTGCTCGAAAAGGCGGCACAAACAGTTGCCGACGCTGTATTAAATGAGTTTTCCGAAATTAAAGCTTTGAAAATAACTGTTAAGAAACCTCAAGCGCCTATTAAGGCTGATTTTGATTATGTTGCGGTTGAAATTGAGCGCAACAGAAACGGAGTGGCAGTATGAAAGCAGTAATCGGTGTCGGAACAAATGTCGGAGACCGACTTCAAAATATCAGAGACGCAAAAAAAGCATTAGGGCTTGTTCCCGAAACAAAAGTTACGGAGGTTTCTTTTGTTTACGAAACAGAACCTTGGGGATATGACCAACAGGATAATTTTTTAAATTGTGTTATGACTGTTGAAACAAATCTGTCTTCACGAGCTTTACTTGGAGTATGCCTCGGAATTGAAGCGGGTATAGGAAGAGTGCGCACATTTAAAAACGGGCCGCGTGTTATTGATCTTGATTTGTTGTTTTATGAAAATGAGACGGCGGATACACCGGAGTTGATGTTACCGCATCCGAGAGTAAAAGAGAGAGCGTTTGTTCTTTATCCGCTGCATGATGTTTTTCCGGATATGAAAATATTTGGATATGATTATTCGGAAAATTTCAAAAACTGTGATGGCAATACGGTTACTTTTTATTCGGAATTATAAGATAATTAAGGAGCATTAAAGCTATTTATGCAGTTTATTATAATGGACCTCGAATGGAATAATGCATATTGCAAAAAGCTAAAGGGGTATATCAATGAAATTATAGAATTCGGTGCCTGTAAGGTAGATAAAGATTTTAATGTGATTGATGAGTTTTCGGTAATTGTAAAAGCACAGGTCGGAAAGAAGCTACAGGGTAGGGTAAAGGCGCTTACGCATATTACCAATGAGGATATATCTAACGGAGTTCCGTTTTTTAAAGCCCTTTCAATGTTTAAAAATTGGGTCGGTGACGATGAAAATGTGTTCTTTTCTTGGGGAGACGGAGACATCAGAACTCTAATAAAAAACTATGAGTTCTTTTTAAAGAAAAATCGTATTCCGTTTGTTAATAACTATTGTGACGCACAAAAATATTGTCAGTCTTTTATACCCTCGGCTTCGTCTTCGCAACAAATCGGGCTTTCTGCCGCTGCTTTCGAGCTTGGAGTTAATCCGGATGAATTTCCGCATCACAGGGCACTTGATGACAGCTTGCTTACTGCAGCTTGTTTGAAAAGGGTAAACGACTCGGAGAGACTAAAGCGGTTCATTACCCCGTGCAATCGCGTGTTTTATGAAAAGCTTGCATATAAACCGCACATTATACGTGATATTGATAATCCGATAGTTGACCGTTCGGTGTTTAACTGCGTTTGCGATGTTTGCGGCGGAAAGGTTAAAAAGAAGAAGGACTGGCGATTTGTCAATCAATCTTTCAGAGCGGATTTTTATTGTCCTAATTGCGATCGCAACTTTAAGCTGTGCGTAAGATTTAAGCAGTATTATGACCGCATTGATATTAAAAGAACTTTTACCGAAATTGTCAAAGTAGATAAATCTCAAGAAAATGTTAAAGCTTAATAAGTGTTAAATACAAAAAGAAACCGGCTCCAAAATGAAGTCGGTTTCTTTTTGTTTCTTTTATTTAAAGTAGCTTTTATTTAATGACTCTTACTCTTATGGCGAAGTCCTGAGACGAAATTGCGGTTATTGCATCGTTTGAAACCTCCGTATCGGTATCAAGCATGGTATATGCATATTCTCCGCGTGATTTATTCACCATATTATCAATGTTTATATTTTCTTCGGCGACGATTGCTGTAATGCGGCTGATAACATTAGGGACATTTTTATGAATGATGGTAATTCTTGTTTTGCCGCTTCTCGGTACAGATACAGCGGGCATATTTACGGAATTTGTTATATTGCCGTTTTCTATATAGTCTTTTATTTCGTCAACGGCCATAACGGCACAATTGTCTTCAGATTCCGGTGTAGAAGCTCCGAGATGCGGGATTGTTATTACACCGGTTGCGTCAATTAACTCATCTTTAAGAAAATCTGTGGCGTATGCGGCAACTTTACCGTCAGCGAGAGCGTTAATAATATCCCCGGTATTGACGAGTTCTCCTCTAGCAAAATTAAGTATGCGTACCGAATTTTTCATTTTGGCGATTGTTTCGGCATTTATAAAGCCGCGAGTTTCGTCAGTCAGCGGAACATGAAGCGTTATATAGTCGCAATTTACATAAATATCATCAAGGGTAGCGGCGTGCTTTACGGCGCGGGAAAGCTTCCATGCCGCATCTACAGAAAGAAAAGGATCGTAACCGTAAACTTCCATTCCGAGAGAATGAGCTGCGTTTGCTACAAGCACCCCGATTGCGCCAAGACCGATAACGCCGAGCTTTTTACCCTTGATTTCCGGTCCTGAAAAAGCGGATTTTCCTTTTTCGACAAGCTTGGAAACTGCATCTCCCTCACCCTTGAGCGTTTTTGACCATTCGATTGCGGGCACGATTTTTCTTGATGATAAAAACAGCGCACACAAAACAAGTTCTTTAACAGCATTCGCGTTAGCACCGGGAGTATTAAAAACTACTATTCCTTGTTCGCTGCAATTTTCAAGGGGAATATTGTTGACTCCGGCTCCGGCTCTTGCTATTGCAAGAGTATTTTCCGAAAAATCATATTCGTGCATTGATGCCGAACGGACAAGTATCGCGTCCGGGTCTTTGACGTCATTCGAGCATACATAGCGTTCACCGAATCTGTCGAGTCCGTTTTTTGAAATTTTGTTTAGTGTTAAAATATTGTTCATTGTGAATTTCTCCTGAGTTATGAATTAGCTTTTTCGAAATCGGACATAAAATTAACCAGCTTTTCTACACCATCGTAAGGCATGGCATTATAAATTGACGCTCTCATACCGCCCACTGTTCGATGTCCTTTAAGATTAACAAGACCGTTTTTGGTTGCTTCTTCAATAAATTTTGCGTTGAGTTCGTCACTGTCGGTAACAAAAGGTACATTCATTAAAGAACGATCCTCCGGAACAACCGTACCTCTGAACATTTTACTGTTATCGAGGAAATCATAGAGAAGCTTTGCCTTTTTTTCATTGCGTTCTTTCATTTTTTCAAGACCGCCGAGCTTTTCTATCCATTCAAGAACAAGCTTACATATATATATTGTGTAGCAGGGCGGTGTATTGTAAAGCGAATTTGCGTCTGCGTGAATTTTATAGTTCAACATAGTTGGTGTTATGTCTCGTGCATTGCCGAGCATATCTTCTCGTATTATGCAAATCGTAAGACCTGCGGGGGCAACATTTTTTTGTGCTCCGCCGTAAAGCATGGCGAATTTTGTTACATCTATAGGCTCCGAAAGGAAACAAGATGAAATATCCGCGATGAGAGGAATGTCACCCGTATCCGGAATTTCGTGATAAACGGTTCCGTAAATAGTATTATTCATACAAATATATACATAATCCGCATCGCTTCTGAACATCGATTTATCAAGCTTTGGTATATATGAGAACGTTTTGTCAGCAGAAGAAGCAACGGCTTTTGCATCACCGTATTTTTGAGCCTCGGCAAATGCCTTTTTAGCCCACTGACCGGTGATAACATAATCGGCTTTGTTTGAGCCGTTCATAAAGTTCAGCGGTATTGCCGCAAATTGCGTTGAAGCTCCGCCTTGCAAAAACAGAACTTTGTAGTTGTCGGGTATATTCATAAGCTCCCTGAGAAGCCTTTCAGCTGTTTTTATGATATTGTCATAAACTTTGGATCTGTGGCTCATCTCCATTACCGATTGACCCGAACCCTCATAGTCAAGCATTTCGGATGCGGCCTTTTTTAAGACCTCTTCCGGTAACATAGACGGACCTGCTGAAAAATTGTAAACTCTGGACATGTTGATATTGCCTCCAAAAATTATTTCCGCTACATTATATCAATCTGTGTTAATAAAAGTCAACGAATTGACAAAAAAATAACAAAGAAAAATGCATATTCTGCGTTTTATACATAAAAGTTGTTGTAAAAATTAACAATCTTACTAAAATTTTAGCTTATTCTTTATTTGTTGACACTTTTTTATTGCAGATAAATCTTATTCATTGTATAATAAACTCTAATTAATTAAGTAGGAGATTACATAAATGGACCTTTTTGACAATAATGCTCTTAATATGCCTATGGTTGCATTGAGAGGATTGGTTGTTTTCCCTAATATAACATTGCACTTTGATGTTGGCAGGAAAAAAAGTATTTCTGCCGTCAAAACAGCAATGATAACAAAGCAGGACATATTTCTTTCTACACAAAAGGATATGTCGGATGAGGCCGAAAATATTGATGCGGTGTACGATATAGGCGTTGTTTGCGAAATAAAGCAAATTGTAAGAATACCCTCAAGCGATTGCTTAAGAGTAATAGTTGAAGGAAAGTACAGAGCAGAATTGTTAGCTTTTTCGGATGTGAATCCATATCTTACGGCTGTTGTCAAACGAATTGACAGTATTCCTTATTCGGAAAAGTACAATTTGAGAGCAGAGGCACTTGTCAGATATGCCAAAGGGTTGTTTAACGAGTATTCTGTTATAGCTCAGAAACTCCCAAATGATATAAATATGGGTGTTGCCAAGCTGTCTGAGCCCGGTGCGCTTGCCGATTATATTGCCGGCAATATTCCTTTTGATTATCCGCAGAAGCAGGAGGTTTTATCCGAAATTGATTCGCTTAAGAGAATACAAAAACTTGTTGATGTACTCGGCAAAGAGGTTAAGCTTCTTCAGCTTGAAGAGGATATAAATGACCGAGTACAGAGCCAAATTGATGAAAATCAAAAGGAATATTACCTTCATGAGCAGTTAAAGGCTATTAACGCCGAACTCGGCGAGGGAGGCAATCCAGCTTCAGAGGCTGACGGCTATCGCGAAAAAATACTCAAGCTGCATCTTGATGCCGACAGCGAAAAGAAGCTGCTAAATGAGTGCGACAGGCTTAAATATGTGCAGCCGAGCAGCCCCGAAAGTGCAGTATCAAGAAATTATCTTGATAAGATTTTGGAGCTTCCGTGGCATATTTACTCAAAAGAAAATCTTAATATCGATAATGCTCGAAGAATACTTGACAGAGATCATTACGGACTTAAAGACGTTAAAGAGCGAATTCTTGAATTTATTGCTGTGAGAAAACTGTCGCCAAATATTAAGGGGCAGATAATATGTCTTGTCGGTCCTCCGGGCGTCGGTAAAACCTCTGTTGCAAAGTCTCTTGCAAAGGCGCTGAACAGAAAGTATGAGCGAATATCTCTCGGCGGTGTTCACGACGAGGCGGAGATAAGAGGTCACAGAAAGACTTATATCGGTGCAATGCCGGGCAGTATAATTGAAGCTGTTATCAGGACTAAAACCTCAAATCCTTTGATTTTACTTGATGAAATTGATAAGCTCGCCAGCGACTATAAAGGTGATCCGTCAAGTGCTTTATTAGAAGCTCTTGATCCCGAGCAGAACAATACATTCTGTGATCACTATATTGAAATCCCGTTTGATTTGAGCAAGGTGCTTTTTGTTACAACAGCTAACGATAAGAACGAAATACCAGCTCCCTTATTGGATAGAATGGATGTTATCGAACTTTTCAGTTACACACACGAGGAAAAGTTCAATATAGCCAAAAAACATCTTATACCGAAACAACTCAAGGAAAACGGCATCAAAGCGTCACAGCTTCACTTTACCGATAATGCCATACACAGTATAATAGACGGTTATACAAGAGAAGCCGGAGTCAGAACGCTTGAACGAACTTTTGCAAAGGTAATGCGTAAAGTTGCTGTTAAAATAACCGAAGGCTATACCGGAAAAATCTCTGTGAAGCCGACCGGCCTTGAGGCCTATCTCGGTCCCAAAAAATATAAGCCGGAATCTCAGGGTCATAAGGATGAAGTCGGTGTTGTAAACGGTCTTGCATGGACTTCTGTAGGCGGAGAAATGCTGAAGGTTGAGGCAGTTAAGATGCCGGGAACGGGAAAGCTTGAACTTACCGGTTCTTTGGGCGATGTTATGAAAGAATCCGCAAGGACGGCATACAGTTATATCCGGAGTATTTCGGAAACATTGCCTCTTGATATGGATTTTTATAAAAATACTGACATTCATATTCATTTCCCCGAGGGAGCTGTTCCTAAAGACGGCCCTTCTGCCGGAATAGCAATAACAACTGCGGTTGTTTCCGCACTCACGGGTATACCGGTAAGAGCCGATATTGCTATGACGGGTGAAGTTACTCTGACCGGTAATGTATTGCCGATCGGCGGATTGAAAGAAAAAACAATGGCAGCATACAGAAACGGAATTAAAACCGTTCTTATTCCGGAGGAAAACGTTTCGGATTTGAAAGAAATCGATGATGCCGTTAAAGAAAATGTCGATTTCATATCGGTGTCAAAAGCCGACGAGGTATTGTCTCTCGCGCTATCCAAAAATGTAGTCGTCAAAGATAATAAACAAAGGAGCGTAAAGCTCAAACAGGACAGAAGCCAAACGGCCTCTGTATGCCAACAGAACTAAGAGGTAAAAAAATGAATTTGAATAAAGCTGAATTTGAAGCTGCATTTGGAACATCGTCGCAGCTGCCGTCTTCCGATTTGCCGGAAATAGCTTTTGCGGGTAGATCAAATGTGGGAAAATCATCTTTGCTTAATCGCCTTTTTAACAGAAAGGCACTTGCAAGAGTGAGCTCAGTTCCCGGCAAAACCGCTACGATAAACTTTTACAAGGTTGACGATGCCAGATTTGTGGATTTACCTGGATACGGATATGCAAAAGTATCGAAATCCGAGAAAATAAGATGGGCTGAAATGCTTGAAGGCTATTTTAAGACGGGTCGTAACATAAGACTTGTTGTTCAGCTTATCGATATGAGGCACAAACCGAGCGCAGACGATATTATGATGATTGACTTTTTGCGCTCAACCGGTTATCCGTTTGTTATTGTTATGACTAAGAGCGATAAACTTAACAAAACGCAGTTTGCCGAAAGATCTGCGGCAATTTACGATGAAATACCGGATTCTGAAAATGTTACTATTATTCCTTTTTCTGCAACTAACGGATTGGGCAGGGAAGAGATAACCGAGTATATAAATAATGCACTTTAAAAGGAGAGAACCAAATGTTTGTATCAGACGGATTAGGAGTTAATGAGAGCGGCCATTTGACCGTCGGCGGTTGTGATACCGTATCTCTTGCAAAAAAATACGGGACACCGTATATGTGCTATGATGAGAATATGATAAGAAAAAACTGCCGTGAATTTGTAAAATCAATGGAAGAAAACTACGACGGTAACGGGCTTGTATGCTATGCGAGCAAGGCTTTTTCCTGCCTTGAAATGTGCAGAATATGCAAAGAAGAAAAGATGGGATTAGACGTTGTTTCGGGCGGAGAAATTTTTACCGCCGTTAAGGCCGGGTTCCCGTCGGAACGTATTTGTTTCCACGGCAACAACAAGACTAATGATGAGCTTACAATGGCTCTTGACAATAATGTCGGCAGAATAGTTGTCGATAATGTGGAGGAGCTTAAAAGGCTGAGCACGTTGGCTTCGAAAACCGGTAAGGTTGCAAAGATAATGCTGAGAATCAAACCCGGTATAGATGCGCATACACATTCTTTTATAAGAACCGGTCAGATTGATTCTAAATTCGGCTTTGCTCTTGAGACGGGCGAAGCTATGACCGCAGTTAAGCTTGCGGTTGAAACCGACAGCATTGACCTCTGCGGACTTCACTGCCATATCGGTTCGCAGATATTTGATATTGCGCCGTTTGAACTTGCTGCAAAGGTTATGATTGATTTTATTTCTGAAATCAAAGAAACCGTAGGATATGAAATCAGAGAACTCAACCTTGGCGGAGGATTCGGCATTAAGTATCTTGAATCGGATACCCCGAAGCCGTTTTCGGAATATATGAAGAGAGTTTCTGTTGTTGTCAAGAATGAAGCAGAGAAGAAAAATGTTAAGCTTCCGTTTATACTTATTGAGCCCGGTCGTTCTGTTGTAGGAGCAGAAGGCGTTACCGTTTATACAGTCGGAGCCGTTAAGCATATTCCGAATATCAGAACCTATGTTTCGGTAGACGGAGGAATGACCGACAATCCGCGCTATATTCTCTATCAATCGGATTATGATGTAATGTGCGCCAACAAAGCAAATGAGCCCAAGACTGAAAAAGTAACCGTTGCCGGTAAATGCTGCGAAAGCGGTGACCTTATACAGGAAAATGCTCCGATACAAAAAGTTGAGGCAGGAGACCTTTTAGCCGTGCTTTCGACAGGTGCTTATAACTACTCAATGGCTTCAAATTATAACAGAATTCCGCGTCCTATAGTAGTAATGGCAAAGGATGGGGAATCGCGTATAATTATAAGACGTGAAACATACGAAGATATTACACGTAATGATGTTTAAAACGAAAGGAATTTAAATGTCTTTTACTCATTTGCATCTTCATACAGAATACAGTCTGCTCGACGGCACCTGCCGTATAGGACAGCTTATTGATGCTGCAAAAGAGCTCAACATGGATTCTTTAGCCATAACAGACCACGGAAATATGTTCGGTGCCGTTGAGTTTTATAAAGCAGCTAAAGAGAATGGGATAAAGCCCATTATCGGTTGTGAAGTTTATGTTGCTCCACGTTCGCGCCTTGATAAAGTTCACGGTATTGATAACGAGCGTTTTCATCTTGTTTTGCTCTGTAAAAATAATACGGGATATGAAAATCTTATCAAAATTGTGTCTGAATCGTGGGTGACGGGATTTTATACAAAGCCGCGTATTGATAAACAGCTCCTCGAGAAATATCACGAGGGGCTTATTGCTCTGTCTGCCTGTCTTGCGGGAGAAATTCCGAGAAAACTGTTGCAAGACGATTATGACGGAGCTAAGGAAGCTGCACTTTGGTATGACAAGACTTTCGGTCGCGGCAATTATTATCTCGAAATACAGAATCACGGAATTGCCGAGCAACTCAGGGTTTTGCCTCAGATAGTTAAAATTTCGCGTGAAACCGGTATACCGCTTGTCGCTACAAACGATGTCCATTATATAAAAAAAGAAAACGCAAAAGTACAAAAAGTTCTTATCTGTATTCAAACTAACCATACAATAGATGAAGATACTGGTTTGGAATTTGGAACCGATGATTTTTATCTCAAATCCGAAGATGAAATGCGTGAATTATTCGGAGATTATCCGGATGCGGTTGATAATACTTCTGTTATAGCTGATATGTGCAACGTTGAGTTTGAGTTTCACAAAACCAAACTACCGCATTTTGATGTTCCTGATAATATGGACCATTTTGAATATTTTCGTAATGAGTGCTATAAGGGCTTGCGCAGAAATTACGGAATTGCTCCGGAGCAGAAATATATCGACAGACTCGAATACGAACTTTCGGTTATCAATAAAATGGGCTATGTTGACTATTTTCTTATTGTTGCCGATTTTATCAGCTATGCGAAACGCCATGGTATTCCCGTAGGTCCCGGCAGGGGGTCGGGAGCCGGCAGTATAGCCGCTTATTGTATGGGAATTACAGGTATAGACCCAATTAAATACAATCTGCTGTTTGAGCGTTTTTTAAATCCGGAGCGTGTAAGTATGCCGGATATTGATGTTGATTTTTGTTATGAACGCCGCGAAGAAGTAATTGATTACGTTATAAGAAAATATGGCTCGGATCACGTTGCACAAATAGTGACTTTCGGTACTTTGGCCGCAAGAGCGTCTATTCGCGATGTCGGCAGAGCACTCGGGATACCGTACAATACCGTTGATACGGTTTCCAAAATGATTCCGCGCGAGCTCGGCATGACAATAGAAAAGGCTCTTACGAAAAATCAGGAGCTTAAAGCGCTTTATGATAAGGACGCCAAAATCAGGGAGCTTGTCGATACGGCAAAATCAGTTGAGGGTATGCCAAGGCACACCTCAACCCATGCGGCGGGCGTTGTTATAACCGATAAACCTGTTGATCGATATGTTCCGTTAGCAAGAAATGATGAGTCCGTGGTTACGCAGTATACCATGACTACCATTGAAGAACTCGGACTGCTTAAAATGGACTTTCTCGGTCTCAGAACACTTACGGTAATAAGTGATACCGTAAAATCGGTAAGAGAAAACAATATTCCCGATTTTGATATTGAAAAAATTTCGCTTGACGATAAGGCGACATATGATATGCTGTCGGCAGGGTATACTTATGGTGTATTTCAATGTGAGTCGGCGGGAATAAGAAATGTTATAACCCGTCTGAAACCGCAGAATATAGAGGATATAATTGCTGTTATTTCTTTGTACAGACCCGGTCCTATGGATTCGATTGATATGTATATAAATAACAGACATAATCCGAAAAGCATCAGATATAAGACGCCGCAACTTAAAAATATTCTTGATGTTACTTACGGCTGTATGGTATATCAAGAGCAGGTTATGCAAATATTCCGGGAACTTGCGGGATATTCTTTCGGACGAGCCGACGTTGTAAGACGAGCTATGTCAAAGAAAAAGCACAAGGTAATGGAGCAGGAGAGGGAATATTTTGTAAACGGATTGAAAAATTCCGACGGTACTTATGCGTGCGACGGATGCGTAAGGCGCGGAATACCTGCCGAAGTTGCCAACAGCATTTTCGACGATATGTCATCTTTCGCTTCATATGCGTTCAATAAGTCTCATTCTGCCGCATATGCTGTCATTGCATATCGTACGGCATATCTGAAATGCCATTTCCCGGCGCAATTCACTGCCGCACTTCTCACGAGTGTTATTGATGATTCAACAAAAATAGCACTTTATATAGACGATTTGGCAAGGCTGAAAATAAACGTTCTGTCACCGAGCGTCAACGAGAGTTTCAGAGCATTTACCTCTGACGGCAAGAGCGTTCGTTTTGGGCTACTTGCTATTAAAAATCTCGGCTACAATTTTATTGATACTATTGTCAAAGAAAGAAGCTCTAACGGAAAATACAAATCACTTTATGATTTTTGTAAAAGAACATATGGCAAGGATTTTAATAAACGAGCCGTTGAGGGCTTAATTAAAAGCGGAGCACTTGACGGACTCGGACTTAATCGTCGTGAAATGCTTACAAATTTACCTCTGATTGTTGAGAATATCGAGCGTGACAAGAGAAATAATGTTGACGGACAACTCGGCTTGTTTGATTTGAGTGGAGTGGCTTCTGGTGGCAATGAACCGCAATGTAAGCATTGTGATGAATTTCCGGCACTTGAACTTTTATCTATGGAAAAAGAAATGACCGGTTTGTATCTTACGGGGCATCCTATGGTTCAGTACGAGACGCTTTCTAAAAAGCTTCATTCCGACAGCGTTCTTGAAATGGTGAATACGGAAGAAAATGTTTCGGGAAAATATACGGATAACAGCCCTGTACGTGTCCTCGGAATAATAACTTCTATAAAGAAAAAAGTTACAAAATCAGACAGTACTATGGCTTTTTTAGGCTTTGAAGATGTTCATGCAGCTATTGAAGTAATAGTGTTTCCCAAACTTTTGCTCAAGTATTCAGAGCTTTTAAATGTCGGAAGCGTTGTGTTGCTGTGCGGCAGATTGTCTCTCAGAGAGGATGAAGAACCGAAAATAGTTATGGACAGCGTTTCTTTACCTCCGGATGAAAACAGTATTGTTACCGCCGACACAGCTTCCAAAAATTCCGACAAGCCGAAAAAATCGGTGAGAAAGGGCCTTTTTGTGAGATTTTGCACAAAGAACTGTGAGGAAGTTAAAAAGAGTACAAATCTGATTACTATTTTTGAGGGAATGTTACCCGTATATTACTATTTTGATGATGCTAAAAGCTACGAGAGACAACTATTTTCGACGACTGCCAATGACCCTATGATTTCAGAGTTGAAAAGAATTAACGGTGAAAAAAATGTTGTTATACAACTCTAAGAAAAATGTCAAAATTGCTTGACAATATTTTTCATTTGTGTATCATTATATTTTGAATGTATTTATTTGAGGTGATTTTTAATGAAAACGATTGGCGTATTGACAAGCGGTGGAGATGCTCCGGGCATGAATGCCGCAATCAGAGCCGTTGTAAGATCGGGTTGTGAAAACGGCTTCCGTGTAATGGGAATCAGAAGAGGCTGGAACGGTCTTATGCATGGTGATATGTATGAAATGAATCTTCGCAGTGTTTCTAATATTATTAACCGAGGCGGTACAATTCTTTATTCTGCAAGAAGTCCTGAATTCAAGACCGAAGAAGGTATGAAAAAGGCAATTGAAATATGCAAAGAGCATAATATGGAGGGCGTAGTTGTTATAGGCGGAGACGGTTCTTTCCGCGGCGCTCGTGACCTTTCGCTCAGAGGCATCCCTTGTGTGGGTATTCCCGGAACGATTGACAATGATATTGCTTGCTGTGATTACACAATAGGTTATGATACCGCAATGAACACGGCTATGGAAATGGTTGACAGACTTCGTGACACAACAGAGTCTCATGATCGTTGCTCGGTTGTTGAAGTTATGGGAAGACGTGCGGGTTATATAGCACTCAACGCCGGTATAGCTTGCGGTGCAACAACAATTCTTATTCCGGAAGTTGATTTCGATTTTGAGCGTGACGTTATCGACAGAATGAAGAAAACTCAAAAAACAGGAAAAAGACATTTTATAATCATTGTTGCCGAAGGTGTCGGCGGCGTAGAAGAAATGGCGAAAAAAATCGAAGCGGAAATGGGCGTAGAATCCCGTGCAACTGTTTTAGGCCATGTGCAGCGCGGCGGTTCGCCGACAGTTCGCGACAGAGTTGTTGCAAGCCAAATGGGTTATAAAGCGGTTGAGCTTTTAAAGCAGGGGATAGGTAATCGTGTGGTAGCTATGCAAAAGGATGAAATTGTTGACTTCGACATATTCGAAGCTCTCAATATGAAAAAGTCGATTGATCTTGACCTTTATAAGATGGCTCACGAGATATCTATCTGATGAAAAATATTGTTTTAATCGGAATGCCGGCTTCGGGCAAAAGCACAGTCGGCGTTATTCTTGCAAAGACTCTTGGTATTGGCTTTGTAGATACTGATCTTGTAATACAGCAACGTGAAAATGCACTTTTGCAGGACATTATAAACGAAAAAGGGCTTCAATGCTTTCTTGATAAAGAAAGAGACGCAATATTGTCGCTTGAGTGTGAAAATTGTGTTGTTGCGACCGGCGGAAGCGTTGTTTTTCGCGATGAAGCTATGCAAAAGCTTAAGCGTAATTCCGTGATTGTCTTTATAGATGTTCCGCTTAAAAATATAAAGGCAAGGCTTAAAAATATCAAAACGCGAGGCGTTGCTGCACCTAAAAATCAGACAATAGACGATATTTTTTTTGAGAGACTTCCTCTTTATAAAAAGTATGCCGATATTACCGTTGATACAGCGGATTTATCTCCGGAAGAAACGGTTTCAAGGATTATTTTTTCATTAAAAAATTAAATATATTATATGCAGGCTTTACGGTTTATTCGGAAATAATATTTCCGTGTAAATTAACCGTAAAGCCTTATTTTTTCATAACATAAAATCCGCAAAAAAGTAAAAATTATAAATGCAGTGATCACTGTATATACGGAGGTGAAAAATGAAAAAATTTTTTAAAGTTCTCAGCATTTTCGGATTGTTAGCTGCCTCTGTTATATTTGCATTTGTAATTTACGGTATAAAAAGCATTCCGGACAGTATTCACCTGGTGAGTGACGAAAAGCTGAAATTTAATGAGATATATTCATATCGGATATCAAGCGGTGACATTTCGGTTTCCGTTAATTCCGAGAATGCGGCAAAGGGCACTCTGCTTAGTGAATACACTGTGGATATTTCCGCCCTGAAGGTTATTCCGGTAAAATCCGCCGATGTTATTGTTTCTGAGAGAAAATATGTAATTCCCTCAGGTGATGTATTTGGCATACGCATGTTTACAAAAGGCGTTGTGGTTGTCGGTTCTGATGATGTCTATACTGAAGAAGGAATTTCAAATCCCTCTAAAACAGCGGGCCTTAATGCCGGGGATATAATATTGACTGTAAACGGAAACAATGTGAACTCAACATTGGAAATTGAAAAAGCGGTACAGGAAAACGGCGGTAATGAATTGAAGCTGTCGGTAAAGCGCGGAAAAAAAGTTCTGAATCTGAAATTGACGCCTGCTTTGTCAAAAAATGATAATTGTTATAAAGCCGGTATATGGGTCAGGGACAGTATGGCGGGGGTAGGCACGATAACTTTTATTGACTCCGCCAGCAAAGTGTTCGGCGGACTCGGACATGCGGTATGTGATGTTGATACAGGTATAGTTATGCCGCTTGCCGACGGCGATGCCGTCAAAACAAAGATAACCGGTTGCTATAAAGGTTCTTGCGGTTCGACAGGTGAGCTTTGCGGCGTATTTCAGGATACTAATATAGGAACACTTTCGTTGAATACAGCTTGCGGAGTATACGGGTTTTTGAATAATATCGTTTCAACAAATGAGGCCGTACCCATTGCAACAAAGCAAGAGGTTAAAACCGGTTCGGCAAAAATAATATCCACTGTTGATGAAAAAGGTCCGCAGTACTATGATGTAAGAATCGTGAGAATTTGTAATAACGACAGCAGCTCATCTAAAAATATGATAATTGAAATTACAGACAGCTCTTTAATAGAAAAAACAGGCGGTATAATTCAAGGTATGAGCGGCAGTCCCATTATTCAAGACGGTATGCTTATCGGTGCTGTAACGCATGTGTTTGTTAATGATCCGATTCGCGGATATGCTGTTTTTGCCGATAATATGCTAAAAGTATCCGAAGCCTTAAATGCTGAGAGGCTGCTTGAAAAAGCATCGTGAAAGGTACCGGAACGGTATTTGCCGTTCCGGTACTTTAATAACGGTATGATATTGCGTAAAAAATAACAGCTGCCTTTATTGCACTTTTTCTGTTGTTATGGCGATAATAGAATTAATTTGAAAAAAATATAAGCTTTTTATAAAAAAGCTCTTGTCAAGATATAACTAATATGGTAAAATATGTCAGAAATAAAAAATTTGGAGGTATACAAAATGAAAAGCGGTTTAAAAGTAATGATGGTGTCAGAGGGCAATGATTTCGGGCAGACTTGTGCGGGAGTTCTGCGCTCTTACGGTTGCGATGTGAAAATGGTGCCGAAAAACGGTGCTGAAATATTACATAAAACCGAGACCGAAAAGCCTGATGTCGTTGTTATGGACGCATTTATGACAGCAATCGATGCTTTAGGTGTGCTGAAAGAAATGCCGAAGATGAAACTCGAAAAGAAGCCTTTAATGATGGTTATGTCAAGTGTCGACAATCAAAGATTTGAGCAGGAATTATTATCTGCCGGGGCAGATTATTATTTTTTGAAACCTTTTGATATGAATATGATGGCTGAAAGAATAACTCAGTTGACAGGATGGAGAGACAATTCGAAGTTCGGGAAACTTCACCCTGCTGACAGCTCTGCTGATTTGGAAGTCGTTGTCAGCGATATTATGCATCAAATTGGTGTTCCGGCTCATATAAAAGGTTATCAGTATTTGCGAGAGGCAATTATTTTATCAATAAACGACAGCGAAATGATGAACTCTGTAACAAAAGTTTTGTATCCAACTGTTGCTAAAACTTTTTCAACAACTTCTTCAAGAGTTGAACGTGCCATACGCCACGCAATAGAAGTTGCATGGGATAGAGGCGACGTTGACGTTCTTAGTTCTTACTTCGGCTATACAATACAAAACTCTCGCGGAAAGCCCACTAACTCTGAGTTTATTGCCATGATAAGCGATAAATTAAGACTCAGTATGAAAATATCATAAAACAGTTAATTAAAATGACCGCCCGGATTAATTTGCTGAGCGGTCATTTTTTTATAAATATTTGATTAAACCTTTGCTTTTTTCCACACGCCTGAGAGATACAGCGCAAGAGAAGCTAAGCTTGCGACTATCCAACCTATCGGCCATGACCACCAAATTCCGAGTTGCCCGATATGCGGTGTGAGAATAAATGCGAATATCACGCGAAGTATGAGATCGGTGAAGGTTGAGACCATAAAGCTTAGCATAGCTCCGGATCCACGTAATATGCCGTCAACAATTATTTTAACTGTTGCTAAGAAATAGAACGGTGATACGATTTTTAAAAACTGGACGCCGGCTGTTATAACATCGGTATTATTGCGTGTGACAAATATCATCATCATATATTTCGGAAAAATGAAAAATGCTATAAAAAACGGAATAGCAACCAATAATGCGATTTTCAGTCCCGATCCGAACCCTTTCTTTACTCTTTCGGTATTATGTGCTCCGATATTTTGCGCTGTGTAGCTTGAAATGCCGTTGCTTAATGTGACAAGTGTTGTTATTGTAAATGTATTCAGCTTCATTGCTGCAGCGAAACCTGCAACAACGGCAGCACCGAAACTATTAATAAGGCCTTGTATGAATACATTGCCTACCGAGACGAAGCTTTGCTGCAATATGCTGGGCACGGCAACCTTTGTAATTCTCAGCAACATTCTTCCCGAAAAAAATTTAGGCTTTTCACTTTCGATATTACGTATCTTTTTCAGTAATGCAATAAAAGCTAAAATGCCGGACACTCCTTGCGCAATGAACGTTGCCCAAGCAACTCCGGCAACTCCCATTTTCATAGGACCGGCAAATATTAAATCGAGCGCAATATTAGTAAGAGAAGAAAAAATTAAAAAGTACAATGGTGTTTTTGAATCACCGAGAGCCGTAAAAACAGCTGTACTTATATTGTATATAAACAGGAACGCCATTCCGGCGGCGTAAATATTAAGATAAGTAACCGAATCAGCCATTATATTATCCGGTGTTCCCATTGCCTTTAAAAGCACTTTTGATGATGAAAGACCGACTGCAGTCAGTATAAGAGATAAAATAAGAGATGAGATAATAGAGGTATTGACAGCCGTTTTCATATGCGTAATGCGTTTCCCACCGAACAACTGTGAGATTACAACAGAGCATCCGATATTTGAACCGTTTGCGACAGCGATAAAAAGCATTGTGATGGGATATGACGCGCCGACAGCGGCAAGTGCGTTAACGCCGGCAAACTGACCTGCCACTATACTGTCAACAGTGCTGTAAAGCTGCTGAAACATAACGCTGATTATCATTGGTAATGTAAATTTCCAAAGTGTTTTATCAGGATTTCCCTTAGTCAGATCTGTGACCATTTTTTTCCTCCATTGCTTTTGTATTAGTAATTATACCTAAAAGAAAGCGATTTGTGAACATAAAATGATAAATTCAGACAGATTTACAGTTTTCTCGAGTTTTAGTTGAAATGTTTGTAAAGTTAATGTATAATAATGATATATTTTTACGTGGGGCGATTTTATTGAAACTGCTTGAAGACAGAATTGTAAAAGACGGTATTGTTAAGCCCGGCAATGTACTCAAAGTTGATTCTTTTTTGAATCATCAGATGGACATTTCTCTGTTTAATGATATGGGCAAGGAATTTAAACGTCTTTTCAATGATACCCCTATAAATAAAATACTGACCATTGAAGCCTCTGGTATCGGTATAGCTTGTGTTGCGGCGCAGTATTTTGATAATGTTCCTGTGGTTTTTGCAAAAAAATCTCAGACTGTTAATATTGACGGAGAGGTTTATTCCACTAAAATTGAATCATTTACTCATAAAAGGGTGTATGATGTTATACTTTCAAAGAAATATCTTTCTTCAAAAGATCACGTCCTTATTATTGATGACTTTTTAGCTAACGGGTGCGCTTTGAATGGCCTTTTGGATATTGCACAAAAAGCCGGTGCTACTGTTGAAGGCGTCGGTATTGCGGTTGAAAAGGGTTTTCAACGCGGTGGCGAACTTATTAGGCAAAAAGGTATACGTGTCGAGTCTCTTGCCATTATTGAGAGCATGGATGCGGATAGTGGAAACATCGTATTTAAGGAACAGTGACCTTTTATTTTGTATGATACAGGGGGAGAGCTTCTGTTCATAATATTATGTCAAAAAACTGGAGGAAACACAAATGAAAAAGGTTCTCAGCATTCTTTTGTCAGTTGCTATGATCGTTCTTTGTTTTGCAGCGTGCGGCAAGACTGACGGCGATAAAAGCTCGACTGGCAAAGCAGCAAATGTCAAAGTAGGATTCATATTCCTGCATGACGAAAACTCAACATATGACAAGAACTTTATTACTGCAGCTGAAGAGGCTTGCAAAAAAGCCGGTGTTGAAATTCTTAAAAAGACCAACATCAGCGAAACACAGGCTTGCTATGATGCAGCAGCAGAGCTTGTTGACGAAGGATGCAATGTCATCTTCGCGGACAGCTTCGGCCATGAGCCTTATGTAATTCAGGCAGCTAAAAAGTTCCCGGAGGTTCAGTTCTTACATGCAACAGGAACTAAAGCTCATACCGAAGGCCTTTCTAATTATCATAATGCTTTTGCTTCAATATATGAAGGCAGATACCTTGCGGGTGTTGCTGCCGGAATGAAGCTTAACGAAATGATTTCTTCCGGTAAGATTACAGCTGACAAAGCTAAGATGGGTTATGTCGGTGCTTATACTTACGCAGAAGTTATTTCGGGCTACACTTCTTTCTATCTCGGTGCTAAGAGCGTTTGCCCGTCAGTTACCATGGAGGTTACCTTTACCGGTTCTTGGTATGATGAGACTGCCGAGAAAGAAGCCGCTCAGAAGCTTATAAACAATGGTTGCGTACTTATTAGCCAGCATGCTGACTCAATGGGCGCTCCGACTGCTTGCGAAGCTGCAGGTGTTCCCAATGTTTCATACAATGGTTCAACAGTAAGTGCTTGCCCCAACACATTTATTGTATCTTCAAGAATAGATTGGGCTCCTTATCTTGAGTATGCTATTGATTGCGTTAAAAACGGCAAAGCAATTGACACCGATTGGACAGGTACTCTCAGCACAGGATCTGTTGTTCTTACCGATGTTAACACTAAGGCAGCTGCCGAAGGTACACAGGCTAAGATTGATGAAGTTAAGGCAGAGCTTGAAAGCGGTAAGCTTCACGTATTTGATACCTCTGCATTCACTGTAACCGTATCTGACAGCAAAAACAAGAATGCTACTGTTGATGCTGACGGTCATCTTACCGGATACAAGGCTGATATTGACTCCGATGCAGATAACACCGGTGATACTGAGGTCGTTTCTGACGGTTACTTCCATGAGTCAGAAAAGCGTTCTGCTCCTTGCTTCGATGTACAGATAGACGGTATCACTCTTCTTGATACAAAGTTCTAAGATTAAATACACAGATTTATACTGTATCCGTGGCCGATGAAAATCGGCCACGGTATAGTTATTTATTGGGAAATAGTTTTTCAACTGTTTTCAATTATTTTACAGGACCTTATTCTCGAATGAGCATGGTTTTGAAGTTTAAATTTGCGTGAGAAAGGCTGTGTGGATATTTATGGGTTCTCCTTTTGCCTTGGAGTTGAAAGGGATAACTAAGACATTCGGCAGTACAATAGCTAACAAAGACGTTGACCTACAAGTAAAAAACGGTGAAATACTATCTATACTCGGAGAAAACGGCTCCGGTAAGACAACACTTATGAATATGGTTTCGGGAATATATTACCCGGATTCCGGCGAGATTTATGTAGGCGGTAAGGAAGTTGTTATTAAATCTCCGAAAGATGCTTTTGATTTAAAGATTGGAATGATACATCAACATTTTAAGCTTGTTGATGTTTTTAACGCTGTTCAAAATATTGTTTTGGGTGTAAAAGACGGAAACAAATATAATCTGAAAGAGGCCGAAAAGAGAGTTAAGGCTATATGTGATAAATACGGTTTCGTCATTGACTTCGATAAGAAAATTTATGAAATGTCTGTTTCGGAAAAGCAGACAGTGGAAATAATTAAGGTGCTTTACAGAGGTGCTGATATACTAATTCTTGATGAACCGACCGCTGTTTTAACACCGCAGGAAACTGAAAAATTATTCGACGTTCTCAGAAGAATGCGTGAGGATAATAAGTCGATTATAATAATTACACACAAGCTGCATGAGGTGCTTGAAATATCCGATAGGGTAACAATTCTCAGAAAAGGTATGTATGTCGGAACGGTTGAGACGAAAGATGCAACGGAACAATCCCTTACGGAAATGATGATGGGTGAAAAAGTCACTCTCAATATAAAGAGAACTGAGCCTAAGAATACCGAACTACGTATTGATGTTAAGAATCTTTCCGTTAAAAATCACGAGGGCAAGCTTGTGCTTGATAACATCAACTTTACTGCTAACAGCGGTGAAATACTCGGTATTGCCGGTATTTCCGGATGCGGGCAAAAAGAATTACTTGAGTCAATAGCGGGATTACAGCAGACTGTAAAGGGCTCAAGCATATTGTACAAGTCTAAAGACGGAGAAGAAAGTCAGTTAGTCGGGAAATCTCCCAAAGAAATCAGAAAGCTTGGAGTTGCTCTTTCTTTTGTTCCGGAGGACAGGCTCGGAATGGGTCTTGTCGGCAATATGGATATTATTGATAATATGATGTTGAGATCTTATAAGGGCGGTCATACGGCTTTTCTTGAACGCAAAGCCCCTAAGGATCTCGCGAATGCGATTATCAAAGATCTTGAAGTTGTTACGCCGAGTGCAGAAACTCCGGTTCGTCGGCTTTCCGGCGGTAATGTTCAAAAGGTTCTTGTTGGTAGAGAAATTGCGTCAAATCCGACAGTTTTAATGGTTGCATATCCCGTCCGCGGACTTGACGTAAATTCTTCATATCTGATATATGACCTTCTCAACAAACAAAAAGAGCACGGGACATCCGTTATATTTGTAGGAGAGGACCTTGATGTTCTTATTGAGCTCTGCGACAGAATAATGGTTATGAACAGCGGAAAAGTAACAGGTATAGTTGACGGCAGAACTGCAAAAAAAGATGAGATTGGCATTCTTATGACGAAAAATACTGACGTGGAGGGAAAAGCATGAGTAATAAAAGTGTTCGTGAACCTCTTTTTCACGTTGCAAAAAGAGGCTATGTTCCTAAATATAAATCTTGGGCTATACGCCTAGGTTCAATTGTTGCTGCTCTTTTGGTATGTGCTGTTGTTACTATGCTTTTAACCGGTGAAAATCCGATAAGCGTTTACAAAACTATGTTTGAGGGTGCATTCGGAACCGAAAGAAAAATTTGGAAGCTTTTACAAAGTCTTGCAATGCTTCTGTGTGTTTCGCTTGCAATTACGCCGGCGTTTAAAATGCGATTTTGGAATATCGGCGGTGAAGGGCAAGTGCTTATCGGAGGTCTTGCTACCGCGGCGTGTATGATTTTACTCGGCGGCAAAGTCCCCAATGCACTTTTGATTATTATAATGCTTGTTGCAAGTATTATTGCAGGTGCCGTTTGGGCTTTGATTCCCGCGGTATTTAAAGCTAAGTTTAATACAAATGAAACTTTATTTACCTTAATGATGAACTATGTTGCAATTCAGATTGTTTCGTATTTCTGTATGTATTGGGAAAATCCCAAGGGCTCTGGCAAGATCGGCGTTATTAACAGCAATACCATGGACGGTTGGCTTCCCACAATCGGAAAGTATGATTATCTTCTGAATATAATAATTGTTTTGATAATAACGATTGCTATGTATGTATATCTCAAGTACAGTAAGCACGGCTATGAGATTTCGGTTGTAGGTGAATCTGAAAATACGGCAAGATACATAGGTATCAATGTAAAAAAGGTTATTATGAGAACTTTATTTCTTTCGGGTGCTATTTGCGGTATAGCTGGATTTTTACTTGTTGGCGGAACCGATCATACCATTTCGTCGACAACGGCAGACGGTAGGGGATTTACTGCAATAATGGTATCCTGGCTTGCAAAGTTTAATCCGATTTATATGATTTTGACATCATTCCTACTTGTTTTCCTCGATGCGGGTGCCAGTCAGATTTCAATGGTGTTTAATCTCAACGAATCATTTTCTGATATATTGACCGGTATAATTCTTTTCTTTATCATAGGTAGTGAATTCTTTATTAACTACGAATTGAAGTTCAGAAAAACGAAAAAAGGAGGTAAAGTAAAATGTTTTCATTGATTACTTTTCTCCATAGAGCTATAATGCAGGGTATACCGCTTCTTTTTGGTTCGACGGGCGAAATTATGACTGAAAAGTCCGGAAACCTTAATCTCGGTATCCCGGGTGTTATGTACATCGGTGGTATGAGCGGTGTTATAGGTGCGTTTCTTTATGAAAATTCGCTCTCGTCTCCATCCGATGCAGTCGGATTTCTTGCGGTTATGATTCCGCTTTTGTGCTGCGCTTTGGGTTCTTTACTCGCAGGTTTGATTTATTGTTTCCTCACAGTTACTTTACGAGCCAATCAGAATGTAACGGGTCTTGCACTTACTACTTTTGGTACGGGCTTCGGTAACTTTTTCGGAGGATCTCTTATTAAACTTGTAGGTTCAGACGTTCCGTCGGTAGCACTTACAACAACAAGCAATTACTTCAGAACAACATTACCGGGAGCAGAAACCACCGGATGGTTCGGTAAGCTGTTTTTATCGTACGGATTTTTGGCATATGCAGCTGTAATAATAGCAATTATCTGTTCATATTTCCTGAATCATACCCGTCACGGATTAAATCTTCGTGCGGTAGGCGAAAATCCTGCAACAGCAGATGCTGCAGGAATAAACGTAAACAGAGCCAAATATCTCTCTACCTGCATAGGAAGTGTTATTGCGGGATTCGGAGGTCTTTATTATGTAATGGATTACGCCAACGGCGTTTGGTCAAATGACGGCTTCGGCGACAGAGGCTGGCTTGCAATTGCGCTTGTTATATTCGCTATTTGGCGTCCGAATCTCAGCATACTCGGTTCTATAGTATTCGGCGGACTCTATATTGTTTATCTTTATGTTCCGGGTGCACTCCGCACACAGGAGCTTTACAAGATGATACCCTATGTAGTCACAATAATTGTTCTTATCCTTGTAAGTGTAAGAGATAAGAAAGAAAACCAGGGACCGGCATCACTCGGACTTTCATATTTCAGAGAGGACCGATAATTCAAGTAATTATACTTTCTAAACCGTCTGTTGTTTTAAAAAGACGGATTACAGCAAAATATTAATCAAAAAAGACAGCATAAAGAGTAATTTTTACTCACTGTGCTGTCTTTTGCTATCTGAAAAAATATTTTATTTGCATCTTTTAATTTAAGTCTGTTTACGGTCGGGGAAAAACAAAAAAATTAAGTTGCATCAACATTGTTTTTACCAAATCTTTACTATTTTGTTATTAAAAAGTAATACGAAAGACCTATAATCAATGTATGTAAAATAATAAATACCGGTAAACCTATCATAAATTTTTTGTGAAGAGTTTTATGCCTTATTGCCTTCATAGTTACATACATTGCGGCAGCTCCTCCGAGGGCGGCAAAAGTCATAAGAGTCCTTTCGGGAATTCTCACGGCTTTTTTTATTGCAGCTATTTTGTCGTAAACGGTTATAATTACCGACGGGATTGAAATAGAAATGTAGTAGACAAGTATGTATTGCCAAGCGTCCATAATATCACCGTTACTATAATATAATTTAATCATTTGCTTGTCAATGCGAAAAGGAAGGCTTTAAATGTTTAAAAAAGTTACTGTTATTTTATTTGTGTTGCTGCTTCTATCGTCATGCAGCCTGAAGAACATAAATCTTACTGAACCCGAAAGCGCATCATTTGACAGCGGTAACGACAACTGTCCTAACACTGATGATATTATCGCTGATGAATATCGCGGCGTGTGGATAAACTACAATGAATTGTCAATGAAATCAGTCGGTGGCGGAACTGCCGAAGACTTTAAAAATAAGATTGATACAATGTTTGAAAATATCAAAGCATTCGGGCTTAATACTGTTATTTTTCAGGTCAGACCCTTTTCTGACAGCTTCTGCTCCTCCGAAATTTTTCCATGGTCATCATATATAACAGGCGAGCAGGGAAAGAATCCCGGATATGATCCGTTTCTTATAGCAACAAATGAAGCTGAAAAATACGGATTGAAAATTGAGGCGTGGATAAATCCGTACCGCGTAAGCTATAAAGATAATTTTGACGACTTAAGCGAATCAAACCCGGCTAAACAATGGTACACAGATAATCCTTTGACAGATGATCTGATAATAACGGGCAGCGGAATTTATTATAATCCATCATCAAAAAGAGCACAGAAAATAATCATCGACGGCGTTCGCGAAATAGTGAAAAATTACAATATATCGGCTATACATATGGACGATTATTTTTATCCGACCGTCGATGAAGGAATTGATGTTGATTTATATACAAATTATCGCAATGAAGGGGGAGAGCTGTCTCTTGATGATTGGCGCAGGGAAAATGTTAATACTTTTATAAGCGGGCTGTATTCCTCCGTTAAGTCAATAAAACAAGACGTGAAAGTTGTGATAAGTCCTGCAGGGGATATAGAAAAAAATTACTCAATGTTGTACGCGGACGTTTTAAAGTGGTGCTCACAAGGGGGATACGCGGACATTATTATGCCACAGCTTTATTATGGTTTTAAAAACAGCAGTAAGCCGTTTTTAAAAATGTTAAATCTATGGTCAGAGGCGGTTGAAAGCGGTAATGTTAAGCTGTGTATAGGTCTGGCGTATTATAAAAGCGGAAAAACGGACGACAATGCGGGTGACGGAATAAATGAATGGTGCGAAAACGGCAATATATGTTCCGAAGAAATAAGATATTCAAGAAGGAAGGATAATTACTGCGGTTTTTCCGTGTACTCCTATTCTTATTTATTTGCGGAAAACAAGTCGGAAAATGCCGAAAAGGAATACCTAAACATGAAAAATGTGTTATAATAATTAAAATTGATGTGGGATGTTAAGATGCAAGGATTAAAAGAATTGTTTAATAAACAACGTGTAATACTCATATTGTGTCTCGTTATTTTAACGGCGGCAATTGCACTGTTTGCCGTCAGTTCAAATAGTGCTGAGTCATTATCTGTTTTTCGTTATACCGATAATAATTCCGCTGCGAAAAATATTTCTTATACTGATAATTATGGATTGGGACAGGCAAAGCTGTGTATAATAAACGTTCCTTATTCCGAAACTATACCTGCCGACAGCGTGAGTGATAAATCGGATCCGCATTGTTCACCGCTTCCGGACGGTACGATTGATTACTACGTTGATGAAAAAATCATTGATAATAAAGAATATGTGTTCCTCGGTTCAGGCAAAATAATAAAAAAAGATGAGTGCAATGTTGTTGACGGCTTTGTTTTGCCTGAAAATTCAATAAGCGTTGCTTCCGTAAACACAGAAAATCAGACAGTTTTATTGCTTAAAACTGATTGGAAAGTACCGTTTAATGCAGATTTTTCCGATCAACAATACTATACCGGTTATCTTGAACGTGCATATAATGTTAAATCTTTTAATGCATCATATTTGGATTTTACCTTTTACTATACTGACAGTGCTGTCGGAAACCTCAATTTTAACGGCAGTAAAATAATAGATCGCGGCGAATGGCTAAAATGTGATAACGGAACTTGTGTATTGCGTCTGTATCTTAAAACACCGGGTGTGTTTTACGGTTACACCGCTTCCTATACGGCAGACGGTAAGCTGTCAATTGTTTTCAAGGATGCGCCGGACAAACTGTCAGATGCAATCGTAGCACTTGATGCCGGCCATGGAGGTAAGGACTGTGGAACTATCGGTGTGAACGGTATATATGAGTCGGAGGTTAACCTTAATATAACTATTTTGGTTAAGGAAAAATTGGAAAAAGCAGGAGTAAATGTTGTATTGACACGTTCCGATAATACTTTTTTGTCTGTTGATAAAAGACAGTCTATGGCTCGTTACAGCGGCGCTGATTTGTTTGTTTCGGTACATAACAATTTTTCCGAGAGTGTTTCGTCTCTTTCTGGTCCCGAAGTGTATTATTACAGAGCAAATTCTGAATTGCCTGCACGTCTTATTTTAAGCGGACTTGAAGAGAGTTGGAAAAATATTTATGCAGATAACCCTGGTATGAGAGCAAAAATTATACAGCCGGACGGCAGTAAGCGCTTCTTCCCGTATAAGGTTACAAGAATTGAGGAATGTCCGTCGGTTCTTGTGGAGTGTGGTTATTTTTCAAATCCCACAGAGTGTACCGTACTCAGCAACCGTAATTCACAAGAAGTTATAGCTGACGGTATAGCAAAAGGTATAATTTACTATTTGAATGATGTGATATCTGAAAATAAGACTTGATTATTTGTCGATATTTTGTTATTTTATTGTTATAAACAATAAAAGGACAGTATTATGAAAAGCCGCAGAATTTTTAAAATAATATTAATTACAGCCGTATTGGTGATTATTCTGTCTATTCCGGCTTTTGCGACCGCAAAAAACGGTGTAGTTAAAAGTCAAGCGAATGTCAGAAGAGGGCCCGGAACTTCGTATTCATTGGTTTATAAAAATCTTCCGGCGAACACTCAGATAATCATTATTGACAGGGTCAAGTGTAACGACGGAACAACTTCTAAAGATTGGTACAAAGTTGAATTTAATTACGGCGGTAAGTTTTACGAAGACTGTTATGTTTCAACAGGACTTGTTACCGTTACAAGCGACAGCGGTATCTCGGACGAAGTCCCCGAACTCTATAAAAGCTATATAGATAAGCTAAAAAAATCACATTCGAATTGGAATTTTAAGTTTTTATACACCGGTCTTTCGTGGGATGAGGTGCTTGAAAATGAAAACGTTAGCGGCAGAAGTGCTCTTCAAGTCCCTCCGTACGATAAAAAATACTTATCCACGACAGATAAAACATATAATCCGTCAACAGGCACTTGGACACCGATTGACGGCAAGACTTGGTTTCAAGCGTCAAGCGATGTTGTCTCATATTATCTTGATCCGAGAAACTTTTTGACAAAAGAAAGTGACATTTTCCAATTCGAAACATTGTCCTATGATAAAAATGCACAAACGCTTTCCGGCGTCGAATCAATGTTAAAAGGTACTTTTATGGAAAATTCCAAAATCAGTACCGGAGAAAAAGAGAATGTCGGAGGCTCTTGTGATTTAAATTCGGACAATAAAACCGACATAGCGGACGCCATGATGCTGTTTCAGTATTCTGCAGGCAACCTTGCTGACTTAGGCAGCGGCAAAGATATTGCCGACCTTAACGGAGACGGTGAGATTGATGTTGCCGATGCTATGATATTATTTCAATATGTAGGCGGTTCAAGAAAAACAATCGGCAATAATGCAGAGACTGATGTTACGGTAACATATGCACAGGCGTTTATGAACGCCGCCGAATCGTATGACGTCAGCCCATATCATTTGGTATCGCGAGTTATTCAGGAGGTCGGATCTAACGGCAGTCGCTCCGTAAGCGGTACAGAGCCCGGGTATGAGGGAATATATAATTATTATAATATCGGTGCTTATCAAAGCAGCGATCCGGTAATAAATGCGCTTAAATGGGCTTCAACGCCCTCATCCAATGAAAAATACTTGCGTCCTTGGAACAGCAGATATAAAGCGATACTCGGCGGGGCTAAATACATAGCTACAGGCTATATCAGTGTCGGTCAAAATACTCTGTATTTTCAAAAGTTTGATGTGGTTGCAAACGGCGGTCTGTATTCACATCAGTACATGTCAAACATAATGGCCGCAAGCTCAGAAGGAATAAGAACATATAATAAGTACAGTAATATGGGGCAGCTTTCAAACTCATTTACTTTTCTTATTCCGGTTTACGATAATATGCCGAATCTTCCTGCCGGAGTTAAGCCGACAAGATAATATTAAAAAGCTCTGAGAGATATCTCAGAGCTTTTTTTCGTAAAGCGTATAATCTTGATTTGCCAGAGTGTCTAAAAGTATTTTATTCGAAGTAATTTCACGTCTGCTGATAATTCCGGCAAGTCCCTCATTTCCTTTTTGATGGTGGTCTGATCCGGCTGTCTTTTTCAGCCCGAATTTTTCCGCCCAAAGAGCGGCAATGTCGTTGTGTGAGTCATGTTCAATATTTCTGTTGCACACTTCAATACCGTCAAGATATTTGACATTTGTTATTTTCATTCCGAATCTGAACGGATGAGCCTGATATATCATTAAGCCGTTTTTTCGCGCAAGCGCGGAAAAGCTTGATATATTCATATTTAAAAGATCTTTATTATCTCTCAAAAAACTCTCTTCTACGCCGTAAACAAGATAATCATTCGGGTCACTATCGGAATCAAAACGAAGCTCCATACCCAGTAATATGTTTATTCGTCCGTTTGCCGCTTCTTTGGCTGAATTAAAGCCCTTCAAAAAAATGTCAACTTTATCCTGCCAATTAAGACTGTCATAATTATATTTGTAATAAGTGTGTGTGCTGAAATGATCGGTTACGACTATTGTATTATATCCGAGAGATATATAGCTTTCAACTGTTTCCGCCGCCGGCATTTTACCGCAATTACTGGTTTCTTTTGTGTGCAAATGCATTTCAGTTAAATATTTATTTATCATATATACACCTCTGAAAAGACTAATTTTATTTTACAACTTTTTCGTCTGTGTGTCGATAGTTAACAGTTTTTTCTGCTAAAGTTACAATATTTTTAAATTGCTTTTTTTGTGATTGTATATTATTATATTTTTAAGTTTAACTGACCTTGGAGGAAGAAATCATGAGTCCATGTAATTGCGATAAGAATAAAATCAATCTTTCGCTGATTGACGATGTGTTGGATGAATATGCAGCTGTTCCCGGCAGTCTTATTACAATACTGCAAAAAGCACAGGATATTTACGGCTATCTGCCGACCGACGTAATAAAATATATTTCAGATAAAACGGGTATAAAACCCGCTAAGATAATGGGCGTTGCGACTTTTTATACTCAATTCAGATTAAAACCCGTCGGCAAATACCTTATTATGTTGTGTAAGGGTACTGCGTGTCACGTAAACAATTCCGATCTGATTGAAAAAACTATTATAGAAACCCTCGGCATACACGACGGTGAAACAACCGACGACGGTCTGTTTTCGCTTAAAAATGTTGCGTGCCTCGGCTGCTGCAGTCTTTCTCCGGTTATGATGATTAACGGTGAAACATACGGTTCGCTTACCCCGGATAAGACAAAAAAAATAATCAACGATATCAGAGATAAGGAGTGCGCCTTATGAAAATTGTAGTTGGAGAAGGCAGCTGCGGTATAGCTGCAGGAGCAGCTAAGGTCTACGACAAGCTTGCGTCTGCTTTGGACAAGAGTAACGAACTTACCATAACAGGATGTATAGGTATGTGCTTCTTGGAGCCGATTGTTGACATTTACGATAACGGCACTCTTACGCGGCTTGTAAAGGTTTCGGAAAACGACTGCGAGAGAATAGCAAAGGCAGTTAACTCCGATGATTTGTCAACGGTAGAGGACCTTAAAATATCCGAGGATGACGAGCTCTTTTTAAAAAAGCAGACTCGAATTGCTTTGAGGCATTGCGGCATTATAAATCCTGAAAAGATCAGCGACTACGAAAATACAGACGGATATAAGGCTGTAAGAAAAGTTCTTTCCGAAATGACGCCTGAGCAGGTAATTGAGGAAATCAAAATTTCCGGCCTTGCCGGTCGCGGCGGTGCCGGGTTTCCGACGTGGTTTAAATGGAATGCCGCGCGTTCTTCGGACGGCACGGAAAAATATTTGATTTGTAATGCGGATGAGGGCGACCCGGGCGCATTTATGGACAGGGCTGTTATCGAGGGCGATCCGCATAACCTGATAGAGGGTATGCTTATAGGCGCATATGCCATAGGTGCGAAAGAAGCAATTGTTTATGTAAGGGCGGAATATCCGCTTGCTATAAAACGACTCGAAAAAGCCATAAAACAAGCAACCGAAAAAGGTTATCTCGGCAACAATATTTTCGGCAGCGGATTTTCTTGTAAAATGCGAATTAAGGCAGGAGCCGGTGCTTTTGTGTGCGGAGAAGAAACCGCGCTTATTGAGTCTCTTGAAGGTTCACGCGGTATGCCGCGCCTCAAGCCTCCTTTTCCGGCACAGGCCGGTTACTGGCATAAGCCGTCTAATATAAATAATGTTGAAACCTTTGCCAATGTTTCGTGGATAATATTAAATGGCGGAGCCGCTTTTGCCTCTATGGGAACCGCCGACAGTAAGGGTACAAAGGTATTTGCGCTTACAGGTAAAATTAAAAAAGGCGGTCTTGTTGAGATTCCGATGGGAAAAACCTTACGTGATGTTATCTTTGACATCGGCGGAGGAATTAAATCAGATAAAAAATTTAAAGCCGTTCAGATGGGCGGTCCTTCCGGCGGATGTATTCCGGATGACTTACTTGATACCGTTATTGATTATAAAGCACTTGGTGCTACTGGGGCAATTATGGGCTCGGGCGGTATGGTTGTTATGGATGAGAGCACGTGTATGGTCGGTATGGCGAAATTCTTCCTTGATTTTACCGCTAAAGAGTCATGCGGTAAATGTGTGCACTGCCGTCTCGGAACAAAGCGTATGCTTGAAATCCTTACGCGAATAGTTGACGGTAAAGGGGAGGAAGGCGATATAGAGCTACTTGAGGAGCTTTGCTATGCCGTTAAAGATGGTGCGCTTTGCGGCCTTGGGCAAACTGCGCCTAACCCGGTGCTTACGACGCTTAAATATTTCAGGAATGAATATGAAGCGCATATTAAAGATAAAAAATGCCCTGCCGGCGAATGCACAGCGTTGGTTACTTATAAAATAGATAAAAATAAATGTGTCGGATGTACATTATGTGCAAGGAACTGTCCTGTATCTGCAATAAGCGGTACTGTGAAAAAACCGCACGAAATAGATTCACTTAAATGCATTAAGTGTGGTAAATGTAAAGAAAACTGTCGTTTCGGTGCGATAGAGGTGTTATGATGAAAGAAATCAGTGTTATTATTGACGGTAAAAAAATAAAAGTACCCGAAGGCACTACCGTGTTACGGGCTGCTGCCGACAACGGCATAGAAATACCGAATCTCTGTTTTGACGGAAGAGTTGAGCTGTACGGTGCCTGCGGACTTTGTGTCGTTGAGGCTGAGGGAATACCAAAGCTTTTACGTGCTTGCTCAACAAAGCTTAATGACGGTATGATTATACATACTGAAAGTGAGCGAATCCTGCGTGCACGTAAAACGGCTTTAGAGCTTCTTTTATCGGATCATGATGGAGACTGTAAAGCACCGTGTACACTCGCTTGCCCGGCTAATACGGACTGTCAAGGGTATGTGGGGCTTATTGCAAACGGGGAATATAAAGAAGCGGTTAAGCTGATAAAAGATAAAATTCCTCTGCCGTCATCCATAGGTAGAATCTGTCCGCATCCTTGTGAAAAAAAGTGCAGAAGACAATTTGTTGACGAACCTATTTCAATAGCCGGTCTCAAAGCTTTTGCTTCGGATATGGATATGGCAAGCAACGACAAGTATGTGCCTTACGTCGAGCCTGACACAGGCAAACGTGTTGCAATTGTCGGCGGCGGACCGGGAGGACTGACAGCCGCCTATTTTCTCAGGAGGCTGGGGCACAGCGTCAGTGTGTTTGATATGATGCCGAAAATGGGCGGAATGCTCCGATACGGTATACCTGAGTACAGACTGCCTAAAAAGCTTCTTGACAGAGAAATTTCGCAGATAGAAGCCCTCGGAGTTAATTTAAAAAATAATGTTAAGCTCGGCCGCGACATTGAACTTGAAGAATTGCGACACGATTTTGATGCCGTAGTTGTAGCTGCCGGAGCTTGGAAAAGCAGCTCAATGAGAATTCCCGGTGAAGAATTGAACGGTGTTTTTGGTGGTATTGATTTCTTGCGAGAAGTGTCGCTTGGGAATGCTCCGGTAATAGGCAAAACTGTTGCCGTTATAGGCGGCGGAAACACCGCAATGGATGCGTGTCGCACCGCAGTTCGTCTCGGGGCTGAAAAGGTTTATGTTATTTATCGCCGTACAAGAAATGAAATGCCTGCCGAAGAGCTTGAGATAACTGAAGCAACCGAAGAGGGTGTTGAGTTTAAATTTCTCAATAATCCCATTGAATTTATTGGCGAAAACGGAAAGCTTAAAGCCGTAAATTTGCAAAAAATGAAGCTCGGCGAGCCGGATTCGGGCGGAAGGTGCAGGCCTGAACCGATTGTCGGTGACACGGAAATGTTATATCTGGACTCTGCCGTTATGGCTATCGGTCAACATCCGGATTTATCAGGTCTTGACGGTTTGGATACGACAAAGCGTAATACTATATTTGCCGATGAGGGAACATTCAGAACGTCACTTGACGGAGTTTTTGCAGTAGGTGACATTACAAATAAAGGCGCCGATATTGCAATTTCGGCTATCGGAGAAGCACAAAAAGCAGCCGTGGTCATTGACAGATTTTTAAATGGCGAAAGCGTAAAATACAAAAAGCCTTTCCGAGTTGAAAGAGAATTACCATCGGATTATTTTGCCCGATTTGAAAAAGCAAAACGCCAGACTGTAGCTGTTTCACCTGCACTCGAGAGGAAAAACAGCTTTAAGGAAGTCTCTAAGGGATTTACCGAGGAGCAGGCCAAAGCTGAGGCGATGCGCTGCCTTGAATGCGGTTGCCATGATTTCTTTGATTGTAAGCTTATAAAGTATGCAAATAAATACGATGTTAAGCCGGAAAAATTTAATGGAACGAAGCACAGCAGAAACAATGAAAACAAATCTTCGCTAATAATAAGAAATGTTGACAAGTGCATTCTTTGCGGACTTTGCGTCAGAGTCTGTGACGAAGCAATGGGCAATACGGCATTAGGTCTTATCGGTCGCGGATTTGATACTGTTGTTTCGCCTGAGTTTGGACTGCCACTCGAAAAAACGGATTGCTCTTTTTGCGGTCAGTGCGCGGTTGTTTGTCCGACGGGTGCAATTATCGAAAAGCAGCCGTGTGTCAAAAACCTTACCGTTAAGGAAGAAATCGTAAATTCTGTGTGTAATCTTTGCTCCGCACTTTGCAAAACCGAAATCCACAAAATCGGAAATACTGTAATTCGAATTAAACCGTCAGGGGAAAACGGTCTGCTGTGCAAAGCGGGTAAGTTCTCTGTGTTTGCCCTTAATGACTTAAAAGCTCAGGCGTTAACTAATCAAAGCAAAATGCTGCAAGCGGTCAAAAAGATTGTTTCGGAGGCTGATAGAAGTAATATTTCGGTTGTTCTCGGCCCATCTGTCACGGTGGAAGAAATCAAGTCTGCATTTAATATTACAGATAATGTTTTTGCAGAGCTTAATCCGTCTGCCGCTGCATTCAGAGCTTTTGAAAAATACGGTATAAAATCAGTTGAGGATATGCCTTATAATGATGTATGTATTCTTGTAAAGAGCACATTCGATAATGTTAAAAAAGGCACTTTAATTGCAATTGACTTTAAACAAAATGCGGAAGCCGATATTTCAATAGTGTGCGCGCCTTTTGTCTCAGACCGCGGAACATATATTGATACTGATGGTGTTAAGCATTTGAATTGCGCGGTAAACAGTGCTCTGCCGACGGCTTTGTCGGTTATGAAGGCACTCATAATCAAAAACTTTGATGAAAAATCCGAAGATGTTCATGAAAGCTCAGCGATTCACAAAGAAATAATTAGGAAGGGCGGAGCGTACAGGCAGAACCTAAGCGATTCGTTTGTAAAGACTTTTACAGATATTTACTAAAATATTTATCTGTGAGATTTATAAAGGAGTTTTCACTATGAAAAGAAAAACAAGTAAATTTTTTGCAGCGTTAATATCGGTAATTGTTGCCGTTTCGGTATTGACTGTTACTGTTTTTGCTGCGGACACAAAGGGCCTTTTGTCGGGTCTTAAAAAATATCTTTCAAATCCCGAAAACACACAATTTGATTTTTCGGATACCTCGGTTGTTGACAATGACTCCGATTGGACTGTTTTTGTACTTTCAAGATGTGGCGAAAAAGATGTATATCCGGAATATTCGGAATACATAAATAACGCAGTCAAAGAAAATTATGCGTCATTAAAGCCGAGTGATTTAGCAAGAATTACGCTCTCGGTTAAAGCGTATGGATTGGATCCTGAAAATATCGGAGGAAAAGACCTCATTTCCGCACTGAAGTCAGTTGATTATTCCTCACAAACCTATATGAGCAGCATTACTTATCCTCTTACGGCTCTTAACTTTGCAGAGGAAAATATAAGTGCCGAGATGCTTGATACAATGCTTAAAACAATAATAGCCGGTCAGCAAAGCGACGGTGGATTCCCTTATTGCACCGTAGATATGGGATACGGAATATCATCGGACGTTGATACAACCGCTATGACAGTTCAGGCCTTGGCTAAATACTATAATACCGACGAAAGAGTTAAAGACTCTGTTGACAAAGCCCTCACTTATATCAAAACCCAACAGTTTGATGACGGTTCTTTTGGATATGTGGCTTGGAACTCTAAAAGCGGCGAGAGCACTTCTCAGGTGATAATCGCACTTTGCATGCTTGGAATTGATCCCACGGGAAGCGAATATTCTAAAGCCGACGGCAACCCCGTGTCTGCATTGGCTCAGTTCGTCGATTCTTCTACGGGTGCGGCACTTGACTACAGCAATCAGCCGAATACACTCTCTTCTTATCAAATGCTTATGGCTCTTAATTCCTGCGAGAGATTTAAAAACGGCGAGGTCAACATTTACACATTTGAGCCTGCTTCGACTCCGGAACCCGGCTCTGATAAGACGTCAGGTACCACATCGGTTACCAAAACCAAAACGGCTGAAGCAACAACCGTTAAGACTGTCGACATTCCAAGAACAGGCAGTTCAAACATAATTTTAATGTCTTCTGCCGCTTTAATGGTACTTTCGGGTGTCATTATTGCTTCAAAAAAGAATAATGAAGAGCAGTAATCTCAAAAGGCTCTGCTATGTTGTTTTAGCCTTTATATTAGCATTTTCAATGTCTTCATGTAAACGTGAAGACATTGATTCAAATACAGTTGTTGACAGCACAGAAAGTACGTCGCTGTGTGAAACAGAATCCGCAACCGAAAATGTTGATGAAAGCTTTAGTACTGATTCGGAACCGGTGAGTGAATTACGCTCTATCGAAAAAATTTCAGCCAAACAGAAGCACATAAAAAATGATAACGGCACTGTTAAGGAGACTAACGACAACAATAACGTCGGCAACGATGCGGAACAAATTGAAAACAATACAGCTAACACTTATACATTATCAATAACCTGTATTAATGCAGTTAACTATGCGAACAGCCATAATATGTCTTTGCCTGCCGCAATTCCGTCTGACGGTGTAATACTAAAATCTGTTACAGACGAATTTAACGCCGGAGATTCTGTTATGAAAGTGTTAAAAAGCACATTAAAGGCTAACGGCATTTCTTATCAGATTACATCAGGAGGATATGTAAGAAGTATAAGCGGTCTTGCAGAATTTGATTGCGGTCAGGGAAGCGGATGGATGTATAAGGTTAACGGTGTGCTGCCAAATGTTTCATGCAAAAGCTACAAGCTGACGAACGGTGACAAAATAGAGTTCGTTTTTACATGTAACCTCGGCAACGATGTTTGATTTTTACTATAAAAAGCTTCGGGTGACATTCTTTTCACCCGAGGTTTTTCTTTTTTATCCATTGTTTTGTTAACAAAGTGTAAATTTCGTTGATAAATCAGTGTTTTTACTTGTCTATTATTTTTTGCTATGCTATTATATTAAAATATAAAAGTAAATTTGGAGTGACCGTTTTTGTTAATAACCGAGACATTTAAGGACAACGGATTGTCAACGTCATTTGAAGTTTTTCCGCCTAAAAATAATGCACCTTATAAGCCGGTAGAGGACGCCGTTGATAAGCTTGCCGTTTATCATCCCGACTTCATCAGCGTTACATACGGGGCAGGCGGGGGTACATCTGTTAATACTCCGAAAATAGCCGCTCATATACAAAATGACCTCTCTATTCCTGCACTAGCTCACCTTACGTGTGCTTCTTCTACCAAAAAAGAGCTTGACAAAATTATAAACGATCTCGGTGCTGCCGGCGTTAATAATATACTTGCTCTTCGCGGAGATCTTCCGGACGGATATGACCCTGATAATTCCGATTATTATCATTACGCATATGAATTGATTGAAGCTATTAAATCAAAAGGTGACTTTTGCATAGGTGCTGCATGCTATCCGGAATGTCACCCGGAAGCCGAAAGTCTGCAAAAGGATATTGAAAATTTAAAAATAAAAGTTGACAGCGGCGTCGATTTTTTAGTTACACAAATGTTTTTTGATAACAATGTAATGTACAGCTTTCTTTACAGAGCATTGAAAGCGGGCATAGATGTTCCGGTTATAGCAGGCGTTATGCCTGTAATTAACGCTAAACAAATTAAGCGTTCCTGCGCTCTTTCTCAGACCTCATTACCGCCGCGATTCAGACGTATGATGGACAGATTTATTGATGATCCGGAAGCTTTAAAGCAAGCCGGTATAGCATACGCCACGGAGCAAATAATAGATTTGATATCTAACGGCGTAAGCGGCATACACATATATACAATGAATAAACCGGAGGTTGCCGGAAAGATAATGGAGAACTTGTCCTCGGTACTTTCTGCGAGGTGATTTACATGTTCGGCTACGTAAGGATTTATAAGCCTGAGCTTAAGATTAAAGATTACGAAATCTATAAAGCCGCTTATTGCTCGGTATGCCGTGCGCTCGGAAGACATTACGGAGTTATTGCAAGAGGCCTTTTGAGCTATGATGCAACCTTTCTTTATTTGTACAGAGCTGCAATTTCCGATGTTGCGGATTGCAAATATGAAAAAGGTGTGTGTCCGTTTAATCCTCTCAAGAAATGCGGCTATTTATGCGGGCAAGACAAAGGGTTTGAGTTTGTTGCGTCGGTTACAGTAATTTTATCGTATTTTAAATTGGTTGACAGTATTAACGACAGCGGCTTTTTCAAAAGATCTTTTTGTCGACTCGCATTACCGTATATGAAAAGAAAATATAAAAAAGCAAAAGCTCTTTATCCGGATTTGTGTGCCGTTATAGAAAAAACTATGAACGAACAAGCTCAAATTGAAAATGAAAAGACTTTATCAACAGATCTTGCGGCCGATCCAAGTGCAAATGCTTTGGCTGCTATAATGACTTACGGCATACAAAACGAAGAAAAGAGACTCATATCGAAAAGAGTCGGTTATTGCCTCGGCAGATGGGTATATCTGACCGATGCATACGATGATATTACAAAAGATTTAAAGAGTCATAATTACAATCCGTTCATTGAGAAATATAAGATTGAAAGCAAAGCGTTTGATCGTGAACCTATAATCAAATCATTGCGGCTTACCGCAAATGAAGCTGCGCTTGCTTTTAATTTGCTCGATATAAAATGCTATAAAGAAATTCTTGAAAACATTATTTTTGATGGTCTTGAGAATCAACAAAAAATGATTACTGAAAAAGATAAAGAGGTGAGCAGATAAATGAATACAGATCCGTACAGAGTTCTTGGTGTCGGCAGAAATGCCTCAAATGATGAAATAAAAGAAGCATACCGAACGTTATCCAGAAAGTATCAGTCGGACAATTATTCGAGCAGTCCGCTCTCCGATATTGCCGAGAAAAAAATGGATGAACTTGACAGAGCATACGATGCCATCATGGCCGAACGCTATGGAGACAACGCTGCATCTTATGGTCCTTCTTACAACACTTCCGCTCAACACAACGGTTATTACGGTGCTGATAACGGCTATGGAAATTCACAGTATCCGGATGTAAGAGCGCAAATTCGGTCCGGAAGAATTGATGATGCTGAAACGATTCTTGACGGTATTCCGAAGGATATCAGAAATGCCGAGTGGTATTTTTTAAAAGGTCAGGTTCAGCAGAGGCGCGGTTGGTTTGATGAAGCATATAAAAATTACTCCACCGCTTGCAGTATGGAACCTCAGAATCGAGAATATACAGATGCTTTTAACAATTTGAATAATAACGCATCAGGCGGATACCGTACTTCTCATGAAAAAGGAACAGGGTGTAGTGCTTGTGACATTTGTTCGGGACTTATGTGTGCCGATTGCTGTTGCGAATGTATGGGCGGCGATTTAATCCCATGGTGCTGAGCTATGAATAAGAGCTTTTATAAAAATTCGACGAAAACCGCAATCGGCGGTATTATTGCCGCTTTGTCAATTGTTCTTATGCTTTTGACTTCGGCGATACCGACACTTACGTATGCCATACCTGCTATTGCCGGACTTTTGCTTGTTATAATAGTTATTGAAGTTAACAAAAAATGGGCTTTCGGTGTTTATTTCGTAGTCGGCGTGCTCTCGATGCTGCTTGTTGCCGATAAAGAGGCGGCCGTTATGTATGTGATGTTTTTCGGCTACTATCCGATTATTAAGGCTATGGTTGAGAAAAAACTCAACAAAGCACTGTCTTGGACCGTTAAATTTATAATATTTAATATCTCGATGATATTGGCGTTTTTGATTGTCACCTATGTATTCAAGGTTCCGTTTGAAGAGATGAAAAAGTATGGTGCCGCAGCCGCTTGGATTTTGTTGGCTCTCGGCAATGTTGTGTTTTTAATCTATGATATAGCTCTTACGCGTCTCATTACTTTATATATGCTGAAGTGGCGTAAAAGCTTTAAAAGGATATTTAAATCATAAACGGAACTTTTTTACGCTTGTTTCTCTTTTCAAAAGAGAAAATATGAGTTATAATATAAAAAAACATTTCGGAGGTTAATTATGCTTTCTAAAGAAAGAGTACTTGAAGTATTAAAAGAAGCAGGTGTTTTACAGGAAGGACATTTCCTTTTAACATCAGGCAGACACTCAAATAAATATCTTCAGTGTGCAAAGATTTTCTGTAATACAAAGTACAGCGAAGAGCTCTGCGCAGATCTTGCTAATAAGTTCAAAAATGACGATGTGGAAGTAGTAATCGGCCCCGCCATGGGAGCAGTCCAAATGGCGTATGAAGTCAGCCGCGCTCTCAAATGTAAAAACTTTTTTACCGAGCGTGATGAAAACGGCAAGATGACTCTCAGACGAGGCTTTGCTATTGATAAGGGTCAGCGTGTTCTTGTTGTAGAGGATGTTGTGACCACAGGCGGCTCTGTTCGAGAAGTAATAAATCTTGTCAAAGAAGCAGGCGGTGTTGTTGTCGGTGTCGGTTCTATTGTAGACAGAACCGACGGAAAAATTGATTTCGGCGTTCCGTATAAGGCTGTATATTCGGCTGATGTTGTTTCGTGGGAAGCTGCTAATTGTCCGCTTTGCCGTGAAAGCGGATTACCGCTTGTCAAGCCAGGCAGCAGAAAGATAAAATAAAATGTCCGACTCAAGCCGTAATTTGCACGAAAACCATCGAGCAAGAGTAAGAAAAAGATTTGAACACGAAGGTTTGAAAACTTTTGCCGACCATAATGTGCTTGAACTTTTACTTTTTTATTCCATTCCGCAAAAGGATACAAATGATATTGCTCACAGATTGCTTGACGAATTCGGCTCTCTTTCGGCTGTGTTTGATGCACCTAAAGATGTGCTAATGAATGTTGTCGGTGTAGGAGAGAATACAGCTACCTTGATTAAGCTTATGCCGGAACTGTTTTCTCGTTATGAGCAGGATAAAATCAAAAACGAAAGTATTGTTCTTAATTCTGCCGAGGCTGCCGGTAAATATTTTATGTCGCGGTTCATCGGGGCTAATACCGAAAAGCTTTATGCTGTTTGTCTTGATAATAATTGCAAAGTGAAAAAGTTTGTTGAAGTTTCGGAAGGTAATCCTGATTACACCGATCTTAATATGCGAAAGCTTGTAAGTGAGGCTATCAACACAAATTCCTCTTCGGTAATTATATCGCATAATCATCCATCTGGAGTTGCGGCTCCTTCTGCTGCCGATGTTGATGCGACGCGAGCCCTTATTTTGATGCTGAAAAAGCTTGGAATTAGGGTAAATGACCATATAATAGTTGCAGGAAAAAATTACTTTTCAATGGCAACCAGCCGAAAATTCGAGTATTTGTTTATGTAATAAAAAACGCTCTCAAATGAGAGCGTTTTTTAATTATTGGTTAGAATCGATATTAAATATATTTTTTTATTTCCTGATTTATTTTTTCGCGATTTTCAAGCAGCCAAGAATTATTGTGCGGATATTCGGAAAAGGTTATAGGCTTGTCTGTAGAATCCTCCATAAGCTTAACAACGGCTTCTTTTCCGATTTTTGTTTCTAAAAGCTGCAACGCCATCATATCCTGCAGTCCGTCATAAAACACATTTAGCCTTAGTGAATTTAATGGCGTAAAGTTATCTCCCGGATAAACTACGAAAGAATCTCCCGAAGCAAAAGCTTTTCCGGCATCGGTCACCTTGTATGGGTCAATAGGCTTTCTGGAATACTGGCTGAAGTAAAAATTGTAGCCCCAGTGAAGAAATCCTTTGACTGAGTATTTGTACATTTGGTAACCGAGAATTCTGTTCCTGACAGACGGCATTGAAAAAAATCTGTTAGAAACATTTTTTGACGATTGTGCGCTGCAATAATATGTCCAAAGCTCTTCGGTTTTTCCTAAAAAGCTATCAATATAGTCGTTAGCAGGTATCGGGTAGCGAACATTGCAAATTTTAGCAAGCGGATAAGAAGACATCGCATCTATTATTTTGTATTCCGGGAAAAGATGATGGATTATTCTGCTTGCTTTTTTATATGACATAAGACAATTGAACGGGGGCTCATCAGATACATGAACCAATACATTGTCTTCAAGATTTTCTTTTCGCAAAAAACTTTTTAACGCAAAGGCAAATTGACGTAAAAAGTGTTTGTATTCAATTCCGGTTGCTTTTGTGTTCCACCCGAAGATTTTCTCCTCTTTCCCATTTACGCAAGCTTCTATTTTAGGCGCGTGTTTCGCTCCCCATTGTGTGAAGAAGTGTGACAACTCAAAGTATTCGATTCCACACTCTTTAGAGATGCTTATCCACTTTTTCAATAGCGAAAAGTCAAAAGAGTAAGCACCGTTTCCGGCAGTATTTATTTTAACGAGTTGAACGGTAGGACGTTCCTTGCCGATTTCGGTATCAAGCGGCGGTGTGAAAATCGGTGTTAAAACGCAGTTCATACCGTATTTTACGGCTTTATTCAAATAATTACGCAATGTTTCCCAATATTCATCGGTAAATGCTTTGAAGCCGTAATACGTCATAAGGCAGTCGGTGTGAATCCAATTTGTGTAAATAAGAGTTTGCTTTGGCAAAAGTGCGTCAATTACTTCAACTGATAACTCTGTTTTATATGTGGTGCTCTTTGTTCTTGCTGTTACTACTATATTGTGGTTGCCGCTCGGTAAAAGTTTTTCCCCGCTAGGAGAAATTTCAATCCAAAAGGCGAAGGTTCCGGAAGAGTCAAAAGAACAGCCTTCGGAAACAGGAAGTAAAAGATCGGGATATAGTCCCGGTACTTTTTTTATGTAAAAGTTATCGGTTCTTTTCGGTGCCGCCAAGTCGCTAGGCACGTTTTTGACAACCGAGATGTTAAGAAAACCATTTAGCGAGGAGGCTATATCAATATTTATAAATTCACTATCAGTTATATCTAAAGCTATTTGAAAAGACTTTTTTTCATTTTTCAGCATTGAAAAATGCTTTAACTCCGTGAGGTCCGATACATCTGAATCGATAAAAATTTTTTCAAGTGATGAGACTGCTTTAATTGATTTTAACAAAATTAACACATCCGGATACTTTTTTGTCTATTTTACAAAAAATTGAGTCGTTTGTAAAGCCGCAATTGTGTTATAATTTGCTTGCACATATTAAACAGTAATGGTAAAATATATGTCTGTGAAAAAATTTGTGAGGGTGAATAGTTTGAAATACAGAGAAAATCTCAGAAACGTAGCCATTATAGCTCACGTTGACCACGGTAAAACTACACTTGTGGATCAGCTCTTAAGACAGAGCGGTACATTTAGGGATAATGAGGTGGTTCAGGAGCGCGTTATGGATTCAAATGATATTGAACGCGAGCGCGGAATTACCATTCTTTCCAAAAATACATCTGTTCATTATAAAGGAATAAAAATCAATATTGTCGATACTCCCGGTCATGCCGATTTCGGCGGTGAGGTTGAACGTATACTCACAATGGTTGACGGTGTTCTTTTGCTTGTTGATGCCTTTGAGGGCTGTATGCCGCAGACAAGGTTTGTTTTAAAAAAGGCACTTGCACTTAATAAAAAAGTAGTAGTTGTTGTTAATAAGATTGACAGGCCGGGGGCTCGTCCTGCCGAAGTTATAGACGAGGTCCTTGATTTGTTTATCGAACTCGGCGCGAATGACGATCAGCTTGAGTTCCCGGTTATATATGCTTCCGCTAAAGACGGATATGCATCGCATAATCCCGATGACAGAAGCGGTGATATGCGACCGCTTTTTGAAGAAATTATCAGTGAAATTCAGCCGCCTGAGGGCGATGTTGACGATCCGCTTCAGTGTCTTTTCTCAAGCTTGGATTATGATGATTATATCGGACGTATAGGTGTCGGCAGAGTCCAGCGCGGCAGAATAACGGTTAATGATAAAGTCGTGCTCTGCAGAACCGACGGTACGCAGGAGAATGTAAAAATTTCTCGCCTTTATCAGTTTGAAGGCCTTAAAAGAGTTGAAGTTAATGAGGCTGCTGCAGGAGATATAATTTGTGTTTCCGGTATAGCGGATCTCAATATCGGGGAAACTATATGTGACCCCGAATGTGTAGAACCATTGCCTTTTGTTAAAATAGACGAGCCTACTCTTTCAATGAACTTTATGGTAAATGACAGTCCGTTTGCAGGAAGAGAAGGAAAATTCGTCACTTCTCGCAATCTTCGTGACAGATTGTTTAAAGAAGTTGAAACTAATGTCAGCATGAAGGTTGAGGAGACTGATTCCACAGACTGCTTTAAGGTTTCCGGCAGAGGCGAACTACATCTTTCTATTCTTATTGAGACAATGAGACGTCAGGGATATGAGTTTCAGGTTTCTCGTCCGCAGGTTATCACAAAGGTTGAAAACGGGCAGCTTTTAGAGCCTATTGAACTTTTGATAATTGAGGTACCCGAGGAATATGTAGGGACTGTAATGCAGAAAATAGGCTCCAGAAGAGGCGAACTCGAGAATATGGGAACGCGCGACGGCGGTTCAACACATCTGGAATTTAAAATACCTGCAAGAGGTCTTATCGGTTATCGTTCCGAGTTTATGACAGATACCAACGGTAACGGCATTATGAATAACGTGTTTTCGGGATATGAGCCTTACAAAGGCGATATTGAAACCCGTGAGCGTGGTTCGATAATCGCTCATGAAACAGGCGAGAGCACAGGCTACGGTCTGTTTAATACGCAGGACAGAGGTCGACTTTTCATAGGTCCCGGTGTTGAAGTTTACGAGGGTATGATTGTCGGCGAAAGCTCACGAAACGAGGATATTGTTTGTAATGTTTGCAAAAAGAAGCAGATGACAAATACCCGTGCGGCAGGCTCTGACGATGCACTTCGTCTTGTTCCTCATACCGTGCTCAGCCTTGAACAGTGTATGGAGTTTATCAAAGATGATGAACTTTTGGAGGTTACTCCCGAATCTTTAAGGCTCCGTAAACGTATACTCGCAAAGGATCAGCGACTTAAACAGCAATTTAGAAAGAAGTGATTGTTTGATTATAGATTTCCATACTCATGTTTTTCCCGACAAAGTTGCGGCTAAGGCACTTCCTAAGCTTGCTGCGGGTTCAGGTGGTATGGAGCCTGTTTATGATGCAACCGTTGACGGTCTTGAATCGTTTCTTAGTAAAAACGGTATAGACAAAGCGGTTGCCCTCAACATTTCTACTAATACGCATCAGCAAAAAAGTGTTAATGACTTTGCTGTTTCACTTCTTAAAAGTGACAGAATAATTCCCTTCGGAAGCGTCCATCCCGACAGCCCCGATGTTTTTGACGAATTGGAAATGTTAAAAGCGGCCGGTATAAAAGGAATTAAACTTCATCCCGACTATCAAGGATTTTTCGTGGACGAAAAACGTATGCTGCCGATTTATAAAAAGATTTCGGAGCTGGGCTTTATTACCGTATTTCACGCCGGTGTTGACATAGGATTTCCGGAGCCGGTGCATTGCACACCTACGATGCTTTTGAGAGTCTTAGACGCTTTCGGTGACGCACCGGTTGTTGCTGCGCATTTCGGCGGATATCTTCTGTGGAAAGAAGTTTATGATGTTCTCTGCGGCACCGATATTTATCTTGATACCGCGTTTTCATCGGGCAAAATGCCTCCGCGATACGCAAAGGAAATTATCGACAAACATTCTCCCGATAGGATTTTGTTCGGCAGTGATATGCCTTGGAGTTCTTCTGTTAATGAAGTTAACTTTATTAAAAGTCTTGGATTAAATGCTCGGGATGAAGAGAAAATATTGTCGGGTAACGCTGAAAGGCTGTTAAATTTATAATAAATAAAATAACCTCTTGACTTATTTCGGTCAAGAGGTTACAATTATGCCATTACGCTTTAACAGATAAAAGCTTTAAAGCACAAAATCATTAAAGAGGAATGAAGAGATGGAAAATAACACCGTTTTATGGATTACCATTGCAGCATACATAATTTGTCTTGTTGTAATAGGTATTGTGGAAGGCAGAAAGGCAAAAAGCATTGCCGATTTGACGGTAGGCGGCAGAAATGCAGGCGCGTGGCTTTCGGCATTGTCTTACGGAACAGCTTATTTTTCGGCTGTAATGTTTGTAGGATATGCAGGCAAAACAGGTCTCAGCTTTGGACTTTGGGGCGTTCTTGCAGGTCTCGGAAATGCTGTTTTCGGCTCATTACTCGCATGGCTCGTATTGGCGAGAAGAACGCGCGAGATTTCCGGAAGACTTAAAATACATACAATGCCCGATTTCTTTGAAAAAAGATATAACAGTAGAGCCATGAGAATTTTTTCGGCTGTGGTTATCTTTGTATTTCTTATTCCGTATTCGGCATCAGTTTACAGCGGTCTTGCCAGCGTTGCTGATGTTTTACTCGGAATAGACGATACGATTTTCCTTATAATAATTGCCGTTCTTGCAATACTTTTGGTAACTCTCGGTGGCTATCTTGTACAGGCACGTGCCGATTTTGTGCAGGGTATTGTTATGATGTTCGGTGTTGTTTTCCTGATAGTTGCAATTGTAAGATGCGATAAGGTCGGCGGAATTGACGGCCTAATTGAATATGCGCATACAGACGCAGGTCTGCCAAAATTAAACGGTTCGCAATGGGTTTCGCTTATGGCAACGGTTCTTATGACGAGCTTCGGTACATGGGGTCTTCCGCAAATGATACAGAAATACTTTGGTATAAAGGATGACAAACAGGCGAAAAGGGGAGTTGTTATATCAACCTTTTTTGCATTGCTTGTGGCGGGCGGCGGATACTTTATCGGTTCGCTTTGCCATCGCTTCTTCACGGTAGGTGTAGATATGCCGTCAGCCGATTACATTGTACCTAATATGCTTAAAGCCGCTAATCTTTCTTCAATACTTCTCGGAATAATAGTTGTGCTTTTGCTGTCGGCTTCGGTTTCGACGCTTTGTTCCATAACTCTTTCGGCAAGCTCTACGCTTACCATTGATCTTGTTGCGACGAAAATAAAGCCTGATATTGACGATAAAGGGAAAAGCAGGCTTACAAAAATTTTATGCGTGCTGTTTATTATACTTTCTTACGTGGTTGCAAATACAAAGACCCCGATACTTGATATGATGAGTTATTCTTGGGGCATAATCTCCGGCTCGTTCCTTGCTCCGTATGTACTCGCTCTGTACAGTAAAAAGCTTAATAAGCAGGGCGCGTGGGCAGGCATTATAACCGGATTTGTAATTGCGATAATTCCTGCCGGATGCAAAATACTTAACCTCTGCGGTGTAAATAGTAATCTTGTTTTAAAATTACTTGCACAAGGGCCTCTTTATGCGTGCATAGCTATGATAGCTTCAATAATTATGTGCCTTGTTGTAAGCTTTGTTACAAAAAACAAAACAGATAAAGAAAATGTCGAATTCTTTTATAATGGTGTTGTAGACAACGAATAATTATGCTATAATTATTTAAATTTATATATTCTGCCGCAGCTGATAACTGCGGCTTGTTGTCTGTATAAATTCAGAAGATTGGAAATGGTAAAATGTTTTTTCAAAAAGATGTCGAAACAATGAAAAGAAAGGATATTGAGGCTCTTCAGCTCGAAAAGCTTCGTCATATGGTAGATTATTGTTATCGTAATGTTCCTTTCTACACAAAAAAGCTTGATGAAGCTCATGTTACGGCTGATAAAATCAAGTCTCTTTCTGACATTAAGTACATACCTCCTACAACCAAGGCAGATTTGCGAGACAATTATCCGTTTGGGATGTTTGCAGTGCCCATGAGCGATATTGTCAGAATTCATGCTTCATCCGGCACTACCGGTAAACCGACCGTTGTAGGGTATACAAAAAAAGACCTTGATATGTGGTCGGATTGTGTTGCTCGTATCGCCGTAGCTGCAGGGGCAACAAAAGAAGATATAGTTCAGATTTCTTTCGGTTATGGTATGTTTACCGGTGCTCTTGGGCTTCATTTCGGTCTTGAAAAAATAGGATGTGCCGTTGTTCCGAATTCGAGCGGCAATACGGAAAAAGCTCTAATGTTTATGCGCGATTTTAAGACCACCGCGCTTGTTGCTACACCTTCGTATGCCCTTTATATGGCAGAAACCGCAAAAAAACTCGATTATCCAATGAGTGATTATCATCTGCGTCTCGGTCTTTTCGGGTCCGAAGGATGCACACCGGAAATGAGAACACAAATCGAAAAAGGCTGGGGACTTTTTGCAACCGATAACTACGGAATGAGTGAGCTTATAGGTCCGGGTGTTTCGGGTGAATGTACCGAGAGATGCGGCCTTCACATTAACGAGGACCATTTCCTTGTTGAGGTTGTTGACCCGGAAACTCTTGAACCCGTTGACGAGGGTGAGGACGGTGAACTTATTGTAACGCCGCTTTCCAAGGAAGCTTTCCCGTTATTGAGGTACAGAACAAGAGACATTTCCAATGTTATATATGAACCTTGCAAATGCGGAAGAACATTTGCGAGGATGGAAAAAGTTAAGGGCAGAAGCGACGATATGCTTAAAATACGCGGAGTTAACGTATTCCCGTCACAAATTGAGAGCGTACTTGTCGGAATGAAAAATGTCAGTCCGCATTATCAGCTTATCGTCAGAAGAGAAGGCTTTGCTGACACTCTTGAAGTTCAGGTTGAGCTTTCCGATAATTCTCTTCTTGAAAGTTTCGGTATGATTCAGGATCTTCAGAATTCCATAAAACATAACCTTCATACAGTTCTCGGTATTCAGTGCAAGGTCAGTATTGTCGAGCCGATGACAATTGAGAGATTTGTCGGAAAAGCAAAAAGAGTGATAGATTTAAGACACGAAAAAGACTAATTTGGGGTGAAATAATGAGTAAAAAACTTTTAATCGGTAATGAGGCTGTTGCCCGCGGACTTTACGAGGGCGGCCTTAGGGTAGCTTCAAGTTATCCCGGTACGCCAAGCACAGAAATAACGGAATGCATCGCAAAATATGATGATGTTTACAGTGAATGGGCTCCTAACGAAAAAGTAGCCATGGAGGTTGCTGTCGGTTCGTCTATTGCCGGCGCACGTTCTTTCTGCGGTATGAAACATGTTGGGTTAAATGTAGCTGCCGATCCGTTGTTTACCGCTTCTTATACAGGTGTTAATGCAGGTATGGTTATAGCTGTTGCCGATGATCCGGGGATGCATTCCTCACAAAATGAACAGGACAGCCGTCATTACGCAAAAGCTGCTAAGATGTTGATGCTTGAGCCGTCTGACTCCGAGGAATGTCTCGAGTATGCCAAAGCGGCTTATGAGCTTTCGGAAAAGTTTGATACTCCCGTCATATTAAGATTGACAACAAGAGTCGCCCATTCAAGAAGCATAGTTAATATCGGTGAAAGAAACGATATAGGCGTTAAGGAATATGTTAAAAATCCGGGTAAATATGTTATGATGCCTGCCATGGCAAAGAAAAGACATATTGTTGTAGAGGACAGAATGGTTGCAGAGCGCGAATGGGCTGAAACCGCCTCTATAAATACCGTTGAATATAACGATAAGAAAATCGGTGTTATCTCTTCCGGTATTTGCTATCAATATGCAAAAGAGGCATTGGGCGACCGCGTTTCGTATCTTAAACTCGGCTGTGTATATCCACTTCCGATTGAACTTATTAAGAACTTTGCCGCTAACTGTGACAAGGTCTATGTTCTTGAAGAGCTTGACCCGTTTATTGAGGAGCATTGCAAGCAGATAGGAATAGATGTTATAGGTAAAGATGAATTCACATTGCAGGGCGAATACTCACAGAACCTTATAGCAAAAGTCATTTTCGGCGAAACAAAGCCGACTATGAAAGCGGATATTGATATTCCCGCACGTCCGCCCGTGCTTTGTGCCGGTTGTCCTCATAGAGGTCTTTATTATGCGCTGAAAAAATTAAAATTGACGGTAAGCGGCGATATAGGCTGCTATACTCTCGGTGCACTTCCGCCTATCGGTATGATGGATACCTGTGTTTGTATGGGCGCTTCGGTATCTGCGCTTCACGGCAGAAATAAAGCCGATGAAAACAACTGCAAGAACTCTGTAGCGGTTATCGGCGATTCAACATTTATTCATTCCGGTATTACAGGACTTATTGATATTGCTTATAATCAAAGTAACTCAACCGTTATCATACTTGATAACAGCATTACGGGTATGACCGGTCACCAGGACAATCCGACTACAGGAAAGACAATTAAGGGCGATCCAACTACCGCAGTCAGTTTAGAGCTTCTTGCAAAGGCTGTCGGTATCGACAGAGTCAAAGTAGTAGACCCGTATAACCTTAAAGAATGTGAAGATGTAATCCGTGAAGAAGTTGCCGCAGACGAACCGTCGGTTGTAATTTCGAGAAGACCTTGTGCTCTTTTAAAATATGTTAAACACAATCCTCCGCTTAAGATAAACAAAGATAAATGCGTCGGTTGTAAAATGTGTATGAAGATTGGCTGTCCGGCTATCAGCATGAGAGACGGAAAGTCGGAGATTGATTTTACACAATGTGTCGGCTGTAATGTATGCAGTCAGCTCTGCAAATTTGACGCAATAGAGGAGGGCAAATAACATGGAAACAAAAAGTATCATGATTGTCGGAGTCGGCGGACAGGGCACTCTTCTTGCCAGCAGAATACTTGGCGCGGCGCTTATAAGTAACGGCTTCGACGTTAAGGTCTCAGAAGTACACGGTATGAGTCAGCGCGGCGGATCGGTTGTTACTTATGTAAAATACGGTTCAAAAGTTAATTCACCCATAGTTAATGAGGGCGAAGCCGATTTGATTCTTGCATTTGAGCAGCTTGAAGCTGCAAGATGGCTTCAGTATCTTAAAAAAGACGGAACACTTATAATAAACACGCAAAAAATCGACCCGATGTCAGTAATAATCGGAAATTCGATTTATCCTGACGGTGTACTTGATGCTATTAATAAAGCAGGAGCAAAAACTACAAATCTTGATGCACTTTCTCTGGCTGTCTCGGCAGGCTCTGCCAAAGCCGTAAATGTCGTTCTTATCGGTGTTATGGCCTCACATATGGATTTGAATCGTGATGTTTGGATTAACGCTATTAAGAATACTGTACCTGAGAAATTCCTTGAGATGAATCTCAAAGCATTTGACCTCGGTTACAATTATAATAAGTAAGAAAGAACGGAGATATTCAAATGCAAAACTATTTCACCCCGGACATTGAAACCGCTTCAAGAGATTATCTTACTGCTATACAGTCTGCAAGACTGATTAAAATGGTTGAAAACTGCTACAAGCACGTGCCCTTTTATAAGCAGAAGTTTGATGAGATCGGTCTTCTGCCCGGTGATATTAAATCAATAGCGGATATAACTAAGCTGCCGTTTACGATTAAACAGGACCTTCGCGATAATTATCCTTTCGGCCTTTTTGCCGTTCCGAAAGAAAAGCTTGTGCGAGTTCACGCTTCTTCGGGAACGACAGGCAAACAGACTGTTGTGGGCTATACTAAGCATGATATTTCCATTTGGAGCGAAAGTGCTGCACGAGCTTTATCGGCAGCAGGTGCTACAAAAGGAGACTATATACATATATCTTATGGCTACGGCCTTTTTACGGGCGGCCTCGGACTGCATTATGCCGCTGAAAAACTCGGAGCAACCGCCATTCCCGTGTCATCCGGCAATACTAACAGACAAATGCAAATTTTGCAGGATTTCGGTTCAGACATTATTTGCTGTACTCCGTCGTATGCCATGTATATCGGCGAATCACTGAAAGCTGCCGGTGTCGATTCCACGAAACTGCCTTTAAGAGTGGGAATTTTTGGTGCGGAAGCATGGAGTGAAAATATGCGCAAGGAAATCGAAAGGTCACTTAATATCAAAGCTTATGATATTTACGGTCTTTCAGAAATTGCAGGACCCGGCGTCGCTTTTGAATGCTCTGAGCAAAACGGTATGCATATTAACGAAGATTATTTTTATCCCGAGATTGTTGATCCTGATACACTTGAAGTTTTGCCGGACGGAGTATTCGGCGAGCTTGTGTTTACGTGCATTGGGAAAGAAGCCCTTCCTTTAGTGAGGTACAGAACACATGATATTTCCGCCCTTACTCACGAAAAATGTGAATGCGGAAGAACGCTTGTAAAAATGCTTAAACCCAAGGGCAGATGTGATGATATGCTCATAATCAGAGGCGTTAATGTTTTCCCGTCGCAAATTGAGCATGTAATTCTGTCTCTCGGCATGGAGCCGAATTATCAAATAGTTGTTGATCGAAAGAATAATCTTGACATAATGACGGTCAAAATTGAAATGTCGGATGCTCTTTTCTCTGACTCGGTTCGTGTGATTGAAGAACAGGAGAAAAGGATTAAAGACGCAATGCATGCAACTCTCGGTATCTCTGCAATTATTAAGCTTGTTGAACCTCGCTCTCTTCCTCGTTCGGATGGCAAGGCAGTAAGAGTAATAGATAATAGACACATTTAAGGAGGCAAATGTTATGGCAATTAAGCAGATCTCAGTTTTTGTTGAAAACAAACCCGGCAGGCTTGCCGATATTACGGGCTTTTTGGCTGACGGCGGAATAAGCATCCGTGCTTTTTCAATTGCCGATACAACGGATTTCGGCATTTTGAGACTTATTGTGTCGGATACCGATAAGGCTGCAAAAGTATTGAAGGAACACGGTGTTGCCGTTTCCATAACAGATGTTGTCGGGATTTCTATTCCGGATGTTACCGGTGCTTTTGCCAAAGTTGTCAAGCTTCTTTCCGATGCAGGAGAAAATGTTGAATATGCTTATGCTTTCTTAACTCCGGAAGAAGGGCATGCCTATGTTATTTTCAGAGTTGATAATAACGAAAAAGCTTGCGAGCACCTTAAGGAAAACGGCGTCGATGTTATCGAAGAAAACTCTCTGCTGTAATTCAATCAGTTTAAAGCCCGGTGCTGTTGCATCGGGCTTTTTCTGCGAATTTGCAGACGTTTTTAATTTACTTTTTTTATTCGCTGTGATAAAATATTTAATAATAAAATTGTAGGTAGGTGATTAAGAATGATAGGAACAAATATAGCAATTGACTTTGGTTCTTCCTCAACGGAATTATATGTTCAGGGGAAAGGTGTCATTCTTGATGAGCCTACTATGATTGCTGTTGATGTTGAAACCGGTATGCCGATAGCAATAGGCAATGCGGCATACACTATAAATGGTAGAACAGATGATAGTATTGAGGTTATAAGTCCGATTGTAGGAGGTATTATCTCTAATTATACTATGGCAGAGCATATACTTAAGTATTATTTGCAAAAGATTTTAAAAAACAGCGTTATTAAGCCGAATGTCGTAATATCGATACCGAGCGGAGCTACGGGGCTTGAAAGACGTACTTTCCTAGATGTTGTTACGGCAGCCGGTGCCGGGCGTGCTTGCCTGATTGAAGAGTCACTTGCTTCTGCCGTCGGCATCGGAATAAAAAATGACTCTCTTTCCGGCAGATTGCTTGTAAATATGGGCGGCGGCTCAATCGATGTTTCGGTTGTAACCATGGGCAGTATTGCTGTGGCTAAGTCGCTGAAAATAGGCGGAATTTCAATTGATGAGGCAATAATGCGTTATTTAAAGAAAAATCGTGATATTTTAATCGGTCCTCAAACTGCTGAAAGACTGAAAATATGCTTGGGCAGTGCTGTTCCGCGTGAAGAGGAGCTTGCGGTTATAGCCTCCGGCAAAAGCTGCCTTGACAATATGCCTATATCCTTTGAAGTTACTTCCACTGAGATTTTTGACTCAATAAGCGAGCAAATAAATATGATGATACAAGGTATAAAAGATGTGTTGGAAAAAACACCTCCTGAGCTTGTTGGAGACATTTCGGATAACGGAGTTACTTTGACAGGCGGCACTTCTCTTTTGTGGGGAATGGATAAGCTTGTTGAAAACGAAACCGGTATAGAAACAAAAATTGCCGAGGACGCCATGTACTCAACAGTTAACGGCGCCGCTGCGGCAATCAATGATATTGAATATTTAACCAATAACGGTTATACATTTCAAACGGTACGCGAAGTATAATCAGATTTTGATGCCTTCGCTTGCATTTTTGAGAAGCTCACAGGATTCTTTGAGCTTCTTTTCTTCTTCAGCTGTTATGTCAAGAGTAACTATTTCTCTGACTCCGTCTCTTCCTATAATGCTCGGTATACCGGCATATACTCCGTTGATGTCATATTCTCCGCGGAACATTGAAGAAACGGTTAATACGCTTTTTTCATCGCCGAATATAGCTTTTACGATTCTTACCAAAGCCATTCCTATTCCGTAATAGGTGGCTTTTTTTGCTTCTATTATTTTTTGTGCAGCTCCTGTAACATCTTTTGTTATCTCATCAAGGTCGGTAAGCTTGAATCTATCCGGATTGGTTTCAACAATGCTCATTATGCTTTTTGTGCCGACGAAAGCTTGCGACCAAGGTACCATCTCACTGTCTCCGTGCTCGCCGATAACGTATGCGTGAACATTTTTCGGATCAACGTTAAAATAATCGCCGAGAAGATAACGAAGTCTTGCAGTATCAAGCGTAGTACCGGTGCCTATAACTTTTTTGCAGTCGAATCCGGAAAGCTGCCATGTAATCTTTGTCATAATGTCAACAGGATTGGTTGCAACAAGGAAAATTCCGTTAAAACCCGAATATATTATAGGAGAAATTATTGTTTTGAAAACCTCTGTGTTTCGTTGAAGCAACGACAGCCTGTCTTCTCCGGGCTTTTGACCTACGCCGGCGCATATAACTACTATGTCCGCATCTCTGCAATCGGTATAAGAGCCTGCATATATCTTCATATTTGTTTTAGCAAAGGATAAACCGTGATTAAGGTCCATGGCCTCTCCTTCGGCTTTTTGTTTGTTTACATCAATCAACACAAGCTCGTCGCAAACACTTTCGCAAAGCATGGCGTATGCAAAACTCATTCCTACAAAACCGGTGCCAACCAAGGCTATTTTCTTTGTAAATCCGTATGTGTTCATTTGTTTCATCCTTTCTTTGCCTGTTGTACGTATTTTATACAACATTACTTTTTTAGTATATCATTAAGCCTGTAAAAAATAAACAAAATTCACTTGTTTAGGAAAATATTCAGCATATTATTCATATGCAAGAGAAAAAAACAATTTATACTATTGAATATTATGAATAAATGATGCAAAATCCGCGGATTTTTTATCACCGCTATTCTTTTATATTGAAATCCGGCATTGCTTGTGATATAATTAACAAAATGTTGATGCTGAGCAAGTGTAATTTATATAATTTGCTGCAATTAACGCAAAAATATAAAAAGGGGTTGTTATTTATGGTCTTAACAAAAGAGCAACAAGCACTTTTGGACGGCGAAAAAGGCGAAACCATGGCAAAGGTTATGAAAACTCTTGTTATGTACGGTGAAGCCTTCGGCGCAGAGCGTATGGTTCCCGTTACAAGCAAGTATGGTCATACAGTTATCAGCTTCGGAATAGGGGTTATGAAGCCGATATATGAGCTGTATGATACTCTTCTTGAAGCCGGTGCTGTCAGTAAGCAGCCATTTTCGGCCGACCCGAGACCGCTTGATAAAAACGTGCCGTCTTCATTTTTGCAGGACATTGTATTTAAGTTTATGTACAGTCAGCAAGAGAGGTATGAGTCACAGCTAAAACACTTCGGACTGATGGGTGATAAGGCGTATACGTGCGCCTGTTATCTTCCGGAGGTTGGTAATACTCCTAAACGCGGTGAAATTCTGTCCTGGGCTGAGTCCTCGGCTGTTGTATATGCCAACAGCGTTCTCGGAGCGAGGTGCAACAGAAATTCAGGTATTATTGAGTTGATGGGTTCAATAGCAGGATTTGTTCCTGAATTTGGATTGCTTACCGATGAAGGCAGAAAAGCAGATTGGATAATAGAAATCAAAACAACCAAAAAGCCTGAGGCCCAGATACTCGGTTCTGCCATAGGAATGAAGGTAATGGAAAAAGTACCTTATATAAGGGGCCTTGATAAATGGATAGGAACCGAATTGAATGACGAGGCTTGTGCCTATCTCAAGGATTTCGGTGCCGCAACAGCATCCAACGGCTCTGTGGGTCTGTATCATATAGAAAACCTGACGCCGGAAGCCGTTGACTACGGTAAAAAGCTTTTAAGGGATAACGCGCCTACATACATTATTGATGACGCGGAGCTCGAACGAGTTAAAAACAGTTATCCTTGTATTTGGAAAGACCCGAATGCAACGCCTAAGCTTTGCTTTATGGGCTGTCCGCATATGACATTGAAACAACTTGAAATTTGGACGGAACGCGTTGAAAACGGCTTAAAGGAGTCAGGAAATAAAAAGGTTCTTGTTCCGACGGTATTTACATCCGCTCCGGATATAATAGAAGAGTTTAACAAAACCGAGTATGCCGAGCGACTTAAAAATACCGGCGTTATATTGAGCTATATTTGCCCGCTTATGTATATGAATAATCCGTTATCAAAGAAGATGCCTGTTATTACTTCATCAAATAAGCTTCGTACATATACAAGCGCAAAGTTTTATTCTGATGACGAAATTGTACGTATTATAACAAAGGAGGGCAAATAAGATGAGTAAATCATTTAAAGGTCGCGTTGTTACTCCCGGCAGAGTTAAAGCCGAAGCCCTCGTTTCACACGGCGGTTTTAATACGCTTGCAAGCTTTCAAATGGCTTTGATGTTCGGCGATAAACAGGTTAAGTGCGGTGACCAAAATAACAGTGATATTTATAAAAAGCCCATGATAGGCAAAGCGCTTTGTTTACCGGAAACCATCGGTTCAACAACAGGTGGAATGGTACTTTATGCGGCTTGTGCTCTCTCAAAGCAGCCCGCTTGTATGTTGTTCTCTAAGCCGATTGACTCGCTTGCTGCCTCAGGTGCGATACTTGCGGCAAATTGGACAAATGCGTCTATGCCGGTAGTTGATATGCTCGGTGATGAATTTCTTGACTATGTCAAGGACGGTATGACGGTCTCAATCGGGGATGACGGACTCGTCACGGTAGAATAACGATTGTAAAATTTTATAGGACGGTGATAATATGAAACAAGAATATGAGGCGTTGTTTACGCCGTGGCACATAGGTAATGTAGAAATTAAAAACCGTATTGTTCAATGCTCAATGGGCGGAACTTCTATATTCGGCTGGATGGAGCCTAACCATTTTGACAAAGAGGCCGCAAATTTTTTACTTGAAAGAGCTAAAAACAATGTCGGCTTGATTTTGCCGGGTATAGCACCTATACGCGACACCTTCGGTGGTAAATGGTTATATCAGAATACAGGAAAATTCAAGCAGCTTAAAGCTTTTATGGAAGAGTACCATAAAACCGGCGCAAAGCTTTTTATACAGTTAACGGCAGGCTTTGGTCGTTCTATGGCAGTAAATGACCTTATGGAAAAGGTATATTGCAACAAAGCTTTACGTGTGCTTGCAAAGCCCATTTTAGATGTTGAGTACCTTTGTGCAAGCGCATCTCCCAATCCGAACAGATGGAGCGATAAGGTCCCGTCGAGAGCCTTAACAATCAAGGAAATCGACGAAATGATTGACGCTTTTGCGAAAACCGCTAAATTATGTAAGGAAGCAGGAGTGGATGGTATTGAAATTCACGCTGTGCATGAGGGCTATTTGCTTGACCAGTTTACGATGAAATATACCAATCAGCGTACAGACGAATACGGCGGTTCTTTTGAAAACCGTTACCGTTTCCCCGTTGAAATAGTAAAAGCCGTAAAAAAGGCGTGCGGAAAAGAATTCCCGGTTTCCCTTAGATATTCGGTTGTTTCAAAGACCAAGGGCTTCCGCCAAGGAGCATTGCCCGGCGAAGAGTATACGGAAGTCGGCAGAGATATGGAAGAATCTGAGCACGCCGCAAAATACTTGCAGGACGCAGGTTATGATATGCTCAACTGCGACAACGGTACATATGATGCTTGGTATTGGGCTCATCCTCCCGGATATATGCCGGAGAACTGTAATTTGGAAGATGTAGAACATATAAAAAAGTTTGTCGACATACCTGTTGTTTGTGCCGGCAGAATGACTCCTCAAGAGGGAGCGAGCGCTGTTAAAGAAAATAAAATTGACGCTGTCGGATTTGCAAGACAGTTTCTTACCGATCCCGCATGGGTTACAAAACTGATGGAAGACAGAGAAGAAGATATCAAGCCGTGTATTTGCTGTCATAACGCCTGCTTTAATATGGCACATTATGAGGGTGTGCCGAATATTCAAGATATGGATGACACTTCGAATATGTCTCGCTGCGCGCTTAATCCGATGACAATGCAGTCAAAGAAGTATAAGATTGTCCCGGCAAGAGTTTCAAAATCCGTTGCTGTTATCGGTGGCGGTATCGGAGGTATGGAGACTGCTTTAGTTGCCGCTGCACGCGGTCATGCCGTTACTCTTTATGAAAAGACCGATAGACTCGGAGGTATATTTATTGAAGCTGCCGCTCCTTCATTTAAGGAGAAAGACCGTGATTTAATTGAATGGTACAGGCGAGCAATAAATAATTCGTCCGTAACAGTTAAGCTTAACAGTGAGATTAAAAGATTTTCGGATATTTCTGCAGACGAGATTATTGTTGCTACCGGCTCGGCAGCTAATAAACCTCCGATTCCGGGAATTGAGTATGCAATGGACGCAACGGCATATCTCGACGGCAAAGATGTAGGGGAGGATGTTGCAATTATCGGCGGCGGCTTAACCGGCTGCGAAATTGCTTACGACTTAATCCTCAAAGGCAAAAAGCCGACTGTTATTGAAATGAAAAATGACCTTATAGCAGTTAAGGGCGTTTGCCTTGCCAATTCATCGTTTCTCAGAGAAATGTTAAAATACAAAAAAGCTCCTGTTTATCTTAATACAAAGGTTAAAGAGATATTAAAGGACGGAGTAATTGTTGAAACAAGCGACGGTAAAACACAAAAAATATCTGCCGATTCAGTTATTTTGTCTGTAGGTTATCATTCAATGCCTTTATTCCCCGAGAGCAAAAATGTCCATTTGGTTGGCGACGCGGATCACGTCGGTAACCTACGTACCGTTATATGGCGTGCTTGGGACGTAGCTATGAAACTTTGATTTTATAATACTATAAAAACATTAAATCCCGACAGAGCTGTTATCTGTCGGGATTTTTATCGATATGTTATTGATTTATTTGCGCTTTTATTATAAAATGTTGAAAGATTTTTTTATGGGGTTCCGAACGATGAAAAAAAGCTATAAATCAACAATGTGTGCTTGCTTTACAGGGTATATTGTGCAAGCAATTATTAATAATTTTGCGCCGCTTTTATTTGTAACATTTCAAAAAACATTTGATATACCGTTATCGCAGATAACCGCTCTGATTACGGTTAACTTTGTCATACAGCTGCTGATTGACCTCTTATCGGCAGGATTTATCGATAAAATAGGTTATCGGGCATCGGCTGTATTATCGCACGTATTTGCCGCGGTCGGTCTGATTTTGTTAACGGTACTTCCCGAGGTATTTACATCACCTTTTGTCGGGCTTTTAATAGCTGTTATCATATATGCCGTCGGCGGCGGTTTACTTGAGGTTTTGGTAAGCCCGATTATGGAGGCGTGCCCTACCGAAAACAAAGAAAAAGCTATGAGCTTACTTCATTCATTTTACTGTTGGGGACATATGGCGGTAGTTTTGCTCTCAACGCTGTTTTTTACGGCTTTCGGTATATCAAATTGGAGAATATTAGCGATAATATGGGCTTTAATTCCAATAGTAAACGCCGTATTTTTTACACAGGTACCTATATATTCTTTGCAGGAGGAAGGGGAAAAAGGATTAACGCTAAAGGAACTTTGCCGCAACAAGGTCTTTTGGCTAATGATGATAATGATGGTGTGTTCCGGAGCCAGCGAACAGGCAGTAAGTCAATGGGCGTCAACATTTGCGGAGCAAGGTCTCGGAGTCAGCAAAACCGTCGGTGATCTTGCAGGACCGCTTGCTTTCGCCGCTCTTATGGGAACTTCACGTTTGTTATACGGCAAACTCGGTGATAAATTAAATCTCAATAAGTGTATGTTTTTTTCAGCGTGTCTTTGCGTTATTTCATATCTATGTATTGCGTTGATTCCCGTTCCTGCAATAGGTCTTATAGGCTGCGCTTTATGCGGATTTTCTGTCGGCATATTATGGCCGGGCACGTTCAGCAAATCTTCTGCAGCAATCAAAAGAGGCGGAACTGTTATGTTTGCAATGTTGGCTCTTGCGGGAGATCTCGGATGCTCCGGCGGTCCTACTCTTGCCGGTTTGGTTTCGGGAAACTTTAACAATAATCTCCATATTGGTATTTTGTCGGCAATTATCTTCCCGGCGATTATGCTTTTATGCTTATTGATAAGCAAGTATAAATTATCGAAATCATAATACTTTTCTATACAGTAGTTGAATAACGTGTAAATCCTGTCACAATGAGATTCCGTAAATAGAGAAATAGAGAATATCAAAAAGGAGTAATGTTCATAATATAAAGGAACGACAATCTTACGTTGAGGATTGTCGTTCCTTTTTTGGTAGAGACAGGGGGATTTGAACCCTCACCTCACGGATGTGAACCGTGCGCTCTAACCAACTGAGCTATGCCTCCGAATAATATATAATTATAGCACGAAAATAAAAAAGTGCAAGAAAAAAATCAACTGTTAAAGAGAGCACAATTAACTAAAATATTAAACATAATGTAATTTTATGTTATATTATTTATTAGAAAATCCAAGCAGGATAAAATGAAAACTTTGCGGATTATATCGACGGATTTATGACCGGTGCAGTAAAATATAAGCCGTATGTTTTGCTTTCGGCAATCTCTCTTAACGGTGAGCTTACCTTATCAATGTGTGTCAGAGGAAATGAAAAAGACAAAACTGTAGTTGAAAAGTTCTTTGATCTTATGGAAAAGAACATAAAAGTGATTACTGAAGAAAAAATATAAACAATTTTTTGCTAAATGATTAAAATAAGCGGTTGTTTTGTCATACAATCGCTTTTTTTTATAATCAGCAATTGTGTGTTGCGTTTTTTTGTGTTATAATACAAAAGAGGTTTTGAAAATGGTTTTAATTTTATATGGTTTTGTTGTTTTTTTGGCGACACTTTTAGGGTCGTTTGTAGGACTCGGCGGCGGAGTTATAATCAAGCCGGTCCTCGATGTTATCAATGCACACTCTCTAACTGAAATTTCTTTCTTTTCATCTTGTGCTGTTTTTGCGATGTCGATAACATCAACTACACGTCATATCATTAAAAAAACGCCGATAAAGCCGTCTATTGTGTTGTTGGTTGCTTTGGGCTCGGTCGGCGGCGGTCTGCTCGGAAATTATCTTTTTAATTATGCGTTAAGTGTTTCTTCAACTCCGAATACCGTAAGAGGCATACAGTCTGCAATATTGGCTGTTTTTTTAGTGTGCGTTATTATTTTTGTATCCGGTAATTTCAAAACATTTAATGTTAAAAATCCCATAGCAATTTTGCTGTCCGGATTACTGCTCGGTACCGCGGCGGCATTTTTGGGTATTGGCGGCGGACCGATAAATGTTGCTTTTTTAACTCTTATGTTTTCGTTTACGATGAGAGATGCAGCGGTGTATTCGGTGGCTGTTATTTTCTTTTCCCAATGCGCAAACATTATATCCACATATATAAAAACGGGCTTTTCCGGATTCGATATGAAGGTACTGCTTGTGATTATCCCTGTTGCGGTTGTCGGAGGGTTCATAGGTTCGATTTTAAATAGGAAATGCAATGAAAAAGCAATTAAAGTCACGTTTACAATTGCCGTATCTTCGGTTGCGGCACTATCTTTATACAATGCTGTAATGTCATTTATATAATATAACGGAGGAACATAATGAGGCCAAATATTATTTTTTATTTCAGCGATCAACAGAGATGGGACACTGTTAATGAAACCGTTACTCCAAATCTTATGAAGCTTGCCAAAAACGGTGTGAATTTTACAAATTCATATACGTGTCAACCGGTTTGCGGACCGGCTCGCGCTTGCCTTCAAACCGGTCTTTATGCGACGCAAAACCAATGCTATTGGAATGGAATTCCGCTTCCGCAAAACATTAAGCCGTTAGCGGAATACTTCAATGAAGCAGGATACGAAACAGCTTATGTCGGGAAGTGGCACTTAGCCTCCGACAGACTGCCGAACGTAGGCTTCCACTGCGAAAAAAGCGCAATTCCGGAGAACCTGCGCGGCGGTTATAAAGATTGGTGGCGTGCATCCGATGTGCTTGAGTTTACATCACACGGATATGATGGATATGTCTTTGACAATGAAAACAGAAAAGTTGATTTCAAGGGCTACCGCGCTGATTGCATAAACGATTTCGCCCTTCAATATCTTGAGCAAAAGACATCGGATAAGCCGTTTTTTATGTTTGTATCTCATATTGAACCACATCATCAAAATGATCATCATTGTTATGAAGGTCCTAAGGATACTGTAGATAAATTTAAAGACTATCCTATACCACCCGACTTGTCGTTTTTACCCGGCGATTATAATAAAATGTATCCGGATTACATAGCTGCAATAAACAGACTTGATGATAATGTCGGTAAGCTCGTTAAAAAGCTGAAGGAAAAGGGACTCTACGATAACACAATTATTATTTATACAAGCGATCACGGCTCTCATTTTAAGACCCGCAATCTTGAGTATAAGAGAAGTTGCCACGACAGCGCAACGCATACGCCGCTGATTATCAGCGGAGGGATGTTCAAAGGCGGTGTAGTTGATGACAGGCTTGTTAGTCTTATAGATCTTCCTCCGACATTGCTTGATATGGCAGGAATACCGATACCGAAAAGCTATTCGGGCGTATCGCTGCTCAAGGAAATGCGTGAAAATAAGGAACGCGACTGTGTATTTATTCAAATAAGCGAAAGTCAGTGCGGAAGAGCTATACGCACCAAAAAGTACAAGTATTCCGTAAGGACTCTTGCTCCTACCGGATATGTAACTCACAACTCAGATGTATATTTTGAAGATTATTTATATGATCTATCAGTTGATCCGATTGAGAAAAACAACCTAATAAAATCTCCGGAGTATGCTTCCGTAAGGGCTGAACTCAAAGATATGCTGATAAACGAAATGGTCAAAGCAGGGGAGCGTAAGCCAAAAATTTTACCGGCTTTATTTGTAAGAAAAAAATAACAGGAGTTAAGGGAATGGAAAAGAAATATTTAACTTTAAAAGAAAAAATATGTTTTCCGCTTTCTGCTTTCGGCAGAAGCGGAATATATACTATAATGACAATGTTCTATCTTGTCTTTTTGGTTGACGTTGCTAAACTAAACGCTGTTACAGCAAGTGCTATTATACTCGGCGGTCGTATTTTTGATGCGCTTAACGACCCGATAATGGGAATGATAGTAGATAAGACGAGAAGTAAATGGGGAAAAATGCGCCCGTATTTGCTTTTCTCTCCGATACCGGTTTGTGTGTCGACCATCCTTTTGTTTATTGCTCCTTTTCAAAGCAGCGCGGCGGCTACTGTATATGCTGCGTGTACATATGTGCTTTGGGGTGTTTGCTTTACGATACAAGACGTTCCTTTTTGGGGACTGACTTCGGTTATAACACCAAACGAAAAAGAACGTACACAGTTTATTTCAAACGGACGTTTGGGTTCTACATTTGGCGGTATTCTTCCGGCACTTCTTATTCCTATCTTACGACAGTCTTCTCTCGGATTGTGCGGCGGTTATCTTTTCGGCGCAATTCTCTTTGGTGTCATGGGCGCGCTTCTTTCAAGTCTTGCGTTCTTTACTACTAAAGAGCGAATAGAGCCGTCAACAACGACACCTACTTTTAAAGAGACTGTTCATGTTGTCGGTCAAAACAAACTGCTTTTACTTGTAATCGCAGCAGCGATACTCGGTTCTACAATGGTTATTGCCAATATATCTGCCGACTATATAGCTAACTATTTAATAATTCAAGGTTATACGGACTTTGATGTTCTTGCTTCTACAAATGATGTTGTAGCCGCTTATAAAGCGGGCGGATTTTGGATACCGCGCGGAACTATTCTCACGACTTTAACTGTTGCCATTGGTGCCGGTATGGTGCCGGCCATGGTCGTTTTCCCGATGCTTCGCAAGAAATTTGATTTGAAGCAGATTTACATCGGCTCATCTATTTTCGGAGTCATTGCACACTGTGTTTGCTATTTCCTCTTTATGAATGATCCGGGGCATATTAATATTTATATTCTTTGGGTATGTCTGTTCTTAATGGGATTCCCTCTCGGAATTTATAATGTAATTACCTATGCTTTCATAGCTGACTCGGTTGATTATATGCAATGGAAAACAGGCAAACGATCAGAGGGTGTGTGTTTTGCTTTCCAGACATTCCTTTCAAAGGTTACAGCAGGTATAGCCGGAGTTGTAACAGGTTGGGTTCTTGAAATAGGTAAGTATCAAAAGCCGATTGACGGTAATCTTGATATAAACGGCAAACAGATTTTGGCTCAACAAACACCTTTCACTCAAAAATGGCTTCTGATTATGGTAACTCTTCTTCCTGCTCTTGGGTTCCTTTTAACTATGATACCGATGTTTTTCAATGATTATACCGGAAAAAAGAAAGAAAAAATACAAAAAGAACTTGAAGAGATACGTAAAAAAGAGCATGAGTTGAGTTCTGCTGTAAAAGACTGAACTATTATTTATTTAAAATAGACAAAAAGACAGGCTGTATTTTTAGCAGCTTGTCTTTTTTTATAATTATTGCAAGAATTAAAAACAAATATTGCAAAACTGAGTAAAATATTATAAAATCTATAAGGTTAAAAAAGTATTTTTAAATCTTGGAGGCAAGAATAATGCAATACAGCAAAATGAAAAAGGAAGAACTTGAGGATTTAAAATGTGAGCTTAAGAAGCAATACGATGACGTTAAGTCACAAAATCTTAAACTCAATATGGCGAGAGGTAAGCCGTCGCCCGAGCAGTTGGAGCTTTCCATGGATATGCTTAATTCGTCGATTTCAGCTTCTGATTGGATATCAGAAGACGGTACGGACGTGCGCAATTACGGCGGTCTTGACGGTATTTCGGAATGCAAAAAGCTTTTTGCGGATGAGCTCGGTGTCGCTCCGGAAAACATTATTGTCGGCGGCACATCAAGTTTGAATCTTATGTATGACTATATTTCACAGTGTTATACGCACGGCGCAGGTGCCGAGCCATGGTGCCGTCAGGGCGATGTTAAATTCATATGTAATGTTCCCGGATATGACAGACATTTCGGCATATGCGAGCATTTCGGCATTAAAATGATAAATGTCAGAATGACAGAAACAGGACCTGATGTTGCAAAAATTGCCGAGCTTGTTAAAGATCCTTCTGTAAAAGGTATGTTCTGCGTACCGAAGTATTCCAATCCCGACGGAATAACGTATTCGGATGAAACAGTTCGTGCGTTAGCCGCTTTAAAACCGTCTGCGCCCGATTTCCGTGTAATATGGGACAACGCTTATATTGTGCACGACCTTTGCGATGATGCTGATACTTTGCTCAATATTTTTGACGCCTGCAAGGAATTCGGAACAGAGGATAATTTCATTGAATTTACTTCAACATCAAAAATAACCTTCCCCGGAGCAGGTATTTCGGCAATAGCTGCTTCACCGAAGAACATTGCGATGATTAAAGACAGATTAAAGTCGCAGACAATAAGCTATGATAAGATGAATCAGTTAAGACACGTTAAATACTTCAAAAATGCCGATGGTATTAAGGCACATATGAAGAAACACGCTAAACTTCTTGCACCTAAATTCAATATAGTGCTTGAAACGCTTGAAAAGGAGCTTAAAGACAATGATCTTGCATCCTGGTCATCTCCTAAAGGCGGATATTTTATAAGTCTTGACGTTAACCATTGCAGCGCAAAACGCGTAGGTGAAATTTGTAAAGAACTCGGTGTCGTTCTTACTACCGTAGGCGCAACCTTCCCGTACGGAATAGATCCCGATGACAGAAATATCAGAATTGCACCTTCTTATCCTTCAACTGATGAGCTTCAAAAAGCAGCCGATATTCTTTGCCTTGCAGTTAAGCTTGCAACTATAGAGGCTTTGGTGTAAAATATACTCATAAAATCTATTTGTTTGCCCTAAGTATTACAAAGGGGTTATGAGTATGCTTAAAACAAAAAAATATAATAATGAGGCAGCTTCTTATCCGTATGTTTCCGCGATTATTGTAGCTGCCGGAAATTCAACAAGAATGGGCGGCGTCAATAAGCAGTTTTTGCTAATTGACGGCGTCCCTGTGCTTATCAGGACTTTGAAGGCATTTGAAAATTCGGATCTTATTAAGGAAATAATCATATCGGCACGCGAAGAGGACATCCCTCAAATTTTTGCTATGGTAAAAGATTATTCGGTTAATAAGGTCAGTAATATCGTTAAAGGTGGCTGTACGCGCCAGGAAAGCGTTTTTAATGCTGTTAGGTGTTGCATGACAGAGTCCGATTATATTGCCATACACGACGGTGCAAGACCGCTTGTGAACAGAGACACAATTGAAAAAACGATTTTTGCGGCTTTTGATTTTGATGCCGCTGCGCCCGGTATCCCGGTTAAAGATACAATAAAAACCGTTAGTGATGAAGGAATAGTAACTTCAACGCCGGCGAGGGATTCGTTAAGGGCAATTCAAACACCGCAGGTATTTAATAAAAAAATGTACTTAAGCGCTATGCATGGCGTTCCGAACAGTGAACTTTTTACGGATGATTGCGGCTTAATTGAAGCATACGGCAAGCTTGTTAAAATTGTTGATGGAGATAATACAAACATCAAAATTACGACTCCTGAGGATTTAATCATTGCCGAAGCAATTATCAACAAAGGAGAAAAAGATGAATTATAGAATCGGGCATGGATATGATGTTCATAAGCTTCAAAAGGGCAGAGAATTAATATTGGGCGGAGTTCATATTGAAAATGATGGAATTGGCCTTTTGGGCCATTCAGACGCAGATGTACTTGCCCATGCTGTTAGTGACGCTTTACTCGGTGCAGCTGCGCTCGGAGATATCGGAAAGCATTTTCCAGATACAGACGATGCCTATAAAAATGCCGACAGTATGGTTCTTTTATCTAAAGTGTGTGATTTACTTAAGAAGAACGGTTATTCTGTCGGAAATATAGATGCCACGGTTTTGGCTCAAAGCCCGAAGCTTGCGCCGTATATTGCGGCGATGCGCACAAACATTGCAAAAGCATGTAAAATACCGTTGTCTGATGTCAGCGTAAAAGCGACAACAGAAGAGGGGCTTGGCTTTACAGGAGCAAAGGAAGGAATTGCAGCGCACAGTGTGTGTATTATAATTAAAGAGAAGGAGATAAAATTTATATAATATGCAAACTCAAAAAACATTGATGTTGATATTGAACTTTACCATAATATGTTGTGTTTTATTCAGCGCTGTTTTATTAAAAAATCTTTATAAAAAAACCAAAAGAGAAAATGCAACATCTCCGGACGACAAAAACGTAAAAAAATATTTGCGTTTTCTTATGGTAATTTTGATAATTCTGATTGTTTTAAGTGTTATCGCAATGATGTTAGGCATATTCAGTAAAATTCACATTTATAGCTAAAACCACTCTTTTCCGAGATTATCATTTGTCTTATTTTACCTCTATTTCAAGCTATTTTAGTGCTGTTTTAGAGGTGGTTTTTTGCTGTGTTATTTCCTTTATCATCACTCGTGTTGCAAAATATGTTGCAAATATGGTAAATGAATAGTTCCAAACGGCTTGCAGGTCATTTTAATATATCAATCCATTGACCGTGATTTTTCAGTTGTATATGCTCTTGAACATCGTCATCAGTAAATACGTTGAGTATTTTATCAAAGTTTTCTGCAAGTTTCATAGACTCAAGTTCATCTAACTTTGCCCAAAACACTTTTCCCTCATCGGAGGATTGCAATGCGCCACAATATTCATTTGTTTTGAAAAGCAAAACTACATATCTTTTATTCTTGCTTACTTCCCACCATTTTATTCCGCAAATTTTAGGATGCTTTACATCAAGACCTGTTTCTTCTTTTACTTCTCTGATTACTGAGTCGACAAATGATTCTCCGGTTTCAACATGCCCTCCGGGAAAAGTTATTCCACCCCAATTTTTATTCAGCTTTTCCTGCACAACAACATTCCCGTCATTGTCATATATCATACACATATTTGTTAGTTCGATTTTTTCGTATTTATGCATTGTTCGTATCCTTTTCTATTTCATAGTTCATTGAAATTACAGGAATTCCGTTATTTATTACTCTTTATATCGTCAAATATCATATTAACGACATCACTAATCGACATATCTTTCGATATTATTTTAACATTCCCTTTTCAATAAACCAATTCTTCTATTCGACATTGTCATTAGGTTCAACTAAATATAATTTCACATAATTAAATTTTAACTCCGCTTTCTTTAAAAGCAATGGCCTTATTATCTAAATCAATTTGATACTCAATTCCTAATGGTAATAATCCTGTTGGAGATGCATGACCAATATTCACATTGTAGATTATTCCTAAATGTTCGCAATCAAATTCTTTAATGATTTTTTTGATAACACCCTTGTATTCTTCATAATACATCTCATCTTGAGGCTTGCCGACAATAATCCCCTTAATTGATTTCAATATACCTTGCGCCCCTAAATTTCTTAAATAGTACAGAACATAATCAGGCTTTGGCTTTTCTTCACTTGTTTCAATCAGTAAAATCTTGTCTTTCCATTCATCCGATTTAGGCCATATTTCAGTTCCGACAATCATTGGGAACACATCAAGGCAACCGCCGATTAACTCTCCGGTAATAACACCCGAACCGTTTATAATTTCATATCCGTGCTTTTCTTTACGCAATTTTTTAGAACGGTTTATGTTTTTCTCTTTCCAATCCACAAAATCATCCGACCAATAATCGCTAAACTTTACTTCGTAATTTGTTGTGTCTTTGAATAAAATGTTTTCCACAGCCTCTTTGGTATAATCAAACATTTTGACATATTCGCCAAATTCACACATAACAGACGGACCATAATAAGAGACTAATCCCGCCTTTCTCATCATAAAATGACTTACTGTTGTGTCTGAATATCCCATAAAGATTTTAGGATTATTGTATATTACACCATAATCTATGTAAGGTAATAATCTTATTGAGTCGCTTCCACCGATAGCACAAAAGATACCTTTAATCGTCTCGTCTCTAAAAGCATCCATTAAATCTTTTGCTCTAAGTTCAGGATGGTTATATACAAAATCGCTACCCTTAAGCGCATTTGGCATAGTGACAACACTTAGCCCGAAATCTTTTTCCAATCTTTCTTTTGCGATATAGTACTTATGGATTAGCTTTTCATCACCTAATCCTCCCCAAGACAAACTTACTATTGCAATTTTATCTCCCTTTTTCAGTGCGTTCGGTTTTATCATCCCAATATCCCCTTAATGTCAATTACAAAAAGTATCTTCAAACAAATAATATCATAAAACGGTTAAATATAAAAGATATTTATATATATATGAAAAGCTACCGCCTCAAAACGAAGCAGTAGCCTTAAAAATTATACGATTTTTAGGTTTAGTTGCAAGCCAAGTGTCACTATTTCATCTGCCCGAAAACACGTTTTTGAAAAAAGGGTTGCAAAAGTGTTGCAAAAACGGTTGCTCGAAAACTGCCAAATCCCGAAACCCTTGATATTACTTAGGTTTAAGCCACATCTAAACCAAAGGTCACTGTTCCCACTCGTTTATGACGAGTGGTTTTGTATTTTATTGACAAATATTTGCTCTTTTGTTAATATGTTTATAAAGAATTTATTGGGGAGATTATATGGATAAAATCATTGAAATATCTCATTTGAGCAAGTCGTATGGAGACATAAAGGCTGTTAATGATTTATCCTTTAGCGTTTATCACGGTGAATTGTTTGCATTTCTCGGTGTAAACGGCGCAGGAAAGTCCACAACCATTTCAATTATGTGTGGGCAGATAAAAAAGGACAGCGGAAAAATAGTAATCTGCGGCAAAGATACTGAGAAAAATTTCAACAGTGTTTCATCGGATATCGGTGTAGTTTTTCAAAACTCCGTACTTGATAAAGCGTTGTCTGTAAAAGATAATCTGCGCAGTCGTGCCGCTCTGTATGGCATAACGGGCAAGGAATTTAAAAATCGGCTTGATGAGTTATCGGAACTTCTCGGTTTTGAAGATATTCTTAACAGAACTGTCGGAAAACTGTCCGGAGGGCAAAGACGACGTATTGATATAGCAAGAGCTTTGCTTCACAATCCCAAAATACTGATCCTTGATGAGCCGACAACAGGACTTGACCCTCAAACAAGACAGCTTTTATGGTCGGTTATAACAATGCTTCGCAAAACTCGTGGGCTTACCGTCTTTCTCACAACACATTACATGGAAGAGTCGGCGGACTCCGATTATGTAGTGATACTTGATGCCGGGCAAATTTCGGCAGAGGGGACTCCGTTAGAACTGAAAAATAAATATACAGGTGACTTTATTACTCTGTATGGGGAATCAGCCGCTCTTGCCGAGAGTCTTGATCTGCCGTCTGAAAAATTGAACGGCGCCGTTCGCATTGCTGTTCCGAATTCCGAAAAAGCAACCGAACTGATAATTAAAAATCCTGATATCTTTAAAGACTATGAGGTAATTAAAGGAAAAATGGATGATGTTTTTATGGCGGTTACGGGTAAAAACCTGAGCGGAGGTGACGTGAAATGATGGGTCTCTGCAATCTTATCAGACGAAACAGCAAACTTTTTTTCAAAGATAAGGCAATGTTTTTTACTTCACTTATAACTCCGATTATATTGCTCATTTTGTATACAACTTTTCTCGGAAATGTGTATAAGCAGAGCTTTTTATCCGCAATACCGACAGGCTTTGAGTTGCCGGAAAAACTCATAAATGCGGTCGTTGCAGGCCAGCTTGTGTCATCACTTCTTGCCGTATGCTGCGTAACTGTTTCATTTTGTTCAAATATGCTCATGGTTCAGGATAAGGTCAGCGGCGCGCGTGCAGATTTAATCGTAACTCCTGTAAAAAAATCAACGCTTGCCGTAAGTTATTATATCTCGACGCTTATTTCTACACTTGCAATATGTGTTGCGGCTTCAGTTATTTGTTTTATTTATTTGTCAAATATTGGCTGGTATCTTTCATTTAAAGAGACGGTTTTATTCTTACTCGATGTGATATTACTTGTAATGTTCGGAACAGCGCTTAGCTCTATAATCAACTTCTTTTTAAACTCACAAGGTCAGATTTCCGCAGTAGGGACCATAGTCAGCGCAGGATATGGATTTATCTGTGGCGCATATATGCCCGTCTCAAGCTTTTCTGCCGGACTGCAAAAAGTTATTTCTTTTTTGCCGGGTACATACGGCACGGGACTTTTACGCAATCACGCTTTAAACGGTGTTTTCAGTGAACTGTCCGAAATGGGTATGCCGAAGGAATTTGTCACCGTATTTAAAGACAGTATTGACTGTAACTTGTACTTTTTCGATAAATGCGTCAGTATAGAAGCGATGTATGCTGTACTGTGTTGTTCGGTGGTTGTGCTGGTGTTAGCATATATTATATTAAATGTTGCAGTCAAGAAAAGATAAATAAGTTTTCAATTGTTATATCAGAATATATAAAAAGATCACGGTAACTAAATTTGTTACCGTGATCTTTTCTATAACTTAATAATTATTTACCAAAAGTAAGAAGTAAATATCCGGCTGCAACAGCAGAACCGATAACTCCTGCAACATTCGGACCCATAGCGTGCATTAAAAGGAAGTTAGAGGGATTGTATTTTCTTCCCTCAACCTGAGATACACGAGCCGCCATAGGAACAGCCGAAACACCTGCGGAACCTATAAGTGGATTAACTTTACCATGAGTTACGAGGTTCATAAGTTTGCCGAACAATACGCCGCCTGCGGTTGAGAAAGCAAATGCGACAAGACCGATTACTATTACAAGTATAGTTTTGGTAGCGAGGAATGTTTTGCCTTCTGCTGTGGCGCCTACGGTGGTACCGAGCATTATTGTTACGATATTGCAAAGAGAATTCTGAGCAGTATCACTGAGGCGTTCGGTTACGCCACATTCTTTGAAAAGATTGCCGAGCATAAACATACCGATAAGCGGAGCGACCGACGGAAGAACAAGTACGCAAAGAACAGTAACAACAATCGGGAAAATGATTTTTTCTGTTTTGCTTACGGTTCTAAGCTGATCCATCTTGATTTCGCGCTCTTTTTTGGTAGTTAAAAGCTTCATAATCGGGGGCTGAATCAGCGGTATAAGAGCCATATAAGAGTATGCCGCTACAGCAATGGGTCCTAATAGCTGCGGAGCGAGCTTACTCGTTAAATAAATAGCTGTCGGTCCGTCAGCACCGCCGATAATAGCTATTGAAGCTGCCTCCTGAGGCGTAAAGCCCTCAAAACCGGGGATAAGGTTGGTTGCGATTGAAATAAGAAAAGCAACATAAATACCAAGCTGAGCAGCAGCGCCGAGAAGAAGACTTGAAGGATTCGCAAGAAGCGGTCCGAAGTCGGTCATAGCACCTACACCCATAAAGATAAGGCAGGGGAATATACTCGATTTAACACCTGCGTAAATCAGTCGCAAAACGCCGGTATCATACCAATGGGCACCTTCAACAACTTGGCCGCTGTATGACGACATCATAAGCGGATCATACATAATATCAGGATATATGTTAACAAGTAACATACCGAAAGCAATTGGAACTAAGAGAAGCGGTTCAAATTTTTTGACAATAGCCAAATATAAAAGAACAAAGGAGACTAAAATCATAACCCAGTTTTGCCATGACAACGATACAAAACCGGAGCTTTGAAATATCTCCACCAAAGCATTTACAACAGACATTTATTGACCTCCTCAGTTCAAATAAGCAAGGACGTCATCAGTTGCAACCGAGCTGCCTTTTGCGGCTACAACCTGTGAAACTGTACCATCCGAGGGAGCTACAATTTCGTTTTCCATCTTCATTGCTTCAAGAATAAACATAATGTCGCCGGCATTAACGCTCTGACCTGCGGTAACATTTACTTTAAGTATTGTTCCGGGCATGGGAGCCTTAACAGCGGTTCCGCTTCCTGAAACAGGAGCAGGTGCGGGAGTAGCAGGTGCCGAGGGCTGTGTAGCCACAGGTGCTGCCGGAGCAGAAGCTGCGGTAGGCGCAACGCTTGTTACTATTGCCTCACTTAACTCGTCAACTTCGACTTCATAGTCTTTTCCGTTTAAAGTAACTACATATTTCATATTGTTAACCCCTTACTTGTTTTCTATAAGCTTAATTGAATTGAATTTTAATCTGTTCAAAGGAACTCCGCTTTCTTTGCTGACTATTGCCATAATTACAGCCGCAGTCTTTTCATCGGTTTTATAAAGATTCAACGTTCCCAATGTTTGGTTTTCCGGAAGAGCAACACCGCCTTGGGGTTTTACAACCTCTTTAACGGCATCGGATTTTTTTGCGTTATTTGCATTCGGCTCCTTTACAAACAATCTGATGAGCTTAGAAAGAAGCTGAACAAGAACTGCCAAAACAACAAGGACAATGAACACAACTACAATGCCGGTTATTGAAACATTAAGAGCTTCACCTATGGACATAACACTGTCTAATAAATACATCTTAACACCCCTTAGTCAATTCTTTTTATTGAATATTTAAAAGTATTTTTTTCTTTTTCTTCGCGTTTATCAAAAAATGCTTCAGCTTGAGTCGGGAATGCAATATAAGAAAGAACATCTTCGTCACTCTTTGCCTTTTCTCCGATTTCTTTTTTAGCCTTTTCAAAACCGGGTTCGAGAGAGTCGGCAAATCTGCCCTTAATAGGTTCTTCGTCGCCGAGAACCTTTTTCATAAGGTCCTTATCGATTTCGCCGGGGGCACGACCGTATTCACCCTTAATATAAGCTTTTACTTCTTTGGAAATATTCTTATATCTCTCTCCGACAAGAACGTTAACAGTTGCCTGAACGCCGACCATCTGACTCATAGGTGTTACAAGCGGGGGATAACCGAGATCCTTTCTAACCTTGGGGGTTTCAAGGAGAACATCATTAAACTTATCCATTTTGTTCTGTGCGGTAAGCTGTGCAACAAGGTTAGAGAGCATTCCACCGGGAATCTGATAATTGAGTGCATTTGTGTCGGTTGAAAGCACAAGAGGATTTAAAGAGCCTTTTTTTAAGTATTCATCTTTTATAGGCTTAAAGAAGTCGTTGATATCTTTAAGGACAGAAAGGTCAAGGTCAATATCATAACCTTCCTGTTTTAAAGCATAAGCCATAGTTTCCGTAGGAGCCTGTGAAGTGCCACCGGAGAATGAGGATATAGCAGTATCTATTACATCACATCCTGCTTCAACGGCTTTCTGAAGAGTAAGCATACCGAGTCCTGTGGTACAGTGTGTATGAAGAATAATGGGAGTTTTTACATTTTCCTTAAGAGCCTTTACCATATCATAAGCTTCTTTTGGACCTAAAATGCCTGCCATATCCTTAATGCATATAGTCTGGCAACCGAGCTCTTCCATCTGCTTGGCAAGCTTGATGTATGATTCAAGATTGTGTATTGGGCTTTGAGTATAGCAAATTGCGCCGGATGCAATGGCACCATTCTTTAAAGTCTCGTCAACTGCAACTTCAATATTTCTAACGTCGTTAAGAGCATCGAATATTCTTATGATATCAATGCCGTTTTCAATTGATTTTTTAACGAACATTCTTACTACATCATCGGGATAATGGTGATATCCGAGCAAATTTTGACCTCTTAAAAGCATTTGAAGTTTTGTATTGGGGCATTTTGCTCTGATTTTACGGAGTCTTTCCCACGGATCTTCGTCGAGGTAGCGAAGGCAGGAGTCAAATGTTGCACCGCCCCAGCATTCAAGTGAATAATAACCCGCTTTGTCCATTGTTTCAAGAATGCCGTCAAATTCGGAGTAAGGCAATCTTGTTGCAATAAGAGACTGATTTGCGTCTCTTAAAACGGTTTCAGTAAACTGTACTTTCATATATATTACCTCCAAAAAAGTAACAAAATAATATCAAACACAATATAAAATCCAAATTGCTCCAATTTAATATTAATTATACAATATATAGTTTTGTTTATCAACATAAAAAATACATCAAAAATAAATTTGGTCAAAAAGAAAAAAAGAGAGACTTTACGGCCTCCCTTTTTTGTTAATTTTATAACGATATGTTTTTGGTTAAATATTTTTGCAAAGCTCATACGCCTGAGAGGTTGCATCTGCAATTCGGCCTGTTTTTTCCGCATCGCCAATGAGATAAACATTTTTAAGTTTGCCGTTTATATCATTGTAAAGCTTATTTTCGGGTCTTACGCCGAGAGACAGAACAACATAGTCCGCATCGACCAAAAGTATGTTCTCCGTATCCACCTTATTAAGCTCTATTCCTCTGTCTGTAATTTCCGTAAGCTTATGACCTACAATAAACTTAACGCCGTGTGCTTTAAGTCTCGGCATACAATCATCAATGTGCTGCATCCAAGTGCCGGGAGCTATCGAATCAGCCATTTCAACCACGGTAATATCATTGGCGTTTTCAGCCAACATTTCAGATGTTTCAAGGCCCGTCATGCCGGAGCCTATGACCGCAACCTTCTTATTTTTTAGCACTACCGAACCATCAAGAATATCGGTTGTCGTGAAAACGTTATCTTTATCGGAGCCCTTAATTGATTTAGGCTTAATTGCTTTACCGCCTGTAGCTATTATAACAGCATATGGATTGTATGACTTTATAATACTTTCGTCGGCAATTACATTATATTTAATTTCGGCACCGTAATGTGTTGCGTTTGTAACCAAGTCCTCAATGCACCAATTGATTTTTTCCTTAAGAGGGGGCTTATTAGCGAGTTGTAGTTGCCCACCGGGGGAAGCGTTCTTTTCAAGAACTATCGGTTTAAATCCTCGCTTAGCTAAAACTTCCGCGCTCATTAGACCGGCAGGACCGGCTCCGACAATTACAACAGTTCTGCCGTTGCCGTTGGCAATTGGATGCTCAGATTCCTTGCCCAATTTAGGATTCACAGAACAATGGGCATGTGTTCCTTTGTATGCGTTTTTCTGCATACTTTCCATACAATACAGGCAACAGATGCATCTTTTGATTTCATCCTCTTTGCCCACCTTAACCTTGTTTACCCAGTGCGGATCGGCTATGTGAGTTCTGCCGAGGCTGACAAAATCTTGAATACCTTCCTCGAGCTGTTCTTCCGCTTGCTTAGGAGAGCGAATTAGGTTAGCAGCCAATACCGGGATTTTTACTTCCTTTTTTACTGCCGCGGCCATATATTTTCTCCAGCCGGGCTCAAAAGAGGTAGGCTCCAACCAATAATTATATGTATCATAACCGGCACAGGAGACATCAATGGCATCAATCCCTTCTTTTTCAAGAACTTTCGCCATCCTAACTCCGTCTTCAAGCTTATAGCCGATTTCGGGTTTACCGATCATAGAATAACATTCATCAACAGATAAACGAACAACAATCGGAAAATCATTGCCGCATGCAGCTTTAATTCCCTTGATAATATCAATTAAGAATTTCATTCTTTTTTCAAAGCTTCCGCCGTACTCGTCATTCCGCGTATTCGTGTATGGGCTCAAAAACTGCTGAATTAAATAGCCGTGTGCCGCATGTAATTCTACACCGTCCGCACCGGCCTTCTGCGCACGAACCGCACCGTTTATAAACTCTGAAATTATTTTTTTGATTTCCTTAACGGACATTTCCCTGTTTAAACTCTCAGCAGAGTATGCTCTGTCACATTTTGACGGAGAAAATGTGCGAAGCACAAGGTCTTTCTGCATAAGCATTTTGCCTGCAGGAGCAACCTTATAAAACATTTTATCATATAGCTTACCCATTATTCTTTCGGCGCCTATCGATACCGGTACGGTACCCATAAGTAAGCCCAGATTTTGTCTGCCGGGGTGGTGAAGCTGAATGAACATTTTGCAACCATGTGAGTGAACTCTGCTTATCATTTCCGCAAGAGGTTTAATATGATAGTCGTGGCTGATTGCAAGTTGGGCGAAAGCCGATGCTCCACTGAAATCATCAACTCTCGTTATCTCGGTAATAATAAGCCCGGCTCCTCCGATAGCACGTTCCTCGTAATAATCCATCATTTCCTTTGTCGGACAACCGTTAAACTGACCGAAACCAAGCATCATAGGGGGCATAACAACACGGTTTTTAATTTGAACCGTACCGATATTCATAGGGGTGAATAGCATCTTATATTCCATTTTGGCACTCTCCTAATCTTTTTTCGGGAAATGTTTTTCCTTTATCTTAACATAAAAACAGACACTTAACAATGATTTATTCTTTTTTTACAGACTTTATGAGGGAAAAGATGCCGGATAGCAATAAAAATGCTGCAAACATCTTTCTAACAATCGCGCTGCTAATATGAGATAATGCTGTGTAGCCGACAATAACCCCAGCAATTCCGCCTAAAACAATCGGCCAAATATATTTAAAGCTGATAATTTTCTTTCCGGCATAAACTATCACAGATATAACAGCGCATGGAAGAAAAAGCAATAAATTATAGCCTTGAGCAGTAAATTGCTCAGTGTCAGTAAAAAATGTTAGATATAAAATGTAAAAACTACCGCCGCCAAGACCCATCGAAGTTATTACCGAAGATACGAAAATGGCAAGCAAATTCACAAAATCGTTCATTTAAATAATAACCTTATTCCGGCATAGATCATAAAAAAAGAAAATGCTACCGACAAGAATCTGTTTGAAAGCTTAGAGAAAACAACCGTACCTATGATCGCTCCCAAAGCCGAAGCGGGAAGAATTGTAATTATACTGTTAAAGCTTGTAAATCCCTTTTTAATATACATATAAAATGATATTACTGAGAGAGGCAGAATAATAGCGATCGTGTTTGCCTGAGCCTGTTTTTGTGTCATACCGGCAGCTTTAAGAATCGGAACCGAAATGATTCCACCGCCTGCGCCGAGAGTAACGTTTATGATACCTATCGGAATGCCGATCAGGAATTTCTTTATCGTACTAATATTTATCACCGATGTTATGTTTTACCGCAAAAAATATTATATTCATAAAAAACAGCGAAGTGAAAAATCACTTCGCTGAAAAATTATTATTTTACTATTTATTTTTTTTGCTGAACAAGGCATCTCTGATAACACTATTCGGGTCCTTTATCAGCAATATAATTATCCAAACAATGAGACCCAATGCAATAATCGAAAAACCTAAAAACGCATCGTTCAGCATATCCTCCGGAGCAGGAGTAAAATATGCTGCCTTCAACTCGGAGTACTCAAAAACCGCATCAACGAACCACATAACGGAAGCACCCCAAAAGATATAGCACGGAACGTTAAGCAAATATTTTTTTCGTTCAGCACAAAAGTACCAAACAGCAGTTGAAATAATTGCGGCAAATACGCTGATAAGTAATGTCATTATTCCATTAATTCCTTTTCTTTGGAAATTTTTGTTTCTTTAATCTTAACGACCAAAAGCATAATTCCCCAAACGGCAGTAACCAAAAGAGACATTGCAACACCGACGGTTGCCATTTCATGAAGCATTGTAACTGTATCCTCGGCGTTTGATGCGCCTGTAAGGAAGGGGAAATAAGGAGTTAACTCTCCGTGCCAAAGGTGTTCAAAGGCAAGAAGTAAAACACCGCCCCAAAGTAAATTGCGAAGCCAAGAAAGCTTTCTTGAAGCCGAAATTTTATACTCAGGAGCCTGGACAGCACCCTCAGGCAGCTTACATTCAAGCTTCTCCTGTGAAATTTCATGCTTTTTTGCGATTTGCACAGCTACGGTTGCAATAACAGCTTCTGCAGCCGGTACTACGAAACAAGCCATAATTTACCTCCGGTAAAGTAAAATTTGAATGATAAAAGTTTATCAATACTGATAATATAATAATTCTTTAATAGAAGTTTGTCAATTGAAAATTGTCTAAAATTTCATAAATAAACAGATTTTTTTGTTTTGACTTATTTTCTTATGATTATTGACAATTGTATGAATAAAAGCGTAAAATATATCCAAATAAATTTTATCGGGTGAATATTATGGATAAAGTAAGAGTAATTGAAATAAAACAAAGTGTTTTTAAAAATAATGACGAACAAGCCGAAAAGCTGAGAGGCGAGCTTAAATCCAAAGGGGTATTTTTATTAAACCTTATGTCCTCTCCCGGTTCAGGTAAAACCACCACACTGAAAGCTACAATAAATGCGCTTAAAGATAAGCTGAAAATCGGTGTTATGGAAGCTGATATTGACAGCGATGTTGATGCAATAAAAATTGCCGAAACAGGTGTAAAATCAATTCAGCTGCACACAGGAGGGATGTGCCACCTTGATGCAGCCATGACTAAGCAAGGTGTTGAGGCTCTCGGCACCGATGGGGTTGAACTTGCAATTCTCGAAAATGTCGGAAATCTTGTTTGTCCTGCAGAATTTGACACAGGTGCCGTTAAAAATGTAATGATATTATCTGTTCCCGAGGGTGACGATAAACCGCTTAAATATCCTCTTATGTTTAAGGTAAGCGATGTTGTGCTTATCAACAAAATCGATGTTTTACCTTATTTTGATTTCGATGTTGAAAAATGCAAGGAATATATCAAGCACAGAAACCCAAACGCAAAAATCTTTCTTATCTGCGCCAAAACAGGCGAGGGGATTGAAGAATGGGCTACTTGGCTTAATGATGAAGTCAGAGAATGGATTGACAAATAAAATAAATGATAATAAAAAACGCTTGATGAAAATCAAGCGTTTTTTTATGTCTGGAACAATTAATTGTTAAAAGCGCCTTTAATTGACTCCAACGTTGCTGTAAGGTCACTCTGAGGAACAAGCATTGATATGTCTACTTCAGAAGTAGTTATCATTATTATGTCTGTATTAGCTTTTGCGGCAGCCGCAAACACCTTGGCGGCTACACCGGGTTGACCTTTCATAGCTTCTCCGAAGACAGATATTTTGCAGTTTCCATTGCTTACCGAAAGTTTAACATCGGGATACAAATCTCTTATTTTAGCGGAAAGCTCCAAAATTTTTCCCAAATCGTCACCGCTGACGGTAAATGACAAATGCGGCTTGTTGCTGTGCGGTGGTGTTTGAGAAATCATATCAACATCAATATTATTTGTAGAAATCATATCGAAAATTTTTGATATGGTATTCATATCGGCAGGTGAATCGTTGAGTGAAACAAGCGTCACATCTTCGACTACTGATATATTTTGAATGGTTTTCATACAAACGACCTCCTTATTTAGCATCAACAAGCTGACGCATATTGTATAGTCCTGCAGGTTTTCCCTCTAAGAAGAGAGCGGCATTTATTGCACCTGTTGCAAAAAGCTCCTTGGAACGCGCTGAATGAGAAATTGTAATTATCTCATCATGACCCGCAAAAATTATTTCATGCTCGCCGACTATTGTTCCGCCGCGAATCGAATGAATGCCGATTTCGTTTTTGCTGCGCTTTGCTCTTTTCGAGTGTCTGTCAAACTCATATTTCGGTTTAACTGACAATGCATCGGATATGCTGTCTGCAAGCATAAGAGCTGTTCCTGAGGGCGCGTCAATCTTTTGATTATGGTGTGCTTCGACAATTTCAATATCAAAAGAGCCTTCAAGTACACGTGCAGCCTTGGCGGCAAGCTCCGATATTAAATTTACGCCGATAGACATATTCGCCGAGAAAAACATAGGGACTGTTTTTGAGCACTCATTTATATCGGCAATTTGCTCTTCGCTGAGGCCTGTGGTAGCTACAACCGCAGGGCACTTTTTTGCTGAAGCATATTCCAAAAGTCCGCTCAAAACAGACGGGTGAGAGAAATCAATTATCACATCGGCATCAACACCGCTGATTGAGTCAAAAGATTTAAACACCGGAAATTCCGCTTTTCCGTCACCTATATCTACGCCGGCAACTATTTCGCAGTCGTTTCTTGAGGAAACACAGTCTCGTATAACATGGCCCATTTTGCCGAAGCAACCGCTTAAGATTATTCTTATCATTTTTTCACATCCGTAAATCTTAATAATTACTTAATTAGTCCGTACTTTGCCAAAACTTTTCTCAAGTGTTCGGTCTTTTCCTCGGACATATCGCATAACGGCAGTCTGAGAGGACCGACGTCAAAGCCCATCATACGCATTGCAACTTTGACGGGGATGGGATTAACATCCATAAACAGAGCGTTGCAAAGCTCGAGATACTTAAGCTGAAGCTCGGCACTCTTTTTAAAGTCACCGTCAAGTGCGGCAGCGGCAATATTATGAGCCTCCTGCGGCATAACATTTGAAAGAACTGAGATAACGCCCTTGCCGCCGAGAGACATAATCGGAGTTATTTGATCATCATTACCTGAATAAACGGCAAAATCATCGCTGCAAAGGGAAATGGTTTTTGCTATTGAAGACAAATTTCCTGTAGCCTCTTTAGCGGCATAAATGTTTTTATGCTTTGAAAGTTCGGCATAAGTTTCCGGTTTAATTTCACAACCGGTTCTACTCGGTACATTGTACAAAATAATCGGTGTGGAGACACGGTCGGCTACATAAGTAAAGTGTTTAATAAGACCTTCCTGAGAAGCCTTGTTATAGTAAGGAGTTACCATAAGCAGACCGTCAACGCCGGCTTTTTCGGCCTCATTTGACAAATTCAAAGCATATGCTGTGTCATTGCTTCCGGTTCCTGCTACTACGGGAATTCTTCCGGCAACAACATCAACTGTGTACTTGATTACTTCTGTGTGCTCCTCATGAGAAAGTGTGGCACTTTCACCTGTGGTACCGCATATAACGATACAATCGGTTGAATTAGCTATTTGGTATTCAAGAATTTCTTTAAGTGCCGGATAGTTCACCTTACCGTCAGAAGTAAACGGGGTAATTATCGCAACACCTGCACCTGTAAAAATGGGCTTTTTCATTGTTATCCCTCCGAATAAAATCAGTCCATGTAGCCTTCGGCACAAAGAAGTTCCGCAAGGAGAACAGCTCCGCCTGCAGCGCCTCTCAGCGTGTTATGAGAAAGGCATACAAATTTATAGTCGTACTGGGTATCTTCACGAAGTCTGCCAATTGATATAGCCATACCATGTTCAAGCCCTCTCTGCAGTTTCGTCTGAGGAAGATTATCCTCGGTAAAATAGTTAAGGAACTGTTTGGGAGCACTGGGGAGCTCGAGCTCCTGAGGTCTGCCTTTGAAATTCTTCCAAATTTCAAGCATTTGCTCCTTGGTGGGCTTATTTTCAAATCTTACGAAAACCGCGCCCATATGACCGTTTGAAACGGGAACGCGAAGACACTGAGCAGTAAAATTGGGGGAGGTGGCGTCAACAATTTTGTCGCCCTCAATGTGACCCCAAATTTTAAGCGGTTCTTTTTCGGATTTTTCTTCCTCGCCGCCGATAAAAGGTATTACGTTATCGACCATCTCGGGCCACGTATCAAACGTTTTTCCTGCTCCGGAAATAGCTTGATAAGTGCAAACCAAAACATCTTTTACACCGAATTTCGAGAGCGGGAACAAGGCGGGAACATAACCCTGAAGCGAGCAGTTAGGCTTAACGGCAATAAAACCGCGCTTTGTACCGAGACGCTTTCTCTGCGACGGTATAATTTCTATGTGTTCGGGATTAAGCTCGGGAAGAACCATAGGAACATCGGGGGTGTGTCTGTGAGCACTGTTGTTTGAGACAACGGGGCACTCGGCCTTTGCATATCTCTCTTCCAATGCTTTTATTTCATCTTTTTTCATATCTACGGCGCAGAAAACAAAATCAACCATAGAAGCGATTTTTTCAACATCTTCCGTAGCATTCATTACTACCATATCTTTAACGGCGTCGGGAATATCCTCATCCATGCACCATTTGGCTCCTACAGCCTCTTTATATGGTTTGCCGGCTGATCTTGAGCTTGCGGCAAGTACCTTTATGTTGAACCAAGGATGTTCGCTCAGCAATGTGATAAATCTTTGTCCTACCATGCCGGTCGCACCGATAATACCAACATTATAATTTTTTCCCACTTGTATTTACCTCCAAAAAATGTTATTCTATTGTCTGCAAAAAAAGACCGGTTAAAAAACCGGTCATCATTTGTCAAAATAAGGCTTGCATTATCAGGAAAGATAATGTCGATAGCTCTCCATCACAACAAAATGATGACAGTCGCATTGCTGTTAACAATGTGCCCAAAAAGCATTGCCCGGAGCAATTGCTTTTTTCGGCAAAAATCCCTTTCACATATCGGTTATCAACGTCCGGCGTCTGTCAAAATGCTACTGATGATTTCTGCACCTCTATCGCAGTTTTACTTATAATATCATTTTTATTATATATAGTCAAATATTTTTGAAAAATTTATATACATATCGGAGATAAGCCATGAAAAAGCATGATTTTTATTATGATTTACCAAATGAACTTATTGCGCAGACTCCTATTGAGCCTCGTGATGCGTCAAGAATGATGGTTGTCAATAGGCAAACAGGGGAAATTGAGCACAAGCATTTTTATGATGTTGTAGACTATTTAAATCCCGGCGACTGCCTTATTTTAAATGACACCAAGGTTTTGCCGGCACGACTTTACGGTATTAAAGATGAAACCGGCGCAAAGGTTGAATTTCTGCTTTTAATGCAAAAAGAAAAAGACGTATGGGAAGTAATTACCGGCCCCGGAAAGAAAGCAAAGACCGGCTCCAAATTTACATTTAACGACGGTATATTATATGCCGAAATAACCGCTGTGCTTGACAACGGAGACAGAATCGCTAAATTTACGTACGATACCGACAAATTCGGTAATTTCTTTGAGGTACTTGACAAAATCGGTGAAATGCCGCTTCCGCATTACATCACGCACAAGCTCGAGAACGCTGACCGTTATCAAACGGTATATGCTAAGGAGCTCGGATCTGCCGCAGCTCCTACGGCAGGTCTTCATTTTACGCCGGAGGTTTTACAAAAGATAAAGGATAAAGGCGTAAAAATCGGCTATGTAACCTTACACGTAGGCATAGGCACTTTCAGACCGGTTAAAACCGAAAATATCGAAGAACATAAAATGCATTCGGAGCACTATCATCTTCCAAAAGAGACGGCAGATCTCATAAACGAAACACACAATAACGGCGGAAGAGTGGTAGCGGTAGGAACTACCTGCTGCCGTACTCTCGAAAGCGTGGCAACATACTGCGGTGAAATATGTGAAAAGGATGATTGGACAAGCATTTTCATATATCCTGGTTATAAATTCAAATGCATTGATGCGCTTATTACAAATTTTCATCTACCTGAAAGTACGCTTATAATGCTTGTATCGGCTTTTTATAACAGAGACGACGTTTTGAAGGCATACGAAGAAGCAGTTAAAGAGAAATACAGATTTTTCAGTTTTGGCGACTGTATGCTCATTGTTTGATTTAAGGAGATTTTATGTTAAAAGTTATTAAAAAGGTCGGCAATGCAAGGCTTTGCGATTTTGAAACCGTACACGGAACCATACACGGAACCATACACACCCCGGCATTTATGAACGTAGCAACGGCGGGCGCAATAAAAGGCGGTCTTTCTGCCGTTGATCTTGAAAATATCGAAACACAGGTTATGCTGTGCAACACATACCACCTTCACGTAAGACCGGGGGATGATTTAATTCACGACCTCGGCGGTCTTCACAAATTCACGGGGTGGAGCGGTCCTATTCTTACAGACAGCGGCGGATTTCAGGTCTTTTCGCTTGCTAAACTCCGCAAAATAAAAGAAGAGGGCGTCAGCTTTAATTCTCATGTAGACGGTCGCCGTATTTTTATGGGACCGGAAGAAAGCATGCAAATACAATCTCATTTGGGCTCTACCATTGCCATGGCTTTTGACGAGTGTGTTGAAAATCCTGCCGAATATTCATACTCCAAACAGTCATGCGCACGAACTGTAAGATGGCTTAAAAGATGTAAGGCTGAAATGGAAAGACTAAATTCTCTGCCTGACACCATAAATAAAAACCAACTCTTATTCGGAATCAATCAAGGTTGCACTTTTGATGATTTGCGTATAGAAAATATGAAAGAGATTGCCGATTTGGATCTTGACGGATATGCCATAGGCGGGCTTGCCGTCGGCGAACCCAAGGAAGATATGTATCGTATCATTTCGGCTGTTGAGCCGTATATGCCTGCGCAAAAACCGAGGTATCTTATGGGTGTAGGCACGCCCGGCAATATAATCGAAGGTGTAAGCAGAGGCGTTGACCTTTTTGACTGCGTAATGCCGAGCCGCAATGCAAGGCACGGTCATCTTTTTACTCACGCCGGTATTATAAATCTCAATAATGAAAAATATAAAAGAGATGATACCCCGATTGAGCCGGGCTGTAACTGTCCGACCTGTCGAAATCACTCAAAGGCCTATATAAGACATTTGTTTAAAGCAGGGGAAATGCTTGCATTTAGACTTGCCGTAACGCACAATCTTTATTTCTATAATAAATTGATGGCCGACATCAGATTGTCTTTAGAAAATGATACATTCCCCGAGTTTAAGAAGCAATATGTTGATATACTTGACACAAGAATATAATTCGTCTTATTTTATATCTATGTTGTATTTATCTATAATATAAACACAAAAAAGAATTCATATCTGCTGTTCGTTTTGAATGGCAGATTTTTTCTTTAGAACCAAAACCGAGCATTAAAAAGATATTTAACGCTTAATATAATCAGTAAAACACCCTCCACTTTCATTTAAAAAGCAGAGGGTGCTTTAATTGTTGCGTTAAGAGTTAAGTATATTAACGATTAAATTATTTCAACTTCTTTTCTTGTTAATATATCCAACAATAAATACTATAACAAAATATATACCGCCTATTGTTAAAGTTACATCAGCGCTGACATTATATAAATGAGTATCTGGTGCGTATTCCTTTATAACTCTGTTTACAGCTATAATGATCAATAAAACCGGTAGTAAATATGCTATCACCTTCCAAGGGGCCTTCTCTTTTCTGTACTTTATAAGACCGTAAACATCCATTCCGAAAATTACCAACAACATAATCATGTATGTCGGCATATCCATAGAATTTATTAAGGTCAATATATAATCCTCCTTTTAATAGCCAATCCATGCTTTTTTCCACAGAGGTACTTGCTTGAATAGCACAAATCAATAAAAACAAACCTTATGCCAATCTCCAAGATGCAATAACGGTCTTGATTTTTGGTTGTAAGGCATAATAATTTGATTGCCCTTGGCACTTGCCTCTTTGCAAACTGTACCAAGACCGCTGCCGTTTCGATAAGGGAGAAACTCTTGATTAGATAATACTATGAAGTCAGCTCTTAAAAAAAATCCTTCAAACAGCGGCACAATTTGATAATAAATAGGTTCATCAGAATTAACGGCACGTTTCCGCTTTCCGCTAAATGAACACTGAGTAAATTGATTATTGCTTACTTCAACATAATCAAGAAGGTATATTACTCTTGATTGCACATAGTAAGTAATACCAATAAGAACTAATGAACAGATTATCAAAAGAATGTTCTCTTCATCTCTATATTCAATACAAAATGCAGCAGTTGCAACGACAACAGCCACCTCCACACATACCAAACTTATATGGCCCGCTATCCAGTATTTTGACAAATATATTTTCATACAATCACCTCTGATTAAAACAAGTCAATAATAGATTGCAGTATGGAAATGTTACCACCCATCGCAAAATTAGCCGCAAACCCTTTTACCGTCACCATTATACATTTTATAATACAAGCGGTCAAGATTATCGTATAAAACGTATAAAATCCGAGTTGTCGTTTAGCAAAGAAACTGCTTACCGGTAGACAATTTAAGAAAGCATAAGGATATTGCGAAAATATTTAATAAACAGTTTATTAATTTTAATGTTAATAGTTGCAAATTTTTATATTTATATGTATAATAATTTGGAATTATAAATTGGAGGAACTCAAATGAACAATTATTTAATGTTATTAGAGGCCAGTACTTCAGCCTCGGGCAAAGGCTCTTTTCAAATGATTATTTTGATGGTCTTGCTTTTTGTCGGTATGTATTTTCTGATGATTCGTCCTCAGAAAAAACAGCAAAAAAAAGAGCAGGAGATTCGTGAGAATACTCAGGTTGGCGACGAAATAACAACCATCGGCGGTATAGTCGGCAAGGTTGTTACCGTTAAAGAGGATTCTCTTATAATCGAAACAGGCGCAGACAAAAACAAGATGAAAATAACCCGTTGGGCTATTCAAACAAATGTTACTGCAAATGAGAAGATTAAAGCCGAAAGGGAAGCCGCAAAGGCTGCCGCTCTTAAAGCTAAAGAAGAAAAGGCAAAAGAAAAGGCAGATAAAAAGAACAAAGACTGAGAATAAGCGTTATAAAAGAATTCACCCTCTCATAGTAATCTATGAGGGGGTGTTTTTATGCGTAAACAAAAAAATTATGTTTTACCGTTTTGGCTCAAAAGCATCATAGCGGGATTTATATCGTTCATTTTTGAATCCCTAATGTTTTTGGGCGCATCAGCCTTTATACTGAAATCAGAATCATTTTCGGCCAATCGTTATCCATTAATATCCTATGCTGTTTTTGCCGTTTCGGTTATAGTTTGTTCGTTATTAACTATGAATAGAACTAAAAACAAGGCGGCACTCTGCTGTTTTATATCGGAACTCTGCTTATTGCTGCTAAATTTTCTGACAATAGCAATTATAAATGATTTAACGCTGAATATTAAAAGCTTATTGCTTATTCCAATCTGTTTTGTCTTGTCGGCTGTGATTGTTGTTATAGTCAAAGTAAAAAAATAATAGGCATTAACCGCAAACTTCAGTCATAAAATGTACAAGTTTAAACAGGAGGAATTGAAATGGAAATCAAAGCTTTAAGAACTAAAAAGATAAAAGCCGCAAAGATTGGAATATTGAGCCAAAAAATGTTTCTGCTTATGACGGTTTTTATTATAGGACTTGTTTTTGGCACTATGAGCTTAAGAAATCCGGGAGATGACTATGCACTAAAAATTCAATCTTTCATTAAGAATTATTTTCTTGCCAAATCGTCACAGTCGTTATTCACTATTTTTGCCACAACGTTACTTCGCGACTGCGTGTTTTTATTAATACCGTTTATATTCGGATTATGTCTTATAGGCGAACCTATAGCGTGGCTTGAGCCGGTTTTTCGCGGACTCGGAATAGGCTTGATATCCGGATATTTATACAGAACATATAATATTGACGGTATGAAATTTTACGGCATTGTTATGTTAATTCCGTTTGTACTGTCTTCATCAATAATGCTGGCGGCGTGCCATGAAAGCATACTTATGTGCAGAGACATAAACAGGAAAATTAAGGATAATACCGTGATACCGAACAAATTTATAAAGCTGTATTTGATTAGATATGCGGTTTTGCTTGTATCCGAAATACTGATTTCAATAATTTCGACAATAAATATAAGATTTTTAGCCGAAAAGCTCACTCTTCCTTTTTAGAAGGATTTTTATTCGCTTTACTTGCTTTAACCTCAGCCAACGGATTAGCTTCGGAGGCTTTTCTTAGTTGTTCATCAACAATATGAGTATAAATCTCCGTTGTGCCGAGATTTTCATGACCCAATATATCCTTTAATACCAATACATCAACATGCCCGTGCTGGTACATAAGAGTTGCGGCGGTATGGCGAAGCTTATGTGCCGAAAAACCTCTGTTGCCGAGACCCGCTTTGTCCAAATACTCATAAACAATATGCTGTACGGTTTTAGGACTTATGCGTTGAAGCCGTGAGCTTAAAAACAACGCGTCTTTGTCCTTTTCTTTTAAACCGTCTTTGGGCCGAACCGCCATATAGTTTTTAATAGCATCCATACAAGCGTCATTTAAATATATTGTACGTTGTTTGTTGCCTTTACCTGTTATCGTAATTGTATTATTGTCTCTTATATCATTATAGTTGATTGAAACAAGCTCTGACAAACGCAGTCCGCAATTTAAAAACAAAACAAGTATGCAATAATCCCGTTCTTTATGTTTTCCGTCAACGCTGCCGAGCAATTTAAGGCTCTCATCAAGAGTCAGATATTTCGGCTGTGATTTTTTGAGCTTAGGCGTTTCGAGCTCAAGCATTGGGTTTTCCTTAAAAAACATTCTCTGTACAGTCAGATATTTATAGAACATTCTGATTGAAGTAACTTTACGTGCTCTTGCCGCCGAATCATTATTGCGCTCATTTTTGCAATATGATAAAAAGGCATATGCATCCATTAAAGTCACATTTTTCAGAAAGTCTATATCAACATCTGTTATGTCAATTTTGTCAAACTCCTCGGAGGAGGGGACAAGCCCTTTTTGCCTCTTCAGAAAGCGCAAAAACATTTTTAAATCCAACGCATATTCATCAATGGTAAGCGATGATTTATTTTTAACAACATAAATGTGGTTTAAAAATTCTTTAAGTATAATAGGCAGATCGTCAGCAGTACTGTATTTCATTGTTAAAGAGCACCTCCGTGTGAAACCGTTTCACATATGCTGATTAAATATATGAATTTGCCATAACACCGAACCGGAGTTCGTAAATTATGCCCAGGCAAATAAAGTAAGGATAATACGTTATTAAATTATGACTGTATCAATTATACAATAAACTGCAAGAATTGTCTATTTATAGAATAATTTAGCTCTGCTAATTCTGCAAATCCAAACAAAAATAATCAATAAAACAATGCAATGAATTAACATAGAGAAAACTAATTAATGAAATAATTATTAAAATAATTTATAATATTTTTTATAAAGTAAATAATGCCGTAATTTAAGTAAAATGTAGATAACATTGCAGATAAAGTTAACAACGCCGACTTAAGCCATACATTACTTTTAAAGGCAATAAACACCATCAATAACCCTAAAACCACCGGAAATGAGCGAAAGCGATTATACGGTAATTTCAAAGTAATTTAAGGACTTTTCCTGTTTTAACTCCCCCTAATTATACAAAACATCTATTTTGTATAATTGTTAATTTCAAAAAAAGCCTAAAATCCTTTAGCACCTGCTCCGGTTGAAGCAATTAAAAGAAACTGCTATAAATATCGAAAAATGGGATTAAGTCAAACACTGCGATTTAATCCCATTTACTTCATCTTTTTAATTATAATTACAGCTTCAGCTTATATCCGCTGCATTTCTGTTCTAACATGGCTTTAATCACATCTACAGCATAAGCCGCAGCTTCTACCGGCGGCATACCGAATCTGCTTATATTTGAAATTACCGTATAATCGCTTTCGCTCATTTCCGGATGAGGTTTGTATGCAATATACGCGCTCATACTTTCATCTGTAAGAAGTCCCGGTCTTTCTCCTATAAGCACGCAAACAACCTTTGCGTTTAGCAAAGGGCCTATTTCACGGGCTGTATTTACTCTGCAATACCGTACAAAGAACGGCTTTCCAACACTTATGCCTTCTTCTTCAAGTCCGAGATGCAGTATCGGTAACATATTTGGAACGTTTGCTTTTATTGACGGTGCAGACAACCCATCACCGCAATAAATTTGAACATCAGCACCGTATGTCGCGTTTTTTAGCAGAAAGTCTTTAGTTTCTTCGTCAAACAATCTTCCGTAATCAGGACGTGTTAACATCTCATATTTATCGTGACATTTTGTCCTTACTTCAAAAACACCGAGATCATCTAAGGTTTCTTTACTGACTTCACTCATAACTGCATCGTTTGCCGCAGCATGTGCCGCCCTGAAGTCAAGATATGCTTTTGTTTTATATCTGCTGCCTGCCCTGCCTATTTCCAATCGCGCAGGCGTTGCACTTCTTAGACTGTCAAAATAATCGCCCATACCTTACACCGTCCGTTTACAGAAATATTCGCGGATTCCCCGCGTTTTTGCCAAGATGGCCGTTTTCCCAAATGCCGTAACCCTCAAGCCATTGCTTGAACTCTTCTATCGGCGATAGACCAAGCATTTCCCGTATCGCCGCGATATCATGGTAAGAGGTTGATTGGTACATAAGCATTACATCATCGCTCTGCGGAATCGACATAACATAATGACATCCCGCAGAAGCCAACATAACCAATAGTGAATCGCTGTCATTTTGATCAGCCTTCATATGATTAGTGTAGCAAATATCACAGCCCATAGGCAAACCGTGCATGTGTCCGCAAAAATTATCCTCAAGAGCGGCGCGTATCAGTTCCTTAGTATCATAAATATATTCGGGTCCTATAAAGCCTACGACTGTGTTGACAAGAAAAGGATTGTAATGACGAGCAAGGCCATAGCACCTACTCTCCATAACAAGCTGGTCTGCGCCGTTATGAGAATTAGATGACAACTCACTTCCCTGCCCTGTCTCAAAATACATATAATTAGGACCGATTGACGTACCCTTACTTGCCATCAATTCGTTCGCTTCCGCGAGCATGTCAACATCTGTTCCGAAAGAAGCGAGAGCTTTTTCGCTTCCGGCGATTGACTGAAAACAGAGATCCATGGGTGCCCCGCTTTTTAAAGCCTTTAATTGTGTCGTGATATGGCTCAAGACACATATTTGAGTGGGTATTTTTAAACGGCTCTTTACATCGTTAAACAGATTGAGAATATCAGTTGTGCTCTTGACATTATCAATGGCAGGGTTAAGGCCTAAAACCGCATCACCTGCGCCGTATGATAAACCCTCAAGCAGCGAAGCTGTTACACCTTTTACATTATCGGTAGGATGATTAGGTTGTAAACGTACTGCAAATGTTCCTTTTTTGCCTATCGTCGTATTACATGTAGCCTCGATATGTAATTTGCGTGAAACGTACATCAGATCGAGATTCCCCATAAGTTTAGCCAAAGCGGCTATAACCTCGGAGGTCATACCACGGGCTTTTTTTAGAATTTCATCTCCGCTAATCATATTGTCGAGTATAGCTTCACGTAATTCACCTATTGTAAGTGATTTAATTTTGTCATATTCTTTTGTGTCAAGATCACCGAGAATTATTCTTGTTACCGCATCTTCATTTGCAGGAACAGCAGGCTCTGCCGTAATTTCTTCGACTGTTAAATCGCTCAAAACTTCTTTTGCGGCTATTCGTTCTTTGGCGTTAGCGGCAGCAATCCCTGCGAGCGAATCACCGCTTTTTTGCTCATTGGCTTTAGCCAAAACCTCTTTAATTGAAGAGAATTTATACCTGTTGCCCAAAAGTACAGTTTCTAACTTCATTTCTTTTTTCCTCCGAAAACAAGGGTTTTAACAACTACCGGTACGGCCTTATTGCCTGCAATAGGTTCACCGATATCTATATAATCGTCTGACTTACACTCGATACCGTCAAGACAAATAAAGGGATACTTTGGAGGCAACCGTCTGCGAAGACATTGCCCCAAGGCTTTTGAAAAATCTTCCTTAAGAATCACAACTAATGTTGTATTGTTATTAATCAATTCTTTACAAGCAGTTACTATCTTTTCAGAAAGAGTATCGACGTCTTTGAATGACGGGGATTTCTCTCCTCTTATGCATATGGCGCACGCCTTATCGGATACACGCTCAAGCGATTCGATACACGGCAGATTTTTAATCGGTAATGCAACATCGGCATACTGTATGGTGCTTCCCGAAATATCCATACTGAATTGGCCTGCTCCGATAACTGTCGCCCGTATAGGATTATCAAGCTCAGTTATAACCTTGCACGGATAAGTTTCGGTGTCGTTTCTAATTTCATCGGCAAGAATAACGCCGATATCACCGTATTTAAATAAATTATCCGTTTTTTCCTGCATACATTCAGAAACTCCGCCTGAAAAAGTAACGATTTCGGGGATGTATTTCCCGGATAGCAAACTATCGGTTATTAACTCGGTTTCAATAGTTTTTTCTTTACAAAAACCCAAAGCCTCTTTGATTTTTGAGGCAAGTATAGAGCAAAGCTTATGAATCGAATTTATGCTATCCGCATCATCAAAGCTTTTTATGTTTATGCCATTTGCGCGGCACAAATTTAATAACGACGATGATATAAAAACGCCATCGTCGTTACTTTTTCGTACGAGTCTGCCGCCGATATTTAAGCAACAGGTTTCAACACAACTTCCGTTTACAAATACAGAGATATTGGTAGTGCCGCCGCCTATGTCAACATTAGCGGTACATTTTCCCTCGTTTTCGCTGATAACGTCTGCCCCGGCGCCTTTGCCGGAAAGATAAGACTCAAGTTCGCTACCCGCCTGGGCTGCAATAAAATCGCCTGCAAATTCAGATACGGAAGAAATAACCTCCGAGGCGTTTTCTCTGCAGGCACTCTCGCCTGTAACTATAACAGCCCCGCATTTCAGCTCATCCGGTGTTACGCCGGCTTTTTTATATTGTCCTTTAATAATTGCTGTAACGGCACGGGCGTCAATTTTACCGTCGGGTAAAAGCGGTGTAAAAACAACATCACTTTTAAATAAAACCTTTTTTGATGTTATATGCACGCTCGGAACTGTACCGAAGCCCTCCGTCACACCTATGCCGATGCGGCTTATAACAAGATGAGTGGTTGTAGTGCCGATGTCTATTCCGGCACTCAGCATACTTTCCGTTTTCATATTAAGCCTCTTCGACCGCAGATAATGATTCTGCCGCCATTTCTGCTTCTATTGTTGATTTTTTTCTGCGATGAATAATAAATCTGTTGCACGGATAAGTCCATAATGTCGGAATCGTCATTCCGATAAGCTTTATAACCAGATCCCAAAGGTTGCCGGTAAGGTTGTGAGATTGTGCAAAGGTTGTCATTGCAGACCCTATCCAACCGTTGGCAAAAATTGTAAACACAACCATAATTGCATATAAAATCATACTAAGTGTCGGATTCACATCAGCTTTAAATGTAATTTTTCGATTGAGAATAAATGCAATTGCATATCCGATTGTTGTAGAAATGAGATAAGTATAAAGATAGCCTTTTGAGGTTATACCGATCATATTAAGTGCATCATTTACAACAGGCACTGAAGTAAGAACTTTAAATGCTGTATTCAGTAAAACCATATGTACAATCAACTCAACAGCAGATGAACTGCCCCCGGCAATCGAGTATTTAATAAACTTCCAAAGCTCAGCGTGTTTTTTTGACCAACGCGTAAATCCGTTATCTTTTTTAGTTTCGCTCATTTTTATCCTCCAGTAATTATAAGAATTTTGCAAGTAAAATGATTAGAATTATAATTGCAGCAATAATACCGATTGTTTTAACAATCATGGGTATGGCGGCATCGACCGTAGTCGGAGCTTTACTGGAAAGATAATCAAAAACAGGTCTTGACACTTTTTTGCCGACTAAATCTTCATATGTTCTCGAGTATGTCTTATAGCTGTCAGGTTCCTTTTCGTCAAGTATAAAACATCTGACACCACGCTTGGTTCTGTTACCGTAAGCATTAAATCCGGATGACGGGGTAAAACCGAGATCGACGTTTTTATAAGTACCGATAAAATTATTTTTATGGTCGTGACCTACATAGACTGCCATTATATCACCGCATTCTGAAAGGGCGTCGAATTCGCCGCTGTTGACATCGGGAATTGACGGCGGCTCTTTAAAAGTTCCGCCGACTCTGCATGTTTTTCCGAGTCTGTAATACTCGTGTTTATGCGTCCTGTATGCTTGAACAGCTTTTCTTTCATTCTTTTTAACTCTTCTTAGAATACAATAGTATTCCGGAAGCGGTATATGCTGGAAAACTATCGAAGGCACATATTTTCCGTTTTTTTCTTTAAGCTCATCGCGTTTTGCTTTATACCAAGAAATTATTTTTTTATCAAATGCTTCATATCCGCCACCTTTTGCATCGGTGCCGCTGTCAAAAAGATACAAATTGAAAGCATCTCTGTCGGAACCGTCCGAGGCTTTAATAGGTATATTATATGTACCACCGCCGTCTATGCCTTCAGCTTGAGTTCCTATGCAATTTGGCAGGGCTTTATATATATCGTTAAACTGATCTTTATTGGAGATACCTACCTGCCTATCGTGATTACCGAAGGTTACGGCAAACGGTATGTTGCGTTTTGTAACAGGTTCAAGCAATGTGTTGATCGTTTTTGCAACGGCGTTCTCAAGTTCTTTCCCCTTTCCCTTGTATGACACTCCATATCCTTTGATTTGGTCGCCGGTATACACAACAAGATCCGGTTTTTCGTCTTCAATTGCCGCATCGAGCAGAGCCATAGTGTCAGGCGATACTTTAGGTATCTCCTGCATATCGGTAATCTGCATAATTTTAAATAGCCCGTCTTTGTTCATTCTCATAAGACATTTCTCCTACAAACACAAAAAAATAAAGGGACACGATGAGTATAAGCAATACTCATTGCGTCCCCTTTGACGTTGTATATTCAAGTACTATAAGATAGTAACACGTTAAAAGCTGATTTGTCAACCTAATTTACGTTAAATTATTGTAAAATGTCTGTTTTAAGTAATTCACGATTCAGCCGCAGGACCGTTTTCGGAGTCTTTTTTATTTTTGCTGAGAAGCGCAAGCAGCTTTTCCTGAGCCTTTTCCCCATCGCCGAAAATTCTTCCTGCCGCATAGTCAAGAAGATATAATCCGTTAATGCTGATACCCTTATATTTCTGACCGTATTTCTTTGCAACGTGCTTTGCTGAAAGTGCGACGGTAGAGACGGTACCTATTGCCAAAATATCACCGAAAAGATTTGACCATCTGTTTTTTCTCATTATATCACGTAGTCCTTTCTTTTTTATAACTGCTGTTCCGATAGAGGTATTATACTACCTATATCTGTTAGGACATCGCCGTTTAACGACTGCGGCGTTATTCCATAGTTTTGCAAAAATGCTTTTATTCGGTCTTTATCGCTGTGCATTTCAAAATTGCCCAAAAAAAGCAAAATATCTCGCGAAATCATCGCGGAACACCCGCCTATAAATCCGTAATCAAACCCATTCAGCCTAACACTGCCTTTGCTGACTTTTAAAACATCGTATCCGTTATTGAGTAGGACTTTTTCTATGCCCGAGTCATCGGTTATTACGGCGTTTTCTCTTACAGGACACAGCGAACACTTTGTATAACCCTGTTTAACATCGATTATACGCAAATTTCTGGATATGGCAACACCTAATATTTGCGGCGAAACTGTTTTACTGTTGCATATAAAATCGGTCCCGATGATAACGCAGTTAAAAGGCACGTCCAATGGGTATTCGTAACCTAAATTTTCATCGGCGATAACAGCTTTACCTCCGACGGAATCAATCCACTCCCCTATCCTGCGCTGTGTCTTGCTTAAATAATACAAGCCACTGCCAAACGACATAACTGACATATCAATATGTCCTCTCACGGGAGCTTGTAAAGCTTTTTCGGAGTCTCCGACAATAGTTTTAATACCCAAAGCGTTAAAATCGTTTATAAAGGGCTCTGCGGCGGCACCTACTATTATTTCTTTTAAATCAGAGTCGGGCAAAAACGGATTTTTTAAAAAATGCTTCATGTTAATTAATTATTGCTTCAAACGCCTGTCTTATGTTGCTTACACCGATTACTTCAATATCGACTTTTAAGTTTCCGGCAATTTTCTTTAGATTGTATTTTGGAACTATGCATTTTCCAAAGCCCAATTTTGCCGCCTCTTTAATGCGCTGTTCGCAGGAGTTTACCGCTCTTATTTCGCCGCCGAGTCCGATTTCTCCGAATGCGAGAACATCCTCCGGCACAGGCTTGTCCTTAAGACTTGAAACAATCGCCAACGCAATAGAGAGATCCGACGCAGGTTCATCAACTTTAAGTCCGCCTATAATATTTATATAGCAATCCATATTGCCGAGAAAATAGCCGGCACGCTTTTCAAGAACGGCTATCAGCATTGACATTCTGTTATAGTCGACTCCGTTTGCCATTCTTCTCGGAGTGCCGAAGCCGGTAGGCGTTACAAGACTTTGCACCTCAGCCATTATTGGTCTTGAACCCTCCATAATGCAAGCGACGCACGAGCCGGAAGTGTTTTTCGGTCGCCCGGAAATGAGCATCATCGACGGATTTTCCACCTCGTTAAGTCCGCTGTCAAGCATTTCAAAAACACCTATTTCGTTTGTGGAACCGTATCTGTTTTTCACGGCACGTAAAATGCGATATGAAAAGTTTCGGTCGCCCTCAAAATATAAAACCGCGTCAACTATATGTTCCAAAACCTTGGGTCCTGCAATATTGCCGTCCTTATTCACATGACCAACTATTATTATGGGAATATTCAAAGTCTTTGCGGTACGCATAAACATATTTGTGGTTTCTCTTACCTGAGTTATACTTCCCGAAGAAGAGCTGAGTTCCGCAATGTTCATTGTCTGTATTGAATCTATCATAACAATATCAGGTTTTTCCGCGGAAATAAGCTCACAGATATACTGTGCGTCCGTCTCGCAAAGAAGCGAAAGATTATCGGCGGTTACCCCAAGTCTTGAGGCGCGAAGCTTTAACTGGTGTGCTGATTCCTCTCCCGATACATATAAGATTTTAAGATTACTGTCTAAATACTGACATATCTGCAAAAGCATTGTGGATTTGCCGATACCGGGGTCGCCGCTTAAAAGGACAAGCGAGCCCTTAACCAAACCGCCGCCGAGGACGCGATTAAGTTCGTGCAGTCCCGTGTCGTATCTATGCTCGGTATCAGTAACAATATCGTTTAATTTATATACTTTTCCGTGGAAATTGTCCGAATAAGCTCTTTTTGCCGTAACGGTTTGCGGAGCTTTCACTTCCTCGTTCATTGTGTCCCACTCATGGCATCCGGGGCACTGTCCGAACCATTTTGCAGACTCATACCCGCATTTTGAACACACAAAAACCGTTTTTAACTTTGATGCCACTATTACACATCCTTTGTATTTATATATTCCATTATTCCGAAAGCAATGGAAAATGCCATTTTTCTTTGATAATCCGAGTTTTCAAGCAATTTGTTTTCTTGCGGATTTGAAACAAATCCGCACTCAACAAGCACAGCAGTTCTTTTTGCGTAATACAGCAAATAAATATTACTTCCTGATTTCTTAATAACACGCTTATTATCATTTTGCAAAAGACTGCAAACAGAATTTTGTATGCAATTCGCCAAAACTGCACTATCGGTAGTGTTAGGCGAATAAAAAACCTGAGTACCCCAAAGCGAACTGTTGGAAAATTTATTTTGATGGATACTGACGAAGATATTGTTTTCGTCTGATTCCATTATCGACATACGCTTATGTATATCGGAAACTTTCTGCTCACGCAGAGTTTTTGCGTTACTGTCGTGTATCGACTCGTCGTCTGTTCTTGTCATAACGGTATTAAGCCCGTATGCTCTGAGGATATAATTCAGTTTATATGCGATTTCCAAATTGATTACCTTTTCCGATATGCCGTCACTCGCAACTGCTCCGCCGTCGGCACCGCCGTGCCCGGCGTCAATCACGATTGTGTATTCACATTTTCCAGGTGAATTTTCAGCCGACACATTACTTGTGGCACGTAGAAATTCAAAAACATAAAAGCCTACACAAAAAAAGCATAAAATAAATATACATATGGGAAACACCCTTTTGCTCATAAAACATCACCCGTTAAATTTTATGAGCTTTTCGTGCTGATTATTATATCTATCAGTATATCATATTTTTTGCCGTTTTCAATTAAAACGTCCTATATATGCGATTGTTTTGTTCATCATGCAAAGGTGTTCTTACACGCTAAAATCATCATTATAAATTGTATCATAATGCACTTTTGTTTTCAACAAAAAAAGAGCAAGCCTCTTGGCTCGCTCTTTATCTTTAATATCAGAAAATATTAGCCCTTAACCATATTGGCAATTTCATCGGCAAAGTTTTCTTCTTTCTTCTCAAGGCCCTCGCCCTTAGCATAGCGGATGAAAGAGGTAACCTTGATGTCTGCGCCAAGCTTCTTAGCTACGGAGTCAACATACTTCTGAACATTCATGCTACCGTCCTTAACGAACTCCTGTTCAAGAAGACAGTTTTCTTTATAATACTTGCCGACTTTACCCTCGGCAATCTTAGCAAGAACCTGATCGGGCTTGCCTGCCATCTTAGGATCCTCAGCAAGCTGAGCCTTTATTATCTCGCTCTCATGTTCAATAACGCTTGCGGGAACGCTTGCTCTGTCAAGATAAGCGGGAGACATTGCGGCAATCTGCATTGCAACGTCCTTGCCCATCTCCTTAAATTCAGCAGCAGCGGCAGTCTTTTCATCGGTATCAAAAGATACAAGAACGCCTACTGCACCGCCCGCATGAATGTAAGTTGCGGCAATACCGGTAACTCTTTCAAAACGGCGAATCTTCATATTCTCACCGATAGCAAGAACCATATCCTGAAGATTTTCCTGAACTGTTCTATCGCTTCCGTCAAGCTTCTTTGTAAGAAGATCGTCAACATCTTTGGGATCTTCATTTATAACAGTCTTAGCAACGCTGAGAACAAAGCTCTGGAACTTATCGTTCTTTGCAACGAAATCGGTCTCAGAATTGACCTCGATAATAACGCTTGTCTGCTTTGCTTCATCGGTGTAAGCCATAACTACGCCCTCGGCAGCAATTCTGCTTGCCTTCTTGGTAGCTGCGGCAAGACCTTTTTCTCTGAGAAAATCTATTGCCTTATCCATATCGCCGTCAGACTCAACGAGTGCTTTTTTGCAATCCATCATGCCAACGCCGGTTTTCTCGCGAAGAGCTTTTACATCACTTGCAGTAAATGCCATAATTTATTCCTCCAGTTAATTAAACTTAAACAGAGCCCGCACTAAAGCACGGGCTTTGCTTCCTTCAAAATTATTCCGCAGCAGCTTCGGTTTCTGCATCGGCGTTGTCTTCAGCTTCTGCAGCTGCAGCGCCCTGCATACCCTGCTTGCCCTCGATAACCGCGTCAGCCATAGCACCGGCGATAAGTTTTACGGCACGGATAGCGTCATCGTTACCGGGGATAACATAATCGATTTCATCGGGATCGCAGTTTGTGTCAACAATAGCGATAATCGGAATGTGAAGCTTCTTAGCCTCTGCAACAGCTATTCTCTCTTTTCTCGGGTCTACTATAAACATAGCAGCCGGCTGTTTCTTCATTTCGGTTATACCGCCCATAAACTTTTCAAGCTTTTCGATTTCAAGCTCGAGCTTAGCAACTTCTTTCTTGGGAAGCATATCGAATGTGCCGTCCTCTTTCATTGCCTCAAGCTGACCGAGTCTCTTAATTCTCTGCTTAATTGTAGTGAAGTTGGTAAGCATACCGCCGAGCCAACGAGCGTTAACATAAGGCATTTCGCAACGAGCGGCTTCTTCTTTAATAGAATCCTGAGCCTGTTTTTTGGTACCTACGAAAAGGATTTCCTCACCGTTGGCTGCAAGATCACGAACAAACATATAAGCTTCTTCAAGCTTTTTGACCGTTTTCTGAAGGTCGATGATATAAATTCCGTTTCTTTCTGTGAAAATGTACTCAGCCATTTTCGGGTTCCATCTTCTTGTCTGGTGACCGAAATGTACACCGGCTTCAAGAAGCTGTTTCATTGATACTACTGACATTGTTTTGTCCTCCTTATTTTATCCTCCGCACAGATCACTTTAACGCAAGACATAAAAATGCAATTTTGCGATAATCACCATGCGTGCGAATTGCGGAAGCATTATACCATTATTCAAATGTAAATGCAAGTCTTTTTCACCTATTACCGAAAATTTTTTCCTGAAGAGAATAGGCTTGGGCTTTTCTTTTTTTCTCTTCGTCATTTGACAACGTAAATGTACCGTCCGATTGTTTTAATAAAACATTGCCCTCTCTGACTTTAAAAGGCAATGAATCAACCTCAACATTTAAGAACTTACCGTCGGGACACTCTAAAACCGCAATATTGTTTTCAACCCTGTCTACAACAAAAAACTCATCCATAGCTATTTCTCCGTTGATACATAAATGTGTTCACCGTCGCTGCCAACAACAATCGTACCGCTCACATCGGTACGCTTATACTGAATACCGAGCTTGTCGAGCATATCGAGAGTTTTTTCAGACGGCAGATTATATTGATTATTCACGCCGCAAGATATAATTGCAAGCGTAGGGTTAACAGATTTCAGAAAAACTTCCGAAGAAGATGTCTTACTGCCGTGATGCCCGAGCTTTATCACATCTGCCGAAACATCAAATCCGGCATTTAAAATATCTTTTTCGGATTTTTTCTCGGCATCGCCCATAAACAAAAATGAATTTTTACCGTAAGTCGCCTTAATAACCACCGAAGAATTATTCAACTCCTCATAATCGGCATTAGGTGCCAAAACAGAAAAACAAAATCCGTTTAAATCATATCTGTCTCCGGGAGTTGCGGCATAAGCCGTTGCACCGCTCTCGGATATAGTCTGAAGCAAATTCGTATAAATGTTTGTATCGGGCATATTCTGCTCTGTATAACGCGGCATAATTATATTGGTGATTTCAAAATTTTGAATAATTTTTGCGGCACTGCCGATATGGTCGGAATGTGCGTGTGTCAAAATAAAATAGTCTATTTTTTTAATGTCAAGAGCATTAAGATATGCGGCAATTTTATCGTATGCGTCTACATCTCCGGAATCAATCAGGACAGCTTGACCGCCGCAGGTTATAAGCTCACAATCAGCTTGACCGACGTCCAAATAGCTTACCATAAACGGATATGTGTCTGTACTCGCAGTCTCATTCACTCCGGCATAACGGTAAATCGAACTCCAAGTAGGAAATACCTTTCCCGGGAAATATGTAATTACAACGGAAACCATAAACAAAACAGCGATAATTGCGAATATCAATATCTGCTTTTTATTTGTTTTTCTTCTTTTTGCCATATCTGTTGTTACCATTTTTACCGTAAGATTGTTTTGCTTTGGTTTGTTTTGTTCCGGGACGCGGCTTTATAAGGCAATTGCTTCCGAGGCCGATTAAATCCTGTCTCCCGGCGCGTTTAAGTGCCTCTTCAACAAGATCATAATTTTTCGGATTAAAATACTGCATTAGTGCTCTTTGCATGGCCTTATCATGCGGATTTTTCGCCACATACACAGGCTCAAGTGTATACGGGTCAAGTTCCGTATAAAACATTGCAGTTGAAATTGTTCCCGGAGTGGGATAATAATCCTGCACCTGCTCCGGGTGTAAATGTTCTTTTTTTATAAATTCCGCAAGCTTAACCGCATCCTTTAGAGTGGCTCCCGGATGTGAAGACATTAGATATGGAACAAGATACTGTTCCTTCCCAATACGCTTAGTATAATCAAAATACTTTTTTGAAAATTCTATGTAAGCGTCTATATGCGGTTTACCCATTTTGTCGAGAACTGCAGCGGAGCAATGCTCCGGTGCAACCTTTAGCTGCCCGCTTATATGATATTTTACAAGTTCTTTGAAAAAATCATTATTTTTATCCTTTAGCATAAAATCATATCTTATACCGGAGCGAATAAAAACTTTTTTGATGCCCGGAATCCTTCTCAACTCTCTTAAAATATCTAAATATTCAGTTTCATCCGCTTTAAGAGCGGGACAAGCACTCGGAGCCAAGCATTTTTTACCTTTACACAAGCCGTTTTTTAACTGTTTTTCACACGAAGGATACCTAAAGTTTGCGGTTGGGCCTCCTACATCATGTATATACCCTTTAAAATCAGGTAATTGTTTCAGTTTTTCAGCCTCGGCGAGAACGGATATTTTGCTTCTTGATGTAACAAACCGCCCCTGGTGAAATGCTAATGAGCAAAAGTTACACGCGCCGAAACAGCCGCGGTTGTGTGTTATTGAAAATTTAACTTCTTCAAGACCCGGAACTCCGCCAAATTCTTCATACATAGGGTGATACTCACGAGTATAAGGAAGAGAATAAACGAAGTCAAGCTCATCTCTCGTTAACGGAGACATCGGCGGATTCTGCACAAGCACCATATTACCGTGACGCTGCTTCAGAAGCTTTCCGCGAATATGATCCTGCTCATCCTGCTCAATTCTCACGGAAACAGCATATTCCTTTTTGGATTTCAATACATTCTCGTAAGATGGACATTCTTTACCATACAGCGGAGTCTCGGAAACGGGAACAGCATAGCATGTTCCGTTAATGTCATGCATTATATGTATATCTTCACCGTTTTTCAGCCTGTTAGCCACTTCAAGCGTTTGCTTTTCTCCCATTCCGTAAATAAGCAAATCAGCCCCCGAGTCAAAAAGAATCGAGGGTCGTAGCTTATCTTCCCAATAATCGTAATGAGCAAATCTGCGAAGCGAAGCCTCAAGCCCGCCTATTATTATAGGAATGTTATTATAAGCTTCTCTGATTTTTTTACAATAAACGATTACGGCTCTATCAGGTCTTTTTCCCATTTTTCCGCCGGGAGAATACGCGTCCTTACTTCGAGGCTTTTTAGCTACGGTGTAATGAGCAACCATAGAATCAATATTGCCGGAAGAGAGCAAAAAGCCATACTTCGGCCTGCCGAAACGCATAAAATCGCATGTGTTTTTCCAATTAGGCTGCGACAGCATACACACCCGAAATCCTTGAGATGCCAGCACACGGGTAATTATAGCTGCACCAAAGCTGGGATGATCCACATATGCGTCACCGGAAACATAAACAAAATCAGGGCTATCCCATCCGAGCGCAATCATTTCTTCTTTTGTTACAGGTAAGAAACCATTCATAATTTACTCCGAAATTTCCGTATCATCGTTTTTTTCATCGGAGGCAGTGTAATCTTTTGCAGCTCCACCCTGTGCCAAAGCATTCATCTCATACCACTGTTGCTTTGTTACGAGGACTTTTCTCGGTTTACTGCCTTCATACGGACCTATAATATTTCGCTCTTCAAGAGTATCTATAATTCTTGCGGCTCTTGCATAACCGAGCTTAAGTTTTCTTTGAAGCAGGGTTGTGGAAGCCATCTGCGCATCAACGACAACCTCTATTGCTTTCGGAACCATTTCGTCTGTTTCGCCGTCGGAATCATCACCGTCCGAAACAGCTCCGCCGTTTTTCTTCTTTTCCATTGCAGCCTGTCGCTCGATTTCATTCATTACTTCATCGTCATAAGAAGATTTCTCCTGCTTTTTAATGAAGTCAACAACAGTTTCTACTTCTTTATCCGAAAGAAAACAACCCTGTATACGTTGAGGCTTTGCAATTCCTACCGGGTAGAATAAAAGGTCGCCATTACCTAAAAGCTTTTCAGCTCCTGCCGTATCAATTATGGTGCGCGAATCGATTTGGGAGGAAACCTTTAATGAAATACGACTGGGAATATTAGCTTTAATAAGACCTGTAATTACGTCAACAGACGGTCTTTGAGTGGCAATAACAAGGTGCATTCCCGCAGCACGTGCCATTTGAGCAAGACGACAAATAGAATCTTCTACCTCGTGCGGTGCTGCCATCATAAGGTCTGATAGCTCATCAATAAAAATAACGATTTGCGGCATTTTTTTCTGACCGATACTCTCGCATATGCTGTTATAACCGCTGATATCGCGCACATTGTTATCCGAAAAAGTTTTGTATCTTGACAACATTTCGGTAACCGCCCACGCAAGAGCTCCCGAAGCTTTACGCGGGTCCGATACAACAGGAACTATAAGATGCGGAATTCCGTTATAGACCGTAAATTCAACCTGCTTCGGGTCTATCATAAGAAGCTTAACTTCATCGGGTTTTGCATTATAAAGTATGCTGACAATCATCGAGTTAAGGCATACAGATTTACCTGAACCGGTAGTGCCGGCAACCAAAAGGTGCGGCATTTTGGCAAGGTCTGCATATGTGCAATTTCCTGCAATATCTTTGCCCAACGCGACAAAGAGCTTTGATTTCGCATTTCTGTATTGATCTGTATCTATAATTTCGCGCAGAGTAACCGTAGAACGGTTTTTATTCGGCACTTCTATTCCGACAGCCGCCTTATTAGGTATCGGAGCTTCAATTCTGACACCCGAAGCTGCAAGGTTTAATGCTATATCGTCCGAGAGATTGGTTATTCGGCTGATTTTAACACCTGCGGCAGGCTGGATTTCATAGCGAGTTACCGACGGTCCCCTGCTTATATCAACAATTCTTGTTTCAACCCCAAAACTCTTAAGAGTATCAACAAGCTTAGTGGCATTCGCCTTGAGTTCGTCCTCATATTTAACATTTCGGCCGGTTTTAGGCTCGGCCAAACAATCTAACGAAGGCAATTGATATTCGGCTTTCGGTTTGTCATTTTCATCATCGGATAAGGTGCCTTTTACCGATTTTAACGAAGAAGCAGACGCAGAGCTTTTTGCAGCTTCTTCTATCGGTTTTGAAATTTGTGAATTTGCTTCGTCACCGTTCATCTTTTTAATTATATCATCAAGAAGCACCGGTTTTGATTCCGTAAGTTCATTTGATTCAGCTTCGTCTTGTTCTTTTTTATCCGCATTATCAAATTGGACAATATCGGCTGTTTTCTTTGATTTCTTTGCTGATTTTTCCGTAACCGGCTCCGGGCCTAAATCAACATCGGGATTAAACGACTCTCGATTTCGCTCTTCCGCACTCGCGAGCTGCTCAAGCTTTTCCTCACGATACTCACTGACTTTTTTGACAGGACTGTAAACACCCTTCATCAATTTTTTTAAGGTTGTCCCGGTCATCAGCATTAAAAACAAGAACATTAATATCAAAATAATAGCTATCGCAGCCGGCTTGCTGCTGCCGGTAGCAAGCAATATCGCACCGCCTATTATTGCGCCGACAGCGCCGCTGCCGACAAGTGAACCGTCAAATCTATAAGCATTGTAGGCATCTATAACATTTTCCGAAAAGTCAACAACCCCGTGAAAGCCGAAAATATGTATAGCAGCGGATAAAAGTATTATCAGCATTGCGGCCTCAAAAATCTTAACTCCGATTTTTTGGTCGGTCTTATCAAGCGTAGCCATAACTGCAACATATATTAAAACCAACGGCCATATAAATGCCGAGAAGCCGAAAAGGCCAAAACTGAGAGTCCGTAAAACACCCCACAAGCCTCCTCCGTTAATAAACGAAAGACATATAAAAAAGACCGAAACGGCAAAAAGAATTATTGCGGCAAGCTGCCTGTTAGCCGCCGCTTTTTCTTCATTTTGTTTTGTACTTTTTGTAGGAGAAGGTCTTTTGCCTCTTTTCGGCGGAGAAACTTTCTTATTTTTTGTTGCCGGCATTTAATTCAGCTCCATTAAAATCATTAAAAGTGAATTTTGAATATCTGGCACGCAAGCGTAAATATACCGATTGCTATGCAATAATATCCGAAATATTTAAACATATCTTTTTTCAGTATCCATTGAAGTAATTTTATGCAAAGAACACCTACTACCATTGCAGTAATTATACCTATCACGGTAGGCAACACTTCGATGCTTTGATGAATTTCAATTGCATCTTTAGTCTGAGATATATTAGCGGCAATTATTGCAGGAATACCAAGAATGAACGAATACTGAACCATATACTCCTTGTTTACACCGCACATCATACCGGTTGATATCGTCGATCCGGAACGTGAAAGCCCGGGAAAAGCCGCAGCAAACGCCTGAGCTACACCTACGGCAAACGCATCTATTGTATTGACCTCTCTCACAAGTTTCTTTTTCTTTGATATGTATGTAGAAGTGAGAAGTAATACAGCTGTTAACAGGAAACTGAATCCCTCGACCCAAAGGTTATCATCCTCAGCAAAACTGCCGCAAACGTCCATAAGTTTTTGACCGCCGCCCACAGGTATAAGCAAGAAAAGCAACGGAATACACGAAAACACAAACATGATCAGCATTTTTCTTGTTCCGGTAATTTCCTTGAATTTAAATTTACCGGTAAAAATGTCCTTGATTAGTTTAAAGAACTCAATAACAAGAGCCCAAATAGTTTTGTAATAAACAATAAAGACTGCGATTAAAGTTCCCAAGTGAAGCATTACATCAAACAAAAGGGATGTATCGCTTGTGGTTCCCAACAGATAATGAAAGAGTGATAAATGTCCACTGCTCGAAACCGGTAGAAATTCGGTAACGCCCTGCACTATGCCCAAAATAATAGCTTTTAAAACACTCATAATATCCTCCGATAATGAATTTTTGGATTAAAATATTTTGAAGATATATAATCATACGGATTTGTAGAACGCAAAGAAACTGCTGTACATTCTCCGTTAATGTTCCTATATTCAACATAACCGCCGTCAATAGACTTTACTGAATTTTCCGGCGCCGTAAAAGGAAAAATCTCATACGGCGAAATCACAGAATAAAGAACCACTACCTATTCTCCTTTGTTATCATACCGTAAAGGCAATCAAGAGCATCGGATAAACCGCCGAGACTATCAATAAGGCCTTCTTTCACAGCAGTTTCTCCGTCAAGAACCGTACCGACATCCATAACGAGTTCTCCAGTTGCAGTCATAAGTTCTCTGAATCTTTCTGATTTCATCGAAGAATTATCTGCAACAAATCTTACTATTCTTTCCTGCATCTTATCAAAATAAGACAATGTTTGAGGAACGCCGAGTACAAGCCCGTTCATTCGCACCGGATGCACAGTCATTGTTGCCGACGGCACAATAAAAGACTTTTTTGCGGAAACCGCCAACGGCACGCCGATTGAATGCCCACCGCCGAGAACAAGCGATACAGTAGGTTTTCTCATACCGCTTAAAAGTTCCGCAAGTGCAAGCCCGGCTTCAATGTCTCCGCCGACGGTATTCAAAATTATAATCAGACCTTCTATATCTCTACTTTCTTCTATAGCAACAAGCTGAGGTATAACGTGCTCATATTTTGTTGTTTTGTTTTGCGGCGGCAATATAAAATGCCCTTCAATCTGCCCTATCACAGTAAGGCAATGAATATAATGACCGTCTTTGGAAACAGTAACCGAACCCGTCTCAACAATCTGTTTTATATCGCCGTCCGTATTGTCATCTCCATCTACCGAAGCATCCGGAAATTCCGCGGGAGATTCTTTTGGAGAAATAGGTTCAATCAAATTACTATAAGTCATAACAATACCCCCATATAAAGTCAAATATCATTATGCCCATAATAACTCATTTTATAACTGTAGTTATTTTAGCACAAATGTTTTTTTATAGCAATAGCTGTTCCAGGTTGATATTTAAAATACTGTTATTGCCATTAGTGTAAAAAAGCACTTATTTTTTACTTTTTCTCAAATTCGAATCAAAAATTCATTTAAATTATAAAAGAATTTAAACTTTTTTAAAATTTTTATTGACTTTTTCCATTATGACGTATATAATTTAGTTTATTGAGGGGATCAAATATTTTCTGAGCAAAAAAATATTGTTTACCGCCTTTTTAAGCGGTAAGCTTTATTTTTTTGCTTTTTTTAGGTTATTTCGTTTTTAAGCGCAAAGCGGTACACATAAACCTCTTATATTTATGCAGACTTGCTATGATATAATCTCTATTTCCCTATTATTAAAGAAAATCAGGTTATATGATGAAAATTCACTTGATAATTCATTGACAAAGTATTTTATATGGATTAAAATAAGATTGTTAAAAATGTGAAAAAGTTAGGAGCGATCTATATGGGTTACACAGTAGCTCAAAAGCTTATTAAGTCACATCTTGTCAGCGGAGAAATGAAAGTCGGCAGTGAGGTCGGTCTCAAAATAGACCAGACTCTTACTCAGGATGCAACCGGCACTATGGCATATCTTGAATTTGAAGCCATGGGCATTAAAAGAGTTAAAACAGAGCTTTCGGTTGCTTATGTTGACCATAACACCTTGCAGACAGGATTTGAGAATGCAGATGACCATCGTTTTATAGGCAGTGTTGCAAAGAAACGCGGAATTAGATTTTCTCGTCCGGGAAACGGTATTTGCCATCAAGTACACTTAGAACGTTTCGGCAAACCCGGAAAAACGCTTATTGGCTCTGACAGCCACACACCTACAGGCGGCGGTATAGGTATGCTCGCTATGGGTGCAGGTGGACTTGACGTAGCTGTTGCAATGGGCGGCGGCACATACTATATTACCATGCCGAAAATCGTCAATGTACATCTTACCGGGAAACTCAGCCCTTATGTTACGGCCAAAGACGTAATCCTTGAAGTCCTCAGAAGAATGACTGTTAAGGGCGGTGTAGGCAAAATAATCGAGTATACAGGCGAAGGCGTTAAAACTTTATCCGTTCCGGAGAGAGCAACTATAACTAATATGGGTGCTGAGCTTGGAGCAACAACGTCGGTTTTCCCGTCAGATGAAATAACCAAGGCGTTTCTTGAAGCACAAGGCAGAGTTGATGATTGGACAGAGCTTTCTGCCGACAGCGATGCGGTATACGACGAATTTATTGAAATAGACCTTTCTTCTCTTGAGCCTCTTGCAGCTATGCCGCATATGCCCGATAAAGTTAAAAAGGTTTCTGAAATAGGCAAAATTAAAATTGACCAGGTATGCATAGGCTCATGCACAAATTCCTCTTTAATGGATATGCTGAAAGTCGCGGCTATATTAAAGGGACATACCGTTGCCGAAAACGTCAGCCTGAGCATCGCTCCGGGTTCAAAACAGGTGCTTAATATGCTTGCACTCAACGGAGCACTCTCGGATATGATAAATGCAGGTGCCAGAATTCTCGAAAGCGCTTGCGGACCATGTATAGGTATGGGTCAGTCGCCTAATTCAAAAGGCATTTCTCTCAGAACGTTCAACAGAAACTTTGAGGGACGTTCCGGAACCGCAGACGCAGGAATATACCTTGTAAGCCCCGAGACTGCCGCGGTATCGGCAATCGCCGGTGTATTGACTGATCCGAGAGAAAACGGAGAACCGCTCCACATCCTTATGCCCGACAGATTTATTGTTAATGACAATATGATAGAAATGCCCGCTTCAGAAGAAGACGCAGACAAGGTTGAGGTTATTTACGGTCCAAACATCAAACCGTTCCCAAAAACCGAAAAATTACCAGAGAGCATTGAAGCTAAAGCACTTCTCAAAGTCGGAGATGATATAACCACCGATCATATTATGCCGGCAGGTGCCAAGATACTACCCTATCGCTCAAATATACCTTACCTTTCGCAGTTCTGCTTCGGAGTGTGCGACAAGGAATTCCCCGACAGATGTAAAAAAGAAGGCAAAGGAATTATAATCGGCGGCGCCAACTACGGTCAGGGCTCTTCTCGTGAACATGCGGCTTTGGTTCCGCTTTATCTCGGTATAAAGGCAGTTATCACAAAATCATTTGCAAGAATTCACTGTGCAAATCTTATTAATGCCGGTATATTGCCTCTCAACTTTAAAAACCCCGATGATTACGACAAGATTTCCGAGGGCGACCTTCTCAGTCTTAAAAATGTAAAAGACGAGATACTCTCAGACAAACCCGTGATGTTGCTTAACGAAACAACCGGCGAAGAGTTTGAGCTTAAATATGATTTGTCAACACGCCAAAAGGATATTATCCTTGCAGGCGGTCTTCTCAACTACACAAGAGAATCATTATAAAAGGAGGATAAAAATGACTGAAAAAAATTTGCAGGAAGCTTTAAAAAAGTTTGAAGCACTCGTTCGCGAGCAATCGGAACGTTCAGACAGAATTAAAGCTCAAAAGGACAGTATTGACTATGATAAACTTGATAAAATAGTTATCGGCGTTTGCGGCGGAGACGGCATTGGACCGATTATAACAAAAGAATCGGCACGAGTTCTTGAGTATATGCTTGAAGACGATGTTAAAGCCGGAAAAGTTGAGTTTAAAGTCATTGACGGACTTACAATCGAGAACAGAATTGCCAATATGCAGGCTATTCCGGACGATGTTCTGGAAGAACTTAAATCATGTCACGTTATTTTAAAAGGCCCAACAACGACACCGCAAGCAGGCAGCGGTATGCCAAACATTGAAAGTGCCAATGTTGCCATGAGAAAAGCTCTTGATTTATTTGCAAATGTTCGCCCTGTAAAAGTTCCTGAAAAAGGAATAGATTGGACATTTTTCCGTGAAAATACCGAGGGTGCTTATGCCGTAGGTTCAAAGGGTATAAATGTTGACGACGATCTTGCATTTGATTTTGTTGTAGCAACAAGCGAAGGTTCAGAAAGAATTGCCAAAATGGCGTATGAGTATGCTCGTAAGAATCACAAAGATCGCGTATCAATTATCAACAAAGCTAATGTTATTAAAACGACAGACGGTAAATTCCTCAACATATGCAAAAATATCGGCAAGGAGTACCCTGAAATCACTACTGATGAATGGTATATCGACATAACCACAGCAAAGCTTATTGATGAAAAGCGCCGCAAAGACTTTAAAGTTTTTGTTCTCCCGAATCTATACGGCGATATTATAACCGACGAAGCTGCCGAATTCCAAGGCGGCGTCGGCACGGCAGGAAGTGCTAATCTCGGGAAAAGATATGCAATGTTCGAAGCTATACACGGTTCTGCTCCGCGTATGATTTCCGAAGGAAGAGGTCAATATGCCGATCCTTGCTCCATGCTCCGTGCTACAGTTATGCTTCTGTCGCACATCGGTAAACAAGACAAAGCGGATCTTCTTGAAAAGGCTCTGGATTACTGTATGTTCACCGATAAAAAATATGTAATTACCGGACGAGAAGACGGTGCAACGTGCAGCGAATTCGGCGATTATGTAATGGAAACCGTTCAAAAGCTTTCAAAGTGAGGTGAACTGAGTAATGGCAAAAAATGATTCGGTATCGTTATCTGTTGTTAAAAGACTTCCGAGATATTATCGCTTTTTAGGTGAAATAAAAAAGAACGGAACAGTTCGTATATCATCCGGTGAGTTATCAAAAAGAATGGGTTTTACCGCTTCACAAATTCGCCAGGATCTTAATTGCTTCGGTGGCTTCGGTCAGCAAGGATACGGATATAATGTTGAACAGCTGTACAAAGAAATAGGTTCTATACTCGGTGTTAACAATCATCTTAAGACTATACTAATAGGTGCAGGAAATCTCGGACACGCCATAGCTTCTCATATGTCTTTTGAAGCACGCGGGTTTAACCTCATCGGTATTTTTGATAAAAACGAAGCACTTGCAGGCAAGCTTGTACGTAACATACCCGTAAGACATATTAACGGTCTGTATGATTTTTGTCGCGACAACTCCCCTGCCGTTGCAGTGCTTTGTATACCAAGCGATAATGCAAAAGAAATTGTTGATGAGCTTGTTAAACTCGGTGTAAAAGGATTTTGGAATTTCAGTCATTATGATATTGCTTCGGATTACCCAAATGTTGCAGTTGAAAATGTACATCTTTCCGATAGCCTTATGACTCTCAGTTATCATGTAAGTAACCTTTAATTACAATCAATACAAAAAAACGATATCGAAGTTAAATCTTCGATATCGTTTTTTATTTATTCTCAATTAAACTTTTAAGAGACCTTAAAAAATCTTCATTTTGAAAATCTTTTCGTTTATGCGGTCCTTTTGTTCTGCCGCCAGACATACGAATTTCACGAGAAATATGCCTTGACTGCAAAAGAAAGTCAATGTTATTGTCAGTATAAATCAAACCGTTTTGATTTATAGCCCTTGCATTCTTTGCAAGGCACATAGCGGCAAGACCATAATCCTGCGTTACCACAATATCGCCGGGTGATATAAAATTGACTATTTTGTAATCTGCACTGTCTTTGCCTTTTGAAACTGTAATAACACTTGCATAATTAAACGAAAATTCATGAGAAGTATCACATACAACATAGCACTCGATATTGTGTTGTTTGGCAAAATAAATGGCTGATTCAGTGACAGGACATCCGTCGGCATCAATAAAAATACGCATTTTATTCTTCTGCAAGTGCATTTAGTTTTTCAATACACTGCTTACAAATTTTATTTCCTTTATACTCTACAATATCATCTACACTATCGCAAAAAATACACGCCGGAACATATTTTTTTAAAACGATGGAGTCGTCATCAGTATATATCTCTACGGCACTTTTACCTGCTACGAGGTTCAAAAGCTTACGGGTCTCGGTCGGCAGTACCACCCTGCCCATTTTATCAATTCCACGGACCATGCCCGTAGATTTCATAATATTCACTCCTAACATTCAACAAAAAGCAACATTCGGAACTTCCTTTTGACATAATATAGCATTTTAAAATTATTATGTCAACGAAAATGCAATATCTATTTATCATTTCATATGAATATACATTGTATCGGTGATAGAAGTGATGAATTATATATGGTGTGCCATAATTCTTCTAAGCGTAATATTTTCATTTATTTGTGGCAGTACAGAGGGCTTATCAAGTGCTATTATTGCATCCGGCAAACAATCGGTTGAATTTTTGCTATCTGTATTAGGGGTATTTTGCTTTTGGGGTGGCATTATGAATATTATAGAAAAATCAGGCTTAAATAAATTATTTTCAAAGGTCCTGTCCCCTATTATTAAGCTTTTATTTAAAGATGTAAAACCCAAAAGCAAACTTTTTGACGCAATAAGTCTCAGCATGGCAGCAGGACTGTTAGGACTTGGAAACGCCTCGACTCCGCTTGGTATATTGGTTATGAAAGAGTTTGCAAAAGACAGACCTAACGGATATACAGCCACAAACAATATGGTTATGTTTGTAGTCTTAAACTCAACAGCTTTAAAGGTGTTTCCGTCTACAATAGCAGCTGTAAGGCAAAATAACGGTGCCGCAAATCCCTTGGACTTTGTGGCGGCTTCGCTCGCAGCCTCATTTGCATCGGTCGCAACAGGTATTATTTTGACAAAGATGCTCGGTGGTAAAAAATATGAATAAAATAGGTGCTTACATATTTATTATTTTCATTGCAGGGACAGTATGTTATTCGCTCTTGAAAAAGAGAAACGTCTTTCAGGATTTTACCGATGGCGTGCCGTCAGGACTCAAAACCGGATTGGCCATCTTCCCGGCGATTACGGCAATGATGCTGGCAGTAAATATGTTTACAAAATCGGGTCTCTGCGATTACTTCACAAAACTTATAACGCCTGTTTTTACAAATATCGGTATTCCTGCCGAACTGATACCTCTGATAACACTAACTCCGCTGTCAGGCAGCGGATCCCTAAGCATATTTGAAAATCTGCTCAAAGACTATGGCTGCGACTCATTTATAGGCAGATGTGCTTCCGCTGTAATGGCGTCAACTGAAACCACTTTTTATGTAATAACCGTTTATTACGGAGCAATAGGTATAAAAAAAATAAGGCACACAGCTTTTGCTTCGCTGTGTGCCAATATGGTTAGTGTAATTACAGCAACCCTAATGGTGAAGCTTATTACTTTTCAATAAGAGAAACACCTGTCATCTCAGCAGGTTTTGCAAGTCCCATAATGTCAAGCATTGTAGGCGCAAGGTCGCAGAGTCTGCCGCCGTTTTGTTTGAGCTTGCAATCATAACCTACTACAATCAACGGAACGGGATTGGTTGTGTGGGCAGTAAACGGTGTTCCGTCCTCAGCATACATTTTATCTGCATTACCGTGGTCCGCGGTTATAAGTGTAACGCCGCCCATCTTATTGACTGCATCAACAAGCTTACCGACACATTCATCAACAGTTTCAACAGCTTTTACCGCCGCAGGGAAAACACCTGTGTGGCCCACCATATCACAGTTAGCGTAGTTAAGAATTACAACATCGTATTTTCCGCTGAGTATTCTCTCACAAGCGGCGTCGCAGACCTCATAAGCACTCATCTCAGGCTTCAAGTCAAATGTTGAAATTTTGGGTGAGTCGATAAGGACTCTGTCTTCGCCCGGATATACTTTTTCTTCTCCGCCGTTAAAGAAAAATGTAACGTGCGCATATTTTTGTGTCTCAGCTATACGAAGCTGTGTTTTGCCGAGAGAAGAAAGATATTCTCCCATAGTATTTTTAAGAGCCTCAGGTGCAAAAGCGACCTTAACATTCGGCATAGTCTCATCATACTGAGTCATGCAAACATAATAAAGAGGGAAATACTTCCTTTCGAATCCCTTAAATTCAGGATCCACAAAAGCTCTTGTTATTTCTCTTGCACGGTCCGGACGGAAATTAAAGAATACCACAGAATCATTTTCTTTAATTTTGCCGTCTTCGGAGCATACTGTGGGCATAACAAATTCGTCTGTAAGATGCTTACCGTCACCGTCGATTGTCTCATAAGACTTTTCGACTGCATCAACGGCGTTTGAATTGTGTACGCCTTCACCGTTGACCATAGCCCTGTATGCCATTCCGACTCTGTCCCACATATTGTCACGGTCCATAGCATAAAATCTGCCCATTAAGGTAGCAATTTTGCCAACACCGATTTCGCTCATTTTATCTTCAAGCTCTTTTATATACTCAACGCCGGATGCCGGAGGTACGTCACGACCGTCAAGAAGACAATGAACATAAACGTCCTTAATGCCGTTACGTTTAGCGAGTTCCAGTAAGGCATAAAGATGAGTATTGTGGCTGTGTACGCCGCCGTCGGATAAAAGGCCTATCAAGTGGAGAGCCGTACCGTATTTTTTGCAAGTTTCAACCGCACCCATAAATGCCGGATTCTTAAAGAAATCACCGTCGGTTATTGCCTTAGTAATTCTTGTGAGTTCCTGATAAACAACTCTGCCGGCACCGATATTTGTATGACCTACCTCGCTGTTACCCATTTGACCGTCCGGAAGGCCTACATCCATTCCTGAAGCCCCGATATATGTCATGGGATCATTCTTCATAAATTCATCTAACCGCGGAGTATTAGCAGCTTTTATCGCATTGCCGTAATCGGACGGGTTGTGGCCGAAGCCGTCCATTATACATAAAACAACAGGTTTTTTCATTCAAATCACCTTATCTTACTATTCAATCATTATTTAGAAGCAGCGGCAACTATTACGGAGAAATCCTGGGCTTTAAGAGACGCACCACCGATAAGTCCGCCGTCAACATTTACTTTAGAAAGAAGTTCTTCGGCATTTTTTGCATTCATTGAACCGCCGTACTGAACTGTTACGCTCTCTGCAGCATCTTTACCGTAGGCTTCCTCAATAGCAGCTCTTACAAAGCCGTTACCCTCATCAGCCTGATCGGATGTGGCTGTTACGCCGGTACCGATTGCCCAAACAGGCTCATAAGCGATTATGACATTTGCAAGCTGTTCCTTTGTTACATTTGTAAGTGCCATCTTAGTCTGGAATTTCAAAAGAGTTTCAGTATAACCAAGCTCTCTCTGCTCAAGTGTTTCGCCGACACAAATAATAGTCTTAAAGCCTGCGTTCAAAGCAGCAAGAGCACGAAGGTTAACGGTCTGGTCGGTTTCACCGAAGTATGTTCTTCTCTCCGAGTGACCGACAATAACGTATTCAACTCCTGCTTCCTTGAGCATGTCTGCCGAAACCTCGCCGGTAAATGCACCCGAAGCCTTAAAGTGAATATTTTCCGCACCGATTTTTATATTGGAACCTTTAGCAGCCTCAACAGCGGCGGGGATATCAATATAAGGTACGCAGAGAACCACATCACAATCTGCATTTTTTACAAGCGGCTTCATCTCCTCAATAAGAGCCTTAGCTTCACTCGGAGTCTTGTTCATTTTCCAGTTACCTGCGATAACAGCTTTACGAAGTGCTTTATTCATAATTATTACTCCTTTATCATAATTAACAGGTGAGTAAAAATACTCACCTGTATTTTTATTATTTCTTGTCGTTAAGAGCTGCAATACCGGGAAGTTCTTTGCCTTCAAGATATTCAAGCGAAGCACCGCCGCCGGTCGATATATGAGACATCTTATCAGCAAAACCAAGCTTCTGTATGGCTGCTGCAGAGTCTCCGCCGCCTATAATCGAAATGGCGTTACTATCAGCAATGGCGGTAGCAACCGCTATTGTTCCGGCTGCAAAGTTGTCCCACTCAGAAACGCCCATAGGTCCGTTCCAAATTACGGTACCGGCATCTTTAACAGCGTCGGCAAAGAGCTGCTGAGTCTTAGGTCCTATGTCAAGTCCCATCCAACCGTCGGGAATTTCGTCTGAATTAACAACCATTGCTTCGGTATCGGGTTTATACTCTTTACCCACCTTATTATCAACGGGAATAAGGAATTTAATACCTTTAGCTTTAGCCTTATCCATCATTTCCTTAGCAAGGTCAACTTTATCAGCCTCGAGAAGAGAATCACCTATATTGTGGCCGAGAGCCTTCATAAATGTATAAGCCATACCGCCGCCGATGATAAGAGTATCACACTTGTCAATTAAATTTGTGATTACACCGATTTTATCAGAAACCTTTGCTCCGCCGAGAATTGCAACAAGCGGTCTCTTCGGATTTTCCAAAGCTCCGCCGATAAACTTAATTTCTTTCTGAATAAGATATCCGCATGCTGCGGGAAGATATGCGGCGACGCCGGCAGTTGAAGAATGAGCTCTGTGCGCAGAACCGAAAGCATCATTTACGTAAAGATCTGCAAGAGAAGCAAATGCCTTTGAAAGCTCGGGATCATTTTTAGTCTCGCCGGGTTCAAAACGAACATTTTCAAGAAGCATTACTTCGCCGTCTTTAAGCGAGGCGGCAAGGGCTTGAGCGCTCGGGCCGACAACATCGTCAGCCATTTTAACTTTCAGACCGAGAAGCTCAGAGAGACGAGCTGCAACGGGCTTCATAGAAAACTCGGGATTTACCTGTCCTTTCGGTCTGCCGAGATGAGAGCAAAGGATAACCTTGGCTCCGTTCTTTATAAGATACTGAATTGTGGGAAGAGATGCTACTATTCTCTTGTCGCTTGTTATAACGCCGTTTTCCATTTTAACGTTAAAGTCGCAACGAACGAGAACTCTCTTACCTTTGACATCGAAATCTTCGACTGTCATTTTGTTTAAAGCACTACTCATTTTTTACATCCTTTCGGTTGTTAATTAACATTTTTCATCTTGTTTATTTTATAACAAACTTAGATTTTTTTCAAGTATCGCTATGGATAATGGACAGAAAATATTGATTATTTTTTGTAAATTTTGCACAACAATCAAATTGTATATGCAGACTTGATTTCTTCCGCCCTTTTAAGCACCATATTTTTCAGCTCATTTGGAGAGGTTACTTGAATTTTTCCTCCGAATTGAATAATCCATGAAACTAATCCGTCATTTACGGCTGAATTGGCATTTAAAACAAATTTTGACGGACCGTTTTTGTGTATATTAGCATCCTCTCCGAATCTGTCAAGCACATTTTCGACAATTTCATTACTGCACAATAAAGAAATCGGCTTAGGTTCGCCGGAAAACATACCGAAGTGCTTGCTTGCATAATCGGCGGAATCAAAGCTGAATTTGTAAGGAGACACTTCCGAAAACGGTCGGGAAAACGAATCGTCAATAATCTCTGTGTGTTTGATTCTGTCAATTCTCATAATCATAAGATTATCGTATTTTTCTTTGTTACCGACGAGATAATAGTGGTCACTTGACCAAATTAAAGAATAAGGACTTATTATATGCTCTTTTTCCTCATAAGCTTGGTCAGGATTGTCCGATAATATACGTCTGCGATATATTATTTTTACTTTATGGTTATCGTTTATAGCACGGTCAAGCTTATCAATTGTATAATACAGCTCTTCATTTTTACATTTCGGCCTATTATCAACATAAACCTGAGATTTGATTTTTTTTGCTTGTTCTGCACTTGTAAGAGTAAATATCTTATTCAGAAGCTGTTTTGTTTTTTTAGCCGAAATAAAATTTGCAGCTTGAACCGCATCACTTAACAGCCTCAGCTCGGCAAGCTCAAAGTCACGACTTGCAAGGAAGTAGCCGCCGCCGGAACCGTTACTCTTAATTATATCATATCCAAAATCAATAAGGATTGAAATATCGCTGTATATTGATTTCCGCTCTGCGGCAATACCGTGATTTGACAGATAAAGTTTTATATCCTCGGCATGCGCAATGTGGTTCTCATCGGTATTCTCCTGCAAAAACTTCAGTATATAAAGAAGCTTAAGTTTTTGATTGTTTGTCGCCGCCATATATATCCTCTCAATATCTTAACTGACTGTTAATGTCCTTCAGAACATTCTCATCAATTTTTAAAACTGCTCTGTCATATGTATAAATTCCGTTAACTTCATTTTCAACATCGCTTACCTGAGTATAAACGGTACCGGACAGGCCCTTATCTATTATCGGAATAATTTGTCTGTCAAGCAATTTTTTATAAGCCTTCGTAAGACTTTCTTTGGATTTAAACATAAGATACCCGAATGCTTTTTTCTCGTTCCAAGTATGGCCCCGAACTATATTCGAATAGCCGCCGAATTCAGTAACGACAAAAGCACGCTTTTTTGATTTTCTCAGATGAATCGGGAGGATATATTTATGCATACTGTCAATATCTCCGCCTCCCTGATCATACCAACCGCTTGCGTGGTCAATAACACGATGGCTGTCAAGGCTTCTGACAAAATCGCAGACTTTCAAAGCATCAAACTGCCCCCATGCCTCATTAAACGGAACCCAGCAGTAAATTGACGTGACGCTGTAAAGCTGTTTTATCATTTCTTCAAGCTCTTCATAGTAGTTGCGACGCCATTTTTTATCGCCGCGGCTGAATCTGTTGTATTTGTTATCCTTGAGTTTGTAAATACCGACATTAGGTAAAACTCCCGCGTAGAAATCTCCGATGTACGCTCCGCCGCTTACCATATCCTGCCAAACAAGCATGCCGAGTCTGTCGCAATGATAATACCAACGCATCGGCTCAACCTTAATATGTTTTCTCAACATATTAAATCCGAGACGTTTCATTTCAGAAATATCAAATATCATAGCCTCATCAGTAGGCGCCGTAAGTCCTCCGTCGCACCAATAGCCCTGATCCAAAAGCCCCTTTTGGAAATACGGTTCATTGTTAAGGAAAAGACGTGTTATTCCCTTTTTGTCACGCCCTATCGAGAACTTTCTCATGCCGAAATAGCTTTTAACAGAATCTACCGCTTTATCTCCAACGGAAACGGTAATAAACAAATCATAAAGCTTGGGATTTTCGGGCGACCAATATTCGTACTTTTTAAGCTTGATTTCGTCATGCCGCTTAACTGTTTTCTCGGCTAAAACGCTGTCGCCGTCCATTATCCGGGCTTTAATTTTAACGCCTTTCATTTCGGCGGATAAGTCTATATCGATTGATATAAGATTGTTATCAATATCGGGAACAACATCAAGCTTTCTGATATAACAGCTGTCAACCGCTTCCAGCCAAACGGTCTGCCAAATACCGGATGTAGCCGTATACCAAAAGCCGTGCGTCTTGTTAACCTGTTTGCCGCGTTGCTGCCAGCCCGAATCCGTCGGGTCAAATACACAAACGGAAAGTTCATTTTCACCGTCACGCAAAAAATCGGTAATATCAAAAGTAAACGCGCAATAACCGCCGATATGTGAACCTACAAAGGTGTCGTTAATATATACTTTGCATTCCCAATCAACTGCTCCGAAATGTAAAAGAATACTCTTTCCTTTCAAATTGTCGTTTAATGAAAATTTTTTAAAATACCAAAGTCTTTCGGTGGGCTTTAATCCCTTTTCGACCTTTGACAAAAAACACTCGGGAGCAAATGGAACTAAAATCTTTCCGTCAATATCATTCGGCTTTTTCTCACTGCTGTCTGATATTTTATAATCATAAAGGCCGTTAAGATTTTGCCATCCGTCGCGCACAAGCTGAGGCCGCGGATATTCCGGCAGCGGCATCGTATCTGAAACCTTGTCGGTGAAAATGCTTCTCATTGCTACAACTCCCTTTTGTACAATAATTGATAATTATTATATAACAAAATGTCTAATTTGTCTATTGATATTAAAAAAAACATTTGGTATAATAACGGAAATTTGCGGATATGGTGAAATTGGCAGACACGCAAGATTTAGGATCTTGTGCCGAAAAGCGTGCAGGTTCAAGTCCTGTTATCCGCACCATCGCTTCGCGGCTGCAACCGTGAACTATGAAGAACAAGCGTGAATATAGGCGTATCAAGGGTTTTTAGATAATTTCACCCTTTCTATCCCTCACATTCACTCTTGTTCACTCCATAATTACAGTAAATCAGGGATATTACAGTAAAAATCATACCTGACTTATACAATTTTAAATGAGAAATTAGAAATAAAATCGGCTCGTATGTCGGTTTTGTTTTTTTCGATTTTTTTCGGTTAAGTGGTTATGTTAAACTGTTTTCATTTAAACATGTATTCTATCAGCTTAATAGCACTATATTTGTACCAATATGTAACACTATTAGTTATAGCATAAAAGCGCCCCTCCTGATGTGCAACCTACATCAAGAGGGGTATATTATATTACGAACGACAAAAATGTTACGTATCAGCACAAATGTAGTTAATAAACATCTAAAATATGCTGATACGTAACATTTTAATAGCATTTACAACATCTTGCGTGTCTATTTTTGATATATCAAATGACATTCTTTACACCTCTTCTTTCTCTCATCATTCCTTTACCTCCTCAACCGCGAATAATGCAGATTTCAGATTTATCCAAATCTTACACGTACCCTTGTATTTTATGGGGCAAAAGTTTTCGCATGAACAAATACAACACGGATTGCTTTTCACAAAACGTATTGCTTGATTTGTTGCATTTGCAACGTCAACTTTGTATTTCCCAACCTTTTGGAAAGTGGTTTCTGTATTCAAAAAAATCTCCCCTTTTTACTTTTTTATGGAGCGTTTTGGAGCAAGATAGGAGATTTGAACTCCCACCCTCAGTTTGGAAAACTGATGTGCTGACCGTTAACACTAATCTTGCATATAAAAGTGGGGAGCCAAGCTCTCCCCGTGCCATATTTAACGTGGTTTTTTTGACGAGATGGTTTCACCACAAACTCTCCGCTTGTTTTTACGGCGGCTTTTACGCAAGTCATACGAGATGGACTACTTGGTTTTCACATCCATATATGACGAAAAAAACGTCTGATTTGCCCTTAAATGCAAAAAAACACCCCTACTTTCGTTTTGAAAGCAGGGGCTTTTTTGCGCCAGTATCAGTTTTTAGTTTGACTGTTTTCTTACTATTTTACCGTCAAACAATTCTTTGAGCCGTTGTGTCTGTTAATCATCGGCAATCACCGCCGCTCGGATACCACGGCATTTGTCAGGACTATTCCTGAAACCTTTAAGGGTTTGGGATTCTCCCAACAATTTGCCTTTTGTCCCCAAAAGGTGATGCTTGTCCAGATGAAATAGGCTTTAACAGTAAACTAAAAATTAGTCGTTGTCATTTAAAACCACTTCTATCCCTAATAATTCTCGCTTAAGTGTTGGAAGTTTTTGGCAAAATTTTTCCAGTAATCCTATCTCCGTATTGAGATAAAAGCAACAGTTGTGACTACTGTAATTCCCACCATCATCCAATTCCATATATACTTCTATCAAAATATGTCCCAACTTATCTTTGTGTATAAATTCAAATGTTATGCATGCGGTGGAATCATCTCCTTTTTTACCATTTTCCCAAAAAAATTCTTTTGTTTTACCTTTAATAAAATCATTTAAGCCATTAAATAATGTATCAATGCTATCATCTGATATATATATATCATTTGTAGCTACAACATGACTAGACGCACAGGTGATTTTAACCTGATAGCAAAAACTATCCTGCCAAATCTTTTCTATTAAAATATAATCCGTCATTTGCTCCTCCATATTTATTTAAATTTAAAATCATCAAATATTTTTAATATCTGGTTATAAACATAATGAATATTGATATTGCCTTGTGATGTAGGAACAATTTGCTGCATCTTAACCCACCCTTCAGAAGCTGGCCAACGGGGATCGTTCATAGCTATATCCAGTCGATGACCCGCTAACGGATTTGACTTTACTTGTTCCATTGCAAGTTGTTCTCTTAAATTAACCGGTTGTGTTCTACCTGTTGAACCTCGTGATATTGGTTGATTTGTTTTGGGCGAAGTTGAAGAACCATTTGTAGATACATACGTACTTCCCCCACCTAAAATAGCACCGCCTGCGGTTGCCGCAACAGTTCCCCAATTGCCCTTTGAATTAAACTCTTTTACTGATCTGGATGTAGAAGCAGCCGTTGCTACCGCCATTCCGTAAACTGTTGCTGATCCAATAAATGCTCCGGCGGCTATAGTAGACGCTGTTGTTGCAGCGGCCATTCCGCTTCCAACGGCTGCAACTGCACCTGCTGCTGCCGCAAATCCTCCCGCAGTGACAACTGTTGCTACCGCACATGCCGCAACAATTGCCGCGCCAAGCGCCCAATGCCACCACGCTTCGCCGGTAGGGTCAATTCTGTTCACAGGGTTGTTTCCACAATAGGCAAACAGGTTTAGTCCAATTAAATCACTGCCCGTAGTAAGCTGTCCGTCCGCATTCAAGAACCTGCCGACTTCAGGAGAGTAATAGCGTGATTTGAGGTGGCAATAACCCATCTCGCTGTCGTAATAGTAGCTTCTGTACCGCAGAGGGTTCGTTTGAGCCAAGGCGGTGTATTATAAAATAAATATGTTTCACACGGCTTTCAACACACAGAACCGTTCTCTGTATTATTATCTGCCAACAATTTAACGTCTTGCTCGTAATCGGTGTCAACGGAAATGGTTTCAACCATTTCCAAATCAATTACGGTAACACCGCTGTATTTACCGTATTCATTTACGGTTTCAAGCTCAATTTGGGTGTCGGAAAAGCTTTTCAAAAAACCGGTTACGCTGTTCTCTTCATCCTCCAACGAAACCAAAAGTTTGCTGTTTTCAGCAAATTTCAGCAATGAGAAGAGAATATTTTCTTCATCAGGTTCAAATTGTGGGTGACTTTGATGTTTTAATTTATACAGCGTCCCGATTTTATCTTCATACTCTCCGTCATAATCGACACGATAAACATTGCTTGCATATTCATATACAAATCCGTCATATTCACCACGGGTGTTAATGTGGGCTATCAGCACCTCGTCATCATTACAGGCGGTAATATATCCCGTCAGATGATGGCATGTGTCCTCTTTATCGAGGTATACGCTTGCAACCTTTCGCTCGTCTCGACAAAATTTTATGCTGTTTATAATATCCATATTATTTTACCTCCTTCTTTTCCAAGACGGTTTCATCTTTTTCTTTTCACTTTGACGCCCCGGTCTTGGTTTTGTATGTTTGTCATTAGTTTTTTTCTTTGAACCATTTTTAGTAGTTTTATTGCCAGATGTTTTATCGCAAACTATTTTTATTGATAATACAATAGTTACAACAGCCATTCCAACAAGTACTGCTTGACCAATAATATTCCATACATTTGCCCCGGCAAACGCCCATACATATAAACCATAACCTCCTGCTATAGCTACTGCGCTATTTCCATCATAATCGACCATATTTACAGGATTATTAAGGCAATATGCAAATAAATTATTCTCAAGAACATTATTTTGGTCTTCATCAAGTACATCAACACTATCAGTATTTATAAACCTGCACAATTCAGGGTTGTAGTACTTTGATTTGAGGCGGTAATAGCCCGTCTCGGCTGGATTCTGCTATGTACCCCGGATGGATGCCCCCACTCCGTGGCTGTGTCTTTTCGGACGGTTACCTGCTGAAACAAAATGCCGTCTACCGGCAAGCAGCGCCGCTCGAAAACCACGGCACTTTTTAAAGCACTTGGAATCGTTTGATAAATTAGAATCCGTTTAGCTTAGATATTAGACATATAAAATACTTATATCTTAATATGTTTATTTAACTATATCTGAGCCTAACTCCTTTCCGCAAACAAAAACGTCCACAATGTTGCTTTATATTTTATATATTATTTAAGTATTCCGAGCTGTTATTAACATCGCCTGTCACATTAAAGCATAATTTTTCATTTTCCATATAAGTTGAAATCGTGTATTCGTGCTCCAATCCGGTATAAGTCAAGCTATAATTACTGATGTCTTTAATATAAACTGTAGTTGTGCTTGATATGTTGCCGTTGGCAAAATTAAATTTGTGATTTTCAGAATCCGACACACTATCAGGAGCAACACTGCCGAAAATAGTCAAATAATAATCGTTAGTATCTTTTAGGTGGTAAAAGCTTACACTAACCCCTGAACCTGAACAATAGTAAATACGTTGGTTCTTTTTAGGAAATCCGACTATATATTTTCCGTCCTTTTTCAAAATCACTGCAGACCTAAACCTATTGGGAGAGGATTTCTGCCTGAATGAAACAAATGCCGAATCCTGACCGTATTCTATAAAGTCGATATTTCCCGAATACATATAATCAAATACCTCTTCAACATTATTGTATTTATGTATTTGTTCAATCGGAAAAACAACAGAAAGCTGATATAAAACCGCAACCATAACAAGTACAATAGCAACAATGCGTTTTCTATTTTTAGTACGTTTTGTAAAAAGCAATGCAAGCAAAACAGCAATACACGCTATAACAAGTCTTATTATATAAAACATAATGACACCACTTTTTTAATTAATTAAGAAGTTGGTAGTGGTTGTAATTGAGAAGAACCACAATATTCAGGAATACTTGTTGCTCCAATCAATGCGCCTACGGCTGCATACGGCCAAACCAAACTCATATTATAGTAAATATAGTCAGTATTTTCAATTTGGTTATCTGCGCTCCAAGATATCCCTGTAGTTGAAGCCTCAATACCAACTTGCATTCTCGATAAATCCATTTTAATTCCTTTAGAGCTATAGAAATTGTCAGAAAAATATGTGCTTTTTGAAAATCCTATGTTATCGAGTCCTAAACTTAAATCATAATATTGGTTTTTAAAGTTTATTTTTACACCACACAAAGAGGCAAAAATGAAATCGCCTTGAACTTGTTTGTAAGTCATAACAGGTTTAGATTTTGAGAAAGGCTTTTTTTGAGTGCTTGTACGGTTACCAACAGTCATAGAAGCCGATATCAAATTAGAAGTATCTACAGCTAGTGTGGAATCCTCAATAAAAACACTTGTTTTCTCGTTTCCAAATGTATTACCTACAAAATTCTTAAATGCGTTCCACCTTTTTGAAAACCATTTCTTTACATCTTCCCAAGCATTACCGTTACCGTCTCTCCTATTTACAGGATTGTTGCCACAATATGCAAACATATTTTTGTCTAACAATCCCTGTCCGGTTTGCGCATAGCCGTCCGCATTCAAGAACCTGCCGACTTCGGGAGAATAATAGCGTGATTTGAGGTGGTAATAACCCGTCTCGGCTGGATTCTGCTATGTACCGGCAAGCACTGCCGCTCGAATACCACGGCACTTGTCAGGAGTACTACCGAAATCTTTAGAATCTTGGGATTATCCCAGCGGTTGCCTTTTGCCCCAAAAGACGTTGCGTGCTGGTATAAGTTATTTAAGAACAGTTTAACAGAATTTCATATCCAACCGGATTTTTCTTTAACTGAATTAAACATTGCCATTATGGTAATTCCATTCAATACTCTATTCGTTGTGATAACCACCTCTCCACCGCAAAATACACCGCTTTTTGCGAACCTTTGTACGGTGTTGTCTTAATATTTCTGTCAACAATACAGTATAATCTTTAAAGCCATGCTTTAAAATTGTCTATCATATATGTCTCGAAACGGTTCCAATTTACATTGTATGAATTTAAATCTTCATTATCTACTCGCTTGATATTATCTACATTCCCCAGAAATGTCAGTTGATATTTAGGTATTGCTCTTGATGATGTGTTAAGTAGTGTTAATAAATATTGCTTTTTCATACCAGGATTATTTTTATATGCTATTGGCTTATAAAATTGGGGTATAAAGTCAATATTGCTTAACGAAGTTATGTCCGATAAAACATTATCAACTTTTTTGTAAAAATACACAACAGGTACTACGTGACCTGGATACCACGTGTTTTCGGCTACTTTCACAAAATAAACATACTTCTGATAAAAATCATTTTCTTTGGCATATTCGCTATTGAATTGATAGGCAAAAACATCCCCTATTTTCCAGTCACACTTATAAAGACGGTGCTGTGAAATTTTCTTTTCAGGAGGTTGAGGGGAATTTAGCTTTTGTTGCAATTCCATCAATACCTTTTCTCTTGTGACCGCAAGTTCAGGATTTTCTTCTTGCCAAACCGCTAAATCTCCACCTTTGTCAAGCCATGCAAGAGCCTGTTCTTTTACCTCTGGTAATAACCGTCCTAAATTCCATTGAGTGTCTGCCAAAGCAAACCAGAAAACTGGTGCACAAAAGACATCATCTAACTCGCAAGTGTACTCTTCAATCAACTCATTTGTGATTTGCTGGACAGTTTTCCCTTTTCGCAAATCAGCAAATCGGTCTTTAATACCAAGTGCTGTATCATTTTCATATAATCTTGCTCCCCAAGCTCCCATTTTCTCATCTCCTTAATTTTCAGTCCAATAGCAGCATCCGCGTTAATAAATCTACCGATCTCAGGATCGTAATAACGGCTGGATACATAGTAGAACCCCGTCTCGCTGTCGTAATAGTAGCTTCTGTACCGCAGAGGGTTCGTTTGAGCTAAGGCGGTGTCGCCGGTTATTTGGGTTACGTTACCCCAAGCGTCGTAGTAATAGTTTGCAACTATATCTCCGTTTTTATCGGCTATTGCGACTATATCGTTTTGTACATTCTACATATCAGCACAAATGTTGTTAAACATCTCCGTTAGTTGGCATTGGCGGTTACGTGCTAACTTTGTACTACTTTTAACTTGCCGACGGAATGATATAGGCTTTTGAAGCCGGACTATACGTGTAAATGGATGTTACATACAACCATTTGTTTTGCTGTAAATCATATTCCAAAAGAACAGCATATGCACCGCCTAAATCATCTGTGCATTCACCGAACGCATAGATTTTTCCGTTAATATACTGAATGGCATTGTCAACGAAAAAATCGTTTATGAAGTTACAACCGGTAACACGGATTTTTCTGTCTTTAAAAGAATAAACGGTTGAAACTCCGGTGCTTTCTTGGCTTATGTCATAAAATGAAAACGTCTTTTCCCATTGCGGAGTATGAATCTTTATGGCATTATCGCCGGCATACTCGCCGTATATTTCCTGTACGGGAAATTCAAAATCGTCATAACCGTATTCTTTTGCCGAACCCGATTTTAAATCGTATTCCCAAACAGAAGCATAGTCGTTGAGTACAATTTTACCGTCAAAATAATATCCGTTTCGCTTGCTGTATTCTGCTAAATTCATAAAATCGTCATACGCTGCGGCAGGATTTTCAAACACAAAATGAGTCTGAATAATATGCGTCTTTAAATCTACGGAAGATATACACCACTGCTTATTTGTTTTATCCGACTCGGAACATATAAAATAAGCTCTGTTATCGTAAATACAAAGTGTATCATAATAAGTTTTATGCTTCTTTTCACACAAATCAAAAAGCGAAATTACTTTTTTGCCCTTATATATATTGCCGTATGCTTCAACATAAGGAATATCCTCGCTTTCGCAAGATATAGCGGTAATTTCCTTGTTGAAAGACTTAACGGGACGCGTTGCCGCGTTTGCAATATACGGAATGGATACATAGAATAATACGGCGAGAACCAAAACACCCAATATAATCAGCAGTGTATAAACTCTTTTCTTGTTCATAATTACTCACTTCCTAAAATTTCCAATACTTTTGTTGGAATATACACATAAGGTCTACAATCACCTGTATATTCAATGTCAGCATCTGCTGTTGATTTGCGTTTAAGATGTAATTCATAGGCAATGTTATGAAATAGCCATTCTGATGACATATTGAACATTCTTTATGTAGTAATATTCTTCGACGTTATAGGTGAAACCGAAAGCGTCGCCTTTGTGATACCGCAAAGGCAAAACTTGTCAGGAGTACTGCCGAAATCTTTAGAAACTTGGAATTACCCCAGCGGTTGCCTTTTGTCCCAAAAAGAAGATGCTTGCTGGTATAATTCATCTGTATTTTTGTAATAACATTTTTGCGGAAAAACATATTGTCGGATCGTCTGAACCAGCAATTATTTTTTTCAATGTAAGAATGGATTGCTCAACTAAGACCTCTGAATTTAAGCAGAAAGAAGCGGCGTTGATTTTTACTCTATCATCTTCGTGATTAAGCAACGCATGTAATGCGTCGTCACCGATGTTTTTCATCATTTCATCTTGCAACTTGTTAAGTTTTTTATAAACTGCATTATGTTTTTTTACTTTTAGTTTATTTCCATAGTCGTTTTTAGTACACTGTTGTAGCGATAACTCCACAAACAAATTATAATAATCTTTCATATACACCTTACATAAACATTTTGATAATATTAATTCCAAATTCATATTGCGCGTTAAAGCTTTGTCCGGCAAGCATCGCCGCTCGAATACCACGGCACTTGTCAGGAGTACTCCTGAAACATTTCAGGGCTTGGAATTATCCCAGCGGTTGCCTTTTGCCCCCAAAAGAAGATGCTTGCTGGTATAAACTCTTTACTCTTTAGGATTGCCTTTACTGTTTGCGCAGAAGCAAACGCAAGTTGCTTTCCCAACCCTCATCCCTACACTTTTTTGCTTTTTTAATGCAAACATTTATTGCATTACAGAGAGAATTTTCATCTGAGTATTTTTGCAACCTATTCAAGATGCAAAAAGCCCCCGGCCAATTCATGTCTTGCAACCATTCTAACATTTCAGGTAAGTGTGGCTTGATTTCTTCGTCGCTTCTTTCCGAAATGATAACAGCACAATTTTCCCATACATTTTTATTATGCTTTGGTGTTAACGGTTGTATAAATGGAATAATTGTTTCCGTGTTTCCTGCTAAGGATATTCCTTTGAATTGAATTTCAGAGGGCATATGCCAATCGAGCATATCCATAATTTCTGTAATATCTACCATTTTAATAGCCTCCATCCCATTTAACGACAACCGATTTAACCGCTTGTGTCCAAATCGAACCGGAACCTGCATTTATCCAATCTTCCATTGTTGCACCTACAGTTAATAGTGCAACGCCCGCGGCAGCAACAATATCCCCAAAAGGCGTTGCTTGCGGGCATATGTTATTTGCGATATTGAATCAATATAGATTCCACAAGTATTGCAAGTCGATAGTACACCACTAATTCATCTTTTTCCATTCCTGTTGATTGATTTATCAATTCTGAAAAAGCAGCTTTTTCGGTTTTAGAAATAATTTCACTCGATGGGAGTTCAATGAATTTTGCTCGATGTATCAATTGAGAGCAATACCCCCCTACAACAGAATCAATAACAATAAGTTCTGGAGAATTTCTACGAATCGCCATAGGAATCCTTGAGTTTATAAACGCTTTCAAAATGTACTCGTGTTGTTTGTTTTTCATTAGATTCACCTATACCAAAACGTTATAATTTTACCAGTCGATGTAAACATTCAGCCCTGTCCGGTCAAATAAGTAAAATTCCAAGATGCATTTCCATATTTGTAGTTGTAGTTATACTTCAATACCGAAGAATTTCGATTGGCAAAGCTTACTGCATCTCGTGTATATTCGAGCACATTATTTTCCTTTGTCAATCCTTCGCTTACTACGTGCTTATTGTAGTGGTATTTCATTGATTGATACCCTGATTTAAAGGTGCTACTATTCCCGCTTTCGCTGCTTGTGAGACTTTTACCGCACTACCAGCAGCGCCTGTTATTGCGCCAGCAACAGCACCTGACAATGCCCCGTCGCCCATTCCATTCAAGGCTGCCGTGCCGGTTATTTGGGTTACGTTACCCCAAGCGTCGTAGTAATAGTTTGCTACTACGGTGCCATTTTTATCGGCTATTGCGACTATATCGTTTTGTACATTCTTTATGTAGTAATATTCTTCGCCGTTATAATTGAAACCGAAAGCATCGCCTTTGTGATACCGCAAAGGCAAAACTTGTCAGGAGTACTCCTGAAACCTTTCAGGCTTGGAATTATCCCAACAAACTGCCTTTTGTCCCCAAAAGGTGCTATTTGCCGGCGCTGTGCATAATGTTAGTCAAAACATAGTTTCTTTAATCTCTTGAACACCTCCTGAGGTATGACTAAAGATTTATTCATACAAATCAGCAAGGCATTTTCATCTAAAGCAATGGATATAAACACATCGGTAATTCCAGCAATTACCAATTCTTCAAAAGGTTGCTGTAAACATATGTTACCTGCAGGTTCAAGTAAATTGAGCATAAATATATTTTCTGGATTTTCTTTAATTGCTTTATCCAAAAAAACTTCAAATAAAGGGCATGGCACAACCACAGACATCTCTATATTACCACTTGAATGGTGACGTATAAAGTATTTCAATCCTTGAACCTTTACAAATTCTAATAACGAACTTCCTTCTTTTACAGAATCAATCGTCACTTCAGTCCATTTGAAGTCAAATATAGTTGAGATTTTTGCTATATTATTGAAGTTACATCTAATACCTGAAATACATATTTCCGCTGGATTAAATAAAAGGTTTTTTGTAAATTTAATCACGCATAACACCTCCCCACAAGCCTGCGCCAAACACGCCGATTGGTAGATGATAATTTGCAGTCTTTGTCAGCTGGATATTCATATGGAACAGGCTCTTGTTACCGACCTTTATACTTGCTTTCTGCCATTTTAAATACATCGTTGCTTTTAAGGAAAATACATATAAGCAATAATTCTATAAAAACAGACACGACAAATAATAATTTAACTGTAAATTCTTTGGCAGAGGTTTCATATAAAACATTTTTGTTTTTATCAATAATTTTATATCGCCCGAAATTATTTTTTAAAAAATATTCATTGTCAGATGTCACGAAATGTTTTTTTGACTTCTCTATATCGGTATATGTTTTTGAATTAACATCTTCACTTTTTTTAATTACATTACCTTTCAAATCAATTTCATACACGAATTCTGCCGTAGATAATACAATGGTATCATCGGTTACAGTAAAAGCATATGACCGCGAAGTTTGAGGATTTATCTCAAAAATCTTCTCTGTTCCGCTATAAACCTCTATTGCATTATCTCTTCCTACGTATAATAATTTTTGACTGTCAAGGGCAAATCCGCAAAAAGGAAAAGTGTGAAAAGCGCCAAGAAAAACTGAAAGAACAGTTAGGAAACCAAATAATACGAAGCAAAAAATAAGTTTAGTATTCTTCACATTCATCACCATTCCATTATCCTATTGTAAATATTATTCATTTCATCGTAAATATTAAATCCATACACCCACGAATAACCTATCTCTCCATGTATTTCTGCCGGAATGCATGAAACGCCAAAACCGGTAGAAATAGTTGTCCCTTGATAAACATCATTAGTTGTTGAATCGGGAAAGACTACATATTTCAGTCCTAAAGATGCTTCTATATCTATACTACCACCAATTTGTGCCGATGTCCCTTTTTGATGATAAATTGTCGGGGCGTTAGTTTTGCTTTTATATTTAGAAAGAGAGGCAGATGGTGTTCCTCCTCCGGTATTAGCCGATACAATAATGCCAACATTTCCTTTCCTATCTCTCATCACACAGAACCGCCCCCCGTGTTAATTTTTCTGTTATTTTATTCGTTAAGGGTGATCAACGACATTAGCATAATCGCTATAAACAATAACATTTGCGTAATATAATGCTTGGCGTTCGTAATAATTATTCAAAATATCATCCGCATAACACCATTCATCATGATGTTTTATCCATTGAAAATAATGAGTTAATTCATGAGTTATTGATACAAGAATTACAGCTAATGCATCATCTTTGTCACTCTTATTTAGCAAATCATAATAGTCGCCAACAGCAACTTTGATAAAAGGTTCGTTATTTATATCAAATGGGCCAAAAAAAGAAGCACTGGCTTTCTCTCCGGCACAGCTTATAATTTCACAACTGGATTTTAAATATATTGGCACTCGAATTGGGAAGTAGTATTGCGTACGTAGCCAATTAACATATTGCTTACATGCACGTTTCACTTCAGGGTCTACATTCTTATCAAATTTCAGTCGAATTCCGGGTCTTGATTTTTCGCTAATATATTCATTCCAATTGTTTGACGTCCATAATTTTCTCATTATTTATTAAACTTCTTTCTATGACATTTTTTACTAGGGCTGTGTGGTCTTGGTTGTTTTCTTTGCTTTTTGCCGAACCTTTTTTCCAACCTGTTCCTTCTTGTTCCTTTTTTTCAAGTCCCTCTCGTCCTTGTTTTTTTAATTCAGGTCTACCATTTCATCTTTTTGCTTTTAGCATACACAACTAAAATTTGTACAACCACAATGGTAGCAATCGCTATGATAATAGCCGCAGATACTTGCCATCCAAAAAGCAATCCAGTTGTCAACATTCCTAAAGTGGCAGTGCTACGTATAGCATTTGACATTTTTCCATCATCAACCATATTTACAGGATTATTAAGGCAATATGCAAATAAATTATTCTCAAGAACATTATTTTGGTCTTCATCAAGTACATCAACACTATCAGCATTTATAAACCTGTACAATTCAGGGTTGTAGTACCTTGATTTGAGGTGGTAATAACCCGTCTCGCTGTCGTAATAGTAGCTTCTGTACCGCAGAGGATTCGTTTGATCCAAGGCGGTGTTGCCGGTTATTTGGGTTACGTTACTTACTCTGGTTAATAAAGATGTTACGTATCAGCACAAATATAGTTAATATACATCTAAAATGTCCCGAACACGTAACAAAACCGCCGAGAGTTGTAAAGTGCAAATTAAAAAGTGCTTATGGCAATTTAATTCTGTCACGGGTGCTCTCTGGTTGTGGCGTACTCATCTATTATATAACGTGCATATCTGCTTGCCTGTCGCTCTCTGCCCATTGATGTTAGTTGAAGATTATTTATCCACTGATAGTAGTGAGTCAATTCATGAGCCAATGAAATAAGAATTGAAGCAAGTGCATTGTCTTTTCCGTTCTTGCTTAGCAATTCCTCATAATCGCCTGTTGCAATTCTGATATATGGTTCATCATAGTATGAATAGGGCTCAAAAAAGGTTCCAACTACATAATCGCCGTCTTTTGCTCGAATCCTTTCTGCCTCTTTAACATAAACAACAATCCTTACCGGAAAGTAATACTCTGCACGCAACCATTTTCCGAATTGTAAGCATGCACGTTTAACTTCCGGGTCAACATTTTTGTCACATCGAAACCGTAACCCAGTTCGCCCGGAGCCGTCTTTCGGCAAAATCTTTTCCCAGTTATCTAATCTCCAAATATGCATATTATTTATACTTCCTATGTCCTCTGCCGGGTGTATGTTTCTTTTGCGGTTTCGAGGGACTTTACTGTTGTCGAAGTTCTGTTACCGACAATTATCAAAAACTAAAAAACGGACAATATCGTAGATATTATCCGTGCGTAAATTTAAAGTTTTTTAATTTGCCGCACGTTTTTTATCAAGCCGTGAAATTTTACCGCATGGGGCTTACACTCCCGTTCAGTTGTATTTTAAACGTTGTTTACTGTAACGGCATGTTATCATATTAACAGAACGTATTAAAAAAGTCAATAAATGTTCGTATTATCAAAATCGATATCAAAAAGCGTTGTCAAACAGAATCGTATAAATTATTGAATTTGCAATCATTTTTTGATAAAATATCTATAAAGGAGGTCTTATGATGATACTCAAATTAAAACCCGCGTTCAAAGATTATATTTGGGGAGGAACAAAACTTCGTGATGATTTCGGATTTAAAAGCGACTTAAAAAAAATCGCTGAAGGTTGGATGCTGTCTTGTCATAAAGACGGCGAAAATATTATTGACGGCGGAAAATTTGACGGTAAAACATTGTCCGAAGTCATTAAAGAAACAGGAAAAGATATACTCGGAACAAAGGCACAAAAATATGACTTTTTCCCCATTCTCATAAAACTGATTGACGCTAAAGATAATTTATCCGTACAGGTGCATCCAAATGATGATTATGCGCTTCGAGTTGAAGGCGAATACGGAAAAACCGAATGCTGGTATGTGATTGATTGTGACGAAGGCGCTGAACTGATATACGGATTCAAGAAAAAAATTTCAAATGAAGAATTCAGGAAACGCATTGAGGACAATACATTTTTAGACGTGGTAAATCATGTGAAGGTTAAAAAGGGTGAATTTTTCTTTATCGAATCCGGCACACTACATGCAATCGGAAAAGGAATTCTTCTTGCGGAAATTCAGCAAAATTCCAATACTACATATCGCGTATACGATTACAACCGTTTGGGAGCTGACGGAAAGCCAAGAGAGCTACACACCGAAAAAGCCCTCGACGTTACAAAATGCGAACCACCGAAAAATAACGGTGTAATGCCACCTGTTGTTAAGAAAGATGGCTATGACGAAAAACACCTTACTTCGTGCGAACTGTTCTCGGTCAAAGACATTACCGTAAACAAAAGCTATTCCTCCGTAGCCGACAGCAATTCGTTTGTATCCATTCTCGTTATCGATGGCAACGGCTCTTTGATTTGCGAAAACGAAACATTTCCGTTGTGCAAAGGCGACAGTTATTTTATAAGTGCCGATAGCGGAGAATTCAAAATATGCGGAAATGTCAATTTAATTGAAACAAGGGTATGACTTTTTAAATTGACATATTGACAATATATCTGTACCGTCATATAATGTTAATGCAAAATATTGCTGTCTTCGAGGCGGGGTGAAATTCCCCACCGGTGGTAAAAGTCCACAAGCTTCGGCTGATCGGGTGTAACTCCCGAACCGACGGTACAGTCCGGATGAAAGAAGATGTACTTAAGCTACACTTTCACCTCGCAGGTTATATCTGCGAGGTTTTTATTTTGTTTGGCAGCATATTTCAGCAAAAATATGAAAGGTCTGGTACCATGTCAAACAACAAAAATGAAAAGAAAAAAATAATGTCGGGATTTCAAATCAGAAAAATGACTGTAACAGCCATTTTAGCGGCTGTTTCAACCGTCCTTATGTTTCTGAGCTTTAATGTTCCGTTTATGCCGAGCTTTATCAAAATGGATTTTTCAGAGCTTCCGGCGCTGATTGCTGCGTTTGCATACGGCCCGTTAAGCGGTGTTATTGTTTGTCTGATTAAAAATCTGATTAATCTTTTAAGTACACAAACCGGCGGAGTCGGTGAACTATCCAACTTTATTTTGGGATGTGCATTTGTGCTTCCCGCGGGACTGATTTATAAGCACAAGAAAACCAAAAAAAGTGCTGTTCTCGGCGCACTTCTCGGAGCCGTAATAATGGCAGCATTCAGTATGGTTTCAAACTATTATATTGTTTATCCGATTTATACCAAGTTTATGCCGATGGACGTTATAATTGCTGCATACAGTTCTATTTTGCCTTCGATTAAAAATCTTTGGCAGGCTTTATTTGTATTTAATTTACCGTTCACTTTTGCTAAAGGTCTTGTAAATGTTCTGATAGCAACGCTTATTTATAAGCCGCTGTCCCCTATTTTAAAAGGCAAGAATATTTGAGTTGATTTTATTGACAAACGTTGACAAAAATAGTAGAATATAATCAAATAAATAACAATCCTTATAAAGAGTGGCGGAGGGATCGGCCCTGTGAAGCCCGGCAACCTGCACTTAGATGCAAGGTGCTAAATCCCGCAGCATTTTGTGCTGAGAGATAAGGTGAGTTCTATGGGACGCCTTATGCGGATTCAGCACGGGCGTTCTTTTTTTGATTGTTAAACATAAAGGAGTAATTTTAAAAATGGCAAAACATCTTTTTACATCAGAATCGGTTACAGAAGGACATCCTGATAAAATATGCGATAATATATCCGATGCCGTTCTTGATGCTATTCTCGCACAAGATCCTGACGGCAGAGTTGCTTGCGAAACAACTTGTATAACCGATCAAATAATGGTTATGGGTGAGATAACCACGAAGGCAAAAATCGATATTGAGAAAATTGCAAGAGATGTTGTTTGTGAGATAGGCTACGACTCACCTGAAAAAGGCTTTGACGGACATACCTGTAAAGTTCAAATCGCTATTGACAAGCAGTCCCCGGACATAGCTCTCGGCGTAGATAAATCATACGAGCTGAAAGAAGGGTATGATGACAGTTATAATCTTCACGGTGCCGGTGATCAGGGTATGATGTTTGGTTACGCCTGCGACGAAACCGAAGAGCTTATGCCGCTGTCAATTTCACTTTCACATAAGCTTGCAAAGCAACTTACAAAAGTCAGAAAAGACGGTACACTCCCCTATCTCCGTCCGGACGGCAAAACACAGGTTACCGTTGAATACGATGAAAGCGGTGCGCCCAAAAGAGTTGACACTATTGTTATTTCCTCTCAGCATAGTGCTGATGTCTCTCTTGATCAAATCAGAAGTGACATAGTAAAATATGTTATCAAGCCCATTGTTCCCGAAAATCTTTTAGATGACGATACAATTATTTATGTGAATCCTACGGGCAGATTTGTCACAGGCGGCCCTGCAGGTGACAGCGGTCTTACAGGAAGAAAAATTATTGTTGACACATACGGCGGTATCGGTCGTCACGGCGGCGGTTGCTTCTCCGGAAAGGACCCCACAAAAGTAGATCGTTCTGCTGCTTATGCTGCGCGATATGTCGCCAAAAATATTGTTGCGGCAGGTCTTGCAAAAAAATGTGAAATTCAAATAGCTTACGCAATCGGCGTAGCACATCCTGTTTCTGTTATGATTGATACATTCGGAACAGGCATAATTTCCGACGATACTTTAAGTGAAATTGTCACCGAAACATTTGATTTGCGTCCGGCGGCTATAATTGACAGCCTCGACTTACGCAGACCTATTTATCGTCAGCTCGCTGCATATGGTCACATGGGCAGAACCGACCTTGATCTTCCGTGGGAAAAGACCGATAAAGCCGTTGAGTTGAAGCAAGCGGCCGGAATTTAAGAAACTGTATAAAACTCTTTTTTTGGTTCATAATAACAATGAACTATTTAAAGGAGTTGAAAACTGATGTTAGACAGAATTGCGTTAATCCTTGTTATCATCGGCGGTATCAATTGGGGTTCAATCGGACTTTTCAAGTTTGATATTGTCGGATGGATATGCGGCGGTCAAGATGCAGTTATCAGCAGAATAATATACACTCTTGTTGCGTTGGCGGCAGTATGGTGTATATCATTGCTATTCAAGCAAAATGAAATTCTATCCTCCGATAACGGCGAAAAAAGAGCATAAAACTAAAAGTCCGGCTCAGCCGGACTTTTTTTCTGTAATCTTTGTTTTATCTGCAATGACGTAAATCATATTGTTTGTGTAATACACGACTTTACCGGGTAGTGCTCCCGACGGCTTTTTAACATTTTTTACTAATGTATAATCAACCGGTACCTTAGTATTTTCCTTTGCAGAACTATTACAAGCCGCTATAATCGCAGCCTCCGAAATTGCAAGGTCTGTAAATTCACGTTTATCGGAAACAAGTATTGTATGTGAACCCGGAACACCTTTGGTGTGAAACCACATATCATAATTTTTGGCTGTTTTAAATGTAAGTTTATCGTTTTGCAAATTATTCCTACCGACAAGAACCCTGAAGCCCTCACTTGTTACATATTCAAGCGGAGGAAGTTCTCGAGGCTGTTTTTGCTTTGCGTTTTTATGCTTTTTTATAAAACCGCCTAAAACAAGCTCATTTCGTATACTTGCAATTTCACTCTCTGTTTCGGCACGCATAAGGCTGTCTTTTACCGAGTCAATATAAGATAATTCCTGTTCCCCGGATTCAATTAAATCGGCGAGCATTTTTTCTGCAGTATGCGCTTTTTTATACTCCTTGTAGTATTTCTGTGAGTTTTTTGCGGGAGATAAAGCCGGATTTACAGGTATTTTAACAAGACGATTGTTATCATAATAATTTTCAACCTCATAATACGAACAGCCGGAGCTTAATTTATATTGGTTAGCACTTATAAGCTCTGCATATGTTTTCAACGTGTCTTTATCATCACACTTTTGCAATTCCGCCCTTTGGTTAGCTATTTTACGGACAAGGCGCTCTGTCGTATTATTCAGAATTTTTATTATATCCCTAGCCTTCACCTTCATACGCAACGCAAGGTCTCGTTCATAATAAAAAACATCAAGAGCTTCCGAGGCCGACGCAAAAGTCTTTTTGCTAAAGAGCCTACCGTATTGCTTGATATCAATTATCGAAAAATCATATGGTTTACCGTCAACATCAAACAATACGGTAACACCGACTTTATCGCTCACCAAATATGCCTTTAATTCGGATACAGCTTTTTTGAGTATATCGCTGTCGCACTCCGAAACCGCAAGATCTTCTTCAAAAGCTTCGTACGCAATTTCACGACACATAAGAGGCGAAGAACCCTCAATTGAAAACAACAAAGACTTGCTCATTTTCAAATGAGAATTCAACAGTACCGAAGTACAAATATCTTCGACTTCGTCCTTGAGAATATTGCATTTTTTCTGCTGCGGCGGCAACACATATGTTACGGAAGGCAATACTTCTCTGACGGATGATTTATTTTCGTCAACCCTTTTTACCGCATCGATTATTTTCCCGTCATTACCTATAAGTATAATATTACTGTGTTGAGCCATTATCTCGACGCAAACCGAGAGATTAACCTTATCTCCTATTTCGTTAACTGCGTCAAAATCAAAAAACAGTATTCTGTCAAGGCCCGATTGACGAATGCTTCGGAGAATTGCTCCTGTAAGTTTTTTCCTAAAAAGCATACAAAGCATTGGCGGTTTTTGCGGGTTTTCAAGCGAATGAGAGGTCAAATGCACCCTTGCCGAGCTCGGTTCTGCCGACATAAGCAGTTTATATGCACCGTTTCTTGTTCGCATATTAAAGACCAATTCAAGCCTTGATGGCTGATTGACCCGTTCAACTCTCGCTCCTATTAACTTTTCGGCTATTTCGTCTTTAATAAAATGTAATGTAATACCGTCAAGAGCCATAATGATATATCCTCAAATATTCTTAATCGGAGTTTTTTGTTCCGCAACTTTAAATTGTATATCTTTAAACTTATCCTCAAGCAATTTACACAAGCTCACTACAGCCGGAAACTCAGTCTCATAATGCCCGGCAGAAACAAGTAATATTTCTTCATCGGTTGCATCCAGAAACTCATGATATTTTCCGTCTCCCGTAACAAGTGCATCAGCGCCGGCTTTTTTTGCGTCCGATGCAAAATCCGAGCCTGCACCGCCGCAAACCGCAACAGTCTTTATTTCTTTTGTACAGTCATTATATCTAAGGTGCGCCGAAAGACATTTGCTCACATATTCCGAGAACATATCCGAGGCCATCGGTTTATCAAGCTCACCTATCATAAAGCAGCTGTCATTACTTGAAACAACATTATGCAAATTAAGTTTTTGTGCCAGAACCTTATTTACACCAATGGGAGATAAATCATAGTTAGTGTGGGCGGAAATAACAGATATACCGTTTTTAAAGCAAATTGCTGCCGGTGTTTTTTCGGTCAGTGCAGACAAAGAACCGAAAATTACCGGATGGTGGGAAACAATAAGGTCATACTTTCCGTCAATCGCTTCATTCAAAACTTCTGCAGTAATATCAAGCGTAACCAAAGCCTTTGAAATAACACAGTCACCGCAATTTACCAAAATACCGCTGTTATCCCATTCAAGTTGTAAAGAAAACGGTGCAAAACTGTCAATATAATCATATATTTCGCTTAGCCTGCTCATATTTAATTTCCTCCAAAATTTTGCCTATTTTGTTTGCATCATAACCGGAATTTTTAAGCGCCGTATACTTTTTTTCAAGCCTGTTTACAATTCTATTGCAAAATTCAATTTCATCCGAATTATTGCTGTAAATCAGATTTCCGACATAGAAGTACCACTCGCCAAAATTCGCCTCTTCTTCGGTATATTCGGCTGACAGCGCTAGATACAGTCTTTTACCTTCTCTTACAACCGTCTCCTTTGTAATTTTATAACCGTTATCGCACAAAAAAGCCCTCAAATCTTCAAAATGAGTCATTGGCTGCATAATAATCTGTTTATTATTTTTAAGCCATGGTGCGTCACCGATTATTTTAGCTATAAGCTCACCGCCCATACCCGCTATAACAACGGCGTCGGCTTCGGTTTCTTCAATATTTTCAAGTCCGTCGGAAAGCCGTAAAACCACTCTATCTTCAAAACCGTATTGTTTAACGGTTTTTGCCGCATTATTTAACGGTCCTTCGTTTATATCAGAGGCCACAACAGTTTCGGCAAGATCATTTTGTAATGCGTAGACCGGTATGTATGCGTGATCGGTTCCGATGTCGGCAAGCTTTTTGCACGGAGTAATCAATTCTGCTGTTTTCAGCAAACGAGGAGTTAAGTTAATCATAATTACCGTAATTTAAAGGCTGTGTTTTGAGCACAGCCTTTTTAAGTCAGTTATTTTTTCCTTTTAAAAATTCGTTGATATTCTCAACAAGCACGTCCGGGTCAACACCGTGAACCATACAAGCCTGCTCTACTGTTTCGCCGCGCGAAGCCGGGCAACCCAAGCAATGCATACCCATTTCAAGGAAAAAAGGAGCTGTATCTCTCTCGGCATCAAGAATGTCGCCGATTGTCATATCTTTATTGATTTCTGTCATAAATAAAACCTCCGATTATGCTTTTGCGACCGCTAATTTGACTTTACCGTCGCCTATCTCTACTTCTTTGGTAAGATCCGCGTCAGAAAGAGTTCCGCCGAGGATAAGTTCATCGGCAAGAAGCTCCGACTTAATGTATTCGGTCTTTTCTTTGAGAGCACCAATAACGGCTGTGTCAAGAGACTCAATTGCCATTTTAACTCTCTGCTCTACCTCATACCCTGCTTCTTTTCTTATAAGCTGACACTGTCTTACCGTATCACGTACCAAGCCCTCTTTAATGAGTTCATCGGTAAGCACGGTATCCAACGCCACAACGCCCTTATCATTCTGAAGCTCGGCAGATACAATACCCTCTTTAGTTTTTGTCTGGACACTGAATATATCAGCGGCAAATTTATCGTCCCAACCGGGAACGGAAACTTCATCTCCCTGTTCAACTGCAGAAACAAGTTTCGTCATAACATCCTTTGAAAGTGTTTCAAGGGTTTGCTTCATCTTGTTAACATTCTGCTTAAGAACAGCACCGGCTACCTTAAAGTTTACGGTCAGATATTTATCCTCAAGAACATTAACATCATCAATATATTTAATATTCTTAATGTTAAGCTCATCAAGTATTATCTTTTCAAATACACCTATTTTATTTGCCGTTTCGCTGTCACAACAAACATAAAGTGTTGAAAGAGGCTGGCGAACCTTGAGCTGCTGCTCATTGCGAAGTCTCATTGCGGTAGCTATTATCTCTCTTGAGACAGCCGTTTTTTCAACAATTCCGTCATCCTCAAATCCCTCTATCGGCTTCGGCCAATCGCAGAGATGTACGGAGATCGGTGACGAAGGCATAACTTTTCTCGTAAAGTTCTGCCAAATATGCTCTGTCATAAACGGAATAACAGGTGACATAACAAGAGTTGCAGTATTAAGTGCATAATAAAGCACCCAATAAGCAGTCATCTTATCTTTTTCATCGCCGGTTTTCCAGAAGCGACGACGATTTGTCCTTATATACCAATTTGATATATCGTCAACAAATACCTCAAATTCTTTTACAAGCATATAAACTTTATAGTCATCATAAAGCGCTTTAGCTTTTTTCAGGAATTCATTGGTACGAACAACAAGCCATATATCCGTAGGAGTCATCGCAGACTTGTCCGGTGTGTAATTTTCAAAATTAGGCTTATCGATTTTTGCATATGTCTCAAAAAACGTATAAATATTCCAATATGAAAGAAGCTTTCTTCTCGCCTCATCGCCGAGATTATAACCAAAACGAACATCGTTTGACACAGGAGCACCTGCATATAAATAGCGGACTGTGTCAGCACCTATTTTTTCGGCCGCCTCATCGAATTTAATCATAAATCCGGTTTTCGAGAACTTTCTGCCGTCTTCGGCTATTACGGCACTATTAGTGAGAACTCTCTCATAAGGAGCTTTACCCTCAAGCACAACACTCATAAAGAGCTGTGAATAAAACCAAAGTCTAACCTGCTCGTGCATTTCGGTAACCCACTCTGCAGGGAAGTTCTTTTTCCATTCTTCCTTATCACGGAAATAGCCAAATGTTGAGTAAGGAACAATGCCGGCATCAAGCCAAACATCACCGATTTCAGATATACGCGAAACCTCTTTGCCGCAATGCGGGCATTTAATTTTAATCTTATCCACCCAAGGTCTGTGAAGCTCGGGCAGTTCATCAACAAGTTTAGGGTCAACCGCAAGAGAACGAAGCTCTTCCTTAGAACCTACAACGGTTACATGACCGCAATCGCAAGGATAAAACGGAAGCGGCATACCGTAATAACGCTTACGGGATATGTTCCAGTCTCCCATATTATTTAACCAATCGTTCATACGTTTGCCGTTTGATGCAGGCTCCCACTTAACGGTATTGGCGGCTTCAATAAGCTTCGGACGTAATTCATCTGTTCTGATGTACCAAGCCGGTACAAGTCTGAACACAACCTCCGATTTACATCTCCAGCATACGGGATAGCTATGCTCATGCGGTTCAACCTTATAGAGCTTATCATCAGCTTTAAGGTGCTCAAACACCTCATCTGCAACGGTATGGCTGTCTTTTCCGGTCATCCAGCCGAAGCCGTCAAGATATATACCCATATCATCAATGGGCATTACTTTTGCGAGACCGAGTTTTTCACCAAGCTCAAAGTCTTCGACGCCGCAACCTGGAGCTATATGCACTATGCCGGTACCTTCGTCTGCGGCAACGTCCTCCCAAGCAACGATTTTATGGTCAATACCGCTTTGGGCGGGAATATCCGGGAAGCATGTTTCATAATGATAGCCTACAAGCTCAGATCCCTTAAACGCACGAAGCACTTCGACTTTATCGTCGCCGAGATGACCTATTGCATTCTTAGCAAGAATCAGAGTTTTTTCATCGCTTTTAACCTTTACTTCAACATAATCAATTTCGGGATTGACTGCAAGCGCAACATTAGAAGAAAGCGTCCATGGAGTTGTTGTCCAAACAAGCATTTTGGACGGTATTTCTTTAATCGGGAGCTTAAAATATACCGAATTGTGCGTCATCATTTTGTATGAGCCTGTCATTTCGTGCTCGGATAGCGATGTTCCGCATCTAGGACACCAAGGCATAGGCTTATACTCACGCTGAATCCATCCGTGCTCATCACATTTTTTAAGGAAATACCAAATACCGCCTATATTTTCATCGGTATTAGTATAGTAGGAATGGTCCCAATCCATCCATTGGCCGAGTCGTTTGGACTGTTCGGTAATAATCCCCGAAAAATGCTTGACACGGTCTTTACAAGCTTTTGTAAACTTGTCCATACCGTAGTTTTCAATATCCTTTTTAGTCTTAAAACCAAGGGCTTTTTCAACCTCAACTTCAACCCATAGTCCCTGTGAGTCAAATCCGTTTTGGTAACGGCAATCACATCCTTGCATTGCATGATAGCGAATAAAAATATCTTTTATACTTCTGCCCCAAGCGTGGTGAATACCCATAGGGTTATTAGCTGTTATAGGACCGTCAAGGAATCGGAACATTTTGTGACCACGATTTTTTTCGCGGAGCTTTTCAAAGCACTTTTCCTTTTCCCAAAAATCCATGACTTCATGTTCCATATCTACGAACATATTTTTTTCATCTGCCACTTTATTTTTTCCCCTTTCAGAGCACAATTATTAAAGCCATAATATTTAGATTATATCTAAAAAAGTCAATATTTACAAGGCTTTTTACTTATTTTTTTCATTAAATTTCGGAATGATGTTAGTTTCATCGACAATATATATAGGGCGGTTTTTCACTTCAAGATAAATTCGAGAAATATACTCGCCCGCTACGCCGAGAGACAGCAATATGAGGCCCCCTATAACAAACACGGCACATATCAATGAAGGATACCCGGGTACGTCAGAACCATAGATTAAAGTTCGTATAAAAATATAAATCGCATAAACTATTCCGATCAAGCTGAATGCAGACCCTATATACAGCGAAATCTTTAAGGGTGCAGTCGAAAATCCTATAATACCGTCAAGCGCGTATCGCAGCAATTTCCAAAATGACCATTTCGTCTCTCCTGCCACGCGGCTGTTGTTCTCATGTTCAAACCATTTCGTCTTAAATCCTACCCAACTGAATATCCCTTTGGAAAATCTGTTATATTCCGGCATAGAAATTATTGCATCGACGACCTTACGCTTCATTATTCTGAAATCCTGCGCGCCGTCCTCAATACCCGTGTCCGAAATTTTATTGATAAGTTTATAAAACTGCTTTGAGAAAACACTTTTAAGCTTTGCCTCGCCTTTTCTGTCTATGCGCCTTGCGGCAGCTATATCGTAATCTTCGTTAATAAGCACATTCATCATATCCGGAATCAAATTCGGTGAGTGCTGCAAATCGGCGTCCAAAATTCCGACATATTCTGCGTCCGACATCTTCATACCGGCAAGCATGGCGGCTTCTTTGCCAAAATTGCGCGAAAAAGAAATATATTTTACATAATCATATTTTTCCGCATAATCACGCAGTAAACCGAGTGTATTATCGCGGCTGCCGTCGTTAACAAAAATAAACCTTACCGAAACATCATTCATTTTATCTTTGACATCTTTTACCGCTTCAAAAAAAAGAGGTAAAGACTCCTGCTCGTTAAAGCAAGGAATCACAAGATCAAGCTTTCTCAAAGATATGCACATCCTTTAATTGGTCTTATGATAGTATAACATATTATACGTTAAAAAAAAACAAAAATATAAGCGGTATAAAAACCGCTTAAAATTTTAGTTTTATTGTTTTTTCTCGGATAAGTATTTTTGCTTTGTTGCCTGGCCGCCTCTTATATGTCGTTCAGCTTTATTAACCTCCAAAACCTCTCTGACTTCTGTATACAAACCCGGATTTATCCTCCTAAGTCGCTCGGCAACATCCATATGTACTGTTGATTTGCTCACCGAAAACACCTTAGCTGCCGCTCTTACGGTGGCTCTGTTTTCAACAATATATTCTCCCAAGATCACAGCGCGTTCTTCAACAGTATCGTTCAAAACAAATCCCTCCTTAGTCTATCAATAATTGATATGACAAAGGAGGGACAAATATTCTTAAATTATTTTAGGCGTAAATTACTTTGTGCCGAATATTCTGTCACCGGCATCACCGAGACCGGGAATAATGTAGCTGTGCTCATTAAGTCTCTCATCAAGAGCAGCGCAGAAAATATCAACATCGGGATGAGCCGTCGTAAGAGCTTCAAGGCCCTCGGGAGCGGCGATAATACCCATAAATTTAATTGATTTCGGATGGAAAGTCTTTATCTGATCTATTGCATCAATAGCGGAACCGCCTGTTGCAAGCATAGGATCAAGCACGATTACTTCACGCTCCGAAATATCAGACGGTAACTTGCAATAATACGGAACGGGCTTTACCGTAACCGGATCACGATACATGCCGATGTGGCCGACCTTTGCCGATGGAACAAGCGCCAAGACACCGTCAAGCATTCCGGTTCCGGCTCTGAGTATCGGAACGAATGCGAGTTTTTTACCCGAAATAACTTTAGCTTTAGCAATGGCAATAGGAGTTTCGATTTCGACTTCCTCAAGAGGAAGATCGCGAGTAGCCTCGTAGCACATAAGCGTTGCTATCTCTGAAACAAGTGCTCTGAATTCTTTAGAACCGGTATTTTTATCTCGGAGCAACGTCAGTTTGTGCTGAATAAGCGGATGGTTGGTAATAGTAACCTTACCCATAATTAGCCTCCAATAATTTAAATTTCTAAAATATTATATAACAGCCGTCAATAAAAGACAAGATATTTTTATTTGTTTTCAATTTCGGTTATTTGGTCTATTCTTCTTTGATGGCGGCCGCCCTCAAATTCGGTTTTCAAAAAGACATCAGCCAGTTCTGCAGCAAGGCCGGCACCGACTACCCTGCCGCCGAGGCAAAGAATATTAGCGTTATTGTGAAGTCTTGTATATTTAGCACTGAAATAGTCGGAACAACAAGCTGCGCGTATACCCTTGACTTTATTTGCCGCCATAGACATACCTATACCGGTTCCGCAGCACAGAATACCGAGGCTGCCATCATCCGATAAAACACTTAAGCAAGTTTTTTCGGCAATTGGCGCATAATCCACCGATTGTGTAGAATCAGTTCCGCAGTCTATTACTTTATAGCCTTCTGCATCAAGATGTTTTTTCAATGCCTCTTTCAATTCAAATCCGCCGTGATCTGCTCCTAAATAAACCGTCATTTCTTAAGCTCCTTTTTCTTTTTTAATTCTCGCTCTGCCTGAGGCAGTCTTAAATAAACCGGTAAAAGCTCGTTGGCGCTAACCGGTAATTTACCTAAATTGATATATTTTTCAGTAAGAAATGCAACGCTTGATGCGCGCTGATACCTGTTTTGTGCATCCGCCAATATGATATTGTCAAAGCTGTCCGAAAGCTTTTCATAGGTTACTGCGGCACCGTCGCCTGCAAATACAATAGGCTTGTCTATGCTTTTTAAGCTGTCAGCCAATTCCGATATGAGCATCGCGCTGTCGGGAGTCAATCTTTTGCCGTTTTCAAAAAGTGCCGTATACACCTGAGAGCATCTTGCGTCCATAAGAGAACAAACAACACAGTTTCGGTCAAAAAAGGGATACGCTATCGTCTCAAGAGTAGAAATACCACAGCATGGCTTGCCGACTCCATCGGCCATTCCCTTTACGGCAGCCACGCCGATTCTGACACCCGTAAATGAACCCGGTCCGTTTGAAACAGCAAATACATCTACTGTGCCTATATCGGTTTTAGTATTATCAAGTATATTTTTCACCATCGGCATAAGGGTTTCACTGTGTGTCAGTTTTACGTTTGTGAACTCTTCACCTATAAGTACCCCATTATCCGAAAGCGCAACACTGCAAGAAGCAGCTGAGCTTTCAACAGAGAGAATTTTCATCTTTAACACCATCTATTCTAATAATACGAGCATTATCCGAATCGCCCTTTTCAATATAAACCCTCACAGCGTTATCCGGTAAAGCATTTTCAACATTTTCACTCCACTCAACGCACAAAACCGAGCCCATATCTATATAGTCAAAAAAGCCGGTAGAATAAAGATCGTCCCAGCTCTCAACACGGTACATATCAAAATGACAAAGCTCATTATGTTCACCGTAAACATTTACAATTGCAAATGTCGGGCTTGAAACATTACAAGTGAGCCCCATACCCTTTGCAATACCGCTGATAAGAGTTGTCTTGCCCATTCCGAGACCGCCGTAAAAAGCCACAACCGTTCCGCCGTCAAGCTTTTTTGCCAGTTTTTCGCCTAAGGCAATTGTTTCCTTGGCGGATTTACTTGAAAACTCTATCATTTAATCACCTTAGTTATTTTAGCATTAAATTTATTATCAGTAAATACTTTTTTGCTTGAAAATATCAGCTCACCATAATATAATATTAAATAATGAATTCGGAGGTAAAAAAATGAAAAAGGTTTTTTCGACAATAAAAAGCTTTTTGAAGGAAACTGATATTTTGTTGTTTTCTCTTTGTGTGATTACCTCCGCATTTGGATTGTTAATGGTTTACAGCGCCACCCGATACACTCTTAAAGACGGAGCTCATTTTTCGAGAGAATTTATAATAATGCTGCTTGCGATTTTCCTCGGAATCATTGCTGCGTTGTTCTTATCATATTTCGATTACCAAGTATATACCAAGTTTTGGCCGGTTATAGCTGTTTTCTGTGTTATCATAATGCTTGTTCTCTTCAAATGGGGCACAGGGCCGTCTTCAAGACCGGACGCCAGAACATGGCTTTCAATAGGACCTATAAATTTTCAACCGTCAGAACTTGTAAAAATCGGATTTATTATAACGTTCGGTGTGCATTTGGATAAAGTGAAAGAAAAAATCAACAACATTTTCAGTATCCTTCAACTCGGTGCACACGCTGCCGTACCGATAGTTCTTGTTGCGGCAACAGGCGATATGGGTTCTGCACTCGTATTTATGGTTATTGCCATTGTCATGATGTTTGTAGCAGGCGTTCATTGGGGATATTTTCTCGGCGGTATAGCTTTAGTCGGAGCGGCAACTCCTCTTATTTGGACTTATGTTTTAAAGCAGCTCCAAAAAGACAGATTTTTAGCTCTTATTTATCCCGATTTATATCCTGATATTATATATCAGCAGCAACGCGGTCTTAACGCCATCGGCGCCGGCGGTATTACGGGGCAAGGCTTGTTTAAGGGAGCTTACACACAGGCAGGAGCTGTCCCGGAGAGCCAAAATGATATGATTTTTTCCGTTGTCGGTGAAGAATTGGGATTTATCGGCTGTATAACCGCACTGCTTCTTATAGTTTTAATAACTGTGAGAATTATTTATGTCGGAAAAAAGTCAAGCGAACAATCCACCAATCTGATTTGTACGGGAATGGCTGCAATGATAATCGGGCAAATGATTATAAACGTCGGCATGTGCTTAATGCTGTTACCGGTCATCGGTATAACGCTTCCGTTTTTCAGTGCCGGCGGTTCTTCCAACCTTTGTGTCTATTTAGGTATAGGTATAGTTATGAGCATTTACAGACACAACTGCGATACGGGTGCCGTAAATATAAGAGTATATGATTCATTAAAAAAATAGTCTGCTGTTTATACAGCACCAAATAAAACTAAATAAAGCAAAAGAGCACGGACAAACTCATGTTTTGTCCGTGCTCTTTTGAGTGAGCGCAAAAAACAACCAGTCCAGCCCCTCAAAAACTAAATGCTGTCTTTTGCGCAAAATGCGGACTACCGTTTTTCAGGTAGCAAGTTTATTATAATCCATTAAAAAGAAAAGGTCAATATTTTTTCGACAAAAAAGCCTCTTTTTCGCAACTAAAATATTTTTACACCTTTTGAAGCTTTGCAAGACGTGCCATAATTTTCTTCGTGCCGGCTTTAACGAAGGCAATTTCGAGCAGCAAATCGTTTCCCATATGCGTTGTTTTTACAATAACGCCTTCCCCGAACACCTTGTGAATAACCGTGTCGCCGACTTTATAATCAATATCTCCCGTTGTGACTTTCTGAGAAGCTTTTCCGGAACCGCTGAAGCCGCGATCTATATGGTGTTCTCTTGCAGAAGCAACATACGGCGAGTGTTTTGCGGTCCTATCGAGTCCCGCCATTGCTCTGAATCCCGTCTCCTGCCTGATATTCAGTAAATTCTCGGGGATTTCGGAGATAAATCTGGATTGAGGGAAATAGTTAGTAGAGCCGTACAACATTCTGCTTTTAGCCTTCGTAATATAAAGCTTTTCTTTAGCCCTTGTTATTCCTACGTATGCAAGCCTGCGTTCTTCTTCAACTTCAGTTTCATTATACATACTCTGTATCCCGGGGAATATTCCCTCTTCAAGTCCGGGCATAAATACCACCGGAAACTCAAGCCCCTTTGCCGAATGAAGCGTCATAAGAACGACGGCATCCTCACCCGCGTTATAATTGTCAATATCGGTAAGTAAAGCTATTTCTTCGAGATAATCGTTGAGGGTTGCATCTTCATTATCTTCTTCGTATCTGACAAGGTTTGATTTAAGCTCGTTTATATTTTGCATACGGTCGTCGAACTTTTCGGGATTGGACCGAAGATAGCCTACATAACCGGTTTCTTCTATAATACTGTCATATAGCTCCGGCAAGCCCTCTGTTTCGGAGAGAGACATCAGTCTATCCATCATTGCAGTAAATTGAATCAGTTTTCCGGAGGTACGCTTTAACACCTCGTACTGATCGGCGGTTTTTAAAACCTCATATAGCGTAACACCGAGAGTTTCGGCTATTTCGCCGGCTTTGGCAACCGTTGAGTCGCCTATACCGCGTTTCGGAACATTTATGATTCGTCTCAATCTTACAGAATCGGACGGATTGTTTATAACGTTAAGATAGGCATGTATGTCTTTGATTTCGGCTCTGTCATAGAACTTATGACCACCTATAATCCTGTAAGGAATGGCATTTTTTACAAGTGCGCGCTCAATAGAGTTTGACATTGCGTTCATCCTGTAAAGAACAGCATGATCGCTCCACTTTCTGCCCTTCGCCACAGAATTTAAAATTTGCTCGGCAATATAACGCGCCTCATCTGTCTCATCCGAAGCGGTGCTCAGTTCTATTTTTTCTCCGCTGCCGTTTGCCGTCCATAAATTTTTACCCTTACGTTCGGTATTGTTGGCTATAACCGCATTTGCGGCATCAAGAATGTTCTGTGTGGATCTGTAATTCTGCTCAAGTCGTATTACAACTGCATCTTCATATCTATTTTCAAAGCTCAAAATGTTTTCAATAGTAGCGCCCCTGAAACGATAAATGCTCTGATCGTCATCACCGACAACACAGATATTTTTATATTTGTCAGCGAGCAGAGATGTAAGTACATATTGAGCATGGTTCGTATCTTGATACTCGTCTACCATTATGTATTTAAATCTGTTTTGGTAATAGTCAAGAACATCGGGGTCGTTTTGTAAAAGCGCAACTGTATTGGCTATAATATCATCAAAGTCCATAGCATCGGCATTTTTTAAAAGTTGCTGATACTTTTTATAACACTCGCCCATTTTGCGAAGTCTGACATCATTACCTGCCGCTTTTAAATAATCGTCGGGAGATATTAACGAATCTTTAGCCTTGCTGATTTCATTAAGTATAGTCTTGTGTGACAGAAATTTATCGTCAACACCGAGCAATTTCTGACATTCTTTCATTACGCGCTTGCTGTCGTCGGTGTCATAGATTGTAAAATGAGATGAGAAACCGAGTTTGTCGCCGTTTCTTCTCAGAATACGCAAACAAGCAGAATGAAACGTGCATGCCCAAATATCCGCAGCATTATCCCCTAACATTTTAACGAGGCGTTCTTTAAGCTCATTTGCGGCTTTATTGGTAAATGTTATAGCGAGAATTTGCCACGGCATGGGAGCGTCATAGGATAATACATCACGTATTTCATGGTACACAGAGCTGTCACCTGCAAGATAGCGCTGCATTAGCTCAACATCGTACTCATCCGGAGTCCTTGAAGATTTTTCCGAATTGTAAGCATCGCCGTATTTGAGCAGATTTGAAATTCGATTAACAAGCACGGTTGTTTTTCCCGAACCTGCGCCTGCGAGAATTAAAAGCGGTCCTTTTACTCTAAAGACCGCTTTTTTTTGCATATCATTCATTCGAGAAAACTCTTTCTCGATTATGTTTTTTCTTATATTCAAAAAGTTGTTATAATCCATCTGTTTTATATCTCCGATATTATTGTTTAAAAAGATTTCCTCCATGACAGTCAATGGCAACGGTAAGCGGAAACTCGCAGAATTCAAGCTTTTTGACAGATTCGCAGCCAAGCTCCGAAAATGCAATAACTTCACAACTCTTTATGCATTTTGACGCAAGTGCACCGGCACCGCCTACGGCGCAAAAGTATACAGAGCTGTTGCGTACGATAGCTTTGCAAACCTCGTCGGAACGCGGTCCTTTGCCTATCATCGCTCCAAGGCCCATATCTAAAAGTTTTGGAGAAAAAACATCCATTCTGCTTGAAGTCGTAGGCCCGCAGCTGCCTATTGCCAATCCCTTCGGAGTCGGAGTAGGACCTGCAAAATACTGTACAGCCCCATTTATATCATAAGGAAGAGCTGCTCCTTTATTTATAAGTTCAAATATTCTTTTGTGGGCAGCGTCACGCGACGTATACACGATTCCGCTCAAATATACCGTATCGCCGGCGTTAAGGGTTTGTGCAGCCGCCTTGATATTCTTTGTATTAATGTGGTAAAGAGCCAACCTTATCCCTCTTTATGTTTGTTAAAATTAAAAACCGTTGAGGAATCGAGATTAAACCCGTCCTCTATTTTCTTTGAATTATCATCGACTGTATTTTGCAGCGTTATATTGTTTTCATCATCGATTTTAATTGATACATCCGGCACAAAGGAAGGTGCATTTTTTCTCTTGGAAAGCTCATTTGCAGAAACGGACATTTTATTGGCAAGCGCAGCGATGCTTGAATGCAATTCATCAATAGAGCGATTAAATCTTTCGGATATCGCATTGACCTCTGCCGTAAGCTTACTTATCTCAACAGCTTGTTCCGATATTTCAGCCGAAGCCTTTGCCGAAATATCAGAGGCTTTAACATTGGCAGCCGATACAATTTCATCGGAATACTTGCGCGCATCCAAAAATGCCGCACCGAGTTGAGCCTCTGCGGTTTTAATTTTTTGCTCTTTAAGCTCAAATTCGCTGACGGACTCATCATACTTATCAGAAATACTCTGCAATTCGGAGACCTTGTTATTCAGCTCAACGTTTTCATTTTTCAAAGCTTCAACAGTATCGCACTGAACATTGTATTTCTCTTGCAGATCATTTAAAGACGCGCATTTCTCGGTTAAATCGCCGACTTTATCTTCAAGCTCATTAATCTTTGTTTCCTTATCGGCATACTTCCTTTGAAGATCACTTATCTCATTTCTCAGGTCCTCAATATAAGAAATAACATCTGAGCGATTAAATCCGCCGAATACGGCAGAACGAAATATTTTTTCGGATGCCATCAAAATTCCTCCAATTTAATATTACACAAAATATTTTATCAGATTTCTACGACAAAAACAACACATATTTTGATTTCAACATTTGATTTTAATAGACTTTTGTTGTATAATAAAAAACAGTTAATGATTTAGAGGTGAGACTATGGCAAACACAACCGGCAAAAAAATAAAAGACGCTGCGATAATCGGTGGATGCGCATCACTGATATATCTCACAATCGGAGATATTTCTTACAGACTTTCACTTTCAAGAGGAGGCCTAAACAGCAAACTTATTACCGATATGGTGGCTAAAAGTGCCGCAAAAAAGCCAAAGGACGAATACAAGGAAAAGCTTGACAGCATGATTGATGACGGTGCCGACTGGTTTATGCATCAAGATACAGAAAAAATTATAATCGAAAAAAAGCATAGACTGTCTCTTTATGCCGATCTTATTCGCCCTGATAAGCCCAGTAACGTATACATTATATGCATTCACGGCTACACTTCTTCACCTGCAAATATGGGTATTTATGCAAAAAAATACCATGAATTGGGTTATAATGTCTTACTGCCTAGCCTTCGCGGACACGGAGATTCGGAGCAGGATTTCATAACAATGGGCTGGAACGACCGCCTCGATGTAATTGAATGGATAAACTACATTGCTGAGCGTCATCCAGAATCAAAAATAATTCTGCATGGAGTGTCAATGGGTGCTGCAACCACCATGATGGCCACCGGAGAAAAGCTGCCTGAAAATGTAAAAGCGGCAATAGAAGATTGTGGGTACACCTCCGCTTGGGATATATTGGGCATAAGGCTTACCAAGAGCATTAAACTACCGAGATTCCCGTTTTTATATAGTGCTAACATTGTAAATCTTCTCAGAGAAAACTTTAATCTGAGAAACGCTTCGTCTGTAAAGCAAGTTAAGAAAAGCGTTACGCCTACTTTGTTCATTCACGGTGAAGCCGATACCTTTGTTCCGTATGAAATGCTCGATAAGGTTTATTCTGCTGCCGCTTGCGAAAAGGAAATGCTGTCTGTTCCCGATGCTCCTCACGCAAGAAGCGTTTGTGCTCATCCGGAACTCTATTGGAAAGCTGTAACCGGCTTTATCAATAAACATATTTAATCATTCTTTGATATTTCAACAAAAACAGCTCTGTTACAAAAAACAGAGCTGTTTTTTCTGTTAAATTGTTAAATCGTAGCTTAAATCAAGTAAATCACATATTTCGTTCTTTGGAACCGTACCGTCAAGAAAAATCGTAATCCATTTTTCCTTATTCATATGGTACGCCGGAAAAAAGCCCTCTTTAAGTCTTAATGAACCGATTAAAATGGGATCACTTTTAAGATTTAATATATTAACCGCATTATCGCTCTTAATGCCGAATTTGCTTTTTGACACTCTCATAACAAGTGCAAACCACTTCCTGTTTTCCGGATGCCTCAACACCGCACTTGCATCGTCACTAAACGGGTAATCCGGCTCAATTCCGTAGTGCTCATTTACAAAACTAAATAAAGCGTCTTTCCCGAAAATCTCACTCATTTAAGTTTGATTGCCTCTTTTGCTTTTTCTTCAATGTGAGCGGCATCAAGGCCGTAAATATGCAAAAGCTCAACAGCGGGACCGGATCTGCCAAAAACATCTTCAACACCTACTCTGAGGACAGGGGCAGGACACTTTTCGCATACAACTTCAGTTACGGCACTTCCGAGGCCACCGATAATATTGTGTTCTTCGGCAGTAACAACAGCACCGGTCTTTTTAACACTGTCAACTATAATATCGCTGTCAATCGGCTTAATGGTTGCCATATTTACAACTCTGGCGGATATGCCGTCAGCCTTTAAATTCTCAGCGGCAATGAGAGCCTCGTTTACCATAAGGCCGGTTGCGATAATGGTAACATCGGTTCCGTCAACAAGCACATTGCCCTTACCGATTTCGAAGTTATAATTATCATCAAAAACTCTCGGAACCGCAAGTCTTCCGAATCTCATATAAACAGGTCCGTCATGCTCTGCCGCAGCAAGCACACAAAGGCGAGCTTCAACGTCATCGGCAGGATTTAAAATAACCATATTGGGTATGGAACGCATAAGTGCAATATCCTCACAGCACTGATGGCTTGCACCATCCTCGCCAACCGAAATACCGGCGTGAGTGGCACCGATTTTAACATTGAGATTAGGATAAGCAATAGAGTTTCTGATTTGCTCAAAGGCTCTCCCGGCAGCGAACATTGCAAACGAACTTGCAAATACGGTATGACCTGTCGCAGCTAAACCGGCAGCAATACACATCATATCACATTCAGCTATGCCGGAGTCAAAAAATCTATCGGGGAATTCCTTCTTAAACTTTCCGGTTCTTGTAGCTTCTGCAAGATCGGAATCCATAACAATAACATTTTTATCCTTATGCCCGAGCTCAATAAGGGCTTTGCCGTAAGCGTCTCTTGTAGCAGTTTTAATTATATCAGCCATTGTTTACGCCTCCAATTCTGCCAAAGCGGATTTAAGTTCATCCATGGCTTTGTTATACAATTCTTCGTTAGGAGCTGCTCCGTGCCAATTCACGGCATTTTCCATATAGGAAACTCCTTTACCTTTAACAGTTTTCATAATAACGGCAGTAGGCATTCCCTTGCAGGCTTTAGCATCATCAACAGCCTTTTTTATAGCATCGAAGTCGTGGCCGTCAATATCAATGGTATTCCACTTGAAAGCGGCAAACTTTTCGGCTATCGGATAAGCCGAGTTTACTTCATCAATGGTACCGTCAATCTGAAGACCGTTGTAGTCAACAAATGCGGTGAGATTATCAAGATGGTGGTTGCCGGCAAACATAGCAGCTTCCCAAACCTGACCTTCTTCAATTTCTCCGTCGCCGAGAATTGTGTATACTCTGTAATTCTCTTTGTCTATTTTTCCGCCGAGAGCCATACCGACAGCGCACGATATACCCTGACCGAGAGAACCGGTGCTCATATCAACTCCCGGCACCTTATTCATATTGGGGTGTCCCTGTAAATACGAATCGGACTTGCGGAGGGTTTTGAGGTCCTCTACCGGAAAATAACCTTTAAGTGCAAGAGTAGCATAAAGAGCCGGAGCTGCATGACCCTTTGACAAGACAAGTCTGTCTCTTTTGGGGTCTTGCGGATTTTTAGGATCTACGTTCATTTCGACATTATAAAGATATGAAAGCAGATCGCATATCGACAAAGAGCCGCCCGGATGCCCTGCTTTAGCACAATAAATGCCGTCTATGGCACCTATACGAGCTTTACAGGCAAAAATTTTCAACTGTTTTTTTAAGTTTTCGTCCATAACATTAGTCCTCCTTATAATTATACATAATATAGTTTAACAAGTCTGCAACAGCGCCGTTATTACAATGACAAGCTTCAAATTTCACTATGTCATGTATTGCCTTTGGTGCTTGCCCGCAGCAAGCGGATAAATATACACTTTTAAGCATTTCATAATCATTGAAATAGTCCCCGATGGCTGCGGTGTGTTTGTGCTGAATTCCGTAAAGCTCTGCAATTTTCTTAACACCTACGCCCTTGTGTACACCTTTATCAAGCATTTCAAAAGAAGATATGCTCGATGCCATAAAATTAACTTGAGGGTTTTCAATTGAAAGCAGGTATTTTTTTACGGAAGCGATTACTGTCGGTAGGCCTAAGAATATAACCTTGCCCCACTCTTCCGGCGGGACTTGACTGATTTTTGAAAATCTTTTATGCGGCAACAATCTGTCGGCATGCAGCATTACATTTGCAAACACATGTGCATTTACAGCATATGCTTTGTCCTTAGTTAATATTTCAACCTCCACCGAAGGGAATTTTTTCATAACAGCACTGACGATTTCATAGCCTGCGGGATTTATCTCTTGAAACCAAAGCATTTTTTCATGCTCGTAGTCATAAACTCCCGCGCCGTTTAATATAACAGCCGGTGTTGATGTAATCGGCAGTCCCATAAAAGGGCCTCGCATTGTTGCAACATTTCTGCCGGACGCCAAAGTGAAATGCCCCTTTTTATTGACAACAAACTCTTTTATTGCATCATAATTTCGCTGCGGAAGTTTTCTGAATTTATTATTAAGGGTCCCGTCAATATCAGAAGCTACAAGCCACTCTGAAAAATCGGTTTTAGTTTCATTCGTCAACAGTCAAGCCCCCTATAAACTTTTTAAAGTACAATGGCAAATCAGATGAAAACTCCACATATTCATTTGTTCTCGGATGAATAAAACCGATAAGCCCGGCGTGCAGGCATTGTCCGTTAAGAGCAAGCTCTTCTTTTGTTCTCGGAGTTCCATAAACAAAATCGCCTGCTATCGGATGGCCTAAATAAGCCATATGTACGCGTATCTGGTGCGTCCTACCTGTTTCAAGCCTAAGCTTTAACAGAGAATATCCCCTGTATTCTCGCAAAACCTCATAATTAGTGACGGCATTCTTTGAATTCTTATCAGTTACCGCCATTTTTTTGCGATCCCTCGGATTTCTTCCGATTGGTGCCACAACTCTGCCGGACGACTCTTTTAAATGGCCTATTATAACAGCTCTATACTCACGCGTAAAACTGTGAGCCTTAATTTGCTCCGCCAAAGCCCTGTGAGAAAAATCATTTTTTGCAACTATAAGCAATCCGCTTGTATCTTTATCGATTCTATGAACAATACCCGGTCTTAAAACGCCGTTAATTCCCGAAAGGCTGTCTTTGCAATGAAAAAGCAAAGCATTGACAAGTGTATTCTCATAATTCCCCGGTGCCGGATGTACAACCATACCTTTTGGCTTGTTTACCACAAGCAAATCATCATCTTCATATACAATATCAAGAGGTATGTTTTGGGCTTTAACTTCGAGTTTTACAGGCTCTAACGGAATATATTCAATTCTTTCGTCGGTTTTAAGCTTATAATTCTTGGCTACACTCTTTCCGTTTACACTTACATTCCCACAGTCAATGGCTTTTTGAATAAAAGAGCGAGACAAATCGGGAAACACCACGGATAAGTATTTATCAATACGTACACCATCAAATTCACTGTCGGCAAAAATACTGATGCTATTCATCTTTTTTTCCTTTTGAAGACCCGGTTTTTGATTCTTTGGCAGTATCATATATCAAATAAACTATGAGAATTGCGGCACCGACAGTAACAAGAATATCGGCAAAATTGAAAACCGCAAAATTCACAAACAAAGGCTCAATATAATCTATAACATACCCTCTGAATACTCTGTCAATGAGATTGCCGAGACCTCCGGAAACTATTAAAGTAATCGCCGAATACGCAACTCCGAATTTAAGCCTTTTTGAGAGCAAGAAAATTATAAGTGCCGCCAAAATAACAGCTGTAAATACTGATAAAACAGCAGTATATTTACCAAAAGAACCGAAAGCTGCTCCGGTATTTTCAAGATATGAAAGCTGAATCACTTTCGGAATGACCGTTAAGCTGCCAATCGGTTCTAAGTATTTTAATACAGCGAGCTTTATCAACTGATCAATTACCACCAAAACAGCAATTATGAATACGGTGAGAAATTGAATCATCAGTTCACCTCAACTATTTATTTCTTATTTCTTTTTAAAGAAGCTTTTGAACGATACGGGCTCGTCGTCCTCGTCATCATCAGCCTCACCGCTGTCATCGTCGGACAAATCGTTTTCCGCTACAGAGTTGTTCTCTGTCGAATCATCTTCATCATCGAACTCAGCATCCGAAACATTCAGAGAAAAACCTGAATCTGAATCATCATCGAAGCGTGAATCGGACGAAATGTCATCATATTCATCAGCGGGGCCTATATCCGAAAGTGAAAACCGCTCCAATCCTGAATCGTCGTCTTCTTTTTCGTCAGCTTCCTCCTGAATTACCTCGGGTTCCGTATTCTCAGCAGGCTCATCGGGTTCATCAATTTTTTCCTGTTCAGGCTCGACCTCCGGCTTTTCATCCTCTTTAGGAGCGAGAGCAGCTTCCTTCTTTTCGATTTCCGCAAGCTTTTCTTCAGCTAAGGCAGGAAGATCGTTTATAAGATTTAAGTGTTCCTTGTACATCGAGATAAGCTTTGAGCGAAAATCCGAGGACTCCTTCTGCAGCATATCAAACGCGAGGCTTTCCTGAGTTACTTTTCTGTTAACCGTTCCGAGAATTTCGTCGGCTTGTTTTTTAGCCTGAAGAATTGTTCCGTCGGCTTCGTTTTTAGCCTTTGCCACTATATCGGCAGCCTCGCCCTTCGCGGACGAAAGCATACCGTCAACTTTATCCTGTGCATCGGCAAGATCACTTTTAATTTTCTCTTTAGCATCGGCAACAATCTTATCGGCAAGCTTTTGAGCCGCTAAAAGTGCTTCCTTCAAAGAATTCTCGTCCTTTTTATATTCTTCCACTTTATTGGCGAGAAGGCTAATCTTCTTAACAAGCTCTCCGTTCTCTTTAAACATCTGTTCGTATGAAGAGCTCACTTCAGCCAAAAAGCTATCAACATCGTCGGCTCTGTAAGAACCGCGACCTGTCGTTTGAAATTCTTTTTCTTTGATTTTATCAGGATTGAGCATAGTTTTACCCCTTATTAAATTTATTTAAATTCAAATTAAAAAAACATACCGTTGTTCTCGAGTTCATCCAAAAGATCACCCATAACATCAACGTTGTACGGTGTGATTATAAACGTACTGTTTGCAACACGTTTAAACTGACCGCCGTTGGCATATGCAACGCCGCTCAAAAAGTCTACAAGACGTCTTGCTACATCTCTGTTTGCAGATTCAAGGTTTAAAACCACGGTTCTCTTCTCGTTAAGGTTATCCGCAACAGCCTTGGCCTCTTCAAAACTCTCGGGCTTTGCAAGAACAACCTGAAGCTGAGCCGTAGTATTAATGTTTACAACTTTATTGGGATCGTTTCTGTCTCTATCTCTGTCTCTTGAAAAAGAACGTGATGAACGCGGTGCGGGAACATCGTCGTCATCGTCCCTGTCTTTTGATGAGTAATCGCCGGAGTCCAGATCATCATAATATTCCTCTTCAGATACATTGACCATATTTTTGACTTTGTCCAAAAAACTCATTTTTTCAGTCCTCCGCTTAATATATTCTCGGTCCGAATATCTTTGAACCGATTCTTACGTGATTTGAACCTTCAAGGATTGCGGTTTTATAATCGCCCGACATACCCATTGAAAGCACATTCATACATACATTATCTATTTTTTTGCTCTTAATGTCAACATACATATTGTAGATATTCTCAAAAAATTTACAAAGTTCAGTATTTTCTTCGCAAATAGGCGGTATTGTCATAAGTCCGCATATATGAATACCGTTAATTTCTGCAGCTTCATAAAGTACACCGTCAAGCTCCTCCGGCATTATTCCTGTTTTGCTCTCCTCGCGGCCGATATTGACCTCGAGTAAAACATCGGTAACCAGGCCCTTTTTAACAGACTGCTTTCCTATTTCCTTGGCTATCTTAATCGAGTCAACAGACTCAATCATGTCAACCTCGCCTACTATTTGAGACGCCTTGTTTGTTTGTAAATGTCCGATAAGGTTTTTTCTGACACCGGTAAGCTTAAGGTTTGGCTTTTTACGAAGCATTTCTTGTACCTTGTTTTCACCGATAAGCGTAATCCCGCAGTCGATGGCATGATTTATGTACATCTCATCTACGGTTTTTGTTACCGCCATAAAATCGATATCCTCAGGACGCCTGCCGCTCTTTATCGCTACCTCAGCTATGTCCTCACGGATTGCTTTAAGATTGTATTCGATATCGGAAAATTTCTCGTCAATCAAGGATTTTTCCGTCATAAAGATCAGTCCCTTCTACTATAATTTCATCATATTGCTTTAAATATCCGCTCTCACCGTCGGGAACGGAACAAATTGAATACTCAGAGTCGGAATAAACAATGTTTATCTTTTTGAATTTTACTATATTACCGTTTAAAACATAAACACCTTTTTGCCCGTTGATTTCACGAACAGCCTTATTGTTTACCTGATATCCCGTATATGTATTAAAAATTAGTTTAACGGGATTTTTACGTAAAACCGCATATTTTTTGTTCATGAGATTGCATTTAAGAATAATTGACGTTCTTCCGTCCGCAGCGTCATTGATTTTTACAACATCAGCCAACAGTGGTTCGGCAGTCGTTCCCGTAAATTCAACGGTTATCTTTCCTCCGACCTTTAATGATGCGGCATCCTTATAATCTATAACACAGAGGATATACCAGTTAAAAGCGTCAACAAGCTTACCCATATAACTTGAATTGTCGGCGTTCGGCAATGTACTGCCGTCAATCAATGCATCGATTTTGTCGGTGGTCAGATTTAAAACACCTGTATAAGATACTGCACTTTCGTACCCGTCAACAGTGCTTATATAATACCCGGGGTTGTTTGCCTGTATTTTTGTATAGCCGCCCTCATTCTTTTGGAGCTCGTTTAGTCTTGTGTTTAATTCACTCAGTTTTTGCGTTGGGTCTATAACTGTTCCTGTTGATAATTGACGTGAAGTAATGGCGTCTCTCAGCGTGCTTTCCTTTTCCGAGTAATTATCAACTTCTCCGGTATTTATCGCCGAAACCAAATCATCGCAAGCGGAATAAATCCTGTTATCAAGCGTTTCAACATCATTTGTCTGAACGCCGACTTTGTTTTGAAGCGATGAGTAATACGCAATATCCTCTTTTACTTTTTTCAGTTCATTATAATTTCTTGCCGCATTTTCGGAATCGAACACAACTGCAACGTCGTCACCGTTTGCCACACGCTTACCGTCTTCGACAAGCGGAACCAAAGTTCCCGTAACATTCGCCTTTATAGGTGTTTCGTCGCGCACCACAAATGCCGAAGTAGATACCGAATTTGACACAGTTTTTTCAAGGGCTATTTCGGTCTTTACAGGGCTGTAATTGATTTTATACACCTGATACATAAATATGCCGACAATAATCAAAGCAAATACCGCATATAAAAACGGCAGATATTTTTTCTTCTTTTTTCGTCCGCCGAACTTTACGACTTTTTCATCGCTCAAGAATACCCGCCCTTTCTATAATTTCATAAACCTTGTTCAGCATTTTATCTCTTGTATCATACTCATCGGGATAAATCCAATTGATATTTTGATTTCTGCGAAACCATGTTAATTGCCGTTTAGCATAATTGCGCGTTGCACGTTTTAGGTTTTCAACGCACTGAGAAAGCTCGGCTTCACCCGAAAGATAAGGCTTTAGCTCCTTATATCCTATTGCCTGAACAGCTGTGCTACCCATATTACCCAAATACGTCTCCGCTTCTTTTAAAAGACCGTTGTCAAGCATTAAATCAACACGTTTATCAATGCGTTCATACAACTTTGCCCTGTCTCTGTAATTTATCCCGATAAAAACCGGTTCATATTGAGACGGCTCCGATATTGATTTTTTCAATGCAGAGCTCATATTTTCTCCCGTAGAATAATAAATCTCCAAAGCCCTGATTATTCTTTTGACATTGTTGGGGTGTAGCGAAGCGGCATAATCCGGGTCAATCGCACGAAGCTTTAACAGCATAGCTTCGCTCCCCTTTTCTTCACATTCCTTTTGCAATTTTACACGTAATTCATTGTCGGTAGGCGACTGTGTAAATTTTATATTATTTACAAGACTGTCAATATAAAGTCCGGTACCTCCGACGATTATAGGTAATTTCCCACGCACATTAATATCTTTAATATACTTTTCTGCGTCACAGACATAATCTGCTACGCTGTATGTTTTATCGGCAGGCAAAAAGCCTATCATATAATGCTTTATGCCGTGCATTTCATCTGCGGTCGGCTTAGCAGTAGCTATATCCAAGCCCTCATATATTTGCATTGAGTCCGCAGATACAATTTCGCCGCCAAACTTTTCGGCGCAGGATATCGAAAGTGCCGTTTTTCCCGAAGCGGTCGGACCGACAATTACCAATATTTTAATTTTATCCATTACTGGATTCTCCCGAATTGCTTATCTAATTCATACTTTGTCATTTCAACAATAACAGGTCTGCCGTGAGGACAATACCGAACATCATTGTCGGTAAGCAATTTTTTTACAAAACGCATTAGCTCATAGTCGCTGTTATCATTGCCTGCTTTAATAGCAGCTCGGCACGCAATTGAGTGATAAATCCAATCGAGTTTTTCTGGCAAAATATCTCTTTGATTTTTGAGCAAATATCCTGCTATTTCAGTAATCAAAGAAACAATATTTTCCTTTTCGAGATTTAAAGGACAAGCCCTGACAATCACGGTTCCTTCACCGAAATCGTCAATTTCAAACCCGCTCTCTCTCACGGTGTCTATATTCTCCAATATTGCAGTATACTCTTCTTTACTCAAAGTAACGCTTATAGGAGACAAAAGCATTTGGCTGCCGTTTTTTCCGTTTTCTTTTTTCAGCTTGTTAAACAACATTCTTTCATGAGCTGCGTGCTTATCTATTATTATAAGCTTTCCGTCAAATTCGGCAAATATATATGTCTTAAATGCTTCGCCGATATAACGTATATTCTCAGCCTTTTCATTGTCATCAACAATTTTAACTCCGAACTCTTCGGATATTTCCGTTTTGTTTTCGCTTATCGGAGGCGTATCAGACTGAGTCGGTACAGCTGTTCTTACCGACAAATCTATTGTGTCGTCATCATTGCTTTTATTGTAATCCGTTTTTCCGCTGTCGTAAAAAATTTGTTGCGGTTTATTCGAAATATAATCATTCCGGTGTTTCTCCGCGAAAGAATTATAACCGATATCGGAACTCGATGCGACAGGCGAAGTCTCATCAATTATAAGTCTTTCCTGTACGGGCTCTGATTTTGCAGGCTCAAGCAATTCATTGCGTTTAAAGCTTGCCTGCGGCCTTGAATCATCACCGTTCAACGCATTTTTCGCCGCATAATAAATTACGTCAAAAATCGCTTTTTCATTTGAAAAGCGAACCTCGGTTTTGGCGGGATGGACATTAACATCAACAGCCTGAGGAGGCGTTGTAATAAACAAAACACAAGCAGGATATCGCCCTACCATAACGGAGTTTTTGTACGCCTCGTTAAGCGCGGCGCACGCAGTTCTGCTTTTTATAAATCTGTCGTTTACAAAAAAAGTCTGCATTGAATTTGAGCCGCGTGAATTAAAAGGTTTGGATATATAACCGCGAACGGTTATTCCGTTTATGTCATATGATGCAGGAATCAATGTTTCGGCAAACTCCTTACCGAATACCGAATATATCGCTGAATAGAGCTCACCGTTTCCGGAAGTGCATAAAAGTTGCTTACCGTCTTTAATAAATCTAAAAGATATTTCGGGATGTGAAAGTGCGATTTTATCCACGATTCCCGCAACAGCCATTCCCTCCGAACGATCTGTTTTTAAAAATTTCATTCTTGCGGGAGTGTTGTAAAAAAGGTCTCTTATAACTATTGTTGTACCGACAGGACAGCCTGCATCCTCACATTTTGAAAATTCACCGCCAGATACGGTCATTCTTGTGCCTATATTACTGTCATTTGTCCTTGTGAGCATTTCGGTATGCGAAACAGCCGAAATTGAGGCAAGCGCCTCACCTCTAAAACCAAGTGTACCTATTGAAAAAAGGTCCTCTTCCCTTGATATTTTACTTGTCGCATGACTTGTAAATGCAAGCGGTACATCCTCGCGAGAAATTCCGCAACCGTTGTCGGTTATACGTATGTACTTGATTCCGCCGTTTTGTATTTCGACCGTAATGTCTTTTGCGCCTGCGTCGATTGAATTTTCAACAAGCTCTTTGACAACCGAAGCTGGTCGTTCAACAACCTCTCCGGCGGCAATCAGTTCATATATACTTTTGGGTAATCGGTTAATTTTCGGCATAATAACACCTATTGCTTTGCTTTATTTGAAAGTTCGTATAATTTTGACATAGCTTCAATCGGAGTAAGAGTATTGACATCCAACGCTTTAAGTTCGCCCAGGATTTCATCGTTATTGTTTTGCTCGAACGAAAGCTGAAAATCACTGCCGGATTCGGACTTATTATCATCACGGAATTCTTTTTTCGGAATTCCCTCTGCCTCAAGTGATTTAAGAATAGCTCGTGCTCTTCTTACAACGCTTTCCGGTACTCCGGCAAGCTTTGCCACGTCTATACCGTAGCTGCCGTCGGCACCGCCGCGTACAATTCTGCGTAAAAATGTTATGTCATCGCCGCGCTTTTTAACGGCAATATTGTAATTTTTAACGCCATCAAGAGTATTTTCGAGCTCTGTCAGTTCGTGATAATGTGTTGCAAACAGAGTTTTTGCACCGATTTTATGCTTGTCCGTAACATATTCAAGAACAGCCTTTGCTATACTCATTCCATCATATGTCGATGTACCTCTGCCGATTTCATCGAGTATAATCAAACTCTTCTTTGTGGCATTCTCAAGGATTTCGGCAACCTCATTCATTTCAACCATAAAAGTTGATTGCCCCGACGCCAAATCATCGGATGCACCTACACGTGTGAAAATACTGTCAACAAGCCCTATTTCGGCACTCTCGGCAGGAACAAAGCTTCCCATTTGAGACATAAGAACAATTATGGCAACCTGACGCATATAGGTAGACTTACCTGCCATATTCGGTCCGGTTATTATAAGCGTTCGATTATCTGTACAATCAAGAGTCGTATCATTCGGTACAAATGGCGCACCGCCGAGCATTTTTTCTATGACAGGATGTCTGCCGTTAACTATGCATATACGATCTCCTGCATTGACTGTAGGGCGAGAATAATTATTTGAAACAGCAACAAAAGCGAGACTGCAAAGCGCATCAAGGGTCGCTATTGCCTTTGAAGTGCACTGAGTGCGCTCATACTGCTCACCGATTTTTTTACGCACAGAGCTGAATACTTCATATTCAAGGCTGACTATTCGTTCCTGAGCTCCGAGGACTTTGGTTTCAAGTGTTTTTAGTTCCTCCGATATGTATCTTTCACAATTTGTCAGAGTTTGCTTTCTTATGTATTCATCGGGAACAAGCTCTTTGAAAGCATTAGGTACTTCATAAAAATAACCGAACACCCGGTTGTATCCGATTTTAAGCTTCTTAATGCCGGTTTTTTCCTGCTCATTTTTTTCAAGCACGGCAAGATAAGTCTTTCCGCCGTTTACTATATCGCGAAGCTCGTCAAGCTCGGCATTGAAATTATCCTTAATCATACCGCCCTCTCTTACGGAAAACGGTGCATCCTCACTTATCGCGTCATTGACAAGATTATAAACGTCTTCGAGAAGGTCAATATTATCATAGACAGATTTCAGCATAGAAGATGTACAGCCGGAGAGCATCTCTTTTATTCTCGGCAACGGAGACAGCGTAGACTTCAGCGACAAAAGCTCCTTCGCGTTTGCCGTATTATAAAGGACACGGGTCATAAGCCTTTCCATATCATATATTCCGCCCATAAGTGACATAAGTTCTTCACGTAACGGCGTGTTTCCGTAAAGCTCATCGACCGCATTTTGCCGCCTTATTATTGCGGCACAGTCATACAACGGACATTCCGTCCAATTGCGAATAAGCCTTTTACCCATAGCTGTTTTGGTTTTATCCAACACCCACAGAAGAGACCCCTTTTTCTCGCGGTCACGCATAGTTTCGGTGATTTCAAGGTTGCGTCTTGTGGAAAGACCGATTTTCATAAACCTCGAATCAGAGTAGAAATTTATATTTTTTATGTTATTGAGGTCATTTCTCTGAGCGTTATATAAGTATGAAAGTGCAGCGCCCAAAGCGCAAACGGCACTTTTCTTATTTTCAAGATCAAGTGAATCCAGACTGCTCTTCTCAAAATGGGAAAGAACGATATTTTTACATTTTTCAAAGTCGAATTCGGATGATGATAATGTTTCGGCGGTGGCCTCCGTCTTTTTGCTGACAAAGGTACAAAATCTTTTAAGAGTTGAGGTTTCTTTATTCATAAGTATCTCGCTCGGCATAAACCTCGCGAGTTCATCTACCGCTTTTTCATCATAATTTTCGGAAAACTCAGTTAAATACAGTTCGCCTGTTGAAACATCAACAAAACAAAGCCCTAAGCCGTCAAACAAAAGACAGCAAGAGCAAAGATAGTTGTTTTTTGTTTCATCGAGCATACTGCTTTCGATAACGGTACCTGCAGTAATAACACGTATTACATCTCGTTTTACTATACCTTTAGCCGTTTTAGGGTCCTCAAGCTGTTCACATACGGCAACCTTGTACCCCTTACTGACAAGCTTAGCAATATACCCGTCAGCACTGTGAAAAGGAACGCCGCACATAGGCGCGCGTTCCTCCTGGCCACAGTCACGACCCGTTAAAACAAGGTCAAGTTCTTTGGACGCCGTTTTGGCATCATCAAAAAACATTTCATAAAAATCGCCGAGACGAAACATAAGGATAGTATCGCCGTAATCCTTTTTTATTTCAAAATATTGTTTCATCATAGGTGATAATTCAGCCATTTTTTTACCTCGGTAAAATCAAATTTATCAATGATTGCAGCCGCTGCACGAAGAGCATTCGCCGCCGCAATCATGCTGATGAGCTCTCGGATCGCAGGTCTCGGGATCCTCACCGTTTACGCAAAGGCCGAGAATACCGGTAATATAATTCATCATATCGTCAACAGCCTGTCTCGCTTTTTCGTATTCCTGCATATTCTTGTTAGCCATTATCTGAGAATAAACACCCTGAAATTCCTGGTTAAAACCATTCATTTTATCCTCATCGGGCTCATCCTTGGCAGCCTCAACCTGATAAGACATCTGTATAAGTCTTATTTTGCCCATAAGGTCGTTGAGCTTCTCGTCAGCCTCATTTGCAAGTCTTGCTTTTTCAAAATTAAGATAAGCTTCGTCCTGCTGAATAGCAGCGCCGAGCTGCCTTGCCATTTTCTCAAGTTCCATTTTTAACTCCTTTAAAAGATGTTTTTAAATAACCCTCACGGGATAATTTACTGTTGCAATTCGCCCTTTAATATCCAATTAAGCGGTTCGGTAACTTTGACATTTCTGAATGAACCTATCAAACTGCTGTCACCGGAAAATTCGATAATAATATTTCCTTCGGTCCTGCCCGAAAGCATACCGGGATGATTTTTAGATTCGGATTCGACAAGAACCTTATATATATTGTCTTTCATCTTAGCGGTTCTTTTTGACGCAATTGACTCCTGTAGGTCACAAAGTTCCTTAAACCATCTTGATTTTTCATCTTTTGTTACAGGGTCTTCCATCGACGCCGCCTTTGTACCCTCACGCGGAGAATAAATGAATGTGAAAAGTGATGTAAATTTCACTTCTTTTATAAGCGACAACGTATCTTTGAACTCCTCGTAAGTTTCACCCGGAAATCCGACAATAACATCGCTTGTAAGCGACAAACCGGGAATTTTTTCTTTTGCATAATTTATCAGTTCAAGATATTTTTTACGGTCATAATGCCTGTTCATCGCTTTTAAAACACGATCGTTTCCCGATTGGAAAGGCAAGTGTAAATGCTTGGCAATCTTATCGTTCTCCGCCATTACATCTATTAGCTCTTTTGTGCAATCCTTTGGGTGTGAAGTCATAAACCTTACCCAAAAATCGCCGTCAAGGTTAGCTACTTCACGGAGAAGTCCCGCAAAATTCATATCGGAAACATTGTTTTTTCCGTACGAGTTAACATTCTGCCCCAAAAGCGTTATATCTTTATATCCATTTGCGATGATATCCTCTGCTTCGTTCAGAACTGCCTGAGGTTCTCTGCTTCTCTCTCGGCCGCGAACATACGGCACTATGCAGTATGTGCAAAAATTATCGCAGCCATACATTATAGGTAACCAAGCTTTAATACCTCTGTCACGGTAAATCGGTATGTCCTCCGCAATTTCACCGTGACTATCCGGAGCATAGAAAACGCGTTTGTTTCCCGAAAGCGTCCTGTAAAGCAATTCAGGGAGCGATGTAACCGCGTGTGTGCCGAATACAAGATCGACAAACGGGTAACTGCTGTATATTTTATTTCTGATATGCTCTTGCTGCATCATACAACCACAAAGAGCAATAATAAGATGCGGATTATCCTTTTTGTATTTTTTCACGGCTCCGACGTTTCCGAAAACTCTGTCCTCGGCGTGTTCGCGCACGGCACAGGTATTATAAAGGATTAAATCGGCCTTTGACGCATCATTTGTAAACTCATAGCCCATCTCTTTAAGCATACCCATTATGCGTTCGCTGTCGGAAACATTTCCTTGGCAACCATATGTATGAATAAATGCTTTAGGAGAGCGCTCGTAAAACTCAGCCGCCAAGACTGTCTTAACTTTATCCGCAAACTCTGCCTGTCTTATTTTTTCTTCTTTTGAAACATTATACTTTTCTGACAATTAAACAACCTCATTCGGCAACATATTGTGAATCGAGCCAAGCTAAAACGTCATGGTACACAACGTCCTTATCGCTTTCCATAAGTATTTCATGCCTGTCACCAGGGTACAGAACCACCGTAGGCTCTTTTCCGGCTAAAACCAAATTATCCGAAACAGCCATAACGCCCTTGCCGTTAAGACCCACAGGATCAAGCGCGCCGGAAATAATTAAAATCGGAAGATCAAGAGGAACCTCAGACGCCCACTCCTTGCGTGATGCATCATTGGCAATCGCAAAAAGGTCTCTGTAACCGCCGAGTGTGAATGCAAATCCGCAAAGCGGGTCATCCTTATATGCTTCAATATTATCTGCATTTGCACTGATCCATGATAACGGCGAAGTTTTATCGGGAACCATCACATTAAAAAATGCATTCATAGCACTGCCCATGATTTCATATTTAGTGTGTGGACCGAGCTTTTCACAAAGTTTGTTTATCGGTTCCTGTAAAGCGGCGGCAACTGCCGGAAGCTCCCCCGTTCCGCAAAAAACAGCTCCGTTCAGCTCATCGCCGAAATGGGATGTATAAACTCTTGCACAAAAAGAACCCATGCTGTGACCAAAAAGGAAATACGGTAAATCCGGATATCTCTTTTTCATAATCTTAGTAAGTATATGCATATCGTCTACAAGCCGCTTATCACCGTTCTTTTCGGCAATAAATCCGAGTTCGGAAACATCGTTTACCGATTTACCGTGGCCTAAATGGTCATTTCCGCATACAACAAATCCGTTAGAAGCAATATACTTAGCAAACTCATCGTAGCGTCCTATGTGCTCAGCCATTCCGTGCGCTATCTGGAATACGCCGCGCGGAGTGAGTTCATCATCTTTCCAAATAAGCGTTCTTATTTTGTTAATTCCGTTCGAAGAATTAAAATATGCTTCGGTACGAACAATCGCCATGGCATTTTCCTCCACTTTATATACATTTTCATATTAAAGTATTATACATTATTTTCAGCCGTTTGTCATCATTTTTTAATTGCAAAAGATAAATTAATAGAAGTGTCTGTTTACTCGGCTTTTCTGTCGTCAATAATCGACACATTAAGCATTTTGTATATTTTTTGAATAAAATCTTAGTAATAATATATATAAAAAACGTCTGTTTGACGATTAAATAAACTTGCATACCATTTATCAAAGTGATAAAATTATAATAACAAATTAAAAAGGAGTTAATATTTATGACTTACGAACAAATCGTATCAAAAGTTAAAGCGAAATATGCAGATGCAGATGCTTCTTCACTTAGCGGAACCGTTGCTATTCAGATAAATCTTACAGGCAAAAATGTGGAAGGCATTTTCTACATAGAAGCAAAAGACGGCAAGGTTAATGTTGAGCCTTACGATTATCATGACAACAAAGCTATCGTAACCGTAGCACCTACCAATCTCTTAAAGATACTCGACGGTAAGCTTAAACCCGCTATCGCTTATACAACCGGCAGAGTTTCGGTTGACGGTGATGTAAATGCCGTACTTCAGCTTATAGACCTTGCAGTAAAATAATAAATACAAATTCAACAAAAAGCACCACACGATTTCAAAAATCTGCGGTGCTTTTTTTTGTGTTAAGAATCTGACGTGTTAATATTTTTTGTGATTTTATCGTTTATTATTACCTTATCGCCCGTCCTGACTGTAGGACCGTCATTCCTTACCGTAACTCCGTTATAATCCACAATCTTTACCGAGTTGGAGATATTTTTGTATGCGGAATATAGGTTTCCGGCGGTTTCTGTATCTTTGCAAAACAGCGTTTCGCTATCATAGTTATAAACATTAATAAACCCGCTGTATGACAGACTGCCTCTTGATGCACCGTCGGTACCGTATGACTTACCGGATATTTTAATTTGCGGGCGCACATCGGATTTTAATATTTTAAGCTCAACTCTCATAACCGCACCGTTTACATTAAGGGCGTTATAACTGTCAACAGAGCCGGTAAACCTAACGATGTTGCCGCCGGAAAGCACAGTTGATGAATTATAATTAAACCTGAGACCCGCAACAAATGTTCTCGCCGAAACAAATTCCAGAGCAGTATTGTCATATTCAAGGTCAATATAAACAGAACCGATATCTTTACCGCTTAAATACACATCAACATTTATTATATCGCCGGCGGCTCCACTCTCGCTTACCGCAAATGCGGAATCATTGTTTGAAGCCGCAAAAGCTACCGAACAAAGTACACATAAAAGTGCGGCTGACAAAGCCAATATTGAAACTGTTTTTCGCAAATGCTTCACGTCGTCAACTCCTTTGTGTTTTTTATATAATAACATACTTTTCTCACAGAAACAATTTTATTTTTCACATTATGACTTTATTTTACAAAAAGATTGATGTATAATCCATTTAAAATATTTAAGGAGGTCTGTTTCGTGCGTAATCAGCCTATCACAGCCGTTATTGTGGGAGCCGGTCACAGGGCTTTTGTATATTCAAAGCTTGCCCTTACCGATCCGGACAAATTAAAAATTGTAGGCGTTGCCGACCCGGACAAAATTCGACAAAAAAAGGCAATGGAAATGTTCGGTTTCCCGAAAGAGAACTGCTTTGACTCGGCACTTGAGCTCTCCAGAGCTCCTAAATTTGCAGACGCCGTAATCAACGGTACAATGGATGAACAGCATGTTGAAACATCTATTCCCCTGTTGAAAAAGGGATATGATATGCTTCTCGAAAAGCCCTTTGCAACAAATGAAAAAGAGATGCGCGAGCTTGTGTCATGTGTAAAAGAAAACGGCAACAAAGTTATGATATGCCACGTACTGAGATATACGCCGTTTTATCTGTCAATTAAAGAAAGAGTAGCTTCAGGAGAAATCGGTGACATTATAAACATATAAACCTGCGAGCACGTGAGCTATCATCACTTGTCAACATCGTATGTAAGAGGAAAATGGGCTAACTCCGATGTTTGCCACACATCTATGCTACTTGCAAAATGCTGCCACGATATAGACCTGATGATGTGGATGATGTCCGATACACAGCCGAGTATGATATCAAGTTTCGGCAGCAAATTCCAATTCAAGCCGGAAAATGCGCCAAAGGAAGCCGGCACAAAATGTCTTGTAGACTGCCCGCTTGTTGACACATGCCGATATTCAGCAAAAAGGCTCTACCTTGATCAGCCTAAGCGTTGGGCATTTTATATTTGGGATAAGCTCGAGGGAATTGAAAACCCCTCAGATGAAGACAGGATAAATCTGCTTAAAGGCGACAGCAACTATGGCAGATGCATTTACAAATGCGACAACAATGTTGTGGACCACCAGTCGGTACTCGTGAACTTCAAAAACGGAGCAACCGGTACGCATAATATGGTCGGCGGTTCGGCAGGACCGATGAGAAGAATACATATTATAGGCACAAAAGGCGAAATCTACGGTGATTTTGAAGAATCTAAATTCACCGTGGCTAAAATTCATCCTACTAAAACGGATGAAAAAACTGTCGAAGTTGTTGATCTAAATGTAAACGGTGATATGGTAGGTGCTTACGGAGGTCACGGCGGCGGCGACGAAAAGCTTGCGGCCGATTTCGTTGAGTTTTTAAGAGGAGGTAAACCCTCTCTCGCCTGCACCTCAATATTTGATTCGGTGGCAGGTCATCTGTGCGTTTATCTCGCAGATAAATCACGCGAAGAAAATGGTATGCCGCAAAAAGTAAATTTGTAATATAAAACGACAGCAAAATAACCCTCGGTCAACTCCGAGGGTTATTTTTATTGTAATCTCTTTAACGCATCATATTATTTTTTATTTTTAATATAGAGTGCCGCCCCCAGCGCTACTGCCGCAACGCCTCCTGCAATTGCGCCTTTTTTTATAAGCGGTATTACGGATTCAAAGCTCGGCGGAGCAAATTTGTAATAAGCATATTTCAGCTTATCATGTAAGTCCTTTGATGTGTAAAAGTCCTTATACATTACCGTATGTGTTTTGAACTCTCTCACATTGTTTTCGTCTAAGTCAATTACACGCACGCCTCTGTTTAAATCGGGACCGTAAACATTAAATCCGCAACCCTGTGTATAACCGAGAATAACATTTTTATAGTGGGCAATAAAGCTGTTATTGTGGTCATGACCGAAAAACATGGCAAGTACATCGCCCTTTTCCGCCGCCGCATTAAATTCGCCGCTGTTTTTCTCGGGTGTAGCCGGAGTTTCAAGCAAGAAATCGCAGTTACCCGGGATAAGATATTTCTCATCCATCCAATAGTATTTTCCGTAATGAGACCTATATCCGACAGCGTGCGGCTTATGTGATTTCGGAACTTCTTTCAGCACGTTCCACATTTCTGGTACCGGTATATGCTGGAACAATAAAGACGGCACGTAATCCCCTGTTTCGTCTTTTAAATAATCTCTGGCACTCTTGTACCAAGCAATCTGCTCCTCGGAAACCGCACTGCAATGGCCGTCAAGACTCGCGGAAAGTGAATCTATAAGATATATATTAAATAATATTTTTTTGCCGTCCGAGCTTAGAATATTTATGTAATGGTTACCGTATCCGCTGATAGAAGGATCGCCGGGTTCTGCAAGACAGGTAGGAAAGCTCTTGTATACTATCATCTGCTTTTCCTTGGAAATACCGAAAGCCTGATCATCATGATTACCGAATACAAATGTAAACGGAATTTTTCTTTCGGCAACCGGTGTTACGATATTACGTATTGCTTCGGCAACTTTTTTGTCGCGATCCCCCGTGGCAAAACTGAGGCCGTAGCCTTTTATCTGGTCACCCGTAAACACTACAAGGTCGGGGGTTTCGCTGTCAAGCGCTTTACCGATAAATTCCACAGTGTTTTTTGACGTGATGTTTGTATCTTGAGTGTCGGCTATCTGCATAATGCGGAAAGTGCCGTCTTTCTTAAATTTTAAGCTTTTCGCTTTGCCTAACGGAGAAGCCATAACGCACCAACTTTCTTTTTTATGTCAAAAGTATAACACATAATCGCGCAAAATAAAAGTCAAAACTCACAGCAGAACACACTTTATCTATATGAACATAAAAAATCACCGCACAGCAATAACTGTGCGGTGATTGAAAAATTTTAACTTATTTAAGGTTTGCCTTAAGAGTTTCGAGACTCTCTTTAAGCTCCTTGGGAAGCTTGTCGCCAAACTTCTTGAAGAACTCTTCAATACCGTTTGCTTCCTCTTCCCAAAGATTCTTATCAACATCAAGAATCTTTTCAAGCGAATCGAGTGAAACTTCACCTTCAAGGCCTTCAATGTTAATGTCTTTTGCATAAGGAATATAGCCGATAGCAGTTTCCTGAGCATCAACTTTACCTTCACAGCGTTTAATGATCCATTCAAGGACACGAAGGTTATCACCGAATCCGGGCCACATAAAGTTACCTTCGTCATCTTTTCTGAACCAGTTAACATTAAATATCTTCGGAGCTTTATCAGGGTCAAGAGTAGCACCGATATCAATCCAATGCTGCCAATAATCAGCCATATTGTAACCGCAGAACGGAAGCATAGCCATAGGATCACGACGAATTACACCGACAGCACCTGCAGCTGCAGCCGTTGTCTCCGAAGCCATGGTGGCACCTACAAATACGCCGTGGTTCCAGTCTCTTGACTGATATACCAGCGGAGCGAGCTTAGCACGTCTGCCGCCGAATACAAATGCGGAAATCGGAACACCGTTCGGATTGTCAAACTCTTTGCTGAGGCACGGGCAGTTTCTTGCGGGAGCGGTAAAACGGCTGTTCGGATGAGCAAGGTTTTTGCCCTCGGCCTTCCACTCTACGCCGTTAACCTTTTTACCTGTCCATTCTTCTGCATTAACGGGCGGATTCTTGTCAAGACCTTCCCACCAAACGGTGTTATTGTCAAGATTTAATGCTACGTTCGTAAAAATTGCGCCTTTCTTTGTTGAAGCAAGTGCGTTCGGGTTTGATTTATCATTAGTTCCGGGTGCAACACCAAAGAAACCGTTCTCAGGGTTAATTGCATAAAGACGTCCGTCCGCACCCTTCTTAATCCAAGAAATGTCGTCGCCGACAGTCCAAACCTTGTAGCCTTTTTTACGATATCCCTCCGGAGGAATAAGCATTGCAAGATTGGTCTTGCCGCAAGCCGACGGGAAAGCCGCACAGATATATTTAACTTCGCCCTTCGGATTTTCAATACCGAGGATAAGCATATGCTCTGCCTGCCAGCCTTCGTTCTTGCCCTGGTAAGAAGCTATACGAAGTGCAAAGCACTTTTTACCGAGAAGAACGTTTCCGCCGTAAGCCGAGTTAACTGAAATAATTGTATTGTCCTCGGGGAACTGGCAAATCCATCTCTTTTCGGGATCCACATTGCATTTGCAATGAAGTCCGCGAACCCAGTCATTGCTGTCACCGAGAACGTCAAGAACCTTCTTGCCGACTCTGGTCATAATTGACATATTAAGAACAACATAAATTGAATCGGTAAGCTCAATGCCTGCCTTAGCGAGCGGTGAACCTACGGGACCCATCGAATAAGGGATTACATACATTGTTCTGCCCTTATAGCTGTCTTTTGCGATATCATAGAGCATTTCATAAGCTTTGCCGGGCTCCATCCAATGGTTTGTGGGACCGGCATCTTCCTCTTTCTTTGAGCAAATAAGAGTTCTGTCTTCAACACGAGCAACATCGTTGGGAGCCGTTCTGTGATACAGACATCCCGGAAGTAAATCCTCATTTAATTTACGCATCTCACCTGACTTGCAAGCTTCCTCGCGAAGCTTTTCAAGTTGCTCTTCGCTACCGTCAATCCAAACGATTTCGTCGGGCTTAACAAGAGCTGCTTTTTCGTCAATCCATGACAAAATGCTTTTGTTAGTTGTAAGTGCTGCCATAGTATTATCTCCTTTTAACTAATTCGGCACAGCCGAAATATTTAACTGATTCAGACGAATTTTCAGGGTTTTCCCAACCTCCGCCATTATGAATTATTATAGTCTAAAACTTTCATTTTGGCAAGCAAAAAAGTGTTAAATAGTTGTCAATATTTATCGTATTTTTGATGAACAATGAACAAATAGAAATGATATGACAAATATCACATAATGATATGGCAAAAGTTATTGAACACTGTCGATATCAAGCGTTGCTCTGGCGTTTAGTGTCATATCGCCGCGAGTGCCGGAAACATACTCAAAATACCCTTGTGCCCCGACCATTGCCGCATTGTCTCCACACAGTGAAAGCTCGGGAAAATAGATTTCGACGTTTTTCTCTTTTGCAAGAGAGAGCATACGTTCTCTCAAAACAGAATTAGCGGAAACGCCGCCTGCTAAAACAAGCTTGTCGTATCCGGTAGAGTCAAGGGCTTTTCTGACATTGTCTTCCAAAGAATCCACAACGGCCTTTAAAAACGATGCTCCGACATCGGGCACACTGACAGTTTCCCCTTTTTGTTCTGCATTATGAATCAGATTAATTACAGAAGTCTTAAGCCCCGAAAAGCTGAAATCAAGCGGAGAACCGTCAACGTGCGGTCTTGGAAATTTATATGAGTCGGAATTCCCGTTCTTTGCAATTTTATCAAGATTCACACCGCCCGGATAATCAAGTCCCAATGTACGCGCAGCCTTATCGAGCGCCTCTCCCGCAGCATCGTCTCGTGTTCTGCCGAGAATTTTAAAATCAGTATAATCCTTAACTTCTGTTATCAGTGTATTCCCGCCGGAGACTACAAGGCACAAAAACGGAGGCTTCAAATTTTCATAAGATAAATAGTTAGCGGCAATATGAGAACGAAGATGATGCACGGGAACCAACGGTACTCCGGATGAAAGAGACAAACCCTTTGCGTAATTTACACCGACAAGTAATGCGCCTATCAGCCCCGGTGCATAGGTTACAGCTATGGCATCAATATCGGACATTTTGCAATTTGCGTCGGATAACGCTTGTTTTGTAACCGCACATATTGCTTCCGTGTGCATTCTTGAAGCTATTTCAGGTACTACGCCGCCGAATATTTTATGTTTTTCAATCTGTGTCGCCACTACAGATGAAACTATTTTTCTGCCGTTTTCTACAACGGCAACAGCAGTTTCGTCGCAGGAGCTTTCTATTCCGAGAATTAACATTAAACCACCACATTCCATTAAAAAGACTGACGTTCAGTTGCTTCTTATAAATATTTTGTCATTATCAACGCATCTTCGCGCGGATTTTCGTAAAAGTTTTTCCTGATACCTATTTTTCCAAAACCCAGCTTACCGTAGAGCGATATTGCCGGTGTATTAGAACACCTGACTTCAAGAGAAACAAATTCGGATTCGGCCTCTTTTGCCAAATCGATAAGCTCCGAGAGCAAACCCACAGCTACACCCTTTCTCCTGTATTTGTTTTTTACGGCAACATTAGTTATATACACTTCGCCGGAAACAAAATATGAACCGACATATCCCGCCGTTTCTCCGTTTATTTCAGCCAAAAGAAATCGCGCATTTGCATTTTGGAGTTCTTCGGAAATTGATTTTATACTCCACGGCACGCTAAAGCACTCTCTTTCAAGCTCATACACCGACATCACATCTTTATCTGTCATAGAATGAAATGACAAAACATCATCATGCTTTAGCATCATACCAACTCTCTCCCGAATGTGCGTCGCTTTTAAGCAAAACTTTCATTTTACATGCGTTTTCCATTTCTTCCTTAACAATCAGCTCGGCTTTTGTTTTTTCATTCTCCGGTGCCTCTACTATAAGTTCATCGTGAATCTGCAATATCAGACGAGCATTGAGATTTTCTTCTTTAAGCCTTGTATATACCCTTATCATGGCAATTTTAATAATATCGGCAGCCGTTCCCTGTATCGGCATATTCCTTGCCACCCTCTCTCCAAACGCTCTCAACATACCGTTTGAGGAAGACAACTCAGGAAGATATCTGCGTCTTCCAAACAAAGTTTTGACATAACCGTTTTTCTTTGCTTCTTCAACCACTTCGTTCATATATCGGTCAACACCGGAGTAATGGTGTAGATAATCCTTAATATATCTGTCTGCTTCGGCTCTGCTGACGCCGATATCCTTTGCCAAAGAGAACGCACCTATACCGTATACTATCCCGAAATTGACCGCTTTAGCACGACTTCTCATAAGCGGCGTCACCATTTGCAAAGGCATTTTAAATACCTGCGACGCTGTAATAGCGTGAATATCATCACCATTATTAAAAGCGTCAATCATAGCTTTGTCATCGGCTATATCAGAGAGAACCCTTAACTCTATCTGCGAATAATCCGCATCGACAAGCACTTTGCCGTCATCAGCAATGAAGAACTTTCGCATTTCTCTGCCCAGTTCTGTCCTGACGGGAATATTCTGAAGGTTCGGTTCGGTAGACGAAATACGACCGGTTCTTGTCTCGGTCTGATTAAATGTCGAGTGGATTCGTCCGTCGGCGGCTATTTCTTTGAGCAAACCGTCACAATAAGTTGACTTCAGCTTTGTGTAGGTTCTATACTCTAAAATAAACTTAACTATTTCATATTCATCGGCAAGCTTTTCCAAAACTTCGGCATTTGTGGAAAATCCGCTTTTTGTTTTCTTTTTAGTCGGTATGGCAAGCTTGACGAAAAGGATTTCTCCGAGCTGTTTCGGAGAATTTATATTAAATTCTTCACCTGCAAGTTCATATATGCGGCTTTGAAGCCCTTTTATTCTCTCACCGAGCATATCTCCGAAAGCTTCAATGCCGCTTTTATCTACTTTTACACCGATTTTTTCCATGGAGGCAAGAACCTCTGCCAACGGCAATTCAATATTGCTTAAAAGTTCCGTTTGGTCCCGTTCCTCCAACAAAGCCGAAAGCTTCACCGTAAGAGGATATACGGTTTCGGAAAGTGCCGAAAAGCCGCCATCAGCTTCATAGGACACATTGTACTCTGCCGCCAATTTTTCAATGTCATAATCCTTAGCCGACGGATTAAGCAAATACGCCGCGAGCATTAAATCCATTTTTACATTTTTAATCTCAAATCCGTGAGAAAATGCATACGCATACAGCGGCTTTATATTAAATGTATATTTCTCTGTATTTTCATCCTCGAGAATGTTTATAAAAGCTTCGACTTCGCTGTCATTCTCGGTATTTACTTCACATATGTCATCGCCGTTGCAAGCGGCAAGACTTTCAAATCTACCGTCTTTAACAGAGTATACAAAGTAAAGCTTATTCGCTTTTAACAAAAAGTCATTTAAGCTGTTTACCCTTTTATATTCCTTTACAGTCGTATTTTCCGGCTTAGCGTCATACGTGACGGTATTTAAGCCGATTTTGTCTATCAGCTTATACATTTCAAGAGAACGCAAAATAGACAAAGCCTCACCCTTGTCACCTTCGTCCGGAACATAAAAAGAGTAATCGGTCTCAATCGGAACACTTTTGCAAATCTCGCCGAGCTTGTAGCTCATAAAAGCCGCGTCTTTATCGTTTTTCAACTTATCGCGTAAAGTTTCCCTTATGTCAATAGTATCAATGTTATCATAAATATTTTGTATTGAGCCAAGCTCGGAAATGAGACTCTGAGCTGTTTTTTGCCCAACGCCCGATACTCCCGGAATATTATCGGAGCTGTCACCCATAAGAGCCTTAATGTCTATCAATTGATGAGGAGTAACACCGTAATCATCTTTAATTCTTTTAACATCATAAATATTGGTTTCAGGTCTGCCCATTTTCGTTGACGCAAGCAATACCTTTACATTATCTCCGACAAGCTGTAAGCTGTCACGGTCTCCGGTGGCAATATAACATTCATCGCCGTCCTTACAGGAAAAAGCAAGAGTACCGAGAATATCGTCTGCCTCATACCCCTCTTTTGTTACGATCTTATATCCGAGCGCCCTGAGCAGGTCTTTAAGGACCGGCATCTGTTCCGCAAGTTCGGGAGGCATGGGCTTACGTCCCGCCTTATACTCATCATACATTTTGTGCCTGAATGTGGGTGCTTTTAAATCGAAAGCGAATGCAACGCTGTCGGGATGAAGTTCGTCGCACAGCTTATAAAATATATTCATAAATCCATAAATGGCATTGGTATATCTACCATCCTTGGTTGTCAGAAGCTTTATACCGTAAAAAGCACGGTTAATAATACTGTTCCCGTCCAAAACCAGCAGTTTCATTTGTCATTCTCCTAATAAATTTTCAATATATTGTATCATAAAACACATACGAATGCACTATATTTTTAAGTTGTTAATATTTTTAGTATGTGATATACTTTATAAAAAACTATTGAAAGCTGTTATTATGAATATCGGAAATTTACACATAGATGGATTTGCGGCATTGGCGCCTATGGCAGGCGTTGCCGACAGAGCATTCAGAGAAATTTGCAGAGGTTACGGTGCCGCTTTTACAGAGAGCGAAATGATAAGTGCCAAAGCACTTTCCATGGGCGACAAAAAATCATACGAACTTATGCATATAACAAACGGTGAACGCCCGACAGGTATACAATTATTCGGAAATTCACCGGAAGTTATAGAAAAAGCGGTGAAATCGGTTGAAACCGAAAACCCGGATTTTATTGATTTTAACTTCGGATGTCCCGCGCCTAAAATAGCCGGTAACGGCTCCGGCTCGGCTCTTTTGAAAACGCCTGATGTAATCGGAGAAATACTGAAAAGTGCCTACTCTGTTACAGATAAACCAATAACCGCTAAAATCAGAATCGGTTGGGATAACGAAACGAAAAATGCTGTTAAAACGGCAACAACGATTGAGAAAAACGGTGCGGTCGCAATAACAGTACACGGAAGAACGCGCGCACAAATGTATGCTCCCCCCGTTGATACGGAAGCAATTCGCGAAGTAAAGAATGCCGTTTCAATACCTGTAATAGGCAATGGTGACATTACAGACGGTCAAAGTGCTGCGCTTATGTTTGAAAAAACGAACTGCAACTTGCTGATGGTCGGCAGAGGTGCTCTCGGCAGACCGTGGGTTTTCGCACAAATAAACGCTTATATGACAGATGGCAGAATTTTACCGGAGCCGCCCGTTTCAGAACGCATGCGCGTTATGGTAAACCATGTAAAAAAAATATGCGAATATAAAGGCGAAAAAATCGGCATAAAGGAAGCCCGTAAACACGCCGCATGGTACATAAAAGGCATAAGAAATGCCGCCGAATACCGCCAAAGCGTAGGACTCCTTGAGAGCATTGAGCAGCTTGAAGAAATTGCATATAAAATATCAATATCAAATTAAAGCTTTTACATCAAAACAGCCGCCATAAGGCGGCTGTTTTCTCATATACAATGTTGCTTCTAAATAATTATCATCTTAATATGCCTATGGTTATAATTTCAAACGGCTTATAATCAATTTCATCTGTCAAATACAGTTTATCTTCGAGCATATTAAGGACATAAACCTGCTGTGGGAATTTCATTTTGCCGCGTCTACCGTTCTGTTCGGATAAACGAACAACAACCATTTCGCCGTCTTCGGAAAGTTTCATCGCCTGCAAGAACATTCCGTCAAATGTATTTTGGCATGAAACATCAGCCCTTGTCAGCGGGATATTAAATTCAAATGCGATGTCATTTATATGAGCGTCAACCGCCGAACCGGAATGCGGATAAATAAGATAAGCGAAGCTGTGCTTGCCTATGTCGCTTTCAGGGTCAGGTCGCTCGGTAGCGCGAAGCAAGCTAAGCGATAAAGTGTTTTCCGAAATACCTATTCCGTATTTTGAGTCGTTTATCACAGCTATACCGCCGTCAGTTTCCGAAACATCAAACCATTTGTGATGGCAACATTCAAAGCGGGCACTTTGCCAAGATGTGTTTTTGTGAGTTTCACGCGCAATAAATCCCGCACCGGTATCACAAAGAACCTCACGGCTTAAAACATTCGGAGAAAACAGTACCTTAGCGAGCTTATGTTTTTCGTGCCAATCAACATTGTTTTCGACTTCGATTTTTGGAGAACGTCTGAATATCCTGATTATTCTCTCCCATTTGCTGTTTTCGGTGCCGAGTGTTACTCTAAAGGAACAAGCCTCTCCGCTTTTTTCCGTAAGCTTCAGCGGTGAAACTACCTTTAGCGGAATTATTTTATCGGTATAATTCGGTAAAATATCCCATGCATCATATACACCCGGATTATCCTCATATATTTCAAGGCGGTTAAATGCTCCGTTTACCCATTCCCTGTCAAGTCTCTTATCATACAGCCCGGTGATAGAACCGTCAGAAGCAAATTTGATTTTATAAAACGGCGTTTCTGCCGAATTACCGTTAACAATACACCATTCGTCGCTGAACTCTTCGTCAGGCTTTTCAATAACTGTACAGTCAAGAGGAGCTATATTGGGTACGGTCCAAAAACCCTTTTTCCCGAATCTCGTCTCGCTTCCGTCCTCATCTTCAAAGAAAGTCAATTCTTTACGCTTAAAGTTAAGCGAATTAAAATAAGCTTCGCCGTAGCCGATAATTCCGCTCAGAGTTTTATCAACGTATACATAATCTGCCAAGGCGTCATTATAAACAGGGTTTATATGGCTGCCGGGTAAAATATCGTGAAATTGATTGATAAGAAGCTTTTTATAACATTCCTTGAGTTTTTCTCCGGGATAATCAAAGCCCGACATTGCACGTAACGTAGAAATGATTTCCACCTCGCGTATTTTATACTCAAGCCTTCTGTTTAATTTTTTTAATTTCGCCTTTGTTGTGAATGTCCCCCTGTGCATTTCAAGGTACAGTTCACCGTCCCACTTAGCGAGTGAAGTATTGCCTTTAAGATTTTTTTCCAAAAATTCGGCTCCACCCATATGCTTTGTTTTAGGCATAACGGAAATTTTATCAAAACGCCTCATAACCTCAAGCATTTCTTCGGTAACACCGCTTCCGCCGTCGCCGTATCCAAACATAGACATTGTTTGTCCGCCTGAATTTTTATCCTGATACGCCTCCCAATTTTCCTGTATTTGGCTCGGCATATTCCAAGTAATAAAATGTGTGGGCGGAACGCATGCATATACTTCGCTGCCGTCTATTCCTTTCCATATAAAATTATTGTGAGGAAAACGGTTAGTATCGTTCCAAGTGGACATTTTATTAGAGACAAAATAGTCCACTTCGCATTTTTTCAGTATTTGAGGAAGTATCCAACTGTTACCGAAAACATCAGGCAGCCAGCAATTGTTTATGGTTTTTCCGAAATTCTCCCTGAAAAACAGTTGTCCGTAAAAGCACTGCCTTATTAAGCTCTCGGCTGACGGAATATTACAATCAGGCTCGATATACATAGCTCCTACGGGTTCAAATCTTCCTTCTTTAACTCTTTTTTTGAGTTCTTCAAAGACTTCGGGATAATACTGCTTTAAGGATTCATAAGTATATGCCTGAGTATGCGTATATTTAAATTCGGGGTATCTGTCCATAAGGCGAAGCTGTATCAAAACAGTGCGCAAATTCTTTTGAACAGCATGAATTCTGCGCCAATAATACGCTATATCAAGATGTGAATGTGCTACAAGTGCAACATCGCCGCTACCCTTATAGTCTCTATTTGCAAAAATGACATCATTGACATATTTTTTTGCTTCTTTTATCCCCGTAGGTCTGCTGTCCGTGTCAAAATCAATCAGATTAAGCGCATTGTTCAGCTCGGTATTTACAAATTTCCGATAGTCCTCGTTGAACAATTCCGATTTTGCTATGTCCAAAAGTGTTTCAATATCGTATACAAGGCTTTGTACATCACGGTCAATCGTTACGAGGTACGCGCCGTTAAAAATCTGCCTGCAGCCGCGAACCGCTAACGACTCCGGATTTCTTTCATCATCGGGTTTGGAACGGTTGTATCCCTGCATTTCAAATTTAATTTTATCCGGAGTACCAATATACGGGGTAAGAAGCACTCTGTCTCGGTTTGGGTCTATACCTCCAACGAACTTACCGTTAGCCTTGACGATAATTTCGGCAGCCGTTTTGAGGTAAAGCCAAAGTTCTTTGTTTTTTAAACTGTCGGGCACTTCCGTTTCTGCTTTTATAAATGCTGTGCCGTCCGGAGTAAAATACAAGTCTCCTTTTTTCAGCGGTCTGAATTCGTCGGAATAAAACTCATAGTTGTTTTCCGTAACCTGACGGGCATCTTTAATAACTATATTATCTATCGGTAATTTGTCATTTATAATATATCTTTTGAGCCAACCGAATCTGAGATCATTCCATTCTTCGGGACGCATACTGCGCCTGACGACTTTAATATGTGCCATAATTACTCCTCTCAGTTATCCCAAAAATACGGTTTTTTACGAACTGCCTTTATTTTTACAAGCTTACTTGTATTTTTCAGCACTTCCTCCGCTATCCAGTCAACACATCTGTTCAAGATAAGGCATTTAGAACATTCTCCTCTGAAAATCAAAGTTAACGTCCCGTCATCAGACAATGACTCAAATTCAACCTCACCGCCGTCGCCCTGAATTTTAGGTCTTATTATTTTTTTTATATATGTTTCAATATCCATACCCATTATTCCGTTTATAATTGTTCGGATATTCTGAAGCGAACGCTCGCACGTTGAAGAGTCAATACCCCTTACGGAATAATACATTTTTAATTTCGGCTCGGTTCCCGATGGTCTGACGGCAATCCAAGAACCGCCTTTAAGGAAAAACTTTAAAACATTTGATTTCGGTAAATCACCGATGCCCGTACTATAGTCCTTAACATCTGTAATGTTTGGAAAAACGGTTGCTTTATTAGCCCTGAAATAAGACATAATATTCTTTATACGCGAGGCACCGTCTTTCCCTTTTAGAACAAAAGAATCAAGCGCATCAAGATAAAACCCGTATTCCGAATAAAGAACATTTAAAGCGTCTACCAATGTCATTTTATTTTTCTTATAATATGCCGCCATCTCGCATATTAGCATTGAAGCGACAACCGCATCTTTGTCTCGCGCATATGTTCCGACGAGGTAGCCATAGCTCTCTTCATACCCTATCAAGAACTCGTTCTCGCCTGTTTTTTCATACTTGGTAATCTGATCACCGATATATTTAAATCCGGTCAAAGTCTCAACAACATTCAAGCCGTTTTTTCGTGCAATTTCCGCACCCAAATCATTTGTAACAATCGTTTTAACAAGTGTTGACTTCGGATTTAAGCTTTGTTTCTTAAATTTGAGATAAAAATCCACAAGCAATGCTCCGGTTTGATTGCCGGTAAGCAAAGTATATTCCCCGTTATGTAAAACACCTACACCAACTCGATCACAATCCGGATCGGTTCCTATAACCAAATCGGCATTTGCTCTTTTGGCCTGTTCAAGTGCCATATTAAGCGCATCTTTCTCTTCCGGGTTCGGTGATCTGACTGTTGTGAAATTACCGTCGGCAACAGCCTGCTCCTTGACAACAGAGACGTCAAACGACATATCGGACAATACTTTCCTGACGGGAATATTGCCTGTTCCGTGCAAAGGGGTATAAACTATCTTTAAGTCGGACGCTTCTTTGTAAACAGCCATTTTTTCAACTTCCGAAATATAGCTGTTAAGCACTTCATCTCCTATATAGGTCAAATAACCGTTTGACAGTGCCATATTTAAATTCATATGCTTTACGGACTTTATATCTTTAACATTGTTAATATACGATATAACCTTATCGGCATATTGCGGAACAAGCTGACAACCGTATTTATCATACACTTTATAACCGTTGTATTCTTTCGGATTATGACTTGCGGTAATAACTATTCCGGCATTACAATTTAAGTATTTTACTGAAAAAGAAAGTACGGGAGTGGGCATAATCTCCTCAAAAAGAAAGGTCTTAATCCCGTTATAGCACAGAACCTCTGCGGCGCATTCCGCAAAAGCCTTCGAATTATTGCGTGAATCATAAGCAATAACAACGCTTTTTTCTCCTGCAAACTCGTTTTTTAAATACTCACAAAGACCTTTTGTAGCTTTGCCGACAGTATACTTGTTCATTCTGTTGGCACCTGCTCCCATAATGCCTCTCAAGCCACCGGTACCAAATTCCAAATCCTTATAGAATCTATCCTCAATCTCTTTTTTATCTGTTATTGATTCCAGTTCATTTTTGGTATTGTCATCAAACGTCAGCCAATACTCGTATTTTTCGTGAATATCCAATGTTGCTCATCTCCGATAGCTTTTTATTGATTTTAACACAAGGACTTTTCCTCGTCAAACAAATTAAAAAAATGATGAATATTATTTTTTGTTATGCTATAATAAAAAAGGTTTAGCATAAACCGAGCGAGACTATTAAAATTCTCACGGAACACAAAGGAGGAACCCATGGAAAAATTCAAGCTCAATTTGGAATACAAGGTAGGAAAAGCTGTTTTTTCCACCAATCTTTTTGAAACCGAACATTTCAAAATTACTTATAAAGCAACCAAAAGCCACATTTCACTTAAAATGGCAGCTTTTGTCCCATTGGAAATTTTAAATCTGACAGCAAGCATTCCATACAACTTCAAAGCTGACAGCAGAGTTTTTGCCAATGGGTATCAGTCTTGGACTGAATGTCGTGAAATGTTTAAAGATGAGAGACAGTCACACACATTCGGACCTATAAGCTTTGCTTACAGGCGCACCCTCCTCGGAGCGGCGGGAGCTTATACATTCGATGACAATGTAAGTCGTCGCGGCGTCTTTCAGGGCTTTTCTTATATGTATGTAAGGAACGGTGGAGAATACGATCTTTTCGCCTCATTGACTGAGAGAACCGGATATACAATATTTACCGCCGATTTCAACAGCAATATGATAACCGTACAAAAAGACCTTGAAGGAGTAATTGTTGACGGTGAATATGAAGTTTTAAATTTCGCAGAATATGTGGGCGACGAGGATTCCGTTTTCGATAATTGGTTTGACGAGCTTAATATACCCAAGCCTTCTGTGACCCCCAAAAACGGATATACCACATGGTATAACTATTACAGCAAAATTAATGAAAAAATAGTATCTGACGACCTCGAAGCGTTATCAAAGGTGAAATCCGATATCGATATATTTCAGATAGACGACGGATATCAATCGGCAACCGGTGATTGGCTCACTATAGACAATAAGAAATTCCCTAACGGTATGAAATCTGTTGCCGACAAGATTCATTCAACAGGAATGCTTGCAGGCCTTTGGCTGGCTCCTTTCGGCGCAGAGTTCACTTCTAAAACCGCTACGCAGCACCACGATTGGCTCATTCGCAAGAAAAACGGCCATCCGGTAACTTGCGGAATTAACTGGGGAGGCTTTTACGCCCTGGACATTGAAGTTCCGGAGGTTAAAAACTATATCAAACACTTTTTCGATGTCATTCTGAATGATTGGGGGTTTGATTTAGTTAAGCTTGACTTTTTATATGCTGCCGCAATAATACCGAATCACGGCAAAAGCCGCGGCCAGCTTATGTGTGAGGCTATGGATTTTCTGCGCGAATGTGTCGGCGAAAAAATGATACTCGGTTGCGGCGTTCCATTGATGCCGGCATTCGGCAAAGTAGATTATTGCCGTATTGGTGCGGATATGGGGCTTAGATGGAAAGTTCCGTTCTTTTCTAACAGAGAATTCATCTCAACGTACCACACCCTCGGCAATTCCATATTCCGCCGGCAGCTTGACGGCAGAGCATTTCTCAACGACCCGGACGTTTTCCTCTTGAGAGATGAAAACATCCATTGCACGTTTGAGCAGCGCAAGATAATAGCAACTGTAAACAAGGTTTTCGGCAGCGTTTTATTCACATCTGATAATGTCGGAAAATATAGCGATGAGCAAATGTCAGTACTTCTCGACACATTTAAAAAGAGCAAAATCGATGTTAAAAGCGCCGAGTTTTTAAACGAGAACAAACGAATAATAAAATTCGTATACACACAGGACGGTATTGAACACACCTTTAAGTTTAATATTGATAAAGGCACAATAGTATAAAAAGGAATCCGCAGAGCCAAGGCTCTGCGGATTTTAAGTAAACATCTAAATTATTTATATTTTTAAACTGTGGTATTCTTCTCCGTCAAGTGTTTTCCAAATAAACTCTTCATTTTCAAGAAGCATATATCCGTGAGCACTATTTTCTTTCGGAATTGAAACCGAACCGGGATTTAAATAGAGATTATTTTCTCCGAATTCTTCCCATGCGGGAATATGAGTGTGTCCGTGGAGCAAAATATCTCCTCTGCAAAGCGGCGGAAGGTTATTCAAATTAAAATTATGACCGTGAGTTGCATAAATAAGCCTATCGCCTACCGGTATTATACAGTAATCGGCAAGTATCGGGAAGTTAAGAACCATTTGGTCTACTTCGGTATCGCAGTTGCCGCGCACACAAAAAAGCCTGTCTCTCACATCGTTAAGCATAGAAATCACCTTTTTCGGTGCATACTCTTCCGGCAAATCGTTTCTCGGTCCGTGATATAAAATATCGCCGAGCAAAAGAAGACGGTCAGCCTTTTCGCGGTCAAACGCTTCCATTAAATTTTTGCAATACATCGCCGAGCCGTGTATGTCGGAGGCTATCATAAGTTTCATTTTACCACATCCGTTTAAATAAGCGGCAGGCTGCCACCTGCCACTTATTTTTTATTATTTTGTTTCGAGGATAACCTCATCGCCGTCTGCAGACAAGTTAATAGCCTTCAACGGTTTATCATAATTGTCAACTAAATAATTAGATATTTTATCCTCAACATTACGTCGAATAACATTTCTGAGATCTCTAGCACCTCTTACGGTACCATCCATTTTTGAAACCAAAAGAGCCGGAATATCGTCGCTGTACCCAAACGATATACTTTTTTCCTTTAGAGAGTCGGAAAGCTCCGAAAGCATCAGCTTCGCAATATCTTTATAGTTATCCTCAGTCAACTCATTAAATACAACTATTTCGTCAACTCTGCCAATAAATTCCGGCCTTAAAAATTCTCTAAGCCCCTTAATGGCATTTTCTTTTTTAATATCGGACGGAGCTTTAGCAAAGCCGAGTGCACTTTCTCTTCTTTCGCTGCCGGCATTGGAGGTCATAATAATAACGGTATTTGCAAAGCTGACGGTTCTTCCGTGAGCGTCATTTGTCTTTCCTTCGTCAAGGATTTGCAAAAGTATATTCATAACATCAGGATGAGCTTTTTCAATCTCATCAAACAGAATAATGGAATACGGCTTTCTTCTGACCTTTTCGGTCAACTGACCTGCCTCGTCGTATCCCACATATCCCGGAGGAGATCCGATAAGTCTTGATACGGAATGCTTTTCCATAAACTCTGACATATCAAGCCTGATAAGAGTTTCAGGCGTGTCAAAAAGTTCTTTCGAGAGCAGCTTAACAAGTTCGGTCTTTCCGACACCGGTAGGACCGACAAAAATAAACGAAGCGGGTCTTCTCTGGACGGATAATTGCACCCTGTTGCGCTTAATAGCCGCAACAACAAGGTCAACTGCCTCATCCTGACCGATGAGATGTGCTTTAAGTCTATCCTCAAGCCCGGCAAGGCGCTTTATGTCGCCCTCCATAACTTTGGTAACGGGAATACCTGTCCAAAGATTTATAACCTTTGCCAAGTCTTCCTCTTTTACATCGTTGTGAGAGGCTTTTTCTTTTAATTCGTCTTCTTTTCCGTCATACGACAGTAATTCGGTTTTAACCGTTGCCAAGTCCTTATACACCTTATCGCGTTCGGCATCTTCTGTGGTTGTTTCTGCCTTAGACGTAAGCTCTTCCTCTTCGCTCTTTAATTCATCACGCTTTTTAAGGAACAACTCATAGTCACTTATAGCCTTGTTTCTAAGGTTCGCACAAGTGCAAGCTTCGTCAAGCAAATCTATGGCTTTATCCGGCAAAAATCTGTCGGTGATATATCTTTCGGACAAAGTAACGGCTCGATAAACCAAATCATCAGAGATTTTCACCTTATGATAATCCTCGTAATACTTCTTAATTCCAAGGAGCATATCATACGTATCGTTGATTGACGGTTCTTCTACCTTAACAGGCTGAAAACGGCGTTCCAACGCTGCATCTTTTTCGATATTGTTACGGTACTCATTAAAGGTCGTTGCACCGATGACCTGTATTTCACCACGTGAAAGAGCAGGCTTTAAAATATTAGCGGCATTCATTGTTCCTTCGCTGTCGCCTGTTCCGACAAGATTGTGAACCTCATCGATAAAGAGGATAATATTACCCTCGTTTTTAACCTCCTCTATAAGTCCTTTAATACGGCTCTCAAACTGACCGCGGAATTGTGTTCCGGCAACTAACGCGGTGAGGTCTAACAAATGAATTTCCTTGTCGGCTATTTTTGCAGGAACATCGCCTGCTGCAATTTTAAGAGCGAGCCCTTCGGCAATGGCGGTCTTGCCGACACCGGGTTCACCTATAAGACAAGGGTTGTTCTTTGTTCTGCGGCACAGTATTTGAATCGTTCTGTAAATTTCCTTATCTCTGCCGATAATTCTATCAAGCTTACCCTCTCTTGCGCGTTCCGTAAGATCGGTACAATAAAGATTTAAATACTTTCTTTTCTTGTTTTTTGTACCTTTCCTCTTTTTGCCTTTTGTATTATCCCCATCGTTTGATGTATCTTCCGGCTCCGAGCCGTCGGAACCGTCTTCGGTATCATCGCTTTTCTCCGGAAACATTCCTTGTAAAAACGATAACGGCAAAGCACCGCCGGGTTGAAACCCTTCAATACCGTCCGGATTTTCCATCATCTGATTCATCTGCTCGGCAACGTCGTTCATCTCATCTTCCGAGATACCCATTTGATCCATTATTTGCTTTACGGGACCGATGTTCAGCTCCATAGCACATTTTATACAAAGGCCCTCATTGGTGGTTTTGTCGCCGTCTATTTTTGAGATGAAAAATACAGCAGGATTTTTATGGCATCTGCTGCACAGCATATTTTTGTTCATCTGATTGTTAATCCTCTTTCTTAGTTTGCTTTTTTAATTTTTTCTCTTTAAATTGCTGCATGGTATTAGGTACATAACTGAGAAGAGCGGCAAATGTCAAAAGAGCGGCAATTATTACAAGAGCTATCATAACAGGATCAGGAAGCGTAAAATACGCTCTGAGAGCTCCGACTTCCGGTCCGAATGCAATAACAAGAATCATAACACCATAAAATGCCGTTGTCGCAACCTTGCCCCACATTACCGCTGCACTCGGGCGAAGACCGATGCCTATCATAATTGCACCGACAAGCACCATAAGCAATTCTTTTGCAATAAAGAAAAGAAATACCCATTTGAACCATTTCATAGTAGGATTGGTTGATTTGTTAAACTCAAGGAAAAGCACAACAGCTATAGTCATCTGTGTCAGCTTATCTGCTATGGGATCAAGTATTTTTCCAAGCTCACTGACCTGATTAAAGCGACGGGCAATCTTACCGTCGAACAAATCTGTAAGTCCTGACACTGCCAAAACTATTACCGCTGCCAATACATGGTCATGATAAAATAACACCCCGAATACGGGAATTAATATTATTCTGATAAGTGACAAAAGATTTGGAACGGTAAGACAGCCTGTAAACAGTCTTTTTAAATTTTCTTTCATAAGTTTACCCCTTAAATTGTTATTTTAATACTTAATTATGTAGTATCTCACCCGATGGGTACAATACTGTGGTTCTGTATAATTGTAATAATAGCAGAATTATTTACAGCTTCATAAAAAGAAGTATTTTGCTTACTGTTCGCGGATAAAAGCAACAGAATAATACCGATAAAATATACCGCGATAAGCCCTTTAAGTATTCCGAATACACCTCCTAAAACAGTATTTGCAGTCCCTATAAGGGGCAACTTGCATATTTTATTGAGCCATTTTGCCACTACACTTAAAAGCAAAGACAAAACAATGCTCAAAAGCAGAAAAACAACAGGCGACAGTACCGTTACCGCTATCGGTTTTGCAATATCACTGCTCAATTTTTCAGCAGCGTCGGTGCCGGAAAAATCCTCGTTCAATATTTCGCTCGTAATGTTGTTTTCATCAGGATCTGTTCGTAAGATATAATCCTTTATAATCTTCGGTAAATTATCTACCACAGCAGATGCTTTGCCGGCAGATGACATAATATCAGAGTTTTCCGAAAGAGATGCAGATACTTTTTCAGTGATATTAGGGCCTATAAAAGTGTCATAAATACTATTCGCCGCGGGCTTGCACAAATTTGCGGCTGAAATAACGGCAATCGCAAAAACAAGCACCTCCAAAAGAGTAATCAAGAAGCCTCTTTTTGCCGAAACAATAAGAAAAATCAACATAATTGCTAAAAGTGCCATATCTATATAAATGCCCAAATTATCACCACCGTAACAAATATTATACTACCATACAACAGCCCAAAAGACAAATTAACAAAATGTTAACTATCATCATTGACTGTTGCCGTGTCATCCTCGGAATTGCTGTTTGTACTATATGCGGAAATCTTAGACGTAGAATATACATACGTATAAGTACCGTCAGAAAAACAGCGTATACCATCACTTTCAACCGAATGTCTGCTGACTTCGTTTCCCTTCATATCAAAACAAATCAATTCCGAATCGGTCAACACACTCACTCGTTGATTATCACACGAAACCGATTTAACGGCACTTACAATATCAACAGTAAACAGCTTTTCCCCATTTCTGTTATACACATTTAAAATTTTGGCTGAAGAACTGCCGTATTTTGAGAGCACAGCCGCAACCACATTGTTATCCGAAACAGAAATACGCGAAAGAGAATTTAAAGAAAGGTCCTCATCTTGCTTGTCTGTCTTGTTTTTTACAATAGAAAAAACATTCTCGCCGGTTATAAGAAGTGTATCTCCTTTTAAGAAGTTCACTCCTGAGATTATATCAGAACCAAAATCAAATTCGCTTACTGCCTCTTCGTATGAAAAATCAAAAATAAGTACTCTCGAATAAAGCTCTCCGTTCTCAGCACCGACAACGGATACTGCAGCAAGCTTACCGTTATCAGATATGTCAATTGCTACAATATTTTCTTTTGCACACTTCCAACTGAATATCACTCTTTGATTTTTATTATAAACGGTTAAATCCGACTGTGAATTTGTTCCGCGCGTAGCAATTGCCGCAGTACCGTTTTTACCTATTGCAGCCGATATTATTTTCTTATCTGTTGTCCCCTCGTAAAGAGTTTTGGTCTTGGACATAATTTTAAATGTATTGCCTCCGATATCGGCAAGCAAAACTCTACCCGAGTTCCCATAACACAAAGGGGACGAATATGTATGCTGTATTTCACTTACCTTACGGGCTGTAGAATCAAGCACCACAGTCGAAGAATCATTGATAAGTATAAGGTCTGAGCCTATCACTTTAACGTCCTTCACCTGCAAGCTGTCAAATAAATACGGGTAACCGTCTCCGCGTTTTGTCCCCGAAACTGCGGACGATATATAGTCGCCAACCGAAGAAAAAGTGATATTACCGAATTTATCAGCCATAATAAACAGCAAAATCAGTATTACCAACACAGTCGAAACAGATTTTATCAGTTTTACTATATGCTCCTGTCCCTTGCTCTTTTTTCTTGCAGACGCTTTTCTTTCGCCGTCTTTCATAATGCACCTCGTGTTCAGTCGTAATTTACACGATTAAGATAAAGCCCTTCCGGTGCCGCCGTGGCGCCGGCTTGGTTTCTGTCTTTACTTTCTATTATTTGCGGAATACTGCCGGGTACTATTTTCCCGCGATTTATATCAAGAAGAGTTCCCACCATTATTCTCACCATATTATAGAGAAAGCCATCAGCCTCAAAAGTAAACTCAATGATTTCATTATTTCTGATTACAGAAGCATTTTTAACAGTGCGTATTTTACCTTCAACGCTACTTCCTGCGGCGCAAAAAGCTGAAAAGTCATGCGTACCGATAAAATCCTGAGCTTCACTATTCAGCATATCCGTATCAATATAATACGGATAATACAGCGCACGCTTAAACAAAAACGGATTTCTGTAATCACTGTTTAAAATCAAATATTTATATTCTTTTGATGTACAGTCATACCTGGCATGGAAAGAGTACGGTACTTCACCGCAGTTTTTAACGGATATACTCGATGGAAGTAATGCATTCAGCGCCTTTTTCAGTTTTTCCGGAGAGATATCCGAATCGGTTCTCATATTACAACAAAACATATTTGCGTGAACACCGCTGTCAGTTCTGCTGCAGCCTATGATGTTCTCTCTTTTACCGAGTATTTTTTCAATTGTGTTCTGTAATGTCTGCTGAATAGTAACGGCATTATCTTGTACCTGCCAACCGTGAAAGTCGGCTCCGTCAAACATCAATGTAATTAAAATATTTCTCATTGAGAAAAACATTCCTTTCGGAAGCTAAACTGAATCAGATAACGGCAGGGAGAAATTTATTTGCAACTATAATTCCGGCGGTAAGCAAAATAATAACGGCAACCGCCACATAATCTCTGCCCTCAAGACGCATAACCTTAAGTCTTGTTCTGCCCTCTCCGCCTCTGTAGCAACGGCACTCCATTGCAAACGCAAGTTCATATGCCCTTCTGAACGAATTTATAAATAAGGGTATGAATATGGGAACAAGTGCTTTTCCGCGCTTGATAATTCCGCCGCTCTCTATATCGGCACCTCTCGCCTTTTGTGCTGACATTATCTTATCAACTTCGTCAATAAGAGTTGGTATAAATCTTAAGGCTATCGTCATCATCATAGCTATTGAGTGAACGTTTATTTTAATAACCTTTAGCGGCGAAAACAGACGTTCCATAGCGTCGGTAAGCATAGTGGGAGACGTAGTGTAAGTAAGCATAGAGCTTGCTATAACAAGACATATAATTCGTACCGTAGTAAAAATAGCCATATAAAGCCCGCCGGTATATAACGAAAATTTACCGATTGTAAAAAGCACAGTTCCGTCTTTATTGTAGAAAATCTGTAAAAGCGACGTAATAGCAATAATAATAAATATCGGTTTTACACTTTTCCAAATCAGCTTCGGTGAAATCTTAGATAAAAGTATTACCACTGTTAACGCTACTACAATGGAAGCAAGTGAAACAAAATTTTTGCACAGAAAAACAATAACAATATATACGAAAGTTAAAACAAGTTTTATTCTCGGATCAAGCTTGTGGATAACTGAATTACCCGGAAAAAACTGTCCTATTGTTATATCCTTAATCACGATAAAACGCCCTCCTCTCGCAAAAGGCGCAACAGCTCAACCTCGGCGTTTTTAATAGTATATATATCTGTACGGACAGCCATACCGTTATGTTTTAAGTTTAAAAATATTTGTGTTAACTGCGGAACGTTAAGGCCTATATCCGCAAGGCGCTCAACCTTGGAGAATACCTCGTTTACAGTGCCGAACATCTCAACCTCGGATTTATTCATAACGAGCACCTTATCAGCACTTTTCGCAACATCTTCCATACTGTGAGAAACAATAATAACCGTGCTTCCGGTAGTCTTACGATAGCTTGAAATCATTTCAGCTATCATATCGCGGCCGCGCGGATCGAGTCCCGCCGACGGCTCATCAAGAATCAAAATTTCGGGTTCCATAGCCATGACACCGGCTATGGCCACACGTCTTTTTTCTCCGCCGGACAAATCAAAAGGAGACTTATTTAACATATCCGGCTTTAATCCGACAAAATCAGCGGCTTTTTTCACACGATTATCAATTTCATCTTCAGACAATCCCATATTTTTGGGTCCAAAAGAGATATCTTTATATACGGTACTCTCGAATAATTGATATTCAGGATATTGGAAACACAGACCTACTTTAAATCTTGCCTGTCTACGTGTTATTTTTGATTCGTTTATATTTTTCCCGTCAAGCAAAACCTCACCAGAGGATGGCGTTAAAAGCCCGTTCAAATGCTGAACCAATGTACTTTTTCCCGAACCTGTGTGCCCTATTATGCCGACAAATTCGCCTTTTTCAATAGATATATTTACATTATTTATTGCAGTTACGCGAAAAGGCGTTCCGTCCGAATAAACATATGAAAGGTTTTTTGTTTCTAAAATGGGCATTATTTTCTCCTAAGTAGTTTTAATATTTCATCAGAAAATTCATCAGCCGAAAGTATGTCTTCAGGAAGAGGAGCTCCGCTCTCACGCAAGTCATTTGCAAGCTTCGCCGTCTCCGGAACGTCAAGACCGACTTTTTTGAGAAGCTCCGAATTATGAAAAACCTGTTTCGGTGTTCCGTCCAAAATTATTTTTGCATCATCCATTACAATAACACGGTTGGCTAAAACTGCTTCTTCCATAAAATGAGTTATAAACACAACGGTCATACCCATCTCTCTGTTAAGCTTTATGCAAGTATCCATTACTTCTTTTCTGCCGCGCGGATCAAGCATTGCGGTAGGCTCGTCCAAAACAATACACTCCGGCAACATTGCTATTATTCCGGCTATGGCAACTCGTTGTTTTTGCCCGCCTGAAAGCTTATGCGGCTCATGGCCACGGTATTCATACATACCTACAGCTTTTAAAGCATTGTCAACACGTTTTCTTATTTCCTCCGGAGGCACTCCGAGGTTTTCGGGCCCGAACGCAACATCCTCCTCGACTATTGTAGCAACAATTTGGTTATCCGGGTTTTGAAAGACTACACCTACCGTACGCCTAATGTCATACGACAAATCCTCGTCTGCGGTATCCATTCCGTTAACGAGCACCTTGCCACTCTCCGGAATCAAAATCGAATTGGAAAGCTTGGCAAGTGTTGATTTGCCGGACCCATTGTGGCCGAGAATTGCGATAAAATCGCCTTTTTTAAAATTTAAACTAATATTATTTACAACAAGCGGCAGTTTTTCTTCGCCATCATCCGCCTCATATCGATAAGACACATTTTGAAATTCTATTATGTTCTCGTTTTGCATCTTGACATCCTTAAACCGTTTTTTTATTTGTCCAAATAGCTGATGCTCCGCACGGAAGCACCATTCCTGTACTTTTTACAGGCAATCCTATTTCATCACTTGATACGGTTCCGCCGAATTTTTTCGCTACAGCGGAGCCTAAAATATACTGCATAACAGACGGTGAAAGCCCCGTAGTGTATGAATTTATCAACATCAAAAGAGGATCATCCGACAATACGTCTTTACACAAATCCACAAATCCGTATACTTCATTCTCAAGTTTCCAGACTTCTCCGCCGGGGCCTCTGCCGTATGACGGGGGATCCATTATGATAATGTCATATCGATTACCTCGACGTATTTCTCTCTTTACGAATTTAATACAATCGTCAACTATCCAGCGCACGGATTTATCCGCAACAGCACTTGAGGCAGCGTTTTCTTTTGCCCACTGCACCATTCCCTTGGAAGCATCAACGTGCACCACCGAAGCACCTGCCTTTAATGCAGCCACTGTGGCAGCGCCTGTATATGCAAAAAGATTAAGTACTTTTACTTCTCTGTTTTGGGCTTTAATAAGCTTACTTACCATATCCCAATTGACGGCTTGCTCAGGAAAAATACCCGTATGCTTAAAGCCCATGGTTTTCACATTAAACGTAAGGTCTTTGTAAGCAATTTTCCAACTTTGCGGAAGTGCTCCGTTAACCTGCCAATGACCGCCGCCAGTATTTGACCTGTGATACACAGCGTCTGCCCTACTCCAAAGGTGCATATCCTTAGGCGTATTCCAAATAACCTGCGGATCGGGTCTTATCAGAATTTTATCGCCCCATCTTTCGAGTCTCTCTCCTGAGGAGCAATCTATAAGCTCGTAATCTTTCCAAGCGGATGAATAACGCATTAAACTAAACTAACCTTTCTCTTACAACATCGGCTATTGCTTCGCCGAGCGACTGTATTTTAGCCTTATCTTTGCCCTCAAGCATTACGCGCACAAGAGGTTCCGTACCGGAAACTCTAACAAGCACGCGCCCGTCATTACCAAGCTCATTTTCCGCGCGCTTAATAGCATTCTTTATTTCCATATCGCTTGTGAAACGGACTCTGCCGTATTTTGACACCTTAACATTTATAAGAACCTGCGGGAATATTTCCATTTCTCCTGCAAGCTCCTTGAGAGTTTTGCCGGTGTTTTTAATTACTTTTAAAACCTGGAGTGCCGAAACCTGACCGTCTCCGGTTGTAGCGTAATCAAGGAAAATAACATGACCCGACTGCTCGCCGCCTATTGAATATCCGTTTTCGAGCATATTTTCAAGCACATATCTGTCGCCGACTTTAGTCTTTTCACAATACATACCGTTATCATCGCAAAATCTGAAAAAGCCCATATTACTCATCACGGTCACAACCGCAGTATCTTTTTTGAGAGTACCGACGGACTTCATATATTTGGCGCAGAGCGCAATAACCTGATCGCCGTCAACAACATTACCTTCGTTGTCAACAGCCAACATTCTGTCAGCGTCGCCGTCAAATGCAAAACCGAGATCACAGTGATTATCGATTACACATTTTCTCAATCCGTCCATATGCGTCGAACCGCAATCGGCATTTATGTTTACACCGTTTGGCTCGGCGTTTATAATTATGCAATCCGCTCCGAGGGATTCAAATATACGTTTTGCGGAAACGCTTGAAGAACCATTTGCGCAGTCTATGGCTATTTTAAGGTTTTCACATCTTACGTCAATAGTAGACAGTACATGTTTAATATAGTCATCTGCCGCCGTATCGGAGCGTGTTATTCTTCCGACATCTCCGCCAATCATAACAGGCGGAACCTTTGCGTCATCAAGGATAATACTCTCTATTTCGTTTTCAAGTTCATCCGGCAATTTATAACCCGTGGACTGGAAAATTTTTATACCGTTATATTCGCATGGGTTATGCGATGCGGAAATCATAACACCCGCATCGTACCCGTATTCCTTAACCAAAAAAGCAACAGCCGGAGTCGGCACAACACCTAAAAGAAGTACGTCCGCACCGACAGAGCAAAGACCTGCCGCTATTGAAGCCTCGAGCATCTCCGAAGAAGCCCTTGTATCCATACCTATCATAACTTTAGGCCTGTGAGAAAGATTTTCCGTAAGCACCATTGCTGCGGCTCTTCCTATCTGCATTGATAATTCACATGTAAGTTCACTGTTCGCAACGCCTCTTGCGCCGTCAGTTCCAAATAATCTGCCCATTTTACATTCTCCTATCCGTATAATTAAATATCGAGTTTTTGCTGACCGTTCATCGGCAGCTTTAAATGCTCATACGCTTTTACCGTAACAACCCTGCCGCGCGGGGTCTTTGAAAGAAATCCTATCTGCATAAGGTAAGGTTCGTATACATCTTCGATGGTTACCGCTTCTTCGCCTATGGTTGCTGCGATTGTTTCAAGACCTACAGGTCCACCGTTATAGTTTTTTATCATTGAAGTCAAAAGAAGTCGGTCGATAAGGTCAAGACCCAATTCGTCTATTTCCATTCTGCCGAGTGCTATTTTAGCAGTATCGCCTGTTATAACTCCGTTACCCATAACTTCCGCAAAGTCTCTGGCGCGTTTTAAAAGACGGTTGGCAATACGCGGAGTGCCTCTTGATCTTGACGCTATTTCTCTTGCTCCGTCCTCATCTATGGGTATTTCAAGTATTCCCGCACTTCTCTTTACTATAAGAGACAACTGTTCGGGAGTGTACATTTCAAGTCTCAATATTACTCCGAATCTGTCGCGCAACGGAGCGGTAAGCTGCCCTGCACGCGTTGTGGCACCGACTAATGTAAATCTCGGCAAATCAAGTCTTATTGAGCGCGCCGAAGGTCCTTTGCCGATAATAATATCAAGCGCATGATCCTCCATTGCGGGATAGAGCACTTCCTCTACGCTCTTTGAGAGACGGTGTATTTCATCAATAAATAAAACGTCTCCGTCGCCGAGGTTTGTAAGAAGTGCCGCAAGGTCGCCCGGTTTTTCTATTGCCGGACCGGATGTCACTCTTATTTGTACACCCATCTCGTTGGCAATTATACCTGCAAGCGTTGTTTTACCGAGCCCGGGAGGTCCGTATAGCAATACATGATCGAGCACGTCGCCTCGAGTTTTTGCTGCTTCAATATATATTTTCAGATTCTCTTTTGCTTTTTCCTGACCGATATACTCGTTAAGAGTGTGCGGACGAAGCGATAATTCAATATCCTTATCGGTTTCCTCAAGGTCCGGAGATATTATTCTGTTTTCGTTATCAAAATCCATTTATTATACCTGCCTTGAGAGAATTTTTAACGCCTGTTTTATTATTTCCTCTACCGATAAATTTTCATCGATTTTCGCAACGGCAACCGACGCTTCGCTTTGTGTATAGCCTAACATAGTAAGAGCACTCACCGCTTCGGCTTGATTGCCGGAGGAGCTTGCGGAATTCACCGCTGACACATCAATTGTATTCACCGATAAATCAAGACCTTTAGCAAGCTTATCTTTAAGCTCAAGTACAATTCTCTGTGCAATTTTGGGTCCTACCCCCTGCGCTCTTGTAATTGCCTTATTGTCACCCGAAGCTATACAAATTACAAGCTTTTCCGGTGTAAGCTCTGAGAGTATGGCAATTCCGGCTTTAGGTCCCACACCGGAAACCGAAATCAACGCTTTAAAGCACTCGAGCTCCTGCTCTGTCGAAAATCCATATAAATCAAGCGCATCTTCCTTTACACTCAAATATGTATAAAGAGTAGCCTTGGCGCCCTTTTCACCGATTTGTTTTAAAGTATTAAGACTTGTAAAGCACCTAAAAGCTACTCCGTTGCAATCCAATGCAACACTTACCGAATCGACATAGCAAATAGTGCCTGTGATAGAATAGAACATTATCTTATCCCCATACTGTTAAGTTTACCCATAAGCGAGCCGCTCGCGTGAGCGTGGCAAATAGCCATTGCAAGAGCGTCGGCTGTATCATCCGGTTTCGGTATTTTAGCAAGTTTCAAAATAATACGAGTCATTTCCTGAACCTGTTTTTTCTCCGCTCTGCCGTAACCGACAACACTCTGTTTAACCTGAAGCGGCGTATATTCAAATATGGGTATATTATTTTTTTTTGCCGCAAGAACAGTTACCCCTCTTGCCTGAGCAACGTCGATAACCGTCTTGGCATTTGTGTTATAAAAGAGCTTTTCTATTGACATAGCCTCCGGATGGAACTTTCCCATAAGAAGATTTAAGTCATCGTAGATCAGCTCAAGGCGTCTTTCGAAAGGCGTGCCGGCGGTTGTTGTTATCGCACCGTAATCAACAACCGAAAAGCGATTTGATTTGAATTCAATTACGCCGTAACCGACAATCGCATAACCCGGATCAATACCCAATATAATCATAACAGCCCTATTTCACCTAATAAAAATATTTTAAAAATTTTACCATACTTCAGCTGAAATATCAAGGAAAATACCTATAAATAAAAACATTCTGCCTTTGAAGCAAATCAAAGACAGAATGTAACAGTAATTTTTCTTAATCAGCAATATTTATCAAGCTCTGTTTCACATTTTTCATATTTTTTAACAAGCTTTTCTTTATAAACCTTCCCTCTCGCCACTACCATATAAGGAACCGCCATATTTTTGAAATCGTCGAGAGGATTTTTGTCTGCTACTAAAATATCGGCGGATTTCCCTACCTCAATGCTGCCGGTTATCGCATCAAGACCGGCTATTTCGGCGTTGCCGAGCGTAGCGGTATAAAGCGCAAATTCGGGAGTAACACCGACATATTTGGTAAAATATTTAAGCTCGCGCCACATATTGTAATGTGTTGTGTAAGGGCATCCCGTATCGGTTCCCAGCCCAACCTTAACTCCGTTTTCCAATGTAGCTTTTGTGCCGGCTACCATATTATTGAACACAACATTTGAGTTATACTGAACAACGTCGGTAATACCCAATATCTCGCGTGGGAACTTTGCCATCGGCAATGCCGGTGACAACGTGCAAACCAATGATGCATTTTTTTCTTTGAACGCATCAATTTCATGCGAAGTTAAAACAGAACCGTGTTCAATGGTATCTACACCGTTTCGAACGGCGGCTCTTACTCCATCGGGGCTTTGCACATGAGCCGCAACGGGCAGATTATGTTTATGTGCGGCGTCACAGCAAGCCTTTATCATATCGGGCTTCATCATAAGTATGCCGGGCTCACCCTTAACCTTGGCATCCATAACGCCTCCGGTTATCATTAACTTTATCAAATCAACATTGTGAGATGCAAGGTCTTCAACCATCGCTACGGCTTCATCAACCGAAGAAGCAACTCTTGATACCGAACCTGCCATATGACCGTTCGGTACACAGATCGCATAATCGGCAGCAAGTATGCGCGGTCCATCCATCCCCTCTTCAATTTTATCTCTCAGACGAGTATCAAGATCTCCGAGACCTCCGACAGCCCTTACGGTAGTTACACCGGAGAGCAAATCCTGCATAGCATATGCGTGGCACATTTTCAGCACAACAGATTTTATCAACTCGTTTGAAAGAGCAAATTTCGCAAGTTTTTCAGCCTTCAGCGGCTTATTTTTCGGCTTACCGCCCGCAGGTAAGTGAACGTGAAGATTGATAAGACCCGGCATAACATATTTACCGTTAAGGTCATAGCAAACATCGCCTTTTTTCGCATTAACCTTGCCGATTTCCGTAATCTTTCCGTTTTCAAACGCAATATCCATATCGTTTTGAATCAGCATATCTTTTGTACCATCAAGTAAAGTACAATTTTTTAAAACAGTGCGCATACTATAACTCCCATCTTAAAAAACAGCTGAATACACAAGACGAAAATCCCACGTATTCAGCTGTTTAATCACTTCGTATCCTTTTTGCCGTTGCGCTTTTCACGCTCTCTTACGACATATCTTGTGGGCGTTCCCTCAAGCCCGAAGACCTCACGTATTTGGTTGTCAATATATCTTTGATAACTGTAATGGAACAGGTCTTTGCTGTTGACAAAGCATACAAATGTAGGCGGTCTTGTGGAGGCCTGCGTCATATAATATATTTTCAGTCTTCTGCCTTTATCCGTAGGCGGCTGAACTCGGGTAGTTGCGGCGGACAAAACATCATTCAGTTTACCGGTGGAAATACGCATTGCATTCTGCGTATCAACAAACTTGATAAGCTCAAAAAGCCTGTCAAGTCGCTGACCCGTTTTAGCGGAGATGAATATAATCGGCGCATAGCTCATGAATGAAAAGTCATTCATAAGCTTTTTGCGTTGAACGTCCATTGTAGTACCGGTTTTCTCTACGGCGTCCCATTTATTGACGGCAATAATACAAGCCTTGCCGAGATCATGGGCAATTCCTGCGACTTTTGAATCCTGTTCGGTAAAGCCCTCATTCGCGTCAATCATAATTACACAGACGTCAGCTCTTTCGACAGCCATTCTGGCTCTGATTACAGAATATTTTTCGATTTGGTCCTCTACCTTGCTTTTGCGTCTCAGACCTGCGGTGTCAATAAACACAAAATCTCCGTGAGAATTGTGTATAACCGTATCGGTAGCATCGCGAGTAGTGCCTGCAATATCGGATACAATTGCTCGCTCTTCACCCGAAATTTTGTTTATAAGCGAGGATTTGCCGACATTTGGCTTACCAATAACCGCAACTTTAACAATATCTTCATCCGTGTCGTCAAAGCTACCCTCAGGGATATTTTTGATGACCTCATCAAGAAGGTCCCCTGTTCCGTGTCCGTGAACAGAAGATACCGCTATCGGATCGCCGAGTCCCAAATTATAGAATTCATAAAATTCCGGCGGAAGAGCACCTATATTATCAACCTTATTTACGCAGAGAATTATCGGCTTACCGCTCTTTTGCAGCATTGAAGCAACTTCGCTGTCGGCGGCTACAACGCCGGAGCGTATATCGGTTACGAATATTATTATATCTGCACTCGTTATGGCGAGCTCTGCCTGTCTTCTCATCTGAGAAAGTATAACGTCATCGGAAAACGGTTCTATACCGCCGGTGTCAACAAGAAGCATATTGTGCCCGAGCCATTCGCAATTTCCGTATATGCGGTCACGCGTTACGCCCGGTGTATTGTCGACGATTGAAAGACGTTTTCCGACAAGCTTATTAAAGAGTGTACTTTTGCCTACGTTAGGTCTTCCCACAATTGCAACAACCGGTCTTGCCATTTTATTTCACTCCCAATATATTATAAAGTAAATCCTGCCCGTTATTTTTTACGGGAATAATTTTAACATTCAGTGCTTTTTCCGCTTCTTTCAGCGTTATATCGTCAAGAAACTTATTGTTCTCTGTTGAATGAGACGTATAATCTATAGTCATAACAATAGGAATCAGTAAAAGTTCGCCTCGTATTTTACCCCTCATCTGTTCAATAAGGTCAGTTCCCGTAAGAAGCCCAGCAACCGTAATATTTTCTCCGAAAAAATTATTGATTATTTTTTCGGTCTGTACATCAATACCGTACTTTTCATGCGCCGCGTCGCAAAGCTCTTTTATAAGTGGATAAGCCGCAACACCGGTTATAACAGTAACGCTTTTATGCGTCGGTGCCTTTTCACAGACAGATAATTCGTAAAAGAACTCGTCACGAAGCGATGTCCAAAGGCCAACACCGTTGTCAATCTGCGGATAGTCATCATAATACTCCTCGGATGGCATCGGGCGTTCCGCTTTTAAGAAGAACTCGTCCGACGGGTAACAAACACGTGCTCCGTACTGCTTTTTAAATTTTTCCGAATACTCCTCGATGATGTCAATGACCTCTCCCGCAGTCTTTTTTGTATACGGCTGCATCGGGAAAAGCCCGTCTCTGTATTTTGTAAGACCTACCGGCACACAGGCTATGCTTTGAACCGTAGGCATATATTTTGACAATTCTTCAATACTGTAACGAAGCTCGTCTCCGTCGTTTATACCCGGGCACAAAACAAGCTGAGCATTCATTTTTATTCCCGCATCGGACAATCGTTTAATAATCGATAAACACTTACCCGCGTTTTTGTTTTTCATCATCTTTACGCGAAGCTCCGGATTCATGGTGTGAACCGAAATGTTTATCGGGCTTATATGCATACGTATGATACGGTCAACCTCATGCTCAGTAATGTTTGTAAGTGTTACGTAATTGCCAAACAAAAACGATAATCTGCTGTCATCATCCTTAAAATAAAGACTTTCGCGCATTCCTTTCGGCAGCTGGTCTATAAAGCAAAAGATACAGCCGTTTTTACAGTGATGCTGCCGGTCCATCAGATAAGTGCGGAACTTCAGACCCGTATCGTCATTTTTAAACGGAATATCTATAAGCTTACCGGAGGCGGTTCTGAAATTCAAAACCACGGGCGGGAAGCTCAAATAGAAATCGTAGTCAAGGATGTCGGTAACTTCCTTGCCGTCTACGGACAAAAGCTCGTCGCCGCTTTTAATACCGTGAAACCAGCATTTTGAAAACGGCTTAACACTGCTTATTTTAACCGACAACAAAGTCACCTCCCATTTTTAAAGACGACAAAAAGGCGGGGAAGAAAACCTTCTCCACCTTTTAACACTCAAACAAAGGTATAAGATAAATTATGCTTCTTCCTTTTTAGAGAGGACCTGTCTGCCGTTATACATACCACATGCCGGGCAAACTCTGTGAGCTCTCTTATATTCGCCGCAGTTAGGGCACTTCTGAAGCTCGGGAGCCTCCATTTTCCAAACGTTTGAACGTCTCTTATCTCTTCTTGCTGATGAAACTCTTCTCTTCGGTACTGCCATTTTTAGCTCTCCTTATGTTAAAATAAATAATTTATTCATCTATCAGCAGATCTGCCAGTGCCTGAAGCCTTGGGTCAATCGGCTTTTTGCACGAACAGCTGCCGAGATTAAGATTTTTACCGCAATACTGACACAAGCCCTTGCAATCGTCACGGCACAAAATCTTAGCCGGCAAGGCTAAAATCATATCTTCTCGAACAAGCGAATCAAGGTCAAGCTTCATATCCTCGACCAAAATAAACTCATCATTATCTTCGTCATTAAGACGAGAAATAATGATGTGCTCAATCGGGACCTCAGTTTTCCTTTCAACCGGAGCACCGCATCTGTCGCAATTTGTTTTCAGAACATACTTTGCAACAGCCTTAACGGAGACAATATCCGTATTGTTAACGACTTCGCCTTCTACCGAAACATTATCGGTAAAATCAATTCCGTCGGGAACAAAGCTGTAAGAAAACTTTTTTGAGCTGCCTACATTATTAAAAATCGGCTCTAATTCGATAAACATAACATACCTCGTCAAACTTACGCAAAGGATATTATATATTTAAAGGCGCATTTTGTCAATAAAAATTTATATTTAGCCTTTAAACGGCGTCAATCTTCGCCTTCAATCAGGATATCCCCGTCCTGAGACGAAACAGCGGTTTCCGTAAGGCTGTCGTAAATCGTGGTTAGCTGCTGTTTAACCGACAAATCCGGATTATAATATTTCCCGTCAACACAAATAAATGCATCGGAAAATAAATAACTGTGACCGTCATAAGTAACCGTTATATCCGTATCTCCGGAAGTATAATCTGTTTTTTCGTGCGATGCCGCCGAATATGAGCAAGCTTCAATGATTCCTTTAATCTTAGCAGAATCGTCATTGTTGCTTACATTTTTATATTCGTTATTGCCCTTACCTATCACCAACGATACCGACGGCGTATTTTCGGCTTCACTTCCGTCATCAGTAACATTTAAAGAAACTTTAAGCTTGTCTGATATGTCGGAAGCGTTTACCTGCACCAAGAAAAGCCTCAAGCTCTTTTCTGCATTTCCGCCGCTGCGTAATTCGGCATTTATGATTCCGCCGGTTTTACCGACCGAAAATCCGTCAATGATCATTTCCGAATCGGTAGCAAAGTTCTTTCTTACAATTATAAGGCTTTTATTTTCAAAAAAGCTTGTATTGTAAACCGATAGTTTTTGAGAAACAGTTGCGGTACCGTCACCCTGAACGCCCTTTTCGGTGTCAACGGTAGAGGCAAGCTTTGTTTTATACTTATTGAGGTCGTCCACAGAGCTTACAACCGATATATCGTCGGAGGTTTCATACATAACGCTGTCGGTACATTTCACACAGGAATAAGTAAACACTATATCTCTTTCGGAACTGCCCGCTTCGGACACGGAATTGTCTTTTTTCGGCGTACAACCGAAAAATGCCGTAAGCATAAAAATTATTAAAAACAGAGATAAAACTTTTTTCATAAATAATACCGCAAAATATATGCCGCTGTGTTTTCGGCACAGCGGCAAGGAATTTCAGACTGTTGTCAATTTACCTTTTCGCAATACTCGAATATTCTTTCGGGAAGATTTTCAAGATCGGTTGAAACGGTAAATGTAAACGCTGTATCGGTAATCTTAGAAAGCTCATCAACCTTCTTAAGAAAGTCTGCAAAAGCTTCATAATCTCTGCCGCCTATTCTAAAGGTAGCGTCAACAAAGACGTCTGTAATATCATGGTCACCGGCGCAAAGACCGCTAAGGAAACCATAAAGCGAGTCAAACCCGGAAACAGAAAAACTGTCAGCTGCGACAAGTCTTGCACGATAGTTTACATCGTATGTAAGTTTAGTCTCTTTTTCGACACAGATAACATTGCCGTTTGACTTTTCAACGGCTGCATTAACTCTGTCAACCAAAAGTTTTGTTTTTCCTGAGCCCTTGTGGCCAATTATAAGAGATACCATAGAATCTCCTCCTGTTTATTAATATCCGCCCTTGCGGGATTTAACTGAATTTATTTGCCGAGGCGAGCCTCAAGCTCTGCTTTTTGATCTTCATATCCCGGTTTACCGAGAAGAGCAAACATATTTTTCTTGTAGCTTTCTACACCCGGCTGATTAAACGGATTCACACCGAGAGTATACCCTGATACGGCACAAGCCTTTTCAAGGAAGTAAACAAGGTAACCGAAGTTATACTCATCCATTTTGGGAAGCTCCAAAATGATATTCGGAACGCCTCCGTCAACGTGAGCCAACACGGTTCCTTCAAATGCTTTACGGTTTACATAGCTCATGGTTTTGCCTGCAAGGAAATTAAGTCCGTCAGAATTTGATTTTTCCTCTTTAATTGTTACTTCGTGCTTTGGTTCGTCAAATACAACCGCGGTCTCAAACATAAGTCTGGTACCGTCCTGTATAAATTGGCCCATTGAATGAAGGTCGGTGGAAAATACCGCAGACGCCGGGAATATTCCCTTATGGTCCTTACCTTCGCTTTCTCCGAAGAGCTGCTTGAACCACTCGTTCATCATTGTATAATCAGGCTCGTATGAGACCATCATTTCAACCGACTTGCCTTTTCTGTAAAGAATGTTGCGTAATGCAGCATACTTATAGCAGTCGTTTTTATCTAAATCTTCGTCACAGTAAGCTTTTCTCGCATCCGCTGCGCCCTGCATCATCTTATCAATGTCACAGCCGGAAACCGCTATCGGGAGAAGACCCACCGCTGTAAGAACCGAATATCTGCCTCCGACATCATCAGGAACAACAAAGGTCTCATATCCGACTTTATTCGAAAGCTCCTTTAATGTTCCTTTACATTTATCGGTAGTTACATAAATTCGCTTTGCAGCCTCTTCTTCGCCGTACTTGCTCTCAAGCAGCTCTCTGAAAATTCTAAATGCAACGGCCGGCTCGGTAGTTGTACCCGATTTGGATATAACATTAATAGAAAAGTCCTTATTCTCACAAAGAGAAACAATATCGGAAAGAGCCGAAGAGCTTATACTGTTTCCGGTGAAGAATATCTGCGGCGTATCTTTGCATACCAAATTGTAATTCTGTGATTTACAAAATTCAACAGCCGCTCTTGCGCCGAGATAGCTTCCTCCTATACCTATAACAATAAGAACCTGCGAGTCCGAACGTATTTTTTCGGCTGCTTTTTTTATTCTTTCAAATTCCTCTTTATCATAATTCTCCGGAAGATCCACCCATCCGAGGAAATCATTTCCCGCACCTGATTTTTCAGTGAGAGTCTTGTGAGCTTTTTTGATTTCGGGTGCGATGCTCTCAAGATCGGTTTTAGACACAAAATCTTCAGTGTATTTTGCGTTCAGTTTAATAGACATTGCTGATTGTTACCCCTTTTAATGTTTCAACATCTTGTATAATTTGCTTTTATTTTACCCTAATCCCGGCAATATTTCAATATCATTTTGTTAATTTTCTAAAAATAAAAGTGTTTTTATAAGATATTAAACAATTCGGTCTTAAAAGGACTTTTAATAAGGATTATTCAAAGCGGAAAACAATCTTAAAACAACATCTCTAAATGACAGCTTATCAACTCTTATCGGGCTTGTAAGCGGTATTTCACATTGTTTTTCTCCATCAAGCGACAGCACAACAGCACCGAGTTTTTGCCCTTTTTCAACAGGCGCTGAAACATCTTCCGAAAGAACAACTTCGTTGCTTAGCTTACTCATATCTTCTTTTTTCAGCACCACGGTCATTTCCTTTGACAAAAACGGTGTAATATAATCCTCGGTTCCCCCCAGTACTCTGACACTCGTAATTTTGTCGCTATCTACGGATACAGTCACTTTGGAGTAATTGGCAAAGCCCCAATCAAGCATTGCTCTTGCGGCGGAAAAGCGATCTTTGCTGTTATCACTTCCGAGGACTACCGCTATCAGCGACATTCCGTCGCGTTCCGCCGTCGCCGACACACAGCATCCGGCTTTATCTGTTGTTCCGGTTTTAAGACCCGTTGCACCGTTATAGAAGCGAATGAGCTTATTAGTGTTGACAAGCTGCGTTTTACCGCCGCGAAGAGTGTCCATCCATATTGTCGTATAATTCGTTATCATTTTGTGCTTTAACAATTCCCGTGACATCAAAGCTATATCATAACAGCTTGTGTAATGCTGTGTTACCGTGTCATCCAAGCCGGTGCAATTTTCAAAATTTGTGTCGTTCATTCCGAGCTCTTTTGCTCTTTCATTCATCATTCGCACAAAAGCTGATGTACTTCCGCCGACATATTCCGAAAGTGCCGTGCAGGCATCGTTGGCACTGTATACCGCCGTCGCCTTTAACAAATCGTCAACGGTCATAACCTCGTTCTCTTTAAGCCAAATTTGCGAGCCGCCCATTTTTGATGCCTCTGTGCTCACGGTGACCTCATCCGTAAGTGATATTTTTCCATCATCAATCGCCTCTGCCACTAACAGCAGAGACATAATTTTAGTAACGGACGCCGGAGGCAGTTTTTCGTGCGGATCAGATGCCATTAAAACCTTACCGGTCTCAGCCTCCATTAGTAAAGCGGCCTTGGCATTTATTTCAACCTGCATAGGCGGAAAATCTTCGGCAGGCGTATTTGCCGCAAACGCGCCTACCGAAAAAATCGAAATAAAAATTACGGTTGCCGTCATTATAGATACTGCCCTTTTCATAGTTTACACCATACCCCTTTCAAGCGGTTACTTGCCCATAGTAAAAAATTCCTTGCTTATATTTCGCCGCACGATGTTTTTCAAAAAATTTAATTTATTTTCCCGAAAAACATTCAATAATAAATATGAAAGCGGAATTGAAATAATTATATTTTATGTTACAATATCTGTAAACTGTTTTCGGAGGGCGCAAATGAATTACGAAGATACGGTAAAGAGAGCCGAAAAGCTCAGAAAAGATTTAAATTATTACAGCTATCGCTACTATGTTGACAATGAAAATGACATTGACGACTATGAATACGATATGATGATGCGCGAATTAAAAGCGATAGAGGAAGAATATCCGGAGCTTATAACACCGGACTCCCCCACACGCAGAGTCGGCGGCGAAGCGACAAATATGTTTGAAAGCGTAGCCCATACCGTAAAAATGGAAAGCCTTCAGGATGCCTTTTCTTTTGACGAAATAAGAGATTTTGACAGAAGAGTTAAAGACGCTGTAACAAACGCAACCTATGTTGTTGAACCTAAAATCGACGGGCTGTCTGTTTCTCTTGAATACCGCGACGGTGTATTTGTTCGAGGGTCTACAAGGGGCGACGGCTCTGTGGGCGAAGATATAACCGCCAACCTCAGAACTGTACGTGCAATACCGCTTCGTCTGAAAACAGATTTGCCGTTTATAGAAGTGCGCGGCGAAGTATATATGCCTCACAGCGTTTTTCACAAATTAGTTGAAGAACAGGAATTAAATGAAGAAAAACCTTTTAAAAATCCGCGCAATGCCGCAGCGGGAAGCCTGAGGCAAAAAAACCCGAAAATTACAGCAAAAAGAAAGCTTGACATTTTTGTCTTTAATGTGCAACAAATAGACGGTCACTCATTAAGCAACCACAAGCAGTCTCTTGATTATCTCAAAGAGCTCGGATTCAAAACAATTCCGTTCTATACCGAATTTAAAAATATTGACGGTGCAATAGATGAACTGAAACGCATAGCAGATATTCGTTACACTCTCCCCTTTGACATCGACGGAGCGGTTATAAAGGTAAACGACTTTGAGAAACGGAGAATCCTCGGCAGCACAGCTAAATTTCCGAAGTGGGCCATTGCTTTTAAGTATCCGCCTGAAGAAAAAGAGACAAAGCTATTAAGCATTGAGGTAAATGTAGGCAGAACCGGCGTTCTGACTCCGACAGCGGTATTTTCACCTGTGCTTATAGCAGGATCAACCGTAAGCAGAGCGACACTTCACAATGAAGATTTCATTAAGGAAAAAGGTATTTGCATAGGCGATACAATAATTATACGCAAAGCCGGAGACGTCATACCGGAGGTCGTATCGGTAAAAGAGCACATTCCCGACGCAGTTCCGTACAGAATGCCGGAAATATGTCCGTCGTGCGGAGCAAAAGCCGTCAGAGAAGACGGCGAAGCTGCGATACGTTGCAATAACCCCGACTGTCCGGCGCAGCTTCTGCGTATGCTCATTCATTTTTGTTCTCGCGACGCTATGGATATAGAAGGACTCGGTGACGCTTTACTTAATAAGCTTGTAGAGCAAAATATGATAAAAACCGCCGCAGATATCTATTCGCTTGACTTCGGCAAAATTGCCGAAATGGATAAAATGGGCAAAAAAAGCGCCGAAAATTTAAAAAAAGCCATTGAAAAATCAAAGGAAAACGATTTGAGCAAGCTGGTATTTGCACTCGGTATACGTCATGTCGGTGCAAAGGCCGCCAAACTTTTATCCGATAATTTCAGAGATATAGACAGCATAATGAATTCGTCGGCAGAAAATATTTCAAAGATAGACGGCTTCGGCCTTGTAATGGCTCAATCCGTGGTTGATTTTATGTCTATGCCTCAGTCGCAAAAGCTTATTGCGGACCTTAAAGCTGCCGGGGTTAATATGAAAGCCGAGGATACTCATATTGACAACAGATTTTCGGGTAAAACATTTGTCCTTACCGGCACACTTACAAAATACACAAGAAGCGAAGCGAGCCGGATAATAGAAAACTACGGCGGCAAAACCTCATCCTCGGTATCTAAAAAAACAGATTATGTTTTAGCCGGAGAAGCAGCAGGCAGTAAGCTTGCAAAAGCAACTGAACTTGGAATTAAAATCATAAATGAAGATGAATTTGCCGAAATGATACAATGATATTTCTATTTATTCAAGCTTAATAAACAACATAAAAGAGCGAGCAGATTTTTTAATAAAATCTGCTCGCTCTTTTTAAATGAATTTATGCGTTACTGTCGGAGTTTGGAATTGCGCCGAAATTCGAGTTGTCATTCAAAACCGCACCGTCTGTCTGTTGTTTGATATCCTCAGGCAACATTGATCCCGAAATGCACATGGCATATGCTGTTTTTTCATTTTCTTCTCCGACAATCTCAAAGGTCACTAAATAATCATCCTGAATACTAACTATATGACGCATTACCGAAACAGAATAGAGCTTGTCTATCACATTTTTATCGGTCGATTTATATTGATATTCGCCGCCCGGATATACAGACTGACCAAGTGCCTCTTTGCCCATTGATAATTTCGATACATATCTTGTGTAGTTGTTACTGTTATAAAGATCTGATATTTTAGAAACATACACAGCTTTAATATTATTTTTTGTGTTGAGTGCAGCATCCAAAAAGCCGAGTTCTTTTAAATATGCAACGGTTTCTTTCATATCGGGAGTGATATATATAACAGGTGTGGATTGTGAAGGAGTATCAACCTGGGCTACTCCGGTGGCATAGGCAAGGCCGCCTGAATAATATTCGCTTGACATATTAGAATCCTGTGCTTCAAAGGAATTCGGTGCTGCGGCAAAAGCCAGCGCGCCGTATGTCTCGGTAGGATTATAGAGCTTTGCAGGAGACAAGGTTGATATATCATTGTAAATATGAGCCAGAAGTTTTTTCCTTTCCTCGGAAGAAATTTCGAGCTCGGTACCAAACGCAGACTTGTTATAAAACGTAATTGTACTGCTGTCGTCCTGTAGTGCCCTTTTATAGGTATTAAAGTTGTATTGAGAGATATATTCAAGATCGCGCTTTTCCACGGCATTTTTATAAGCTTTTATATCATCCTTTGAATATTGATCTTCGGTTTTATATTTACCGAAAAAGGCATCATAAAGACGGGCAGTACGATAATCGGATTTGTCAAGGTCTAAAAGCATATTATAGATATCCTGATTCACTCCGTAATATGCGCGCTTAACCTGCTTTCCGTCATTTAGCGTATACACAATTTTGATGTACATGGGATGAATATCGCTGTTGTAGGTATCCGCAACCGTTAGCAAGCCGCATTTTGCGAGTGCATTATGAATATCCAGTATTTTTTGTTTATCGGCAGCCGATTCAAATTCGCCGCTCGGATAAAAGCATCCGCTAAAGCTGAAATTGTTAAGTCCGTAATAGCTGCTGTCGGACTCTGCATCATCAGAGTAGCTTGTGTACCCCGATGTTATTTTTATATTGCTTATTTTTTCAATTTTCGGTGTTTTGCTCGCTGCTCCGAAATATCCGGTAGCAAAGAATGCAAATATCAACAGAGCCGCTGCAAGATGTATCGGAAGCTTATATAGACCTTTGGCAAAAAGCTTTAGGTTTCTTATAAATATAATATCCAATACAAAATATATAACTGCAAATATCAAGCAAGAGATTGCAAGCGACGGCCATTTGCCGATATATGTCGACGAAAAGCTGTATGCCAATACAAATCCGTAAAATCCGATTGTAAAGGTGCACAGGAAATTAAGCACATTGTTTTTGCCGATAAAGCCACCTATTTCCGCTTTACGTTTTTTGTAAACAATCATAGCGCAGAAAAACAATATAACCGTTATTCCGAGCCATAATAATATGCTTCTGAAATCCGGAGTGGTCCAATCAACTAATTTTCCTGTTTCGTATCCGGCTATTTTCCCCTTTGCATTGGCATACATATTTTGATATAAGCCTTTGGAAAGATAGGTAAACGGTGTACACCACGGAAGCTTATTAAATATTGATTCTTCGCTGCCCGAATATCCCGACAGCGAAAAAACCACACCAAACGGCGTTCCCGGCACAAGTCTTATGATAAAAGACTGAACGCAATAAAGAATAATTGCGGGCATAGACACTATAATACCGGAAAATACCACGCCCTCAAAAACAGTTCCGACTGCGCTGAAAACCATCGCTGTAAGCGAATATGAAAGGGCTGACAAAGAAAATAAACCCAAGAAATAAAAAAGTGCGGAAAACAAGAGTTTAGAGGACATTCCGAGCTTTACGGTATTCATTATTACATCTGCCAATATCGGCAAAAAAATCGCAACCGCCATAAGCGTAAGTCCGGAAAGATACTTGGCTGTAAAAAGATGTGTCCGCTTTATGCCGAGACTGTAATAAACATTCATAGTTTTCTTTCCGGTCATAAACTTAAACGTCACTATTCCCATTATAATGCCAAGTATCAAAAAAGCAGCAATAAGTAAATAACGAAGATACTGCATATTATCGGTCAAATAAAAAGAGTAATCGTTTTTTACGTTATAGCTTTCAATTTTGCCTGACGCAGAGTCAGCGGCGACCTTTTTAAACAGCACCTTAGCCGGTACATATACAAATGCCAACGCACCTATAAAAAACTGTATAAGTGCTACGGCAATGTTGCTTTTAAGACCTGTGCGATATGCAAAGCCGAAATTGTTTTTAAAAGATTTTTGAGAAGTCATAATTTGTTCCCTCCATTTCATCGAGAAATACCTCTTCAAGTGAAAGCGGCATAGGTTCAACCATTATCGGCGAAAGAGTATTAAGTTTCGCAGCGGTTTCTTTTTCACTGCCCTTAACTGTTATAACAATGATTCTGCCGTCACGCTTGAGCGACTTCACATTGATTCCGATGTTCTTTATATCTTTCTCTGTAACATCATCCTTAAAAACAATACGAAATTTCGCTCTTCCCTCGCTCAATTCTTTTATAGACGAATCAAGCACAAGCTTTTTGCCGTTGATAAGACCGAAATGGTCACAAAGCCCTTCAAGTTCATGAAGGTCATGTGAAGAAACAATAACGGATGCATTTGTATCTTCCATATATTCATTAAGCAAATTCTTAATAAGTGCTCGCTTAGCGGGGTCAAGTCCGTCAAAGGTTTCATCAAAAAGAATAAAATCCGGCTTTGTGGAAATACCGAGTACTATCTCTGCCTGCCTTTGCATACCCTTTGAAAATCCGTTGATGCGTGCTTTTGTGTCAAGACCGAACACCTCAGATAGCTTTCGGAATGTGTCAAAGCTGAAGTCAGGATAAAAGCCGTTATAAAACTTAGCCATTTTTTCCATATTAGCATACGGAGCGAAATAAATGTCATCAGGCACATAAAACATATGCTGCTTCATTTTTGCATTGTCAAAAGCATTTTCTCCGTCGAGACGAACCTCTCCGCCGTCAGGCTTGTAAACTCCCGTTATAGTTTTTAATAGAGTCGTTTTTCCGGCACCGTTATATCCGATAAGCCCGTAAATAGAACCGTCACTGACCTTAAAATTTAAATCTTGTATAGCTGTGAAGTCTCCGAATTTTTTTGTAACATTAACAACCTCAATCAAGAGTTATTCCTCCTTTTGGTTTGGTTTACAAGCTCAATATATCATTATATATTTGTATCGTCAATTATAAACGCCGTTTTGTTATCATTTTTTAACAAAACGGCGTTTTATGAAAAAAATCTTAATATGATTGTAATAATTAAGCGATAAAAAGGTTATGCATAACTCATACCGACTTTGCATAACAGTAATCCTTGTCGCTGTCGGTAATTTTAACAAGTACTGTTTTGCCTATTGTATCTTTGCTCACCTTAGCCATAACCGGAGTATAGTTTTCGGTATATCCGAATACAAAACCTTCCTTTCCGTGAGTTTCCGGAATGATACTTACGGTTTTACCGATTTGCGAGCGAAGAAAAGCACTTCTGATTTTTTCGGCTGTAACGGCAAGCGCGGCAGCTCTTTTCTCTTTAACGTGCTTTTCGATTTGCGGTTTCATAAGAGCCGCCCGTGTTCCCGTGCGCACCGAATAAGGGAAAATGTGTATCTTCTCGAACCCGACTTTTTCTGCAAAAGCCACAGTCTCCTCAAAATCTTTTTCCGTTTCGGTCGGAAAGCCCACCATTATATCGGTAGTAAGAGTACAATTTTTAAAAGTGTTGCGAAGCTTCATTGCCAACTCGTAATATTCTTCGGCGGTATAATGTCTGTTCATTGCTTTAAGGGTAGAATTGCTTCCGCTCTGAAGAGAGATATGAAATTGAGGACAAAGCTTATCTATTTTGGCAAGATTACAGAGAACCTCATCGGTAAGGTGGTCAGGTTCGAGTGAACCGAGACGGACTCTCTTTATGCCATCAACATCGGCGGCAGCCTTAACGGCGTCATAAAACCTTTCTCCAGTATCCTTACCATACGCAGAAAGATTGATTCCCACAAGTACAACCTCCGTAAAGCCGGAAGCCGATAAAGCCTCTGTCTCTTTAACAATATCTTCAATCGGCTTTGAGCGGACCCTGCCCCTTGCCTTCGGTATAATGCAATACGAACAAAACCTGTCACAGCCGTCTTCTATTTTTACTATTGCTCTTGTACGTTCGGAAAAAGCATTGATACTCGTTTTGTAAAACTTTTCTCCGGTACAATGCTGCTCAATATCAATCATTCTTTCATGTGAAGATAAGTAGCGGCGGAGCTTCGGAAGTATCTCTGCATTGTTTTTATTGCCGATAACTATATCAGCTTCCTCAAGTCCCTGAGCCATTTCCGGAAACGCCTGCGGCATACAGCCGGTAAGTATAACGATGCTGTTCGGATGATTATGTTTCAATCTGCGAACAGTTTGGCGCGTTTTACGGTCGCTTTCTGATGTAACCGTACAGGAATTAACCACAAATATGTCGGCATCGTCATCAGATAAAGTTATTTCATATCCGTTTTTTAAAAAATCCTCGGTTATCGATTCGGTTTCATACTGATTAACCTTGCAGCCGAGAGTGTGCATTTTGACTTTCATTTTAGCTCCTAAAAATCCAATTTAAGCTAGTAACGTACTGTATTTTATTATTGTAACATAATAGTAAGTTTTTTTCCATACTCACGGTATATAAAACGCCTAAGCTCACAAAATATTTTCGGTGATTTTAATGGCAAAGACACGTGAATATGCATTTGTCTACCTGTTCGGCGGTATTATGTACGGCCTTATGGAAGTAATATGGCGCGGACACACGCACTGGACAATGACTCTGACAGGAGGTACAGCTCTTTTAATACTGTATATAATCAATATCAAGATGAGTAACTGCAATATTTTTTTGAAATGCCTGATAGGTGCATCTGCAATAACATTGCTGGAGTTTACGGTAGGCGTTATTATAAATATTATATTAAAATGGAATGTTTGGGATTATTCAAATAGGCCATTGAATATTTTGGGACAGGTATGCCCTCTTTTTTTCTTTTTTTGGTACTTACTATGTTTTCCGGGATTTACCATCTGCCGCCTTGTCAAAAAGAGAAAACAGAAACAGATGTCACAACAACCCGTTTTTTATAATGAGTCTTTTTCGAAGGGATAACTATCAACATAACAACAAAATTCCCCGCGAATAACGACGATGCATATTCGCGGGGAATTTAGCGTTGTTAAAACAAATAAAAAGTATTTTGTCAAATAGATTTGACTCTGTAAACCTTAACACCGTGAGACGGTACATCTGCCGTTATCTTATCGTTGGTAACGGATATTTCATTATCCCAGAGCTCTGTGTACTGATAATTGCCGCTATTATTAAGGTCTACAAACGCCTCATCGGCAATAGACTTTAAGGAAACAGTCATATTCAAAGTTGATGGAGATTTATTAAAAAGACACACAGCAACTTCGCCGCCTTCAAGAGGCTTTACCAAAACATCGGAAATTACATTTGTTTTTACTCTGCGGCATTGGCAGCCTTTTTTATCCTGGTCTATTGCAATAAGCTCTTTATTTTTGAGGATTGAAAGAACTTTATTGCTCTCATCAACTTCGCCGTCGGAATTGATAAAAGTTCTTATATCATTTCCCAAAATCAACGGAGAGGCCATCATACACCACAAAGAAAAATGGGATTTATTCTCTTCGTACGTAAGCTTGCCGTTCCCGACTTCAAGCATATCGGGATCATTCCACGCACCGACACTTGCATACTTATAAAGCCTGACATTTGCTTCATAAATAGCTAAAACCGATGGCCATATAGGTTTTATGTCCGGTGTAGTTCTCCAAAGGTTACCGGCTTCCGCTCCCCATTTCCACGGCTGATTTGTGCCCCATTCGCAAATAGAATAAACAATAGGTTTCTCCGGCACATTATGCTTTTCGGCATAGAGCTTTGTCGCACGTTTAAGCTCTTTTCCCATATTTTTGTATTGTGTAGCAGCACTGTCCATAGGTGAACCAATCGGATTTTTTAACTCTATTGTGTTATTACCCTTATTAAGAGAAATAAACGTCTGAGTACGTCCTTCACGCGAACAAGCCTTTGTCTCCGGAAATTCCATAGGATAGCTTTCGTCGGCGTTCACGGTAATTTCAAGATATTTTTTCTTTTTATTTGCCGATTTCACAAACACAACCGTGAGAACATACTCACCGTCTTCAGGAACATTAACAAAGCTGAATCTGACAGAGCCGTTACCGCTGTCAAGATGCGAAATATATGAGCCTTTTGCATCGGTTATAACCTTTGCTGTTCCGTAAAGCTCACCGTTTTCGGCTTCAAGAACAATGTCCTCTGTAAGCTTATCTCCTGAAATGATTATTTTATCTATGTTAGGAGCAAGAGAAGAAATCAGCTTATGATGGCAATAATCATATTTAAAATATTCTATTCCCCAATCAGCAAACGTCTCGGCGTCAATTCTTTCATTCCCGAGGGACGCCGGCAAATCCTCACACGTAAGAGTACCGTTTGACGAATAAATACCGGCTTTAAAACCTTTTTCGTTTAATTGCTGCACAAGCGACTTAATACCCGAGGAAAATAACTTTAGATCGCCTTGAAGCCTGCCGTCCTTGTCGCGTACCGAGCTGTGCCAACAATCGTCAAGGTTCACATATTGATAGCCTGCATCAAGCAAGCCGCTTTTTTTCATAGCATCGGCAGTATCAAGAATCAGCTGCTCATTTATATTGTTCCTAAAAGTATTCCAGCTCGACCAGCCCATGGGAGGTGTAAGAGCAGCATTATTTCCGTATTCTCCTGCGGCTTTAATATGCACACCGCATTTTGATATAAGTTTTTTTACCTCGCATACGGGGCAAATGTTCTTCTTTTTCATAGCTGTTACGCCTGCAGCCGCGGTAAAAACAGCAGCGGCAGAAATAATCTTTCCTATCATTTTGTTCCTCCGTTATTCCTTTTTATACACAAAAAGGGAGTCAGCTAGAGCCGACTCCCAAAAATCGCAATAATTATTCTTCGGTCTTTTCTTCCTCTGCGGGAGCTTCATCGGCAACCGGAGCATCAAGCAAAGCTTTTCTTGAAAGGCTGACACGTTTTTTGTCAAAATCAACGTCAAGAATTTTAACCTTAACGGTGTCGCCGACTTTAAGAACCTCAGCAGGATTTGCTATATGCTCATGAGCAATTTCAGAAATGTGGATAAGGCCGTCAATTCCGGGAAGAATGTTGGCAAACGCACCGAATGTAGTGAGTCCGACAATCTTAGCTTCACATTCGGTTCCGACGGGATAATCACGTTTGAGAATCTCCCAAGGATTGTCCTCAACCTTTTTATAACCGAGAGAAATCTTCTTATTCTCTCTGTCAAGAGCCTTTATGTATACTTCAACGGTATCGCCGACTTTAACTACATCAGACGGATGCTTAATTCTTGTCCAAGAAAGCTCTGAGATGTGAATCATACCGTCTACGCCGCCAAGGTCTACAAATGCGCCGTAAGAAGTAAGTGAACGAACTACACCGTGATAAACCTGGCCTTCTTCAGCCTGTGCCCAGAATTTTTCTTCGGCAGCCTTTCTCTCTTCTTTAGCAACAGCTCTGATAGAACCTACAACGCGCTTTCTTTTTTTATCTACCTCGATAATCTTGAACTTAACAGTCGTTTTAACCATGTCTTCAAGGGAATCGCTGCGATTAGCCTTTGCAAGTGAAGCGGGTATAAATACTCTTATTCCGCCGTACTGTACAAAGAGACCCTTGCCGTCTCCTACAACGCCTGTAACCGTTCCTTCTACGACCTGATCGCTCTCTTCGGAAAGCTCATCCCAAGCCTTAGCCGCGTCGTAACGCCTCTTGGAAAGCATCATAGTGCCTTCTTGATCGTTAGTCTTCATAATTATAAGATCAAGCTTGTCACCGACTTTAACTTCCTTCTGAGGATCAGCATTCGGGTCGGCACTGTATTCGTCAAGCGGAATATAGCCTGCGTGTTTTCTGCCGGCAATCTCAACCTGAATCTCGGTAGGTGTAACGCCTACTACATAACCGACAACTTTTTGGTCTGAGCTTGAATCTATATATTCGTCAACCAAATCAGCGAAACTCTCACCGGACGGCTTCTCTTGCTCCTCCTTTTCGACTGATGTTGATGCGTTTTTGATTTCTTCGTTTTCGGACATTGTTTTCAGTACCTCCTTAATAATACTGTCGGGAGTTGAAGCTCCGGCAGTAACGCCAACTGAATGAAACCGCGACAAATCAATATCTTGCAGCTCTGCGGCAGTCTCAATTAAAAAAGTCGGACAATTGGATTCGCAAACAGATTTAAGCTTTGCGGTATTGCTGCTCTGCCTTCCGCCAATTATGACCATTGCATCATTGGTCAGCGAAAGTGCCGCAGCTTCCTTTTGTCTTTCTTCAGTCGCACAACATATTGTATCAAAAATTACGGCATTTGTATATACCATTTTTATTTTTTTTACACATTTTTCAAAAATTTTTGTACTGAAAGTGGTCTGAGAAACCAAAATCAAGCCGTTTTTTGATAAATCCGGATGATTTTCAATGATTTTGTCAAGTTCTTTTTCACTGTTAAACACAAAGGAATGGCCGTTACAGTAGCTTCTGATTCCGATAACTTCCGGATGCGATTTATCACCAGCTATCAAGGTTACATTCTCTTCCAATGAATTTTCGCTTACTATTTTATGTATTTTTGTAACGAAAGGACATGTGGCGTTGCAATAATTCGGAGAAATACTCTTCACCTTTTCCATCATATCCTTGGGGATACCGTGCGTTCTGACAACGATTAAGTCGCCTTCTTCGCACTCGTCCGGACTGTCAATAATACGTACGCCCTTATTCTCAAAATGCTTTATAACCTGAGGATTGTGAATTATAGGACCCAATGTAAAAACATTTTGATTCTTTTTTACAAGCTCTTCAAGCAATTTCACGGCACGATTGACGCCGAAACAAAAGCCTGCACTTTCAGCTAAAGTTATTCTTTGCAATTCTCTTCCTCCCAGAGCGCGGTAATTTCCTCCATAATCTTTTCAGAGGCTTTTGTTACCTCTTCATGAGAATCGCTGTCGGTAAACCCAAACTCCTCATTTTTAATGACCTTACCGAAACGCACGGTAAGCAGCGTTCCGCTCTTGTAATTATTATCACTGTAAATGCTACAGGGAAGAACATCAGCATGGGTCACCTTTGCTATCAAAGCCGCTCCGGCTTTCGGCTTGCCCGGTTTTCCGTCGTGATTACGTGTACCTTCCGGAAAAATTCCGAGCACCCATCCGTTTTTTATAAGCCGCTCCGCATAATCAATAGCCGTCTTATCGTTATGACCTCGCTTAATCGGGAATGCATTAAGATGAGTTAAAAACCATGCAGAAAACGGATTTTTAAACAACTCCGATTTTGACATAAAATGTATCGGTCTGACATTAGAGCCGCCGAGTGCTATCGGATCAAAATTACTTGAATGATTGCAAGCAAGAATAAGGCCGCCTTCCTTCGGAACATTTTCCTTGCCTATGTACTGAACCTTCATTTTTGTTTTACATACCGCAAGGCAAATCGGCATTAAAATATGATACATTTTATATTCTTTCAGCTTATCGAAATTGAACTTCATGGTTCACATATGCTCCCTAATAATATCTGTTATTTTTTTTATTGACTCTTCAAGCGTAAAAAGCGTCGTATCCACCGTAACGCTGTCTTTTGCAGGCTTCAACGGGGCTATTTTTCTATGTGAATCATTGTAATCTCGTTCTTTAAGGTCTGCTAAAACCTCATCATAACCAACCGAAGCACCTTTTTCCTTAAGCTCCTTATAACGTCTCATGGCACGTGACTCCGGCGATGCGGTTAAGAATATTTTAACATCTGCATTAGGCAATACGACTGTTCCTATATCCCTGCCGTCCATAATACAATTATTCTTTACCGCTATATCTCTTTGCAAATCAAAAAGAAAGCTTCTGACCTCCGGCACGGCAGAAACGTCGGAAGCCGCCATAGAAGCTTTTGGTGTACGTATTTCTTCTGAAACATCCTCGCCGTTTAAATAAACGTGCTGGACGCCGTCTTTAAAGACGAGCTCAACCTTTATATCGGGTAATGCCTTTTTAAGCTGTTCGCCTGATTTTGTGTTTATTCCGTTCCTCAACGCATAAACACCTACAGAGCGATACAATGCTCCGGTATCTACATATATAAAGCCCAGTTTGTCGGCAGCAGCTCTTGAAATAGTGCTTTTCCCGGCACCTGCAGGACCGTCAATAGCGACATTTATCATATTTTTATCTCCTGTATACATTATTGCGCGTTGCCTGCGGCAAATCCGGTGGAAAAGGCGATTTGGAGGTTGAATCCCCCTGTATATGCATCAACATCAATAACCTCACCGGCAAAATATAAATTTCGGCACAGCTTGCTCTCCATAGTTTTGGGAGAAAGCTCATTAACATCGACTCCGCCCGAGGTTATAACAGCCTCGCTGATAGGTCTGAATCTAAGGACAGTCAGCTTTAAATTCTTAATTGTGTGAGCAAGCCTTTTTCTTTCTTCCTTTGTGAGTTGATTGCACTTTGTTGAGTTTTTAATTCTGGAAAGGCGCACAACGGGATTGATTATGGCTCTCGGTAACAAAAGCCCCACGAGATTTGAAATAGCCTTATTGCTGTTTTCCGACATCTCACGTAAAATGCGAGCATCGAGCTTTTCGTCATCAAGTGCCGGTTTCATATCAACATATATTTCATAGCGGCATGGCTCCATATTTCGCATATGTGCGCTTGCAGATAAAATAATTGGGCCGGACACGCCGAAATGTGTAAAAAGCATTTCTCCGAAATCAGAGTAAACCTGCTTTCCTGTTTTGGTGTCAATAATCTTCAAGGCGCAGTTACGAAGCGACAAGCCCATTGCCTCTCCGCAAAATCCCTCTCGGCATTCAAGGGCAACAAGTGAAGGCAGACAGGCGGTTACCGTGTGACCGGCTTGCTTTGCAAAAGAATACCCATCTCCGGTAGAACCTGTTTTCGGATAAGATAAGCCGCCTGTTGCGACTATAACGGAGTCTGCATAATGTATAAGACCGTCTTCGGTTTTTACACCTCTTACCTCTCCGTCGGAAATCATCAAGGATTTAACGCGCGAGGTTTTTCGCTTAACTCCGTTTACGGTTACAAACTTATTGAGCGCATCGACTATATCCACCGCTTTATCTGAAACCGGGAAGACTCTGTTTCCTCTTTCAACTTTAAGAGGCACCCCAAGCTCTTCGAAGAAATCCATTGTATCTCTTGCGGAAAACTCAGAAAAAGCACTGTATAAAAATCTGCCGTTCCGCGGAACATTATCAATGAGACTTTTAGTATCAAAGGTGGCATTTGTGACGTTACAACGTCCTTTACCGGTTATCATTATTTTTCTGCCGACCTTATCGTTTCGTTCAAAAAGAATTACGTCGTTACCGTTTTTTGCCGCTGTGCCGGCAGCCATAAGTCCTGAGGCTCCGGCTCCTACAACTATAACTTTTTTATTCATTTTCGGAAATATCCTCTGCTTTTTCGTATACCTGGTATTCGTCCCAAATACTCTCGAGCTTGTTGAAATTGTTGATTACCTCTTCACGCTTACTCAGCGTTACAGCAACAATAAGCGCATTTATAAGACTAAGCGGTGCAACAAGAGAATCAACTACGGATGCCATATCGGAGCGCGCTACAAGCAGGCAATCGGCATATGACGCTATGGGTGACGTATCCGAATCGGTTATCGCCACTATTTTGGCTCCTCTGTCCGATACAAATCTTATTGCATTTACAGTCTGCTTTGAATACCTCGGAAAGCTTATGGCTATGCACACGTCCTCTTTATCTATTCTGAACATCTGTTCAAACATTTCGGACGCGCTTGATGTATCTATAAGCTCAACCGAATCAAAGACAAGATTAAAATAAAAACCGAGAAAACTTGCAAGTGCCGCAGAAGAACGGACGCCGAGAATATATATTTTGCGAGCCTTATTTATAGTAGATACGGCTTTTGCAAAATCCTCCCTTGATGTCTTCTCGTAGGTTTCGCGAATCAAATCAATATCCCCGTTAAGAACGGTTCTGACAATATCGTTGTCACCTATAAGGCTTTCCGAAACCTCCATTCTTTGAACTGCGGTCAGCTTTGATTTTATCATCTGCTGAAGCTCTTTTTGAAGCTCCGGATAGCCCTTAAATCCAAGCTCCGTTGCAAACCGCACGACGGTACTCTCGCTGACCCCGACTTTTCGGCCGAGGGCAGAAGCTGTCATAAATGCGGCTTTATCATAGTTTTCTTTAATATACGAGGCGATCTTCTTATGCCCCTTAGAGAGCTTTCTAATATTTGAATCAAGCTTTGAAAGAAAAGAACCCTTCAATGTACAGCGCTTCCTTGTCTTACATAATAATGCCGCATTCGATGCAGCAACACTATTATTATAATGTCTATTATACAAAAATCAAGCAAAAATGCAGGATTTGCTGCAAAATTATTCAATCCTGACTAAATTATCCGTCATATCAGTTCCGCTTTGCCTAATTTTAGGCAATGTCATATTGAAAATATCCGTAGTTCTGCATTCAAGGGAGTATAATCTTTCAGAAAGACCTCCTGACTTTTTGACGTCGCCGACAGTCATAACAATCGGTAAGGATGCGTTTTTCCTCGCAATTCGCAATATGTCTTTGCCCTTGTGTGTAAATCCGAGCACACGAATATACGGAGGGTCTGACAAGGTGATATCGTTTGTTATACCGAAAAACGAATTTAGAACGACGCGCCGAATACGCGAATGAGTAAAGCGCTTTGTTTTTGCAAAATCATAAAGCTCCGTTAGGTTTCGCGCGGATGCGGCTGCTGAGAGCAGACGGTTTTCTATTCCCTCGCCGACGCCGTAAATATTATTAAAATCAGACGGAGTTTTAAGCTTTAAGGACGCTATTACGGCATTTCCTATTCTGTTCATATCGGACGGTGCCGCTCCAATTGCGATTTCGTTAGTTAAAACAGCTTGAGAGTCAGACGGCAAAAACAAGCCGGTATTCGCGTTGCTGCGTATCAGCTCTCTGATTTTAGAAGCGGAGGCGATATTACCGACGTATTCGTCCGAATCATGCGACGCACCGGTTCGCTTTACGGTATGAGGTTTCATATCCGAAGATAACGCTTTAAGCGCTTTTATATACTCTACCGCCAAAATGTTGTTGGGCTCCGAAAGGACTGCGGCTGTTTCCGCTCCGAACACGTCTCTTACCGCGGCAAACCTCGCCGCCGGATAGCTTACACCGTTTTTAAGTTCGGCTTTCAGCTTTAAATTGACATTTTCATCGTATAAAGCCTCAACGGCTTTTTGTAAAAGGCTTATACTGCCGCATTCACTGCCGAATGAAATATCAGTAACCGCTCCGAGGGAATTTAAAATATGCACGGAAGAATAGGCAAAACGCTCAGCAGATGATATGGCATACGGCATCGGAAGCTCAAGCACAAGGTCAACTCCGCCGAGTAGGGCGGCTTTTGCCCTCGCGTACTTTGACATCACAGCCGTTTCGGCTCTCTGAACGTAATTACCGCTCATCACCGAAACTATCGCGCAGTCCCCAACCTTTTTGCGTATTTCGTCTATCTGGAATTTATGTCCGTTATGGAACGGATTATACTCTGCCACAATACCGTAAATCTTCATAGATAATCTCCGTCAAATCAAGTACTGTACCGGTCAAGCCGGCAAAACTTCAAATTAAGCATATTTTATAATATCGGCGTAATTTAGTCAAATCTCTTCGGCATATATTATTTCTTGAAAAATCTGTCGAAACAGTATATAATATCTTAGATAACTTTATTAGCTATTTGGGAGGTATTATTTTTGAAAATTCTTGTTATCAATGCAGGCAGTTCATCGCTTAAATATCAGCTTATCGATATGGACGACGAGAGTGTTATTGCAAAAGGCATCTGCGAAAGAATAGGCAATGAGGGATCTTGCATCAGCGGTAAGATTCACGGTAAATCGGAAAAGTTTGAAAAGACCGTTGTAATGAAAAATCACACCGAAGCTTTCAACGAAGTTAAGAAAGCTCTTACCGAAGGTGAATACAAGGTTATAAACGACATTTCGGAAATAGCTGCTGTCGGCCACAGAATAGTACAGGGCGGTGCTCTTTTCAACCACAGCGTTTTAGTAGATGACGACGTTATTAAGGGCATTGAGAGTCTTTGCGACCTTGCTCCGCTTCACAACGCAGCGCACATTCAGGGTATTAAAGCAAGTATCGAGCTGTTCGGTAAAGATGTTCCGCAGGTAGTTGTGTTTGATAACGCATTCCACAGCACCATGCCGCCGGAAGCATATATGTTCGGCCTCCCCTATGAATATTATGAAAAATACGCACTCAGAAAATACGGCTTCCACGGCACTTCGCACCGTTTTGTAAGTGCTCGCTGCGCAGATGTTATGGGCGAAGATATCAAAAAGCTTAAAATCGTTACATGCCATCTCGGAAACGGTTCTTCGATTACGGCTGTTAAATACGGTAAATGCATAGATACATCTATGGGTCTTACCCCACTCGACGGCGAAATAATGGGAACAAGAACAGGCAGCATAGACCCGTCTGCCGTTCTTTACATTATGAAAAAAGAGGGTAAGACTCCCGATGAAATGAGCAACCTTCTCAACAAAAAGTCCGGTATTCTCGGTGTATCGGGTCTCTCTTCCGATGACAGAGACGTTAAAGTAGCTGCCGCCGAGGGCAACAAGAGAGCCAAGCTCGCAAGAGATATGCAGATATACGAAATAAAGAAATATATCGGTTCTTACACCGCTGCCATGGATGGTGTTGACGCAATAGTTTTCACAGGCGGTATTGGTGAAAATGCCGACGATATGAGAGCTACCGTATGTGACGGTCTCACCTTCCTCGGTATCAAAATCGACAAAGAATTTAACAAGACTCTTGTAAAGGGCAAAGAGGGAGAAATTTCCACACCCGACTCAAAGGTTCGCGTTTTCGTTCTTCCGACAAACGAGGAGCTTGTTATAGCAAGAGACACAAAAGAGATTGTTACAAATCTTAAAAAATAATCTTCTTAAATAGATTGCAGTTATTCATTATATTTCAAGAAGCACCTCAGGCTTATACTTGAGGTGCTTCATTTTTATTTAAGTATCTTTTTAAGATACATTCCGGTATACGATTTTTTGCAGGCGGCAACCTTTTCCGGCGTTCCGCAAACAACAATTTTGCCGCCGTTATCGCCGCCCTCCGGTCCTAAATCTATAATATGGTCGGCAACCTTTATCACATCGAGATTATGCTCGATTACAACAACCGTATTACCTGCGTCAACAAGCTTCTGGAGAACGTCAATCAGCTTGTGAACATCGGCTGTGTGAAGTCCGGTGGTAGGCTCGTCGAGAATATATATAGTTCTGCCGGTCGGCCTTTTTGAAAGTTCGGTAGCAAGCTTCACGCGCTGTGCTTCACCGCCTGAAAGAGTGGTTGCAGGCTGACCGAGCTTAATATATCCCAAACCGACATCATACAGGGTTTGCAGTTTACGCGCAATTTTCGGCATATTACGGAAGAACTCAAGGCCCTCCTCAACCGTCATCTCGAGGACATCATATATGGATTTACCCTTGTACTTTACCTCGAGAGTTTCATGGTTGTATCTTGCGCCTTTGCATATTTCACACGGCACGTACACATCCGCCAAAAAATGCATTTCGATTTTTACTATGCCGTCGCCCTGACACGCCTCACATCTGCCGCCTTTTACATTGAAAGAAAATCTGCTCGACGTAAATCCGCGGATTTTAGCGTCTTGTGTTTGCGCAAACAGTGTTCTTATATCCGTAAAAACACCCGTATAGGTAGCCGGATTCGAACGCGGAGTTCTGCCTATCGGCGATTGGTCAATATTTATTACCTTATCTAAAAACTCAAGTCCCTCAATCGACTTATGCTTGCCTGCCGGCTTTTTTGCGCCGTTTAAATCATTCGCAAGCTGTTTATAAAGTATTTCATTTATAAGTGAAGATTTGCCCGAACCCGATACGCCGGTTACGCAAATAAATTCACCGAGAGGAAAAGAGACGTTTATATTTTTCAGGTTATTTTCGGCAGCTCCGATTACCTTCAGTACATTGCCGTTTCCGCTGCGCCTCTTTTCGGGGACCTCGATTTTTCGCTTACCGCTTAAATACTGGCCTGTAAGCGAACGGTCACATTTCAAAATATCATCAAGCGAGCCCGCACAAACCACCTCGCCGCCATGAACGCCCGCTCCGGGGCCGATATCGACTATATAATCGGCCGCGCGCATGGTGTCTTCATCGTGTTCAACAACTATGAGCGTATTACCGAGGTCACGCATACGCTTAAGCGTTCCGATAAGCTTATCGTTATCGCGCTGATGAAGTCCTATGCTCGGCTCGTCAAGAATATACAACACTCCCATAAGAGACGAGCCTATTTGAGTAGCAAGTCTTATGCGCTGACTCTCTCCTCCGGAAAGCGTACCTGCAGAACGAGACAGCGTAAGATAATCAAGACCGACATTTTGAAGGAAGCTCAGACGGCTTTTAATTTCTTTCAAAATCAACGACGCAATCATCTGCTCACGGTCGGTCAAAACCAAAGTGTTTATAAAATCAAGTTCCTTTGTCACCGACAGCTTTGTAAGCTCATAGATATTAAGTCCGCCCACCGTAACGGAAAGAGACTCTTTTTTTAATCTCGCGCCCTTACAATCGGGGCAATCGCAGGCTGTCATAACCTGCTCTATCTCCCAACGCGCCCAATCGCTTGTACTCTCTTTATAGCGGCGTTCCATATTGTTTACGATGCCCTCAAACTCGGTATTGTAGGTACCTGTGCCGTAAACGTTTTTACGCTGCATTTTCAGCTTTTTGCCGCCGGTTCCGTAGAGAAGCGCATTATACGCTTCATTGGAGAAGTCGCAAATGGGTGTGTCGAGAGTAAAACCGTATTCCTTACCGAGTGCCAGATAGTACATTTCGGCTATTGTGCCGCTGTCGGCATTTGACCATCCGCTTGCCCTTATAGCGCCTTCTCTTATGGAAAGCTTTTTATTCGGAATTATAAGATTAGGGTCTACCTTAAGAAAAATGCCGAGCCCGGTACAAGTCGGACACGCACCGAAAGGATTATTGAACGAGAACATACGCGGCGACAACTCATCAATACAAGCACCATGTTCGGGGCACGCGAAATTCTGTGAAAACAGCAATTCATCTCCGCCGATAACATCAACAATGACATTTCCGCCCGTAAGAGTTGATGACATCTCTATCGCCTCGGCAAGACGACTACGTATATCATCGTTTATAACAAGCCTGTCAACTACTATTTCAATGTTATGCTTTATATTTTTTTCAAGCTTAATATCCTCGGAAAGGTCATATAAATTACCGTCTATACGCACACGTACAAATCCCGACTTTCTTGCGGAATCAAGCTCTTTTTGATGTTCGCCCTTTCGTCCTTTTACCACAGGTGCCAAAATCTGTATTTTTGTGCCGCTATCAAGCGCCATAACCTTATCAACTATAACGTCTACACTCTGCTTTGATATTTCCCTACCGCAAATCGGACAATGCGGAATACCTATACGGGCATATAAAAGCCTTAGGTAATCATAAATCTCCGTAACCGTGCCGACTGTTGAGCGCGGGTTTTTTGAAGTGGTTTTTTGGTCTATGGATATAGCCGGAGAAAGACCGTCTATATAATCGACATTTGGTTTTTCCATCTGTCCCAAAAACATACGCGCATATGAAGAAAGTGATTCAACGTATCTGCGCTGACCCTCGGCATAAATTGTGTCAAACGCAAGCGAGGACTTTCCGGAACCCGAAAGACCCGTAAATACCACAAGCTTGTCACGCGGTATTTCAAGGTCAATATTTTTTAAGTTGTGCTCTTTTGCACCTTTAATAATGATTTTATTACTTGCCATTATTTACCTTCTCTTAATTTTTGTATCTTATCGCGTAGCATAGCGGCGTGTTCAAATTCAAGAATTTTTGCAGCCGCTTTCATCTCTGCCGTCAATTTAACTATAAGAGCCTCACGTTCACGCGCGCTGAGACGCTTTTTGGGTTTATCGTCAGCGTGAGTTGATATTTCGATAATATCGCGCACGTCTTTTTTAATCGTTTTAGGCGTTATATGATGTTCCTTATTATAAGCCGTTTGTATCTCACGCCTGCGATACGTTTCGGATATTGCTTTTTCCATAGACGGAGTTACTGAATCGGCATACATTATTACCTGCCCGTCGGCATTTCGCGCGGCACGGCCTATGGTTTGTATAAGAGACGTTTCCGAACGTAAAAATCCTTCTTTATCGGCGTCTAGTATCGCCACAAGCGAAACCTCGGGAATATCAAGTCCCTCACGCAAAAGGTTTATTCCCACGAGCACGTCAAATTCGCCGAGACGAAGATCACGAATTATCTCCATTCTCTCAATTGTATCGACATCGTAATGCATATAGCGAACCTTTATACCGTGTGTATCCAAAAACTCAGTCAGGCTCTCAGCCATTTTTTTGGTCAAGGTTGTTACAAGCACACGTTCCTTACGCTCGATACGGATATTTATTTCTGAAATCAAGTCCTCTATTTGACCGTCGGTAGGCTTGACAATAATTTCGGGGTCTAAAAGCCCTGTCGGTCTTATAACCTGCTCAACTATCTGCGAACTCTTTTCCCGTTCAAAATCACCCGGTGTGGCGCTTACAAAAATCTTTTGACCGACACGGGAATAAAATTCATCGAAGGTCAGCGGTCGGTTGTCGTATGCGGATGGGAGACGGAAGCCGAAATCAATAAGCGCGTCTTTGCGCGAACGGTCACCGCCGTACATTGCTCTGACCTGAGGCAAGGTTACGTGCGATTCATCAACAAAAAGCACAAAGTCCTTGGGGAAATAATCAAGGAGCGTAAACGGCGCCGAACCAGGTGCTCTGCCCGACATAATACGGGAGTAATTTTCAATGCCCTTACAAAAGCCCGTTTCTTTGAGCATCTCCATATCGTATTCGGTGCGCTGTTTTATTCGCTGTGCCTCCAACAGCTTTCCCTGTTTTGTGAACTCCTCTACCCGCTCTTCCATTTCCTTTAAGATTTCATCAATGGCGCGCTCAAGCTTTTCGGGTGCAACAACATAGTGCGAAGCCGGATATATCGCAACATGGGACACGGTATTTTTAACCTGCCCAGTCAGAGCATTTATTTCACATATTCGGTCAATCTCATCGCCGAAAAATTCAACTCTTATTGCCGTATCATTTGAATATACCGGGAAAATATCCACAACATCGCCGTGAACACGGAATTTATTACGGATAAAGTTAATATCGTTGCGCTCATACTGTATATCAACAAGCTTAGCAAGCAGTTCATCACGGGACTTTGTCATACCCTGCCTAAGCGAAATTACCATATTTCGATAATCTATCGGGTCACCGAGCGAATATATGCATGAAACGCTTGCGACTATAATGACATCTCTCCGCTCAGAAAGCGACGATGTTGCCGAATGACGAAGCTTGTCTATTTCATCGTTAATAGCGGAATCTTTTTCGATATAGGTATCGGTAGTCGGTATATACGCTTCGGGCTGATAATAGTCATAATATGATACGAAATACTCTACCGCATTTTCCGGGAAAAACTCGCGAAATTCAGAACAAAGCTGTGCAGCTAAGGTTTTATTGTGAGCGAGTACAAGCGTAGGACGGTTTATGTTTGCAATGATATTTGCCATTGTAAAGGTTTTGCCGGAACCCGTAACGCCGAGTAATGTTTGCTCCTTGTAACCGGCATTTATCCCCTCGGTTAATTTTTCAATCGCTTCCGGCTGATCTCCTGTCGGTTTATATTTTGAATGTAACACAAAACGATCCATACGCACCTCGTATTTACCAAACAAATGTTTACCAAAATTATATCATATACAATAATTATTGTAAACCAAATTATTTAAAATAAGGCGGCCAAAATAAGGCTGTGAATCGGTCACAAAATAAGCACCATCGGCAAATCGGCTCTCATCAGAGCCATAATACCGTTGATGCTGTAAAATAAATCATCAGCCGCACTCGCTTGTATTGAAGCTGCATTTTCAAGCACTATTTACACCGCGATTTTGCATAATCAGAAAAAAATTCAAGCATATCGGAAATTGTTTCCTTACCCGGGACGGAAAACGGGTCTATAACCGAAAAGACGTGAGGCAAATTTTTTCCGTTATATTTATCGCGGTTTTCAAGCTTACACTTAACGCCCTCTCCGCACAATAAATTATATATCTTTATTGTAGGCAATCTGCCGACAGCATCGCCCGAGCTCGTCACAAGGAACGTCGGCGGCATTGACCCCTTATTTAAAACGGCATCAAAATTCTCAAATCCGCGCAGCGTACTCTCCGAAAACTCATTTCCCTTAACACGGCTGTAATACGCATCCTGAAAAGTGTGCGTATTCATAAAACAAACAGGCGAAGTTAAACCACACGCTCTGAACTCAAGACCGCTTTCGGTGACTCCGAATACTTTTCTGAGTTTTTCAGATGAATTTAACAATGCGGAATATGCCGCCAAAAATCCACCGGCCGAATCACCGGTTACAAAGACATTGTTTAGATCGCCGCCGTATTTCTCTATGTTTGTGCTTACCCATTTAAAGGCGAAAAAGCAATCTCTAAGTTGGTCGGCCACTGAAAAATCCGGAGCTAATCTGTAATTAATATTGACAACAACATAATCGTTTTGTGCAAGGACAAGACAATAATTTTTATTTATTTCTTTCGTCCCGTACATCCACCCACCGCCGTGAATGTCAATTATGACAGGACGATGTGAGAGCTTACCGGATTTAGAGTAAACATCAAGTCTGTGCTGCCATAACCCGTCGTCTATGTATTGAATATCGCAGAATTGTTCGATTTCAGTAGGAGAAGTTTGAGAATTTATTCTTCTCTCATCCTTCCTTTCGACAGTTTTCCAAAAAAGCTTGAAAATCTCAGACAGCATAAAAGATCACTCCATTTACAATATATCAAGTAACTCATTAAGGGAATTCACAATGAAATCCGGAATGCAACCGAATTTCTCGGGGCTTTGCAAACCACCGTACCCTTGCCTTATCCAAACAGTATTTATACCGAGAGATTTAGCAGGCGCAATATCATTATCAATTCTGTCACCTATCATAAAGGCCTCGTAGGCGGAGCAACCGGCTTTTTCGAGTGCCGTTTTAAATATAACCGGATTAGGTTTTGAAACGCCTACATCGCTTGAGGCGAGGACAAATTTGAAATCGTCATATATACCGAAATTCTTTAATCTTTCATCCGTCCCCGCAAACTGATTTGCTATAACCGCCAAATCATATTTATTTTTGAGTGCCGACAGCACAGGTACTGTGTCGTCATAGAGCACTTCAAATTCCGCAGGATACGGTATGAAAACATCATCATGAGAAAATTTTGAAAATGCAGTAATAAAAGGAGACTTAAAATTTCGCGAAGCATTTTGCTCTTCATGATAAAATTGCTCGTATGTAACACTTACACTTACAGAATTTAAATACGAAACAGCATTCTCTATGCGTTTACGCTGCGACACATCCTCATTGACCAATGTATGACCGAGATCAAAAAACAACCACTTAATATTTTTCATATCTAACAAAAATCAGAACATATACCCGTCATATCCCCATTTATCGGAGAATTCAAATTTAACGTAAGATCTGTCGGACGGTACACCTGCATCTTCACTCAAAATGTCGCAAACAGCCGCCGTAAGATTTTCACAATCGGACTTTGCGGCAGAACCGAAAATACTGACGTCGGTAAATGCAGTCGGTTTGTCGTTTGTCCCTTTAAAATACAGCTTGCAATTATCCTGAATATTCACCATAAGCCAAGCTTCGCTTTTTCCCGGGATAAGAGAAATGGCTTCGCCGAGCCTTGATTTAATATTATCGACTTTGGTATCGGATAAATTCTCGGAAATCTTGACATTTATAAACGGCATAAAAACACTCCCAAAATTTAATAATATATTATAATTAAGATAACACAAAATAAAAAAATATACAAGAAAAAAGGACCTGCAAATGCAGATCCTTTTTTAATTACACCCTAAAAACTGAACAAAGGAAAGAGAGAAAGGAGAAGAGGAAGAAACAAAAGATTCGACCAAAGGTGACGTAGCTGTCACAAAAGGTCAAGCCCTCGACCTATTAGTACTGCCAAG